>OLSO01000002.1_pt1 | contig 497506 bp, 464 predicted proteins | sample 1672441 | NCBI WGS metagenome assembly OLSO01 (sample SAMEA3136686, study PRJEB25190) | human gut metagenome | biome: human gut; feature: human-associated habitat; material: faeces | place: Austria | collected 2013 | reverse complement strand
GCAGGCCGTCGTAGTAGCGGGTGGAGGCCAGCTTCACGGTCTTCAGCGTCGCTTCTGCTGAGGTACCGCCGATCACAAACGCGATATGGTATGGCGGGCAGGCGGCGGTACCGAGGGTACGCATCTTCTCGACCAGATAGTTTTTCAGCTTCGCCGGAGTGATCAGCGCTTTGGTTTCCTGATAGAGATAGGTTTTATTGGCGGAACCGCCGCCTTTCGCCATACACAGGAACTTATACTCTTCACCGTCGACGCTGTAGAGATCGATCTGCGCCGGCAGGTTGGTGCCGGTGTTGACCTCTTTATACATATCCAGCGGCGCGTTCTGTGAGTAACGCAGGTTATCTTCGGTATAGGTGTTGTAAACGCCCTGCGCCAGGGCGGCTTCATCGCCACCGCCGGTCCAGACGCGCTGGCCTTTTTTACCCATGATGATGGCGGTGCCGGTATCCTGACAGGTGGGCAGAATACCTTTGGCGGCGATTTCGGAGTTGCGCAGGAACTGCAGCGCCACGTATTTGTCGTTTTCGCTGGCTTCCGGGTCGAGCAGAATCGAGGCGACCTGCTGCTGATGCGCCGGGCGAAGCATAAAGGAGGCGTCATGGAAGGCCTGCTGGGCGAGCAGGGTCAGCGCCTGCGGCTCTACTTTCAGAACCGGCTGGCCGTCAAATTCGGCGACAGAGACGTGCTCTTTGCTGAGCAGATAGTATTCGGTATCGTCGTGCGCCAGCGGGAACGGATCCTGATAAACAAACGGTTTAGTCGACATAGTCACTTACTCCATAAAGATAAAAACCGCCGGGGTGGTCCCGGCGGTTATGAATCAGAACATCATGGACATCCACGGATAGCCAATCAGCAGCAGGGCGGCCAGGAAGATGGCGCCAAAGATGGTGCCGAGGCGCCAGTAGTCTTTGGTCGGCAGGTAGCCGCTGCCGTAGTAGATTGGGCTTGGGCCAGTACCGTACGGGGTGATAATCCCCATCACGCCCAGCGAGGTGACCATCAGCAGGACGAACACTTCCATATTCATACCCGGAATGGTGGCCGCAATAGTCAGCATGGCCGGCAGCAGGGCAGTGGTGTGCGCGGTGGTGCTGGCAAACAGGTAGTGCAGCAGGTAGAACGCCAGCAGCAGGACGATGGTCGCCACGCCTGGGGAGATACCGCCCATCAGCGCGCCGCCCTCTTTACCCAGCCAGGCGATGAAACCGGTGGAGGAGAGGCCGTCGGCCAGCGCCACCAGGGTGGCAAACCAGACAAAGGTGTTCCACGCCGCTTTGTTGTTGGTGATGTCGCTCCAGGAGAGCACGCCGGTCCACAGCATCAGCACGATAACCAGCAGGGCGGCCAGCGCCGGTTCAATCCAGTCGGCGGCGAAGATCCACATCATCAGCGCGAAGCAGACGAACACCAGCAGCAGAATTTCATTGCGCGACAGTTTGCCCAGTTTTTCCAGCTCACGCGCGGCCCACAGCGGCACTTCGTTATTGATTTTCACTTCCGGCGGATAGAACCAGTAAGCCAGCAGCGGCATAGTCAGGATCAGCAGGACACCGAGCGGCAGGAAGGCGATGAACCAGGTCCCCCACGAGATGTTGATGCCGACGATGCTTTTTACCAGCGCCAGGGCCAGCAGGTTCGGTGCCAGCGCTGACAGGAACATCGAGCTGGTGATACAGGCGGCGGTGATCGCCACCCACATCAGATAGGAACCGATTTTACGCGCGCTCGGGTCGTTTGGTTTTGAACCGTACAGCGGCGGCAGGTTGGCAATAATCGGGTAGATGGTACCGCCGCTGCGCGCGGTGTTAGACGGCGTAAATGGCGCCAGCAACAGGTCAGCAAAGGTGATGGCGTAGCCCAGCGTCAGGCTGCGACGGCCAAGATATTTCACCAGGATCAGCGCCAGGCGGCGGCCAAACTGGGTTTTATCGTAGCCGGCGGCGAACATGAACGCGCCGAAGATAAGCCAGACCGTGGAGTTGCCGAAGCCGCTCACCGCCCATTTAAAGGAGGCGCCGGCCAGCTTGAAGCTCGGGGCGGCCATCTGTTCCGGGCTGAACAACAGCCACTGGCTACAGAGGGCGATCACCACCACGCCGGTGATGCCGATAACGGCGCCAGGCAGCGGTTCAAAAATTAACCCGACGATTACCCCGACGAAGATGGCGAAGTAGTGCCAGGCGTACGGCGGCAGGCCATCGGGGACGGGAACAAACAGTAACAGCACAGCGACGATAATCGGCAGCGCCATCATCAGGAGACGTTTTTTAGTCGCAGTCGTTGGATTGACTGCACCGGCAGGCTGTATGGTTGTCTTTTTCTCTTTCATAATGAGTATCTGCAAGTTGTTGAAAATAGCGTTTACGCCAGCGACATGCTCAGTGATTTCTTTAATTACAAAAGTTACTTTAGTTTTTATTTTTCGTTTCTGAGTATCGTCAGGGCGTTTATTTAACGCGTTTGTCTGGGCGTTAAATTAAATTTGTTGGTTATTTATATATTGCGCTTTCAATGGCCGTTGCAATTGATCGAGATCAAGAAAAGCAGGTGATTTCACTATTTTTTTATTATCAGTATAACCCTATATGATGAGGTGTTAATTTGGCTAAAATATCGATAAATGTTAAAATAAAAATGAACATTTAATGCTGAATTTATCCATTATTTTCTTAACCGCATGAAAATAAATGTTTTTATTGAAATTTGCGATCGTTTTTAATGTTAACATAAGTATCTAAAATGTTATCGTGCATTTGTGTTATGTAAATGCTATTTATTATTTTAATAATACAATAGAGGTAGCGATGTTATTGTTGGGGTTAAATAGTTTTATAACTAACGTAATTGATTTAGTAACTAAAAAACACGCTATATTATTGGCATGACAACAGGAATTAAAAAACCAAAACCATTAATGATTCCGTCACCCCATTCTGAGTTTTTAATATTTTAAAATCTGGAGCGTAACTTATGACCAGTAACGAACGAATTCTGCAGCCATTTACTTTACCAAATGGTACGGAGCTGAAAAACCGTTTGCTCATGGCGCCGATGACCACCTGCACCGGTTATTTCGATGGGACTGTCACCAGCGAGCTGGTGGAGTACTATCGCGCTCGCGCCGGCAGCATCGGCACCATTATTGTCGAGTGCTGCTTTATTGATGACTACGGCCTGGCCTTCCCGGGCGCGATCGGCATCGATAATGATGAAAAAATTGCCGGCCTGGCGAAAATCGCCGAGGCGATCAAAGCGCAAGGTTCAAAAGCGATTCTGCAGATCTATCACGGCGGACGCATGGTCGACCCGCAGCTGATAGGGGGGCGCCAGCCGGTGGCGCCAAGCGCTATTGCCGCGCCGCGTGAGGGCGCCGCGATGCCGCGGGCGCTGAGCGGAGAAGAAGTGGAAGGGATGATCGCCAAGTTTGGCGACGGCGTCCGTCGCGCCATTCTCGCCGGCTTCGACGGCGTCGAAATTCACGGCGCCAACACCTACCTTATCCAGCAGTTCTATTCACCGAACTCCAACCAGCGCGACGACGAGTGGGGCGGTAGCCGCGACAATCGCGCCCGTTTCCCGCTGGCGGTCCTCGACATCACCCACAAAATGGCCCGCCAGTACGCTGACGATGCCTTTATCATCGGCTATCGCTTCTCGCCGGAAGAGATGGAGGTCCCGGGGATCCGCTTCGACGACACCATGTATCTGCTGGAAAAGCTGGCTGCCCGCGGTGTCGATTATCTGCACTTCTCGGTGGGCGCGACCCTGCGTCCGTCTATCGTCGATACCAGCGATCCAACACCGCTGATCGAGAAATACTGCGCGATGCGCTCTGAAACCCTGGCTCAGGTGCCGGTGATGGGCGTCGGCGGGGTGGTTAACGTTGCTGATGCCGAGCTGGGCCTCGATCACGGTTATGACCTGATCGCCGTGGGCCGCGCCTGCATCGCCTATCCGGACTGGGCGGCACGCATCGCCGCCGGTGAAGAGCTGGAGCTGTTTATCGACAGCACCCAGCGCGAGGCGCTGCACATTCCGGAACCGCTGTGGCGCTTCTCGCTGGTGGAAGCGATGATCCGCGACATGAGCATGGGCGACGCTAAATTTAAGCCGGGGATGTTTGTTGAAACCGTTCAGGATGACGCCAATGAACTGGTGATCAACGTTAGCCTCGAAAATGATCATATTGCCGATATTGAACTGGCGGCGAGCCCGGTGCAGACCGTCGAGTTCACCACCAGCTTCGAAGAGATCCGCGAACGTATTCTGACCGCCAACACCCCGCACGTGGACGCCATTTCCGGTGCTACCAGCCAGAGCGAAGCGGTGAAAAAAGCGGTCGCTAAAGCGATGCTGAAATCCAGCAAAGCGCTGGCAGCGGAAGAGGGCGGCAATGACGCCGCGCCGAAAAGTTATGACGTGGTGGTGGTCGGCAGCGGCGGCGCCGGCCTGGCGGCAGCCATTCAGGCTCACGACGAAGGCGCCAGCGTCCTGATCGTCGAAAAAATGCCGACCATTGGCGGCAACACCATCAAGGCTTCCGCCGGGATGAACGCCGCGGAAACTCGCTTCCAGCGGGTCAAAGGTATTCAGGACAGTAAAGAGTTGTTCTATCAGGAAACCCTGAAGGGCGGCCACAATAAAAACAACCCGCAGCTGCTGCGTCGCTTCGTGGAGAATGCGCCGCAAGCCATTGAGTGGCTGGCGGACCGCGGCATTATGCTCAACGACATCACCACCACCGGCGGGATGAGCATTGACCGTACCCACCGTCCGCGCGACGGATCAGCGGTCGGCGGCTATCTGATTAGCGGCCTGGTGCGCAACATCACCAAACGCGGGATCGACGTCCTGCTGGATACCTCGGTGGAAGAGATCCTGATGAGCGGGGATGAGGTGAGCGGTGTACGTCTGGTCAACGACGAAAAAGAAGTCATTGAAGTACAGACCAAAAGCATCGTAGTGGCCACCGGCGGCTTCAGCGCCAACAGCGCGATGGTGGTGAAGTATCGTCCGGACCTCGAAGGCTTCGTCACCACCAACCACAAAGGGGCAACCGGGAGTGGTATCGCGCTGCTGGAACGCATCGGCGCTGGCACCGTGGATATGGGCGAAATTCAGATTCACCCCACCGTCGAACAGCAGACTTCGTACCTGATTTCCGAATCGATTCGCGGCGGCGGCGCTATTCTTGTTAACCAGCAGGGGAACCGCTTCTTTAACGAAATGGAGACCCGCGATAAAGTCTCGGCGGCGATTATCGCCCTGCCGGAACACTATGCGTACATTGTCTTTGACGAGCATGTGCGGGCGAAAAACAAAGCTGCCGATGAGTACATCGCCAAAGGCTTCGTCACCAGCGCCAGCTCGCCACGTGAACTGGCGGAGAAACTGGGGATGGATTACCATGCCTTCCTCGCCACCCTCGAGTGTTACAACGGGGCAGTCGAAAAACAGCATGATGAACAGTTTGGCCGCACAACCGCGCTGCGCGCGCCGATTAACGAAGGCCCGTTCCATGCCATTCGCATCGCCCCCGGGGTGCACCACACCATGGGCGGCGTGACCATTAACACCGATGGCGAAGTGCTGAACGTTGACCAGCAGCCGATCCGCGGCGCCTACGCCGCCGGTGAAGTGGTGGGCGGGATCCACGGCGGCAACCGCATCGGCGGTAACGCGGTCGCGGATATCATCATCTTCGGTACCCTCGCGGGCCACCAAGCGGCGAAACGTGCCAGAGGATAACAGGTAATTGCTGATGCCGGGCTGGTGCTTTTGCCGCCCGGCTTATCCCTTCTGAAGGAGAGCCCGATGTCCGATAACCGTGTCTATAGCTACTCCGCCGTCCTGATGGGGTCCCCCATTCTGCTCAAACTTTATTCCCACGATGAGGCACTGGCCTCCCGCGTATTTCAGTTAATTAAACGCTACGAAGATCTGCTTACCGTTAACCGTGCCGAGTCGCAGGTGATGGATATCAACCATGCCGCCGGACGCCATCCGGTCACGGTCAGTCGCCCGGTCTTTCAGCTGATTCAGTGCGCCAAAGCCGCCAGCATGGTGCGCGACAGCGCCTTTAATCTTGCCATCGGCCCGCTGGTGAAGCTGTGGCGAATTGGCTTTCACGGGCACAGCGTGCCTGACGCGGCTGATATCAGAGCCCGACTGGCGCTGACCCGCCCACAGGAGGTGATCCTCGATGAGACTACCTGTAGTGTGTTTCTCCAGCAGCCGGGGATGGAGTTGGATCTTGGGGCGATCGCCAAAGGCTATATCGCTGACCGCGTGCGCGATTATCTCCGTCAGCAGCAGGTGGCGAAGGCGCTGATCAATCTCGGCGGCAATGTGCATACCCTCGGCGAATGGACCATTGGCCTGAAAAAACCGTTTGCCGACGCGCAGGCGCTGATTGGCTCCCTGACGATCAACGGGCAGTCGGTGGTCACTTCCGGAACCTATGAACGTTATTTTGAGCAGGACGGCAAACGCTGGCACCATATTCTCGACCCGCGCAGCGGTTATCCGCTGGATAACGAACTCGACAGCGTGACGGTGATTTCCACGGATTCTTTAGACGGCGATATCTGGACTACGCTGCTGTTCGGCCTCGGCGTAGAGAAGGGCTGCGCAGCGCTGCGTCAGCGTGAGGATATCGACGCGATTTTCGTCACCAAAAATCGCGACATCATTCTCTCATCGCGGCAGCGGCTGCATTTTTCGCTGCTGGACAGCGGCTATCAGGTTATTGACTGTACTGCTTAAGCAAACTGTACTGTTCGGCGACCAGGCGGTAGCGATAGACCGGTCGCCCGGTAGCGCCGTAGTGGATAGTGGTGTAGAGGATATTGATCTGCGCCAGCCAAATCAGATATTTGCGGCACGAGACGCGGGAGATATTTACGGCCGCCGCCAGCTCATCGGTAGAGAATTCAACGTCCGGATGGGCGTCAATCCACTGGCAGAGCGTACGCAGCGTTTGCGCGGTTAGCCCCTTGGGCAGCTTGCGCGCGTCGCTGGCCTCCGGCGCGCCGCCGTGCAGCAGACGGTCGACGTCGGCCTGTTCGTAATACGGCTGGCCGGTCATCAGTTTACGCTTCTCCCGCCAGGTGGTGAGCGCCTCTTCAAAGCGCGGAAACTGGAAAGGTTTGATCAGGTAATCAACCACCCCGTAATGCATCGCGGTCTGCACCGTGGCGGCGTCTGCCGCCGAGGTGATCATGATGACATCGATAGCGCGCCCCGACTCGCGGATGGTCGGCAGTAGATCCAGCCCGCTGTCCTGTTGCATGTAGACATCCAGCAGCACCAGATCGATCTCCCGCTGCTTATCGTTAATCATCTCCTGGGCCTGACTGAGCGTCGAAGCGCTCCCGCTGCAACGAAAGCCGGGAACTCTTGCCACGTACAGGCGATTCAGTTCGGCCACCATCGCATCATCGTCAACAATCAACACATTTATCACGCACGTTTCCTTTTACTATCCCAGGGGAGATGAACAAAAAATTGGGTAAATACGCCGGGTTCCGACTCGACGGCGAGGGTGCCGCCCAGTTCGCGCAGCTGCTGGTTGGCGAGAAACAGCCCGACGCCACGATTCTCGCCTTTGGTGGAGAAACCTTTGTTAAAGATAGCGTCGATATTATTTTCCGGGATCCCCGGTCCGTCATCGCTCACTTCACCGCTTAGCCAGCCGTCCTGGTAGTGCAGCAGCAGGCCGATCTCACCCTCCGCCTGGCCGCTCATGGCGTCCAGCGCGTTCTCGATAAGATTGCCCAGCACCGTCACCAGTACCGTGACCTGCTTCTCGTTCGGGCAATCCGGCACCAGGCTCTCTTCCGCCAGCGTCAGCGTAAAGCCGCACTCGGTGGCGCGCTGAATTTTACTTATCAGGAAGCCCGCCACCACCGGGGATTTAATACGGTGCTGAATGTCGCCGATGTCCGCCTGATAGCGGTGGGCGGTCTGCAGCACGTATTCCTCGAGTTTGCCATAGCTTTTCATATTCAGCAGGCCGAGGATCACGTGCAGTTTATTCATAAATTCATGAGAGGTGGTGCGCAGGGCATCCACATAGCTCATCATGCCATCCAGCCGCTGCAGCAGCTGGCTCACCTCGGTCTTATCGCGGAAGGTACAGATGGCGCCGACCACCGCTTCCTGGCTGCGAATGGGCACCGTATTGCCGATCAGCAACAGGCCATTGCATCCCAGTTCGCGGTCGTACATCGGCTCGCCGCTCTGCAAGACGGTCTGCAGGTCGGCGAGCAGTGGCGTGTGGGCGAGGGTTTTGTCCGGGCCGGAAAAGAGGATCTCCTGCGCCGCCGGGTTGATCAAATTCACTTCGCCGTGGGCATCGACGGCAACGACGCCCTCCTTCAGGGCGTGAAGCATGGCCTGACGCTGTTGAAACTGGGTGGAAATCTCCTGCGGCTCCAGCCCCAGCAGGACGCGCTTCAGACCGCGTACCAGGCTCCAGGTGCCCAGCGCGCAGACCAGCGCGCTGAACAGGATGGTCAACAGTACGTCCCAGCGGCTGTTGGCGATCTGTTCGTCCACTTTACTCAGCGAAATGCCGACCACCACCACGCCAATTTGCTGGTGCTGGTCGTTGAACACCGGGGTGAATACCCGCAGCGCCGGGGCCAGTACGCCGTGGTTAATGGCAACGTTCTCTTTTCCCTGCAGCGTGGGCAGGATATCCCGGCCGATAAACCGCTTTCCGATGATAGAGGTATCCGGATGCGAATAGCGAATACCGTGCATATCGGTGACGATAGCGTACAGCAGGTCGTTGCGCCGGGTGATGGCCTGCGCCAGCGGCTGAATGATCTGCTGCTGCGGGGGCGCCTCCAGTCCGCGCTTCACCTGCGGCATATCGGCCATGGTGCGCGCCACCGCCAGCGCGGTCTCTTTCAGACCGTCGCGGGTGGCATTGCTGATCTGCATATACCACAGGGCATAGACCAGCAGGAGAACGGCGCCGATGACGCTGCCAATCATCAAGGATACGGCGGTGCTCAGCTTTAACGGTAAGGCGCGTTGGCGAACGCGAGGCGGCTGCTCTGATGCCTTCATGACGATCCCGGATAGATTCAGTGAAGGCATATTATCGCCGATAGGACGGTTTTCATAAAGCCGTGTAATCAAAGCCAATCGAGGCGGTTTAGCCGATACGTAAACCGTTTCACATGCTCTGCCAACAATCCTTCTGGCTGGCCATGCCGGCGAGCGGCGAAGATGAGACGTAAGACAGCATTGCTCATATAACCGACAATCGCCCGTAAACGAGCGTTGGGGACGGTAAACTGTGACCCCGACGGCGGTAAAGCACAGAACATTCCACTTATAGTGGCGGCAGAAGTTAAATAGACCTGATGAATATAAGGATATGCATCAGGCCGCTGATGTCGCCGAGATGCGCTTTTTCTGTTGTAAATGGAGGTTGTTATGAACAGTTCGCTAACCGCTGCAATGCAGGCCCGCCGTCACCCGGATACCACTCACATCGATCGTCTCGCCACGGCAGACATGCTGGCGATGCTGCATCAGGATGATAAGCAGATATCGGAGGCGGTCGGCGCCTGCCTGCCGGACATCGCCCGGCTGATTGATGTCGCCACCGCGACGATGGGCCGGGGAGGGCGCCTGGTCATTATCGGCGCTGGAGCGTCAGGCCGGACGGCCATCGAGGCGGTCAGCGACTATTCGCCGGAAGGCAAACACGCGCTGGTGGGACTGATTGCCGGTGGGCAGACGGCGGCGATGGCCGAGCGGGAAACCGCAGCAAATAATTATGACCTGGGCGCCTTTGAACTGCAGTCGCTGGACTTTTCCAACCACGATATGCTGCTGGCGTTGACCGTCAGCGGCAAGACGCCGTGGGTGTGGGGCGCGATGCGCCACGCCTGGTCGCTGGGGGCCCCTATCGCTGTCGTCACTCAGCAGGCGGCCAGCGAGGCGGCGCAACTGGCGGATATCATTATTGCCCCACAGACCGGGCCGGAAGCGGTGGCAGGCTTAGCCAATCCGAAGGCTCAACTGGCCCAGCGGCAGATCGTCAACATGCTGACGACCGGGCTCGCCATCCGTGACGGTCGGGTGTACAGCAATCTGCGGGTGGACGTGCAGGCTGACAATTCGCACTGGGCGGAGCGGCAGATAGCGATTGTCATGGCGGCCACCGACTGCACGCGCAGTGAAGCAAAAGCGGCACTGGCCAGCTGCCATCAGCACTGCCGCACCGCGATCCTGATGCTGCTCAGCGGGCTGGATGCCTGGCACGCGCGCGAGCTGCTGACGCAACATCACAATCACCTGCGTCTCGCCCTGCGCGAAGCACAGCGCAGCAGCACGACCACTCCCGCCCATTAACCCTTCAGCCAGGCGCGCGCGATTGTCGTACGCGCCTGGACTTTATTAACTAAAAAAAACTCTCTTTTTTATTTTTCTCAGCAATCAGGCTGAATTTTCGATCTTATTTTTCACCAGGTATCATTTTGATGTCTCGCTTTGCTTTTTTAAGTTAAATAATTATTTGATTAAAAATGCCAGAGTGTAAATGATATTTTAAAATAAAGTAAAAGTGCGTTAATATGCTGCCTCATATTACCGTGTGCTACGTGATAATTCTATTATGCCTGCAATGAAAAAAACGATTATTTCCTTTACCGCATTAGCGATGTTCGTCAGCGCGGCGACGCATGCTGAAGCGGATACCTCGAAAAAAACCGACTTCCTGCTGATTGGCGGCGGGATCATGAGCGCCTCGCTCGGCACCTGGCTGCAGGCGCTGCAGCCGGACTGGAACCTGACCATGGTGGAGAAACTGGACGGCGTGGCCCTGGAATCTTCCAACGGCTGGAATAACGCCGGTACCGGCCATTCAGCGAATATGGAGCTGAACTATACCCCGGAACGAGCGGACGGGTCGATTGACGTCAGCAAAGCGCTGGATATTAACGAACAGTTTATGATTTCCCGTCAGTTCTGGTCGGCACAGGTGAAACGCGGTATTTTGCACGACCCGCACTCCTTTATTAACTCCACACCGCATATGAGTTTCGTGTGGGGCGATAATGTGGATTACCTGCAAAAACGTTATAACGCGCTGCAGCAGACCACCTTATTCCAGGGAATGAAATTCTCCACCGATCACGCGCAAATTAAACAGTGGGCGCCGCTGGTGATGGAAGGTCGCGATCCGCAGCAGAAAGTGGCCGCCACCTGGACGCCGGTGGGTACCGATGTCAACTACGGCGAAATTACCCGCCAGCTGATCGGCAGCCTGAAGAAAAATAACCACTTCACCCTGCAAACCTCCTCCGAGGTGACCGATTTCAAACGCAATGCTGACAACTCCTGGCACGTGACGATTAAGAACGTGCAGAGCGGGGAAGCGCAGACTATTGACGCCAAATACGTCTTTATCGGCGCCGGCGGCGGCGCGCTGAAGCTGCTGCAGAAAACCGGCATTCCGGAAGCGGATAACTATGCCGGTTTCCCGGTGGGCGGCTCGTTCCTGATGACCGAGAACCCGGCGGTCACCGCGCAGCATCTGGAGAAAGTCTATGGTCAGGCTTCGGTCGGCGCGCCGCCGATGTCGGTGCCGCATCTTGACGCTCGTTATCTCGACGGTAAGCGCGTGGTGCTGTTCGGGCCATTCGCCACCTTCTCGACCAAGTTCCTGAAAAATGGTTCGTTCTTTGACCTGCTCAGCACCACCACCACCGATAACGTGCTGCCGATGACCCACGTCGGTCTCGACAACTTCGATCTGGTAAAATATCTCGTCAGCCAGGTGATGCTCAGTGATGATGACCGTTTCGCTGCGCTGAAAGAGTACTACCCGGACGCGCGTAAAGAAGACTGGAAACTGATCCAGGCCGGCCAGCGCGTGCAGATCATTAAGAAAGACGCAGAGAAGGGCGGCGTTCTGAAGCTGGGTACCGAAGTGGTGGTCGATCAGCAGAAAACGATTTCTGCGCTGCTCGGCGCGTCGCCGGGGGCTTCCACCGCCGCGCCGATCACCCTGAACGTACTCAAGCAGATGTTCCCGCAGCAGTTTAACTCGCCGGAGTGGCAGAGCCGTATTCACGCTATCGTGCCGAGCTACGGCCAGAAGCTGAACGGTAACGTGGCGCTGACCCAGCAGGTTTGGGATGACACCGCTGCGACCCTGCAGCTGACGAAACCGCCGGTGATCCAGATGCCAGCGGCTGCGCCGACCGCGACCGCCAAACCGGCAGAGCCGCCGCGCGACGCCTCGCCGCAGCACGATATGGCGCTGTAAAAGCACATTCGTGCAGTGAACAAAAGGGAAGACCACGGTCTTCCCTTTTTTGCGTTCATTTCCCGTCCCTGCCGCGCGTTGCCTGCAACTTTGCCGTCATAAAAGATATACTGGTTTGAATTGAAAAAAGAAAAGTAAACCAGGAGTGTGGAAGGGCTATGAAAGACGATATCAACCAGGAGATCACCTTCCGCAAGCTGTCGGTCTTTATGATGTTTATGGCGAAGGGCAATATCGCCAGAACCGCCGAAGCCATGAAGCTCAGCAGCGTTAGCGTGCACCGCGCGCTGCATACGCTCGAAGAGGGTGTCGGCTGCCCGCTGTTTGTTCACAAAGGGCGCAACCTGCTGCCGCTGCAGGCGGCGTGGACGCTGCTTGAATACTGCCAGGATGTGATGAGTCTGATGAGCCGTGGGCTTGAGGCGACGCGTAAAGTCGCCGGCGTCGGTCAGGGACGGTTGCGCATCGGTACCCTCTATTCGCTGACGCTGGAAACCGTTCCGCGCATCATCATGGGGATGAAGCTGCGTCGCCCGGAGCTGGAGCTGGATCTGACCATGGGCTCTAACCAGATGCTGCTGGATATGCTGGAGGACGATGCGCTGGATGCTATCTTAATCGCCACCAATGAAGGCGAGTACAATCATTCGGCCTTCGACGTGGTGCCGCTGTTTGAAGATGATATCTTCCTCGCCGCGCCGGCGACGGAACAGCTGAATACCACAGAGCTTGCCGACCTGCGCGATTATGCCGATCGTAAGTTTGTTTCGCTGGCGGAAGGGTTTGCGACTTATGCCGGATTTCAGGAGGCCTTTCATGTAGCCGGTTTTGAGCCGGAAATCGTGACCAGGGTGAATGATATCTTTTCGATGATAAGCCTGGTGCAGGCAGGCGTCGGGTTTGCGCTGCTGCCGGGGCGCATGAAGAAGGTTTACGAAAACGATGTGCAGTTGTTAAAGCTGGCGGAACCCTATCAGATGCGCCAGCTGATCTCTATCGTCTATTCACACCATCGCGAGCGCGATGCCGACCTGCTGGCGCTGGCGGCGGAAGGGCGCATGTACGCCCGCAGTATTAATCGCTAAGCCGCTGCGCCAGATGGCGGGCGACGTCTACGCCGCTGCGCTCCAGCGAAATGGTCTCGCCGCGCCAGCCCGCCTGGCGGGTCAGGCAGGTGAGCACGCCGCCGGGCGGCATCTCGATTGCCAGCCTGGCGTCGCGTTCATCGGCGGCGATCATCGCCTCCTGCCAGTGCACGGTGCGCGCCATGTTCATCGCCAGATCGTCAGCGATCCGCTGTGGATCCCACAGCACGCGCGCCGTCGAGCCGCTTAAATAGGCGCGCTGAGGGCGCGTTAAGGTGACGTCGGCAAAGGCTTTTGCCAGCGCTGCGGCGGGTTTATCCAGCAGTGCGCAGTGCGAGGGTACGCTGACCGCCAGCCGCTGGGCTTTACTGGCGCCAGCCCGCAGCGCCAGCTGCGCCACCTCGGCCATGGCCTCATCGCGTCCGGCGATCACGATCTGCGTTTCGGCGTTCAGGTTGGCGAGATAAACCTCGTGGCCCTGCATCAGCGCCTCAACCCGCGGGCGGGTCAGCCCCATAATCGCCGTCAGCCCGTATCCTTCGGGATAAGCCTGCTCCATTAAATCGCCGCGCAGCGCCACCAGCCGCAACGCGCTGGCGAAATCGAGCGCGCCGGCAATCACCGCTGCCGGAAACGCGCCGATAGAGAGGCCGCTGACCATCTGCGGATCCACGCCCTGGCGCTGTAGCTCGCGCGCCCAGGCGACCCCGGCGATCAGCAGACAGAGCTGTACCGCACGGGTGTGTTTTAGCGCGTCGGCGCTATCGAGAGTAGCGACTTCATCCCCCAGCACGGCGCGCGCCTGGGTGAAGATAGCCTCGCGATCGGGGATGGCCGCCAGCATGCCGGGGCGCTGGCCGCCCTGACCGGGAAAAGTAAATAAAATCTTCATCATTCCTCCCTGTGCCACGGCGTCGCGGTTAAGCGTGCGCCATGGGATGTTTTCAGCAGCGCACGGCCATCGCGCAGCCACTCATTAAGGGCGAAGGCGCCGTAGGGCGTTTCTACCTGGGTATCGGCGCGGCACGGCAGTTGGGCCACACGGGCCTGCCACTCGCGCAGCGCCTCGCGATCCAGCGGCTGCGGCGCGCGGATCAGCAGATCCAGATCGCTTGCCGCATGGAGTACCGGGATCTCAGTGGCCAGCGCATAGCCGGTACTGCCGGTGACGCCCCAGCGCCAGGACCAGGGGTGTAAGGTAAGGGCGATAGCCGCCTGAACCGGCGGCTGTGAAACAAAAGGGGAGCCCAGCAGACGCTCGCGCTCCACCAGCATTTCCGGCGTCACGCAGCGCACGATATTATGCGCCTGGACCCAACCGGCGGCGCGCTGCTCGCGCTTCATGCCCCGCACCCCCACCGGGATGCGGGCCTGGTCATCAACGTCGCGTCTCACCACCACCGGCAGCGCGGCTCGCCACTGCTGAGCCACCCACGGCTCGGCAATCGCTTCCAGGGCGCTGGCGTGGTTTAACCAGAGTAAATCGTGGGGACGCGGCGTTGATGACATGGTTTACAGTCCTGAAGTCAAAGAGATAAACAGCGGTAGCGACAGGATACACAGAACCGAGCTCAACAGCAGCACGGCTTCAGCATCAGGAGACTGGACGCCGAAGCGGTTGCCGAAGACCACGCCGAAGAAGCCGGCGGCCAGGGCAATCATCAGGATCGCGGTAATGGCGATAGAGCCGTGCAGACCCAGCAGCATCACCAGACCCCAGGCAATAAACGGCTGCACCAGCAGTTTCACGATGGTGGAAGTGGCGATCAGCGCATTGAGCTGCAGTTTACGTGCCGACAGGATCACCCCGGTGAGGAACAGCGCGGCGGCGGTGGCGGCCAGGCCCAGCGGTTTGATGGAGGCCAGCAGCATTTCCGGCATTTTAATGCCGATAGCGGAAAGCACCACCCCAAGCAGCGGGCCCCAGACGATCGGTTTTTTCACCGAACGCCACATCAGCACCGGCAGCATCGCCAGCGTAGAACCGCTGTTTTCACCTGCGGCGCGGGCTTTTTCACGTTCCAGAATCAGCAGGCAGAACGGGGTCATCAGTACCGAGCCGCAGGCGATAGAGACCGCCACCGACAGCGAGGTTGACGCGCCTTCACCCAGCACGCTGCCGAGGATCGGCAGACCCAACGCGGCATAGTTTGGCAGGGCGACGGTGAGGGTCAGCACCGCGGCATCCTGCGGCGTGCGTTTGAACACGCTGGTGGCGAGGAAGTAGATCGCGGCATAGGTGATCCACATCGCGCCGGTCAGCACCAGCACCAGCGGCGACTGGGCGACGATACCGGCCCACGGCGTTTGTACCGTGGCGCTAAACAGCGTGGCGGGTAAGGCAAAATCCATTACAAAGATATTGAGCAGGGAGACATTTTTATTATCTACCATCCCGGCCTTACCGGCCCAGAAGCCCAGCAGCATAATGACGAAAATCGGTGCAAGAGCATGAATAATCACATAAGTCATAAATCACCTGTAAATAAAATAGAGTACTGGCGCGATTGTTATTTTTTCTAAAAGCCGTCCCTTCCCGGAGCGTGTATTCCGCGCTCCGGGGGACAGCTTCCGGCAGGTTTTCTTCTACTACTTACGTACGAACGTCTTACCAGCTGGCGCGCATGCGATCGCGAACCAGTTGTGAGCTACGGCGGTTTTCCGCGCCCAGGCGGCACTTCAGCGAGGTATCTTTGCGCGCGTCAGCGATGGCGTCGCGCAGGGTACGGCTGACCAGCGACAGATCGCCTTCGTCTGGCGCATCCGGATGGCTGATATCGAGCAGGGCGGAGAGCAGGCCGAGCGTCGCATAGTTGCTGACGTCGTAGGCCATCGGCGGGATCGTCGCCGCCAGTTTCTCCAGCGCCTCTACGGTACGCAGCGTAATGCGCGCCGCCGATTCTTTCCCCATCGCGTGGACCAGCACGCCGCTATCGTTAAAGGCGATCAGGCGGTTGGCCTGGTAGCCGTGGGCCAGAAACGCCCCGGACATCGCTTTTCCGACAATCAGGCCAATCACCGGGTGGCCGGCAAGACGGGCTTTGGCGTAGGCGCCCGCGGCTCCGGCCAGCGCCTGGTGGATGCCGAAAGCTTCTTCGCGGCGGCCATAGGCCTGGCTTGGGACATCAATTACCGCGACGATCGGCCGTTTCACAGGCTGGTCGGCGTCAGCGGCGATGGTTTCATTGACCACTTTCGCCAGCGTCCAGCCTTCCAGCAAGCCGACTTCGCCGCCGGCGGCGCGCGGGTAGTGGTTGTTGGCGTCAGGCACCACGGCGATAAAGCGGACGCTTTCACCATCAATCTGGCCATCTGCGACCTGTACCGACGGGCACAGACCACTCATCAGCGGCGCATCGGGCGCCAGTTTATTCAGCCACAGCGCGGCGCGGTTTGGGAACTGACTCATTATTTATCCTCCCGGGCAAAAAGCTGTTTAATCTGCGCGGTATCCGCCTGCTGGCGGGTATCGAACTGGCTCAAGCGACGCAGATAATTGTCATAGTTGTCGCTACGGTGCTGGGCCGGTACGCCTTTGGCGATCGCCTCATTCATTGCGGTTTTAACGGCATTAACGCCATCGTTAACCAGCGCGTCGACCAGCCCGCTGGCGGCGCGAATTTCACCCCCGGTCATGCTCCAGATAAACGGACGGTTGCGGGAGTCGTACTCTTCAATGCCGGCTTCCTGCTCGATAACCTGCGGGCCGTTGAGGCCGAGACGGGCTTCACGGGTGACGATAAGGTAGCTGCACAGCGCCGCGGCGATGGACATGCCGCCGAAGCAGCCGACGGTACCGGTGATAATGCCGACGACCGGGGTGTAGCGGCGCAGGTCGACAATCGCGGCATGAATATCGGCGATGGCGGCCAGACCGAGGTTGGCCTCCTGCAGACGTACGCCGCCGGTTTCGAGGCACAGCACCGCCTGGGTCGGGATACCGTTGCGGTTATCTTCCGCCGCCAGCTCCAGCGCGGCGGCCATTTTGGCGCCGGAGACTTCGCCCATACTGCCGCCCTGGAAGGTGCCTTCGATGGCAATCACCACCGCAGGTTGGCCGTTGATCGTGCCTTTGGCGACCACCATACCGTCGTCGGACTGCGGGACGATGCCCTGCGCGCCGAGCCACGGCGACATAATGCCTTCAAACGGATCCAGCAGTTCGCGGTAGCTGCCGTCGTCCAGCAGGGCGTGGGCGCGTTCGCGAGCGCGCAGTTCGATAAAGCTGCGATCGTTACGCATGAGCGGCCTCCTCAAAGACTTGTTCAATACGAATACGAGCGACGCCCGGCGTGGCGCCGAAGTCGTGGATAATCAACTGCCCGGCGGGCAGACCGTTGATCAGGTTCAGCCTGTCGAACAGCGCCTGCCAGCGCGCCTGGCTGTTATCCACGGAGGTAGTGATCTGTACGTTGAGCGTGGCGCTCTGTGCGGCGGTATAAAGCACTTCCATATCGCCTGAACCTACGACCCCTGCCAATGCTTTGCCGCTGAGGGCGCGGTTGGCAGGAAATGACAATGTAATCTGTTCCATAACATCCTCTGAATGCGTTAGCCGGCAACCCGGTCGAGAAACAGGGTGGCGGCAAGGAGATCGGCCGCGCCACCCGGCGAGGCGTTGTGCGCCAGCATCTGCCCATCAAGGCGCGCCAGCGCGGCGCGACCGGCGACGCTGGCGCAACCGCCCGCCGCCAGAACCTCGCGAGCGCCTTGCTGCATAGCGTGCAGGCCGTTCATGCCGGCGCGCGACAGCACACAGGTATCGCTCAGCGAGGTCATGATGGCCATCAGCGCATCAAGGCGCGCCTGCGGCTCGCTGGCGCCTCGCGCCCGGCTCTGCCGCAGTTGCGGCAGCGCCAGGGTGGTAACATGCGGAAATCCGCGCTGCGCTTCCTCGCGTGCGCCCGGCACCTGCCAGCGGCGGCTGGCGCGCAGACCCTTACTAAAGCTTTTCGGCGCGAAACCGTCCGGCAGGCGGGCAAGGGCGGCTGCGGCGGCGGCGATCGCCTGTGATTGACCCTCTCCACCCAACATCGCCACCGCGCTGACCAGCAGGCCCAGCGCCCAAATGGCGCCGCGGTGGGTGTTAACTCCACCTGTCGCCATCATCATCTGCGCTTCACCTTCGCGACCGAGGCGGCCGACGGTTTCGCGCAGGGCGATATCCGCCGGACGCTGCCAGCTTTGCTGCGCCAGCGCGTGAAAGGTCGGCTGCAGGCTGCGGGCGGAGCGTTCCATCAGGTCCAGATTGAGATCCTGATGCGCGCCGTTGCCGCGACTATCGACCAGGCCCGGTTTCGGACTCAGACGGGCTTCGTCAATCAGACACGCGCTGGCGGTATGCGCCAGCCAGCTGACGCGGCTTTCTGCGTGCAGGGGGGAGAGATTTTTCATTACCAGCTCCGGAATTTTGCCGGTGGGTTGTACAGTCCGTCGGACCACTCCACCAGGTCGGCGACGCTGCCGGCCGCCAGTAACGAGCGGGTGGCATCGCTACGGCGAATGCCGATATCTTCCGGGTACACCACTTTGCCGCTCTGGCGCAGGGCGGCGACGCGTTTGGCGTCCACCCCGAGGCCAATATCGGTGATCCCGGCCACCGCGGCGACCATCGCCCGGCGCTCTTCAAGGCTCTCCGCGCGGTACAGGTAAGCGATACCTTCTTCGGTCAGCACGTGAGTCACGTCATCGCCATAAATCATCACCGGCGCCAGCGGCATGCCGGAGGTTTTCGCCACCTCAACCGCGTCGAGGGTTTCAACGAAGGTCGGTTTCACGCCGGCCTGGAAGGTTTCGACCATCTGCACCACCAGTTTTTTCCCACGCTGCATCGGGTCTGGTTCAGTGATCATATTGAGCCAGGCCGGGGTGGCGTGGCGGCGACCGTGCGGGTCGTGGCCCATGTTCGGCGCGCCGCCGAAGCCGGATAGGCGGCCGCGGGTGACGGTGGAGGAGTTAGCCAGGCCATCAACCTGCAGGGTCGAACCGATAAACATATCTACCGCGTACTGACCTGCCAGCTGGCAGAAGGCGCGGTTAGAGCGCATTGAGCCATCCGGGCCGGTAAAGAAGATATCCGGGCGGGCGCGGATGTACTCTTCCATCCCCAGTTCGCCGCCGAAACAGTGCACGCTCTCCACCCAGCCGCTCTCGATGGCCGGGATTAAGGTCGGATGCGGATTCAGCGTCCAGTGTTTACAGATTTTGCCTTTCAGGCCGAGCTGTTCGCCGTAGGTGGGCAGCAGCAGTTCAATAGCAGCGGTATTAAAGCCGATACCGTGGTTAAGTGACTGCACCTGATGCTCCGCGTAGATGCCTTTGATCGCCATCATCGCCATCAGAATGTGTTCTTGCTTAATCAGGCGCGGGTCGCGGGTGAACAGCGGTTCAATGAAGAACGGTTTGTCGGCGACCACCACGTAATCAATCCACGAGCCGGGAATATCCACGCGCGGCAGATCGCATTCGTCGTCCACCAGTTCGTTGACCTGGGCTATCACAATGCCATCGTGGAAGGCGGCGGCTTCGACCAGCGCCGGGGTATCTTCAGTACTTGGCCCGGTGTACAGGTTGCCTTTGCGGTCGGCTTTATAGCCCGCGATCAGCGCGACGTTTGGCGACAGATCAACGTACAGGCGGGAGTAGAGTTCGATATAGGTGTGGATGGCGCCGATTTCGAGCAGGCCATCTTCCAGCAGCTGCGAAATGCGCAGGCTCTGGGTGCCGGAGAAAGAGAAATCCAGTTTACGGGCAATGCCTTTTTCAAACAGGTCCAGATGCTCGCTGCGCCCGACGCTGGGCATAATCATATGCAGGTCGTGAATTTTTTGCGGATTGACCTCGGCGAGCATGCGGGAGAGGAAATCAGCCTGTTTCTGGTTGTTGCCTTCCAGCACCACCCGATCGCCCGGGGCGAGCAGATTTTCCATTACGCTGACCAGCTGGTCAGTGGGGATGACTTTGCCGGCGATCTTCGCTTCGGCCAGCCGCCGCTGTTTTTCCGTCCGGCGACGGTTCCAGACCCGCGCCGTCGTTTGTTCAGCATTCATTGTTAACCTCCTGATTCGACAAATCGTTTTGTTTGTCCTGGTGGAAGTTAGTGTGCGATGCGCGGCGCTGCGCATCAATTAAGCACGGCGGCTAATTGTTAGCTTTAGAGTAACGATTGGGTCTTACCGTTTGTGATAGGGATCAATAATACGAAAGGCGTAGTGGTCTAAGGGAAGAGCGCAGGTGAGGAAGCCGGCCGATACACGGCCGGCCGTGGGAAGGGGTTATTCTTTACTGACATCACTTAATAAGAAAGCAATACTCTGACCGCCGCTGGTCTGCTCGAGGGCAATTTTGGCGATAATCGTCAGTGGCACCGACAGCAGCATGCCGACCGGGCCCAATAGCCAGCCCCAGAAGATCAAGGACAGAAACACTACCAGCGTGGAGAGCCCCAGGCCACGTCCCATCACCCGTGGCTCCAGAATGTTGCCGAACACCAGGTTGACGATCAAGTAGCCGGCCAGGACCACCAGCGCCTCGTACAGCCCGCCAAACACCAGTACCTGCAGGATCGGCGGGATGGCCGCCAGCACGGAGCCAATATTGGGAATATAGTTGAGCGCGAAGGCCAACAGTCCCCACATGAAGGCGAAGCGCACGTCCAGCAGCACCAGCATGCCCCAGACCACCAGGCCGGTCACCAGGCTAATCGCGGTTTTCAGCACCAGATAATGCGACACGCTGTCGATGGCCCGCTGAATGGCGCCCATCCCTTCAACCGGACGGGACATCAGCTGTTGCAGCTTGGCGGGAAGCTGGGGGACCTCCAGCAGCATAAATACCACCGTCAGCAGCAGCAGAAAAATCGAGGACATCGCGTTCGACAGCTGAGTGAGCAGGCTGGTGACCAGCGTCATCACCGCGTTAGGGTCGATGTATTTATTCAGCTCCACCACCGAGACGGTGAACCCCATGCGCTGCAGCCAGGGGGCGATGGTTTGCATCGGCTCGTAGAGATAGTTGCGATACTGCGGTAAGGTGCGCGCCAGCTCGTTAAGCGAGGTCCCCAGCGAGGCCAGCAGCACAATGGCCAGCATGACGATGAGGCCAATCAGCATTGAGATCGCCAGCACGCGCGGGACCCGGCAGCGGACCAGCAGTTGTACCAGCGGATTAATGATCACCGCCAGAAAGAGGGCGAGAATAAAGGGGACAATAATGTCCGCCGCAAAGCGAATGCCGGTAAGGATGATCACCAGCATGCCCAGCATGATGACCATCTTTAATCCGTTAAGTGTAATAATGGGTTTAGCCATAGGTCCCGACCTCAATCTTCCTTGCCTATTAACAGGTTGCGTTACATTAGCATAATGACGTTTTTTTGCAGAAAAAACGCATTGAAGCAAAACGGCGGCGTAAAGAATTGCAAATTCTTTGAATTAAATGTAGCACTATGCTACAAATTTATCTGTGTATAACTACTGAGGACAATTTTCATCCGCAACGGACGAGAAGCAACACCGCGGATAATTGTAATTTTATGGACAATCAGTTCAGGATGTATATTTTAAACCACCCCGCAGTCTCTCTCTCTTTTTCCCGTTTTGCCGGCGAGCAGCACTGGCATTCGGCGCTATAGTCACCTTCTCTCTGCCTGAGCTGGCGCCAAGCGCACAGCGAAATCTACGTCAGAAATTTTCCTGTTTACGCCTCGCGTAAACGGTAATGGATTATATTCTCAAGCAGGAGAAGGGATCATGTTTTATTGGATTTTATTAGCTTTAGCTATTGTTGCTGAAATTACCGGCACCTTGTCGATGAAATGGGCGAGCGTGAGCGGTGGTCATACCGGTTTTATTTTAATGCTGGCCATGATTGCTCTGTCATATATTTTTCTTGCCTTTGCGGTTAAAAAAATTGCCCTGGGTGTGGCCTACGCGCTATGGGAAGGGATCGGCATTTTGCTGATTACCGTGTTTAGCGTGCTGTTGTTTGATGAAAGCCTGTCGCCGCTGAAGATCGCCGGCCTGACCACCCTGGTGGTGGGGATCGTCTTAATTAAGTCCGGCACCCAGAAAAAAGCGTCGTCAAAGCAGGAGGTGGCCCATGCAGCAGTTTGAGTGGATCCACGCCGCGTGGCTGGCCGTCGCCATCGTGCTTGAAATCATTGCCAACGTCTTTTTGAAGTTTTCCGATGGCTTCCGCCGCAAAGTCTACGGCATCCTGTCCCTGGCGGCGGTGCTGGGCGCGTTCAGCGCCCTGTCGCAGGCGGTTAAAGGGATCGATCTCTCGGTCGCCTATGCGCTGTGGGGCGGCTTCGGTATCGCGGCGACCATCGCCGCCGGCTGGGTGCTGTTTGGTCAGCGCCTGAATAACAAAGGCTGGGCGGGGCTCATCCTGCTGGTGGCCGGCATGGTGTTAATTAAACTCGCCTGACGTCTCGCCGCCTGCAAAGCCAGGCGGCAAAACAGGTCCTCTGTAGTATGCTTAACTCAAGATCAGCCCCTCGCTGATAGTGTGCCTGGTGACGATGAGGACTGCGCATGTTCACTGCTTTCGGCTGGCGGAAAATTCCTTCCGCCAGGACGTTGTCAATAATGATATTCCTCGCCGGCCTTGGACTCACCGCGTCGGTCATTTCTCTGCTGTATCTCTCACAACACCTGATTGCCAGCAAATCTAATGAAATCGATCAGCAGCGTTCGGTGCTGTCGGTGGAAGGGGCGGTACAGACCTCGGTCAATCGGGTGCTGTCGCTGGTGCTGGACAATGCCATCTGGGATGACGCGGTAACGCAGACCTACGCCCCGTCACTCGATCAGAAATGGCTGTACGATTCCTGGGGATCAGGCTTCAAAATCAATAACCTGTACGATGGTACCTTTGTCCTCGATGAACATTATCGTATCCTGTGGGGCGCCTTTCAGAGCCAGGTGCTGCCCCGGACTGACCTCTCATTTCTTGGGGCTGGGCTGACCAGTCTGATCCGCTCTCATGCACAGGCATTGCGTGAGGGAAAAAACGCCTTTGCCGGTATCACGCGCACGGAGGCCGGGATCGCCTTTGTCGGCATCGGCCTGATACGCCCAACGACAGGTCGGCTTCAGGTATTTGATGCGACGCGGCGCTATCTGGTGATTACCCGGCATATCAACCCCCAACTGCTGGAGCGCCTGGGTGACACCTTTCAGATTCGTCATCTGCATCTCGCCGAGGGTCCCGGCGCCTATCGTATTCCGCTGCGAACGCAGGCGGGTGAGGTGCTGGGATACCTGGCCTGGCAGCCGCGCCTGCCTGGCGCTGAAGCGGCGCAGGCCTCGTCAGGCAGCATGGGACTGATCGCCGGGGTGGCGGCCAGCCTGATCCTGCTGTTTATCCTTTTTAGCAGTTTGGGCATGTATAAGCTGGCGCGCGGGGAGCGTCAGGCGCGGGAGATAGCCATGATTGACTGGCTGAGCCGACTGCCTAACCGGCGAGCGCTTCTGCTGCGGTTAAGCCAGGTATGCGAGACGGGGAAACACGATATTCAGTGCGTGGTGTTTATCGATCTGGATGGTTTTAAGGACGTCAATGATAACTATGGTCATGATGTCGGCGACGCCCTGATCCGCCATATCGCCAGCGCCCTACAGACGCGGGTACCGACGGGGGCCATGCTGGCGCGGATGGGCGGGGATGAGTTCGCCATGGCGGTGAGCGGCGCAGAGGCGATTGACCGGGCGGCGGCGTTCGCCTGGGCAGCGCTGGAGCTGCTGAAAGCGCCAGTGACGCTCAGCAAACGCAAAATTTATATCGGCGCCAGCATTGGCATCGCCAGCGGCGCCCCGGCGGAATGTTCCAGTACCGAGCTGTTTCGCCGGGCGGATATCGCCATGTACCACGCCAAGAAGAGCGGGAAGGGGCGGACGGCCTGGTATGACGATGCGCTGGATGCCGTGCGGCGTCATCAACTGATGATTGAGAACGGCATCCGCCAGGGGCTGGAGCAGGATGAATTTGAGGTCTGGTATCAGCCGGTGGTCGATGCCGATACCCTGGCGATGACCGGCGTGGAGGCGCTACTGCGCTGGCCGCGACGCCCGCAGGGGGCGCTGGCGCCGGATGCGTTTATTGCCATCGCCGAGAGCAGCGGCCTGATTGATGCCCTCGGGCAGTTCGTTCTGCAACGCGCCTGCAGCGACCTGCAGCCGGTGGACGATCTCCTTTTGTCGGTGAACATCTCGCCGGCGCAATTTCGCGACCCGGCTTTTGAAAACCGGGTGATGAAGACCGTCGCGGCCTGCCGCTTTCCGCCGTCGCGCCTGCAGGTGGAGGTGACGGAGAGCTATGTGCTGGAAAATCCGGAACGTTCGCAGGCGGTGGTGGAGAATCTGAAGGCCCAGGGTATTGCCGTGGCGCTGGACGATTTTGGCACGGGCTACTCAAGTATTGGCTATTTACGCCGCTTTCGCTTTGATAGCCTGAAGATCGACAAATCTCTCGCCGGGCGGGTGGACAGCGATGAACAGGCGGCGGAGATGGTGCGCGGGACGGTGCGCATTGCCCGCGCGCTGGGGATGACGGTCGTGGCGGAGGGGGTTGAGGATCTGCAGCAGCTGACGCTGCTGCGGCGGGCCGGCTGCGACCGGCTTCAGGGGTACTATTTCAGTAAACCGATGCCGATCGCCGATCTGCTGCAGCGGCGTCAGTCGCAGGGGTGATTACTCTCCGGCCAGTGCTTCCAGCTTATCGCGAAAGCCGGTAACCGAAATGGCGCGGTTGTCAGCCCGCCAGCGATCCTGCGGACCGGGAGCGGAGCTTTGCACGGCGATCACTTGCCAGCCGTCCTCCGTTTTCAACAGCAGCGGCGACCCGCTGTCACCTGGCAGCGTATCGCACTGATGCGACAGCACGCTGTTTTGCGCCCAGCCGGTCACGATGCAATCCTGATGGCTGTACAGATTATCCAGATGATCCTCCGGATATCCCGATTGGGTCACTTTACGGTCCGCTGCCTTCAGCGCAGCGGTGAGATCGGCCTTGCTACCCGGGAAGAGTGGGATCGGCGTGATGCCCGAGGGAGCATAGCGCAGTACGATCAGGCCAAAATCTGACGGCGCCGCGGCGGAGGGCACGATCCAGCCATCGCCATCGGCCTTCAGGCGCTTACCTAAGGCCGGATCCACTCGCCCTTCAATGCCGTGAATTTCATATACCCAGCCGCCCTTGCGCGAAATAAAGCGCAGAGCAACCGCTTTGTCCGGTTTGCCGCGCGGAGGCGTCAACAGACAGTGGCCAGCGGTCAGCGCCAGGTGAGGGGAGATAAGCGTCGCTGTGCACAGATTGCCGCTGGCGGTTTCCAGTTGGCCGATCGCATCCCACGGGCTTTCCTCGGGGTGGCTCACCGCTTTTCGGTCATCATGGCCGAAAAACAGCGTCTTAATATCTTTGGCGCTCAGTCCGCTATCATCGGCATGTGCGCCCAGAGGTAACAGATAAAATGAACACAGCAATAACAGAACGTCTCTACGCATATCACTCTCTGGGGAGGCTATGATGTCTATTGACAGTAGCAGGAGATTTAAGTTTTTGAAAGTAAACAATAATTCTAAGCAGGCCAAACCGTTGCCATCAGGCGAGACGGGCTGACGCTGCCGCTGGCAAAACCGTCTGATTTCAAGCGGTTAATACCAGCTGAACGCTGTTGCTATTTCCGCAGAAAGCGACGTCCGACGCAACAAAATTCGTGTATCAGAACGTACTGAACCCGGCGAATAATTCACCAACCGGACATTAAGATTATTCCTGGTTTGCCAGCGATTCGCTGAAAAATAATGCGCTTGCCCGCCAAAACTTCACCAGAATTCGCACTTCTTTACGCCTCTCGTAATTATTTTCAATGCGAAACATTTTCTCACCGAAAACGTTGTTACCGTCACTCCGCCGTTGAGTAAATAGAGAGGTAATACCGGCGATGATAGCCTGAATTCTATTTCCCCGACGTTGGGAGGGTATATGTCTAAAAAAGGTATTCGCGCACTGGTTTATGTTTCCCTGGTCTCAGTTGCTATCTGGGGCGCGACCGGTTATCTGGTGATGGAAGCGGTGCGCGTACTGTGAAGCGTCTGGTCACCACGAGGTGGCCGGCGCGCGCTAGTTTATGACTACAGTGTCTGGCGTCTTCGGACGCCGGGCATTTTTTGTGCCGCAGGAATTTCAGGGTAATGAGACGCGGGAAGGTGTCGTCAGCGATCGCCGTACGGTATTTATTATTCTGCAAAGCCAGCAGAAGCAGTAAATGAGAGCGTGGCGGAAATGATTAATAGAGGAAAAAGCGGGTAGCAACCACTGCGCAAATGATTAACAGGATCAGGATGAGCTCGAAACGATAGCGCCGCAGCATAGTGCTCTCCAGAAAAAACGGCGCTGAAACAGCGCCGATTATTAAGAAGGTTAGTTCACCGGGAGGAATTATGCTGCCGGCTGTGCAGCAGGTTTAGCGGCCTGGTGTTTAGTGGTTTTGTGGTGTTTTTTTGCAGCCTGCGCTTTCTGTGCTACCGGTTTAGCCGCAGCTTTGTGGTGCTTTTTAGCCGCCTGAGCTTTCTGCGGAGCAGCGGGTTTAGCTTCTACTTTTTTGTGTTTTTTAGCGGCCTGGGCTTTCTGGGCAGCGGCTGGTTTAGCTTCTGCTTTTTTGTGTTTTTTGGCAGCCTGAGCTTTCTGCTCTGCAGCTGGTTTTGCCGCGGCTTTGTGGTGTTTTTTGTGATGGGTGGTCTTGGCAGCAGTGCTGTGGGTAGCAGCCGGTGCCTGAGTGGTGCTTACTGCGTCAGCAGCGAAAGCGGCGGAAGAGAGACCCATAGCAGCGGCAACGACCAGAGCTAATACTTTTTTCATTCTGATATCCTCGAAAAGTTTTCTTAATTTCAACCCCACTGCGGGGCCGGTGAAATCACTATATGCTTGTCTTTTCGAGCTTTCCGTGAGTGTTTGGTATCGGCGTGTAACCGAATGTACAACACGCCTGGCCGTGGGGAGTGGAAGGACGCGCCGGGTAGCCCGGCGCGCACGTTCACAGATAGCGGGCGGTAAGGTGTTCGCGGAAGTAGCGGCTGTTGAGATCCTCGCCGGTGGCCTGCTGGATCAGCTGCGAGGTGGAGAAGCGGCTGCCATGCTGCCAGATATTCTGCCGCAGCCAGTCGAACAGGGCGCTGAAATCGCCCTCCGCAATATCGCGGTCTAACGTCGGCAGCGCGCGCCGGGCGGCCGCCATCAGCTGGGCGGCATACATCGCACCCAGCGTATAGGAAGGGAAATAGCCGAATCCGCCGTCGGTCCAGTGAATATCCTGCATGCAGCCGTCCCGGTAGTTGCCGGTGGTCGACAGCCCCAGCCAGTGCTGCATCTTCTCGTCCCACAGCGCCGGGATATCATCTACTTCAATCTCGCCGTCAATCAGCGCGCGTTCAATTTCATAACGCAGGATCACATGCGCCGGGTAGCTGACCTCATCGGCATCGACGCGAATAAAGCCCGGTTTCACCCGCTGATTCCAGGCGACAAAGTTGTCGCTGCTAAAGGCCGGTTGATCGCCAAAACGCTCGCGCACCGCCGGTAACAGGCGGTTGAGGAAAGGCTCGCTACGTCCCAGCTGCATTTCAAAAAACAGACTCTGCGACTCGTGGATAGCGGTGGAGCGAGCGAGTCCTACCGGCTGGTCGACCCACGGGCGAGGCAGATTCTGTTCATAGCGGGCGTGGCCGGTTTCGTGGATCACGCCGAACAGGGCGCTGAGCAGGTCGTTTTCGTTGTAGCGGGTGGTGATGCGCACATCCTGGGGGACGCCGCCGCAGAACGGGTGAGCGCTGATGTCGAGGCGCCCGCCGTCGAAGTCAAAGCCGAGGATGCGCATGGCCTGCAGGCCCAGCTCGCGCTGAGCGGCAATCGGGAAAGGCCCCTGCGGGGCGAGTAATGTCTGCGTCGCTTGCTTAGCGACCGCTTGCCGCAGCAGGGAAGGCAGCCAGGACTTGAGGTCGGCAAACAGGCTATCCAGCCGGGCGCTGGTCATATCTGGTTCGAAAATATCGAGCAGCGCGTCGTAGCGTGAGCCGCCTCTGGCATCGGCGCGGATCTGCGCTTCCTGACGGCTCAGCCTGACCACCTCGCGAAGATTGTCGGCAAAGCCAGCCCAGTCGTTAGCGGGACGCTGACTACGCCAGGCATGCTCACAGCGGCTGCCGGCAAGAGATTTTGCCTCCACCAGGCTCTCCGGCAGCAGCGCGGCCTGATCGTACTGACGCTGCATCTCCCGCAGATTGGCCTGCTCGACGTCGTTGAGGTCCTGCTGGCGGGCTTCCTGCAGCCATTGGCCCACTTTTTTATCGGTCAGGATCTGATGCTGCAGCACGCCGAGCTCCGCCAGCGCTTCGCCCCGGGCGGCGCTGCCACCCGGAGGCATCATCGCAAACATATCCCAGCCAGCGATGGCGGAGAGATGCGAAAAGCGCGACAGGCGCTGAAAGGTACGGGTAAGCTGCTGATAAGGCGTATTTTCAGTCATAGTGGCGTTCGGTCCGTGACAGGTGAATGAACAGGTTATCGGTATCCTTCTACACTATCCTGATACGCCCGGCGGGTCGAGCGTTGCGCATAGGGGAAGGGAAAGACACATGGCGGGAGAATAAGCTCACCTCTGTGATCGGTGTGACAGAAAACGGTAACATATCGGTACTAAACTGTGATCAATCACACAGGTCTGGAGGTTCGGGGGTGGTTTATGAATCCGTTCACCTGGCTGTTTATTGCACTGCTGTCCGTTGATGCCGTCAGAGAGTTGATGGGCTTGTCTTCCATTATGGGCATGTGGTGAAACGTGGCCCGCAGGCCACGTCACACGCGACTATTTCAGTCGTTGATGTAAGCAGGTGCCGGTCAACAGCGCGGCAAGGAGCAGCAGCGCGATAAACCCACCGACGCCGTTCCAGCCGTAGTGATGCCAGAATACCCCGCCTAACGTCCCGGCAAGACTTGAACCCAAATAATAGCTGAACAGATACAGCGATGACGCCTGACCGCGGGCGCGGCGGGCGCGTGGGCCAATCCAGCTGCTGGCGACGGAATGCGCGGCGAAGAAGCCAGCGGAAAACAGCAGCATACCGATGAAAATAAGCCACAGGGAAGAAAAGAGCGTCAGCAGCAGGCCGCAGAGCATGACAGCGGTAAAGCCGAGCATCACCGGTCCGCGGCCAAAGCGTACGGTCATGGCCCCTGCCTTCGGTGAACTCCAGGTCCCGGTGAGATAAGCTACCGACAGCAGGCCTACCACCGCCTGGCTTAGCGACCATGGCGACATCATCAGCCGGTAGCCAATATAGTTAAACAGGGTGACAAAAGCGCCCATCAGCAGAAAACCTTCGACGAACAGCAGCGGCAGACCGCGGTCGCGCCAGTGCAGACGAAAGTTGATCAGCAAATTTTTCGGTCGCAGCGAGGTCGAGCGGAAATGGCGCGACTCGGGCAGAATGCGCCAGAACATGATGGCCGCGGCCAGCGCGAAGCCACTGATCACCGCCAGCGCCACGCGCCAGCCGAAGAAATCGGTAAAGACCCCGGTCAGCAAGCGGCCGCTCATGCCGCCGATGGAGTTGCCGCTGATATATAACCCCATCGAAAAGGCGACGAAACTGGGGTGGATCTCCTCACTCAGGTAGGTCATGCCGACCGCCGCCACGCCGCTCAGCGACAGGCCGATCAGGGCACGCATAATGAGGATGCCGTGCCAGCTGGTCATCATGGTCGACAGCAGCGAGCAGCAGGCGGCCAGCAGAAGGGCGGTGACCATCACCGGCTTGCGCCCGATGGCGTCGGACAGCGGGCCGGTAAACAACAGGCCCACCGCCAGCATCGCCGTGGAAATGGAGAGTGAAATACTGCTGCTGGCCGGGGAGACGCCGAACTCGTTCGACAGCACCGGCAGGATCGGTTGCACGCAGTAGAGCAGAGCAAAGGTGGCCAAACCGGCGGAGAATAGCGCGAGGGTGACGCGCATAAATTGCGGGGTGCCGCGCTTAATAAACTGATCCGGGCGGGATGCACCAGCGACGCTGACCTCGCCCGCCGGCACGGTGTCAACGGTTGTTGTACGACTCACAGAGAATTCCTTGCGTAGAAGTTGCTGCTTACCAACAGAATGTTGTGACCATTCAGCTCACATTTTTAGGGTATGAAAATGTAAATATTCTGTCTAATATATTAATAATCTCAAATAAGACGTTTTAAATATGAATATCGAGTTGCGTCATCTGCGCTATTTTGTCGCCGTCGCGGAGGAATTACATTTTGGCCGGGCCGCAGCGCGACTGAATATTTCTCAACCGCCGTTAAGCCAGCAAATTCAGATCCTCGAGCAGCAGACCGGCGCCCGCCTGTTCGCGCGCACCAATCGCAGCGTCAGTCTGACGGCGGCCGGAAAGCAGTTTCTCGCCGATAGCCGACAAATTCTTGCCCAGGTGGATGACGCGGCCGCCCGCGCTGCGCGTCTGCATCACGGTGAAACCGGCGAACTGCGTATCGGCTTTACCTCCTCGGCCCCCTTTATCAAGGCGGTATCCGATACGTTGTCGATGTTTCGTCAGCGCTACCCGGATGTGCATATTTTGACCCGCGAGACCAACACCCGCGAACAGATTGTGCCACTGAGCGAGGGGGCTCTCGATCTGGGGCTCCTGCGCAATACCCAACTGCCGGACACCCTGGCGTGGGAGCGGGTGCTGCGCGAGCCGTTGCTGGCGATGGTCCCTGCCGACCATCCACTGGCCCGCCAGCCCTCGGTCAGCCTGGCGGCGCTGGCGCGCGAACCCTTCGTCTTTTTCGACCCGCACGTGGGTACCGGCCTGTATGACGATATCCTCGGCTTGCTGCGTCGTTACGGCCATACGCCGGTGATTGCCCAGGAGGTGGGGGAGGCGATGACCATTATTGGTCTGGTGGCCGCCGGACTGGGGGTGTCTATCCTGCCGGCCTCCTTTCAGCGCGTACAGCTCAGTGAAATGCGCTGGCTGCCGATCGACGAACAGGATGCGGTGTCGGAGATGTGGCTGGTGTGGTCGAAACATCATGAACAGGGAGCGCTGGCAAAACGCTTTCGCGAGTCGCTGCTGGCCTGGAAAACCGAGCACAATTGAGGCGAAAAGGGGCTGGAAATGTGCGGTAAATCACAAGGCTAAGTAAAAATTTGACGTTCACCATCGAAGTGCTTCACCATAGCCGAAAGTTTATTTCGAAGCGCGAAAATAAAGGGAGTCAATGGTGGTAGCGGATAGTCAACCAGGCCATATCGATCAAATTAAGCAGACCAATGCGGGCGCCGTGTATCGCCTGATTGATCAGCTCGGCCCGGTATCGCGTATCGACCTCTCCCGATTTGCGCAACTGGCTCCCGCCAGCATCACCAAGATTGTCCGCGAGATGCTGGAAGCGCATCTGGTGCAGGAGACGGAGATCCAGGAGCCCGGCAGCCGTGGCCGCCCGGCGGTGGGGTTGATGGTAGAAACCGAGGCCTGGCACTATCTTGCGGTGCGCATCAGCCGCGGCGAAATCCACCTTTCGCTGCGTGATTTAAGCAGTCAACTGGTGGTGGAGGATCAGCTGGAGCTGGCGCTCACTGACAGCATGCCGTTTCTGACCCGTATTATTGATCATATCGATCGGTTCTTTATTCGCCACCAGAAGAAGCTGGAACGGCTCACCTCCATCGCCATGACGATGCCGGGTATTATTGATACCGAAAATGGCATTATTCATCGCATGCCGTTTTATGAGGATGTCAAAGATGTGCCGCTGGGCGATGTGCTGGCCAACCATACCGGGGTGCCGGTCTACATTCAGCATGACATCAGCGCCTGGACTATGGCGGAATCGTTGTTCGGCGCCTCGCGCGGCGCCCGGGATGTCATTCAGGTGGTCATCGATCATAACGTCGGCGCCGGGGTTATCACCGACGGACGCCTGCTGCATGCTGGCAGCAGCAGCCTGGTGGAGATCGGCCATACTCAGGTCGATCCCTACGGCAAGCGCTGCTACTGCGGCAACCATGGCTGTCTGGAAACCATTGCCAGCGTAGAGAGCGTGCTGGAGCTGGCGCAGATGCGCATGGCCCAGTCGATGAGCTCGCTGCTGCACCAGCGTCCGCTGAGCGTGGAGTGGCTGTGCCAGGCCGCGCTGCAGGGCGATCTGCTGGCCAGAGACATTATCAGCGGCGTGGGTAACCACGTCGGGCGGATTCTGGCGATCATGGTCAATCTGTTTAACCCGCAGAAAATTCTGATTGGCTCGCCGTTTAATCTGGCGGCAGATATCCTTTTTCCGGCAATTTCCAGCTGCATTCGGCAACAATCGCTCCCGGCCTACAGCCAGCATATCGCGGTTGAAAGCACCCAGTTTTCTAATCGTGGCACGATGGCTGGCGCGGCGCTGGTCAAGGATGCGCTCTATAACGGATCCTTACTCATACGACTGTTACAGGGTTAACATTTTTTCATAGTCACACCAAAAATTGCGCTATCTCAAGCCGACCTCTGGCGGCATCACGTAGACTTTGCCCACTGTTGATTATTTCTCTCCCGTATATTTCATCGACAAAACTGTGGGGTTAGTGATGTTTAAGCGTTTCTTTATTACAGGTACAGACACCTCTGTCGGGAAGACAGTGGTTTCCCGTGCGCTGTTGCAGGCACTTGCTGCCAGAGGCAAAAGCGTGGCCGGGTACAAGCCTGTGGCGAAGGGCAGCAAAGAGACGCCAGACGGTTTGCGTAACAAAGACGCGCTGGTGCTGCAGAGCGTCTCCACGCTGGCGTTGCCGTATGAGGCTGTCAATCCCATAGCGTTAAGTGAAGACGAAAGCAGCGTGGCGCACAGCTGCCCGATCAACTACGGTTTGCTGTCGGATGGTTTGCAGCGACTGGCCGGTCAGGTCGATCACGTGGTGGTTGAAGGCACCGGCGGCTGGCGCAGCCTGATGAACGACCTGCGACCGCTCTCCGAATGGGTGGTACAGGAGCAGCTCCCGGTGCTGATGGTGGTGGGGATCCAGGAGGGGTGTATCAACCATGCGCTGCTGACGGCCCAGGCGATCGCCAATGACGGGCTGCCGCTGATCGGCTGGGTGGCCAACCGCATTAACCCCGGTCTCGCGCACTACGCTGAAATCATCGATGTCCTCAGTAAGAAGCTGCCGGCGCCGCTGATTGGCGAGCTGCCGTACCTGCCGCGCGCCGAACAGCGTGAGCTGAGCCGCTACGTCGACTTAGACATGCTCGGCAACGTGATGGCGATAGATCGAATCCCGGCGTAACGTCCGCGACAGCACCGACGCCACCACGCAGGTGATCAGCAGGCCGGGCAGCAGCGCATACTGCCCGGTCATCTCACAAATCATCAGGGTCGACATGATTGGCGCATGGGTGGTGGCAGCCAGAAACGCCGCCATGCCGGTCAGACCGATCATCATAGCCATCTCTTCATTCCCCGGCAGCCATAGCCCGCTGACGCTGGCAAACAGCATGCCCATCGCCAGGCCGACAAACAGCGTGGGGGTAAAGACCCCGCCCGGAGCGCCGGAGCCGCTGCTGGCCAGCACCGCCAGCAGTTTGCACAGGAAAACGCCGGCCAGCAGTACGCCGGACGGCGGCATCTGCAAATAGCTTTGCACCACGCTGTAGCCGTTGCCCCACACCGTCGGGGTGATGAGCGATAAGCCGCCGACAATCAGCCCCCCCAGCGCCAGCTGCCACGGCGGCGTCAGTTTCAGTTTGACGAACCCGCGGTGGCTGTAGTCCATCAGCCAGATAAACAGCGGGCCGCACAGCCCGGCCAGCAGGCCAGTCGCCAGCATTAAACCATAGTGCAGCGCGCTGAGGTTCTGCTGCAGGACGACGTGGTACAGCGGCGCGGCGCCGCCGTTGAGGAACTGCGTCAACAGCAGGGCGATCACCGCCGAGATAACGACCGGCCCGAGCGAGGCCAGCATCAGCGTGCCAAAGAGAATTTCAGCAATAAACAGGCTGCCGGCCAGCGGGGCATGATAGGCGCTGGCCATCCCGGCAGCGGCGCCGCAGGCGACCCACAGCTTCCATTCAGTCTGCGGCGTGAAGCGGCGGGCGAACAGCGACGCCGCCAGCGCGGCCAGCAGGATCATGGCGCCTTCCCGGCCAATCGCGCTGCCGGTGACCACGACCAGCAATGACGCCAGCGATTTCACCAGGCTTGCCGGCGTATCGAAGCAACCGTCGCCGGTCTCCAGGGCTTCCATATAATCGGTGGCGGCATGCGGGCGCGCGATGCTGCGTCGCTGCCACAGCCAGAGAAGTGCCCCTGCCGTCAGGCCGCCCAGCGCGGGGGTAATCAGTCGCCGCCACGCCGGCAGCGACTGCGCCGCGTTGACCAGGCTCCCGCTGTCATTGCCGAGAAACAGCGTTTCCAGCACCACCATCGCATGGCGAAACAGCGCCACCGCCAGGGCAGCGAGAAGGCCAATCAGGGTGGCGATCAGCAGGCGGCGAAACATCACCTGCACATCAGGATAGGGGTGAAGACGGTGCATCAGTCACGGCGAGGTTCGGAAAACATGGTCTTATTGTGATAGGGAATAACCTTAGATGCAAAAGCGATAAGTGCGGGTGAGGGGCTGGGAAGCGGCGAAATAAAACCGCGCCGGATACCGGCGCGGTGAAGGGTTAACGATAGAGCGCTTTTTCCGCCACGGCGATCGGTAGATTCTCCTGCCACTGCGCCAGCGTTGCCTGCGCCAGCTGACCCAGCGCCTGGTAGAAGGGGTGGGCGGCATGGTCGACAAAGACGCTCAGAAAGCGCCCGGACCACGGCAGCAGGTGCCAGGCCAGCAGCTGGGCAAACAACGCATCCTGCTCCGTCTCGCACAGCCACGCCGCCAGCAGCAGCAGGGTGCCGAAATGATCTTCCGGTTCGTTACGCTCGGCGTCCAGTGCGATGCCGTTCGTGCGCATCCACTCGCGCAGGGCCAGCGTGGAATCGCCAAACAGCACTGACTCTTTATCCAGCCAGACGGATCCCCATGGCGGCGCCGGCAGGGCCCACGGGCCGATAAACAGGCGTTGCCAGGCTTCCGGTAATGACTCTTCCGTCGACGCGGCAAAGGCTGACGCCAGCGGGGCGGTTACCGGGAAGGGCCACTGTTGCTGCCAGCTGCCGTCCTGGAAGGCGGCGACCAGCGGCGCAATGTGCGCGCTATTCGGCGCATAAGAGAACAGCGCGCCCAGGGTGCGAGCGCTTAACGCGACAGCGTCGCGGTTTGGGATCGGCATCATTACTTATTCCTTTCTGCGGCGCGCGCCAGCGCGCCGTCTCATTAACCGGCAACCGCCATACCGACGGTCATATGCAGACCATAAAACAGGCCGCGACCAATACATTCCGCGATCAAGACCAGCAGCAGGCCGATCAGCAGCCCCGTAGCGCGCGGCGGTTGGCGGCGGATCAGCGGACACAGCCAGCAGCCAAGACCGAGAGCCAGCAGTATCAGGCGTAACGCCTGGAGTGTGCCGTAATCTGGCAGCAGGGTGGCTGCCTGCTGGACTGAACTGTGAATGGTACTGAGCCCGGCGCTTTGCATGATGATAACGGCGGCGCCGATTGCCAGCGCGGCCACGCTGAGTCCGGCAAAAAACCAGCCGTTAAAGTCGACTTTCGCCAGCCGCAGCAGCAGGGCGGCGAACAGCGGCCCGCTGAGGAGCACCGTCAGGAAGAACGCGCTGGTAGTGTAGCCATTGTACCATGTTGGCACAGTATCGATTTGGTAAACCCGGGTCATCGCCAGAACAAACAGCAGGCCTAACAGCATGGCGATCACCAGCCAGGCTTTACCCAGCGCCGCCGGCATTTTGCCCACTACCGCCAGCAGCCACCAGAATCCTCCCACGGCGAAGAACAAGGCGCCGCTGGCGATTTCATTGCTCAGCGCCGAGGCGCCGACGCGGTTCAGCGAGTTAAACGCGCGAAGCGGCGAACCGAGATGCATCACCGAAGCCAGAAAACCAATGCCCATCAGCAGCCAGATAAAAAACATGCTGCGCACCAGCCGCTGCTGCGCTTCGCGTTGGTTTGTCAGCGATAGCCAGCCCAGCCCGCTGACGAGGGTCGCGCCGACCACGCATTGCCCCAGTACCGTAAACAGCACCAGCGGCCATTCATGCCATCCGCTTCCCATCTCACACCTCCTTTGGATTTGCCAGATAACCGGTGGTATCGCCACACGGACGGGCATTGGCGTTAGGTTTAATAACGATACTCGGCCTGGTAAAGTGCGCCGACGGCAGCGGGGCCACTGCGGCCAGCTGGCCGTGCTTGGCGCGCAGCTCGGCAATCGGCCCGAAATCGAGCGCACGCAGCGGGCAGGACTCGACACAGATCGGTTTTTTCCCCTCGGCGACGCGCTCGTGACAGCCGTCGCACTTGGTCATGTGGCCTTTGTCGGCGTTGTACTGCGGGGCGCCGTACGGGCAGGCCATATGGCAGTAGCGGCAGCCAATGCACACCGCTTCGTTGACCACCACAAAACCATCGTCGCGCTTGTGCATCGCCCCACTTGGGCAGACCTTGATGCAGGCCGGATCTTCGCAGTGGTTACAGGCGATGGAGAGGTAGTAGGCGAACACATTCTGCTGCCAGACGCCGTTGTCCTCCTGCCAGTCGCCGCCGGCATACTCATAGATGCGGCGGAAGCTGACCTCCGGGGTGAGATTCTTGTAGTCCTTACAGGCCAGTTCGCAGGTTTTACACCCGGTACAGCGAGCGGAATCGATAAAGAATCCATATTGCGTGCTCATGGTTTACTCCTTAAACCTTTTCGATGTCGACCAGGTTGGTATGCTGTGGATTCCCCTTCGCCAGCGGCGATGGGCGGTGGGTGGTCAGCGTATTCATGCAGGCGCCATGGTCGATCCGGTCTCCGGCCATATTCGCGTCGTGCCAGGCGCCCTGGCCCATCGCCGACACGCCCGGCATGATGCGTGGCGTCACTTTCGCCGGAAGACGGACTTCGCCGCGCTGATTAAAGACGCGCACCATATCGCCGTTTTTAATCCCGCGTTTTTCCGCGTCAAGCGGATTGAGCCACACCTCCTGGCGACAGGCCGCTTGTAATACATCGACGTTGCCGTAGCTGGAGTGGGTGCGCGCTTTATAGTGGAAACCAAACAGCTGCAGCGGATACTGGCTGCGCAGCGGATCGTCCCAGCCTTCAAATGTGGAGGCGTAGACCGGCAGCGGGCTGATAACTTCGTCTTTCTCCAGCTGCCAGTGGGCGGCAATCTCGGCGAGCCGGCTGGAGTAGATTTCAATTTTGCCGGACGGGGTTTTGAGCGGATGCGCTTCAGGATCGCGGCGGAAGTCGCGATAGGCGACGAAGTGGCCGTTCGGATCTTTACGCTTGTAGATGCCCATCTGTTTCAGGTCGTCGTAGCCAGGTAGCGCGGGGTCTTTCGCCACCATTTTGGCATACAGATGCTGCAGCCACTGCGCCTGCGTGCGCCCCTCGGTAAAACGTTGATGCACGTCGTCGCCGAGCCGTTTCGCCACTTCACTTAAGATCCAGTAAATCGGTTTGCGTTCGAACTTCGCCGAGGTAGCAGGCTGGATAAAAATGAGATAGCCCATATTGCCGGCGTAGTCGTTGGGAATAATATCTTCCTGCTCAACGGTCATCAGATCGGGCAGCAGCAGGTCGGCGTATTTCGCCGACGAGGTCATAAAGTTGTCGATAACCACAATGGTCTCGCACTTGCTTTCGTCCTGCAGGATCTCGTGGGTCTTATTGATGTCGGAGTGCTGGTTGATGATGGTGTTGCCCGCGTAGTTCCACAGGAACTTGATCGGCACATCCAGCTTCTCTTTGCCGCGCACGCCGTCGCGGGTGGCGGTCATCTCCGGGCCTCGAGCGATGGCGTCGGTCCAGGTGAAGCAGGAGATGGCGGTCTTCACCGGATTTTCCAGCACCGGCAGACGTTCGATAGTGATGGTGTAGGTTGATTCGCGGGCGCCGCTGTTGCCGCCGTTGATGCCGACGTTGCCGGTTAAGATCGGCAGCATGGCGATCGCGCGGGCGGAGAGTTCGCCGTTGGCCTGGCGCTGCGGTCCCCAGCCCTGGCAAATATAAGCCGGTTTACTCATGCCGATTTCGCGCGCCAGCTTAATGATGCGATCGGCGGGGATGCCGGTAATACGCGAGGCCCACTGCGGCGTTTTGGCGACGCCGTCGTCACCCTCGCCAAGAATATACGCTTTGTAGTGGCCGTTTGCCGGTGCCCCGACCGGCAGCGTTTTCTCATCGTAGCCAACGCAGTATTTGTCGAGGAATGGCTGGTCGACGAGATCCTCGTTTATCAGCACCCAGGCGATACCGGCGACCAGCGCGGCGTCTGTGCCGGGACGAATAGGGATCCACTCATCTTCCCGACCGGCGGCGGTATCGGTGTAGCGCGGGTCGATAACGATCATCCGCGCGTTAGAGCGCTCGCGAGCCTGCTCCAGATACCAGGTAATGCCGCCGCCACTCATCCGGGTTTCCGCCGGGTTATTGCCGAACATCACCACCAGCTTGCTGTTTTCAATATCCGAAGTACTGTTGCCGTCGTTGCTGCCGTAGGTATAGGGCATCGCGCAGGCAATCTGTGCGGTGCTGTAGGTACCGTACTGGTTAAGCGAGCCGCCGTAGCAGTTCATCAGCCGCGCTACCGGCGACGCTGAAGGCGACGAACGGGTGATGTTGCCGCCGACGATCCCCGAAGAGTAGTTAATGTACACGGCTTCATTGCCATACTGGGCAACGGTGCTTTTCAGACGGTCAGCGAGGATATCCAGCGCCTCCTGCCAGCTGATGCGTTCAAATTTGCCTTCCCCGCGCTTGCCGATGCGCTTCATGGGATAGTTAAGGCGATCCGGATGATTGATGCGCCGACGAATAGAGCGCCCGCGCAGGCAGGCGCGGACCTGGTGGTCGCCGTAGCGGTCGTCGCCGGTATTATCCGTTTCGACGTAAACCACTTCATCATCCCGCACGTGCAGCCGCAGGGCGCAGCGGCTACCGCAGTTGACCGAACAGGCGCCCCAGACAATGCGGGTGTTGTCGCCGGTAGCCTGTTGTACTGCTGCCGCGGCGCTGCGCAGTGTAAAGGGCAGGGTAAGCCCGCCGGCGGCCAGCGCCAGAGAGCTGAGGGCTGTGGATTTGAGTAGCGCGCGTCGGGAGACGCCGCCGGGGGATTCCTGATTCGACATTGCTCACTCCATGATAGTTATGCTGTGCGGAGAAGGGCCGCCACGTCATTAACAGACGCAGGGGTGAGCGATAATACGTTATGGGTAGCCAGCAGATCTTATCCCTGGTCAATGCAGGGATAAGATCTTTCATTTGAAACCGAAGTGGGCTTACTGAGCGTCGTTTTCGGCGGGACTGTCGCTGTTACGCGTATAGGTGATTTTGAAGGTGTCATTGGCGCAATGACCGACCACCTGAACCCCGGGCTGGTCTGCCTGATCGTTTGGCACAATGGCCAGGCTGAAGGCGGTTTCCGGTACGCCATTGTTGATGATCTTCTGCTGGATGTCGCTTTTGACCCGTTCACATGAGTCGGGGGCTGCCAGCACGGTCGTGGAGCACAGCAGTAGTGCGGCGCCTGTCCAGAGGGATAGTTTCATCTTACACTCCTTATCGATGTTATCCAGAATTAAGCATAGCAGAACTGGTGTAAACAATTGTATTTGCTAATATGATCTGGTGTACACAAAAGGAATCGCCTGTGAAAAGATTGTATTGGCTGATCCCGGCAGCGCTGCTGCTGACGGCGTGCGACCGCCAAAGCGCCCCGGAAGCCTTCACCCCGGAGATGGCGAGTTTTTCCAATGAGTTTGAGTTCGATCCGCTGCGCGGGCCGGTGAAAGATTTTAGCCAGACGCTATTGGATGAACACGATGTGGTGGTCAAGAAGGTGAGCGCTCAGCTGTCAAAAGAGGGATGTTTCGATCTGCTGACCCTGGAAGATGTGGAGAACAATACCGGCGCCACGCTGCTGCTGGATGCCAACTATTACGTCGATGGGCGCACCCACGAGAAGCGACTGCGCCTGCAGGGCAAGTGTCAGCTGGCAGAGATGCCCGCCACGGGGGTGAGTTGGGAGACGGATGATAACGGTTTTATTATTCGCGCCCGTGGCAAAGAGACCACCGCCACCTACCGCTATGACAGCGATGGCTATCCGCTGGGAAAAACCACCACCGCCAAAGAAGAGCAATTTACCGTCGCTTCCACGCCGTCGAAAGATCCGCGCAAGAAAATGGACTATACCGCCATCAGCACCTTCAACGAACGCACGCTGGGCACGGTACGCCAGACCTGCGACTACGATCGCCACGACAATCCGCTGAGCTGTGAGCTGCAGGTGATTGATGAAAGCGTGCAGCCGCCGCTGACACGCCATTACACCATCAAGAACCGCATTGATTATTACTGAGCCGTCGGCTTCAGCAGGGCCGGTCCTGGGGTTTTGTGTTCGGCCAGATACTGGTGCTGGAACAGACACATGCGAATGGTGTTGCGGTACTCGCCGTTAATGAAAAACTCATGGATGAGTTCACCCTCGACGATAAAGCCAAGCTTGCGGTAAATATGGATCGCTTTTTCATTCTCTTTATCGACAATCAAATACAGCTTATACAGATTAAGAACCGTAAAACCGTAGTCCATGGCCAGCCGCGCCGCGCGAGTGGCAAGGCCTTTTCCCTGGAAGTCCGGTGAGATAATGATCTGGAACTCGGCCCGCCGATGAACATGGTTGATTTCAACCAGCTCTACCAGCCCGGCTTTATCGCCATTGCATTCGATGACAAAGCGACGCTCGCTTTGATCGTGGATATGTTTGTCGTACAGATCGGAGAGCTCAACGAAGGCCTCGTACGGCTCTTCAAACCAGTAGCGCATGACGCTGGCGTTGTTATCGAGCTGGTGGACAAAGCGCAAATCTTCCCGTTCGAGGGGGCGGAGTTTGACGTGTAGCGCGTCGGTCATGGGTAATCCTGTGGTTAAAGCTGAACAGCGCGTTATGAAAGGGGGCGCCCGCAGGCGCCAGCGTTGACAGGAAGCGGATCAGGGATTGATTGCCCGGCCGGTGCGGCGGTCAAGGCAGCGCAGGGTGTTCGGCTCCCAGTAGGCATTGACGTTGGCGCTCTTCTGGCAGTTATCCTGCGCGTCGAAGGCGACATCGGTTTTGTCCCACTCTTTTTCCGCCCGCTTATTGACCTTCTGGCGCAGGCTGCGGGTGTCGTTCCATTGCTCTTTTTCCATCGACGCCTGCTGACGGCTTTGCGCGCTGTCGCCAGATTCAATCACCAGCCGGTCGGTGGCGGCGAAGGAGCTGGAGGTATAGACCACGGCGCTCAACGCCAGAATGGCGGTCAGGCACCAGCGTTTCTTCAGTGTCATGTTCATCACGGTTTCCTTTAAGTGATGGGTTAACCCTCAGGCTAAGTTTACTACAGCTCTTTTGCCGGGCATAGCCGACAAAACAGCGTGGGGCAGAAGCCATTATCGCGTAGAATGGTTCAACGCTTTGTCTCATTTACGAATCTTTTAATGCTCAAAACAACGCTCCTGTTCTTTGCCACCGCCCTGTGCGAAATCATCGGCTGCTATCTGCCGTGGCTATGGTTAAAGCGCGGGGCCACGCCGCTGCTGTTGATCCCCACCGGCCTGGCGCTGGCGCTGTTCGTCTGGCTCCTGACGCTCCATCCTGCCGCCAGCGGGCGGGTCTATGCCGCCTACGGTGGGGTGTACGTCTGTACCGCCTTACTCTGGCTGCGGGTCGTGGATGGCGTCAAGCTCAGCCATTACGACTGGGCCGGGGCGATCATCGCCCTGTGCGGCATGCTGATCATCGTAGCGGGCTGGGGGCGGGCCTGAGCTCGCCTTGTGTGATCGCTGCCACTTTTTTAAACCTTAATTCTTGTATGGTAGTCGACCTGTTGCCTTACTTATCAGACATTCTCTTTTGTTATGACTCTGTAAGGAACAACGATGGCTATCGAGACACTTGCCGCCCGGACGGGGGCGACGCCGCTGCGTATCCGTCGGGTGCAGAAGATCACCCTGACGCTGCTGTTTATCGCCGGTATCGTCAACTTTCTTGACCGCTCTTCGCTGAGCGTCGCCGGGGAGGCGATACGCGCCGACCTGGGACTCAGCGCCACCGAGTTTGGGGTGCTGCTCTCCGCCTTTTCGCTCTCCTACGGCTTCGCACAATTGCCGTCGGGAATATTGCTGGATCGCGTTGGACCGCGCATTGTGCTCGGCGCCGGACTGATTTTCTGGTCCGCAATGCAGGCCCTGACCGGGATGGTCAATTCGTTCTCGCATTTTATTCTGCTGCGCATTGGCCTCGGGATTGGTGAAGCGCCATTTATGCCCGCCGGTGTGAAATCAATCAATGACTGGTATGCGCAAAGAGAGCGCGGTACGGCGGTGGGGATATTTAACTCCTCGACGGTGCTGGGGCAGGCCATTGCGCCACCGGCTCTGGTTATTATGCAACTGGCCTGGGGCTGGCGAACGATGTTTGTGGTGATTGGCTTAGCCGGTATCGTGGTCGGTCTGTGCTGGTATGTGGGCTACCGAAATCGCCGGCACTTCACCCTTCAGGAAGAGGAGCAGCAGTATCTGGCCAGCGAGGAGGTGGCCCGCCCGGCGCTGAAATTTAGCGAATGGCTGGCTCTGTTTAAACGGCGCACCACCTGGGGGATGATTCTGGGCTTTTCCGGTGTGAACTACACCGGCTGGCTGTATATCGCCTGGTTGCCCGGCTATTTGCAGGCACAGCAGGGATTAAGCCTGGCCCGTACCGGCTGGGTGGCGGCGATCCCGTTCCTTGCGGCGGCGGTGGGGATGTGGGTCAATGGCCTGGTGGTCGATGCCCTGGCGCGCAGAGGTTACGATCTGGCGAAAACCCGGAAAACGGCGATCGTGATCGGTCTGGTGCTGTCGGCCCTGGGCACCCTGCTGGTGGTGCAATCCTCCACGCCGACCCAGGCGGTGGCTTTTATCTCCATGGCGCTGTTTTGCGTCCATTTTGCCGGGACGTCGGCCTGGGGGCTGGTGCAGGTATTGGTGGCAGAGCATAAAGTGGCTTCGGTGGCAGCGATCCAGAACTTTGGCAGCTTTGTGTTTGCCTCCTTTGCGCCGATCGTCACCGGGTGGGTGGTGGATACCACTCATTCTTTTAATCTGGCGCTGGTGATCGCCGCCGGCGTGACCTTCACCGGGGCGTTGTGCTACTTCTTTATCGTTAAAACCCGTATCGACTAACTGCCAGACCGGACTCCCGGTTAAGCGACAGGCCCGCAGGGACGCGTGGCCGGTGTGTCATTCGTCGACTTCTTTTATTTCCTCGCGGCGACTGTTTCCCCATTCCATCAGCGATGATTTTGTGACGGTTCACTCCCGGCAGCGAACCGGCCATATCTTCTTGTATGGTAGTTGACAGAAATCAAAGATGTTATACCAATTGCGTGCGATGGTTGGGACACAAAGGCATTCTCCTCGAGAGTTCTCCCCGAGAATGGTTGATGAGACACATAACAACGAGAGTCATCATGGAAAACACCCTTTTAACCGCCAACGCCATGCTGCCAGGCTACGATCGCAGCGCGCTGATCCCCCGTATCGTGCACCTTGGTTTTGGCGCATTCCACCGCGCCCATCAGGCGGTATATGCCGATATTCTTGCCAGTGAACATGGCAGCGACTGGGGCTATACCGAAGTCAATCTCATCGGCGGCGAGCAGCAGATCGCCGACCTCCGCCAGCAGGATCGGCTGTACACTGTGGCCGAAATGTCCGCCGACGCCTGGACCGCACGCGTGGTTGGGGTGGTGAAGCAGGCGCTGCACGCCCAGGTTGATGGCCTCGACGCGGTGCTGGCGGCGATGTGTGAGCCTCAGGTAGCCATTGTCTCCCTGACCATTACCGAGAAAGGTTATTGTCATTCGCCGGCCAGCGGCGAGCTGCAGCTCGATCACCCGCTGATCGTCGCCGATCTGCACAACCCGCACCAGCCAAAATCGGCGCCGGGCGTGGTGGTGGAGGCTCTGGCTCGCCGTCGGGCGGCAGGCTTGCCGGCTTTTACCGTGATGTCCTGCGACAACATGCCGGAAAACGGTCACGTGATGCGCAATGTCGTCTGCGCCTACGCCCGGGCGCTGGACGCGGAGCTGGCGGCCTGGATTGAACAGAACGTCACCTTCCCATCGACCATGGTGGACCGCATTGTCCCGGCCGTTACCGCGGAAACCCTCGATAAAATTGAGCAACTGACCGGCGTGCGCGACCCGGCCGGGGTGGCCTGCGAACCTTTCCGTCAGTGGGTGATTGAGGATAACTTTGTTGCCGGACGTCCGCAGTGGGAAAAAGCGGGAGCGGAACTGGTCGCCGATGTAGTGCCTTTTGAAGAGATGAAGCTGAGGATGCTCAACGGTAGCCACTCGTTCCTGGCGTACCTGGGCTATCTGGCCGGTTATCAGCACATCAACGACTGTATGCAGGATGACAACTACCGCCGCGCGGCGCTGGCGCTGATGCTGGACGAACAGGCGCCGACGCTGAAAGTGCAGGGGGTGGATCTTCCGCGCTATGCCAGTCTGCTAATTGACCGCTACTGCAATCCGGCGCTGAAGCACCGTACCTGGCAGATAGCCATGGACGGCAGCCAGAAGTTGCCGCAGCGCATGCTGGACTCCGTACGCTGGCATCTGGCGCACCAGCAAGATTTCACGCTGCTGGCGCTCGGTGTGGCGGGCTGGATGCGCTATGTCGGCGGCGTTGACGATGCCGGCCAGGCGATTGAGATTTGCGATCCGCTGTTGCCGGTTATCCAACAGGCGGTGGCGGCCAGCGCCGAGGGTGAAGCGCGGGTGAAAGCGCTGCTGGGTATTGAGGCGATCTTCGGCCTGGCGTTGCCGCAGGAGCCCCGTTTCGTCTCGGCGGTGACCCGCGCCTATCTGGCGCTGCAGCGGCAGGGGGCCAAAGCCACTGTCGCCGCGTGGGCTGCCGAGCAATAATCCGCTTCCGGTGTCGGCCTCGTCGTCGGCACCGGCTATTTTGTTATCTCTGCCACCTTCCGCTGATATTTCTTTTTTTTGCTGTCGATCGGTTTTGGCGCGCTGAAAAGATGCTCGAACGCAATGTCTATACATAACTCTATATTTCCCTGATTTACTAAAGATAATTAGCTGTTATTTTTCCGAATAATGGCTGGTAATTTACTGCCATAATGGCATAGTTAAGTCATTGAAAAAGAACTTTCTCTGGAAAAGGAGTACGGGCCATGTATAAAAAAATTTTATTGCCTGTTGATGTCTTTGAAATGGATTTAAGCGATAAAGCTGTGCGTCACGCGGAATTCCTCGCCACTGCAGAAAACGGTGAAATCACATTGCTCAACGTTCTGCCGAACAGCAGTCGTTCACTATTACGCGGCTTTACGGCGGATATTCGTAAATTTGAAGCCTATATGAAAGAAGAGTCGGAGAAAAAGATGCGCGAGGTGGCGCGACTGTTCGACATCCCGATGTCGCGGATCCATACCCGGGTGGTCTTTGGTAACGTGCGCGACGAAATTCTGGCTATCAGTAATAACGAAGAGTTCGATGTGATAGTGGTTGGCTCCCGCAAACCGGGCATCTCCACCCATCTGCTGGGCTCCAACGCCGAGTCGATTCTGCGCTACGCCAAAACGCCGGTGCTGGTCGTCCGTTAATCCCCTCAATGACGACGGCTGCGTCAGCCACCCTGGGCAGCCGTCTGACCATTAATCTTCGCTAAACCAGTCGCGGTTCTCCTGGCGGATCAGTAACACGGACTCGCTGATTTCATGCAGATGGACATTCATTGCCTGCTCTACTGCCTCCGCGTCGCGTTTTTCCAGCGCGGTGAAAATCTCATGGTGCTGACGCAGGAGCATCTCCGGCGAGGTGATATGGTCCAGGCTCATATAGCGCACGCGGTCGATGGCGGCTTTAATATTTTCCACCGTATCCCATGCCAGCTGACAATCGGCAATGATCGACAGCTTCTGGTGAAACTCATCATCAAGCAGGAAAAAGTCGTTTGATTGTTGTCTGTCGACGGCAATACGCTGCTGATGGAGATTCTGCTCCAGCTGATAAACCTGCTCATCGTTAATCATGCCGGCGGCGCGGCGGACCACCGCGCACTCAATCGCCTGGCGGACAAAGCAACCATTGCGCACCTGCGGCAAGGAAATTTTATTGACGTAGCTGCCGCGCTGGGGACGTATCTGGATAAGCCCATTTTCCGCCAGCTTGATGAAGGCCTCGCGCACCGGCTGACGCGACACATCGAAACGCACGGAGACTTCTTTCTCAGACAGCGGTGTGCCAGGCGGGATCAGGCAGTGAACGATATCCCGGCGGAGGATGCGATAAATTTGCTGATTAACGGGTTGCGTCGGATTCAGTTGCGATTCTGCGGCCATTGATGGTTACTTTTTAAGGGATTATGCGCACTATTTTACGCGTTTTTTGCGGTTCCGCCCATACCCGGCCTGCAGGCCGGGTGGCTGACGGTTAGCCCTGACGGTGAACGCTGAGTCCGGCAAAACTCTGGCTCACCGGCATCATCTCCAGGGTGTTGATGTTGACGTGCTTCGGCAGGGTGGCCACCCACCAGACCGCCTCGGTCACATCTTCCGGCGTCAGGGCTTCGGTGTTCTCATAAGTTTTCCCGGCCTTGGCGTCATCACCTTTAAAGCGGACGTTGGAGAACTCGGTGCCTCCCACCAAACCCGGCTCGATGTCGGTGACGCGCACCGCGGTGCCGTGCAGGTCGGTACGAAGATTCAGGCTGAACTGACGGACGAAGGCTTTGGTCGCCCCATAGACGTTGCCCCCGGCATAAGGCCAGCTGCCTGCCGTGGAGCCGATGTTAATGATATGCCCGCGATTGCGCTCCACCATACCCGGCAGGACCGCGCGGGTCATGTACACCAGCCCTTTATTATTGGTGTCGATCATATCTTCCCAGTCTTCCACGCTGGCGCGGTGCGCCGGCTCCAGACCCAGCGCCAGACCGGCGTTATTCACCAGGACGTCAATCGCCTGCCACTCGGCGGGCAGATCGGCAATCAGCGTCTCAATGGCGGCGCGGTTACGGACGTCAAGCTGGGCGATATAAAGGTTATCACCGAGGTCGTCTTTCAGCGTCTTCAGGCGCTCTTCACGACGTCCGGTGGCAATCACTTTATGGCCGTTAGCGACGAAACGGCGAGTAATACTTTCACCAAAACCGGCAGTGGCACCGGTAACCATGATAATCATCTTACTGTTCCTCAACGCTTTTTGTGTTTTCATACCATAGCACGCACAGACGGCGACCGGTAACGGAAATCATTGCGACCCCTTAAGGAGAAGCCTAATCTTACAGGATTAGCCTGTGCAGGAGAGAAAGATGTCTGAACAAAATCCCTTTTTTAGCGTCAGTTTGCTGCCTTACCAGGCACCCCCGTTTGATCTCATCCAGGACTACCACTATCGCCCGGCGTTTGATGAGGGTGTCCGGCAGCAGCGCGCGGAGATCCGCGCGATAATCGACAACCCGGAGCCGGCGAATTTTGCCAACACTCTTGAGGCCCTTGAACAGAGCGGACAGCTGCTGGCGCGAGTGACGCGGGTCTTTTTCGCCATGGCTGGCGCCCACACCAACCCGTTCATCCAGTCTCTGGATGAAGAATTTTCTGCTGAGCTCGCCGAGCTGGGGAATGACATCTGGCTTAACGAGGCCTTATTTCAGCGAGTGAACAGCGTCTATGAGCAGCGTGACGCGCTGGCGTTAGACAGCGAATCTCATCGTCTCCTGACCCTCACCTGGCAACGTTTTGTCCATGCCGGGGCGACGCTGGCGCCGGCGCAGAAGGCGGTGCTACGCACGCTGAACACCGAAGCGGCGACCCTGCAAAGTCAGTTCCAGCAGCGGCTGCTGGGGGCGGCCAAAAGCGGTGGCCTGGTGGTTGATTACCGACATCAACTGGATGGCCTGGCGGATGAGGAGATAGCGGCGGCCGCCGACGCGGCGCGGGAAAAAGGGCTCAGTGACCGCTGGCTGCTGATGCTGACCAATACCACCCAGCAGCCGCCGCTGCTCTCTTTGCGCGACCGACAGACGCGAGAGAATCTCTTTGCCGCCGGCTGGACGCGCAATCAGCAGGGCGATGAGCATGATACACGTCGCCTGGTGCTGCGACTGGCGGCGATCCGCGCGCAGCAGGCGGAGCTGCTGGGCGCGGCCGATTACGCCAGCTGGGCGCTGACCGATCAAATGGCGGCCTCTCCGGCGGAGGCATTAACTTTTATGCGCCGGATCGCGCCGGCAGCGCGGGCGCGGGCGGAACGAGAGCTGGCTGACATCCAGCAGGTGATAGACAACGAAGGCGGGACGTTTCGCGCCGCAGCATGGGACTGGCTCTATTACAGCGAACAGGTGCGGCGAGCTGCCTTTGCCATTGATGATGCGCAGCTTAAACCCTATTTTGCTCTCGAGCGCGTGCTGCAGGATGGCGTCTTCTGGACGGCCACGCAGCTCTTTGGCCTCCGCTTTGTCGAGCGCTTCGATATCCCCGTCTATCACCCGGATGTTCGGGTCTGGGAGATCTTCGATCACAACGGCGAAGGGATGGCGCTGTTTTACGGTGACTACTACGCACGCGACTCAAAAAGCGGCGGCGCCTGGATGGATGTGTTTGTCGAACAGTCTACCCTGCGGGAGCAGCGACCGGTTATCTACAATGTCTGCAACTACGCCCGGCCGCAGGCAGGGCAGAGCGCGCTGTTGTCGTGGGATGAGGTGATCACTCTGTTCCATGAGTTTGGCCATACCCTGCATGGGCTGTTCGCCAGCCAGCGTTACGCCAGTCTCTCCGGAACCAATACCCCGCGCGATTTTGTCGAATTTCCTTCGCAGATCTTCGAACACTGGGCCAGCCAGCCGCAGGTGTTTGCCCACTACGCGAAGCACTACCAGTCCGGGGAGCCGATGCCGGAAGCGCTACGCGACAATATGTTGCGTGCGGCAACCTTCAATAAAGGGTACGACATGAGCGAGCTGTTGGCTGCTGCGTTACTCGATATGCGCTGGCATAGCCTGTCGACCTCGGCAATACCGGAGGACGTGGATGGGTTTGAGCAGAAGATATTGCAGGAAGAACACCTGGATCTGGCGGCCGTTCCGCCGCGCTATCGCAGCAGCTATTTCTCCCATATCTTTGGCGGCGGCTATGCGGCAGGCTATTACGCCTATCTGTGGACCCAGATGCTGGCCGACGACGGCTATCAGTGGTTTGTGGAGCAGGGCGGTTTGACCCGTGAGAACGGTCAGCGCTTCCGGGAAGCGATTCTGTCGCGCGGCAATAGCACTGATTTAGCTGAACTTTATCGCCAGTGGCGCGGACACGATCCACAGATTGAGCCGATGCTGGAAAACCGTGGGCTGAGTGCGTAGGGTCATTTCGGGCTGACACGATAACCGGGCGCGATGCCCGGTTTTTTTACGATTTTTTCGGCAAAACCGCTGCAAAATCTTTCTAAAAATGAATCCTTAAACCAGGGAAAATTTGCAGGAGGATAGAGCCTCATTTTTTCACGTAGCTCAAATTTATAGTGTGATGGACATATCCATGCAACGTAGATCTGTTTTGGCAAGTCTTGATGGGGATGTCGCTTCCTTGATAAACATAAAGCCATGCTTTTCGTAGAAAGTTTGCGCGTTTGGTGTTGAGGTCAGGGTTAGCTGTTTCAGCCCTCTTGCCATCGCCTCTTCTTTAATCGTTTCAATAATCAGGCTAGCAAAACCTTTACCAAAAAAATCCGGCAATGTAAAAATAGTTTCTACGCTACCCTCGGTAAGATCCAGATACCCCGTTGCCACCAATCCTGTATCTGGCAGCTCGACAACAAAGAAAGGATTTTCCGTAATTACCTCCCTGTAATGTTCAGGCATCGCTTCGGGTGTCCAGGCTTCAAGTACCTTGGCGCTATAACTTGGCTTACATCCTTCCCGGATAGAAAGGTTCCTTATATTCCAACATTCCTCTGCCTCTTCTGGTACAGCAAGTCTGATTTTCATTTGTTCTTCCTTTTCGTCTTATTATCTTTAAAGAATCATCATGAAATGGATTTGTTTCAGGTTTGTTAAATAAAAAAGTAAGGTTCGCTTCTGACACAGAGTGGATAATTCATCTTTTCACAGCTCCGGTTATAAGGCTCGCAGCCCGAATGTCAGGCAATACTGACACTAGCGGTATCGCTAAAATCTGTCTCTATCACACGCGATTCTACAATAACGTCCTTGCTCCCGGACTGCGCAACGTCCGGCGTTAGGCTGTCTGACCAGCCTCCTAGTGCGTGTTTTGTTGCATGGCACCGGGCATCAGAATTGCCACGCAAAGATCACTTTTAGTTCATCTCTGCTGCCTTCCAAACCCGGTACAGTATCTCTGCATTAACCTGATGAGAATAAATTTCACACAATTGTGAGATTTTAATGGATATTTAATTACAAACAATTACATTGAATTGCACAACATTTCAGAAAATGGAGTTTTTGATGTCGTGTTTATCCTCTGCCAGGTATGGGCTTCTTTTAGCAGCTTTAATATCAGCAGGTCTATCTGCAGCGCCGCTGAGTCCTGCTGATCAGAATGCTATTGAGCAACAACAAAAGGCATTACTGGAACAGTCGCAGCAGCAGCGCGACATGCTCCGTAATTCCACACCGGCCCCCACACTTCCGACAACAGCCTCTGCTGAGGCGGGAGGGAAGTGTTTTGAACTCTTTCGTATTCGTCTGGATAACGTCACGGTTCTCCCGCGTTCTGTACAACGAAAACTAACAGCAATTCCGGCAGAGGGGTGTATGACCCTTAAGGATATACAGTTGCGGGTGCGGGATGTCACACAGGATTATCTTTCCCGGGGATTCATCACTTCACGAGCCTGGCTGCCAGAACAGGATATTTCCGGAGGGAGTCTGGTCATTGCCGTGACGGAAGGGCGGGTGGAGACCGTTACTCTGGATGGTCATCAGGAAAAGGCTCTGAAAATGGCTTTCCCTCAGGCTGAAGGGCAAGTACTGAATCTCCGTGATATTGAACAGGGGCTGGAACAACTGAACCGTATGAGCTCACGTGCTCTGACCGTCGATATTTTGCCGGGGAGCCGTGAAGGTTTTTCCCAGGTTGCATTGGTGCCGGTCAGTCAGCGTTTTCCCGTCAGTCTGGATGTGAGCGCAGATAACAGCGGGCAGAAAAGCACCGGTAGTGGGCAGATGAATGCTCGCCTGACGGCAGACAATCCGCTGGGGCTGGCAGACCAATGGACACTGGCAGCTGGAAGGGATAGTGAGTTTCACCATGACAGACGTAGCCGCAATATGCAGGGGAGCGTTTCGATTCCTTATGGATACTGGTTGTTCAGCGCGCAGTATGGATGGTCTGATTTTTATCAGACACTTTCTCTTGGTGAATCTCCGCTGCGCTGGCGTTATGAAGGTACCGTACAGTCACACCGACTGGGTGCCAGTCGTACATTACTGCGTGACGGCAAACAACGTCTTGTGCTCGATATTGCCCTGTCCCGTAGGGAAACCGAAAACCGATTGGGCGGTGTACGCCTTGACGTCAGCAGCCCGACTCTGAGCAGCGTGACCGCCGGGCTGAGCTATAGCAGGAGTATCGGCGGCGGTTATCTGACTTTCGGTCCTTCCCTTTCTCACGGTCTCTCTCTCGCCGGAGCAACAAGGGATGATCCTGCTCATCCCGACCTGCCGCGCAGTGAATTCCGGCGTTTCAGTGCCAGCACAAGCTGGTTTTATCCGCTGACCAGCTCTATCTACTGGCTTACCTCGGCATACGGACAGACCACGCCGGACAACCTCTATGCCAGTGAACGTCTGTCAGTCGGGGGGCAATATTCGGTGAGAGGTTTTAAAGAGCAGTATCTCTCCGGAAACCGGGGTGGATACTGGCGAAATGAGCTGACCGGGCAGTTGCTGACGCTTCCTGTTACAGGAGGAAGACTGTCAGCTACAGGTGCGGTAGACATTGGACATGTCATCAGCCAGAGAGGAATAACAGAAGGTGGCACGCTTACTGGAGCCTCATTTGGCTTTGAATTGTCAAACGCATGGTTGTCCCAGTCACTGACGGTGGGTGTCCCTTTGTCCTGGCCGGGTTCCATTCGTCCGGATAAACACGTGGTTTACTGGCAGGCCACGGTTTCACTTTAACTGCCGGCACACAGCAGGGGCTTTTGCTGCCCCGTAATACAGGATGTTCAGATATGGAAAAACTAACTCATCCGCTGGCTCGTGGGGCCAGCTGGTTGTTGATATACCTCACAGCCGTTCAGCCTTTACATCCTGCTGTTGCGGCAGGTATCGCCGCAGCGAATGGTAACACCCAGGTCGTAGTTAAACCCGGAAATGTACCGGTTGTGAACATCGCCACACCCAACGCAGCAGGCATATCGCATAACGCCTACCAGGATTTTAACGTTGGAACACAAGGCGCCGTGTTAAATAACGCCACCCAGGGAGGGAAAACACAGCTGGGTGTAACAATTGATAACGGTAATGCCGGACTCAAGGGAAAACCAGCAGAACTGATAATTAACGAGGTGACGAGCGGTAACCGCTCAGAACTGAAAGGAAAGCTGGAAGTTTTTGGTAATAAAGCCGGCGTGATGATTGCCAACCCGAATGGCATCACCTGCGATGGATGCGGATTCATTAATACACCTTCAGTGACTCTGACAACAGGCAAGCCACAGTTTGATAAACAGGGGGCGCTCGATGCACTTGAGGTCAAAAAAGGTGCGGTGATTATCGGCGGTAATGGTCTGGATGGCGCCAGTGCTGAATATGTCGATGTCATCAGTCGAGCAACCGAACTGAACGGTAAAATTAACGCTAAAACGCTCACGCTGACCCAGGGGGCAAACAGAGTCAGCTTCAAGGATGGCTCGGTAAAACCCATTGCTGGCGAGGGAGCAAAGCCTCAGCTTGCTGTCGATACTAAGGCGTTGGGCGGGATGTATGCCGGAAAAATCCGCCTGGTTGCCACTGAGAACGGTGTCGGGGTCAACTTGAACAGTATTACCTCTACTCAGCGGGATATTTCCCTGACGACCGCCGGAAAAATAACCCTCAGCAACGTTAAAGCGCAGACAGACCTCAATGTCAGCGGGCAGGAGATCGTCACACCTGCGGGCAGCAGCGTGCGTGCAGAGCGTGATATGACACTGGCGGCCACCACCATCGATAACCGCAGCAGCACTACTACTGCACACGGGGATATGCGGGTATTTGCTTCTGTGGTGCGCAATACCGGTAACGGTGCGACCTTACACAGCCAGAAAAACCTGTGGATACAGAAAGATGCCCAGGGTAATAAAAGCAATCTGGTGGAGAACCGTTCGGCCACTATCAAAACCAATACAGGTGACCTGGTTATCCGAACTGATCGGCTGGAAAATATAATCTCAAGGGCTGATACCATTATCAGTACAGAACGTCCTACGACAGCACTGGTATCAGACTCCCGACTGGGCTGGCATCCTATGAACAGCGGTATGGGACAGGGAATAGCTCATGTCGTAGGGGAAATGGAAACAGGGGAGCCAGATAAGTGGTTTGGCAGTATTGATTTTAAAAATCTGACTTACCTTCAGACAGAAAAGCAACATTATACAGTGCTGACAGAAGGCGCCCGACCGGTTATTAGTGCAGGTAATAATCTGTACCTCAATGCCGGGGACCTGATTAACCGCCTTGGGGATATCTCAGCAGGTAAGGATGCGGTTCTTACAGGTCGTAATTTTATCAGTGAAAATCGTTATGAGGGGACGCTGGGTAAATATTTAATCTATCAGCAGGATCCGTATATAGAGACGCTGAAACCAGAGCCAATGGAAGGTGGGGCTTTTCCCGGAGGTTTGTTTCATACGAGACAAATTATTAAATATCGCCATTCTGGAGAAATGAATGACTGGACACCTGGCCGGCTGTTGGTCTCTCGCCTCAGTACAGGGGGAAATCTGGTTGCTGATTTTTCAGAACGTATCGAAAGTAATGAACCCTATTCCACGAATGTCGGTTATTCAGGCGTTGTGGCACGGCCGGACACAATTACGGCCAAAAATATCCTGCTGCGTGCCGGAAATATCATAACCACCGATGTGATGAAAGCTACCGGAGACATCATCTTACAGTCAGACGGTAGCACGAAAATGGCATTGGCTTTAATGACGGCCGGAAAAGATCTTTCCGTTCTGGCAGGAGGCGGTGTTGAGGCATGGCAGAGTGAACTGAAAGGGCAAAATATTACACTGGTCAGTCGCGGCGGTGATGTCATATCTCATACCAGCGAGTGGCCAAACTATTTCCATTCTGATGGAGTGCGCTGGCTGGGGAGCCTGGAGGCATCACGTGATTTATCAGTAACAGCCGGTGGAAATATTCTGCTCAGGAACACGCGTTTTCCCGTTCGGAGCCAGAATATTTCTCTGGTTGCCAATGGTGATATCACCATGGATAAAAATGAAGCAATGCTGGGTCATGAGAGACCGGGCGTTGTCATGGACCAGGCTCGTAAACAGGAATTATTTAATCGTATGCTCCCCGGAGAGCCACTGCGTGCTTCCGGTGATATCACTCTGAGTGGTAAACGGCTGTCTCTGTATGGAGCAGGACTTGAAGCCGGGGGTAATATCAGTCTCTCGTCGGCTGCAAATACAGACCTCAATATGCGGAGTCTCAGTGACCGCTACAGTGAGTTTTTCCCGAATAACCGGATACCCGAGTTACGCAGTCATCTAAATGCAGGAGGCAACCTGTTGATAAACTCTGCAGCAGATATCGGTCTGCAGGGCGCCGATATTTTTGCCGGGAAAAACGTGACACTGCTGGCCGGGAAACTTGTCTGGCTGGGGGCCTACGGATATGGCGTAACGGACAGCGGTAATGACAATAACAGAGATGAACTTAACGTACTGACCCGTATTCACGGTGCAAATAGCGTCACGCTGGCGGCAAATGGCGCTATTCAGGCTACCGGCAGTACGCTGACATCGAATGGAAACATTACGCTGACTTCCGGCGGGAATATGCAGTTTCAGTCTGCACGGGGCACTGTTTATCGCGAGTCCGGCAATTCCTGGACTGAAAGCGTCAGTCAGACGGGAGTCATGTTGAATGCCGGTGGTGCGCTAACGATCATCTCAGGCGGAAGCATCCTTTTCCAGGCATCGCGTTTGCTGGCAAAGGGAGCCATGGATGTTGCAGCAAAAGGTGGCTGGCTCTATGCACAGGCGATGGAGGAGTCCAGTCATTACCAGCGAGAAACCACGAAGAGAAAGTGGTGGGGTGAGAAAACTACTGTTAAACAGACTAAGCATACTACCACTAACAAGGTTACGGAGTTTACAGCTGGCGGCAATCTCAGCCTGATGAGTCGTGATGACAGTACCTATGAAGCCAGCAAAATTGAGGCGCAAAAGAATGCCACGCTAACCAGCACAAACGGAAAGGTCAATTTTCTGGCAGTAAAAAATACCACCTTCGAGCAAACCGTAAGCACCTCGAAAGGGTTCTATATCAAACAGGGAAATAAGGGCTACAGCGAAGGAAAATGGGTGCTTCCGTCAGTCTATGTGGGTGGGCAACTGACTGTTAATGCCGCAAATGGTATCAGTGCGGATATCAAAGCGAAAAATGGTCAGGCGTTACAGGGCGCAGTCAATGCGCTGGGAGCACTGTCCGGCACGGAGTGGCTTAAGGGTCTGAATACACGCAGCGATGTTCAGTGGAATACGGTCAAGGATGCTTATGACAGCTGGAATTATAAGAGTCAGGGCCTGAATCCGGCTGTAGCGGCGGTAATCGCGATTGCAGCAGCCGCGGTGACTGCCGGCAGTTCGCTGTCAGCAACGGTCGCGTCTTCTGTAACATCCAGTGTTGGTGGTGGTGTGGTGACCACCGGAGCGGTAACTGCTGGGATGTCTTCCCTGGCAGCCCAGGTTGCTGTCGCGCTGGTTGAAAATCAGGGAAATCTGTCAAAAACGCTGTCAGCACTGGGAAGTAGCAGCTCGGTCAAATCACTGGCAACCTCTATGGTTATCGGCGGCGCTCTGGCAGGTTTTGATAAGGTCATGAATATTGATGTCCCACCCGACAAGGCGCAACTACCGGCTCTGGTCAAAAACGAGGGATGGGGGAAAGTTGTCCAGCGCGTGGCCGGTCAGTCGGTTATCAGTTCAAGCCTGAACACCACCATTAATGGCGGAAGTTTTAAAGATAACCTTACTAACGCCCTGCTGGCGAATATCGGCAATCAGATCAACGCCGAGGGTGCAGGTCTGATTGGCGACAACGGTGAGATTCTGGGACTGCCAGGCAAAGCGCTGAGCCATGCAGTGGTCTCGGGTATCAGTGCAGAAATTGGTCGAGGGGATGGAAAAGGGGCTGCTGCCGGAGCTCTGGCGGCGGAGTTGGCTGGGGTAATTATGTATCCCAGTTTGTTTGCTCCAAAATATGATGCAGATGTGACAGGGCAGATTGCTGATCTGCTCAATGCCATGAAGCAAAAAGAAACTAATGAACAAATTTCCAGAGTCATTGGATCATTAGCCGGTGCTGTGGTCACAAAAAGCTCTTCAGGTACATACAGTGGCGCAGATGCTGCTCAACTGGTTTATCGCTATAACTTTGATGAGCACCTGATTGAGCCCATGGTGGCTGCTGTTGCAGCCGATTATGAAGCAGCCAAAAATGGTGATAAAGCTGCGCAGCAGCGTATAGATAACAGAACTGCCGTATCTTTTCTGCTTATTGATATGATGCCTGTCGTGGGGACTATCAGTTCATTTAATGAGGCAGAAACGAAACTTGATTACGTTCTGGCAGCCGTAACTCTGTTACCTGGCGCCGGTTCGGCAATCAAAAATGCTTCAAAAATAGCGCGCCAGTTGCGCAATGAAGGTAAGATTGGAGAAGCCATTCAGGCTCTCAATAGCGTGAGTGATGAGATTGCCTTACTCCGCAGGCCTTCATGGCGACAGTCCGAAATTGATGCAGGGAAAACCTTAGGGAGCGAATGGCGTGAGCAAATCAGCTATAAGAACGGAAGTATAGTACCACATGGTACTTCTGGTAGTGTCAGGCCTGATTTCGTCCTCGGTAAACTAAGCTCTGTAGAGATTAAAAATTATAATATCACTACGAATCTTAGTGGTTTGGTTAACAAGGTTTCGGAACAAGCTATAGCACGCCAAGTGCACTTGCCCCAGGGGATGGTGCAGGAGGTGGTCATTGATGTCAGAGGGCAGATCTTGACTGATGAAATTCGACGAAAAATCCTTAAAGACATCAGCAGTAAATCAAATGGAATAATTAAAGCTTCGAATATAAGGTTTATCGAAAAATGAATAAAATTGGTCTCTTAGGTGCTTCAACTATATATGAACTCGGGTCCCCTGATGATGTTGAACTGTTTTTTAACACAGTGTCTGAAACTCTCGAACAGGGGAGTTGGGGTGCAAGCTATCCTGTGGTAATGTTAAAACTATATAAAAAAGCTTTGAGTTTTGATGAGATAAAAACAGCAAAGCTAGAAATGGACGAGATACAAGCGCGCCTTTCAAAGCTTCCCCTGAATAATGAGTTTTATTCAATATTCGGAGTCGATAAAAATAAAACATCATGGGAGACCCAGGCTGCTGATTTGGCATCGTTTTTCAGCACAATTTTCAAAGCATTTAATATCGCCTATGACATGACTCTTTTCCTTTATGACGACTTTGGTGAATTTGTTCCCATGCTACTTGGGAGAACTGAGATACCCTATGCAATAGAGGATAGTAAAAGACCCGTCGAGGAGTTTGATCGTCTGGCTGATGATGACCTTCCTTTCTGGAAGAGATGATTGATTAGTGTAACCTTTTCCCGCAGTTCGTTGCGGGGAAAGGTTATTTTGTATCATCCTAAAGAAGATTTCGATTCTGCTCATGTATAAAATTACGCGAAGTCTTCACGTCGGGAAAACTCCGAAACACATTTTTAACCGAAGTGTCGGCATTCGAGTGCTAATTCAGTGATACGTACAGAGCACAGCGCGTAAGTAACCTGTCGCACTGTACACCACTGTCTCAGCTTCAGGCGCGATCGGAAACTTCATTGTCAGAGCATTCCTTCAATATCCAGCCTCATCCATATGCTCCGCTTCTTTGGCAAGATAAACCAGGTATTCTTCGCATGTCTGTGATTGAGCAAAGCGCCCGCACATGGTTACCTCCAGTCAGATGCCAGACTTAAAATTATAAATCAGAAGAATAGAGTCGTTACCTCATCCTTACAGGACACTATTTGATAGTTATCAGCATGAAAAATGAACTGCTAAAGGTGCTGATTAGGCATTGTTGAGAGAATGTCTTCCCCAAAACTTTATGCAACTGACTGAATTGTATGAGATTGTATTTAAGCTTAAATCAACGGAATTTTCATGGTAAATAGAAGTTAACTTTATGATTTTTATTGGTAAATGCACATATTGAAAAGGATGCTTCTCCCATATCTTCGGCGGCGGCTATTACGCCTATCTGTGGACCCAGATGCTGGCCGACGACGGCTATCAGTGGTTCGTGGAGCAGGGCGGTTTGACCTGTGAGAACGGTCAGCGCTTCCGGGAAGCGATTCTGTCGCGCGGCAATATTTGCAAGAGGATAGAGCCTCATTTTTCACAGAGCGACTCCTTCACCCCGTCGAACCGCGATCGTTGTGATATTGCGCTGTCATCTTGTCTGATGCCCGCCAGAAGGGGGGCCAGCACCAGGTGAGGCAGAGTAGATGGCTAAAGAAAACCCCACATCATGCTCGCACTGCGGCGGCGAGATTCAGCGAATAGCAGACATCAGAGAGGGTTTCGATAATGTGGCTGGCTTTGATTGAGTGTCAGTGTCTCAGTCCGTCATAGCTTTCCATCTCCTGGCGGACAGCGAATGACTTCCCATACCTAAAAGGGTATGGCTTGGCATCAATATAGTATTGGAAAGGGGGTTAGACCCGTGATTAAGATTGAATCACCCGCCAGACAGGGCGAACGAATACCCAGACAGAGGTGATCATTCTATGAGTAACGCAATAACTAAAGTTCAGAACGCCAATGCACGCCGTGGCGGTGATGTATTGTTAGAAGTTCTGGAAAGTGAAGGGGTGGAATATGTGTTTGGTAATCCAGGTACCACCGAACTGCCGTTTATGGATGCGTTGTTAAGAAAACCGTCAATTCACTACGTGTTAGCTCTGCAGGAAGCGAGTGCAGTCGCCATGGCGGACGGTTATGCGCAGGCAGCAAAAAAACCAGGCTTTCTGAATCTGCATACCGCCGGTGGTTTAGGCCACGGCATGGGAAATCTGTTGAATGCAAAATGCTCACAGACACCACTGGTGGTGACGGCGGGGCAGCAGGATTCACGCCACACGACAACCGACCCATTATTGTTGGGTGATCTGGTCGGTATGGGTAAAACGTTCGCGAAATGGTCGCAGGAGGTTACCCACGTTGATCAGCTACCGGTATTAGTTCGTCGGGCCTTCCACGATTCTGACGCTGCACCGAAAGGCTCCGTTTTCCTGTCGCTTCCGATGGATGTGATGGAGGCGATGAGTGCTATCGGCATTGGCGCGCCTTCTACTATCGACCGCAATGCAGTCGCGGGTTCGTTACCTTTGCTGGCGAGTAAGCTGGCGGTATTTACTCCGGGTAACGTCGCACTGATTGCCGGCGACGAAATCTATCAAAGTGAAGCGGCCAATGAGGTTGTTGCTCTTGCTGAGATGCTTGCCGCTGACGTGTACGGTTCAACATGGCCGAACCGGATCCCCTACCCAACAGCACACCCTCTCTGGCGGGGCAATCTGTCCACGAAAGCGACGGAAATTAACCGAGCATTAAGCCAGTACGATGCTATTTTTGCCCTTGGTGGTAAGTCGCTTATCACTATTCTTTATACCGAAGGTCAGGCAGTGCCGGAGCAGTGCAAAGTGTTCCAGTTATCAGCCGATGCGGGCGACCTGGGACGCACCTACAGTAGTGAACTCTCAGTGGTTGGCGATATTAAATCATCGTTAAAGGTGCTACTTCCTGAACTGGAGAAAGCCACGGCAAACCATCGCCGTGATTATCAACGCCGTTTTGAAAAGGCGATTAATGAGTTTAAATTGAGCAAAGAAAGTCTGCTCGGGCAGGTTCAGGAACAACAATCTGCTACGGTAATTACGCCGCTGGTGGCGGCGTTTGAGGCAGCAAGGGCGATCGGACCAGATGTGGCCATTGTTGACGAGGCGATTGCCACCAGCGGCTCGCTTCGCAAGTCTCTCAACAGTCACCGTGCGGATCAATATGCCTTTTTACGCGGCGGTGGCCTGGGATGGGGGATGCCCGCGGCGGTGGGCTATTCACTCGGTTTGGGAAAAGCGCCTGTGGTGTGTTTTGTGGGAGACGGCGCGGCGATGTACTCCCCTCAGGCTCTCTGGACGGCCGCACACGAAAAACTGCCAGTCACCTTTATTGTCATGAATAATACGGAATATAACGTATTGAAAAACTTCATGCGTTCACAGGCGGATTATACGTCGGCCCAAACAGATCGCTTCATCGCAATGGATTTGGTTAATCCGGCAGTGGATTATCAGGCACTGGGTGCATCGATGGGGCTGGAGACCCGAAAAGTTATCCGTGCCGGCGATATCGGCCCGGCCGTTGAGGCCGCACTGGCGAGTGGCAAGCCTAACGTGATCGAAATCATCATCAGTAAAAGTTAATCGTTAATCCGTCCGGACTGTGCCGCATCCAGTTTATCCCTGATACTGCGGCACAGGTTCACAAAACCCGGTAAAGCCGGATTAGTGTTCTTTGCCGACCACATCAGCATATTCTCCACCATATTCGGATTTTCCAGCTTCCGGTAAACCACACCGCGTAATTGAGCATTCTCCATACTGGCGGGAATAAGCGCGACACCAACACCATGGGCCACAAAATTCATCACAGTCTGCTGCACGGAGGCTTCCAGACCTATTTGCGGACTAAATCCAGCTTTGAGGCACTGATGAAGGATGGAATCATAGAGCATCGGCGCGCTCTCGCGCGGAACCGTGATGAACGGGTCATCACAGAGTGATTCAAGCCTGAAATGCTCGTGTTGAACCTGGGGGTGGTTGGCAGGAAGGGCGGCAATGAGCGGCTCACGCAAGAGCACCAGTGAATGAATCCCCGGCGTGGCCGTCTCGGAGAAGCTGATTGCCGCGTCCAATCTGCCATCCTGTAATGCGGCGTGTAAATCAGAGGGGACCCTCTCCTGAAAATGCAATTCCACGTCGGAACAGGTATTCCTGTGCTGCATCGCAACATGCGGCACAACGCTATAGCTGGCATACATTGTTGCGCCTAATTTCAGAACCCCTTTCTGCCCTGATTCTATTGCCCGTACGTTATTACAGGCCTGCTCCAGCATTGCCAGCATCGCGCGACAGTCCAGCAGAAATTGCTCCCCGGCAAGGGTTAAACTGACCCCTTTTGCGGCCCGGTTAAATAGCTTTGCACCGAGGATAGTTTCCAGCTGGGCTATTTGCCGGCTTAAGGGAGGCTGCGAAATATTAAGTTGACTGGCGGCTTTGCCAATGTTTCCGGTTTCAGCAACAGTGCAAAAGTTAATCAACTGGTTAAGGGTTGGTTTCATAAGCATTCCTGAAGCGGGTTCATACCTTCCAGGGTATCACTTGTTTGCCGCAGAGATGCATATGAAATTAAGCGTTCTGGCGTTCGAGTTGAAGCAGGTGTGTGGCAATTCCCCATCTGATTGCCAGGCATTTCCCATCCCGGAAATCGAACACCGAGTAACTTGCATTAGGGTGAGCGTACCGCGAAAAATTATCAATAGTCCCTTCTTTAAGCACCGCCAGCACGCCCTGGCTGACTTGCCCGTGCGTGACAATACAGATGCGCTGATGTTCTGTGGTTTCTTGTAGGTTGTGTATGAAACCTGTTACTCGTCGGGTTGCTTGTGCTAATGACTCTCCCTCTGGCGGGCAATACTCGGCATCATGTGTGAATAACGCATGCGCATCGTGGGGACGTTGTTGCATGAGTTGTGACGTTAACATACCTTCGAACTGGCCAAAGGCCTGTTCTTTGAGGGCCGGCTCAGCTATCAATGGGCAACGAAAATGGTCAGCCAGGCGCTGTCCCATTTGCCAGGCACGACCAAGCGGAGACGTGTAAACGCAGTCTACCCGGTAATCACTCGCTGCAAACGCGGCAAGTAAAGCTGATGTTTGGCGCTCCCCGCGGGGGGTTAACGCACTGTCACTCTGTCCCTGAATTATTCCTTTTATATTCCACTCTGTTTCCGCGTGTCGAACAAGTATCAATTGCATCATTAAATGGCCATGTATGTTGTTGATTTAAATTCTACCGTTTAGACAAATCCCTTTAATAGCGTGGGATTTTTAGCACTGGACGAAGACAGGTTCTGCCTCCCCGCTTTCCTTGTATCTGACAGCATGTAGTGATGAGATACCGTCTCTGAAATCGAGTTAGCCATCCCATTCCCTTAATCAGTGACGCCTGGTTAGGAATGTGCTGCAGACAATCCAAAAAACGCGCCAGGCAATGACCCGAGCCAGCACGCTTGTCAAATGGGATGGCTAGAATGGCAAACAGCGATTGTCTTCAGGACATTTTCGCTTCGACGTTTAACTCAGCATTTATAATATCGCGTATATTGACGAGTGCATTGCGCACCGCGGCGCCTCCTGCATAAAACAGTAATTGTAGGACAACCTCGATGATTTCTTCTCTGGTTGCCCCTGCATTTAGCGCTGCCTGAGCGTGTGCCCTCAATTGTGGAACCGTATGACCCAGAGTGACGCAGGAAGCAATGACAACCAGCTCCCGCGTTTTAGCGTCCAGCCCCGGGCGTGCAAGGATGCCTCCCATAGCCCATTCGATCGAGATATCAGTAAAATCAGGGCACAAATCGGCCATGTCCTTTCGTAGTTCTTCTCCTACGCCATTTCCATACAGCTCATTAAACAATCTCATTCCTCGCTCACGGAGCTCTGTATTGGTCATCATTTTTAACCCTCCTGCACTAAGTGAAAACAGATTAAAACCCGCTGGTGAAATTTGATAAACAGCGTTATGTTTTTATCTTTAACAAGCCAGGCTTGATAATAGTGAATAAACTGGAAAGTATGGCGGTGTTTGTCCGCGTCGTGGACAGGGGCAGCTTTAGCGCTGTTGCTGAAGAGATGCGAATCAGCGGAACCATGGTTGGGCTGCATATCAAAGCGTTAGAGGAACATCTCGGCGTTCGCTTACTTAATCGCACAACGCGTCGGCAAAGTCTGACCGATTTTGGTCAGGGTTATTATCAGAGTTGCCGCCGGATATTAGCTGATATTGAAGATAGCGAGTCACAGGCATTTGCTCTTCACCAGAAGCCACGTGGAAAACTGAGAGTAGGTTGCCCAGTCTCCTTTGGTGTCCATGCGCTTTCGCCTGTTACTGCTCAGTTTCTTATTGAATGGGCTGATATGGCAGTAGACCTGGTGCTGAGCGATAAATCGATGGATATGGCAGATGAAGGTTTAGATGTCATGATTAAGATTGGTGAGCTCCTGCATGTTAATACACTTGTTGCCCGTCCGATAGCGCCATATCGCTCAGTCATGTGTGCATCTCCGGCCTATATAAAACGGGCAGGGGAACCCATAACACCTGAAGAGTTATGCCATCATCGATGTCTTGGGTTTGCCCATCCCATTGCAGCGAATGAATGGACCCTTCAGAGGGAAGGCAAACCTGTCAGAGCTCCGGTAAACATCACGATGACCTGTAACAATGGGGAAGCATTGCGAAGGGCAGCATTGAATGGATTGGGAATTATTATGCAACCCGAGATCCTGTTGGCTGAAGATTTGCAACATGGCCGACTGCTGCCTCTGATGTCTGAATTTCAACCATTAGCTAAGCCAGTGCATATATTGACCTTTGCAAACCGTCAACAGTTACCAAAAATCCGTTTATACGTTGATTTTTTATTGAAAAATTTCAGTGCATCACTCTACGCATTGAACCTTGAATAAATAATGAATTGTACGCGGCTACGGTTGACCGAATGCCGCGTCGGTGGCAGAGAGGCACCATCTGACGTTGATAATACGTAATAATTCGCCTTTGTTCCTGAACACTCCCGAACGTGCGTCCCTTTTTAATCTTGACTTTGCATAAGATTACTCGGTATTTTTCTCATCGTAGTGTATTATGCCAGATGAAATAAAGCCGTCTATAGCGTGGGTTATATCGTTAAAATGATATATTCGCGCTAATGATTTTTATCCAGGGAAGCAATGAATAAGGAAGTGCGCGAGTGTCTGATTGGAATATTATTGTGCTGTCTCTATTTTCAGCGACGTACCTGCCTTTGTTCTGGTTCGTAGGCATGCGGATAGCCTCTGAGGACATTCTCAGAAAGAGTAAATTTTACGAAGCGGATCCAAATGTGTTAGTCCCTGGATGGGCGAAGACATGCACGACGGTATTCTGTGTTTTGCACTACTGCCTATTCCTCATACCTTTGACTATGATTGACTGGTTACATGGCTTGGCTGCATTTGGCGCAGGGATTCTGTTGCTTGTGTTTCTCCCTTTATTCAGGAAAAGCTATATGCCTGTTTTTAAAGCACACGCTGTGTGCGTTCACAGGAGGGACCCTTCAACAGGACGATTATTAATTCGTGTGTTGAAGGCTAAGTCTTTTGGTTGAAAATGGTCTGTTTAGCCTTTATTCATATTACGTAAGTCTTCTGGCAAACCAGGTCCTTCTGGTAACCAACCCAGATGAGTCTGGGTAGCTTTGCCTGAAGCACCAGGATCAACATGAGCCAGTGCCAAACGAACCACGATAATGTTTACCCATTGAGGCAGCGTCTTCTTCTGTCGCTCCACGAGGAAATAAGGCGGAGGAGACAGGCGCATCAGTTTCACGAGTAAGTCCATGGATGCTATTAGCTGCTGAGATAGCCGGTATGGTTTGCCTTTTATTCATACATCATTCAGTGCACTTCAACATCAAGGCGTTAAGGTTGCGTTAACAAACAGACGCAATACTGATGTGGCCGATCCCCTTATAAAATGGCCAAATGATGAACGAACAACTTCGCAATGCGCTTCCGCACAAAGACACCCCTTTTTTCCGCATGCTGCATATTATTGTCGCCACCCTGATTCTGCTGCAGATCATTAGCTCTAATCTCACCGAAAGTGAGGCGCTTCGCGACGTAACTCTGACCGGAGTCGTGACATGGTTCCATGTTATCTCTGGATTCGCGCTGATGGTTCTTGGTGTAGTGATGCTGGTATGGATGCTTAAACAACGTGGGTTTCGTTACTATTTTGCCTGGTCGTTCCTTGATTTTCGCGGTGTAGTTGAAGACATTAAAATGCTAATGACATTTCGTCTTCCTGAAGCACATGCCGGTGGCATAGCGGCGATGATCCAGGGGCTTGGCGTACTTGCTTTGTTGGCGGTCGCACTCTGTGGAGGGCTCTGGTTTGTACTGGACACCGCGCCAGGGACGTCAACGGCGCTGGCAGAAGCGGTCCTGCATTTGCATAAATTTCTGACGGTGTTCATTGAAACCTATTTCTGGGCGCATGGTGCGATGGGGTTGCTGCATATCTTCCTCACCTTTCGCAGTCAAAAGAAACATCCCGTTGTTGGATAAGGTTGTGCTCTCTCGCTAATCCCGATGAGGATGCGTATTAAAAGGTAAAAGGCATGCATCTTGAACGACACAGCATTGAAAGCGTCGGTTGGTTAAGGGCGGCGGTCCTGGGAGCGAATGACGGGATTGTCTCAACCGCCAGCCTGGTGCTCGGCGTGGCGTCTGCAAATACCAGCCCTTCGGGCGTGTTGCTGGCCGGTGTCGCCGGGCTGGTTGCTGGCGCCATGTCGATGGCAACAGGGGAATATGTTTCGGTATCATCCCAGGCGGATACGGAAACCGCCGCGCTTGCCGAGGAAAAAAGTGAGCTGGACGCAGATTATCAGGGAGAGGTTCGGGAGCTGACGTCTCTTTATATCCAACGCGGAGTGGAGCCTGCGCTTGCCCGCCAGGTTGCAGAGCAACTGATGGCTAAAGATGCCCTCGAGGCCCATGCCCGCGAAGAGTTGGGATTAACGGATACTCATTCTGCGCGACCTTTGCAGGCGGCCATTTTTTCGGCCGTGAGTTTTTCAGCCGGGGCGGGGTTACCCTTGATCGTTGCAGTGCTATCGCCAGCAAAACTGACTGTTATCGCGATTTTCCTATCCACTCTCTGTTCACTGGCTGCTCTTGGCTATTTCTCTTCCGTGGTGAGTAACGCACCGCCTGTCAGAGCTATCAGCAGAATTACGTTCTGGAGCACGCTGGCCATGCTTTTTTCGATAGGGATTGGGCGTATAGCCGGGCAGGTACTGCTGTAAAATTGCTAAATTATCAAACACACCTTTAGAGAATGAGCTATTTAATCTAACGTCCATATCGGGGTAGTCTTTAAATATAGCGAAATAACTTGTTATATAAATCTCGCTACAACGATATCTTTCATTGGCAACGTGGACGAAAAAATGGTTTTGATGGCTACTATGTTTCTGTATTCTCTGGCTCTGTCGTTTTCGCCCGGGCCAGTCAATATGGTCATTATCTCTTCAGGTGTTATGCATGGCTTTAGAAAAACATTCGCCTTCGTATCCGGTGCGACTCTGGGTTTCACCCTGTTGCTTATCTTTGTTAGTTTTGGGTTATACACAGTCATTGCCTCGCACCCATCATTTTTTAAATACCTGAATGTTCTCGGCTCGATTTTTATACTGTATCAGGGCTATAAAATTGCCACATCACAACCTGATTGGTCATTAAAAAAGGGAAATGCACCCGGATTTGTTCAGGGAGTGTTAATGCAATGGTTCAACCCAAAAGCCTGGGCTGCCTGTACCTCTGGAACTACCTTGTTTTCTGAGCCATCAACCAGTCTGCCCCTAATACTGTTCATTATTATTTACTTTTTTATCTGTTATATCTCATTATCAATTTGGGCAATATTCGGTGATAAAATGTCAACGTTTCTTCAGGGAAGGGCACAAATGCGTATCTTTAATTTATTGATGGGCGGGGTTTTATGCGTTATCGCATGTTATATGCTTTACCCACAATGATTTTAACTGTTCAAAGCTTATGTTGTTCCATAGCGTTATAAATGTAATTAATTAGTTTATAGGCGGCGCTGCTGGTTGATATATTGGCGGGCCAAATGGCATAAACTTTTAGCGGCTCTAATGACCAGTCAGGAAGTACTTCATGCATCTCCCCGAGTTTAACATCATTTTCGCAGAGGAAACGGGGAGGTACGGCAAGCCCTATGTTCTGTTTGGCAAGGACATAGGCAGCTTCAATGTTATCAACGCATACCATAGGAGCATACTTAATGACCGCCAGTTCGCCGTTTTTATGCCTGAACTCTCGGATGTTCTCTCTCATTGTTAACCCAATCCACGGCAGGGATCCCAGCTCAACGGGATGCTTAATGGGTTGGTGCTGCATGAGCAAGTCCTTAGACGCCACCAGTTGTCGTGGTAGAACAAATAGGTGTCTTGCTTTGAGTGAACTGTCCGGGAGTTCGCCAATACGGAAGGCGACATCAATGCTATCGGCGATGATGTCCTCGCGTAGATCACTATAAGAAATACTCAGGGAAATATCCGGGTTTTCTTTGATAAAATTCGCCAGATGGCGGGTGAATGGACCGTTTAAAAAAACAGCAGGGAGGGAAATGCGCAGCTTGCCGACGGTAGAGATAGAGCGTTGTTTAAATTCAATGACGCCCTTTTCATACAGCTCCAGCATCGATCTGGCGGTCTCCAGCAAACTGATGCCATCCTGGGTTAGAGAAATTTTCCGCGTATTTCTGTACAGCAAGGCGCTATTGAGGTTTTTCTCAAGTCTGGATAAATGTGTGCTTGCTGTTGCGGTCGTCAGGCCTAACGCTGCGGCGCCACCTGAGATAGAACCTCGTTCTACAATTTTGGCAAATACTATCAGGTAGCGGATGTCATCGATCATTTACAGTCCTGTGTTCACTCAGTAATGCTGGGCCTGGAGCCAGCAAAAGCGTTAATCCATCATAGAATTAACATATCCTATTTTCATCATCGGCAGCATAATTTTTCAAATGCTTCTCAACGCTGGCTAACCGGTTCCCCGGTATGGAGATTTGTGCTTCAATGGGCAGGCAGAAATCCTCGAAGCATCATCGGTAATATTCCCCGTCAGGAGGTAAGTTTGCACATTGATACCCATCGTTTGCATCTTCGCCCGGTCATGGCTTCCGATGTCGACGATCTGTACCGAATTTATGGCGATCCCGCGACCAATACCTTCAACCCCGCAGGACCGTACCCGAATATAGACTATGCGGAAGTCGTCCTGCGGCGCTGGCTCGCGCACTGGCAAACGCACGGATTCGGAAACTGGGCAATATCAATGCGCAATACCCCTGAACACATCATTGGCTTTGGTGGCGTCAGTCTACGCAGTTATAACGATGTCACCATTAACAATCTTGGATATCGGTTTTCTACTGAGGCATGGGGAAAAGGCCTGGCCACCGAGTTTGCGATTGGCGCGATGAGATATGGCTTCGAGGTGCTTAAACATGCGGAGATGTCAGCGGTTGTCCGGGCTAACCATCTGGCTTCGCAGAAAGTTCTCGAGAAAGCCGGGATGAGGTACATTAACGATATTGCTGATGTAAAAGATGCGCCGCCGAGCCTGCTTTATTCATTGACGTTAAACGAGTGGTTAAGCCAGATCAGTGGCTGTACATAACGTTTAGGTTAACCCTGGCGACGGGTAATGACGCGGTCGCCTTGGGGATCTTTCCGGCAAAACCTGCTGGCTTGCCCACGAAGATACTCTTAGACATCCGCCCCCAATTTTATGCTGGTATTATGGGAGTAACCGTTGCGCGTCACGCCTGCTTTACCCCGTACAGCGATGTGCTTTTTATTAGCTAAATGCGCACGTAATAATAAAAATAATTTCTTCAGCTTTATTCATTTTCAGAATTATCGCACAAGGTCTTACCTTAATCTGAAATGGCTGAGGGATAGTTGTTTTTGAAAACTTATACCCCGTATTATTTGATAATCATCTTTATCTCTGAAAAGGTCGTATATGAGTAATTTTCTGCTATTAGCCCTGGCGGTGGTGTTATTGTTAACATCATTATTTTGTGGTCTGTCATATGTTAAAGACAGAAGGAAGCTTAAGATGCGTTTTAACAAAACCCGGCGTTAATGGGTTGCTATTGAGGATAGCGCAAGAGCGATGGCCGAGAATCGCGCCAGCTCTTGCTTAGTATCAATCTGGAATTTTTTCATGATGTTTATTTTGTGTGAAAAAACCGTCTTATGGCTGATGCCCAGCTCTTGCGCTATCTGTTGATTGTTCATTCCCGTTTTTATCGCATCGATAATATAAAGCTGCGATTTGGTCAATGTTAGTCGCGGGCATTTAAGGCAGCGTCTGCTGTCTTTTTCCGCCCCCCCAGCGACGGGTTTACTTAATGCCGTCAGACGGTTTGCAATTTGCTTTTTAATGCTGCTGAGATCGGCGTTGATACTGATAAAACAGGCATCACGCAGACAAAGCGGCAAACGGTCAACCCGGGCACAGCTGTCGCTGGGGACAAAAACAAAGACAGGCGTCTGTTGCGGTATCTTCTTGAAGTACGGGTGACACAGGTAATGTTCACCGGTTTCCATTTCCGTAAAAAGCACATCAGTCTGGCTAATGATGTCAGATGAATATTCGTGAAGGGAAAAGGGCGTACAGATATTTTCTTCGATTGCGATCTCGATCAGTAGCTCGCAAATTCCCCGTTTCAGATAAATATTTTCAGTGTTAATTAAAAAATCAGGCATAGTGATGATGAACGCGAAATGGATTAAGGTTGATAAAATTCTTTGAAGCAAATTTGTTTTGCGAATATGGGCTTAGGATATTTCTAATAACAAACAAAAGCAATAAGTCCAAAATTGGACTTATTGCTGTGCGGATGATATAAGATTTTTAAAATCAGTGAGTTACGTATATGAGTCGCATAGAAGTTGTCGGCAATTTGGCACAAACTGCTTAAATTGCTTATATTGCATGCGTTAATTCTGGTCTCAAATATATTAATCAAAGTAATTTATTCACTGTGTGAATTGCTATTTCAAAAATACGTTGTGCAGGCGCGGATCCTCGATGAGATCGCGCCTGAGCGAAGCCAGGAGTTGTCTTTGACAAAAAGGGAGCGAGGTATTGTCCCGCCGCTGCGGAGGGTGAACAGCAACGGCGTACAAAAGAATCAGTTATCGGGGTTGTTGGAAATGCCTTTCCAGACCATCCCCAGGCCGAGCAACATCGACGCGAAGAGGGCGAACAGGGTGGTGGAGATAAAAATACCGGTCATGGTGGTGCCTCAGAAAGTGCGTATGCAGGTTATTAGGCACGGGACGGAGAGAAAGGTTCCTTGCAGGGCTGACTATTTTTCCGTCAGGGTTTGCCGGCTGATGCCAGTAAGGTAATGGCTTGTCAGCGCGCCTCGGGCGGCGGAGCGAGCCGCTGGTGAGGAACGCGCTTATCACTGCAGTCGTAAAGGGCAAAACGGACGGTGGGGATGGTGGCGCGGTCCGGGCGTTGACATCCCTTTGAACAAGTTATATATACATGTCGCTTCTGTTTATTGAATGTTAAACAGCATCAGTTATGGGACTCAGAAGCGCCACTGCCCCCGCCGTCGGGCGGGGGTCACTCTGCCACCCGGCCTGGTTATTTTTTCCTGTGGCGAGTGATAAAAAATTTTATTTTCGCTCTTGAAAAATGCACTGCAGATATTATTTTATATAGCGGACAAGCAATGCTTGCCTTTATGTTGAGCTTTTGAATGGATATTCAGGAGGTTAATTATGGCACTCAAAACCTTGTCAGCACTCCCTGTTTTCGCTGATTCTCTTTTTGCCGATCGTTTCAACTGCATTGACCGTCTTTTCAGCCAGTTAACTGGCGATACGCCGGTGGGCGCCTTGCCGGCCTATGATTTGCAGAAAATAGATGACAGTAATTTCCTGCTCAGCGTCAGCGTGCCCGGCTGGAAAGATGAGGAACTGGAAATAGAGACCGTCGGCGGTAATCTGCATATTACCGGCAAACGTGGAGAAACTGATTCCGGGACCGACGGTAGCCAGCGCTGGATATATAAAGGCATCCGCCGCGCTGATTTCCAGCTGAGTTTCTCGCTTCCTGAACATGCACAGATTAATCAGGCACAGCTGGATAGTGGGATCTTAAAGGTGACTATCCATCAGGAGATCCCGGAAAGCGAAAAACCGCGCAAAATTGCCATTGAGAGTCACGGCCGGGTGATTGAACACAAGGTCTGATTCGGCGACAGTTCAGACGAGTATTCGCTAAGGCCCGCGCAGCGGGCCTTTATTTTTCCACCCGAACTGACGCGATCGGTCTACTGCCGACGAGAGAAATCGATATGCTATTCTTTTAACTGGCGCGATGCTGCTGTTATTCCTTTGATATTTTGCGAGGGGTCTGAATGACAGACGAGATGAGTTACGATGCAAAACCGACCTCAGCGCTGACGGCGGAAGTGGCTCAGATGCTGGTTGCGCGGGGCTGGCGGCTAACCACGGCAGAGTCCTGCACCGGGGGCAATCTGGCGGCGGCGCTCTGTGCTCAGGCGGATACCGCGGCGTTTTATGATACCGGCGTCGTCACTTTCAGCGATGAAGCCAAACGAAACGTGCTGCAGGTTCGTGCGGAAACCCTGGCGGTACACAGCGCCGTCAGCGAAGCGTGCGTCCAGGAGATGTCGACCGGTATTCTGGCAATGGCTGACGCCGATATCGCCATCGCCATCAGCGGCTACGCGGGACCGGAGGGCGGGGAAGATGGTACCCCCGCCGGCACGGTATGGTTTGCCTGGAATTTTCGCGGCCAGACTGAAACCAAACGGATGTGCTTTGCCGGCGACTGTGAGACCGTGGTGGCGAAAGCGGTACGATATGCCCTGGCGGCACTGAGCGAAAAGCTTGCCCACTGGCAATGACGATGCCCGGGTGCGCGTCCTTACAGGTCCGTTGCCTGGCGCGCTACCGGCCAGCAGATCTCCCCGATGCCGTTAAGGCAGGGTCGGGAAAAGAGAAATCCCTGAAACAGGCGAATGCCTACCGACTGCAGCCAGCACCACTCCTCAATGGTTTCGACGCCCTCGGCGACCACGGTGATGCCGAGATCTTCACAGCAGCGCACGACCGAGGCGACAATCGCCTGTTTGGTGCCGCTAATATGAATATCGCGCACCAGCTCCGCATCCACTTTGATTTTATCAGGCTGAAAGCGGGTCAGGAGCGACAGACCGGAGTAACCGGCGCCAAAATCGTCGATGGCCAGTTTCATGCCGGCCACGCGCAGCGCTTTGAGTACTTTGCGGAACTGGTCGAAACAGGAGATAACCTCCGTCTCAGTCACCTCGATCAAGACCTGTTCTGGCCTGAGACCTGCCGCCAGCAGGTTGTCCATCAGCCAGCCTACGGCGTCAGGATGGTTATACAGCGAGCCTGGCAGCAGGTTGACCGCCAGTTGCTGTTTGCCGAGCGGAAGGCGGGCGGCGAGAGAGAAGGCAAACGCTTTGCTCTCAAGGTCGAAACGGTAGCGATCTTCCGCCGCAATGGCGGCAAACATTTCCACGGGTGAGCCGCCGGTTGGGCTGCGGATCAGGGCTTCAAAGGAAGAGACCCGCCTTTTGGCCGGCTCGACGATGGCCTGCAGGGCGAACTGGCAGGGCTGATCCGTCAGGTTGCGCGGCGAGGCATTGCCCACTGCGGGAGTCATCGACCAGCGAGAAGGCTGCAGAGACTCGGGCAGGCAATAGCGCCCGCCGTCGGCGATAAAGGCGCTAATCAGTCTGAACATGCGGTCATTGATCGGCTCAGTTTCACCAAAGGTGCTGAAGCGCAGGATCTCTTCTACCGCAGCATCATTCTCATGATAGCGGAGATCCAGCATCCGCATTCCGACGTCCCGAAAACGGCGATAGGCCGAGTAGTCGCGCATCAGCTCCACCACGTCGCGATGGCGGGGGTCGCATTGTATTGCGCTGAATAACGACTCGAGGATTTCCTCATTTCCTTCCAGCACCTGGAAGAACTGCTGGCCATTAAACAGCAGAATGCCGGTTATCCCGAGGGGCATATTTTTCCCGCTGGCGCGATGAATAAGGGCGTCAAGATCGATCAGTGGCCAGGCAGGATCAACCTGGCTGCGGTAAATCAAGGTGGTTAGCATAGTCATTCCGTTCGCTGTAGCAGAGCCCGATGGCCTGTACAGAGCGAAAATAGGGAGGTAGGGCCATACCCTCAAGGAGGAGGCCAGCATTTTCTGACATTCAACCAACCGTGATGTCCGCTACGCGGAACGGGAGATTCACATGGTGATTCCCTCCACTCTACAGGGAATCGGATGTTTAGCTATCTTTTTCTCAATATCGTTGCTAAAAGACAATAACAGGCCATACATTTCTTCTAAAACTCGGGGGCGGAGACTGAACTTAGCGATTAAATAATGGCTGTCAGGAATTATCCTACCACGCTATGACGTGTTCTGGAAAAAAAGAAATGAGCTTGCATGGACAATATGAGGTCAATATTATCTACGCCAATCAAATTCTTTTTATTTTTCGAGGTTGTCATGGGTGATTTGCTTATTGTTTTATGTTTGATTTTTTGCCCCATTATTTCTTTGTGGAGCGGTATTTCCTATATTAAAGAGAGGCGTAAAAGACGTTATGTCTTCCGTTCCAGAAGATAATGAGTTAGCATAATAATATTTTACGAGGTTAACGTCTGGTGAGTATCTGGACAAGATTGTTGAATTGCTGACGACTCTTTAAATGGAACTTATTCATAATGTTCTTTTTATGCGAATGGATCGTTTTGTGACTAATTTTTAGTACAGTGGCAACTTCATGCGGGCTCAGGCCAATGCTGAACGCGTAGATGACTTTGGTTTGCGCGTCGCTCAATGACTTACAGGGACAATTTATGCAGCGACGCAGACGATTAAAGGGAGAGCCATGCTGTTCCGTTAAGGGGCGTTGAATTGCATGACCTATCACCTCCTTAAGAAGATGAACGGCGGTGTGCGGGTGTATAAATACCGCATGCTTAAAACAGTTGGGTAAGTGATCGATGACGGTAACCTCTTCATCATTCAGGAAAATAAAAAGTTGATAATTCTCTGTAGCGTGCTGTAAAAGTTCATGGCATAAGTACTATTCTCCCGCCACCATTTCCGTGAATATGACATCGGCTTGTGCAATCGACGCCGGCTTCCATTGCTGAGAAAACTGATAATGCGATCGCTCGCACGCCTGCATCGTTTCATTGACCAGTTCGGCAATCGCAACCCGCAGATAGTGATTTTTTATATTGAACAAAAAATTCGTCATATAACTTCCCTGTTGGGTATTAAAATGATATCAGGATAAATTAAAACATATAATGGCAATGCGCCGAATATTTTTAGACGAGATAATCTAAGGGATGTTTTACACTAATGCAATATTCGCTGGAGAAAGTGGGATAACGGCAGATGAGCATACGAAAGTTCCTAATAAACAAAACGTTAAGCATATGTCTGTTAGGGTTTTTCACTGATAATTATTTTTTTATTTTTGCCGTGCATAAAAAGCTTAGTGCTGTCCGCCACCTGTTGTTAAAATTAGAGGAGGATAAGACTACAGGAAGTATGCGGTATCTATGAAGCAGATGCTCTATTTAAAAATGCTGGCGTGGCTGGAAGATAATATCTACTGTAACCCGTCTATCGATGACCTGGCGCAGTATATGGGGTATTCGCGCCGGTTTGTCTATGAGGTGTTTTATCAGTATGGTCAGTTACCCATCGGGCAGTATATCCGGCTGCGGCGGTTGACCATCGCGGCGGTGAGTCTGCGATTAACACGGCAACCGATCGCCGCCATTGCCTGGCAGTTAAGCTATGACTCGCCGCAGACTTTTTCCCGGGAGTTTAAGAAGCGCTTCTCGCTCTCGCCACGGGAATACCGTTGCGCCGTGCACTGGGACACGGCTTTGCTGTTAAAGAAATTCGACCCGGAGGGTGAGAGCCTGCCTCAGGGCCGTTTCTGTTCACTGCCCGAGAGGGTCTATCGTGGCTCTCCAATGAAGTATGAGCTGCGCCTGTCGGATATGGTATTGCAAAGCACGTCGAAGACGGCTGTCAGACAAAAGGTTGACCGTTTTTTTACCGCCGGCGGTGGCCGTCTCTCTGTGTTATCCGATTATTATGCGGCGAGAAACAATGAGCTTAACGTCGAGGTTAACGCTTTTGTCGGTTGTCATCGGGAGCGAGGGGCGTTGCCCGCGCTGACGACGAACAGCACGTTGACGACAAGGCCTGGGCTGTATGTTGGCGTTGAATTCTATGGCAGTTGGGCGCGTTACGCCCGTTTATCCAGCGATCTGTATATGGAGTTGCTGCCAGTGCTGGGAGCAAGCCGCCGGGAGGGGGTCGACATTGAATGCTTTCTCGAGCGTCATACGGAAGGTGGGCCAGCGGCGGAAAGGCGCTATCGCGTACGCTATTTTATTCCGGTGACGCTGTCTGGTGAGGTGACAGCGCGGCCAGCGCCCGGCTAACTGACAAATGACAAATAAAGGTGGCCCGGTGGCCACCTTTCACGAATATCACAACACAAACCACAGCAGCCAGGTGATCAGAAAGCCCGTCACCCCCATGATGGTCGTCAATACGGTCCAGGTTTTTAACCCGTCCGGCACTGAGAGCCCGAGATAGCGCGTGACGACCCAGAACCCGGCATCGTTGACGTGCGATAACCCGAGCGAGCCGAAGCAAGTCGCCAGCGTTACCAGCACCAGCTGAATCGGATCCAGCCCGATGACCGCCTGAGACAGCAGACCGGAGGTGGTGAGGATCGCCACGGTGGCCGATCCCTGCGAGGCCCGGAGTACCAGCGAGAGCAGGAAGGCGGCGGGCATCAGCGGCAGATGAATTGTCTCCAGCGCCTCGGCTAAGGCATTGCCGATACCGGAGGCGACCAGTACGCCGCCAAAGGCGCCGCCGGCGCCGGCGACGAGGATCACGTCCGCCGAAGAGGGGATCGCGCTGCCGGTGACTTCACCCAGCTTTTTCAGGCTCATCCGCCGACGGATGCCCAGCGTCCAGCTGGCCAGGCCCAGGGAGATCAGCAGGGCGACCGGCGGGGTACCAATGACGGTCATCAGCTGGCGAACCGCGTTTTCCGGCAGCAGCAGTGCCTGACACAGCGTCCCGGAAACAATCAGCATAATGGGCACCACGATCAGTCCACCGATAACCAGCGCATTCGGCGGCGGCAGACGGGTCTGCTGCGCGTTAACGGAGAGGTCCGGCACTTCAGCTGTTTGCTGCTGTTCCAGCACGTTAATCGACAGATGATAATGGCGCCGATTGATAAACCGGGCGACAAAATAACCCACGATACCAACGACTATCGATACTCCAATCCCCGCCAGCATCAGCCAGCCCACATCGCTATGCAGAATGCCTGCCGCGGCCGCTGCGCCAGGGTGGGTGGGCAGCGCGACGTGCACGGTTAACATCACTCCGGCCATCGGCAGGCCAAACTTCAGCGGCGACACGTGGGCGACTTTGCTGAAGCCGTAAATTAACGGAATGATGATGATAAAGCCGACTTCAAAAAAGACCGGCGTGCCGAGAATAAAAGCCACGATGGTTAAGGCGGCAATGGTCCGTTTTGCGCCCAGTACGCCGGTCAACGTTTTCGCCAGCGATTCGGCGCCGCCGGACATTTCAATCAGCACCCCCAGCATTGAGCCCAGAATAATAATGCTGGCGATGTGACCAAGCAGGCCGCCCATGCCTTTTTCAATGGTGGTAATAATTTTATCTGCCGGAATACCGGTGGCGAATGCCACCAGCAGGCTGACGATCAGGAGCGCCACAAAAGGATGCGCTTTCGCCTTGATCACCAACAGGAGCAACAGCACTACGCTGGCTAACGCAATAAGTAACAGCGCCGATGTCGACATAGGTTTGCCTCGGGTATTAACAGGTGTACAGAGAGTTATTTTTTTAGAAAACGGCGTTTATTTTTTCCGGTAGGGCGAGAACCACCCCAGCCCGGAAAGCGTGTCTGCTCGGGGGATATATTCGCAGCCGATCCAGCCGTCATAACCGGTTTTATCCAGTAGCGCATAGAGCCACGGATAGTTTATTTCGCCCTCATCCGGTTCATGACGGTCGGGCAGGGAGGCAATCTGAATATGGCGATACTGGCCGGCATATTCGGTAATGAGATGGCTTAAATTGCCGTCCACCTTCTGCGCGTGAAACAGATCTAACTGCACCGCGACGTTTGGCCTGTCGACCCGTTTCACCATCTCCAGCGTTTGATATTGGCTGTGGTAGAGATAGCCCGGTTTGGTCTGGGGATTCAGCGCTTCGATGAGTATCCGCTTGTCGTGGCGGGCAAAGCACTCCGCCGCGTAGCGCAGATTATCGATAAGCACGGCTTCGCAGGCTGCGCGATCCATCCCCGGCTGTACCACGCCGGCCATGATATGCACCTGCGGGCAATCCAGCTGGCAGGCATACTCCAGCGCCAGCTGGATCTGCTGGCGGGCCTCGGCGCTTCTGCCTGGCACCGCGGCGAGCCCCCATTCTCCGGCGTTGACCTCGCCGGGTGGGGTATTGAACAGCACCAGCTGCAGCTGGTTCTCCTGCAGGCGCTGTTTAATTTCCCCGGCCTCATACTCATAGGGAAACAGAAACTCCACGGCTTCAAAACCCGCGCGGGCAGCGGCGGCGAACCGGTCCAGGAACGGCAGTTCGGTAAACAGCATGGTTAAATTAGCAGCAAATTTTGGCATGGTTTTATCTCAGTTCATCCACTTCGTCAGTGGTCAGGTAGCGGATCTCACGGTTGCCGAGGGTAAATATCAGCCGCGCGGTCTCTTCCAGCTCTTCGGTATTGTTGGTGGCTTCGCGCAGCGATGAGCCGGTGACCACCGGACCGTGGTTGGCCAGTAAAAAGGCGTTATAGCGGGGCGCCAGACCGGCCAGCGCCTGGGCAATACGGTCATCGCCCGGCCGGTAGTAGGGAACCACCGGGACGTCGCCGACACGCATCACCACATAGGGGGTAAAGGGACGAATACAGTTGTGCGGATCGAGCCCCTGCAGGCAGGAGAGCGCGGTCAGATAGTGGCTGTGCAAGTGGACGATCGCCTTGCAGGCCGGGTTGTGCAAATAGACCGCCCGGTGAAAAGTGACCTCTTTCGACGGTTTGTCGCCGGAGATCCATTCACCTTGCAGCGTCACCACCGACAACCGCTGTGCCTGCAGTTCGCCGAGGCAGGAGCCGGTCGGCGTCGCCAGCAGGTTGCCGTCCGGCAGCAGCAGCGACAGATTGCCGGCGGAGCCGGTGGCATAGCCGCGGCTAAACAACGAGGCGCCAATCTGCACCATTTCATCTCGCAGCTGTTGCTCAGTCATGACGAAACTCCTGCTGGGCACGGGCAAAGAAGTGGATATCGCCGAAGTTACCTGACTTCAGCGCCAGGGAGAGCGGCTGGCGGGTGTCACGCACCCAGGGCACCCCGGGGGAGATGGTCGGCCCAATATGGAACGCCTCGACCCCCAGCGTCTGCGCCACAATGCTCGATGTTTCCCCTCCGGCCACAATAAACCGGGTAAATCCTTTCGCCTTCAGGGCGGCGGCAAGGGCGGCAAACAGCTGTTCCACCCGTTCGCTGCTGGCCTTGTCGCCATACTGCGCCTGGATCCGCTGCAGCGTTTGCGGCTCGGTGGTGGCATAGATCATCGGCGCCAGCGGCGCATCGCGCTGCGCGTCCACCCAGTCAGTCAGCGTCCTGACGTAGCTCTCCAGATCGGTAAAACAGGCGCTTAAGTCGACGGCGCGGGCGGGGGCCTGTTCACGATAGGCCGCCACCTGGCTGTTGGTCATCACCGAGCAGGAGCCCGAGAGCACCACCGCCGGGCCGGCCAGCGGCATGCCCGCCTGAGCGCTTTCACCCCTGGCGCCATGGCGTTGCGCCCAGTCGCGGGCGAGGCCGATGGCGAGACCGGAACCGCCGGAGACCAGCTTCATCTCTCGCAGCGCCACGCCCTGGGTGAGCAAATCCTGTTCACTGAGGGCGTCGAGCACCACATAGCGCACCGCCGGATCGCTGATTGTCGCCAGCGCGGTGGCGACCGCCTCCGGCCCCCGGGCGACAATCGGCCAGGCAATCAGCGCGGCTTTTCCGCGCCCCTGGCGCTCAATCAAGCGGCCCAGGTGCGCATCCTCCATCGGCGTCACCGGATGGTGGCGCATCCCGGACTCATTCAGCAGTTGCTCGCCGACAAACAGATACCCCTGATAGACCGTGCGGCCGTTCACCGGCAGCGCCGGGGAAATCACCGTCCGCGTCTCACCCAGCTCGGCCAGCAGGGCGTCCAGCACCGGGCCAATGTTGCCCTCCGCAGTGCTGTCGAACGTGGAACAGTACTTGAAGTAGAATTGCTGACAGCCCTGGGCCTGCAGCCAGCGCAGCGCGGCCAGCGACTGGCTGACGGCGCTTTCCGCCGGGCAGGAGCGGGTTTTCAGGCTGATGACCACCGCCTCGCTGGTCAGCGGAAGATCGCGGGTCGGTACGCCATTAAGTTGCACCGTCGGCATGCCGTTGCGCACGAGAAAGCTGGCGATATCCGTGGCGCCGGTGAAGTCATCGGCAATGACACCAAGCTGCATGTTATCTCTCCTCACTGTTTGTGGCCCGGCAGGGTGATGCCGTTGAAAATCTTGATCACCGCGCTGTCATCTTCCCGGCCGAATCCGGCATTGCTGGCGGAGGTGAACATATTTAGCGCGGTGGTGGCGAGCGGCAGCGGGAAGGTTAGCGCCCGGGCGGTGTCATTCACCAGACCGAGATCTTTGACAAAAATATCGACGGCGGATTTTGGCGAGTAATCGCCATCCAGGACGTGCTGCATGCGATTCTCAAACATCCAGGAATTACCCGCCGCGTGCGTCACCACGTCATACATCGTCTCCAGCGGGATCCCGGCGCGGGCGGCAAGCGCCATCGCTTCGGCGGCAACAGCGATATGCACCCCAGCCAGCAGCTGATGAATAATCTTTACCGTCGAGCCAAGGCCGATGTCGCTGCCGATGCGGTAGACTTTGCCGGCCACGGCGTCCAGTACCGGCGCGAGGCGTGCAAAGGCGGCATCGCTTCCGGAGGCCATCACCGTCATGTCGCCAGCGGCCGCTTTCACTGCGCCGCCCGATACCGGCGCGTCAAGCATCAATAGCTGATATTCCGCCAGCGCCACGGCTATCGCCTGGGCATCGGCGGAGGCGATGGTGGACGACACCATCACGACGGTGCCGGGCTTCAGATGGGCGGCGAGGCCGGTTTCGCCGAACAGGATCCCCCGCACCTGGGCGGCATTGACCACCAGCAAGACGACCGCATCCAGGTCAGCGGCGAAAGGCACCGCGCTGGGGCCCGCGCCTTTGGCGCCCGCCGCCAGCAGTGCGCGACAGTTGTCGGGGTTGATGTCAACGCCCCAGGTGTTCAGGCCCGCCTGCAGGCAGGCGCGGGCGGCGCCCATGCCCATTGAACCCAGTCCAATCACGCAGACGTTAGTGTGTGCAGCCATGATGGTCTCCTTGTGAATATTCGTTAATTAATGTGATTTAATGATAGAATAAAGCGTTATCATGTGAATTTATGTGAGAGCTATCACGAATAACCCACATGAATATAAAAAATTCACAGGCGGAAAGAGGCTGCACAACGGCGATTCTTGCCCTAAAATAGCGTAAAAACAGCAGCAAAGCGCGATAACAACACAGGGTGTCGCCAGGTCCGCAGCCCGAGTGGTGACGCCTGGTGTGAAAAAATGGTAAGGGGAGAGCGGTGATTCCAATAGAACGACATCAGCGTATTTTAGCCCTGGTGGAGCAGCGTGGGGCGGTAAGCATCAATGAGCTGACGGAGATCCTCGGCGTGTCCCATATGACCATCCGTCGGGACGTCAGTAAACTGGAGGAACAGGGGCTGCTGGTCAGCGTCTCAGGCGGCGTGCGCGCCGTCAGCCGGCTGGCCACGGAACCCAGTCATCTGGTGAAAAGCACGCTGCAGAGCGAGGAGAAACAGGCGATTGGCGCGCTGGCGGCGAGTCACATCGCCAAAAACAGCTGTATCTATCTCGATGCCGGGACCACTACCCTGGCGCTGGCGCGGGCGATCCTCGACCGGGATGATCTGCAGGTGGTGACCAATGATTTTGAGATAACCCAACTGCTGATCGATGCCAGCCAGTGCGGCGTGATCCACACCGGCGGCACGCTGTGCCGGGAGAATCGCTCCTGCGTGGGCGAATCGGCGGCGCGAACGTTACGCCACCTGGCTATCGATACGGCCTTTATCTCCGCCAGCGGCTGGGACAGCCGCGGTATTTTCACCCCTGATGAGAACAAGGTTACCGTCAAGGAGACCGTCAGCCAGGTCAGCGCGAGAAGCATCCTGCTGTGCGACAGTTCGAAATACAATCAGGTGGCCACCTTTATGGCGTTACCCTTGACCCGGTTCACCACTATTATTACCGATCGGCATCTGTCCGATGCCGCCGCCAGTCATATCGCCCGGCACGCCTGCGAGGTGCTGCGGGCCGGCTAACGCACGGTACCGCCGGGTTAGCGTTGCCAGTGCTCGATCAGCGCTGCGCCGATCCCGGCGATATGTTGATTACGCTCGGCCATACTCGCCGGGGTATCCCGCAGATAGAGCACCACAATGCGCTCCGGTTTGCCGTCCGGGCCGAGCAGGGCGACAATGCCGCGCGCACCCCGTTCGCCAGCCCCGGTTTTGTCGGCGATAAACCAGCCCGGCGGCAGCACGGCGCGGATCAGCGGGCCGGCAACCCGATCGTCCACCATCCACTGCAGGAGTTGCTGTTGCGAACGGGCGCTCAGATGCTGCGCGGTCAGTAGTTTGCGCAGCGTGGCGGCCATGCTGGCCGGGGTGGTGGTGTCGCGCGCGTCGCCGGGAAGCGCCTCATTCAGTGCCGTTTCCCAGCGGTCAAGACGGGTGACGTTGTCACCGATCTGGCGCAGAAAGGCAGTTAATCCCGCGGGGCCGCCGACGGTGGCCAGCAGCAGATTGCCAGCGCTGTTATCGCTCAGGGTGATGGCGGCGGCGCAGAGTTCGCCGATCGTCATCCCGTCGACAAGGTGTTTTTCGCTGACCGGGGAGTAGTCCACCAGATCCTGCTGGCGGTAGTGGATCCGCCGATCCAGTTGTTCGAGCCCGGCATCCACCCGCGCCAGCACCGCGCCGCACAGCAGCACTTTAAAGGTGCTCACCATGGGAAAGCGTTCATCGGCGCGCCAGGCGGCCAGCGTGCGGCCGCTGGCCAGATCCATTTCCACCATCCCCACGCGGCCCGACAGCTGGCTTTCGCTTTGTTTAATCTGCTCAAGCGGCTGTGGACCGGCGTCTACCGCCAGTGGCAGGGTGGCTAACAGGGAGATAACACACAGGCGAACATAACGCATAACCGCAATACTTCCTTGAGTGAGGGCCGATAAGGGCGAGCAAAGGGGCGACAAATAAGAATAACCCGGCGTTTTGCTGATTCACAATTCCTCTTTTTTCCTTCATCATTTGTCATCTTTTATTTCGAATAATCAATATTTAGCCCAGCCTCAGCACGCTATTTTTTGACTCAAGGCCGCGATGAACTATAAGAAAGTACGTAATGCCGCACTCAGGCTGGCGCCGTTTGTTGACGACAATGCCCGCCGGACTCCGCGGTTCGCCAATGATATACGCCATCCCGGGAGGAACTGGTGCACCCGATAATTAAGGTCATGCTGGTGGGAGGTAAGGCCGACGGGCTGTTGGTCAGCGTCGCCGATGACGCGACCGAGGTCTCGGTGACGCCTGCGCAGTACGGTGCGCTATCCGGGCAACCGCTGAGCTATCGTATTGTCAGTCAAACCATTGACGATGAACGCTATTATTTTGGCGTCTTCAGTGAAGCCCATCAGGATAGCGACAAGCTGACGCGGGTCGCCCTAACCCGTGGAATGAAAAAAATGTTCTTTTAAACCCTGCCCGAATGAGGGCGTGAGAGGGTATCCCTGGCGCCGCTCTGCTACTGTGGCAGCCTTCTATTTCCAGGGCAGGACCTATGATGATTCAGTACATCCGTATTCAAAACTTTCGCTCGGTCAGGGATATCGCGCTGGAGCTCGGGCCGCTGAACATTGTCTTCGGCCCCAACGGCTGCGGCAAATCCAATATTTATAACGCCATCCACCTGCTGACCGCCGCCGCTGACGGCAAGCTGTCGGGGTTTATCAGCGAAGAGGGCGGTCTGGAGAATATGATGTGGTCCGGGGAGCGTTCGCCCGTTGATCGTCATCCCCGCCGTCTGCAAATCGCCTGCCGGACCGACAGCTTCGATTATGAGCTGCAGATAGGCTTCCCGGAAAAATTGCCCTATCCGACGCAGTTCATGCTCGATCCCATCGTTAAAGAAGAGAACATCTGGCTGGCCGGCTACTCCCGCCGGCCTTCCTCCCGCGTACTGCAGCGTAAGAATCAGGCGGCGTTTCTCGTCGATGTGACGGGGGAGAAAAGTACGTTCACTGAGAGCATCTATGAAAACGAGTCGGTGTTCGGTCAGCTCGGCGAACCGCATCGTTTTCCCGAGGTGTCGCGGGTGCGGGAGACCCTGCGCCGCTGGCGGTTTTACCATGAGTTCGCCATCGGCCGCCATTCGCCGCTGCGTCAGCCGGCCGTGGGATACCGTTCGCCAGTGCTCGACAGCGATGGCCATAATCTGGCGGCCGCCTTTCAGACCATTGTCGAAATTGGCGCGGAAGAGATTTTGCACGAGATCCTCGCCGACGCCTTTCTTGGCTGCCAGTTTTACTGTGAAAACGAGCAGTCACGTTTCGCCCTGAAAATGCGTCGCGAGGGGATCCGCCGCCCGCTGCTGGCGGCGGAGATGTCTGACGGTACGCTGCGCTTTTTGTGCCTCGCCGTTGCGCTGCTCAGCCCGCGCCCGCCGGCCTTTCTGGCGATCAATGAACCGGAGAACAGCCTGCATCGCGACATGTTGCCCGCGCTGGCCCGGCTGATTATCGAGGCCTCGCGCTACAGCCAGATCTGGCTGACCAGCCACTCGGCAGAGCTGGCGGAGCTGATTGCCGCCGGGGCGCCTTGTCAGCGCTATGCCCTGGAGAATCGCGGCGGGGAGACGCGGATTGTCGAGTGAGTCCCGTCGCCCCTGACGGGAGCCGGAGTCAGGCGGGGGTCTGCGTCCCCGCTGCTGGCAGCAGATTTTTCCCGCCCCGTAAGGTAAAGAACGAGAGCAGGGTGAAGCTCAGGGTGATACACCCGAGGATCAAATAAGCCTGATGGAAGCCGACGGTGTCGTACATCCGGCCGACCCAGGCGGAAAGCACCACCCCGGAAAGCTGTTTCGACAGGTTAAAGCCGATCAGAAACAGGGTGGCCGAGAGCCGCGGGTTAAAGGCGGAGGAGATATATTTAAAGGTCCCGACCAGCAGGAAGGGGATCTCAAACATATGCAGCATCTTGAGGATCACTACCTCCACCGCCGATGAGGCAAAAGACGACCCGAGAATACGCACCGACATGATCATCCCCGCGGTCAGCAGGGCGTTTTTGGCGCCGATGCGGTTAACGATGGCCGGGGCGCAGAACATGATCAGCGCGTTGAGCAGCTCGCCGCCGGTGGTAACAAAGCCAAACACTTCGGTCCCGCGCTGCGGGCTGGCGAAAAAGCTTTTGAAAAAGTTGGCGAACTGCTGGTCAAACACGTCATAGACGCTGGCGACGCCGATCACATAGACGATAAAGCCCCAGAAGCGCGGCATACGCAGCAGCTCTGCCGCCGTGCGCAGCGAAAAGGCCTGGCGATTGGCGCCCAGCGCCTCGATAACCTCGGCGCTGTTGCTGCTTTCCGATCGCGACAACCAGAGCAGCAGACCGAGCACCAGCGCAAAACCGGAGGCGATCCAGAAAGTGATGTTGGGATCGATGCCGAACAGCACGCCGGTTATCGAGGCGCACAGCGCCCAGCCGACGCAGCCTGCGACCCGTACTTTGCCATATTCAAAGCGGTTGGCCCGGCTGACGCGTTCGATATAGGCTTCCACCGCCCCGGAGCCGCTGGAGAAAACAATCCCCAGATAGATCCCGCCCGCCAGCGCCCCGGCGATAATATTCATTTGCAGCAGCGGTGAAAAAACGAAAATAAAGAACGGTGCGAACAGAATTAACAGCACCGTAATAGTCCACAGCAGATGTTTGCGCAGGCCGAGCTTATCCGACATCAGGCCAAACACCGGCTGAAAAATAATGGCGAATAACGAAATAGACGAGAAAACGATCCCGGTTTCCGTTTTGGTTAAATGGTTAACGTCCGCCAGCCACACCGGAAAAAACGGAAAGTAGGCCGACATAATGAAATAGTAAAAGAAAAAGAACAGCAGGAAATAGACAAAATTATGCCGTTCTCGTGGCGCCAGTTCAGAGAATTTCATCACCATGATCCCTTGTTATTCTGTTTGTAGGGTGGGGGCTGTTGCCCCCACGGATTAAAGGCAACGCAAAAAGACCTCGTACTGCCAGCGCGTTTGACTCAGGAGCCACTGCGGTAGCACGCTAGGGGTCCAGGAGTCATCGCCGCCCACCCCCATATGCAGGCCGTCGAGGGTGATCCACACGCCGTCTTCGGCCTGCATCTTGTGCCAGTGGTCGGTCTCCATCAGCTGACGGGTACTCCACGGCTGAACGGAGAAGTGGAAATGACCGCTGACGTGCCAGCGTCCCCAGTCCAGCGCCTGGGTATCACAGCGCAGGCCGTTTTCCGTCGGGAAGATGTAGGGCGTCGTCATCGCCGCCAGCGGCTGCTCCCAGCGGGCGAAGCAGGCGCTGCTCCGCCGGTCGGGGTAGTTCTCATGCGGCCCCAGCCCCAGCCAGCTCACCGGCGCCTGCTGATCCGCCACCTGGAAGTGCAGCCCGACCCGCGGCAGCGGCGGCAGGGTTTCTGCCCGTTCGCCGTCCACCGCCAGCCGCAGCGTACCGTCCGCGGTGAAGTGCATGCGCCAGTGGCTGACAATCACTACCTCTTCGCCGCGCAGATAGTGCCAGCGGCAGTCGACGAGGGTTTCATTTGCCAGGCGCTGCGCGTCGCACTGGACGCAGTGCGCCTCAAGATCGTACAGGCCGGCGCTTTTCCAGCGCTCCACCCAGGCGTTGGGGTCGATACGCTCTACTTCGCTGACCCCGATGTCGTTGTCGAGCGGTGCGCGAATAAACTGGTCACGCAGGGGGGTCAACAGCTGCTCCTGACCGCCAACCGACCAGCGGCTCAGCAGACCCGTCCGGCGATCGATGGTCCAGCATTGCGAACCGGCGCGGATCTGCCAGACCTCGTCGCTGACGATAAGATCCGGAGCGCCGGCAGGCACGGTGAGCGCCGGCAGCGCCAGCGGGGCGGGCAGGGGAAACTGTTGCCAGGCGACGCGGTGTTCCGCTTCTGACCAGGCGGTCGCCCGGGGCTGGGTCACCTCCAGCGTCAGCCACACCGCGCGGGCGCCTTCAGGCAGGATCAGGCTGTCGAGCAGCGTTATCTCGTCGCTGCCCTCAGGGGGCAGCGCCAGGGTCAGGTTGCCGTGATACAGGGTTTCACCGGCCGACTGCACCTGCCAGCGCACCACTTCGTTATCGGTTGGACGGAACAGGTATTCGCTGGTGATGCGCACCCGCAGCGGCGAGGTCGACAGCAGCGTGAACTGAAAATACTGCTGGGCGTGCTTCGCCTCCACCAGCGACGGATGCGGCGTGCGATCGGGAAACACCAGACCATTCATACAGAACTGGCGATCGTTAGGCTTATCGCCAAAGTCGCCGCCATAGGCCCAGCCGACGCTGCCGTCGTCAAAGATTTTGCGGATCGCCTGGTCGGCCCAGTCCCAGATAAAACCGCCCTGTAATCGCGGATACTCGCGGAAGGCCTGCCAGTAATCGGCGAAGTTGCCGAGGCTGTTACCCATCGCGTGGGCATATTCGCAAAGGATCAGCGGCCGCTGCTCGCCGGGCAGGCTGATCCATTTTTTGATCCCCCATTTGGGTACCGCCGGGATCGGCTGGTCGCGTTCGACGCGGGCGTACATCGGACAGATAATATCGGTGGCGGTGGTATCCGCGCCGCCGCCCTCGTACTGCACCGGACGGCTCGGGTCGTTGCGTTTCAGCCAGTGGTACAGCGCTTCGTGGTTGCCGCCGCCGCCGGACTCGTTGCCCAGCGACCAGATGATAATGCACGGATGGTTGCGGTTGCTCTGTACCATCCGGGTGACGCGGGCGCTGAAGGCTGGCAGCCACGCCGGATCGTCGGACAGCCGATTCATCGGCACCATCCCGTGGGTTTCAATATTAGCTTCATCGACCACGTACAGACCGTAGCGGTTGCAGAGTTCATACCAGCGCGGCGCGTTGGGGTAGTGCGAGCAGCGCACGGCGTTAAAGTTGTTCTGCTTCATCAACAAAATGTCCTGCACCATATCCGCCTCGGTGACCACCTGACCGCGCAAATGATGATGCTCATGGCGGTTAACGCCGCGGATCAGCAGCGGTTTGCCGTTGAGACGCAGCAGGCCATCGGCAATCTCGATGCGGCGAAAACCGATGTCCCATGCTTCGGCCTCCAGCAGTTCGTCGCCGCGCCACAGGGTGACCACGGCGCGATAACAGTTCGGGGTTTCCGCGCTCCAGTGCGCCGGCGCTGCCACCGCCAGGGAGAAATCGACCCGTTCCGCGTAGTGGCCGCGTTCATCCACCGCCGGGGTGCCTAACGGCTGCCGCCCGGCGGCGACCTGCTCCTCGCCGCGCCACAGGCTAACCCCGACGCTGAGCCCGGCAAGGGCCGCCTCTGTCGCTTCGATAGTCGCCTGGACCTGCAGATTGCCGTCGCGGTAGAGGGCGTCGAGGGCTGGCGTCAACTGCACGTCGCATAGCCGTTGCTGCGGCTTATTCAGCAGCCACACCGAGCGGAAAATGCCGCTCATCCTCCACATATCCTGGTCTTCCAGCCAGCTGCCGGCGCTCCAGCGCATGACCATCACGCACAGGCGGTTGTCGCCCGGACGCAGGAAGGGGCTGAGATCGAACGCTGCCGGCAGGCGACTGTCCTGCGAATAGCCGACCCAGACGCCATTGCACCACAGATGAAATGCCGAGTTGACGCCATCGAAAATAATCTGCGTTTGCCCGTTCTCGCGCCATGTGTCCTCAACCGTAAAGTGCAGGGAATAACAGCCGGTCGGGTTATCCTCCGGCACCCGCGGTGGCGTGGTATCGATGGGATAGCGGACGTTGGTGTAGATCGGCGCGTCATAGCCCTCCATCTGCCAGTTGGAAGGCACTGGCGTGCCGCGGCTGTCCGGCAGATCCTGCGTCAGCCACTGCGCATCGACGGCAAACGGGCTGCGGGCGTAAGCGAACTGCCACTCGCCGCCCAGCTGACGACGGCGTGTGGAGGGATGGTTATCCCGGGCGGCAAGCTCATCGCGCCAGCTGGCGAAAGCGGGATGCGCCGGCAGGCGGTTAAGGTGGGTAATGGTCTGGTTCTGCCAGTCTTCACGGGCGAGGACGGCGTTAAAGTCGGGCGCGTGGCTGTGGCCGGTATCGCTAATTTGCATTTTAATCCCCGGTAAGTCAGAAAATGTCGTTCGCTAAACAGGATGATTAACGTTATCGGGTAATTTGTTTTTTCCAGCAATCACGCTGAAAATGAAATGAACAGACGATCACGAAAGCGGGGGCAAAACGCTATTTTTTGTCGCGCGTTAAACATAAAATGTTAGCGCACGACATTGTTATCGCTGAGGAGAAAAGATGCCGCGTCGTACCGCAACCCTTGAGGATGTCGCCCGCGCGGCGGGGGTCTCCCAACAGACGGTCTCCCGGGTGCTGAACCGTCCTGAGGTGGTGTCAGCCCGCACCCGGGAGCAGGTGATCCGCGCGATGCAGACGCTGCACTACGTGCCTAACCGCTCGGCGCAGCTGCTTGCCGGCAAGGCGGCGCCCTCCATCGGGTTAATTACCGCCTCGCTGACGCTGCATGCCCCCTCGCAGATCGCCGCCGCGATAAAAAGCCATGCCAGCCTGCATCAGCTGGAAGTGGCGATAGCGATGCCGGCGCAGGCCGATTTTGTCGCGCTGCAGGCGCGGCTGGATGAGCTACGCGCCCAGCATATTCGCGGGGTGATCGTCAGTCTGCCCCTGGAGAGCGCCACCGCCGAGCGGCTGGTGCAAGAGAACCCGGATATGGCCTGCCTGTTTCTTGACGTCTCCCCGGAGGCCGATGTCTGCTGCGTGCGCTTCGACCACCGCGACGGCTGCGGAGCCTGCGTACGCCACCTGTGGGAGCTGGGGCATCGTGAATTCGGCCTGCTGGCGGGGCCGGAAAGTTCGGTTTCCGCCCGTCTGCGCCTCGCCAGCTGGCGCGAGGCGCTGCACAGTCTGAATATCGCTCGCTCAACAACGGTGTTCGGCGACTGGAGCGCCGCCAGCGGCTGGCAAAAAACGTTCGAGCTGCTGCATCTGCAGCCGCGGATCAGCGCGATTGTGGTGGCGAACGATCAAATGGCGCTCGGCGTGCTCAGCGCGCTCGCCCAGCTTAATCGCAGCGGTAGCCGGGCGGTATCGGTGACCGGCTATGACGACACCGCCGACAGTCTCTACTTCCAGCCGCCGCTCACCACGGTGGCGCAGGACTTCGATCTGCTGGGCAAGCGGGCGGTGGAACGGCTGATCGCCCTGATGGCGGCCCCGCAGCTGCGGATCCGCGAGCTGCTGCCGACCCGGCTTATTGTGCGCCAGTCGGCCTGGCCCGCCGCCGTTGCGGAGGATCAGCAGCAGACCCTCGCGCAACTGAAAGCGCTGGTGGAAAAACTTTAGCGCAGGCCGTTGAGGCTTTATTGAGGTTGACTCTGTTAACCTCGTCATCAAACGTAGAGAGGTCAGGATTATCTGTCTGCGAAAAATGCAAAACACAATCTATCCATGCAAGCATTGATTTACCGCCAGTCATATGGCGGTTTTTTTTTGCCGTCGCCCGCCTCTACCGTTTTCTTCCGTTCGCCTTTCCGCCTGGCATATCCTGCCGCGGCATGCTAGATCTTGCTTCCGGGGCTCCATCCGGGAGACGACGGGAGGCAAGGGTATGATGGTGATAGAGGGTAAAGAGGCGATCGCGCGGGTGGACTGGCAGCGGGTGCGAACCATTATCGCCGAGGCCGGATTGAATGAGCGCGATGTTCAGCAACTGGAGCAGGCGTTCCGCCAGAGCACCTTCTGCTGGTTTGGCTATGAGAACGGCCAGTTGATTGCCGTGGCGCGAGCCATCAGCGACTGTACCTGGAGCAGCTATCTGGCGGATGTGGCGATCGTCCCCGAACGTCAGGGGCAGGGTTACGGACAACAGTTGATGCTGGCCATCCGGGAGCAGTTGCTTCCCTTTGGCAAAATTTTTATCTATGCGGTCGCCGATAAAATTACGTTTTATCAGCGCTTTGGTTTTGCCATGCTGACCACTGGCATGGTCTGCGCCAGCGAGGAGGGCATGCACAACATGCAGGAGCAGGGCTATATCCGTCGGCCCTGAAAGCAGGCGCTCAGGAACGCCTGGCTTAAACGTGTAAACCAGGCGCAGGCTGTCAGAGGGGGCGTTCGAGCACGAAAAGATACGCTTCCCGCGACCAGAACAGGGCGGTGCGGCGGCGCTCCACCGACATGGTTTTCACTTCCCATCCCTCACGGGTATAGCTGCTGAGAAACTGGCTCATCTTGTCAGGGTCAGCCTTGGCTTCGCCAAAAAACAGGCTGCCCAGCAGCCCCTCTTTATAGATCACTACCCGACACTCTTTCTTCATCATCGACCCTCCTGGCGACCCGTTTACTGTGGCCGTCTATTGTCCGTTGCCGCGACGATTTTGCAATCGGAGAAGTAGCAAACTGTTTCCGGTACTGCAGCGGACTGAGCGCGAAGTGCTGGCGAAAATGGTGACGCAGGGTGCCGGCGCTGGCAAACCCGCAGCGCTCAGCGATCTGATCGATGGACATCGTGCTCTCCGTCAGGTGCTGGCGGGCGCGCAGCAGCCGCTCGTCCAGCAGCCAGCGGGCGGGTGTTTTACCGGTGGCCTCCTCAAAGCGGCGCAGGAAAGTGCGTGGTCCCATGCCGGCGCGCTGGGCGAGGGAAGCGACGGTATGGCTGGCGGCAAGATGCTGGTGCAGATAGTCAAACAGCTGCCCAAGGCGCTGGCTCTCCCGGCTGCGGGCTACCGGGCGCAGGACCTGCTGCGCCTGACCGCCGTCGCGATGGGGAGAGACTACCAGGCGGCGGGCGACGACGTTGGCGGCTTCGCTGCCGAAATCCTCGCGCACCAGATGCAGACAAAGGTCGATCCCCGCCGCGCTGCCGGCGGAAGTCATCAGCAAAGCATCGCCCACGTAAAGGACGTCCTCCACCACCTGGATCTGCGGGAAACGCGACTGCAGCGCCGCGGTGTAGCGCCAGTGGGTCGTTGCCTGGCGGTCATTGAGCAGCCCGGCGGCGGCGAGAACGAACACCCCGGAACAGATGGAAATAATCCGGCATCCGCGGGCGTGGGCGGCAACGAGGGCGGCGCACAGCGCCTCGGGGACCGGGGCGTCGACACCGCGCCAGCCGGGGACCACAATCGTATCCGCCTGGGCGAGAAGTTCAGGCCCGCCGTCAGTCATCAGGCGGATGCCGCCGGTAGCGCACAGCGGCCCTTCATCGACGGTGGCGACGGCAAAGTGGTACCAGTTGTCACCCATTTCCGGGCGCGGCAGGCCGAAGATCTCCACGGCTACGCCAAACTCAAAGGTGCACAGGCCATCGTAGGCGAGGGCGACCACCTGATGACGTGACGGTGTCACAGAAGGGGTTGTCAGGATGTTAGCGTTTTCTGTCATGGTTGTCGGCAGATCAGGGTGATGGGCGTCAGTAAAGTAGTGTTATCACAGACAAGGAGAAGACGCCATGAGTGTAGTAACCCAATTTCCCCCTGCCACCTCCGCTGAGGCTATCCGCTGGTTCCGCCATAAGTTGCATCTTGAGACCGACTGCGCCGATGTGCACAGCGCCCAGCGTGCCGGCGAGGTCGACTTTGTCCTGCTGCACGTGGTCGGCAGCGAGGAAGCCTTCGCCAGACGTCACTTGCCAGGCGCGCAGCATCTCCCGCACAGCCAGATCACCGCCGAGCGAATGGCCGCCTGGCCGGCGGAGACCCTCTTTGTGGTCTACTGCGCCGGGCCGCACTGCAACGGTGCTGACGTTGCCGCGCTGAAGCTGGCTGAGCTCGGGCGGCCGGTGAAAATGATGCTCGGCGGACTCACCGGCTGGGAAGATGAGGGCTATGCGTTTGTTTCCGGTAAATGAAAATATTTCATGTACCATGAATTATTCTCGTTTGCGACCCACCACTCTGCATGCCAGTATCTGGACATATAGCCATCCAGAAGTCTAAAAATTCAAATAATGAACTATCACGGTGGGCAACTAACGCGCCCACCGCTAAGGAGACAGCATGCAACGTCAACAGGCCCCGTTCCGCGCAGACATCGTCGGCAGTTTTTTGCGCCCGGACAGCATTAAAAAGGCGCGTCAGCAGCTGGCTGAGGGGATTATCGACGCCGGTCAGCTACGCGAGATTGAGAATAACGCGATCCGTCATCTGGTTCAGCAGCAATGCGACTGCGGCCTGCATGTGGTCACCGACGGTGAGTTTCGGCGCGCATGGTGGCATTTCGATTTCTTCGATGGCCTGCAGGGCGTTGAACGTTACGATGCCGAGCAGGGGATCCAGTTTAACGGCGTGCAGACCAAAGCGCACGGCGTTCGCGTCACCGGCAAGCTGGCGTTTGGCGACCACCCGATGCTGGAGGACTTCCGCTATCTGAAAAGCATCAGCGGCGACGCGCAGCCGAAGATGACCATTCCCAGCCCGAGCGTGCTGCACTTCCGCGGCGGGCGGAAAGATATTGATGCCACCGTTTACCCGGATCTTAGCGACTACTTCGACGATCTGGCCACCACCTGGCGCGACGCGATCCGCGCGTTTTATGACGCCGGCTGCCGCTATCTGCAGCTGGACGATACCGTGTGGGCCTACCTGTGCTCCGATGCCCAGCGTCAGCAGGTACGCGAGCGCGGCGACGATCCGGATGCGCTGGCGCGCATTTATGCCCGAGTGCTGAACCAGGCGCTGGAAGGTAAGCCGGCCGATCTGACGGTGGGCCTGCACGTCTGTCGGGGTAACTTCCGTTCAACCTGGATCTCGGAAGGCGGTTACGAGCCGGTGGCCGAGGTGCTGTTTGGCGGCGTCAATGTCGATGCCTTCTTCCTTGAGTACGACAACGACCGCTCCGGGGATTTCGCGCCGCTGCGCTTTATTCGTCCTGGCCATCAGCAGGTGGTTCTCGGACTGATCACCACCAAAAATGGCGAGCTGGAGAATCCGCAGGGGGTGAAAGCGCGTCTCGCTGAGGCCGCGCAGTATGTGCCGCTCGAGCAGATCTGCCTGAGCCCGCAGTGCGGTTTCGCCTCTACGGAAGAGGGCAATGCCCTCAGCGAAGACCAGCAGTGGCAAAAAGTCCGACTGGTGACGTCGATCGCCGCCGACGTCTGGTAATAACTTTCTTAGCGCAGCGTTGCACCGTGATGAGGCAACGCTGCCGTCCCCACCGTCTCCGCCGCCCACCTGTCCCGCATCCTGCTGTTTTCACAACCTGGCACCGTTTTTGCCTTATCACCTCTGGTTAGCTGTTAATTCTTTATTTTTGCGCTACTCAGGAGTGAATCATGCAACGTAGAACGTTATTAAAAGCTTTTGCACTCTCCGCCTCTGTAATGGCTATGGGTCTTTCATTCCAGGCCTATGCCGCCGACACCATCAAAGTCGGGATCATGCATTCGCTCTCGGGAACGATGGCGATTTCCGAAACGCCGCTGAAGGACGTCGCGCTGATGGCCATCGACGACATCAACGCCAAAGGCGGGGTACTGGGCAAGAAGCTGGAGCCGGTGGTGGTCGACCCGGCCTCCAACTGGCCGCTGTTTGCCGAGAAGGCACGCCAGCTGCTGGCCCAGGATAAAGTGGCGGTGGTGTTTGGCTGCTGGACATCGGTCTCACGTAAATCGGTGCTGCCGGTGTTTGAGGAGCTGAACGGCCTGCTGTTCTACCCGGTGCAGTATGAAGGGGAAGAGATGTCCCCCAACGTCTTCTATACCGGCGCGGCGCCTAACCAGCAGGCTATCCCGGCGGTGGAATACCTGCTAAGTGAGGATGGCGGCGGCGCCAAACGTTTCTTCCTGCTGGGGACGGACTACGTCTATCCGCGCACCACCAACAAGATCCTCCGCGCCTTCCTGCATGCCAAAGGGATCCAGGACAAAGATATCGAGGAGGTCTACACCCCGTTCGGCTACAGCGATTACCAGACCATCGTCGCCAATATCAAAAAATTCTCCGCCGGTGGCAAAACGGCAGTGGTCTCCACCATCAATGGCGATTCCAACGTGCCGTTCTACAAAGAGCTGGCTAACCAGGGTCTGAAAGCGACCGATGTGCCGGTGGTGGCCTTCTCGGTGGGGGAAGAGGAGCTGCGCGGCATCGATACCAAACCGCTGGTCGGCAACCTCGCGGCATGGAACTACTTTGAGTCCGTCGATAATCCGACCAACAAAGCCTTCGTCGCCGACTATCGCGCGTACGCCAAAGCGCACAAGCTGCCGAATGCCGATACGGTGGTGACCAACGATCCGATGGAAGCGACCTGGGTGGGTCTGCATATGTGGGCGCAGGCGGTGACCAAAGCGGGCACCACCGATGTCGATAAAGTGCGCGAGGCGATGGCCGGGCAGACCTTCAACGCGCCGTCCGGTTTTACCCTGACCATGGATGCCACTAACCATCATCTGCATAAGCCGGTGATGATCGGTGAAATTGAAGGCAACGGCCAGTTCAACGTGGTCTGGCAGACCGATAAACCCGTTCGCGCGCAGCCGTGGAGTCCGTGGATCCCCGGTAACGATAAGAAACCTGACCATCCGGTGAAAACCGTCAGCCAGTAAGCGCCAGGGCCGGCGGGGCTGGAGCATAGCGCCCGTCGGCCGCTGACCAGAGGAGAACGACATGAACGCATTGCGTCTCATGAGTGTGTTGGCGCTACTGCTGATCCTGCTGCCGTGGCGGGCGCAGGCCGCGGAGGCGGACGACTTTGTTGCCGCCAGCCGCAGCCAGCAGGCGCAGCTGTTGACCCAGTGGGCGGCAGCGCCGCAGGCGGATCGTCTGCCGCTGCTGCGGGCGTTGACCACCGAGAGCCTGGTGATGGACGACGGAAAACATGCTTTCCGCACCCGACAGGGCGGATTACAGCCATTGGGCGCTGCCGCCGCGCCGCAGGGCGAAACCCGACCGGTCCGTCTGACCAACCGGCTGCGCAATCTGGCTGCCGGCGCGCTGGCCAGCCACCTTATTTTAAGTGACAACGTCACGGAGAGAGCTTCCGCCGCACGAACGCTACAGCGGGAAGCGACCCCGGCCATGGCCGCGCTGCTGCAACAGCGGCTGCAGGCAGAAACCGATGAAAATGTGCGGGGCCTGCTGGAGGTGGCGCTGGCGCGCCTGCAGCTCACTCAGCCTGAGGCCAGCGCGCGGCTGGCCGCCGTGACGCTGCTTGGCCATTCCGCGGACCCGGAAACCCAGGCGCTGCTGATCCCCTTTACCGATGCCCAGCATGAGCCGGATGCGGCGGTGCGCGAGGCGGCCAGCGACAGCCTGCAAAAGATCAAACATCGTCTGCTGCTCGGCGATCTGCTGGGCCAGGCCTTTATGGGGCTGTCGCTGGGATCGGTGCTGTTGCTGGCCGCGCTGGGGCTGGCGATCACCTATGGCCTGCTGGGGGTGATTAACATGGCCCACGGTGAGATGTTAATGATCGGCGCCTACAGCTGCTGGCTGGTACAGCAGGCGCTGGCGCAGCTCGCGCCGCAATGGCTGGCCTTTTATCCGCTGGTCGCGCTGCCGGTGGCGTTTCTGGTGACCGCCGGGATCGGCATGGCGCTGGAGCGCACCATTATTCGTCATCTGTATGGTCGGCCGCTGGAAACGCTGCTCGCCACCTGGGGGATCAGCCTGATGCTTATCCAGCTGGTGAGGATGCTGTTTGGCGCGCAGAACGTGGAGGTGGCAAACCCGGCCTGGCTCTCCGGCGGCGTGCAGGTCCTGCCGAACCTGATCCTGCCGTGGAATCGGCTGGCGGTGCTGGCGTTCGTCCTGCTGGTGCTGTGTTTTACCTGGCTCATCCTGAACCGTACCCGTCTGGGGATGAACGTCCGCGCCGTGACGCAGAACCGGGCGATGGCCGCCTGCTGCGGCGTGCCTACCGGGCGGGTGGATATGCTGGCCTTTGGCCTCGGCTCCGGTATTGCCGGGCTGGGCGGCGTGGCGCTGTCGCAGCTTGGCAACGTCGGGCCTGAACTGGGTCAGGGATACATCATCGACTCGTTTCTGGTGGTGGTGCTGGGCGGCGTCGGCCAGCTGGCCGGCAGCGTGGCGGCGGCCTTTGGGCTGGGCATTTTCAACAAAATTCTCGAACCCCAAATGGGCGCGGTGCTGGGCAAAATCCTGATCCTGGTGATGATTATTCTGTTTATTCAGAAACGCCCGCAGGGTCTGTTCGCGCTGAAAGGGAGGGTTATTGACTGATGAGCCAACCAATCACCTTAACGCTGGCGCAGCGCGCGCCGCGGCCTCTGCGCTGGCTGGGGATCCTGCTGGTGCTGGGGCTGCTGAGTATGCCATTCCTGGCGCTGCTGCCGGCCTCGCATCCGCTGGCGGTGCCGAGCTGGCTGCTGACGCTGAGCGGCAAAATCCTCTGCTACGCCATTGTGGCGGTGGCGCTGGATCTGGTCTGGGGCTATGCGGGCATGCTGTCGCTGGGGCACGGCATTTTCTTTGCCCTCGGCGGGTACGCCATGGGGATGTACCTGATGCGCCAGGCGGCGGGCGACGGCCTGCCGGCGTTTATGTCTTTTCTCTCCTGGAGCGAGCTGCCCTGGTTCTGGTGGGGCACGCAGCATTTCGCCTGGGCGATGGCGCTGGTGGTGCTGGTTCCCGGTCTGCTGGCCCTGGTTTTCGGCTGGTTTGCCTTTCGCTCGAAGATCAAAGGGGTCTATTTCTCGATCATGACCCAGGCCCTGACCTATGCCGGTATGCTGCTGTTCTTTCGCAACGAGACCGGGTTTGGCGGCAACAACGGCTTCACCGGTTTTACCACGCTGCTGGGTTTTCCGGTCACCGCCACCGGCACCCGCGCCACCCTGTTTATGGCCACGGTTTTGCTGCTGTTGCTGACCCTGTGGCTGGGCTCGGCGCTGGCGCAGAGTAAGTTTGGCCGGATCCTCACCGCGGTACGTGACGCCGAAAACCGGCTGATGTTCTGCGGATACGACCCGCGCGGCTTCAAGCTGCTGGTATGGACGCTGTCGGCAGTACTCTGCGGTCTGGCGGGGGCGTTATATGTCCCGCAGGTCGGGATCATCAACCCCAGCGAAATGTCGCCGACCAACTCCATCGAGGCCGCCATCTGGGTGGCGCTCGGCGGGCGCGGCACCCTGATCGGCCCGGTGCTTGGCGCCGGGCTGGTCAACGGCGCGAAAAGCATTTTCACCGTGGCGATGCCAGAGTACTGGCAGCTGTTTCTGGGCCTCATCTTCATCATCGTGACCCTGTTTTTACCCCGCGGAGTGATGGGCCTGCTGCGTCGAGGAGACCGCTAATGCAACCGGATGAAGGACTGTTTACCCGTCAGCTGCCCGGCGATCGCTTTCGCGAACAAACCGATCCGGTGCTGCAGCTGGAGAATATCAACGTCAGCTTTGACGGTTTCCGGGCGCTGACGGATCTGTCGCTGGCGATAGGCGTCGGCGAACTGCGCTGTGTGATCGGCCCCAACGGGGCGGGCAAGACCACCCTGATGGATGTGATCACCGGCAAGACCCGGCCGCAAAGCGGCAAAGCGCTCTATGACCAGTCGGTGGATCTGACTACTCTTGACCCGGTGGCCATCGCCCGCCAGGGCATCGGGCGCAAGTTTCAGAAGCCGACGGTCTTCGAAGCGCTGACGGTGGCGGAAAATCTCGCCCTGGCGATGAAGGGTGATAAATCGGTGTGGGCCAGCCTGCGCGCCCGGCTGAGCAGCGAACAGGACGATCGGCTGAATGAGGTGCTGCGCCTGCTGCGTCTCGATGGTGAGCGCTACCGCCAGGCCGGTCTGCTGTCCCATGGCCAGAAACAGTTTCTTGAGATCGGCATGCTGCTGGTGCAGGAGCCGCATCTGCTGCTGCTTGATGAGCCGGCGGCCGGCATGACCGATGCGGAAACGGAGTATACGGCGGAGCTGTTTCGTACCCTGGCTGGACAGCACTCTCTGATGGTGGTGGAGCACGACATGGGATTTGTCGAGACCATCGCCGACCGGGTGACGGTTCTGCATCAGGGCCAGGTGCTGGCGGAGGGATCGCTGCGGGAGGTGCAGGCCAATGAGCAGGTCATTGAAGTTTATCTGGGACGTTAAGGAGCGCCAATGTTACAGGTGAGTCAGCTACATCAATACTACGGCGGAAGCCATATTTTGCGTGGGGTGGATTTTTCCGCCCGCCAGGGCGAAGTCACCTGCCTGCTGGGGCGCAATGGCGTCGGTAAGACCACGCTGCTGAAATGCCTGATGGGGCTGATCCCGGCGCGCAGCGGTGAGGTACGCTGGCAGGATCAGAACATCACCCATCGCAAACCGCACCAGCGGGTGCAGGCCGGGGTCGCCTACGTCCCCCAGGGGCGCGAGATATTTCCGCGCCTGACGGTGGAAGAAAACCTGCTGATGGGGCTGTCGCGCTTTCCCGCCCGCGAAGCGCAGCAGGTGCCGGAGGAGATCTACCAGCTTTTCCCGGTGCTCAAGACCATGAAGCAGCGGCGGGGCGGTGACTTATCCGGCGGTCAACAGCAACAGCTGGCGATTGGCCGCGCGCTGGCCAGCCGTCCGCAGCTGCTGATCCTTGATGAACCCACCGAGGGGATCCAGCCCTCCGTCATCAAAGAGATTGGCGAGGTGATCCGCCAGCTGGCGAGCCGCGGGGATATGGCGATCCTGCTGGTGGAGCAGTTCTATGATTTTGCCGCCGGGCTGGCGGACCACTACCTGGTGATGTCGCGCGGCGCCATCGTCCAGCAGGGCAAGGGCAGTGATATGGAGAGCGACGGCGTGCGCGCCATGGTGACCATCTGACCAGGCCGGCGGCGTGCGCGCCGCCGGTTTGCGGGCTATTTGCGCAACAGCCGCTGCAGGCGCGCCTGGCGCCAGTTTTTGATCCATTCGCCGAACACGAACAGGCGTAATCCTCTCACCACCAGCAGGGCGCCCCAGATCAGGGCGACCCAGCCGGACCAGTAATACTGTGGATTAGTGAAGCGGTTAAGCACCGCCAGCAGCACGCAAACCACCAGCGCCACCGACAGCGAACGGAAAAAGCGGCTCTCCTGATGCACCCGCGCTTTGGCTTCCTCTATGCGCAGATCCAACGAGGCTTCCGGGCCCGGCGCACCCTCCCGCGAGGCTTCGCCGCCGATCTCGGCCACCGTGACCTCAAAGACCGCGGCGAGGGCGCTGAGGGTCTCCAGCCCCGGGCGTTCGCCATTCTCAATACGCTGGATCGTGCGGACGCTGAGACCCGCCATTTCGGCCAGCTGCTCCTGGGACCAGGCGCGCTGTAGCCGTAATTGTTTGACCTGATTGTTGCTGTTCATATTCGTATGCTCCATGACGTTCTGCGGATGTAAACCTGTGATGGAGTATGGTGAACCGGGCCGCCAGCCACCACGACAGCGACCCGACAACGGCCCGACATCAACCCGACAGTCGCATGCCAGCTGGCGTCAGGCGTTAGCCAGCGGACAATCCGGCTGCCAGGGACGGGCATTCATCCCGCGGAAAATCATCAGCCAGGCGGCGACAATCGCCACGATAAGAATGACAAAAAGCGACCAGTGCGGCAGATGGGTGAGGATCATCCCGGTGAACATCGGGTTGAATGCCGCGCCCAGCCACCCCAGCGACTGGGCGGAGAAGTAGCTGGCCTTCATCCCCGGCGGGGCAATATGGTCAATCAGCATATACTCCCCGGGGGCATAAATCACTTCCCCGAGGGTGAAGATCGCCGCCGAGATCCCCCACGCCCACAGGCTGGCGCCAGAGAACATAAAGCCCACGAGGCCGATAACAAAGCAGACGGTGCCGAAGGTCATCAGCGGGCGAATATTTCTGGCGCTCAGCCGCCGGCCAACCGCGTACTGCAGAGCAACCACCACCGCGGCGTTAACCGGCAGCACCACGGCCACCACTTTCTCGGCGAAGTCACTGCTGGCGACCACCAGCACATACTGCGAGAGACAGGAGGCGAAAGCGCCGCTGACGAAGGAGGCCAGCAGCCCGGAACAGGTAAACCACAGCAGCGCTCGGTCATGCAGCAACACCGAGGGAGACCAGGCGACAGCGCCCGGCTGGGCCACGGCCACCTCCCGCTGGAGAAACAGCTGAATAAACACCAATGGAAAGGCGGCGCAGGCGGCCGCCAGCCAGAACGGCAAATTGATGCTGTGCATCACCAGCAGCGTGCCGATGGGCGGCCCGACGGTCCAGCCGATATTGAGGATGGTATAGTTCAGCGAGAAGATACGCGCTTTTTTCTCCGGCGTCAGTCGGTCGGCGAACCAGGCTTTTAGCACGGTGGAAAACACCGAGTAGGCGCAGTTGATCAACGCAAAGAAGATCACCACCAGAATAGCGTTATTGACCAGTGGTATCGCGCTAAATCCCAGAATAAACACCAGCACTGACCACACCATATAGCGCTTTTTGTCGAACTTATCCGCGAGGATGCCAAAGCCCATGCTGAACAGCACGCCGACCACCAGCGCCAGCGACAACACGTAGCCAATCACATCGACATCCAGCTGATAACGTCGGGTGAGGTAGATAGTCATAAACGGCAGTGTGGCCCCGCGGCCAATAGTTAGCAGTAACGACGATGCCAGCAGCGCGATGGTGGAGCGCCTGAGAGTGGTGATCATGATTTCCTTGCCTGTCATGTTGTTATAATTTTATGTCTTCGATCACAAATAACATGCTCATTACGCCTTGTACAGGTCAGCCCGGTCGCCGGGCGCACTTCCTGGCCTGCCAAAAATAATGATCTATCCTGGCGGCCGCTTTTTGGTTACTTTGATTTTGTTCACAAAAATTCTAATAACGACAGAGGCAGGGTATGACGAGGAAAGATGGACTGCTGGCGCTGCTGGTAGTGGTGGTGTGGGGGCTTAACTTTGTGGTGATTAAGCTGGGATTACACAATATGCCGCCGCTGATGCTGGCGGGGCTGCGCTTTATGCTGGTCGCCTTCCCGGCGCTGCTGTTTGTATCCCGCCCGGCCATCCCGCTGCGCCTGCTGCTGGGTTATGGCCTGACCATTAGCTTTGGTCAGTTTGCCTTTCTGTTCTGCGCTATTGGCCTGGGTATGCCTGCCGGGCTGGCATCGCTGGTGCTGCAGGCGCAAGCCTTCTTCACCATCATTCTCGGCGCCTTCGTCTTTGGCGAACGTCTGCAGGGCAAGCAACTGGCGGGGATCGCCCTGGCGATCTTTGGCGTGCTGGTGCTGGTGGAGGGCAGCCTTGGCGGGGAGCATGTGCCGCTGGTGGGCTTTATGCTGACCCTGGCGGCGGCGCTCAGCTGGGCCTGCGGTAATATCTTCAACAAGAAAATCATGTCGCATGCCGCCCGGCCGCCCATTATGTCGCTGGTGGTGTGGAGCGCGTTGATCCCGGTGCTGCCGTTTATGCTGGCCTCATGGCTGATTGATGGCCCGCAGACCATGCTGGCGAGCCTGCAACACATCGATCTGCTGACGATACTGTCGCTGCTCTATCTGGCATTTATCGCCACTATCGTCGGCTATGGTATCTGGGGATCGCTGCTGGGGCGCTATGAGACCTGGCGGGTGGCGCCGCTGTCGCTGCTGGTGCCGGTGGTGGGGATGGCCAGCGCTGCGCTGTTGCTGGGGGAGACGCTGAGCGGACTGCAGCTCACCGGGGCGGTACTGATTATGGCCGGGCTCTATATTAACGTCTTCGGCTTACGTCTGGTGCGGCCGGGTATGGCGCGCGGATAAAAAAAAGCCCCGAAGAAGGGGCTACACAATTATGCGTGTAATGGCATCACAGGTCGTGCTGCTGGTAGTACGGCACGCCCAGTTCGTCGGATTTATCACTGCCAGCCGCCATATGATTGAAATCAAATGGCGAATCGTTATGTTCCGAAGGGATAATCATTGTATCACGCTGGTTTTGACGCACCGGCGTGGTGTTTTGCTCCGCATAGCTGAGGCTGGAGACCAGCGACAGGAGTACGATAGCTGCGGCAGCGAATAATTTCATGATTTCCTCAATACGTCTTTGATAATACAGGCGATTAACATCAGTTATTTAGCGGATGCAGATAGCGGGATTCGCCAGGTACATTCGTTATGCGATACTTGTGGGGCGGAACATCGAAATAGTTCTTGAACGTTCGCGTCAGGGTCTGCTGCGACTCGAAACCGTAGCGTTCCGCCAGGTACAAAATGGGCTCATTGCTCTGCTTGAGCTTTTGCGCAATCTCCGTCAGCTTGCGGCTGCGGATGTACTGGCCGAGGGAATGGCCGGTCTCTTTCTTAAACATACGTTGCAGGTGCCACTTGGAGTAACCTGAACGCTCAGACACTTTTTCCAGCGACAGGGGCGATTCCAGGTTATCCTCGATCCACGACAAAATACTATGGATAGTGATGGCGTCATTATTACGTCTGGACATCATCTTACCTCTTCTTATTTTACGGCAGGACCTTCTTGAGTAGTTGCTCAAGCGCGACGACTTCGTCCGCCGACAGATTTTTTGTTAACTCCTGGTGTAACTTCTGACCCACAACCTGATGACACTGCTCGCAAAGGGCTGCGCCGTCCGGTGTCAACTGCACCAGCACGCCGCGCTTGTCAGCGGGGTTGGGTAACCGTTCAATCCAGCCTTTGCACGCCAGGCGGTCGAGCATACGCGTCATCGCGCCCGGGTCGACGGAAAGCACGGTTTTCAGCTCAACGGGGGTAATACATACCTCGCAACGAATGGAACAGAGCACGCGAAACTGGGTCGCGGTAATATCCATGGGTGAGAGGTAGTCGTTGAGCAGGCGATCTTTTTTCTGGTTAACCATCTGGATCAAGCGGCCCAACGGGATCATTTCATTAAACAGGTCGCTGGTACTTTTCATGATGGTTGCCCAGGCAAGTAATTAGTTGCAGGTGATACTATTGCCCAGGCAATCATAAGTCAACATTATGAATTGGCCGATGCCACGATTTGCTAAAATAAAAAAATCTGACGTGGATCACTGTTTGTGGTTTTGCTAACGCTTGTTAATTTTTAGCGGAAGTGGTTTATCAGCAGGCTGGCGGCGAAAGTGTCGAAGCCGGTATACTCACGGAACGAAACAATACTTAAAAAATGAATATTAACGGGACTTTAATTAACTATGTTCGATTTGTTTAAAGCAATAGGGCTTGGCCTGGCGGTGCTTTTACCGCTGGCAAACCCACTCACAACCGTGGCGCTGTTCCTCGGCCTGGCGGGCAATATGAACAACGCCGAGCGGAACAAGCAGGCGTTGATGGCATCGGTGTATGTGTTCGCCATTCTGATGGTGTCGTGGTATGCCGGTCAGGTGGTGATGAATACATTCGGCATATCAATACCTGGGCTGCGTATCGCCGGGGGATTGATTGTGGCCTTTATCGGTTTCCGCATGCTGTTCCCCCAGCAAAAAGCCCACGATTCGATGGAAGCGAAGATCAAATCGGAAGAACTGCAGGATGAACCGACCGCCAATATCGCCTTTGTGCCGCTGGCGATGCCAAGCACCGCCGGTCCGGGAACCATCGCGATGATTATTAGCTCCGCCTCGACCGTTAAGCACGGCGTGGACTTCCCGGAGTGGGTGGTACTGGCGGCGCCGCCGATCATCTTTTTGCTGTTAGGGGTGATTCTGTGGGCTTGTCTGCGCAGTTCCGGCGCGATTATGCGTCTGGTAGGCAAAGGCGGCATCGAGGCCATTTCGCGGCTGATGGGCTTCCTGCTGGTCTGTATGGGCGTGCAGTTTATTATTAATGGCGTGCTGGAGATCATTTCGACCTGGCACCCCTGATCGCCCCGGATGGGATGAGAGACAACAGCCTGCCGGTAGCCATGCCGGCAGGCTTTTTTATCGCGGTAACTCAGGAGTGGTGCGGTTGATGGTCTTCCAGCGATACCGGCCAGCGGCGGAAGATCATCAGAGACCATACCAGCGCGGCCAGCGCCGGGATGGCACCGATGTAGCCGATGGAAGCCATCGACAGATGCAGACTCACCTGGCTGCCCACCAGCGCGCCAGCGCCAATACCAATATTAAAGATGCCCGAGAACAGGGACATGGCGACGTCGGTGGCATCCGGCGCGGAAGCCAGCACTTTTACCTGCATACCGAGGCCGATAATCATGATCGCCACGCCCCAGAAGATACTGAGCAGCATCAGATGATGTGCATTGTCCGAGGCAGGCAGGAGCAACAGCAGGCAGGCCAGCAGCAGGCCGATAGCGATGCTAATCAGCCCGGAAGCGTGCTGGTTGCCGAGCTTACCGAACAGAATGCTGCCGATAATACCGGCCCCGCCGAGGATCAACAGCAGCACGGTAGCAAAGTTGCCGCTCAGGCCCGCCACCGTCTGGACAAAGGGCTCGATATAGCTGTAGGCGGTATAGTGGGCGGTCACCACCACCACGGTCAGAATATAAACGCTGACCAGCGCCGGGCGGCGGAACAGCACCGGCAGGCTTTTCAGCGAGCCAGAATGTTCGCTCGGTAGCGTCGGCAGCAGTTTTACCAGACAGGCAAGGGTGGCTAACGCGCCGAGGCCAATCGCCAGGAAGGTCATTCGCCAGCCAAAATACTGGCCGATGATGCGGCCAATCGGAATACCGAACACCATCGCCAGGGCTGTACCGGTGGCGATCAGGCTCAGCGCCTGCGCCCGTTTGCCAGGCGGCGCCATACGGATGGCCAGCGCTGAGGTAATCGACCAGAAAACCGCATGCGCAAAAGCGATGCCAATGCGGCTAATCACCAGGACGTCAAAACTCCACGCAAAAAACGACAGAACGTGGCTGGCAATAAACAGAATAAACAGGCCGATGAGCAGCCGCCGGCGCTCCATTTTGCTGGTCAGCAGCATAAACGGCAGCGACATCAGCGCCACCACCCACGCATAAATGGTGAGCATCATGCCCACCTGGGCGGTTTCCATGCCGAAGCTGCCGGCAATATCGGACAGCAGACCGACAGGGGCGAATTCTGTGGTGTTAAAAATAAACGCGGCGATGGCCAACGTCACGACACGTAGCCACGCTACCTTGCGTGAGACCGTATTCGTAGTCATAAGCTCTGGACGGGTGATTCAAGGGAAGATGTGACGGTGATCTTAAAACGATTACTGGCGAAAAGACAATCATTTTGTGATCTGCATCTCATTTCGCTGCAAGTGGCTGGCCGCGGTTAAGCAATTAATTTTGCTATGGATAGTGTCAGGGGAGCGCTTTTATGTCATGTTGAAGGAAAGTAAAAAAAGTAAGGACAGTGTATGCAGGAAATTCAATTTTATCTGGTCGATGCCTTCAGCGATAAAAACTTTGGCGGTAATGCCGCGGCCGTTTGCCCGCTCAGCGAGTGGTTAGCGGACGATGTATTGCTGAAAATGGCCCAACAGCATAACCAGTCCGAAACGGCGTTTTTCGTCCACACCGACGAAGGCTATGAGCTGCGCTGGTTTACCACGCTGGGCGAGATCAACCTCTGCGGCCACGCCACCCTGGCGACGGCGCATGTTATTTTCGAGTATCTTGACCATCCCTCGGCGACGATTACCTTCAGCACCCGTTTTGTCGGTGAACTGCGGGTGACCCGCAGCGGCGACTGGCTGACGCTCGACTTCCCGGCGTGGACGACCACCCCGGTGGACAACCCGCCGGCGGATCTGCTGGCCGGACTGGGGCTTGAGTCTGCCGTCGAGGTGCGGGAAGGGCGTGATTATCTGGTCGTGCTGGCGGATCGCCAGCAGGTTGAAGCGGTGCAGACCGATATGGCACGTCTGCAGAAGCTCGGCAAAATGATCTGCGTCAGCGCGCCGGATGAGGAGTATGACTTTGTCAGCCGCTTCTTCTGCCCGGGAGAAGGGGTGCCAGAGGATCCGGTGACCGGCTCCGCCCACAGCATGCTGATCCCCTGGTGGGGCGAAAAGCTGGGCAAAACCACCATGATGGCGCGCCAGGTCTCCGCCCGCGGCGGCGACCTGCGCTGCCAGTGGCAGGGCGACAGGGTGCTGATTAGCGGCCAGGCCACCACCTATCTGCGCGGAACGGTTTACCTGCGTTAATCATCGCCACCGCGTCGCCCCGGGGAGCGGTAATCTACTTCCGCTCCCCGGGGCGACATAGCATCAGCCCAGCGATGCGCCGCCACACATCACCAGCTCCTGTCCGGTCATCGCCGATGCGCCCTCGCTCAGCAACCAGCTCACCAGAGAGACCACTTCCTGCGGAGTAATGAGTCGCCCAAGCGGCGGAAGCCGCGGCGGGGAACTTTCTCTGCCTGGCTGATGAAGCATCGGCGTATCGGTTGCCCCGGGAGCCACGACGTTGACCGTCACCCCGGCAGGCGCCAGCTCTGCCGCCCAGCTCCTGGCGAGAGCGACCAGCGCGGCTTTGGTGGCCGCATACTGCGAGCGACCAGCGGCGCCTCGTGACGTACGGCTTCCCAGCAGAACGATCCTCCCGCCTGGCCCCATGGTCGGGGCGAAGTGATTGACCAATGTCTGAGCCGCATCGACGTGTAAACGCCACAGCGACTCGCTGCGCTGAGGGTCCAGATTGCCCAGAGTGGCGGCCGCCATTGAACCCGCGGCGTGAATGATGGCCTGAGGGGGCTCAATCTGCTCCAGCGCCGCCAGCAGCGCGCTGCGTTGGCTGACGTCGACCATCAGATGGCGAAAGTTCGGCTGTGAGAAGGGCGGCAGCGAACGGCTCATGCCGATCACCTGCCAGCCGTCCGCCAGCAACTGCCTCACCACTGCGGCGCCGATCCCGGAGCTGGCCCCGGTTACCATTGCCCGCTTCATCGCGCCTCCAGCATCTCAGCGGGGATTTTGAATACCGCCTTTCTGACCGGCGATGGCGTCGAAACCGCACACAGCGCCTGGTGCGGTTCGCCGGGGTAAAAGACCGCGAAGTCGCCGGGACGCAGCAGAATAGAGACACTCTCCGGGGCCGGCTGACATATATAGAGGTCGGGCTTAAGCTCATTATCTTCCGGGCGCATCGCGGGAGCCATGCCCGCCTGGATCCGCTCCTCGCCGGCCAGGATGACCTGAATATCCGCCCACTGGCGATGATATTCCGTATGCCGCTCGGCCGCAGGCTGGGTTTGCACCACGCTGAGGGTGCAGAACCACGGCGCACCGTCGGGCTGGAAGCGGCCATTCTCTCTGGCACTGAGGGCAGCCAGCGAACAGGCCTCGCTGCTCAATAGCTGCTTTAACGCCGGCGGCAGACCAGCCTGCTGCAGCGCCTGCAGATTACCGATAATCATGCGCTTTCTCCTTTTACCCACTGTGGCGAGACACGAACATACTTGATCGCCTGGCGATACCAGGTGTAGGCGATATGCAAATTACCGTCTGCTCCCTGTTTGATGCTGGGGTAGGAGAACTCCCGGTTCAGCTTCTGCTCCGAATTATTGGTCATGCAGTAGCCGTCACCCTCATCGAGATTGCGCAGCCACGGCCAGCTTTCACCACCATCGGCTGAAATAGCGACGGTCATCGGCGCGCGTGGTGCGCCCCAGAAGGCGCTTTTCCCGGTCGCTTCCGGCTCCCTACGGCCATCGTCGTCAGCAATTTCATCATACAGCGAGGCGCGGCGTTCCGTGGCGCCGGCGGCGCTCATATTATTGAACACCAGCGCCAGTTCGCCATTGTCCAGGGTGGTCGCCTGAATGGACGAGTTGTTGTTCGGAAGCGTCGTCGGTACCGGCGCAGACCAGCTCTCTCCCTGGTCGCTGGACTGGCTGAACCAGATATGATCCGCCCAGCGGCTGCGGAAGAAGGCTGCCAGTCTGCCGTCCGGAAGCGGAGTGATACTCATATGGACACAACCCAGGCTCTCCGGGACCGCCACGTCACGCCAGCTTTTTCCGCAGTCTGAAGAGATCTTCACCGCGCTAACGTCATTGTTACCCACCCATTTCTCGCCGGGTTCGGTACGGCAGTAAAAAACCGGCAGCAGCCAGTTGCCGTCAGACATAACGCTTATTGGCTGGCGAATAAAGGTACCCGGTTGATCCAGCAGCGTATCGATGGCCCCCCAGCTTCGTCCGCCATCGTGGGAGAGGCGGTAGCGCACAATGGCGGTATCCTGGTTTCCGGCAAATTGCGCTGTCCACAACAGCCACAGCACGTTATCGGGCGCCTGAAACAGCACCGGGTTTTGTTCTGAGCGGTCTGGGTCATCAGATAGCTTGACTGCCTCACTCCAGCGGTCACTGCCGGGGGCTAACCGCGATCCCCAGATAGAGATATCGGCTTTTCCCTCCTGGGAGCCGCCAAACCAGACGCACATCAGGCTGCCGTCATCCAGCGGCAGCAGATTGGCGGCATGGTTCTGCGGGCAGGCGCAGGGAAGCATTGCCCATGCGATGTGTTCATCTTGCTGGTGTTGGCGAATGACGCCGTCAAAAGGCGGAATTACGGTCATGTTTTATACTCCACGTTGCTCAACTGGGGCGGGGGATGGTTGTGATTTATTTGGGATCAGGCGGTCAATCACCATGATGATGGCCGGGGTTGCCAGGGCGACATACATGTTATTGATGCCGAACGGGTCGCCGAGTAAATACCAGACGGACGTCACCACACAGGCGCCGATCAGGCCGGCATTCGCGCCCCGAGTGCTTCTGAAGAAGGGGGCATAGAAGGCGATGACCGCCACCACGGTAATGGAGAGGCGAATGGCGCGGGTAAAGAAGGAGAGTTTCAGCACCTCCGGTACCAGCAGCACAAAGATCAGCGGCAGGAAGCCGATAATTAGCGACGCCCAGCGTGTGGCTCTGAACTCCTGGTCCGGCGTTGGGTTGCGCCATGGTACGTAAAAATCCTTCACCACCAGCGAGGCAATGGCCAGGGCTACGGTACTTACGCTGACGAAAATCGATGCCACAAGTGACGTTGTCACCAGACCTGCCAGCCACGGGTTCATGTCCTGCAGAAAGACCGGGAGGGCATACAGGCTGTTGATCTCGGGATGCAGGTATTTCGCCGCGACGCCGATAATGGCGATGGCAAAGGCGATAGGCAGGCAGAAAAAGAAGGCGATCCAGGTGGAGCGTTTCGCAGACCGAACGTCTTTGGTTGAGCTAATGGCCTGAATGACAAACTGGGTGCAAAAAATGGAGCCGATAGTGCCGATGAGCCAGGCGAAGATCGTGCCAGCACCAATGTTGCCATCCCATGTCCAGTAATAATCCGGCATCTTCTCCATCATCGGCGAGAAGCCGCCGGTTTTGGACAGGGCAAAACCCAGAATGATCAGCAGACCGGCGTATTTTAACGCGCTGTGTAACATGGTGACCCAGGCGACGCCCTTCATGCCGCCGAACGCGAAATAAAAGGTACTCACAATGGCGGTAATAAAGGCGGCTACCGGTAAATTCACTTTTAATACGGTGGAGATGGCTGCGGCACCGCTGACGTAGTTACCCACGTTAACCAGCAGCAGCGCATAAATCATAATCAGGGAGATAATATTTTTGGTACTGTTGCCATATTTTTCAGCGATGGCGCCGGAAATGGTGATTTTTCCGGTGTTATAGATGCGTTTCACCAGGATTAAACCGAACAGCGGAAAGCCGATGGCTGCCCCCAGCACGGACCACGAGGCGGCAATTCCGCTCTCAAAGGCGGCCTGGGCAGTACCGATGGTCGATTTGGCGCCAATATATTCTGACATCAGTAATATACCGACAATAAAGGCCGGCATGGCGCGCGAGCCTTCCATAAAATCCCCGGAATTTTTACTACGAATACGGAATGTCAGCCAGGTGGTAAACAGAATATAGGCAATAACAATGCCGACAATAATAAAGGTATCTTCAGCGGTAAAATGATTCATCTTAGCCTCTCTCTGGGCGTACGAATCCTGGGCACGGCGGTACCCGGTCTGTTTTATTAAAAAAGCGCAGCAAGTATTACGCTAAATAACGAGCGATGATGTCGCGTATCTGCTGCAGCTGTTGGTCACTGAACTGCACCGCGTAGCGGCTGTCGCCCACCTCATGACCCATCAGTTGCAGGGCTTTTTTCACTGCCGCGGGTGAGAACGCCACCTTATACAGATCGGTGCGCAGGCCCGTCACGCGCTCCTGCGCCTGGCGCGATCCGGCGATATCCCCGGCGTGAAACAGCGACCAGATCGCGTTGATTTCAGCGGGGGCGACGTTGGCAAGCCCTGAGATGCAGGCCGAACAGCCGTCGACATACCCCTGATGGATAAGGGAGTCCGGCCCGTTCAGAACGTCGAAACCGTCAATGTCGCGTACCGCGTCAAGAAAGCCTTTCAGGCTGTCGTAGCTGCCGGCGCTGTCCTTAATGCCGACGATATTCTCGTGTCGGGCCAGCTGGCGTGCCGTCTCCGGAGCAATGGTGTTCCCGGTGCGGGCGGGAATGTTATAAAGAAAAAGCGGGACGCTCAGCGCATCGGCGATCGCCGTATAGTGGTTAATCAGCTCTTCCTGCTTCAAGGGTACGAACCATGGGGTAATGGCCGATACCGCGTCAACCCCGAGGCGGGCGATCTGCTGGCCCAGCCGGCGAGTCTCACGGGTGGAAATCTCCCCGATATGCGCTACCACCGGCGCGCGTCCGGCGGCTTCTTCCACGCAGGTTCTGGCGACGGCGATCTTCTCCTCCTCATTGAGGACAAAAAACTCGCCATTGGTGCCGCCGCAGAAAATCCCGTTGCCTGCGGCGAGCTGGCGCTGCACCTGCTGGCGTAGCGCTGGCAGGTTAAGGGCTCCCTCGGCGGTAAAAGGGGTGACGATGGCGGTGAGTACGCCGCTAATGGCTCTCCTCATTTTCTTTCTCCTGTTAGGCATGTTCTGGAAACAGCGTTTGATAGATAGCCGCAATCTCTTCGCGGCTGACGCTGCAGGGGGCGTTGTTCATCAGGCGCTTGACGTTTTGCGCCGCTGCGCTGAGAGCAGGGATGCTCTCCCTGGGCACGCCGAGCGCGGCCAGGTTGTCCGGCAGGGGCAGTCGTTTCACCAGCGCCGCCAGCCACGCGACCAGCGCATGGGATTTCTCTTCCTCACTGAGCGTGCGATCTGCGTCGGGGATCAGATCCCAGACCTGAGCGAATTTTGCCACCGCGTGGGGGCGGACCACCCGCATGCAGGGCGCCAGCAGAATGGCGTTAGCCACCCCGTGCGGCAGGTGCCAGGTACCGCCAAGCGGATAGGAGAGCGCATGTACCAGATGGGTGCCGGCATGGTTGATCGCCGCGCCGCCGTACCACGAGGCCCAGAGCATCTCCAGCTTCGCCGTCAGATCCTGCGGCTGATCCACCGAGCGTTCGATATGCCGCACCAGCTTGTGTAAACCGATTAACGCCGCGTTGTCGCTCACCGGATTGGCGACGGTGGAGGTAAAGCACTCCAGCAGATGACACAGGGCATCGATGCCGGTCGACGCCGCGATGCTGGCCGGCATGCTGGTGGTCAGCTCCGGCAGCAGGGCGACATAGTCCGGCAGCAGCACCGGGGAGATGATCCCCACTTTGGTCTGCTGCTCGGGGATCGCCAGAATGGCGTTCGGCGTCGCTTCGGAGCCGGTGCCGGCGGTGGCCGGGATCAACAATGAGCTAATCCGTCGTTGCGGCAACTCGCCTGCCAGCATGGCCGTCAGAGAAGGCGCCTCAGGATGCAGGAGCACCGAGAGCAGTTTCGCCACATCCAGTACGCTCCCCCCGCCGATGCCCACGATCATCTGGGGCTGACTGGCGCCCAGTTGGCTGACAATCTGCGCCACATCGTGATGGCTGGGCTCTGCCGGTACTGTGTCAATGACCTCAACCTGACGCCCTTCGGCCGCCAGCAGGCGATGGATCGCCTGGGTCGCTTCCAGCGCGCCAACGTTCTGGTCGGTCACCAGCAGGATGCGGGTTTTACCTGACAACAGCGGGAGCAGGGCCGTTGAGGCGCCCGCCCCGCTGATGATTGTGCTGTGTATCGTCGCCACGCGTTTCTCCTTGGTAGTAATTGATTGAATTCAATCATTCATGAGTCGTGTCACTCGTCTGGTGGGGAAAAGTTATAATTTATACGGCAGTTTAATAACTTGAGCTTGCTCACATTTAATCAAATATGATTGAATATAATCAGTTTCGGATTTTCATCGACCACAAGGCAGAACAATGAACGATGGTAATAACCAGGTGCTGGTGCTGGCAGATGACTTTACGGGAGCCAATGACGCCGGTGTCAGCCTCGCTGAGGCGGGCATGTCGGTGGAAGTGGCCTTCAGCGCCGGGCAACCATCAACCGCCCGGGCGTTAATTCTCAACAGCGACAGCCGGGCAATGAGCGCCGCCGCCGCCGCGGACAAGATCACCGGTCTGCTGCGCGGCGCGGCAAGATTTGTCCCGCACTGGCAGGTAAAGAAGATCGACTCCACGCTGCGCGGCAACCTTGGCGGCGAACTGGAGGCAATGATGGCGGCGCACGGCTGCCGGCTGGCGGTGGTGGCCCCGGCGTATCCGGCGGCCGGGCGGCATACCCGGGACGGGCGCTGCTATGTGCATGGGGTGGCTCTCGATCAGACCGAATTTGCCAGCGATCCGAAAACGCCCGTGAGCCGGGCGGAGATTAGCGAAATTATCGCCATGCAGAGCCGTCTTCCCTGTCTGACGTTGAACGCTGCCCGGCTTCCGGAGGCATTAGCGACGGCGGGCGAGGAGAAGCGAGTGTTGATTGTCGACGCCTGGGAAGACAGCCATCTGGACCAGGTGATCGACGCCGTTGCGCCCCATGCGCGGGAGACCCTGCTGGTCGGCTCGGCGGGACTTTGCGAGGCGCTGGCGCGCCGCCTGCGCCGCAGCGAGCAGGGGCCGCTACTGGCGCTGGTTGGTTCGATGAGCGAGATGGCGCAGCGCCAGGTCGCTGCGCTGCAGGCTCATTCCCGAGTGAGAAAGATCGAAATAGATGTCGAACAGGCCTTTAGCAGATCGCCGAAGGAGGAAGCCTCGCGGATCGCCGAGGTGCTGCGTGAGGGTCATCACTGCGTGGTGACCACCCGCCCGAATAACGCCGCCCGGCACGGGATTGAAGCCCAGTGTAACGAACGCGGTCTCAGCCGCGCAGCCTACGGGGAGCACATCTGCGCCTGGCTTGCCGACGTCACGGCGCAGGCGGTGGCGCTGTGCCCACCGGGCGCCCTGTACCTCTCTGGCGGCGATGTAGCCATCGCCGTCGCGCACGCGCTCGGCGCCACCGGATTTCAGATCCGTGGGCGGGTGGCGCAGTGTGTGCCTTACGGGCACTTTCTCGGCGGTCGCTGGTCACGGCCGGTGATGACCAAAGCAGGGGGATTCGGCACCGACACTACGCTGTTAAATGTTGTGAATTTTATTGAGGAGAAACTGAGTGTCTAACATGATTGCAGTGACAATGGGCGACCCGGCAGGGATTGGTCCGGAGATTATTATCAAATCCCTCGCCGAAGGGGCGCTGAGCGGCGCGCCGGTGGTGGTGGTGGGCTGCGCGCAGACGCTGCGGCGGATCCTGGCGCTGAATATTACGCCGCGGGCGGAGCTGCGCATCATTGACCATCCCGCCGAGGCGAGTTTTTCCCCAGCGACCATCAACGTTATTGATGAACCGCTCAGCGACCCGCAGGGGCTGCGCCCTGGCGAAGTTCAGGCCCAGGCAGGGGACCTCGCGTTTCGCTGCATCAGGCGGGCGACCGCGCTGGCGCTGGACGGCGCGGTCGCGGCCATCGCTACCGCGCCGCTAAATAAAGAGGCGCTGCATCTCGCCGGGCACGCTTTCCCCGGCCATACCGAACTGCTGGCCCACCTGACGCAGACCACCGATTACGCCATGGTGCTCTATACCGAGAAGCTCAAGGTTATCCATATCACTACTCATATCGCCCTGCGCCAGTTCCTCGATACCCTCAACCAGCCGCGAATCGAGACGGTGATTGGCGTAGCGGATCGGTTTTTGCGCCGGGTCGGCTATCAGCGTCCGCGCATAGCGGTTGCCGGCGTTAACCCGCACGCCGGGGAGAACGGCCTGTTTGGCGATGAAGAGATCCGCATCGTAGCCCCGGCGGTCGCCGCCATGCAGGCGCAAGGGATAGAGGTCACCGGCCCCTGTCCACCGGACACGGTGTTTATGCAGTGTCATGAAGGTATGTACGACATGGTGGTGGCGATGTACCACGATCAGGGGCATATCCCGCTGAAGCTGCTCGGGTTCTATGATGGGGTGAATATCACCGCCGGGCTGCCGTTTATCCGTACCTCAGCGGATCATGGCACCGCGTTTGATATTGCCTGGACAGGTAAAGCGAAGTCTGAGAGCATGGCAACCTCCATTGAGCTCGCCATGCACATCGCGCAGGAATAACATGAAGGGATATAACCGGTTAGAGCAGATTATGGACTTCCTGAAAAGCCATAATCTGGTGACAGTCGACCAGCTGGTGGCGGCGACCAACGCCTCGCCGGCCACCATTCGTCGCGACCTGATCAAACTCGATCAGGAAGGGGTGATCAGCCGTACACATGGCGGGGTGACGCTGAACCGGTTTATTCCTTCCCAGCCGACGACGCTGGAGAAAGCCCAGCGCAGTCCGCTGGAAAAGCAGGCTATCGCCAGCGCGGCGGCCGCGCTGGTGAAGGCCGGCGACGCGATTGTGCTTGACGCCGGCACCACCATGATTGAGCTGGCGCGGCAGATCACCCATCTGCCGCTGCGGGTGATCACCAGCGATTTACATATCGCGCTGTTTTTGTCGGAATTTAAGCAGATAGAAGTGACGATTATCGGTGGGCGCATCGATGACAGCAGCCAGTCGTGCATCGGCGATCACGGCCGCCGCCTGCTGCAGACCATCTGGCCGGACCTTGCCTTCGTCAGTTGCAACGGCTGGGACCTCGAGAAGGGGATCACCGCCCCGACGGAGGAGAAGGCTGCCCTGAAACGTGATCTGATGGCTAATGCCCGGCGGCGCATCCTGCTGGCGGACAGCTCCAAATACGGCGCCTGGTCACTGTTTAATATTGCCCCGCTGGAGTCGTTGACCGATATCGTCACCGACGCCCATCTGCCGGAGGCGACCCGCGAGGCGCTGGTGACCCTTTCCCCACAGCTGATCATTGCCGACTGACTTGCAGGCTGCCGTCAGGGCAGACGGGCAATATTGGCCTTGATCACCGCCATCGACTGGCTGAACTTCGCCTGCTCCTCGGCGGCCAGCTGCAGTTCAATAATCTGCTCCACGCCACCCTGGGCCAGCACCGCCGGCACCCCTGCCGCCGCGCCGCTGACGCCGTACTCACCGTCAAGAATGCAGGAGACTGCCAGCGCACGGTGGCTGCCGGTGAAGATATTGCGGCAGATCTCGGCGATGGTGCCTGCCACGCCATATTCGGTGCAGCCTTTGCCCGCGTAGATCTCAAACCCCAGTTTTCGTACTTTTTCGGCCATTGCCTCGCGGTCGAGCGGCCGGCCGGTACGTTGCTGATAGAGGTCGGCGATCGGCGAGCCATACACCGAAGAGTGTGACCATACCGGAAACTGGGTATCGCCATGCTCGCCGAGGATAAAAGCGTCGATGCTCTGGGCGCCAATATCCAGTTCCTGCGCCAGCAGGCGACGCAGGCGGGTGGTATCCAGCCAGACGCCGGTGCCCAGCACCTGACTGCGCGGCAGGCCGGAGAGCTGCCATACCTGCCAGGTGATGATGTCGCAGGGGTTGGTGGCCACCAGAAAGATGCCGTTAAACCCGTTGGCCATCATCGTCGGCACAATACTTTTCACAATCTTCGCCGTCGTGGTCAGTTCATCCAGCCGACTCTGACCGGGGCGCAGCGCACCGCCGGAAACGGTGATCACCGCGATATCGACATCAGCGCAGTCGCTGGCTTCCCGGGTGGAGATGGTCATCATCCCCGGCAGATAGGCCGCGGCATCGCTGAGATCCTGGGCATGGGCCTCGGCACGCTGTTGGTTAAGGTCGACGAGGATCAGCTCCTCGCAAATGCTCTGGTTGAGGAGGGCGTAGGCCGCCGACGCGCCGACATTGCCGGCGCCAATAATCATCACTTTACGGGCTTTGGTGTGCATATTCAGATCTCAAGTACGAACGGCAGGGGATAAAATTACTGTGTTTCAGCGAGTTAGCGCAAGAGGTGGGCAGCAATATAAGTTAATGCTATGGCGGAAACGGGCCGAGGGCGCGCTACAGTGGCGTAAAAAAAGGAGTTCACCTATGTATACCGTTACCGACATCGCCCCCACCGACGCAGAATTTACCGCCCTGATTGCCGCTCTCGACGCCTGGCAGGAGACACTCTATCCGGCAGAGAGCAACCATTTGCTGGACCTCAGCCAGCTGCCGCCGCAGACGGTGATCGCCCTGGTCATCCGCAGCGCGCAGGGCGAGGCCGTTGGCTGCGGGGCTATCGTCCTCAGTGAGGAAGGTTTCGGCGAGATGAAGCGGGTCTATATCGATCCGCAGCACCGCGGACAGCAGCTGGGAGAAAAGCTGCTGGCGGCGCTGGAAGCGAAAGCGCGCCAGCGCGACTGTCATACGCTGCGGCTTGAAACCGGTATCCATCAGCATGCGGCCATCACCCTCTACACGCGCAACGGCTACCAGACCCGCTGCGCGTTTGCGCCGTATCAGCCCGATCCGCTCAGCGTGTTTATGGAGAAACCGCTGTTTGCCGATCTTCGTTCAGCAGCGCTATAAACGCCTCCAGCTGGCGGGTTTTGGCGCCCCGGCGCCACACCAGCCAGGTGGTTAACCAGCGCCACTCTTCGGCTAGCGGCCAGGCGGAAACCTGCTGATGACCGGGCATACTCTCCAGCATACTGCGCGGGATCAACGCCAGGCCCGCGCCGGCGATCACGCAGGCCAGCATCCCATGGTAAGACTCCATCTCGTGGATCCTGCCCGGGGTTGCTCTGTCGGCATGGAACCAGCTCTCAAAATGCCGGCGGTAGGAGCAGTTGGCGCGAAAGGCGTAAACGTTGGCCCCGTTCACTTCGCTGGCGCGGTCGATGGGCGCGTGGCCGTACGGGGCGACGATCATCATCTCTTCCGGGAACACCGGCAGCCCCTCCAGACCCGGATGCACCAGCGGGCCGTCAACGAACGCGGCGCTCAGGGCGCCCTCCAGCACGCCGTCGATCATCGTCCCGGAAGGGCCGGTGGAGAGCGCCAGGTGAATTTTCGGGTAGCGCTGATTAAAGTGGGCCAGGGTGGTGGGGATCCGTACCGCCGCGGTGCTCTCCAGCGAACCAAGAGAAAACAGTCCCTGGGGTTCATCGCCTGCCACCACCATCCGCGCCTCGTCCACCAGGGCGAGGATCTGCTGGCTGTAGCGCAAAAAGCTGTGTCCCGCAGGCGAGAGGCGCAGGCGCTGGTTCTCGCGGATAAACAGCTCTACGCCGAGGTCTGCTTCCAGCTGGCGGATGCGGGTGGTGAGGTTGGACGGCACGCGATGCACTTTCTGCGCCGCCTGGGTAATGCTGCCGGTGGTGGCGACAGCGTTAAACATCTCTAGCTGAGTCAGGTCCATACTATTCTTCTTTTGTGAATGCGTTGCTTAATATTATTCATTTTCAATGAATGGAAAGGTAAGCCAGAATACGGTTACTTCGCAAGCAACGAGAGAGAGAATAACGATGAATTTATCTGCAACGCACGCGGTTTCCGTCAACCCGACTACCGGTGAGGTGGTCTCCTCGCTGCCCTGGGCCAGCGAACGCGAGGTCGATGCGGCTATCGCTCTCGCCGCGGCAGGCTATCGCCAGTGGCGTCAGACGCCGCTCGCCGACCGCGCCGACGCCCTGCGTCGCATCGGGGCTGCGCTGCGCGCCCGCGGGGAAGAGGTGGCCCAGATGATTACCCTCGAGATGGGCAAGCCGATCGCTCAGGCGCGCGGCGAGGTGGCGAAATCGGCCAACCTCTGCGACTGGTACGCCGAGCACGGCCCGGCGATGCTGGCGACGGAAGCCACGCAGGTGGAAAATAATCAGGCGGTGATTGAATATCGTCCGCTGGGCGCCATTCTGGCGGTCATGCCGTGGAACTTCCCGGTCTGGCAGGTGCTGCGCGGCGCCGTGCCGATCCTGCTGGCCGGCAACAGCTACCTGCTGAAGCATGCCCCGAACGTGATGGGCAGCGCCCGCCTGCTGGGCGAGATTTTTGCCGCCGCCGGCCTGCCGGATGGCGTGTTCGGTTGGGTGAACGCCACCAATGACGGCGTTTCGCAGATCATCAATGACGACCGCATCGCGGCGGTGACCGTCACCGGCAGCGTCCGCGCCGGCAAGGCGATTGGCGCCCAGGCGGGGGCGGCGCTGAAGAAATGCGTGCTTGAGCTGGGTGGCTCCGATCCCTTTATCGTGCTCAACGATGCCGACCTGGATGAGGCGGTAAAGGCCGCCGTCACCGGCCGCTATCAGAACAGCGGCCAGGTGTGCGCCGCGTCGAAACGCTTCATCCTCGAAGCTGGCATTGCCGACGCGTTCACCCGCAAATTCGTCGACGCCGTGGCGGCGCTGAAGATGGGCGACCCGCGCGATGAGCAAAACTACGTCGGGCCGATGGCGCGTTTCGACCTGCGCGATGAACTGCACCAGCAGGTAACGGCGACCCTTGATGAAGGGGCAACTCTGCTGCTGGGCGCGGAAAAAATCGAAGGGGCGGGCAACTACTATGCGCCAACCGTGCTGGGCAATGTCACCGCCGGGATGACCGGTTTTCGTCAGGAGCTGTTTGGTCCGGTAGCGACCCTCACCACCGCTCGCGACGCTGACCATGCGCTGGCCCTCGCCAACGACAGCGAGTTTGGCCTGTCGGCAACGGTCTACACCACCGACGAGGCGCAGGCCCAGCGCTTCGCCCGCGAGCTGGAGTGCGGCGGCGTCTTCCTCAACGGCTACTGCGCCAGCGACGCCCGCGTGGCCTTCGGCGGCGTGAAGAAGAGTGGTTTTGGTCGCGAGCTGTCGCATTTTGGTCTGCACGAGTTCTGTAATGCGCAGACTGTCTGGAAAGACCGTCGCTAATCAACGTTAGCCCCCTGACGACCGTCGCACACGTCTGCTATACTCGCCCACCAAATTTCGATGGTGGGCAAGGAGCTGCATGTGGCGGCGGTGATCAATAACGCAATGCTGGAAGCCATTCTGGCAGAAATCAGGCCGCTGATTGGCCGCGGTAAAGTGGCGGATTACATTCCGGCGCTGGCCAGCGTCAGCGGCGATAAGCTTGGCATTGCGATCAGTACGGTAGACGGGCAGCACTTCGCCGCCGGCGATGCGCATGAACGTTTTTCCATCCAGTCTATCTCCAAGGTATTGAGCCTGGTGGTGGCCATGAACCACTATCAGGAAGAGGAGATCTGGCAGCGGGTGGGGAAAGATCCCTCCGGCCAGCCCTTTAACTCCCTTCTGCAGCTGGAGATCGAGCAGGGCAAACCGCGAAACCCGTTTATCAACGCCGGGGCGCTGGTGGTCTGCGACATGCTGCAGAGCCGGCTCAGCGCCCCGCGTCAGCGGATGCTGGAGATTGTCCGCCGCCTGAGCGGCGTGGCCGATATCGCCTACGATCCGGTGGTGGCCCGTTCTGAGTTCGAGCATTCGGCGCGCAACGCCGCCATCGCCTGGCTGATGAAATCCTTCGGTAACTTCCATAACGACGTCGCCACCGTGCTGCAGAACTATTTCCACTACTGTTCGCTGGAGATGAGCTGCGTTGAGCTGGCGCGAACCTTCCTGTTCCTCGCCGATCGCGGTATCGCCCCGCACCTGGAGGCACCGGTTATCGCGCCCATTCAGTCCCGTCAGGTGAATGCCCTGATGATGACCAGCGGCATGTACCAGAACGCCGGCGAATTCGCCTGGCGCGTTGGCCTGCCGGCGAAATCGGGCGTCGGCGGCGGAATTGTGGCGATTGTGCCGCAGGAGATGGCGATCGCCGTGTGGAGCCCGGAGCTTGATGACGCCGGGAACTCGCTGGCCGGCGTGGCGCTGCTGGAAAAACTGACTCAGCGGATGGGGAGGTCGGTGTTCTGATGGTTGAGCAGGATCGGTTGTTTGCCCGTCTGGCGCGCTCGACGTTTCGTTCACGCTTTCGACTCGGGGTCAAAGAGTGGCAATACTGTCTTGATAAGGGGCCGGAGATCATCGACCAGCACGCTGCGGATTTTATCCGCCAGCGGCTGGCGCCCGCCGAACCGATGAACGACGGTAAGCAGACGCCGATGCGCGGCCATCCGGTATTTATCGCCCAGCATGCGACCGCCACCTGCTGCCGCGGCTGTCTGGAAAAATGGCACGCCATTCCCCACGGCCGCGCGCTGAGCGAGCAGGAGCAGCGCTATGTGGTGCAGGTGATCCATCACTGGCTGGTGCTGCAGATGAACGGCCCGTCTGTGCGGTAATCTGCATTTGATCGGCGCCGGAGTATGCCTGATAAATATTCTCATGTTATGATAATCCGCTAACTAATTATTAACATAATAATTGCCTGAAACAATTAGACGGATAATTACTGAATGTCTTCACTGTCGATTCGGTCATTTACGCTGTTTCGTGAAGAGCAGCCCGTGCGCGACGCACTGGTATTATTCACGTTAACGCTACTACTGCATTTTCTGGGGGCTATGCTGCGCCTGGTGCAGGAGCTCTCATTCTTCTGGCCGCTCAATGCCGTGATGGCCGGGATCTTTGCGCGCTATGTCTGGCTTAATCGCAGCTATTTTTATGCCGTCTGTTTTGCGGCAATGCTGGTTTATGACGGACTCACTTCGCGCTGGGGGATGGGCTTTGCCTCATTGCTGATTAATTTCTCCAATATTGTCTTTATTGTGGTGCTGGCGCAGCTGGTGCTGTGGGATAAGCGACGCGCCGACTCCATGCCCGGCCCGATTAATGCGCTTAATTTATTCTGTTTTTGCCTGTTTGCCGCCTTATTGTGCGCCGCCGTCGGCGCCCTGGGGTCGGTGGATGTTGAACGCGCCACCTTTATTCCCCAACTGGCAGACTGGTTTAGCGAACAGTTCTCGACAGCGGTGCTGATCCTGCCGTTTATTCTGACCCTGACGTTGCCTTCGGCATTAAGCGGTTTTCGTTTTCGCCAACTGCTGCCCGCGCTGGCGCTGGTGCTGTCGATAGCCCTAGGCGTGGCGGTGGGCGGCGCCGGCAGCATTACCTTCCCGTTGCCGGCCCTGATCTGGTGCGCCGTTCGTTATCCGCTGCCGCTGACCTGCCTGTTAACCTTTCTCACCGGCATCAGCGAGATATTGCTGGTCGCCAACTCGTTAATTCACTTTTCGCCGGATGCGCGAATGCAGCCGTGGCAGCTGTTCTCCACCCGCCTCGGCATTGCCGCTATGCTGATTAGCCCGGTGATTGTCGCTTCCAGTGTCGAAGCGATTAACACGCTGGTGAAACAGCTGGCCCTGCGCGCCGATTTTGATTTTCAGACCCGGGTGTATTCCCGTTCCGGACTGAGCGAGGCGCTGAAGCGTCAGGCGTTGCCCGCCGATAAGCTGCTGACGGTGATGGTGCTGGATATCGATGGCTTCAAACGGGTGAATGATGCTCTGGGCCATGAAGGCGGCGATTGCGTATTGACCCAGTTTGCCCAACAGGTTCGGCAACTGGTGGACGAGCAGGGGATGGTTGCCCGCATTGGCGGTGAAGAGTTTGCGGTGGCGGCGGTCGTCGACAGTACCCAGCAGGGCTATTTACTGGCGGAAAAAATCCGCCATGGGGTGGAGTCGCAACCCTTCGGCCTGGGGCAGAATCCAATCCACCTGACCATCAGCATGGGGCTGGAGACGCGCGAGGTGGGGCACGCTCGCATCACGGAGCTGTTTAACCAATTGCTGATGGCGGCAGACGAGGAGATGGTCAAAGCCAAACAGACCGGTCGCAATCGCATCTGTATGCCAGCGCTAACCGAAAGTGCACCATAAGAAAATCCTATACGGAATCCGCTTGTGTTAATTTTTGGTTAAAAACATAGTGATGTGGTCAATTACAGGGAGCTTCCATGACCACATCCTTTTCACTGCGCACGCTGTCGCGTGACGATATTCTGCACCACCTCCCGGCATTAAGCGATATCCTGGCAAGCTGCGTCAACGGCGGCGCCTCGGTAAGTTTTATGCTGCCCTTTAGCGCGCAGACGGCCACCACTTTCTGGCAACATACCGCCGACAGCGTGGCGGCCGGCGAGCGCATCGTACTGGTGGCCCTCGACGCCAGCGAGCAACCCATCGGTACCGTGCAACTTATTACCCGCCAACCGGAAAACCAGCCCCATCGTGCGGATGTCGCCAAACTTTTGGTTCACCAAAATGCCCGTCGCCAGGGGATTGCCAACGCGCTGATGAGCGAGCTAGAGCATGTTGCCCGACAGGAAGGGAAGACGGTGTTGGTGCTGGACACGGCAGCCGGTAGCGGGGCGGAGCAGTTCTATGTCCGCTGTGGCTGGGAAAAAGTGGGGGAAATCCCGCGCTATGCGCTGATGCCTGACGGAGAGATGACCGCCACCTCACTGTTCTATAAGTTTTTGCCCTGACGGTCGCTATTGCAGAATGCTTTGATCAAAACGGGGTTTCACTGGTAGAAAAACCTGATAACTTATTAGACCAATTACTCAGGTTGTATGACTACTATTAGAGGGAACCCATTGTGAAAACATTAAACCGTCGTGATTTCCCCGGCGCGCAGTACCCTGACCGTATCATCCAGTTTGGTGAAGGCAATTTCCTGCGCGCATTCGTTGACTGGCAGATAGATCTCCTCAACGAGCATACCGACCTGAATGCGGGCATCGTGGTCGTCCGTCCTATTGCGACGGATTTCCCGCCTTCACTGAGCACCCAGGACGGCCTTTACACCACCATTATTCGCGGTCTGAACGAGCAGGGTGAGGCGGTGAGCGACGCGCGCCTGATCCGCTCGGTCAACCGGGAGATCAGCGCTTACGCTGACTTCGACGCTTTTTTACGTCTGGCGCATAACCCGGAGATGCGGTTTGTCTTCTCCAATACCACTGAGGCGGGCATCAGCTATCATGCCGGGGATCGTTTTGACGACGCGCCGCCGGTCAGTTATCCGGCGAAACTGACGCGCCTGCTGTTTGAACGCTACCAGCATTTCGCCGGTGCGGCCGACAAGGGATGGGTGATTATTCCCTGCGAACTGATCGATTATAACGGCGAGGCGCTGCAGGCGCTGGTGCTGCGCTATGCTGCTGAGTGGCAGCTGCCGCAGTCCTTTATCCGCTGGCTGACCTCGGCGAATACCTTCTGTTCAACGCTGGTGGATCGCATCGTAACCGGCTATCCGCGTGATGAAGTGGCGGCCCTTGAGGCACAGACTGGCTATAAAGATGCCTTCCTTGATACCGCCGAGCATTTCTACCTGTTTGTGATCCAGGGGCCTGCCTCGCTGGCGGCCGAGCTGCGTCTCGATAAACTGCCGCTGAATGTGCGCATTGTGGACGATATCAAGCCGTATAAAGAGCGCAAAGTGGCGATCCTCAACGGGGCGCATACCGCGCTGGTGCCGGTGGCCTTCCTGGCCGGGATCGACACCGTGGGTGAGGCGATGAACGATGCGGAGATTTGCGCGTTTGTCGAAAAAGCGATTTATGACGAGATTATTCCGGTGCTGGATCTGCCGCGCGATGAGCTTGAGTCATTTGCCAGCGCCGTGACCGGGCGCTTCCGTAACCCGTATATTAAACATCAGCTGCTCTCGATTGCGCTCAACGGCATGACCAAATACCGCACTCGCATTCTGCCGCAACTGCTGGCAGGGCAGCAAAAGAGTGGGCAATTGCCGCCGCGGCTGACTTTTGCCCTGGCAGCGCTGATCGCCTTCTACCGGGGAGAGCGGGAGGGTGAACGCTATCCGGTACAGGATGATGCGGAATGGCTGACGCGATATCAGACGCTGTGGGCCCGTCATCGCGATCGCCAGATGAGCACCCGTGAGCTGGTGACTGCCGTGCTCAGTGTGGAAGCTCACTGGGAGCAGGATTTGAGCCAGATCCCGGGTCTGGTGGAGCAGGTGACTGCCGACCTCGATGCTATCCTGTCTCGCGGTATGCGCGATGCTGTACAGCCCTTGTGCTGATAGCGGACGTCATTCACCCGGCTGCGGCCGGGTTTTAAAGCCCCTTAATTAGTTACAACATGCTTTTTTATCGCAGCTATCGAGCCGGTCGGTCACTCCGCTGCAAAAAAGCCTTTTAGTGCCAAATCGCCCCCTGCAAGGAGAGAATTGCCGCTATGCCGCTTGAACATGTGGCTGCACAGGAAAATAATGGTTTGAACCCATTTTCCCTGCCAATGTTCGCAGGCTAATTCATTCATCTGTAAGGAAACTCGCATGGTCATCGATATCCGGGAAATACGGCCGCACGACAAAGCCGAATGGCTTAATCTCTGGGAAGGCTATACCCGCTTCTACGGCAGCCCGCAGCCGGAAGAGGTGACCGAATGCACCTGGCAGCGAATGCTGGACATGAACTCCCCGGTGCTGGGCAGGGTGGCTGTGGTCGATGATACGGTGGTGGGGTTCGCCATCTGCATTCTTCACGAGGGAACCTGGGTCACCACGCCAATCTGCTATCTGGAGGATCTGTTTGTCGATCCTGCCTTCCGTGGACAAGGCATTGCCAGAACAATCATTAAGTCGCTGCAAACCGAAGGGGCAGACAAAGGCTGGTCGCGGTTGTACTGGCATACGCGCCGTGATAATCCCGCCCGTCATCTGTATGATGAGTTTACCCCGGCTGACGATTATGTGCGCTACAGGATCACGCTTGGGTCCTGAAGCGGTAAGAGGTTGTTAAGCTTTTCCCGCTATAACAGGGGAAACCGGCTCAGGAGAAGCAACGATGGAAAAACGTCTCGACACAGTGGTCAATCTGATTATGTTTCTTTCACTATTGGCTACGGCCTGGGATCTCTCACTTGTGCATCATCTCGCCTGGTAGCAAATAATATAGTGCTGAAACGCGGCGCCTCATGCGGCGGCGCCGGCGTTATTCAATAGCCATCCTCCCTGCGCTAAAACTCCAGTCCTCCTGCTGATTAAACTGGATAACCACCATCACGTCCTGCGGGCTGACCGCCATCTCATCGGCTAACCGCGCACAGAGCCGACGATAAAGCCTCTGTTTCTGCGCCCGGCTGCGCGGTTTACCGGCGAAAATATGAAACAGCACGAAGCGGGCGCTGCGTCCGTCGCTGAGGTAGTTCGGGTCGTAAATGCGCTGCTCATCGGCGGCCTGCTCGATAAACTGAAATTTATCTGCTGACGGCACGTCGAACTCTGCCACCAGACACTCATGAAAGAGCGCCGACAATTGAGCAAACTCCGTGGGACGCCAGGCCGTGCCAAGCGATATGCGGGTCAGGGGCATGGTGTCTCCTGCTCATTCAGACAGGTCAGGGCGCTGGCCGCCGCCGGCCAGCCGGCATAGAACGCCAGATGGGTGAACAGCTCGACGATTTCGGCCTGGCTCAGGCCATTTTGATAGCCGAGAGCAATATGCCACGGCAGTTGCTGGGTTTTACCCAGCGCCGTCAGGGCAGAAAGGGTGATCAGGCTCCGTTCGCGGGGCGACAGATCGCGGCGAGCCCAGATATCACCAAACAGTACCGTTTCGGTCAGTTCGGCCAGTTTTGGCGCAATGGCGGCCAGGGTGTTGCGATTAACAGCGCTATTTTCCACAGTGACTCCCGTTATTGGGTGTTGAGATGGCAATCACTGTCGCATGCCGGGAAAGAGGTTGAATATCGCAATGTTCAGGATGTTTCATCCTGATAAGCAGGACGATTTTTCGCCCTGTTTTCCATACCCATTACCACGCTTACGAGCTCATTCCGGTTAGACGTCGATTTTTCGCGCCACGATAAACAACCTGGGGAATCGCAGGAGCACCTTTCCGTTACACTGTAACGGATAGTGTTCGGCCAGTAGTTCGACATAGCGTGTCAGAAATGCGTTTCTGGACTGCTCGTCCAGGCCGGCCAGATAGGGACGCAATCCGGTCCCCTGCAACCAGTCGCTTATCGCCTGATGGGAAGCGAGGGGATGAAAATAGGTGGTGCGCCAGATATCAACTTCACAACCCTGACGGGTCAGCATGTCATACCAGGCGTCCGGCGGGAGTAAGGGCTGGCGCCCGCGGTCCGGTAATCCCTGCTCGTCGGCGACCTGGCGCATCAGGGTATGCGAAGGTTCCTGCCAGTTATCCGGCATTTGCACGGCCAGCGTTCCGTTGACGGCCAGCTGCGCCACCAGATGTGGAAACAGCGTCTCATGATCCGCCAGCCACTGCAGAGAGGCGTTCGCATAGATCACGTCTACCGGTTGCGCAGGCCGCCAGCGGGCAATATCGGCGTCGATGAACTCACAGTCGGGTAAGGCCTGTGCCGCCTGAGCCAGCATGGCCGGGGAGTTATCGATACCGGTGATTGCCGCCAGCGGCCAGGCGGCGCGCAGCAGGCGGGTGCTGTTTCCCGGCCCGCAGCCAAGGTCGACAACGTGCTCAACCTGCAGATGGGCAATACGCGAGAGCAGATCGGCCGCGGGGCGGGTACGTTCAGCGTCAAATTGCAGATACAAAGAAGGGTTCCAGTCAGCCATAGCGCGGTCCTGTGTGAGGGAAGACTGGGCAAAGCATAGAACGCTACTGGCAGCCTGTCAGCCGCCGAATGTTACCAGCGGTAACCCACTTCGTGACAGTGTCACAAAAAGAATAAACATCAGTGGGCTTTTCGCGTCTGGTCGGTACGCTCAGGGAGGCGGTGGGATGGACAGTCACTGCGCCCGTTGCGGGCGCAGTGACTTATTCGGCGTTCTTGAGCGCTTCAGCGCGGCTGGCGGTGGCGTAAACAAAATCCAGCATCGGTTCGAGATCGGTGTCGTAACCGGCCTGAATGATTTTACCTCGCAGCCATTCAATTTCGCTGGTGATATCGGGCGGGAAGATGTTGTTATCCTGCGCCCGGCGCAGCCATTTCAGCAGAAAGTTATTCTTTCCTCTGATACCGCCCGATTTTTTCGACTTTCCGTGCATCTTCAGCGCGACCAGGACGCAGTAATAGAAATGAACGCGCTGATTAAAACTTTGGTGCATGTCTGTGTTTCCCGCCAGAATCAGGAATTCACCGTGTGGGTCAGTGATTCGGATTGGACTACGGCGCCGGGCTGGATCGTTGTGCGATCTCTGTTGTTCTCCGCTACCGTCCTTGCATCTGTTGTCAGACGCTGAGGAGGATGTTGGCATGGAAGCCGAATCGTCGTCAATTGCCGATTCGTTTTTTGCCCGCGGCGATCCGCGGGCCAGGCCTGACTACGTTCCTGAGACGGCTCGCTGTTGTCGCTGGACGCGTAAAATGAGCAGGAAAGCGAACACCACGACAATCGCCGCCAACAGATATAGCGTGGCGAGGTCGTAGAAGCCGGCGACCCATCCGGCCAGCGGCCCGGTGAGTCCCAGCGCCAGGTCAAGAAACGCCGAGTAGGTGCCGAGGGCGGTCCCCTGGTTTTGCTCTTCCACCTGTTTGACTGCCTCGACCCCTAGCGCCGGGAAGACCAGGGAAAAACCCGAGCCGGTGAGAAAGGCGCCGACGCCGGCCACCCAGGCTGACGGCGCCAGCCAGATCAGCAGCAGGCCGAGACACTCGATCACAAAGCAGACCAGCGAGACCGGGACCCCGCCATAGCGGGTAATGGTATTTCCCAGCACCAGGCGGACGCAGATAAAGCCGACGCTGAACAGGGAGAGGGTAAACGCCGCGCCCTGCCAGCTGTGCGCCGCAAAATAGAGGGTGATGAAGGTGGCGATAACGCCGAAGCCAACGGTACCAAAGGCCAGCCCCAGGCCATAAGGCCAAATTTTTCGTACCACTGCGTGAAAGGGCGCTCTGACACCGGCAGTCACGCTGACATCCTGGCGGGTGCGGGCGAACAGCAGGCCGATGGCGGCCACCACCACCACCACCGTGGCAAATCCGCTAATGCCGAAATAGTGGTTAAGGGTGACCCCCAGCGGCGCCCCGATCGCCATGGCGACATAGGTCGCCACGCCATTCCAGGAGATCACCCGCGAGGTATGGATCGCGCCGACGGTTTTGATCCCCCAGAGCGTGGCGCCGGTCGCGGTAAAGCTCTCGCCGACACCAAGAAACACCCGGCCCGCCAGCAGCGCGGCGATGGCCAGCATCGGCGTCGCCTGCAAAAGCACCGCCAGCAGGGTGAATGCACCGCTCAGCAAACAGCAGATGATCCCGAGACTGACCACTTTTTTCGGGCCCCAGATATCGGTATAGCGCCCGGCGTGCGGTCGACTGATCAGCGTTGAGATGTATTGCAGGCTGATCACAATCCCGGCGACAAAGGTGCTGTAGCCCAGCTGATAGTGAATGTATCCCGGCAGTACGGCCAGCGGCAGGCCGATGGAGAGATAGCAGATACAGGTGAAGACAACGATCGAAATGATGCGCAAATTGAGTTGCGTGGTGCTGACGGAAGTGCTCATAGGGATAAGTGATTAATACAAGGGATGTTTAGCATAGCGCGCCGCGAGGACGCTGGCGAGTCGCGAGGGCGTTTTATCTGTCACCGATGAAGTCGCCGTCTGTCCGAAGGGGCGCAACGGTCTGTACCGTCGATGATGTTGTGCATGCGCCCGCCATTAATCGGGTTTGCCGCTGGCGCCTGCGTACGGGCATGATGGCGTTAGCTTACCACCGCGTTCAGGAGAGAACATGTCCCACGATTTCGCTGATATTGACGTTTTGTTCATTGCGGGCTTCGGTCCCATCACCCGCAGCACGTCGCAAAGCCGTGACTTCTATTGTCAGGCGTTGGGTTTGCCGCTAAAGCCGATGCCGGGTAACGAGGCGTATCTCCTCAGCGAGCAGGATGCCATCGGCGGGGTGAAACATTTCGCGCTGTGGCCGCTGGCGCAGGCGGCGCAGTCCTGCTTTGGTCAGGACCAGTGGCCGGAGACGGAGCCGGTGCCGCAGGCATGGATTGAGTTTGAGGTCCGCGACCTTACTGCGGCGACGGCGCGGCTGCAGCAGCAGGGATACCGCCTGCTCGTCGCGGCGCGCGACGAACCGTGGGGACAGACGGTCACCCGATTGCTCAGTCCGGAAGGGCTGCTGGCCGGGCTCACGGTGACGCCGTGGCTGCGGGCGGAAGAGCCATAGCGCCCGCGCCGGACGCGGCGCAGGGCATATAGGGGAATTTATTGATTCTCCTCGTGATCGGAAGCGCTTCGTACTTCTCCCCAGGCGCGGTTTTGCAACACGGTGCGATAGCCGTCGCGGTCGACGAAAGTGACGCCATTGACCTCCCAGTAAGGGTTAAACGCCGTAACCCGCAGAAACCCGGCGGCGTCCATGGCGGCGCACTGTGCTTGCCATTCCGCCTGCTGTGGGTAATACAGCACCAGCAAATCTTCATCTCCTGGCGAGGGAGTGACGGGATGGTGGCGACAGTGGGTGAATTCCAGATGCCAGCCCGCGTCGGGCGCGCCGAGCATAATCCCGCTGAATCCTTCATGATCGGTAAAGCTGCCGAGTTGCTGAAGCCCCAGCCCGGCGCAATACATGCTGGCGGTGGCGTCCAGTTCACTGACCGGTCTGGCAATACGTATATGGCTGAACAACATAATGGCTCCCGTAAGCAAAAGCTCAAGTTGATACTGTACCGGTAAATCGGCCCGGCGTGTGTTAAGACGTGCCCGGGCGCCATTTTCTCTCTGTCAATACCATAGCGGATTAACGTCCGCCTTGCGCCGACATTCTCTCTTAATCATAATAAAAAAAGAATTATAAAATACTATTGTTCTTAATATGAGAATCATTGTGAGGTGGTGGATGAATAACAGATCGCGCCAGGCCATATGGCTGGCACTGGCTGGGTCGATAGTACTGATGATCGGCATGGGCTACGGGCGCTTTGCCTTCACCGGCGTGCTGCCGCTGATGCTTAATGAAGGTCTGTTGACCCTGCACCAGGGCAATCTCGCCGCGTCGGCCAATTACGCTGGTTATCTGGTCGGCGCGTTGCTGCTGGCGCGGGTACAGTCTGGGGCCGCCAGCCGACTGAGCATTATCTCCGCCGGGTTGACCATCGCCAGCCTGGCGCTGCTGGCCTGGGTGAGCTCGCCGTGGACCATTATTGCGCTGCGCGCCGTCGCCGGCGCGCTGAGCGCGATAACGCTGATTGCTGGTTCGCTGTGGCTGCTGGAACATATGGGCCATCATCACGGGGCGCCGTTGCTGTATGCCGGGGTGGGGCTGGGGATATTTATCTCTGCGGAGGGGATCGCCCTTGGACATGCCCTGAGCCTCACCAGCCAGCAGATCTGGCTGCTCTGCGCATTATGCGCCGGTCTGCTGCTGGCGCTGGCGATCCGTTGGCTGCTGACTCCGCCGGCTGCACTGGTGAGGGTTTCCCATGTTGAGACCTCCTTGCCTGAGGTCGGGAGCGATACGCGTCGCGCGGCGTGGCGACTATTGATGGTTTACGGCCTGGCGGGCTTCGGCTATATCATCACCGCCACTTATCTGCCGTTGTTTCTGTCTGGTTCGCTGCAGAGCGTTGACCCGGTCCATCTGTGGGCGCTGTTTGGTCTGGCGGCCGCGCCGTCCTGCCTTATCTGGCATAAGCTGGTGCTAAAGTGGGGGTACCGGCAGGCGCTGACCCGCAACCTGATCGTCCAGGCGCTTGGCGTGATCCTTCCAGCCTGCAGCGCTTCACTGCTGTTTTGCGTGCTAAGCGCGCTATTGGTGGGCTTTACCTTTATGGGCACCGTCACCATTGCGCTGCCGAAGGCAAAAAGTCTCAGCCATCAGGTGAGCTTCAATATGATTGCCGCGATGACTGCACTGTACGGCGTGGGACAGATTGCCGGGCCGCTTATCGCCGGCGCGCTGTATCAGATCGCGGCTTCATTTAACCCGGCGCTCTATGCCGCGGCGCTGGCGCTGCTGATTGCCGCAGGGCTGGTCTTTACCGAACGCCGGGCTTAGCCAATCGCCACGCTTTGCAGCAGCTTGCGCCACTCGTTAAGCGCGGGGGCGTTCAAGCCGCTGCGCCAGATAAGCTGGGTGGTCGCCTCGCACAGCGGTTCGCTAAGGCAGTTTTCGGGAAGCGTCATCTGCGACAGCACGCTCTGCGGCAGCAGGCAGGCGTAGCGTCCGGAAGCCACGCAGGCGAGCATGCTGTGATAGGAGTTGACCTCATGCACCTCGACGGCCGCCTGCTGCTCCGCCAGCCAGCGTTCGCCCAGCGCGCGGTAGCTGCAGCCGCTGGCGAATGCCGCGAACCGCAGCGGGCCCGGGGTCTGCGGACGGACCAGCATCAGCGTTTCATAAAACACCGGGGTGCATGCCAGCTCGGCGGGACAGGCCGGTTGACCATCGGCCCCAGGCGGCAGGCAGACCAGCGCGGCATCGAGGGCGGCGGTTAACACTCCCTCGGTTAACTGGCGGGTCGGTTGGGTGATAAGGGTGATATCCACCTGCGGGCACCGTTGTTGAAAGCGGGTAAGCAGCGGCGGCAGCCGGCTGGCGGCGGTCGCCTCCATCGCGCCCAGACGCAGACTGCCGCCTGGGGTTGTCGGATGCAGAGCCTGCTTTGCCTCTTCCGCCAGGCTCAGGATCCGCCGGGCATAGCTGAGAAACTGCACGCCTGCCGGGGACAACACCATTTTTTTGTTGCCGCGAACGAAGAGCTCAACGGCAAGCTCCTCTTCCAGCTGCTGAATGCGGGTCGTGATATTGGACTGTGCGCGGCCCAGCCGTTTTGCTGCCTGGGTGACGCTCTGCGTTTCTGCCACCTGAATGAAGATCTCTAGTGTGCTGTGGTTCATATTTTTCTTCTCAATACGATAATGATGTTGATCTTACCATCTTTAAAGGAGATGGTAAGCCTCCGGCACCGCTAATGCATGAGGAAACCATGAGCAACCCGCTGCTTTCGCTTATTGATATTGATTATCCCCTGATTCAGGCCCCGATGGCGGGCGTCTCCACCCCCGCGCTGGCTGCCGCGGTAAGTCATACCGGCGCGCTGGGCTCGCTGGGGCTGGGTGCTTCAACCGTTGCCCAGGCGGAAGCGATGATAGTCGCCACCCGCCAGCTGACGGACCGTCCGTTCAATGTCAATCTGTTCTGCCATGCGCCTCCCCGGCGCGACGCCCGGCGGGAAGCCGACTGGGCAACAACTTTACGACCCCATTTTGCCCGCTATGGCAGTACGCCACCGGATTCGTTAAGCGAGATCTACCAGACATTTATCGGTCATGCGCCGATGCTGGAGCTGCTTCTCGACCTGTCGCCGGCGGTGGTGAGTTTTCATTTTGGTCTTCCTGAACGTGAGACGATCCAGCGTCTGCGACAGCAGGGGATTGTCACCCTGGCGACGGCAACCTCGCTCCAGGAGGCGCTGCTGATTGAACAGCAGGGGATCGACGTAGTGGTCGCTCAGGGCTATGAGGCGGGCGGGCACCGGGGGATCTTTGCTCCGCAGGAGCCTGATGCCCAACTGAGCACGTTCACCCTGGTGCAACTTCTGCGGCGTCGGCTAACCATCCCGGTGGTAGCCGCCGGGGGCATCATGGACGGGGCGGGGATCACCAGCGTAATGCAGTTGGGGGCGCAGGGCGTTCAGCTCGGTACGGCGTTTTTACTGTGTCCGGAATCGGCCGCCGACGCCGGTTATCGCGCGGCGATCAACAACAGCATTGACGGACGTACGGTGCTGACCTCCGCGATATCCGGGCGTCCGGCACGCTGTCTGGCGAATGCATTCTGTGCGCTGGGGGAAGCCTGTCCGGCGAGCGCCGTGCCGGATTATCCGCTGGCGTATGATATCGGCAAAGCGCTGGCCGCCGCCGCGAAAGCCCAGGGCGTTCATGAGTATGGCGCCCACTGGGCCGGGCAGGGTGTGGGGTTGATCCGCGAGTGTGACGCCGCCAGTCTGGTTCGTCAGCTGGCGGCAGAGTGCGGCTGGAACTAGTGTCTGACGGTTAGCGACGGTGGGCCAGGCTGCGCACCAGCCGATCGCCGGCCATTTGCACGCCCTGGACCATCGCCACCAGGATCAGTACCGTGCCAAACATGACTTCATTATTAAACCGCTGATAGCCGTAGCGGATGGCGAGGTCGCCGAGTCCACCGCCGCCGATCACACCGGCCATGGAGGAGAAACCAATCAGCATCACGATGGTCAACGTGATCCCGGCCAGCAGCGTTGGTAGGGCTTCCGGCAGCAGGGATTTAAAAATCACGTGCCAGACGTTACCGCCCATCGACAGAATGGCTTCGATTCTCCCGTAGTCCACCTCGTCGAGCGCGTTTTCCGTCAGACGGGCAAAGAACGGAAAGGCGCCGATGGTCACCGGCACGATGGCGGCGGTGCTGCCCAGCGTGGTGCCGACGATCAGGCGGGTAAAGGGGATCAGGGCGATCAGCAGCACGATAAACGGCAGCGACCTGCCGATGTTGATCACAGCGCCTAACAGCGCGTTCAGTTTCGGCATCGGCGCCAGTCCGTTGGCGCGGGAAATAAATAACAGCACGCCGGTGGGCAGCCCGATCAGCACGGTAAACAGGGCCGCCAGGCCCACCATATAAAGCGTATCCAGCGTGCCGTCGAGTAATAACGGCCACAAATCCTCCCAGCTCATGCTACTCCGCATAATGGCCTCCCCTGAACGCCGTGACGGGTAAGAAAATCTTGTTCAGCCTGCGGGTCGTGCAGCAACGACTGGCGCAGCCGCGACCATGGGGTCACCAGCAGGTCGGCGAGTTTACCGCTCTCGACAATCTCGCCCTGTTCCAGCAGCGCCGCGTGGTCACAAATGGTTTTCACTACCTCCAGCTGGTGCGTAATCAACACGATGGTCAGATTGAGGCGCTGGTTAATATCCGCCAGCAGGGCCAGCACCGAGGCGGTGGTCTCGGGATCCAGCGCACTGGTCGCCTCATCGCACAGCAACACTTCCGGCCGGGCGGCCAGCGCCCGGGCGATGCCGACGCGCTGTTTTTGCCCACCGGAAAGCTGCGACGGGAAGGCGGCGGCCTTTTCGCTGAGATCCACCAGCTCCAGCAGTTCGCGCACCCTGGCCTCGCGAGCGGCCCTCGGCACTCCGGCAATCTCCAGCGGCACCGCGATGTTGTCAGCGACGGTGCGGGCATGCAGCAGATTGAAGTGCTGGAAAATCATCCCGGTGCGCAGGCGATAATCCCGCAGCGCCGCCTTGTTCAACTGGGTAATATCCTGTCCGTTCACCAGAATGCGGCCCGAGGTGGGCCGCTCCAGTAAATTGAGACAGCGGATGAGCGTACTTTTGCCGGCGCCACTGCGCCCGAGAATGCCGTATATTGCCCCTTTCGGTATCTGCAACGCGATATCGTTCAGCGCCGGTCGGCCGGTTCCGGCGTAGGTTTTGCTCAGCCCTTCTATGGTGATCATGACTGAGGGGCCACCGGGATCACCGAGCCGTTGTAGGTTTTACGGATAAACTCCGCCACCTGCGGTGACGTCAGATCTTTCGCCAGCGCCTTAATGCGCGGGTCATTCGCCAGGGCTGGGGTGGTCACCAGAATATTGGCGTACGGATTATGCTCGGCGCTTTCCAGCCCCAGGGCATCTTTCGCTGGCACCAGGCCGGCTTCCAGCGCGTAGTTACCGTTAATCACCGCCAGGTCGACATCGTCGAGGGAACGCGGGATCTGCGGTGATTCAATCTCCAGAATCTTCAGGTGTTTCGGGTTCTCGACAATATCCTTCGGCGTCGCCAGGGTGGTGGCCGGGTCGGTAAATTTGGGATCCAGCTTAATAAGCTTCTGCGCCTGCAGCAGGAACAGCGCCCGGCTCAGGTTGGTGGTGTTATTCGGCACCGCCACGGTGGCGTTTTCCGGCAGTGATGAGAAATCTTTATGCTTATGCGAGTAAATTCCCAGCGGCTCAATATGCACGGTGGCCGCGACGGCAAAGGTTTTACCCAGCGCTTTTTCCTGATCCTTCAGATAGGGAACATGCTGGAAGTAGTTGGCATCCACATCGCCACTGGCCAGCAGTTCATTGGCGTTGACCCCGCTGGTCAGCTCCACGACCTTCAGATCGAGGCTGGGATCGATTTTTTTGATGTAGTTGAGGATCTCCGCGTGGGGAACCGGGTCCGCGGCGACGCGCAGCGCGGCAGCCTGGGCAGACGTCCATGCCAGAGAAAGAGACAGTGCGACCCCTGCCAGTTTAAAAGCGGCATATTTCATGGTGTGCTCCTTTTTAGTTATGGTTAAACGATCAATTGCTCGGCGCGTTCGCGAAACACGTCCTGATAGTAGCGTTCCGCCACGTCCGGATGGGAACGCAGACGGCCCTTGAGATAATTCCAGCCGACATCGCGTAGCAGCGGATTGTGCGGGTCGCTGTCCGGACCTCGCGCTTCACGCGCCAGCTCGGGCGGCAGGGTGTAAACCGGCACCACCGCGTCAAGCTGGGCGCCGAGGAAGAAAGCGATGGAGAGGCGCTGCTGCTGCGCCGGCGGCGACACCACGCGATGGACGGTGGCGCGCAAATACCCGTTGGTCGCCAGCTCCAGCAGTTCGCCAATATTGACCACAAAGCTGCCGGCCAGCGGCACGGCATCGATCCATTGTCCAGGCGCGACCTCTACCTGCAGTCCTTTCTGTTCGTCCTGCAGCAGGAAGCTGAGGAAACCGGAATCTTTATGGGCGCCGACGCCCTGGCTGCTTTGGGTCTCCTGCTGGCCGGGATAGCGGATCAGTTTGATATGCTCGTTGGGTTTCTCGCCGTAGAGCCGGTCAAAGGCATTCTCCGGGAGCTGCAGGGCTTCGGCAAAAGCGCGCAGCAGGCGGATGCCCACCTGGGTCATCTGCTGTTGCCAGTGAAGTAATACTGGTTTAAGCGACGGCAGGGCGGCAGGCCACAGATTCGGACCCTGCAGGCGCTGCCAGCGCGGGGCGTCGTCGCTGAGGGTCAGCGCCGGACGTTCGGCGCCGATATCAAACTGCTCTCGCCAGTCAGGCTGGCCGCGCGTCAGCTCTGAGGCCGCGCGGTTATAGCCGCGAAAATGAGGGGAGTGGATCATCGCCACCTGCTGTTTCTGCGCCTCATCGAGAGCAAAAAAGCGTTGAGACTGGCGCTGAACTTCATACTGAAGCGCGTCGTCCACACCGTGGTTGATCAAATAGAAGAAGCCGATGTCGCGGGCGGCGTGACGCAGGTCGGCCAGAAAGGCCGCTTTATCCGCGGGGTCCGCGTAGCGGGCCAGGTCGAGAATCGGCAGGGTGGTCGCGTTCATTGTGTTCTCCGAAAACGGGGTAATAAGTTATGGGTTGATTCAGGTTCAGGGTTCGGGCACAACAGCAGCGCATGGTGATTTCCTCTGTCCGGGGCTGAACACAGCTTGCCTCAAGGCCAAATAAGCAACCAATAACGTTATTTTCTAATTTATGACCGCGCGGGGTTCAGTGCTTTTGCGTTAAATAGATATAGGCGCAAAGCGCGTAATGAAGCCGGTTGCGCCCGTCGGTCAGAGCCAGTAAGGTAGGCGCACTTTTTTAATGCGGAACGGACGTATCGTAATGCACAGCTCGAAAGATCCCCTGCACGGCGTGACGCTGGAAGCGCTGCTCAATGCCCTGGTGGCGCGCTATGGCTGGGTGGAAATGGCCCGCCAGGTCAACATTAACTGCTTTAAAAGCGATCCCAGCATTAAGTCCAGCCTCAAATTTCTCCGCCGGACGCCGTGGGCGCGCAAAGAGGTGGAGGCCATGTATCTCGCCTCCCTTGATGATGACGCGCCGGTGGAGAAAGCGGATCCCTGGGCAAACTGGCAGAAAAAATAACCCTTACCACAGGACACCATCATGCAGAGCTGGAGCAGTAAAGATTTCACCGCCGACCGCGCGTGGGGCGCGCTGGATATCGCCAATTTTTCCGGGACCACCGTGCGTCTGCACTGGACCGACCAACCCTATATCTGGCACATCAACGATGGTCAGGAGGTGTTTGCCGTGATGGATGGTCAGGTGGCGATGCATGTGAAAGTCGACGGCGAGGAGCAGGTCATCATGCTGAACGCCGGCGATATCTTCTACGCCGAAGTGGGATGCGAGCATGTCGCCCATCCGCAGGGGGCGGCGCGTATTCTGGTGATCGAGAAAGAAGGGTCGGTCTGATCCCTCCGGCGGGCGGTTCTTAGCCCGCCGTTTCATCACCGGTTAGACTCAACATACCGCGTTGATATAAATCACTTATCCAGCTTTCGATATATTTAATTCTTGTTTGCCATTCCCTTCACCCCAGCACTATCTTTTGCCGCAGGCGCCTGAACAGGCACAATCGCGGGAGAGATCATGGCAACCTTGCAGTGGGACCACGCAGTACAGTTTGTGAATCAGCCGGAAGCGGCCATTCAGACCTTTGCCGACCAGCAGCTGCGGGCGGTGGCCGGAGGGCGACATCCGGGGTGGGGAACCCGCAATGCGCTGAGCTATTTTGGCCTGACCTATATCGAATTCCTCGCCATTTCCGACACGGACGAACTGCGCGCCGCGACGGACAGGTTCCTGCTTTCGCGGGATGCCGAGCGGTTGCTGCCGGAGAACGAAGCGCTGTTTCGGGTGGCGCTGCGCAGCGACGACATCGAGGCCACTCATGACCAGTTGCGTCGCAAGGGGTTGGCGGTATCACCGATTGTCGATGGTCAGCGCAACGATCCGCAGGGCAATATCATCCGCTGGCGGATCTTCACCATCGATGGCGACACTGACGGGCTGGTCTATCCATTTGTGCTGCAGTGGGGAGAAGACGATACCACCCGGCTGGCGCGGCTGCGCGCTCAGGAACTGGACGTGCCGCACCCGCTGGGCGACATTGCGCTTGAGCAGGCGGTGTTCGAGGTGGTCAATCCGCAGGCGGTACGCGATCGCTGGCAGGCGCTGCTGGGCTTCCCGCCACAGGGGGAGCAGGGACTGGACGTGGGCGGCCAGTGGTTTACTTTCCGCGAAGGACCCGCTAACCAGCTGACCGAACTGGTGTTTCGCGTCGCCAACCCGGCGCTTAAGGGGCAGCGCTTTCGCGTCGGCAACGGCGTGTATCGCTTTACATAAAAGCTGAATCTAGCGTGCCGTGGCGCGCAGGGCCCCCGGCGGCTGGCCGGTGATGCGTTTGAAGGCCCGGCTGAAGGCCGCCAGCGATTGATACCCGAGGCTGAAGGCGACCGTTTCCAGCGCCTGGCCTTCGTGGGTGATGTACTGCACCGCCAGCCGCATACGCAGCTCGGTCAGATAGCGGGCGGGGGTGGTGTCTGTCGCGGCGAGAAAACGTTCCGCGAACAGCGAGCGTGAAAGCCCCGCCTCCCGCGCCAGATCTTCCACTTTCCAGTTGACCCCCGGGCGCTGATGCATGGCATAGATCGCTTTTGCCAGCCGGGGATCGCGCAGGACCTGTACCCAACCGGTGGCGTTGCCACATCCGCACTCTACCCAGCCGCGGACAATCAGCGCGGCCACCACGTCCGCCAGCCGGGCGAGGATCCCGGCATAGCCTACCTGGCGGGTGAGGGATTCCCGCTCCATCGCTACCAACAGCGGCTGGATCTCCGGCCAGGTGTTTAGCAGGCTGCTGACCCGCATCACCTCGGGCATGGCCTTCACCAGCGGCTGCATGCCGCCGAGCTCAAAATCCATACAACCGCTGAAAATGACGGCGCGCTCCGGGCAGTCCGGGCGGCCGCCGGCGTTGATACAGCTTACCGTGCTGCACACCGTTTCGCTGGGCAGCTGGGCCACATTGACCACCGTGGCCTGCGGATCTGAAAGCAGGGCGTGCCCGTCGCCGTTGGGAATAAACAGTGCATCGCCGCTCTCGAGGGTGAACTGTTCTCCGCTGGCCATGCGCAGCAGCACCGGCCCGCGGCTGATGAAATGGAACTGGGCTTTACCCGCCACGGCGCTAAAGCCGACGCCGAACGGGCGTGCGGTTTCGATGCGCCGGTAGTTAACGCCGGAGAGGCGCATCCCGCGCAACAGTTCGCTGGTCAGGTCGATGCCAGGCTGGCTCATGGTAATTCCGGACGAATAATCAATAACTGAAGAGTATGCATCATATATCGTCCAAAGGTAAGTCCCTAAGATGACCAGGATGTTAATAAAACTGGAGAGATGTATATGAGTTCCTGCATAGCTGCTGACGCGAGCCTGTCACCCGCCAAACCTGCCTGGCGCGCCGTCTATGCCCTGGCCCTCGGGGTGTTCGGCCTGATCGTGGCCGAGTTTCTGCCCGCCAGCCTGTTAACGCCGATGGCCAGCAGCCTCGGGGTCAGTGAAGGGATGGCCGGACAGGCGGTCACCGCGACGGCGCTGGTGGCGTTAGTCACCGGCCTGCTGATCGCCACCGCCACCCGCAATATCGATCGCCGCTGGGTGCTGATGTTCTTTTCCGTGCTGCAGATAGTCTCCAGCCTGATGGTCGCTTTTGCCGATTCGCTGGCGTTTCTCCTGCTGGGCCGTCTGCTGCTGGGGGTCGCCATCGGCGGCTTCTGGGCGATGTCCACTGCCACGGCGATGCGTCTGGTGCCGGCGGCCCATGTGCCGAAGGCGCTGGCGATCATCTTTTCCGCGGTGTCTGTCGCTACGGTGGTAGCCGCGCCGCTCGGCAGCTATCTTGGCGAGCTGATCGGCTGGCGCAACGTATTTATTCTCTGTGCGATACCCAGCCTGCTGGCGCTGCTCTGGCAACTGTGGGTGCTGCCCTCCATGCGCCCGGAGAGCGTCGGGACTTTCTCCACGCTGTTCAGGGTGCTGCGCCGTCCCGGTATGCTGGGCGGCATGCTGGCGACAATCCTGATTTTTAGCGGCCATTTCGCCTTCTTTACCTACCTGCGGCCGTTCCTTGAGACCGTGGCGCAGGCCAGTGTCGAAGGGGTCTCGCTGATATTGCTCGGCTTCGGTATCGCTAACTTTATCGGCACCTCGGTGGCGAGCTATCTGCTGAGCCGTAGCCTGCGCCTGACCCTGGCGCTGGTGCCGTTGATGATGAGCGTTCTGGCGCTGCTGATGGTGACGTTTGGCCATCTGACCATGCTGGACGGGCTGCTGGTCACCCTGTGGGGATTTGCCTTCGGTCTGGTGCCGGTGGCCTGGTCCACCTGGCTTGCCACCACCGTGCCGGATGAAGCAGAAAGCGCGGGCGGTCTGCTGGTCGCCTCTATTCAGCTGGCCATCAGCGCCGGGGCCGCCGGCGGCGGGGCGGTGTTTGATTTGCACGGCGCCAGCGGCGTCTTCACCGGCAGCGGTCTGCTGCTGTTGAGCGCGATGGTGATTGTTTTCGCCGCCGTGCGGGTGAAACCGGTCGCCAGCGCTGACCAGCCGGAGACGGGCCGCTTATCCCGCGAGATCGATAACTAAATTGGCCGACAGGCTGCGGGAGCAGCACAGCGCAATATGCTGCTCTGCGGCCTGTTTTTCCGCCTCCGACTGCACGGTATCCCGGTGGTCGACGGTTCCCTCCCGCACCGGCGTCAGGCAGGCGCCGCAGATCCCCATCTCGCAAGAGAGCGGCACCGCGACGCCATGCTCCTGTAGCACCTGGGCGATGGTTTTGTTCCCCGGGACCGGCCAGCGTTCCCCGGTGGAGGCGAGGGTGATGGTGAAGGTTCCGTCCGCCGCCGACGCTGCCGTCGGGGCGGGCGGCTGGAACGCTTCGCTGTGCAATTGCGCCTCCTCCCATCCGGCCCCCCGCGCGGTATCGCGAACCCGGGCCATAAATCCGGGCGGACCGCAGAAGTAGACCCGGGTGTCGACGTGCGGAGCCCCCAGATCCTGCGCCAGCCGCTGGCGCGGACTCTGCCCCTCGTCTGAGCAGTGGATCTGGCAGATTCCACCGGTTAGCTGGCGGGCGATCTCGGTGGCGAAGGCGGCCTCCTGCGCACGGCTAACGTAATAGTGCAGCGTAAAGCTGGCGCCGGACGCCGCCCGGGCGTGGGCCATCGCCAGCAGCGGCGTAATGCCGATCCCGGCGGCGAGAAGCACCACATGGCCGCCCTCGTGCAGTGGAAAGTGGTTGCGCGGGGCAGAGATCATCAGCGGTTGTCCCGGGCGCAGGGTGTCGTGGACATAGCCTGAGCCACCGCGGGACTGCGCCTCGCGGGCGATGCAGAGCAGATAGTGATCCCGTTCGGCCGGGCTGCCGGTCAGGGAGTACTGGCGGATCAGCCCGCAGGGAAGATGGAGATCGATATGGGCGCCAGGCGTCCACGCCGGCAGCGGTTGCCCCTCGGCGCTCACCAGACGAACGGCCAGATTTTTCGCGCCCTGACGCCACAGGCCATCGACCACCACGGGGAATATGTCGCGCATATGACCTCCACTCATACCAGAAAGAAATCGCCAAAACCCATTTTCTTCAGCCCGCGCCGGTAGGCGATGGAGCTACGGTCTGCCGGAATATGCGCCTCAAGGGTCAGATCCAGCGGCAGCCGCTCCGGACGCTGGGTTTCTACCATCAGGCGGTCCTCTTCGAACACCCGCAGGTTGAACGCATGTACGTCTTCCACCGGCACGTGCAGGTCGAAATTGCGGGCAATAGGGGCAAACATCCGCGTCACCCGTGACGACACCGGCGAGGCGGCGTTCATGATCACCAGCCTGGCGTCGGCGGGAAAATGGATGGTCAGCGTAGCGGTGAACGGCAGATGCATTTCAAAGTGACGCAGCCACTGGAACCCTTCCGGCGCGCGGAAATCGGAGCTGGCCGGGTAATTGCCCACCGAGCTCCAGTAGTCGGCAACAAAGCCGAACGGCGTCTCTTGCGGGGTATAGTCCGGCACCTGCTGGTTGTCCGGATCGGCGAAGGTGTCGGTGTGGATCCACGCGAAGTGGGCGACATCGAGAAAGCCTTCGACCTGGCGGCCGGCAAATCCCTTCACCTCGAAGGCCGGGCAGTTGATTTGCTGAAATCCCGCGTCGTCCCAGTGCGGCATGGTCGGTAACGGCGGCGGATTGTCCGGATCGCAGGCCAGGCAGGTCCAGATCAGCCCGTAGCGCTCCTCCACGGCGAAGCTGGTGAGATGCAGTTTGGCCGGAATGGGTTGCCCCGGGCTGGAGGGGATACGGTTGCAGCGGCCATCCTCGCCAAAGCGCAGGCCATGATAGGGGCAGACGATACCTTCCTCTTCATGAAACCCCAGGGTCAGGGGCACCCCGCGGTGCGGGCAGACGTCGCGGGCGACCACCACCTGGCCTTTAATACGGTAGATAACCAGCTGTTCGTCCAGCAGGGTGGCTTTCACCGGGGCGCCGGTAATATCGCAGGCGCGGGCCACCGGGTGCCAGCAGCGGGCCAGCCGCAGCCAGTCCTCTGGATCAAAGGTGCAATGGGCGGGGGGCGTGGGGGTGATTGTCTTCATGATTTCTCTTCCTGCTCACATCGGTGATTGTTTTATTGTTGTGAGATTATTGTTGTCATATTAGGGTGTTCACATCCATCACCATTAATTCACTCTGCTGTTGCAAAAAAGAGTACAGGGGTGCCATGAGTCCTTTTTCCCGTTTCGCCCACTATTTTATCGCCGTGGCCCGCTGCGGCAGCTTGCGCCGGGCCGCCGAGCAGCTGCATATCTCCGCCTCGGCAATTAACCGCCAGATCCTGCAGGCCGAGGAGGCCTTCGGTACCCCGCTGTTCGAGCGCCTGCCGGAGGGACTGCGGATGACCACCGCCGGTGAACTGCTGTATGACAATCTGCTGCGCTGGCAAAAGGAGTTTCGCCAGACCCGGCAGAAATTTGATGAGCTGCAGGGGATGAAGCGCGGGAGCGTCAGCGTTGGGATGGTGCAGGCGCTGGCGGAAGGGGGCTTCGCCGCCGCGCTGGCGGAGATCATCGCCAGCTGGCCGTGGCTGGAGCTGGATCTGCAGGTGGCGGACAGCCACACCGTCAGCCAGAAAGTGCGTCAGGCGGACCTGGACGTCGGCCTGATCCTCGATCCGCAGGGGCAGGCCGGACTCAGCGTGCTGGCCTTTGCCGAACTGGAGGTGGGGATTGTGATGCGCCCGGACCACCCCCTGGCGGGGGCGAAAGCGCTGTCATTGGGCGAGCTCAGCCTGGAGCGGCATATCGTGCCCGGCGCGCCGCTGATCGTCCATGAGCGGGTGGCGCTCCTCTATCGCCACCATGACTTTGCGCCGGAGAATACCATCAGCTGCAATGATATCCGGCTCATCAAGTCGTTGGTGCTGCGCGGCAGCGGCGTGACGCTCCTCAGCCTGCTCGACGTGCTGGACGAGGTCCAGCGCGGACAGCTGGCCTTTATCCCGCTGCGCAGTACGCTGCTGCGACCGCTGACCCTGGCGCTGTGTACCGCGCCCTCGCGTCAGCTTTCGCGGCCCGCGCAAATGGCCATTCAGACGCTGAGTGCGGTGATTGAATCCATGGCGACGGTCAGCCCAGCGGCCCGCTGAGGATGGTGTCGCACATGCCGTTGATAATGCGCTCCCCGGTCTCCTCGCGCAGCTCCTGGTACCAGGCTTCGGTGAGCTGCATATCCTTCCCGTGGGTAATATCGCAGCGCTTGCGCGCCTTCAGCACCAGGTCACGAACCCGGTCGCAGCGCTGGGCCTCGTACTCGCGCAGCGCGGCCGCAATATCGTGGGTCTGGCGGAAAACGGTGCCCAACACCACCGCATCTTCCATCGCCGCGCAGCCTCCCTGGCCAATATCCGGGGTGGTGCTGTGTCCGGCGTCGCCGAGCAGCGCGACGCGGCCGCGCACCAGGCGGCTGAACGGCTCGATATCATGGATTTCAATACGGTTGGTGGTCTGCGGGTCGAGGGTGGCGATAAGCTGCTGCACCGGCGGCGCCCAGCCGGCAAAATAGCGGCTGAGGTCGGCGCGCAGAGTGTCGCGATCCTCCGCCAGACCCGCCGGCAGCGGCACATCAAAGAAAAAATAGAACCGGCCGGCGGAGACCGGCATCAGCGAGACGCGCTTGCCTTCGCCGACAAAGGTGGTCCACTGGTCGCCGGGCGCCAGCGCTTCATCTATTTCCACCAGACCGTTCCAGTTGACGTAGCCGGCGTAGCGGCGCTGCGGGGTAAAGCCCAGCACCCACGGACGCAGTGCGGAATGGCTGCCGTCGGCGGCAATCAGCAGATCGCCGCTGGCGCTGCTGCCATCGGTAAACCACACCGTCACGCCGTCGGCATCTTCCTCACAGCGGGTGACGCGTTTGCCGAACTGCACGCTTTCCCGTCCCCAGAAATCCAGCATTTCCCGCTGCAGCTCTGCCCGGGAGACCGGGCAGGGGCGGCTGCCGGTGCGTTCGATCAGCGGGGCGAGACTGAACTGGGTCATGTTCTCGCCGCTGCGGAAATCACGATACGCCATCCGGCGCAGCGGCCCGCCGAAAGTCTCCATGATGTCACCCATGCCGAGGTGGGCCATGCACTTCACGCCGTTGGGCCACACGGAAATCGCCGCGCCGACCGGTTTGATCTCTTTCACCGCTTCATAGACGTCGCAGTCGATCCCCGACTGTTTGAGCGCCACTGCCGCACTTAAGCCGCCGATGCCGGCGCCAATCACGATTGCTTTCATTTTATTCTCCTTATCCAGATGTCGTGACTGACTCCAGCAATTTACGTACCAGTTCGCCGGAGGGAGGAAAACCGCCTGCTCAAAGCACAGCGATAGCTCACGGCGCACCGCATTGGTGCAATGTGACGTATTGGTTGCCTTTTTATGAATCAAAAGTTTCTTAATATTGCATCAGGAATCTATCGTTTCAGCGTGCTGATTTTCAGCGGTGCGGGGGTATACGTTAACAGAGTAATGTAAGCTAATGATTTTGCAGCATTAATGAAATTTTCTGGTCGCTTTTGTCGTCTCTGGCCTGCTTTGTGCACTAGCCCATGCACTTCTCTTTGCTATGGGATTACACCATGTCTGACGAACATCACAGTGGCTTGCTTTACGGCCTTGAACAGCGGATCCCACCGCTTCCGGCCTTTTTCAGCGCTCTCCAGCATGTGCTGGCGGGCCTGGTGGGGATCATCACGCCGCCGCTGATTATCGGCGCTACCCTCGGGCTTGGCGACTGGCTGCCGTATCTCATCAGTATGTCGCTGCTGGCCTCGGGCATTGGCACCTTTCTGCAGTCCAATCGGGTATGGGGCGTTGGCGCCGGGATGATCTGCATGCAGGGCACCAGCTTCGCCTTCCTCGGCGTGACGGTGGCCGGAGGGATGTGGGTAAAAGCGCAGGGCGGCGGGCCGCAGGATATGATGGCGATGCTGTTTGGCGTTAACTTTGTCGCCGCTCTGGTGCCGGTGATTGTCAGCCGTTTTATTGAGCCGCTGAAAAAAATCTTTACCCCCATTATCACCGGCAGCGTGATTGCGCTGATCGGCATCAGTCTGATCAAAGTCAGCGTCATCAACTGGTGCGGTGGGGAAAAGGCCGAGGATTTCGCCAGCATGAGCAACATCGCGCTCGGGGCGGGCACCCTCGGGGTTATCGTCCTGCTGAGCTGCGCCAAAAACCGCTGGCTGCGTCTCTCCTCGGTGGTGGTGGGCATTGCCGTGGGCTGCGTCGCGGCAGGGCTGAGCGGTCAGTTCCATCTTCACAGCCTGGGCGACACTCTGTTTCGCCTGCCGACGCTGTTTCCGTTCGGCTTTCAGTTTAACAGCGCGATATTTCTGCCGGTCGCCCTGGTGTCGCTGGTTTGTATTCTGGAGGCGGTGGGCGATCTGACGGCCAACTCGCTGATTTCGCAACAGTCTATTGATGATCACGCTTTTCGTAACCGGCTGAAGGGCGGTATCCTGGCGGACGGTGTCAGCTGTATGGTGGCCGCCATGCTCTGTGCTTTTCCGAACACCACCTTCGCGCAGAACAACGGCGTGATCCAGATGACCGGGGTGGCCAGCCGCTATGTCGGACGCTACATTGGCGTGATTCTGATCCTGCTTGGACTGTTTCCCCCGGTGGGCGAACTGCTGCGGCAGATCCCGGCGCCGGTGCTGGGGGGCGCCACGATGGTGATGTTTGGCTGTGTAGTGGCGGCCGGGATCCGGATTATTACCCAGACCCCGCTGAGCCGTCGCGATGTGCTGATTGTGGGGCTGGCGTTTGGTGCTGGCCTTGGCGTGGAGTCAGTGCCGGCGTTTCTTAGCCATTTTCCGCCGATGGTCGGCGATCTGTTCGGTTCGGCGGCCACCAGCGGTGGGCTGGTAGCGATAGCGCTGAACCTTATTCTGCCGCAGGAGCAGGCGGCGACGAAAACGATAAGGAGTCAGGATGATCGCGCTGAGTCAGTTTAACGGCCTGAGTAAAGATGAGGCAGTGGGGCTGCTGGTCCCCTGCGTGGCGATCCCGGCCTGGGGCGAGACGCTGGTGAACTTGCGACCTTTTGCCAGCCGTCATGCGCTACTGCAGACCGCCCGTGAGGCGATGGATTACTGGGGAGAGGACGAGCTGAACGCGGCGCTCAGCGCCCATCCGCGGATCGGTGAAAAGCCGACCGGCGGCCAGGCGCACGCGGCGCTGTCGCGCCAGGAGCAGTCGGCGGTGGACAGCGAGAATGAGCGGCTCGCGCAGGCCCTGCAGGAGGGCAATGCCCGCTACGAGGCCCGTTTTGGCCGGGTGTTTTTAATCCGCGCCAAAGGGCGCAGCGGCGAAGCGATTTTACAGGCGCTGACGCGCCGACTGCAGCATACCGCCGACGAAGAAGTGACTGAGGCGCTTGCCCAGCTGCGAGAGATTACGATGTTAAGACTGGAAGGAGTGATTGGCGAATGAGTACCCTGAGCACCCATATTCTGGATATTTCCACCGGCAGGCCGGCGGAAGGCGTGACGGTCAGCCTGAGTCGGGAGGGCGAGACGCTGGTGACCCTGGTGACCAACGCCCAGGGGCGTATCGCCACCTTTAGCGCCGCACCGCTGCCGGCGGGGAGCTATTGCTTAACGGCGGAAACCGGGGCGTGGTTTGCCCGCGCCGGGCGGGAGAGCGTCTTTACCCGGGCGCAGATTGATTTTGTTATCGGCGAGGCGGCAGATGACCATTTCCATCTGCCGTTTCTCATCGCCCCGGGCGGGTGGTCGACCTACCGCGGCAGCTAAACCCGGCTGCCCGATGCCGGGCGGCGCTGCGTTTGCCCGGCCTGGATCGTTACGGCGCGGGCAGAGACAGCTCGTAGGCCCGGTAAGGCGCAGCCGCCACCGGGCATGTAAAGGTGTCTCTGGCCACCATCCTTCCTGTTTTATCCCCACTCAAGGATAATCACCCACCTATCCCCACCAGGGTATAATCTTGACATTATCCCCTGCGGGGTATAAAACCAAATTTATCCCGATAGGGGGATAAATGATGGTGAGGAACAAGGCGATGAATTCCCCGCAGATATACAGTCCCGTGCAGCTGGCCAATTATCTGAAGCTGCTGCGCCAGCAGAACCACTGGACCCAGGATGCGCTGGCCAGGCGGATCGGCATTAAGCAGGCCACACTGTCCAATTTTGAAAACCACCCCGACAAAACCACCTTAACCACGCTGTTTAAGATCCTCCAGTCGCTAGGGGTGGTGATGACGCTGAACGCCAAAGCCACAGAGACGGCGCCGGCTCCCGATAACAACACGGACCTTGACTGGTAATGGCGACGCTTACCACCTGGATGAACAATGTGCGCGTGGGCACCTTAACCCGCCAGGCTAACGGGGCGCACAGTTTTCGCTATGACGAAGAGTGGCTGCGCAGCCCGCGCGCCAGACCGCTCTCCCTCTCGCTGCCGCTGCAGTATGGCAATATCACCGCCGACGCGGTGTATCACTATTTTGATAATCTGCTGCCCGACAGCCCGCAGGTCCGCGATCGGATCGTCAGGCGCTATCAGGCGCGCTCGAAGCAGCCGTTCGATCTGCTGGCCGAAGTGGGACGGGATAGCGTAGGGGCGGTGACTCTGCTACCGCCGGGGGAAGAGGCGCACCTCGAGGGGTTGCGCTGGCAGACGCTGGACGAGGCGCAGCTCACCGCTTTGCTGACCGCCTACCAGTCGGATATCCCTCTCGGGATGATTACCGGCCAGGATGATTTCCGTATCTCGGTGGCCGGCGCCCAGGAGAAAACGGCGCTGCTGCGGATGGGCGGGCACTGGTGTATTCCGCAGGGCACCACGCCGACCACGCATATCATTAAACTGCCCATCGGCGAGATAAAGCAGCCTAATGCGACGCTGGATCTGCGTGAAAGCGTGGATAACGAGTTTCTGTGCCTGGCGCTGGCCAGGGAACTGGGCCTGGCGGTGCCGGAGGCAGAGATTATCACCACGCCGCGGATCCGCGCGCTGGCGGTGACCCGCTTTGACCGGCGCTGGGCGCAGGAGGGACGGGTGCTGCTGCGTCTGCCGCAGGAGGATCTGTGTCAGGCCTTTGGCATCCCGTCGTCGATGAAATATGAATCTGACGGCGGGCCGGGTATTGCGGCAATCATGGCCTTTCTGCTGGGCTCCAGTGAAGCCCTGAAAGATCGCGCAGACTTTATGAAATTCATGGTCTTTCAGTGGCTGGTTGGGGCAACGGACGGGCATGCGAAGAACTTCTCGCTCTTTTTGCTGCCCGGTGGCAGCTACCGTCTAACGCCGTTCTACGACATCATTTCGGCGTTTCCGGTGCTGGGAGGTACGGGACTGCATCTGCGCGACCTGAAGCTGTCGATGGGGCTCAATGCCACAAAAGGGCGGAAAACAGAGATTAACGCCATCTATCCGCGTCATTTTCTGGCAACCGCCAAAGCGGTGAACTTTCCTGGGGAGCTGATGCTGGCGATCCTCCAGGAGTTTGCCGGGCATGTGCCGCAGGCAATCGAAAGCGCTCGCCGGACGCTGCCGGCGGACTTTTCCACCCACGTCTGGCGGGCCATTACGGAAAATATGCTGAAGCTGCACGCCCGCCTGCAGCAAGGGCTGCAGGCGTTATAGCGAAGCCGGCTGGCGGTTAGCTCTGCGGTTGCCCCCAGCGGCTGCGCAGATAGTTGACCGCCTGCCGGGTTTGCGGCTGATTGAGATTGTTTTCGCGGAACAGGATCGTGCCCTGGATCTGCGGCAGAGTTTCATTGAGGTCGAGCTGCTTTTTCAGCTCCGGCACGCCGCCATCCACCGTCCAGTCAGGCTCATTTTTGGACGGCTCACCCACTTTGTACAGCGCCACGCCGATATACAGCCGGGTATGCGTCGGCTTAACCACCTCGGCCCACCAGTTGGCCAGCACATCATAGCGCGCGGCATCGCGGGCAAACGGCCAGTAGATCTGCGGGGCGATGTAGTCGAGCAGTCCCTGCTGCACCCAGCTGCGGGTATCGGCATAGGACTCATCATAGGCGGCCGCGCCACGGGTATCCGACCCCGCCGGATCGTGCGAGCGGTTGCGCCACACCCCGGCCGGGCTCACGCCAAACTCGACGTTCGGATTGAGCTTTTTGATAGTAGTGGAAACCTGGGCAATGAGCTGCTGGGTGTTATGCCGGCGCCAGTCGCCCTTCGAGGCGTAACCCTGTCCGTAACGGCGGAAGGTTTCATTGTCGTTAAGCGGTGAAGAGGCGGTTTCGGTGTAGAAATAGTCGTCGAACTGCACGCCGTCAATCGGGTAGTTCTGCACCACTTCAGCGACGATGCTGGTGATCCAGTCCCGTGCTTCGGGAATGCCCGGGTCGAGGACAAAGCGATCGCTGGCGGTGCGGATCCAGTTACGGTGCAGGACGAACACGCTGGCCGGCACCTGCGTGAGGGTGTTATTCAGCTCGGCAACGGTCGACGGTTTGGTGTTAACTGAGACACGATAGGGGTTAAACCATGCGTGAACCTTCATACCGCGTTTGTGCGCTTCATCCAGCATAAACTGCAGCGGATCGTAGCCGGGGTATTCGCCGATTTTGCCGGTCAGCATATCGGACCACGGCAGAATGTCCGACCGCCAGAGCGCCGTGCCGTCGGGTTTCACCTGGAAAAAGACGGTGTTGATACCCAGGCGCTGCAGGTTATCGAGTTTGGCGATCAGCGCCAGCTTCTGCTGCGTGATGCGGCTTTCCGGCGTGCTGGCGATAATCGACCCGACCGGCGGCCAGTCAAGGCGCGACACGGTGGTGAGCCACACGCCGCGTACCGGCTCCCGGTGCGTCTGGCTGGCTTTGACGGCGGTAGTGTTCGGTGTCGTGACAAGGGATTTAGGGGCCTTACTGGTGCAGCTGAACAGCATGCCCACGGCAATGACGGCCGCACCGGCCAGCGCCACTTTGCTGGCTAAGGGGAATCGACGAGAATGGCTGATGATGAACTCCCGTGTAATCAGATCGTCGCGTGTAGCGGCTATTCTCTTACGATTCGTGGGTCAGAGCAATTCCTTCATCCGTCGGTTCGCCATCGCCTAGTCATAATGTAAGGTATAGGTCGCGACGGCCGACACCTGACCGGCGGTGATCCGGGGACGAGTCTGGTAGTAGCGGGCCGTGAGCGGCAGGATAAACCGGCCCGCACTCGCGCTGCCCAGCGTCATCTCATGATTCAGGGAAACCGGCTGGCGATGGTAAAGCAGTTGCACACCAATACCCTGCGCCCGATCGTCCGTGGCGTCATTGCGCAGAACGCCATGCCCCCGGGCGGTGAGGGGCTCCGCGCCGTCAACACGCAGGGAAATAGTCACAGCGCTGTTGCAATCCAGTTGCAGCGCGAAAGGCGTGTCGCCGGTGGTTTTGCCGACGCCGCCGAAGTGGTCAAGCATCGCGGCGGGCAGCTTAATCAGCGCTGGCGTGGCGTCATTCACGGAACATCCCGCGGTGTTGACCCTGCCGCTTAAGTCTAACGCGGCCAGCGGGGTATGCTCTGCCATTAAAAAGTGCTCGCTGTGATACTCAAGCTCGCCCGGTGTCGCCGCGGGACCGGTTTTAATAAGCTCAATCGTCAGGTGGAAATAGCCCAGTTTCCACACCGCATCAGGCAATATGGCCGGATTGTTCACCCGTTGGCTAAACGGCGAGGGCGTCGGCCGGTCAGGAAAACCGCCATAGCCGCCGATAGCGCGCAGCGATACGCGAACGCCAATGCCGGCGAGATTGGTTTGATAAACCGTCGGTCGCGTCGCTCCCCCGGACAGCAAACTGTTCAGCTGTAGCGGCGACAGCCCACGCGGGTCGTCCGCACAGCGGATCCACTGTTCGCCGCCGTCGCTAAGGCGGTTCCAGGCGAAACTTTTGTGATACAGCGGGGTGCCCGGTCTGGCGTCAGCCGGCACGGTGAGTTGCCCTACGTTCAGCCGAAGGGTGGTGGCCTGGCCGCGGACAAACACCGGCGTACAGGCCCATCCGCTGGCGGGGGGTAACAGGGCGAGTAACAGCGTCAGGGTGGCCCGACGCAGGAGAGTTAAAAAGGACATGTTAACGTCTGCTGTAAAATGAGGGGATGGGGTGTCTGCGCCAGCGTCGGGGTGAGATCGTAGCGGGCAGTACAGTGCTGCTGAGGGCCAGGCCCCCATTGTGCATACAGGGTGCCTTTCGGCGCCAGGCCGGCGAGGTACACCTGACCCTCGCTGGCAACGATGCTGCTGGTGTCTTTGGCGCGCACTTCGCTGCCAAAGGGCAGCGGTTGTCCCTGCGACTGCAGCGTAAACAGCGCCTTATAACCAACGTGGGTGTGAAAACGCGCCAGCACCACCGCGTCCTTAGTGGGAACCCGCGTCACGGTGCTGTTGGCCAGATCCACATTCTCCGGCAGCGAGTGGCTGTCGAGGGCGACGTCGTTGCGGTGATAGGCGGTAGCGAAGGGCAGCACGGCATATCCATCGCGATTGGTGGCGATGGTTCTCTGGTTGGCGAGGGTCACACCGCCGGCGCCACCGGCGTCAATCAGAACGACAGCGCCATTCATTTCCGGCGTAAAGACCACCCCGTGGCGGTGAATCAGGATACCCCCGCTGGCGCCGTAGTTCAGGCGAGTGGCCTGCGAGTCACGGCTGTAGCCGAGATTCAGATCGCCTCTTCCACTGCTGTAGCCGGCCGTCAGGCTGCCGCTGTGCCCGTTTTGCTGATCGAGGGTTTGGCTGACGGCGTAGCTGAGCGCGTGATTATCCAGCATGGTGCCATTGAGACTGACCATCTGACTGTCGGCGCTGTGGCGGGAGGAGGTCAGGGTATAGCCGGCATAGCTCCCCGGTAGCAGGTGGCTCAGTGCTACTGAAAGTGACAATGTCACCACTTTATCGGAGTGCGGCTCGTCATTCTCCTCGTCACCGTCGCTACTGTGCGCATCGCTGTAGCTGAGCGACCACGCGATACCGTGAACCTGGCTGCTGATCCCCATATTGGCGGTACGCTGTGTGGCGCCCCCTGACCAGTAGCTGTCCTGGTCGAGGCTCAGATAGAGGGTGATATCGTACGGCAGGCTCTGGCTGGCGGTGATTTGCAGGGTCGTTTTTTTGTTGTCGTTATCCCGCGAGTCGGCGTCGGGATCCGGGCTGGAATACGCCTCGCTTAGCGTGGCATAGCGCTGATGCGAATAACGCCAGCCGGTGAAGGTGAATTGCGTGCCAAGACGATCAAAACCTTTGCTGTACTGGAGCTGCCAGGCCCGGCCATCGATCGGATCCTGCTGGTGCTGGTCGCAGGCGTTTAACAGCTGCAGCGAGAGCGCCCCGGCATCACCCAGCCCCTGTCCCGCGCCGAACGAGAGGTTATGGTATTGCGCCGCGCTCTGCAGTCCGCCAAACAGCGTCAGGTTGTGGGCGAACCCGCGCATCAGCGACAACTGCATCATCAACGGCCGCTGGCTGGCATCGTCGCTATGATAGCGCCCGGCGACCAGGTTGTATTTCAGGCTGCCTTCGCGTTGCATGCTGGTGACCGATGCATACGGCTGGGTGAAGCGGCGGATTTCGCCATCCGACTCTTTGACGGCAACCTCAAGATTGCCGCTACTGGCGGTGGGATAAAGATCGTCAATCACGAACGCGCCAGGGGTGACGTAGGTTTGATACAGCACGTAGCCATTTTGCTGAACCGTGACCTGGGCGTTAGTTCTGGCTATCCCACGGATGGTCGGGGCAAAACCTTTCTGCGAGTCCGGGAGCATCGCATCACTGGAGGCGAGGGCAATTCCCTGAAACTGTACCGCGTCGAACACATCGCCCGACGTAAAGGTATCCCCGAGCGTCAGTTCACTCCGCCAGCGCGTCAGATCGCGCTCAAGCCAGGCGCCGCTGGTGGTCCAGTGGGGCTTATCGTCGCTGTTGGCGGTCAGGCTGTTGCTGGCGCGCAGGCGCCAGGCGCCGGCGTTCACGCCACTTTTCAACATCAAATAGTTATCGCGCTCAGTGTTGCCCTCGCGGGTTCGCTGGCTGGCGCCTGAATAGCGGTAATTGCTCTGAAAGGCGCTGATACCTTCATCCCACAGCGCAGAAGGAACATTATCCCTCGCCTGGCGCGTCATCAGCGCCTGGGGAAGGGTCATTGCCAGCCGCTGATGGGCAAAATCGAAATTGACCGTACTGCCCGGCAACAGCGTGGCGAGTTCGGGACATGAGCGGGAGGTTGCGCCGGACGCCTGGGACAGCACGGCCGGATTAACACCGGCCTGCAGCAGATCTTCCGGCTTAAGGCAGGGCGTCAGCTGCCCGCGGTCATTCTGGCGAAACGTGATGATCTTACGGGCATCCAGGGTGACGCCGTTGACCTGCCAGCTGACCGGATAGTCGCCAGGCGGCTGGCTCGTTTGCTGATTGAAGCGCTGCAGATCCACCGCCGGCAAATGGTCGTTTTTTTCCAGCAGATCCATATTAAAGGTCGCCTGGGCGTGCAAGGGCGCGCTCTGTCCGCCCAGCAGGATGGAGAGGCTGACGACGGTAACGGTATGAGCCGGGCCGTGGCGCATCGCAACATCAGGCTTTTAGTGCGCCGAAACGGGAGCGCTAAACGTCTGCACAGCGCCAAAATCATCCAAAATGCGCCAGCTCACCTGGCGGATGCAGGCCTCGCCGGGCAGGGCGTACTCTTCACGGCTGTGAGGGGCAATCACGCTGTGCTCAAGCGGTGTTTTCTGGTTCTGGCCCGCGCAGGTGAGCGTGGTGATAGTCACATAATAGGGGGAGGTATTCTCCGCCTGCAGGTGGTTGCCACTGACGTGCCAGCGCAGGTGCTGCGCCGCGTCGAGCGCCGAGCCGGGGAGTCCTGCCGGGCGATAAATGAGCTTAAGTTGATTCTTAATAGCAAATTGCAGAATGTTCTCGCCAGCCGGTGCGGTATTGGCAGGAATCACTTTGATATTTAGGGTGAACAAACTTTCCCGATCGTTTGGCAGTTGCGCCGAGGTTAATAACACGCGCAGATCGTTGCTGTCTCCAGCATCCAGACGGAACAATGGCGGGGTGACGATAAACGGTGATTTATTATTATCAGCCAGATCGTCTACCCAGCTCTGAATAAGTACCGGATCGTGAGGATTGGTGTTTTTTACCGTGATGTCGGCCTCATGACTTTGTTCATTATAAATGACACGCGTGCCGGCAATGGCAACCCCGGCAGCAGACGCCAGGAGCGGACAAAAGAGAAGGCTCAGGAAAAAAGCCATTTTATAACACTGCATAATTGAGGATCCGGTCACGAGGAATGAAAATAAGGGCAGGGGATGCTGCCCTCGGTAAAAGCGGCAATCAGCACATTCTATTCATATACAATATCAATATTGGCTGTGGCATTAATATTGCCGGCGGTGACATCCAGGGAGGAATCGCTCTTCAGATCGGCAATAAAATTAAAGGCAATATCACCGTTTTCGTCGGCTTGCGAAACCGCCGTTTTGCTCTGTTTGTCAAAGGTCAACTGAGTGCCTTCCGTTGAGCCGTCAGGGGAAGAGAAGACTTCAATGCCCACCCCTTTGGCGGTATCCGCGGCATCGGAGAGCGCCAGCACGGCGGCGGTGGTGCCGTTAGCATTGGTGTCCGGGGTACCCTCCAGGCTAATGCTGATATTCTGCGCCAGCGGGCAGCCGGTCAGGTTGATGGTAAACGGTGTTTCTGCGGTTTTCGCTTCATGTGATTTCAGCGCCGACATATCGACGTTGCCAAAATCGACATTCACATCGCCACCGTTGTTGGCGATCTGGCACGACTCGTTAATAATTTTACCGGTGAAATTCAGTGTGCCCGCCGCGCGGGCGGGGGTCACAGTAGCCAGACTGAAGGCCAGCAGTGAACCCACAACCAGCAGGGTGCCTTTTTCTTTCATACTCAAACCTTATTAAATAATCACAAGTTAATTAAATCGTTTAACATTTTTAATGCATGTTTTTTATTTCTGTTCACAAAAAACGGTAAGCATCACTAATGTATACTGCCGTCGGGGGCGGGATTATACGGAGAACGTCGTAAAGGCCCATGGATAAGGTGTGTTAAGCTGTAACAATCTTTATTTTTTGGTGTAAGTATAATCTCATTTAATATTGTAATTGGGTTCTATATACAGAATGTATTATTTCCCGGGAACGCCTGTTTTGGCAAAGTTCTGGCAAAAAGTTGCTGTTATTCCCGGCAGTTGACCGGAGAGGGCAGAATAATCGTTTACGCTGCCGCTATTTTGCCGTAGCGTGAAGATCGCGGCAGGAAGCCGCAGGTTGGATGGCACAGAACGATTCTGTGCCGCGCAGTGTCACTCGCTATCAAGGAAGATTGCTATGTCTCCGCTCCGTCTCGCTCTAATATGTCTGTGTCTGGCACCGCTGGCGTCGTCTGCTGCGCTCTCCGGTCAGGTTCATTTTTCGGGACGTGTCATCAATCCGGCCTGTCTTATCGCGCCGCAGCGCAATCGTATCGATGTTTCGTGCCAGCACCGTTCACCGGAACAGGTCGCCTTGACAGACAACCCCCCTCGCTATGCCATGCCGGATGATCGCGGTGAGGTCAGTCTCCACTGGCGAAATGCACAGCACAGTGAAGCGGATGTCATTATTCGCTATCGCTAAGGTAAGAAAAACGCGGTGAAGGGTAAGCGGATGCAGGACGTAAAGGGTAACGCGGTGGGCGGTTTCAGCGCGCGTCAGCAGTGACTACTGGGGTGACGCGCACGTAGAGTACATTTCATGAAAACAATCCTTGCCGTCGTCCGACAGCAGAGTATCGCCTCAGTCGGGTTCCCAGGCGAGGATATCACCGGGCTGACATTCCAGCGCCTCGCAGATGCGGGACAGGGTATCAAAACGGATGCCTTTGACTTTTCCCGACTTGAGCAGCGACAGGTTCTGTTCGGTAATGCCTACAAAGGCCGCCAGCGCCCTGGACGTCATCTTTTTTTCCACCAGCAGTTTGTCCAGATTCACCACCACAGCCATCGTTAAATAAACTCCTTATTCTCTTCTTCAGCACGGATCCCGTGGAGCATGGCGTGAAATGTCACAAACAGCAAGCTTCCTGTCAGAAGCAGCACCCCGTCGCTGAGCAGAAACACCACCTGATAATAAGGCTGCGGCCACCAGGCGAGCAGCGGGATCAGAAAGCGGCACACCGGCAACAGGATCCCCATGCCCACCATGGCCAGAGCGATGTAACGAACGCTGTGCGCCAGGGAGAGGCTGAGCACGCTGCGCTGGCGGACGCTACGGGTTACCTTCATGCCCTGCCAGATAGCGAACGCGAACAGCCCGGCCGGAAGATACAGCAGGGCCAGCAGCAGCAAACGTCTCGCCATCCCCGGCGCCTGGGCCGGGTTGTCGGTTAACGGCACTTCAGCAAAGTGCAGCAGGGTGGAAAGAAAATATCGTTCGCCGGTAAAGAAAATCCACAGCGGCACGATCAGGGCGAGCATAAAAAAGAGGGGCAGTATGCCGCTAATAATAGCCAGACTCAGCCGGGTTCTGGATTGCTTCACAATTTACCTTCCTGATTGATGAGAATAATTAAAGCACCAGCCGCGCCAGGCATGACATAAGGGCCACGGCGAAGACAACGCTCATCGCCCGGACGCCGCGACGACGGCTGGCAAACCACGGACGGGTCCAGACGCGGTAGAGGCTGAGGGTGATGAACGACGCCTGGATGGTCCAGGTCAGCATCCGAAACAGGTAGCCCATTTTGCCGAGATTCTGCAGGGTCTGGAAAACCTCGGCGAGATAAATAACCCCGGTCGCCAGCAAAACATAATTGAGCAGGCGTATTTTTCGCTGCGCCAGCCAGTCGCCGGAAATAAACAGGATCACCGACAACAGCGTTAACAGCGCCCAGAGGATGTCAATTCCGTTCATTACGCGCCTCCTGTTCATCAGGGGTGGCAGCCAGTAAGAGCTTGATGGCAGGTCCGATCACCGGCCAGGCGGTATCGGAGAGGAGCACTACCGCGGTCTGTCGCTGTCGGTCGAAGGCCATCATTGCCGCAAAGCCGCCACTCTGCCCGTCATGCCAGACGATCTCCCGTCCGCGGACGCGGGTAGTGAACCAGGCATAACCCACCCGGGAATCGGGATCATCGGTGGCGAACAGGGAGTGCATGCCTTCACTGCCCGCCAGGTTTCCTGCCAGCAGCGCCTGGGCATATTTCGCCATATCGACAATCGTGGCGCGGACGCCGCCGGCGGGGGCGAAGGCGTCCATCACCCATGGCTGCTGAGGGAAACCAGAGGCTGACCAGCCCATGGTAAACGTCGGCGAGGCTGGAGTATTGTGCCGGGCCACTTCCGCGCCCTGCATTCCGGCGGGGGCAAAGACCCGTTGCGCCATCAGTGTGGCAAAATCGCGATGGGACGCCCGCTCCAGCGCCAGTCCGAGCAGGGCAAACCCGGCGTTGGAATAATCAAACCATTTCGTCGGCTGCAGGGTGGCCTGGTTCATCATCGCGATCAGCGCGGGTCGATCGTAGCGCCAGGGATTCTGCCGCCGGGCAATATCGCTCAGAATAGCCAGCCGCTGCCCAACCGACGCGGTGAGCGGTGGCAGTCCTGAACGGTGAGAAACCAGTTGCTCCAGGGTAACATCCCGCACCGGGCTGACAATCTCCGGGACCAGCGCCGACACCGGCGTCTGCGCGGTGACTTCGCCGCGGCGAATAGCCTCCAGCAGCAGGCTGGCGGTCATGGTTTTGCTCAGGCTGGCGATCTCATACTGTGTCGTATACTCGCTCCCCCACAGACCGTAGCGCACCCCCTGAGGCGTAATCAGCGCTGCGGCGACCTGTCCGCGGGCGCCATTAAGCAGGGGCGTTAATATCGAGACCAGCTGTTTATCCCCCGTCGTCCGGGAGCTGGGGGGATGAAAGCCGGGCTGCAGGGCGATCCCCGCCGCCACGATGACGGTAAAAACCAGCACGGCGGCAATGATCTGTCTGTCCCGGCGATAGCGGTTCCAGCGCATGTTTTCTCCTTAACGCGGTACGACATCCAGGTGAGGGAATACCGCTTCTCCCTGGTGTTAAAGTGAGCGCAGGTTAGCCTGGTGTTTATCGTTTTACAATAAATTTTTATCGTTTTATGATTAACATTATGAGGAGTAAAGCAGACACTCCCGGCGCGGTGTGGAGAACGCGGGGGGCAATAGAGGCCAGGGAATAAAGTGCGCTGACGAAGAGAGGTACTCGCCAGCGAGAAATGTCGGCTATGCCGGGAGAAGAAAACTTAGCGGATCCGCGACTGCTCGTCGTCGCGTAGCGTCAGCACCTCAAATCCGTTGGCGGTGACGGCCACGGTGTGCTCCCATTGCGCGGAGAGTTTTTTATCGCGGGTGACGACAGTCCAGCCATCTTTTTTGGTTTTGATGCGGCTGTCGCCCTGGTTCACCATCGGCTCAATGGTGAACACCATTCCTTCGCGCAACACGGCGCCTTCCCCGGGGCGGCCGTAATGCAGCACCTGCGGTTCCTCATGCATTTCCTGGCCGACGCCGTGACCGCAATATTCTCTGACCACGCTGTAGCCATGGTCCTCGACCCAGCGCTGAATAGCGTGACCAATATCGCCCAGCGTCGCGCCAGGTTTCACCACCTCAATGCCTTTCCACATCGCTTCATAGGTGGTCTTTACCAGCCGGCGGGCCAGCGGGGAGACGTCGCCTATCAGGTACATCTTGCTGGAGTCGGCAATCATGCCCGCTTTCTCCAGGGTGATATCGACGTTAACAATCATCCCGGCGCGCAGATGTTCGGTCGCTTTGGGGATCCCGTGGCACACCACATCGTTAATGGAGGTGTTCAACACATAGGGAAAATCGTATTGCCCCTTGCTGGCCGGGCGGGCATGCAGTTGGTTGACGATAAAATCTTCCACTCGATCGTTAATCGCCATCGTCGTTACGCCGGGAACGATAAAGGTATCCAGCATATCAAACACCGACGCCAGCAGCTGGCCGGCATGGCGCTGACGTGCGAGTTCATCGGCGGTTTTAATGATTATTGATGGCATTGATTACCTCCAGCAGACGGTCAGAGCCGGATTTCAGCATCAGCAGTTTGATCTGCTGGTGGTTAAGCTCGGGGTAGAGCTCGCTCATCATGCCCAGACGGATCCAGTATTCCGCCTGGGCATTGACGGAGCGGGACATAGCTTTGCTGGCATCACGAATATCATCGTGCAATAGATCGGAGATTTTGACGATTCCCATAGAGACAGTCCATATATGATTCGTATATGCATCGTATACAGACCGGCACGGGATGTCATGGGCATTTTGTGTCGTGACCGGGGGGGAGGCGAGAGGCCCACGCAAAAAAGCCCGACCAGCGGGCTTATTTTCAGCATTTTTTTCGGGTTAATCATTCGCGCCATTCACCATGGCGAAAATACCCATTAGATTATCGGTATGCAGAATGAAAATAACATGACGGCGGCGAAGCGCGGCGCATCAATATATTTAATGCAGGTGTTAATTTTGCGTATGAATATTCTCCCGTCAGGCCGGGAATCCGGGGGAGTTACAGCGCGTCAGTGAGTTTATCCACCACCACTTTACCCGCATTATCGAACTGCGTAATGCGAAAGCTGTCGCTCCAGGAGCGGCGGGTGGTGAAACGGTCGAACAGGGATACCCGACCTTTACGCTGACCATCTTTACTCAAAATAACCCATTCAGTCACCGCAGAATAATGCTGGCTATTGTCATGACGGCTCTGTTGTTCAACAAGCTGGTCTTCTTTTTCCACTTTTAAATAATCACGCAACATATTTAACCTCCATAGAAAGTATTATTAACATTACTCCTTTTATTTATTCTTTCAATCAAACTTTTTAATCAATAAAAGTAACTATTAGTGGGCGACCTAAGTGCAAAAATCGTCAGATTGTCATTACCCGGCGCAGTGGATTCCACTACGCTTAACAGAGCTGTCTGGCGCGCTATCTGCGGTTGCCAGGGCCAGAAAGGCGGCAACAAAACGTCTTAACCTTGTATTCATCATGGGCGTTGTTCTGCTATATCTAGTGCGTTTTGCCACGACCGAGCCACAGAGAGCGCTGTACCATGAGTAACGATCACCTGACGGATATCGCCTATCGTCACTTTATTGAAAGTGTTAAAGATTATGCAATATACATGCTGAGCACTGACGGTACGGTCATCAGCTGGAACGAAGGTGCCCGCCGGGCAAAAGGGTACCTGAGCGACGAGATCATCGGTTGCTACTTCGGTCTCTTCTATAGCGAAGCTGAGCAACTCTCCGGTGTACCGGCGAAAAACCTGGAAATCGCCCTGCGTAGCGGGCAGTTCGAAGGGGAAGGCTGGCGTTACCGCAAAGACGGCTCCCGATTCTGGGCGCATGTCATGATCGATACCATCCGCGATGAGCAGAACACCCTGCTGGGTTTTGCCAAAATCACCCGCGATATCAGTGAACAAAAAGCGATTAATGACCGCATCGCATGGATGGCGCGCTACGATGCGCTGACTGGTTTACCTAACCGGGTGGAGTTCTTTGAGCGGGTGGAAAAGCTGATCACCGGTAATGATGCCCGCCGCTTTGCCATTTTCACCATCGATTTAGACAAGTTTAAAGAGATTAATGACCTGCAGGGCCATCTGATTGGTGACCAGCTGCTGCAGCGTGTGGCAGGCGCCGTGCTGAAAACGCTGCAGAAGGAGGAGATGGTCGCGCGCTTTGGCGGCGATGAGTTTGTGGCCGTTAAACCTTTTGCCGATGAGGGTGAAGTGGATGCCTTTGCTGCGCGCCTCTGGCACTGCTTCAGCGGTAAGCAGACGTTTGCCGCGACGGAAGTGGTTCTCTCCGCCAGCATTGGCATCTCGGTCTACCCGGAGGACGGTACGGATATTAACACGGTACTGAGCAATTCCGATCTGGCCATGTATCGGGCAAAGAGCAGTCTCGACCACAAGATTTGCTGGTACGAACGTGAAATGGATGACAAGACGCGGCAGCGCAATATGATGGCCGCCGACATCCGGCGCGGTATTCACGCAGGAGAATTTTCGCTCCACTATCAGGCTATCCGCAACATCAAAGATCGCCGGATCACCGGTTACGAGGCGCTGCTGCGCTGGCAGCATCCGCAGCTGGGGCCGATCCCGCCTGACGTGTTTATTCCCATCGCCGAAGAGAGCGGCGCCATCGTGCCCTTAGGTTACTGGGTGCTCGAGCAGGTGTGTAACGAATCGCTGGAAAAGGGTCTCAACAGAAAAGTTTCGGTCAATATCTCGCCGGTGCAGTTGCGTCACCGCAGCTTTATCGAAAAAGTCCGCGAGATCCTGATGCGTACCGCCTATCCGGTCAGCCTGCTTGAGTTTGAAGTGACGGAGACGGCGTTCATCATCAATAAGCAGCTGGCCTTTAGCGTCCTGCATCATCTGCAAAAAATGGGGATCAGCATCGCACTCGATGACTTCGGTACCGGCTACTCCTCCCTGAGCATGCTGCGCGATTTTCATTTCGACGTGATTAAACTCGACCGCAGTTTTATGCTTGATGTGGAGAGTAATCCCCAGGTCCGCTCATTCGTGCGGGCCATCATTTCGCTGGGAAATTCAATTAATACACCGCTTATCGCCGAGGGGGTGGAAACCGCCGGGCAACTGCAGATCCTCGAAGAGGAGGGGTGTGACGAGATGCAAGGCTTTCTGTTCGGCGAGCCGGTGGATATTAAACACCTGCCTCCGTCGTCCTGATACGCCCACCGGCTGCGGGTGGGCGCTGCGTCATTACTGATGCGCCAGCGGAGCCTGCCCGGAAAGATGCAGCAGAGCCGACTGCAGCGAGACGTCAAACATCTGACCGTGCGTCATACCAGGGTAGCGCCAGAAAGCCACCGTCAGGCCTTTGTCGGCCAGCTGCTGCTGAGTGTGTCGCAACAGACTCAGGGAGGCCACGTGGCCGGTGGGTTCCCGGGCAGCTTTGCCATCACCTTCCAGCAGATACAGCGATTTCCCGATGAAGGCGGTGGCGCTTAAAGCTTCGCTGCCCTTCAGCGGAGATTCCTGCGCCTGGCCCAGCGACGGGCTGGCCGAATAATAGAGGTGAAACAGCGAGGTCTTCCGCCACGCGTCGAGCACAAACAGCCCGCCGTAGGAGTGGCCCCAGATCGCGCGCTGGTGGGGATCTATTTTCAGGTTAGCTTCCGTTTGCGGCACCATTGTTTCGGTCAGCAACTGACGAAACAGGTCATTACCTCCGGTTTTTCGCGGCGGCAGCGCGGGTTTCCCGACTTGCGGTTTGAAGGCCTTTAGCGGAGGAGTGTAATCCCAGGCCCGGGCGGCGGTATCGAAGGGCAGCGTTGTCTGGTAACCGATAGCGACGATCACCGGCGGGGAGCCGGCGGAGAGCTGCTGCAGAAGGGCGTCGTTAAGCTTATCCATCACCGCGTTACCATCCAGCATATACAGCACAGGATAGCCGGCGGCGGGCGGGGCTTTGTCCGGCACGGCAGTCCACACCCGGTAGTGGCGTTCGCCATCGGCGGAGTCATACTGACGTTGCGTAAAATGATAGTACGCTGACCCTTTATCGGCGATGTTTGGCCCCAGCGGCTGAAGATCCGGTCGGGCGGTGCTACCGCTACTGTAGAAGAGCACGCCAACCGCCAGCGTCAGCAGCCCGCGCGCCCGGATGCTCCCTGAATTCCGCTTCACCTTGTCTAACCCCCTGTATTCTTTGAGCTGTCATTTTGTTGGGCTGACACGGTAACACAGCTTGTTTGATAATGGTTCTCATTTCTTTTGTGCGCTTTGGATCTGCGTGGGATACCGGACGGGGCTGGTGGGGGGGCGAAGCGAAAACGCAGGATACATGGCCGCCTGTCGGCGGCCATCAGGACACGGTCAGGGATCGCCGTTGATGCTACGCAACAGCCTTTTTACCAGCGGGATGAGCGCAATAAGCACCAGCGCAATAACCACGATCAGTAACAGCGTCAGCCCTTTATGATGACTGATAAGCACCCACAGCATCGCCAGCGTCATGAGATGATCCTTGCATTAACAGCGTTAACCACCGCCAAGGTGAATGAAATTTAACAGAATGGTGATGACCACCCAGGCCAGCAGCATAAAGCGTCGTTTGTCGCGTCGAGCTTCCAGCGCAGCGAAATAATTAGCGCTGTACCAGGTTGATATAATAATAGCCAGCGTGATGATGACCTGCCAGACCACTTCGCTAAAGCCCGTCACGATGCTTATCGCGCGAAAGCAAAGCACAATCGCGATGCCGTTAAGCGCGTTACACATCAACCATCCCCACAGGCTTGAGGGACGGCTAAAGAAATATCCAAGTCGTAAAACCAATGTCGTATACACCTTGCCAAAATAATCGCGCTGTAAAATGCAGTTTAATGCCCGACGAGGTATTGATATAAATCAAAATTTATGGAATAGCGCAGTAATCACTGGCATGCAGCGATCGCAGCATGGCAATGGAAAGGCGTAGAGAATGGTGGGTAAAAAAACGAAATCACTTGTTTTTATAGGTGTTTTTTAAAATTTATTGTGGCAGTGAAATATTCTCCATGGCCCATTTAACAATATGACGGTAATTTCCATTGTTATTATTTTATGTGGCTCTATCACCAGCTAAATTAAAACCTATTCACTATTCACCGCTGGCCGCTTGCGGGAGTGGTCTGAAACAGCCGGAGCCAAGGCTCCGGCTGGCGTCATACCTAATGAGGCAAGGCATTATGTTGCAGAATTTTCAGGAAGTCATTTTTGTCTGAAATTAATGACAGCGCGTTAGCGATCAGTTCATCGCTAAATATCGAGGCAATTTCTTTGAGCACATCAATATGCTCTTTTTCTTTCGCGATGACGCCGATGGCAATAAACATCACGTTGCTGCGATCCCAGATAACGCCATCAGGGAACTGAAAGATCTCAATGCCGGTTTTGAGAATGATATCCGTCGCGGATTTCGGCAAATGTGGCAAGGTGATGCCATTCCCCAAAAAAGTGGAAACCTGATGTTCACGCTCCAGCAGAAAGTGAACGCACTCCTGATTCACATATCCTTTGGCTTTACACTCCGCGCCAATCATAGCGATCACTTCCGCTTTATTACTGGCCTTGCAGCCGATATGCAGATTATCCAGCGTGATGTTATCGATCATAGCCAACCTCCCTGGTGAGACGCGTAGATTTTTTACCCTCATGATTCGCTGACAGCTCTTCTTCTAACTGCTCGAGCGATTTATTGGAGGTCTCCGGTAGGGCGAAGACCACGAACAGAATCGCTAAGTAGTTGATGGCTGCGAAGATGAAGAAGACCGGCCCAAGGCCCAGTTTCGCCTGCAGCAGCGGGAACAGGTAGCTGACCACCGCGTTCATGATCCACATGAAAAATACCGAGATCCCCATCGACAGCCCGCGGAATTTCAACGGGAACAGCTCAGCTAATACCACCCAGGTAATAAAGCCCATGGAACCCTGCATCACACCGACGAACAGCGCGCCCAGCAGCCAGATGGCGGTGGCTTTCAGATCGCCCACCAGGGTGTAATCGACAGCGGCGATAATCAGGTGCAGCGTGGCCATAATGGCAAAGCCGTAGATAATGATCGTCTTACGTTTGAAACGGTCGACAAGGAACAGCACGCCAATCAGCATACCGCCGACGGAGAAGACACCGTTCAGCACGTTACAGATCAGCGAGGTACGCTCTGAGAAGCCGGCAGCATTCAGAATTTCCGTGCCGTAGTACATAATGACGTTAACCCCAGTAGTTTGCTGCAACGCGGCCCAGGTAATACCGACCAGCAAAATTTTGAGGATCCATGGCGTTTTGAGGATAGTCGTGAAGGTGCCCTGAGCGCTGTACTTATTGCCGGCTTCAATTTTGATCAGGGTGGAGATGTCGTCATACTCCTTCTGCGCGCGTTCCGCCGGGCGGATCTGTTTGAGAATATGCAGCGCTTCCTCGTGGCGATTTTTGCTGATCAGCCAGCGCGGGCTTTCCGGCGCGCGCCACATGCCAACAAAGAGGCAGACAGCGGGAATGGCCTGTACCAGCAGCATATAGCGCCAGACGTCCGGCAGATGGCCCCAGATGATGCCAATGATCGCGTTGATGGCAAACGCCGCCAACTGGCCAATGACGATGGCGACTTCATTCAGGCCGGTCAGCTTACCGCGCATCTCGGTAGGCGCCACTTCCGAAATAAAAGTGGGGGCAGTGACCGACGCGCCGCCGACGGCGTAGCCCAGCAGGGCGCGGGCAATCAGCAGGGTGGTGATATCGGGAGCTGCGGCGGAAAGCAGGGCGCCGATAAGAAAAATAAAGGAGAGGAAGAGTAAATATTTGCGCCGGCCGAAGAAGTCGGCAAACTTGCCGCCAAACACGCTGCCCAGCGCGGCGCCGATCAGCAGGACGCTCATCACCAGCCCTTCGGTAGTCGGGGTCAGCGCCATGTACTGCTTCAGTGAGGAAAAGGCGCCGTTGATAACGCCGGTGTCGTAACCGAAAAGCAGGCCGCCGAAGGTGGCCACTAAGGTGATCTGATGAAGTCGTTTTCTCTGTTGCTGGTTCAGGTTTGTTATAAATGACATGGTAGTCCCTTTATTTTATTGAACGACACAAGATAAAAATACATCTCCCCAGTCAGGATTTATTACGCCTGTGTTGTCGTATCTAACTGAACTAAATGATTTTTCTTCTTTGTGTAATTGCTCAGCACATGGCAGGGTACGCTCAGCAATGGCGGTCAAAGAGGTTTACGGCTTGGTGTTGACATGGATGTAGTCGATATCCGTTCTCCTTTTCGGGTTAGCGGTCTTCAGTGCGTCGGCAGCGCCGACGTCTGCCGGTGGACAGCGCCCTGGTGTGGCACGTTGCTGTCGTTGCGGCGATTTATCGTGATAAGAATATGGCACAAAGAAATGGAATGAGAATGCTACAAGATCACATTATGAAAATTTAATTTCAAATTGGTGTTGCAGAATGGTAAATGCATGAAGCCAATCACAAAGGATGGAGGGAGCATATCCCCATGAAAACCAGGTTAAATTTACAGGCCGGTAATAATGATGTTGTTTTCAGTAGGTTAATGTAAATCAAAGAATACAACGCAGATCACATTTTTACGCCATAATATCCTGGAATAGAATTTATATTTCATTACTTTGATCAGGGTAAAACGAGGATGGCGGCCTTCTGGCAACGGTCTGGAGGGGAAGAAAGCCCGTGGGGGAGGTTATAGGATGAATGTGTGGCCGGCGGGAACGCTGGGTAAAAATGCAGAGAAGGGGGATCCTCTGCATTTTACCCATCACGAAAAAGATCAGTGCAGTGCGGGCCAGTAGCCTTCGTTGGCGACGATCAGTTCATCGAGGATGGCTTTCGCCACCGCGGCGCTGGGCACCGTTTTCGATAGCGTAATGGCCTGCCACAGTTTCTGGTAACTACCCTCAACCCAGGCGTCAACCACCAGCTTTTCGACCGCCACCTGCTGCTCCATCAACCCTTTCTGGAACGACGGGATTTTCCCCATCGCCAGCGGCTCCGGGCCATTGACGCCCACCAGGCAGGGGACTTCCACCATCGCCGTCTCATCAAAGTTGGCGATCGCCCCGTTGTTCTCAACGATCAACAGCATCCGCTCCTGGGTGTTAAAAGCGATGGCGCAGGCGAGGTCGACGATAAAGGTGGCATGGGCCCCGGCATGAAAATGCGCGCCTTCCGCCGTGCCCCGACGGGTAATCTCCCGGGCCATATCGAAGACCTCTTTTTCACGTCCGGCCATCACCTCGTTCGCCCGCGTAAAGTCTGGATCGGCGTGCGCCACCTCATAGTCAGGATAGAGGTAGTATTTCAGATAGGTGTTAGGCAGTGTCGACGGATCGAGGGCAAACACATCCTTCACCTTTTTAAAGGTTTCGATCCAGCTTGGCGCTTTATGCTGAAAATCTTCTTTTGGACTGCTGTATCCCTGTTCCGCCACGTGACGCTTCAGCGCCGGCATCAGATCGTTACCGGCTTTATCGGTGATACGGGTCCACCAGCCGAAATGGTTCAGGCCATAGTAGCGGACGTTCAGCGCCTTGCGCGACGGCAGGCCGAGGATGTCGGCAAACAGCCCCTCGATAGCCACCGGCATATCGCAGATGTTGATGATGCGCGCGTCGGGTCGCAGGCGACGGGTGGCTTCCGCGACGATGGCCGCCGGATTGGAATAGTTGAGCATCCAGGCGTTCGGAGCGTATTGCTGCATATAATCGACCAGCTCCAGCACCCCGGCAATGGAGCGCATGCCGTAGGCAATCCCACCCGGACCGCAGGTCTCCTGTCCCGGCACGCCATATTTTAACGGGATCTTTTCATCCTTTTCCCGCATTTCATACAGACCGACGCGAATATGCGCCATCACAAAATCGACGTCAGTGAAGGCCGCCTGCGGATCGGTGGTATAGCTGAACTTCACCTGCGGGAAGCGTTCTGCCACCAAAATAGCGCAGGCGTCGCCGATCGTTTTCTGACGCTGGTGATGGTTGTCGTACAGACGGATCTCCCGCAGGGGAAAGCGCGACATATTTTCCAGCAACATCATCACAATCCCAGGGGTATAAGTACTGCCGCCGCCGGCAATCGTGACCACAAAGTTATCTTTCATTTACCACCTCGTTATTCAGTAACACCCAGACTGGCGTTGACCGCCGTTCGAATTTTGTTAACCCCCAGGCCATAGATCACCTGGACATGGTTGCCTTTAATCAGCACGCTGCTCCCGCCGCTCTCTTTCAACAGCGACTGCTGGATGAGGGCGGGGTCGCGCACATCGACCCGCAGACGGGTAAAACAGTTTTCCACTACGCAGACATTCTCTTTTCCGCCCAGTCCCGCAATCACCAGCGTACCTTTATCGGCAATCTCGCTTGCCTGGCCCGTCTGCTCGGAAGGCTCCGCATCGGCAGCCGCTTCACGGCCAGGGGTGAGCATCCGCAGACGGGTAATACAGAAGGTGCCGACCAGGTACATGGTGGCGGTCTCCAGCAGGCCGAGGGCGACAAATACCGGCCAGCGCGTCACGCTGGCGCCAGCAGGGAGGTTATAGACGACAAAATCGATAAGACCGTTGGTGGCGCAGACCCGCACGTGAAGCAGCCAGGCCAGCATCTGGAACAAACCGTCCAGCAGGGAGTAGATAAGCCACAGCAGCGGGGCGGTGAAGATAAAGAGAAACTCAAAAGGTTCGGTGATCCCCACCAGAACGGAGGTCACAATTAAGGGGATCAGCGTGACTTTAAGCCGCTGCTTATTCTCCGGTTTCGCCGTACGGTAGAAGGCGAGCGCCATGCCGGCGGTGCCGAAGATCTTCACCATCCCGTAGGTTAAAAACCGGGCGGAATCACTCAGCGCCCCGATGGGATGACGGGCGATTTCGGCAAGGAAAATGGGCTTGGCGCCAATAACCGTTTGACCATCAATCAGCAGCTGTCCGCCGATGGAGGTAAAGACAAACGGCGACCAGATCAGATGATGCAACCCGGTCGGGATCAGGAACCGGTTGAGAAAACCGTACAGGAAGACCCCGATGGTGCCAAAGGATTTCATAAAGCCGGTCAGCGCCGAAATGCCCAGCTCAACCACCGGCCAGAGATAGACGGTGGCGATGGCGAACAGGCCAACCAGCGGCAGCATCACGATCAGCACCAGCTTACTGTTGCCGTAGATCGACAGCGCGCCGCGAAACTCAATGCCGACCACGCGGTTGTGGACAAAGGCGACGGCGCAGCCAAGGATAATCCCAAGGAACACGCCCATATCAATGACCTGAAAACCAAAGATAAAGGTTTGTCCACTGCCGTACAGTTGCGCGTTGGTGGCACCGGACGCCAGGCGATGGGTCAGGGTCAGCCAGCTATTGTTCGCCGCCAGATACACCAGCCAGGTCATCGCCGCCACGAAGGCCGCTTCGGCTTTGCGGGTTTTCGCCAGGCCGCTGGCCAGCCCAAGGCAGAACAGAAACCCGAGATGGTTCATCAGCGCCCAGAGCATGCTGGAGACGAATTTCCCCAACAGGTAGAGCGCGCTGCTTTCATCCACCCACAGCCGGTTGGTGGTCATGCTGAACAGGGCGATCAACAGGCCGATAGCCGGCAGATATAGCACCGGCCCGATCATTGCTTTGGAAAAGTCCTGAAGCTTTTTCACGCCAATCATGGTTGTCCTCTCGTCTTCGCAGACCTGATGAATAGGCTTATCAGACTAGGAGCAGACCACCGGGATCCCGAGCAGGAAAAGGGCCATCTGTGATGAAACTCATATATATTGTTGTCGGACAGATATATAAATATGGCGAGATTTATAGATGAGTTTGTGTTGAAGTTTTCGCTGCAATGTAAAATAATCTTTTATTTACATTAAATTATTCGCTTAGCTGTTTGACGAGCGCCACCTTAGCGAGACATCTAAAAGTGATTTATAAAAAGATTGCCACTGAACTGAAGGCCCGCATCAACAGCGACGACTATGCCGTCGGCGATATGCTGCCCAGCGAAAAAGCGCTCGCTGCGGAGCTGCAGGTCTCGGTGATGACGCTGCGCAAAGCGCTGGCGCTACTGGAGGAGGAAAAGCTGATCGCGCGGCGGCACGGCAGTGGAACCTGCATTGTGCGTAAAAGTAACTATCACGGGGGAGAACTGGAGGGCTTTAACTACCAGATGCAGGTGGTAGGCGTCACCAACTACCGTAACAAAGTCATTGAATTCACGCTGCTTGATGCTCCTCCGGCCATCGCCCAGCAGTTAAAGATCCAGCCGGGGGAAAAAGTTTACTACGTCAGGCGGCTGCGGCTAATTGATGAGGTCCCGATCCTCGTGGAAAACAGCTATATTCCATTCGCCACCTTTCCCTGGCTCAGCGTGGGTAACCTCGAGCAGTCTAAATTCAACTATTTCAAAAAAGAGTGTCATATCACCATCATCGAGAGCCACCGCAGCTATACGCCGGTGCTGGCGACCCGCGAGCAGGCCGAGCTGCTGCAGGTGGCGCCAAACAGCCTCCTGCTGCGGGTGCAGTCGGTGAGTTATGCGCAAAACCGGACGATCGTCGATTTCTCAGAGATCTACCAGAACACCAGTAAGTACAACGTGAAGCACATTACTCGCCGCTAGCGGATTCAGCTCAGCCATCCCCGGGCGATCAGCTCCATTCCCAGCGCCAGCAGGAACAGCAGAAAGCCCTGACGAAAGCGTCGCGGGCTGAGACGCGAGCGGATCCACTGTCCCAGCCACATGCCGAGTAGCGCGGGCAACAGCGCCAGCCCCGACAGCAGCAGCGAATCAGCATGCCAGCCATCGTGCAGGGAGAGGCCGGCCGCCATCGCCAGGGTGGAGAGGGTGAACGACAACCCCAGAGCCTGCACCAGTTCGTCTCGACGAAAGCCCAGCGTCTGCAGCCAGGGAACGGCCGGAATAACAAATACCCCGGTCGCCCCGGTGATAACGCCGGTCAGACCGCCCATGAGCGGCGACAGCCACTTCTCCACGCGGGCGGAAACCTGCAACGCCGGGCCACAGAGCGCATACCCGGCATAGGCTATCAACACGGTGCCAAGCGCCAGCGCTGAGCACCGAGGATTGAGGCTGATCAGCAGTGACGACCCCGCCAGCGTTCCCATAATAATCCCGGTCATCATAAGCCAGAGGCGGCGCACAATCTGCGCCAGCGCGGGGCCAGCCAGCAACTGCCAGAGATTGGTTAACAGCGAGGGAAGTACCAGCAGCGCCGCTGCGGCCTGCGGCGGCATCAGCAGACCAAGCAGGCCCATCGCCACGGTGGGTAATCCCATGCCGGTCACCCCTTTGACCAGTCCGGCGGCGATAAAGATCAGCAGTAAATAAAAGATGTGGAGATCGAACATCACGGCTCACTTTTCAGGATAGAAAGGGACATTGAAACCACTGGTCGCTAAAGCCACAATGCGGTATGTTGCCCTAAGACTACGGGAAAACCGAAGGGTGGGGAGGGTGTGATGCGGATGGATCTGGCCGATCTGCGACTGTTTATCGCCATCGTGGATAGCGGCAGTATTACCGGTGGGGCCGCCATGGCCCATCTCGCCCTGGCCTCCGCCAGCGAAAGAGTGCGCAAGCTGGAGGCAGAGGTCGGTGTTCCCCTGTTGCAGCGTCATGCTCGCGGCGTGACGCTGACTGAGGCCGGGGAGGTACTGGCGCGCCATGCACGCCCGCTTCTTGCGCAGCAGCAGCGTCTGCGCCAGGCGATGAGCGCCTTCGCCCGCGGTCAGCAGGGGACGCTGCGGCTGTTCGCCAACACCTCGGCGATGTCGGCTTTTCTGCCGGGCAAGCTCGCCGCCTGGATGGCAGCGCATCCGGCGGTGCAAATCGACACCGAAGAGCGCACCAGCGCGGATATCGTCAGCAGCATTCTGGCGGGTGTGGCGCAGGCTGGAGTGGTGTCCGATGCGGTCGACCCCGGGCCGCTGCATCTGGATCCTGTCGCCGATGATCCCCTGGTGCTGATTGTGCCGCCGACTCACCCTCTGGCCGGCGCGAATGAAGTGGCGTTTGCGGCGGTCATCAACGAGCCGCTGGTCGCCCTCTACCAGACCAGCGCACTGCAGCAGCATATTGAACAACATGCCGCCGGGCTCGGCCAGGGGCTAAACGTCCGGGTCCGGATGAGCCATTTTGAAGGGCTTTGCGAGATGGTGGCTCACGGCGCCGGCGGGGCGATCCTGCCCCGCGTCATTGCCGAACGCTACCAGCAGCGCTACCGGTTTGCCGTCATCGCGCTGCAGGATCGCTGGGCACAGCGCCGCCTGTGTCTGTGTTATCAGGATGATGCCCGGCTGACGCCAGCGATGCGCCGTTTGCTGGCGTGGCTCCGACAGCCGTGAGACCATGAGTGACAGCGTCACTTTTTATGGCGGTTATTGCTACTGACATCCGTGTCAGAGATGCGATAGTAGACGTCCGACATTTATTAACACGCGAATCAGGACAGACAAGATGAGTACATTACCAAAGGTCGCGGTGCTGGGACTCGGCGCCATGGGACATGCTTTTGCCAGCAATCTGCTGAAGAAGGGCTTTACCGTCGCGGGCTGGAACCGTTCGCCAGCACGCGGCGAAGATTTACAGGCGCAGGGATTATCCCTGCATACCACGCCGCAGCAGGCGGTCGCTGATGCCGAGGTGATCATCAGTATGCTCGCCGACGGTCAGGCTACCCTCGAGGTACTGGCGCAAATAGCGCCTGCCTGTCAGCCGCAGGCGATCTATTGTCAGATGGGCACCATTGGCCTGCCGGAGACGCAGGAGGCTATCGCCTTGCTGCGGGCGCTTCAGCCGGCGATGACCTTCGTCGATGCCCCGGTTTCAGGGACCAAAGCCCCGGCGGAGAAGGCGCAGATCCTGGTGCTCGCCAGCGGAGATCGTGAAAAGTGTGCCGCTGCCGAACAGGTGTTTGCGGCTATCTCCCGCGGGACGCAGTGGTTTGGCGAGGCCGGCAACAGCCAGAAAATGAAGCTGGTCCTCAATGCCTGGCTGATTTCGATGATGCAGGGCATCGCGGAAAGCGCCCAGCTGGCGAAGACGCTGGGCTTTACCCCCGACCAGCTCTGGAGCGCTCTGGAAGGCGGCCCGCTGGCCGCACCGTATGTCAAAGTGAAACTGGATGCCATCGCCAGCGAGCAATTCGCGCCGCAGATGCAACTGGCGCATGCGCTGAAAGATGCCCGGCTGGCGCTATCCCTGGCCGAGCCGCACACCATGCCGGGGCTGGATAACATTGCCGAACTGTGGCAGCAGGCGGCGGACGCGGGATATGCCGGACAGGATTTGTCAGCGGTATATCAGTGGCTGTCGACGTCGGCGAAAGCGTAGTACCGCATCCTCAGGAAAAAGTGGCCGTGGTGGCCACTTATCCAGAGAAGAGTTATTTCCCGGAGAGAGCCGGGCGAGTGTCGATCCCTTCGTCAATGCGCTTGATCATATAGGGAAAGAACGGATTGGAAGACTGACGCATCAGCGAGTCCAGACCCACAACCAGCACCGAACGCTCGCCGCGAGCAGCAAACGTGCCGAGGCTGATCCCATATTGATTCAGCGGATGGGGATAGCGCCCGTACAGCGAATCGCTTAACGGGAAGGGGAGCGCGACATGAGAAAGGGAGTATACGTCCGGCAGGTAGCGCATTCCCTGCAGCTTTTCCACTGTGGTGTCTGTTTTCCCGGCAGGTGTTGTGCGGATTTCCATATCGGTACTGGCTGAATTCGCGTTAGTGATGATCGTGGTCTGATAAGCGCGTGGCGGCGCGGTCAGCAACCGCGCCAGCGCGGTGTAAGACGTCCGGCGTAATAATGAATTAAACCTGACGGCATGATTCAAATCGAAGAGGACAATTTCACTGCCATTTTCCGGCAAACGGTTATACAGCGCCGTCACGATCGCCCGCGTACTGACCGTTGAATCCACAACGGACTGAAAGGTCAATACCGGCGGTAAGCTGTTAAGTCTGTGATTTCTCGAGTCAGTCACTATCTGCTTTTGCAGCGCTTTGGTCAGCAGGAAGGACTGCCGGGCGGCGTTCGTCGGGAAGGAGTTATATTTGAACGGATTAAACTCGGGCATGATGTTTAACCATGCGGCTTTCGAGAAGGCGGGAAGAAACGCGGGCCAGCCAGCGAGGCCGGAAAAACGCGCGAAGCTGGTAATACCGATCATCGGAGAAATCAGGATCACCCGCTGGGGTTTTGCCAGTTCGGCATTATCCAGCGCGTCCAGCGAATATTTCATTGCCAGCGCGCCGCCGTTGGAAAATCCGACGATATGCAGGGGCACATCATTAGCCGTCAGTCGTTTCGCTTCTCTCACCGCAAGGCGCGTGGCGGCAAGCCAGTCCTGCCAGTCCACATCGGTCAGCCCGGCGGGAACCGTCCCATGGCCCGGTAATCTGATACCGATGGCGACATACCCCTGTTGCCGGTAATTTTCAGCGATATGCCGCAGGCTGTAGGGGGTATCTGTCAGACCATGCAGCAACACCACGGCGCCTTTCGGTTTGCCATCCGGCATCATGATATATGACCGATTCCAGTTGGTTGGAAACGAGTCCGGATAGATGGGGCTGTGACTATAGTAACGATTCAGTTCGGTTTGCTGCTCAGCGTCCAGCTTATCGGTAACCTGGCGTTTTACCTCACTGAAGAGCGCATTCTCTTTGTTGATGTAATCGTTCCAGTCAGCATTGTCGATTTCATCCGCGTCCATCTCATGCGGAACCCAGGTATGCCAGAGCTGCAGCTCGGGTCCGCGCTGAATGTCATAAAGGCGTAGTCCCAGAGCGCCAACGATCAACAGCAGCAGGGACAACACGATACGTTTTAACCAGGTTACCCATTTCAACGCGTAGCTTCCTTTCTTAATGACATGTTTTCTGAGTATAAATAAACATGGTCAGGGAGATTTACTTTTTTACGCAGGACGGGGCGTGAAGCGCGCTGAGCGGTTCTATGGCATTGGGTTTAGCGATGCAAGACCAGTGGACGGATCCATCAATGGCCAAGCGCTTACTGGCTGACGGCTTCAGCGGGACACCGTCGAACATTCGCCCTTTATGTCATCTCTTAATAAACAAAAATTCCAGCGCCGTCCGTCACTGCGCAACTCGGTGATGCTGAGCGGGTGAACGTCGATACGTGCAAATGAGTGAAGTGGGGCGCCGAGAACGTTGAGGATCATGGCACGGATAGTGGAGGCCGACGCAATTACACCGTGTCGGCCTGGAATATCGACGTGTTTTGCCAGCCAACGGCCGCAGCGCGCCAGCAACTGAGCACGTGACTCTCCGCCCGGCGGCGGATCGCCCTCCAGCCAGGCCAGGAAAGCGTCGGCGTCTTGCGTCATCACCTCACGTACTGGCCGACCGGCCCAGATGCCGTAGTCGGGTTCCGCCAGCTCCATCACCGGGGTACCCTGTAAAGAGAGCGCTGCGGCAGTTTGTCGGGCGGCGGTCTCCGGGGAGATCCAGACGCGGTGACAACGGGCGACACGGCTTTGTAACTGACGCGCCCGCTGCCATTCCCGCGCCTCCAGAGGGTCATCACAGGGGAAATGTGAACCTCGGGACGCTGCCGTTTCTCCATGACAAATCAACGTTAGCGACGCTTTCATAATGTGTTAACCGCGGCGGAAAGCTGGGCGCTGCACACCTGTCGCCGGCGTGCGTTCGGCTAAGGCACCGAACGCCACACCGATGACGCTCCAGAGCACCAGGTGCGTGCCGAAGGAGCTGATACGGAAACGCCATAGCAGGTCCGCCGGGAAGTGTTCGGGCACTTCGTTCACTGTCGGCATCAGGGCACAAACCACGAGCATCAGCGCCACCGCGAACAGCGTTGCCCACATCATCGCATTTCCTCTACCGAGGCGCGGTATTAGCTGATGTGATAACCACGCGGCCGCGATGACGATGCCGATGGAAAGCAACATCATGACGAAGTACAGTTCGGTACGATAGCCGATGGTCTCCGGGTTACCAACCGCGGGCGGATTGGGTGGGTATTTCAGACCAGGCATCAGGCTCATGACCAGAAAGCCGACCAGCGCCAGGCCTAACGCTAACAGACGCGGGTTCGATGGTCCGAAGCGCTGATAGCTAAAGGCCCAACTCAGCGCCAGACCGCCGCCCAGCGCTGCGCCGAACAGCACCATGCCGGCCATTAGCCCGATCCCGGACTGGGTTTGACGGCTAAACACCTCTTCTTCACCGCCGTCAGCCGACGCGCTGTGTTGGTGTGAATGAGCGGCCAGACTTTCTTCAATCCCGATAGCGCGATCGACCTGCGGCTCGCCGAAATGGTGTGCAAAGGCAAATGCCACCAGTCCAGCCAGAATGCCTGCTATCATCCCCTTGAATAATAGTTTCCCAATCATGTCCGCCTCCTTAGTGGCAGGGAAAACCCAGCAGATGTCGTGCGTCGTGGAAGAATTCATGCACCTGGGTGCCGGAAAACATCGACGTCGCACCTTGTTCCGCACCGACGAAATAGATCGCTAACAGTGCCAGCAGGGTGGTAAACAGTGCCCAGGGCAACAGCGCCGCGACCGGTATCGGAGTGGCCGGGGTGTTGGTGGTAAGGGTAATATCGCTCATGATGTAACTCCGTTGTTAATTTGGCTGATGGAAGATTGTGCCGGGCTCACCGTGACCGGAACGCCGAGTGGAAGCGAGTGGTGGTTATGCGCCGGCGGACAGCTGGCATTGGCCAGGACGATCGGCTGACCATGCGGCGTGTTGATATACGCCAGTCGCCATTCCTGGGTCCGTCGGCCAATGTCATCCGGTGCGGTCAGGTGGAGGGCGGTGATCATGTTCTCCATTGCTGTCGCCCACTGGCGATAGTAGGCATCGTTCACACTTTCGCCGGGCTGCGCCGGAGCCGCCTTGATCGCTTCGCTGAACGTCCGTACCCATTCTGCCCACGGGAACAGCCCCGCCCGGTGCAGATGGACGATCAGGGAGAATGCTTTCGCCTGCCAGGGCTTATCAAAAACCGGCCCCTCCTCGTCGCGGGGTAACCCGACGGCGGCGTAATCATGCTGTGTCGCAATGCTCATGCTTCCTCCAGATAGTCGTCCCACAGATCGATGTACACGTTGTCCGGGCGCGGCGTGCCCCACAGTTCCAGCGCGGTGAAGCTGACGCTGTAGACGTGCTGAGGATGTTCGCCCAGACCGTGCGCCGCGGTGTCCGGCGTGATGAACACGCCATGATCGGTCTCAATACGGCCGATTTTCCCGCGCACGTAACGCGGCAGGCGGGTGTGGGTGGTTGGGTTGATGTTTTTTGCCCGAACCCGGTCTCCGGCCTTAAAGCGGGGAGCAATATCGTGACTGACGCGCGCGGAGGCGCCGGTACTGACAACCATCGCCACGATGTCCTGCGTCAGCACCGGCGTGCCCGGAGCGCAGGGGGCAGGGGTCGAGCCACCCCAGAGTTCATCGGCGGTGATCACCCCTTTTTCCAGCAGCAGCGTTTCAAATGCGTGCAACCAGTGCTCGTAGTAGCTCGCCTCCAGGTAGTGGGCTGGATCCATGCGTTCAATGGCGTGGCGGAATTCATCCACATTGAAATGTCCGCCGACGAACAGCGAGGCGAACAGCGGAAATACCCGGCGCTCCCATTCATGATGGAAATACGGCTCATTTTCCTCGTTGAGGATCGGCCCGAGGCCGTGCATACCGCCCAGATCATGTATCCCGTTCATGGTTTTCTCCTCTTATTATGGCGCGGCGACCAGGCCGGTGCCGATCATGGAATCGCGGGTGACCAGTTCGATCAGCTGCGCTTCGCTCCAGCCGTCGGTACCCGCCGGACGTTCTGGCAGGACCAGATAGCGCAGTTCCGCGCTGCTGTCCCAGACGCGCACCTCTTTACTTTCTGGAATGTTTACCCCGAATTCGGCCAGAACGCCGCGCGGGTCGATAACGATACGCGAACGATAGGGGGCCGATTTGTACCACACCGGTGGCAGACCCAGCACCGGCCAGGGGTAGCAGGAACATAATGTACAGACGGTCACGTTGTGCACGTCCGGCGTGTTCTCCACTACCTGCATGTCTTCACCCTGCACGCCGGAGAAACCCAGCTCGGCGATGGCGGCTGTGGCGTCCGCCAGCAGCCGACGTTTATACTCCGGATCACTCCACGCTTTAGCGACCACCTGCGCGCCGTTACGGGGGCCGACCTTGTGCTCATAAGTGTCAATCAGTTCATCCAGTGCCGCCGGGTCAATCAGTCCTTTCTCCTGTAGCAGGGATTCCAGCGCCCGGACGCGTAGCTCGATGTCCGCCGGCGGTTCAGTATGGTCGTGGTCGTGTTGATGGCTCATTTTATGGTTCCCGATGGTTAAGGGTTAAAACATCCGCCAGTCGCCGGAAGCTTCAAATGCGGCGGCGGCCTGATAAAGGGTGCTTTCGGCGAAGTGGCGTCCTACCAACATCATTCCTACCGGTAAGCCGTCGACCAGCCCACAAGGGAGAGTCATTGCCGGATGGCCGGTAATATCCTGCGGCGCGGTATTGCCGATCATTTCAAATGCGCGGGAGATGTATTCGGTAATGGAGCAGTCAGGTTCCGGTAATGGCTGAGCGACAAGCGGTACAGTGGGCATCACCAGCAGGTCGAAGTCCGCCAGCGCCCGGTCATAGCCCGCACGCGCGCGACGCGCGATATTCTGCGCCTTGGCATAGTAGCGGCCATGGTAGCGTTCCAGCCCGTACTGGCCGACGAACATGCATATCTTCAGCGATGGGGAAAGCGCATCGGCGTTGTCACGCCACTGGGCGTGCTTGTCCAGCAGCGCTACGTCATATTGTCCTTTCCAGTTAAAGCCCATGCCGTTGCCATGCATCATCTGCGCGGTCAGCCCCTCGCAGCCGATAGGGGACCAGAGCGCCCCCGCCAGGCTATGCTCCGGTACCGAAATCTCGCCGACCGTCGCGCCCAATTCCTGCAGACGGGCGACGGCAGCGCGAACTTTCTCCGCGACTCGCGCATCCAGGTTCGGCAACTGAAAACCTTCGGCCATAATGCCGATCTTTAAGCCACGGACTCCCTTACCGAGCGCCTCGGTATAGGCTTCCACTTTGGGAGCATACTGACGTGGGTCCAATCCGTCCGCGCCGGCAATGACCTCAAGGACTAAGGCATTGTCTTTTACGCTGCGGGTCATCGGCCCGGTATGGTCGAAAGTGGCTTCGATCGGCATGATGCCGGTATAAGGCACCAGACCGTGGGTCGGTTTCAGGCCATAGAGGCCACACCATGCGGCGGGAATACGCGCAGAGCCCCCTTGATCGCCACCCATGGCCAAATCGACTTCCCCGGAAGCGACCAAAGCGGCGCTGCCAGAAGATGAGCCACCGGCCGAGTAGCCGTGGCGCAACGGGTTATGCACGGGCGCCGGATCGGAGGTATGGCTGCCTCCCGACAAGCAGAAGTGCTCGCAGGTGGCTTTGCCGAGAATAGTCGCGCCGGCATCCAGCAGTCGGGTGGCAACGGTGGCGTCGTAGAGGGGGACGAAACCTTCCAGCGTCGAGGCGCCGTTCATCATCGGTACGCCAGCCAGCGCGATGTTGTCCTTGAGCACCACGGTGCGGCCGGCCAGTTTACCGGTTGCTGCACCTGTCACCTCGGTCTTGTAATACCAGGCATTAAGCTGGTTTTCGTCGCCTTCAGGACGATAGCCGGCGGCGCGTGGGTAGTGCACCGCGGGGATCTCGTCGGGCAGGGCGTCAATGAGATCATAGGCGTCGAAATTGGCCTGCATCAGCGCCAGATATTCTTCGGCTTGCGCAGGCGTCAATCGTATGTTTAGCCGACTGGCGAGCGCTTGCAGCTGTTCAATGGTAGGACGTTCAATAGCCATGGAGTTCCCTTTGTATGGTGTTTGCCAATGCAACCTGCCTTCAACATAAGCCCGAAATGTCATTACTACATGGTTGTGCAGGTCAGTCATTTGGCTGAGACGGACACCCGCCTGTTGCGCGGATGTCCTTCCTCGGTTAAGACGGTTTATCTGTTTTCGGCCAGTGAATGCCGACGCTTTTCATCCCTTTGGTGACGTCCATGTCAGGGTGCGCGAGTACCACATCCCGGTATGAAGGACTGCCGATGACGGCGGGTTTGAACTGGGTCAGGAATGCGGTAACCTCTTCACGGATATCCTGCGGAACGTTGAAGTTCTCGTAGCATTCATCAATAGCCTCGAATACGGCTTTCCAGTGCACTTCGGTCAGCCCCATTCCGCGGTGCGCGGTCACCATATCTCGTCCCCGGTAGACCGTGTTGCCGCCCCAGTGCTTGCACAGAAAATCGACAAAGTTGATATGCTCTTTCTGGAACGACGATTCGGATACGTGCGCCCAGATATGGCCGATATCGGGATGCTTCATACAGGTCTTCAACACTTCTCCTGCGAAAGCGTAAACGGCGTCATAACCACCGAGACGTTCATAAAGTGTGGGTTTTTGCTGCTGATCGGTCATGATGGATTTCTCCGTTGCGGGTGAGTAGTGAGTCTGGGGATGTCTCTGTGCCGATTCGCATCAGAACAGTTTCATCACGCGCAGGGTGGTATGTAGATCTTCCTTAAAACCGCCATCGACGTTGAGGTCGCGCTGGAGCAGACCCTGTACCTGCACCGTGGGGGTGACGAATTTCGATAATTCCAGCCTGACCTGATCGACGCGCGTCGCCTGTCCGTTCTCGATACCGTCAAGCTGCTGTTTGCCGCCCCAGTATTGGGAATAACCGGCGGCCAGGGTCCAGCTCTTATCGGCGGGCGGCGTCCAGGTCACCCAGCCCTGAAACTGATAGGTGTTGTCCTGCTTGAGTCGACCGGTGCCGATGCCCGAGGCGTCGTCGTTGACGCCATACCACATCACGTCCGTGGAAAGTTGGGTGGCGAAACCGTTACCCAGCTGCTGCACGCCGCCGAGCTGAAGGTCGAACTTCCAGCGATTTTCACCAACGTTTAGCGTGCGTCCGGCGTCGTAGGAGCCCGCGGGGAGGTACAGGTAAGGCACAATGGCAAAGGTTGTGCTGGGGTTGTTGACCAGCCAGACCGGCGCGGCAAGGATGGGATCGCCCAGGCCGCTGGCTGAATCAAGTCGAACGCCGTTTAGTGAGCCATTGTAAAGGCGTCCGTAAGGCAGCAGCACTTGCGGCGCAACCGTAAAGCCACCGACGTCCATGTAGTGAACGTAACGAAAGATGCTGACGAAGGAGTCGAGCCCGGTCTCTTGCTTAAGTTCACCGCCCCCGGTGGGGGTGAAGCTATCTCTCGTCGCGTAGGTGAAATATCCCAGAACGGCATCGGTGCCGGCGGGGGCGGGAATGAGGTCCTGCGAATTGAGATCGACCGCATGGGCCGGGCCGGTTGCCAGCCACAGTGTGCAGGCGGCCAGGCTGGTGCGAAACGTAGCGTTACTGAAAGTCATGACGTTCCCCCTCTTGTCTGATGTCGTGTTATGTCCGGAGCACGGTGTGGCCGGAAGACCTTACGCTTACTGATACTAGGGAGAAATTTGCGGCGTACTTGCTTCAGCAGGACAGTCGTTTGGCTGGAAGGGACATTCGGTTGCGGGCCTGCCCCTCGTCGTGTGATGGTCCGCCATAGTGCAGACGCCGCACGTTTAGGGTGCGGTTCCACGTTTTGTCGTTCCGCTATTCGACGCCCTATATGCCAGCAGAAAAGGGGGGGCGCGGATTTTCAGTGATAGTTCCCGGTAACTTAGCGCCGATCGGCGTAACTGAAAGAGGGTGTATTAGCTCGTTGGCATGATAGTTGCTGTCTGCGGAAACGTTTCTGTCGTTTTGGCGGAATACCCGGCGCGAGGTGAATGATGATGAATAGCATGCAGTCTGCGGGCAGTCTCCACTATTCAACCGTTGGCGTTACCGAGTCGCGCCGCTTCGAGTACTGGAACGACGTAGTGTTACGCCACTGTATTCCAGCCGCCAGCGCCCCTCTGGCTGGGGTCGACTTTGATGCACGGCTGACGGTACGTGGAGTGGGTCTGGTGGATATGTGTTCACTGTCCGCGCCGCTACACAGCTGGGATCGCACGGCACGTTATTTGCGCCAGGGCCCCGACGACGATCTGTGGTTGGGGTATATGCAGGATGGATACGGTCAGCTTGAACAGGGGGGACGCAAGGCGACGCTGGCAGCGGACAGTCTGGTGCTCTACGATGCCGCCCAGACATTCCGCTTCAGTCTTGGCGGGCGCGATAATCATCTGGTGCGGATCCCCCGCCATTTGCTGAGCTGTCATTTACCTGGGGTCGAACACCTCACCGCGATGGTGCTCGACGACCGCCGCCCGGGCGTGATCCCATTGCGCGAAATGCTGCGTCAGGCGGCAGCGATGCCCGCCTGTCTGAACACAGCGGATATCTCCGGCCGCTTCTCCCAGACGTTGCTGGATCTACTGGTACTGAGCCTGGAGCTACAGGACCTGAACAACGTTGGTGTTGAGCGCGATCTGTATTCCCGGATGATGAACTACATCCGGCGGCAACTTGTCGATCCCGATTTGAACATCGAAAGCCTGGCACGGGCGCACCACGTTTCCGTTCGCACCGTCACGCGTGCTTTCGCCCGCCATAAAAAAACGCCGATGGCAGTGATTTGGCAGGAGAGGCTGCAGGCGAGCCGAGAGGCTATCGAACGCGGACGAGTCAGTAGCGTGTCCCAGGCGGCGCTGGATTTCGGCTTCTCTGATTTCTCTCATTTCAGCCATGCCTTCCGCAAAGCCTTCGGCATTTCTCCTCGTTCTCTGCTGCCGAAGAAGCAGTAAACTCGCCTGAGGACGTCATTCTCAGGTGTAACAACAGGCTAAACGATGCCGGTAAAACGGTCAGTGTAACCAGCGTGGCAACCAGTAGTCCCCCGATAATCGCATAGGCCATCGGTCCCCAGAATACCTGATGAGAGATGGGGATCATTCCCAGAATGGCGGCACAGGCAGTCAGGCAGATGGGGCGCGCACGATGCTCTGCGGCCGCAATAATAGCGGCATCGCTTGCCATTCCCTGAGCAAGATTGCTGTCAACCTCGCTAATCAGTATGACGGCGTTACGAATGATCATGCCAGCGAGCGCAATCACGCCAAGAAGAGCGACAAATCCCATTGGTGTTCCGCCAGGCAACATAGCCAGCACGATACCCGGTAAACCAAACGGGGCCATCAGTATAGCCAACGCCATACGGGAATAGTTGCGCAACTGGAGCATCAACAGCAAGAGCATGATGACCAGTGTCACCGGCAGAATCGCATAGACCGAACTATTACCTTTTTCAGACTCAGCAACCGCGCCCCCTTCTTCAATGCTGTAGCCTTCAGGCAGTTCCGCGCGCAACCTGTCTACCGCAGGTCGCAACGCTGCGGATACTGCTTCGGCGCGAAGTCCCGGGGCGAGGTCAGTTTGCACGGTGATGAAAGGCAAACGCTGTCGACGCCAGATAACCGGATCATCCACGCCCCAGACTGGCGTGGCAAAGGCGCTGAGGGGGATTTGTTTACCGTCATTCCCCTGAATAGTCAGCGAAGAGAAGGTGGCAAGGTTAAGACGCTCATTGTCCCTGGCCCGGAGCACCACATCGACAAGGCGGTCATTATCGCGAACCGACGTGACTATACTGCCGGACCAGACGGTATTGAGCATCCGGGCCAGACTTTCTGACGACACGCCCGCAGCCCGGGCTGCGGTCTGATTGACCTTGAGGGTAATGACTCTCTCCGGTTCGCCTGCCGTCTGATTAACCTCGCGAGAGGAGGGGGACCGGCCAATGACATCGCTCAGGCGGTTCGCGATCGACCTGACCTTCAGATAATCTGGCCCACTCACCCGGTATTTCACTGGCCAGCCGACGGGGGGCCCAAGTTCCAGGGGTGATACGCGCGTGATGATGTCGCTAAAGCCCGTAGCCAGTATCCTGTTTAACTGTCGATGAAGACGATCCCGCGCTTTAAGATCTTTAGCCACCACCACTATCTGGGCGATATTTTCATTTGCCAGAAGCACATCCATAGGCAGGTAAAAACGGATCGCTCCCGACCCAACGTATGTCGAAAAGCGCTCAACGTTGCGGTTGCCTGCCAGGGCCTTCTCCAGCTTTTCAGCCGTATTTTGCGTTTCCGACTGCGAGGCATTTGCCGGTAGCGTCAGGCTTACCAGCAATTCTGGCCTGTCGGAGGCGGGGAAAAACTCCCCTTGCATAAAGGTTGTTCCGTAAACGGACAGACCAAGCGCAATGAGAGCAAGACACACGGTGGCGAAGCGGTGACGCAACGCCTTGCGCAGTAGCCACTGGTATCCGCGGGCCATCCGTCCAGGACCTTTCGCCTTCTGTCTGATGTTGTCAGATAACAGCCACGTCCCGGTTAACGGTGAAAACAGGATCGCGACAACCCATGAGCACAGCAGGGCGATGAGCACCACGGCAAACAGGGAAAAGCAATATTCACCGGCGCTGGACGCAGCAAATCCCACGGGAATAAACCCGGCAATCATCACAAGGGTGCCCGTCAGCATCGGAAATGCGGTCGTTTTAAAAGCCCGGGTCGCCGCCTGCCGGCGGGAATCCCCGGCTTCCAGACCAGAGACCATGGTTTCCACGGTGATCATGGCGTCATCGACCAGCAGACCCAGCGCGATAATCAATGCGCCGAGAGAAATACGCTGCAGACCTATTCCTGCCAGCATCATTCCCGTAAAGGTCATGGCCAGAACCAGTGGGATGGCCGCAGCCACTACCAGTCCGGCTCGTAAACCCAGAGAGACAAACGAAACGGCCAGGACGATCGCCACGGCTTCGATAAGCACCCGGATAAACCCGCTTACGGCGTCGCTGACCACCGCTGATTGATCGGCAACCTTGACCATCTCAATACCGTGCGGCAGCGTGACGCTGATGGCCTGCATTTTTGCATTCAGCGCGGCGCCGAAACGCAGCATATTACCGGTCGGCGCCATCGAGATAGCCAGCCCGATGGCGGGTTTGCCGTTGACCCGGTAAACCGGCTGGGGAGGCTCGGCGTTTTCCCGACTAACGGTGGCAATATCCGTCAGAGGAAGGTAACGATCGTTAATATGCAGCGTGACGGCACGTAAGCTCGCTTCAGAAGTCAGTTCCCCGCTGACCTTTATCGCCATATTTTCCTGTCCGGTGCGGATCATACCTGCCGGGACAACCGCATTTTGTGCTCTGAGGGCATCCGCTACCTGCTGGATGTTCAACCCCATACCTGCCAGACGCGCTGGAGAAAAAGAGAGAACTATCTGTTCCTGCTGCTCACCCAGCAGGCTGGTTTTTCCGATATCCGGTAACGACATGAGTTCCCGGCGGATTGTCTCAACACGGTCCCGGACCTCCCGCAGGGTATAGCCCTCAGGTATAAAGCCATAGATCGTACCGTACGTGTCATCAAACTCGTCGTCGACGGCGGGGCCCTGAACGCCTTCTGGCAAAGAGGGGGCAATATCCTGCATTTTCTTACGTACCTGATACCAGATATCCGGCACCTTTTGCGGCGGGGTATCGTCACGAAGATTGACATGAATAACGGAGCTCCCGGCGCGGGTCTCACTTTCGAGATAATCAAGCCAGGGGGTTTCCTGCAGCTTTTTTTCCAGCGTATCGGTCAGCAGTCGGGTGGTATCCGTTACGGATGCCCCGGGCCATTGCGCAGAAACAACGGCCGTTTTAATCGTAAACGCCGGATCTTCGTTACGTGGCAGGTTCTCATAACAGAACGCGCCCATAGCAATGATCAGCAGCATGAAGAAACTGACCATCTGCTGATGATTTAGCGCCCAGGAGGACAGGTTAAATTTCTCATGCAATACGGGTTTCATGATTCGCACTCCCCGGCAATCACCGGCTCGCCGGAGCGTAATTTACTCACGCCGGCGGTAATCACCCGGTCGCCTGGTTCAAGGCCGCCGGAGATAATGACCGAGGTGGCGGTATAGTATGCTGGCACCACCACGCGAAGCTGCGCTTGCGACTGTGGGTTAATCACATAAACCGCCGGTTTGTCGTCGACACGGCTCAGCGCTGAAGCGGGAAGGGCGTATCCATGCGGACCCGTTGCGGGTAACGTGACGGTGACGCTGGCGCCCAGCGCCATTGCCAGCGGTGGGTTTTGCAGGGTAGCCCTGACGCGCCATGTGCGGGTCTGAGGATCGGCCTGCGGGCTAATATCTCTTACCGCGGCGGACGCTTGCACCGACGGGTCGCTGAGGAGGGAAACTCGCAAGCCAGCCTGTTCCTGTGGCGGGATCGCCTCGGGTTTAGCGATATCAAACACCACATCGCGGGCTTCACCGGTCGCCAGCGTCAACACCGACTGACCACCATTGACCACCTGACCCGCAGAGGCGCTTACTTCGGTGATCACGCCGCTTCGCGGCGCAATCAGACGCGTCCAGCCAAGGCTTTCCCGGGCATTACGCAACGCGGACTCGCTGTTTTTTAAACGCGCGCGGGCGACAAGCCAGTCTGCGCGGGCGGTATCGAGCTGCGTGCGGGCAATCGCGCCTGTTGGCATAAGCTTTTGCATTCGGTTGACGTTAAGTGCAGCAACCTGAGCAGAGGCTTTGGCTCCTTCATAATCAGCCTGTGCGCCATCGAGCTGATTCTGACTGGTTGTATTTTCAAGCGTGGCCAGCAGTTGCCCTGCATTGACCCGATCGCCAATATCGACGCTACGCGTCACTATCCGGCCGCCGGTACGAAAGCTCAGAATCGTTTCATCGTGCGCATGGATCTCTCCGGTTCTTTCCAGCGCGGGAAGGGTTTGCGCTGAGCCAACAACAACGTAGCGCACCGTTCGCACAGGATCAGTCGTATTACCCTGGTTGTCCCCGCATCCGGGCAGCAGAAAAATCACTACCGAAAGAATGGTCAGGGGGAGAAAGTGCAGCCAGGAAAGGGTGCGCGCCACGTCGTACAAATGGTGCAGACTGTGGCGGAGGGAGAGTAAAAATTCATCTGACATAACGCCGCTCCATAAAGGTGATGGCGTTATTAAATGCGCGCTTAGTCGAGAAAGATTCGACGTTTCGTCAAGGTATTATCAAGAGCGGCTATTTTCCATCTCAGACGACGTCCAGGGTAACAAAAGGGTGACTGCGAGTCCGCCGGTTTCAGGTAACGACGCGCTGATACTGCCACCATGGGCCTGACAAATCGCGCGAGCAATCGACAAACCGAGACCGCTGCCGCCGGAGTGGCGGGCACGAGACTGCTCCTCCCGGCTAAAACGGTTGAACATTTCCGGCAGGAACTGGGAGGATACCCCCGGGCCGTCATCGCGAAATTCGAGGCAATATTGCCCGCTGGCGTAGTGCAGCGTGACATCAAGATGGCCGCCATCACGCCCGTAACGGAGGGCATTTTCCATAAGAATGGTGAAAACCTGGCCCATACGGAACGTATCGCCTTTGAAGGGACACGCCTGAGAATGATGAAGCCTGATTGTAAAACGATGTGCATCAGCCTGGGGCATGATCCATGTCGCCCGTTCTTTAAGCAGCTCATCCAGACGAAAGGGTTCGTTTTCCAGCACCAAATTCCCGGCATCAGACAGCGAGAGCAGATGAAGTTCATCGGTCAGGCGATTCAGGTGCTGAAGCTGTTTCATTACCATTGCCAGTTGTTCCGGGCTGGCATCAAACACGCCATCCAGCATGCCCTGCAAACGTCCGATAGCGGCAGTCAGGGGGGAGCGAAGTTCATGCGCCATGGCCACATGAGAGGTACGTAACTCTTTTTCATAGCGGGCCAGTTTCCCCGTCATGGCATTAAAGTCACTGGCAAAGCTGACCATTTCAGCCGGCGCATTCCTGATGAGCTCAGCCTGGCGGCCAAATTGCCCTTCGGCGACGTCCTTTGCCGCATCACGCAGCCGGCTGAACTGCAGCGCCAGTGGCCTGGCATATCGCAATCCCATCACCACAATAAAAGGGATCATGACCAGGACCAGTAACGCCACGGTGACCCAGTCCGCCGAGGCGATGGATGGGGTTGAATAACTCAACCCCCACCAGGTATCGACGATTTGATGGAAGCGCGCCGGGTTGGCCTGCGGGTTCTGGCTGAGCGCAAGAAACTCTTGCCGGACCGATACCGGCATTCTGCCCAGGTTCCAGTAATTCTGCACCGCATAACGTAGCCACATACAGGTCGCAATGACAATTACGCTTCCGATGGCCAGCGCTAATATACGTGCGCAAATCCAGCGCCACAGGGAGGAGTAGCGGGTTTTTGTCATGGTTGTCTGAACCTGTAGCCTACGCCGCGAACGTTAACCAGCACGCCGGAAATACCCGCCGCCTCGAGTTTTTTACGCAGGTTATAAATATGGGTATCCACCACGCGCTCCAGGGCTTCACTTTCCGGTAAACAGTGCTCAAGTAAATGCTGGCGGGAAAAAGGACGTGAAGGAGAGCGCATAAGCGTGGTCAGTAGTGAAAATTCGGTTGGGGTCAGATCCAACGTACGCGGTGTGGTGTCCCCGTCGACAATGCTCGCCACGATGGCCGTAACATTCACTTCAAGCGATTGCCAGCGAAGGATCTCTTCCTTTGTTTCTGTTTGATTGCTGCGGCGCAGTACCGCCTGCACCCGAGCCACAACTTCTCCCGGATGGTAAGGCTTAACAACATAATCATCAGCGCCATAGCGCAAGGCGCCAATACGATCGGGTGTATCTCCCATGGCGGTGACCATGATCACCGGAACATCATTTTTACGGCGCAGGCCAGCCAGGACTTCGGTGCCGTTAAGCCCCGGAAGCATCACATCCAGCAGGATCAGATCGGGTTTCCACCGGTGCGCCATATCCAGCCCGGAAAGACCGTCTCCGGTAATGACGACATCGTAATTTTCACGGCGTAAGTAGGCTTCGAGCACGCCAGCCGCATCGGCGTCATCTTCAATAATCAGCACTCTTCTGGACAACATCCATTCACCTTGACCGTTTCTTAACACTATCCCGACGATTCATTGATTTTGCCAAATCATACTGCGCCAACATTTTGTGGCGGCTCCTGCCTCAGGAGAAGCCGGCGTCTGTGAGGAGAACAGTATGATAGCGATAAAAAAAGCCCTGTATATGACCGTACCGCTTTTGACGGCCATGACATCCTGCGTACAAGCAAATGATGACACTTCCTCCGGCACCTTCACCATTGGGCTGGGAGGCCACTACACTCCGCGATATTCAGGTTCAGACAAGCAGGTATGGCAGGTGGTTCCTGTACTTCAGGGGCGTAACGGCGCATTTTTTATTGATACGCAGAAAGGGGTGGGATATGACCTGCAGAACGCCAGCGGCTGGTACTTCGAACATACGCTGGGATACGATCTGGGAAGGGCGGATAAAAACGCCAGCTGGCGGGCAGGGGCAAATAATCTGAAAGGGATGGGAGACATTGACGCCTCCCTGAACACGGCCCTTGCCGTCGGCTGGCAGGCGCTTTCGTGGCTCAGTGTTGAAGGTAAAGCGACGCTGCCTTTAACGGACAGCCAGGGGGTAAGCTACCAGGCATCCTTGACGTTGCTCCCTGTACAAACTGACCATGACACGGTCGCCTTTCAGACGGCGGCCCTGTTTGGCGACAACCGTTACCTGAATACCTGGTATGGGGTGGATCCGCAGCAGAGCCAGCGCTCAGGTTATAGCCGCTATTCAGCACCGGGGGGATTTTATGGCATAGACAACAGTCTGACCTGGAGTCACCAGTTTGATGCCCACTGGGGCACGCTCCTGAGCGCTGACTATACCTGGCTTGGGGAGCATGCAAATGAGAGCCCGATCGTGTTACGACGTAACGAGGCGGCACTGACAGCAGCTGTCATCTGGACATTTTAGGGCGGAGAAAGCGCGGCGTGCGGTTTGTCGGGAAAGGTTAACATTGAGTGAGTCGGCATTGTTTGGCAGATACGGAACCAGAAGCAAGACATGATGTTAACGGCGCCGGAAGGCCGGGTGCGGTCCGCGTGTCCTTGTTGGTGGCTTAACCGCAACATGTTAATGTAACTTTTATATTCACAGAGGATATGAAGTTTTTTACCAGACAGAGTAGGAATGCACTGTCGGGACAAATAGCATTTCTGGGAGCAATCTTGCTTAAAACTGCATCTGAATTTGAAGAGTCCAAACGCTTGCCGGCCCGGCATGGTGCGCCCTGGGAGTACCAAGAGTTTCTTGAACTTGTCAACGGAATTAAATGTGGGCTCACTACGACTCAACTTGCAACGTTCCATCAGCGCACCCCTGGTAGCATCACCGCAGCAGCAATGCGTTTGATCCCATCACCTGACAAACCGGAAAACCATATTCACGCGGTTGACGTACTTTTCCGCTACATGCGTGAGAAGGAAGACGTCGATCCTCATTCACTGGTTCTAGCCATTTGTCCGGCACCTGCTATCCGTAAGAATGCAATTTCTGCCCGAAACTTAACATTGCAACCAGCACCTGATGGCCAGCAATTTGTAAATGTAGCCGGCAACTTACAAGTGCCAAATAAAGAGCGTGGGCTTAATGTTTACACAGAGTTTCTGGCCGATAACGCCACTGATGCTGATGTACTGATGCTCGTCAGTGCAGCCGTGGCAAATATACCCAAAGAGCGTGATCGATACGCACTTGAAATGCGCCTAGGTGTAGATGATCAGCCACACACACTGGCTGAAATTGGAGAGGAAATGGGCGTTTCCCGGGAGAGAGTACGTCAAATTCAGGAACGTGGATTTAGGCGTTTAGCTGCTCGCGCACGTTATGAGGGCACATATGGCTCAGCACTGAAAAAACTGATCGAGCCAGCTTCTGCCTCCTCCGATGAACTGGCACTATGGCTGTTTAATACAGTTCGTTTTGACTTCGTCATTCCACTTAGGCTGGCTGCGAAGTTCATTCTTCGTACCGCCGGCTTTACCGTTCAGAAAGTAACTGAAGTAGTGGCATTATTGCCCGCTATAGAGCGGTCATACAAGGCGCAATTGCGTAAGCAGAACCGCAACCGTGCAGTGATGGAAAGAACCGAATCTGTCATTACCGGTTGGTTGAATGACAGTGAATGGCCAGAGACCATCGCTCCGCCACCGTCCATTGGGCAGCTTTCAAACCAGCGTCTGGTCAACGATTCAGACATCGCCGGTGATTTCTACTCTGAGAAACTCGATCGTATGGTGCAATACGAATCCGGACTCGAGCTTGAAGTATTGACGTTACTGGAACGTAGTGAGCTGATCACCTATTACCAAGAACAGCCAGCTGTAATTCCCTATACCTTCAGGGGCAGAAACCGCCTTTACTACCCGGATCTGTTTGTTGCTACGGCAGACGGCCGTGGATTGCTTATAGAGATAAAACCGACAGACAGAATGGCTTTAAGCATCAACCGGGTCAAATCAAATGCAGGGCGAGCATGGGCGCACGCCCGTGGATGGGGTTGGTTAGTCATGAGCCTTCGACATACGTTTCGCCAGGTCGAGGATTATCAAATTCCTGCCTCTATTGTTGCGTTGCTTAATAAAGAACTAAAAGAGCATGGTGTTATTACCTGGAGCAATCTTATCGATTTACGCACACGGTACGGTCTGAGGCGATTCGATATTACTGCCTATGTAATTCAATCAGAAGCCGAATTTGACGAGACTTATAGTATGAAGCCAAAAAGCTAATCTTGTGCTACCACATCTCTAGCTAAGGGGATACAGCAGCGGCATAGAGGTTTCCGTGTCCATCAGGATCCATTGCCGTTTGCAGCCAGATATAACCAACTAGTTTACTGAATTCACGACATTTACCACTCAATTACCATGGACATGAATAGAATGTACTCTGTACCTAATGCAAGATCTCAAATCAATCCAAGATCACTTCATGAACTGCTTAATTTGGGCAATGCCGGATGGTGCCAGACATCTTGAAAAGCCCCCTTTAAGGAGGCTAAGCGACGAGTCATACAGGTACTGTTCTTAGCTTTGAGGTCCACAGAGTCAATATCGCTGAGAAAATAAGTATTCCTGCACTCAACGCAAATGTACTTTGAAAACCAAACTGATCAAACAAAATCCCGCCCACTGTAGACCCCAGTGCGATTGAAAACTGAACTGTTGCTACCATAAGACCGCCCCCTGATTCTGTATCTGACGCAGTGGCACTGGCAACCCAGCTCCACCATCCTACCGGTGCAGCTGTTGATAACACGCCCCAAAGTCCCAACAAAACACAGACGGTAGGAATATTGTTACCCATAGGGATCAGGATGACAGCGACTGAAGCCATGACAAGTGGTATCCCAACCAGTGTCTGATAAAGGCGATTTTTGATCACAAAACCAATCGCTGTCGTTCCGGCAAGTCCAGCTACCCCAATCAGTAACAATATTAGCGTTACTGCATCAGAATTAACTTTCGTGACATTCTCCAGAAACGGTCGGATGTAGGTAAACAGAGTAAACTGCCCCATGAAAAAGATACCGGCGGCACACATACCAACCGCGACATTCTTTTTTCGTAAAAGCGAGGTAACAGATGACCCGGTTTTACCAGATTTGCCGGGCTCCATAGAAGGAAGGCTTATCCATTGCCATACAAACGTAATTATTGCGACAGGTACTAAACACAGAAAAGCTCCACGCCAGCTTATGGCAGCCGTAAGATAACTTCCAAGTGGGGCTGCCACTACGGTTGCCAGGGCGTTTCCTCCATTGAACACGGCCAGGGCACGCGGTACCTTACTAATGTGCACCAGTCTTACTGCTGTAGCGACTGACATTGACCAGAATCCTCCAATGACAACACCAATCATAGCTCTCCCCAGCATATAGATAAGATAATTAGGGGCGAGTGCGACTAACACGGCAGATAATCCCATCAGAGCTGTCAACGCCAGTAAAAGAAACTTTCTGTTCAGTGTTCCGGCTAGTCTGCGTATGCTAAGACTTGTAAATACGGCAAAAACACCTGAGATTGTCATTCCCTGACCAGCTGTACCTTCCGTTATCCCTAAATCATGGGCAAGTGGAGTTAACAGACTGACAGGCATGAACTCTGAAGCGATCAGAGCAAACACGCAGAGTGAAATAGCGAATACACCATTCCAGTTAGAATTATCTGAAGTATCATTCAAAGATGTTTGTTCTATTTTTGAATGCTTTTTTGTCATCGTCAGTACCTTTAAAACGGGCATTGGAAAAAACGGGGCCACCGGCCCCAAAAAGAGGGTTGAAATTAAAAAGAGAGGATTAATATGAACATCACAACGTCAGTGGACTTATGAATCTGGAAAGTGTTACATATTCCTGATATCACATCGTCGACGCATCTATAACATAGCGATATCGGGCTTTCTTATTAAACACGTTATCCCATGCTTCATTAATTTGCTCTGCCTTGATTATCTGGATGGTGGGTAATATTTTATTTTCAGAACAGTAATTTACAACTTCCTGAGTTTCTTTCATGCCGCCAATCATTGACGCATTGAAATTAACTCTTGATGCTGCAAGACCAAGCGCATTGAGTGTAATCTGAAAACCTTCTGGCATGCCGATCTGTGTGAAAGTTCCGTATGGCTTCACAACTGATGCGTAGGCTGCGACGTCGAACTGATAAGGGATCGTGGAAATCATATAATCCAGACTTCCCTGATAAGCCTTCAATTTGTCAGAACTATCGACCACAATTACTTCTTTGGCCCCGAAGGAAAGAATATCGTCAACTTTCGATGGCGTAGTTGTGAATGCATATACCTCCGCTCCTTTAGACACGGCAAGCTTTATGGCCATATGGCCCAGACCACCAATTCCGGCCACTCCAACTTTCATTCCCTTGACGATACCAGCCTTCATGAGCGGTGAATAAGTGGTAATGCCTGCACAAAGCAGGGGTGCAGCTTCCTGGAAGGTAATGTTTTCAGGAATATGAACAGCAAAATGATCGCGCACCACGATGTTTGTGGAATACCCTCCCTGTGAAATTCCCGTGGGAGAATCGCTTTCAGGGAAACCATAAGTGAAGACAGTAGCTGGACTGTATTGCTCCGTGTTCTCAAGCTGCATCAGCTCTGAGTCTGGAAGAGTGCTGTTGACCATACATCCAACGCCTGCTCGATCACCGATCTTGAACCGGGTGACATTCTTTCCAACCGCCGCCACAATGCCTACGATTTCATGCCCTGGAACCTGAGGATATTTTTGGACCCCCCAGTGTCCTTTCATCTGATGGATATCAGAGTGGCAAATACTTGCATATTTAGTCTCAATCAAAATATCGTTGTCACCAACTGCTCTGCGTTCAAAGGACCAGGGCGAGAGTTTTCCGGAAGTGTCAAACGCTGCATAACCGCGAGTTCTAACTCTGGAACCATTTACAACAGCGGCAAGTAAACCAATTGGACTGCTCAGCAACACACCGGCTCCTATGACAACCCCAGAACGAACAACAAATTCGCGACGAGTCAGATTTTTTTCTTCATCCATCATTACACTCCTGCTCATATTTTTGACCGGGTTTGCTTTCTGCTTCTGAAAGGAAGCCGAATGTATGCTAATAATGGTTAATCCCGGCAAGTTAAATTTTCCTGGAGGCCAGGAAAACGCCAGCGTACTTTCAGATAAATTCATCTGTTAAGTGAGCAGATAACAATTTACAGGCTTGAGGTAACATAAAATACACAAATACTTCAAATTACTTGCCTGATCCTCTGAGGATTGCATTGGTAGATCAAGTCTGTGGTGCGGTGACAATGAAGGTACAGTCTTTCGCTAATACGGAAATGAGTCCGGCATCTGACACTACTTCTCTTCTCAATGCAGATAATAAATTGATTATTATGATATTGCGGTATTCCAGCTCACCACCGTCATAGATTTAGCCTGCGAAAATCGCAGGCTATACTTATTAAAGCGCCATATTCAATAAGGCCTCAGCCTCTCTGGCCGTAATTTTTCCATGCTCACCCAAGGCAATGTGACCATGTTCTTTTAACTTACGAATAACTTCTGCAATGGCTTCATCCCCTAAATCATAATCAGAGAGTCTGGTTTTAACCCCCAGTTGTTCAAAAAAAGCGACCGTGGCATTGATAGCCTCATCGGCCATTTTTTCGGTATCAGATGCGGGAATATTCCAGACCCGAGCACCGTACTGAGCCAGCTTCTCAGATTTTTCATTTTTGCAGTAGCGCCACAGGGCAGGCATCACAATCGCCAGAGTGCGGGCGTGGTCAATGCCATACAAGGCTGTAATTTCCTGACCAATCAAGTGAGAAGCCCAGTCTGTCGGTACACCGGCACTTAACATCCCATTCAGGGCCATTGTAGCCGCCCACATGATATTCGCTCTGGCGTCGTAGTCTTGAGGATTTTTAAGGGCTGTCGGGCCTTCTTCTTTCAGCGTATTGAGCAATCCTTCCGCTAGGCGGTCCTGCACCTTCGCGTTTACCGGGTAAGTGATATATTGTTCAAGTATATGGACAAAGGCATCCACAACCCCGTTTGCGGTTTGCCGCTCAGGCAGCGTGTAGGTAATTTCCGGTTCAAGCACGGAGAACTGCGGCATAACGCACGGAGATGCAAAAAAGAGTTTATCCTGCGTGGTGGCACGATTAATCACAGCCGTGTTATTCATCTCGGACCCCGTCGCTGCAAGCGTCAGTACGCATCCAAAAGGCAAAGCCTGTTATTTTCATAAAGAGCGGCCGCGGCGATGAATTTTGTACCATCGATGACTGAACCACCGCCAACGGCCAGGAGAAAATCAATTTTTTCCGCTTTGACAATCTCGACCGCTTTCATCAGGGTTTCGTAATGTGGATTGGGTTCAACCCCACCAAATTCAAAAACAAGGGTGTTTTTAAGGGATCCTTTTACGCGTTGCAGAATGCCGTGTTTTATTACGCTGCCCCCGCCATAGACGATCATGACCTTTTTATCCTGCGGGACTTCCTGCGCAAGTGCAGGGATTTGGTCATGCCCAAACAGAATTTTTACCGGGTTGTGATAGATGAAATCTTGCATAACTGTTACCTCAGGATCAGAGCCACAAACGCGTTATCAGTGTGATGACACGCTCACTATTGATGATGTGAAGGTAACATTTGATATAAAATTTATTAATCAGCATTTATTTCACTTACTTGTGAAAAATATTTGATAATTAATCATTGGCTGGTACGCTGGCTTCTCCCTTGGAGGAGGTGAGTGTGGATGAACTGAAAGTTTTTTTAAGCGTGGCCAGACTCAAGAGCTTTACTAAAGCGGCAGCAGAGATCGGTGTGACGCCCTCAGCTGTCAGCCATACAGTAAAATCCCTGGAAGAAAGGCTTGGGATCAGGTTGCTGGCCAGAACCACCCGCAGTATCTCCACCACAGAAGCGGGTGAAAGGCTGATCAACGAAATTGGCCCCTTGATGGAGCAGGTTGATGACGCAATAAGTCGGCTGAGTGAGCTTCGTGAAAAGCCCACTGGCATCATTCGCCTTACGGGTTCAGATGATGTTATCCAGTACCTGATCCGCCCGGTGCTGCCTGACTTCCTGAGCCGCTACCCTGACATTCAGATTGAAATCGGAATTGATTATGGATTTACCGACATCGTTGATCAGCGTTTTGATGCGGGGATCCGCCCCGGAGATGCGCTGAATAATGATATGATTGCCGTTAAAATCAGCCAGGACTGGCGGCAATTGATTGTTGCAGCACCGGATTATTTTCAACGTTATGGCAAGCCTAAAAAACCGCAGGATCTTTTGAACCACAACTGCATCAACGTCCGGTATTCCGACACGAGTGGTTTGTATGCCTGGGAATTCGAGAAGGAAGACCAGAAGTTCAGCCTGAAGGTGAAGGGGCAATATATTGCGAACAGCACGGTACATCAGCTTGATGCCGCTCTTGATGGCCTGGGCGTAGCCTGCCTTCCAGAATATGTTGCGGATGAATATATCAGAAACGGCAGGTTGATGGCGGTCCTGACCGAGTGGTGCCCCTGGTTTGAGGGCTACCACATCTTTTATCCTCACCGCCGACAGGATTCTCCCGCCTTTATGGCTTTCCTGCAAGTTTTGCGCAACCGGTACAATAACAGGATAAGGTAAAATACATGACGATAATACTAAAGCTTACCAGCTGACTTTCTCAGCACGGTTATATCCCTCTTGGGTGATTCCCCGAACATCCGCGTATATTCCCTGCTGAAATGGGACAGGCTTTCGTAACCGACAGCATAGGCTGCTGTGGTGACATCGTAATGTTCATTCAGCATCAGTCGCCTGGCTTCATTGAGGCGCAGCCATTTCTGATACCGTAGCGGGCTCATTCCCGCAAGCTGCCTGAAGTGTTGGTGGAAAGAGGGTGTGCTCATTTGCACCCGACTTGCCAGTTCTTCTACGCGTAAAGGTGATGCAATATTGGTCTTTAACCAGTCAATAGCTTTACCGATACGGTAGCCATGGCCGTCTACTGCTGCAATCTGTCTGAGATGATCGGACTGATCGCTCATCAAAAGCCGGTAATGTATCTCCCTTTGAATCAGCGGCCCGAGAACAGGAATGGCTTCAGGCTCGTCAAGCAAAGAAAGCAGACGGCAGAAAGGCTCCAGCAAAACATCAGTAATAGTTCCTATACCGACACCCGTTCCCGCGTCTCGTTTTTTAACCGGCGGCAGGCTTCCCTGTGCAATTAATTCCATCAGTACGCGCTGGTCAAGTTTATAGGCTACGCCCACGCAGGGACGGGATGTCGAAGCCTGTAATACTTCCGAGCTGGCAGGCAGGTCAAGAGAGGTGATCAGGAATTTTTCCGCATTGTATTCGTAAGGTTCACCACCAACCCACATGATCTTCGCGCCATCGGCCACCAGAACGATACTGGGAGGGACCAGGCAGCTTACCGGAGGAGCGGGTTCGTTTCGGCGGAACAATTCGAGACCTTCTACGGCTGTAGGGAAATCACCGGTGCCGGGTGTGCGCTGAGCTATATCGACCGAAAGTTCACCCAGTAGTTTTTCAACCGACTTGTCAGAAATCATTCTGTAATGCCTCACATTTGTTACGTTTTTTGACGTTAACAACTTAGCAGCTATGAAAATTGAAATACACGCTTTGAGATCAGGTTCAGAGGATCAGGCAAATAATGCAGAGTATTTTAATAACACCTTTCATTAAAGACACTCAAAATAACAACACTGAAATGAGGCAGTGTCCTGTAAGTCAGGGTTCACCGCGAGCAAATTTAAACCGTTCAGGTTAAAGCCATTTTTAACTGCCAGACAGGTTATCCGGAGGAGAAATACGTGAAAGAGTTTACTTTCTACAACCCAACCCGAATCGAATTCGGTTCCGGAAAAGAGAATACTATCGGTGCACACATTGCCAGTGCTGGCGCACGTAAAGTCCTGCTGTGCTACGGAAGCGAACGTATTAAACGAGAAGGCCTGTTCGCTACGGTCAGTCAGAATCTTGCCGATAACAGCATCGAGCATATAGAACTTGGCGGTATCGTAAGTAACCCGGTGATATCCAAAGTCCGTGAAGGGGTGGAACTGGCGAAACACCATAACGTGGACGCTATCCTGAGCGTTGGCGGCGGCTCCGTACTTGACAGTGCTAAGGCTATTGCGGCCGGTGCACATTATAAAGGTGACGTCTGGGATTTATTCGCTGGTAAAGGCGAGCTTTCCTCTGCTTTACCTTTGTTTGCCATTCTGACCCTGGCCGCAACGGGAAGCGAAATGAACCCGTATGCCGTTGTCACCAATGAAGAAACACATGAAAAATTATCGATCGGTAACGACTACACGCGTCCGGTGGTATCCGTACTGAGTCCGGCACTGATGGCGGGCGTCTCCCGCGATTACCTGGTCTATTCTGCCGCTGATATCATTTCACACCTTATCGAAGTGTACTTCACCGCAACCGTTCAGCCTGCAATTCAGTCGCGTCTGGTTGAAGCACTCCTAAATACGGTAATTGAAACCACACAAACGCTCATCGCCAGTCCGGATGATGAAGCTGCGCGTGGGGAATTTGCCTGGGCTGCAACCCTTGCTCAAAACGGTTTGATCCTGTCAGGCTGTGCCGGATTCAGTTATCCAAATCATGCAATCGAGCACTCTTTATCCGCACTTTTCAACGTTCCGCATGGGGCAGGGTTGTCCGTTGTTATGCCCGCCTGGATGAAATGGTACAAAAACCGAAATACACCGCAGTTTGAGCGTTTCGCAAAATATGTGTTCGGACTCAGTTCGGCAGATGACGGCATCGCAGCACTTGAGAAGTGGTTCGAAGAAATTGGTACGCCAACACGTCTTGAACAGCTGAACATCAGGGAAGCAGATCTGCCCACGATCGTTGAGAACGTCCAGATCAATGTCAAAGCGTTTGGTATTGCCAGTGATTACCCGCCGGAAGTTGTAACTGAAATACTCATGCATGCTGTCTGAAACATATCCCTCAATATCCAATGAAAGGTTTTAATATCATGACGCTAAAATCTTCAACGCGCTTTTTTAATGGCGCACTCCTTGCCGGGGCGATGGCTCTGATTTCAACAGAAGCTGCGGTCGCCCAGCCTGCACCAGGCACAGCAGATTCTTCAGTCCGTCTGGTTCAGACGTGGGATAAAACTTTCCCAAGGAGCGAAAAAGTGGATCATCAAAAAGTTACTTTTAAGAACCGTTACGGCATTACGCTGGCCGCTGATGTATATCTTCCTAAAGATCGCGGGAACAAGAAGCTTGCTGCGCTTGTGATTTCCGGGCCATTTGGCGCGGTAAAAGAGCAGGCTTCAGGTCTTTATGCTCAGACCCTGGCAGAGCGCGGATTCGTGACGCTGGCATTTGATCCGTCTTATACCGGTGAAAGCAGTGGTGAACCCCGCAATATTGCTTCACCTGATATCAATACCGAAGACTTTATGGCCGCAGTCGATTTCATTGGACTGCAACCTTATGTGGATCGTGAACGTATCGGTGTCATCGGTATCTGCGGCATGGGTGGGATTGCCCTGAACGCTGTCGCCGTGGATAAACGCGTAAAAGCGGTCGTTGCCAGCACCATGTATGATATGAGCCGCGTGATGTCGAAAGGATACAATGACAGCGTAACGCCGGAGCAACGCGAGCAGGCGCTGGAGAAGATGAGCCTCCAGCGCAGGGAAGATGCGGCAAACGGTAAACCTGCATACCAGCCAGCCTATAATAAACTGAAGGGCGGTGAAGCACAGTTCCTCGTGGACTATGCGGACTATTACATGACCAAACGCGGCTATCATCCCCGAGCCGTCAACTCTGGTAACTCATGGTCTGTGACAACGCCGATGGCCTTCATGAATTTCCCGCTCATGACCTATATTAAGGAAATTTCTCCGCGCCCGATCCTGTTCATCCATGGTGAAAAAGCGCATTCGCTTTACTTCTCCAAAACGGCTTATGAAGCGGCAAATCAACCAAAAGAGCTTCTGATTGTTAAAGATGCCACACATGTCGATTTATATGATCGTATGGATAAGATCCCATTCGATAACATCACTGCATTTTTCAACAAAAATCTTAATAAGTAAGCCATAGCATCGTCCGGTGTTTTCAGATGCAGTGTCTGTGCGACAAACGACAGACACTGCTCTCTTAGCATGGGGTGTTGGGTATTCCCCCTATAGAGCGTGCCGAATGGATACTAAACAAACGTTTTCACTTAGCTATGATGACCTGACCGGCGAATGCGTGAAGATGATAAAAGAACTTCAGACAAACGCAGACAGTCTTGATGGTATTGGATTTGCGCTCGAACAGGCAAAAATACAGGCAGTGCTGGTACTCTGGAGTCGACTGGCAACCGCAGGAAAGGCATGCCAACTCAGTTTTATTATGGGCCGCCAATATATTATTCAGTTGATAGCCGGTAATACCGTCGCTGAGATGCATTAATCCTAATTCAAATAACAGCCACTCTGCTGTTACTGGTGAAGCAGGCTCTAATTTCTCATGCAACATTAATTTATCGAGTTAATGGTGCAAGAGAAAAAAACAGCCGATATGAAAAAGGAGAGGTTTATGTTCTGGAACTCTGAAGTATTAACAAGAATAGATGCGGCCGATGACCTTAAAATCGCTCCGTATCATCCCGATATGAATACGACCGGTACGCCGACATGGATTTGGGAAGTGAAGGTGGATAACCGACTTTTCGTCCGAGCCTATAGTGGTACCCGTTCAAAATGGTATCAGGCTGCATTGTCCCAGCAGGCGGGTAAGATACTGGCTATTGGACAGGAGTTCGACGTCCTGTTCGCAAAACCATCAGACCCTGAGCTTGAAAGTAAAATAGATCAGGCTTACCAGAAAAAGTACTCCGGCAGCAGCTATGTTTCCGCAATGACAGGGACACGCGCCAGAGCGGCCACGATTGAGATTTTACCTTCGTGATTTCCTGTCAAAGTGATACTGCGTGTTCTGTGAGGCAAGATCTGCCTGTTTAACTTTAATTTCCCTGAAACTGGAGGCAAGTATGAAACCACTCTTTCCGGGCCTGCCTGTTAAAATGCTGGCGCTTTTTCTGCTGGTCTTAGTGATCCCCCTAAAAGCTGCCATCAGTAAAGAGAAAAGCCATATAAGGACGCTTGTAATCGTTTCTCATCCGTATCCGGAGCGGTCCGTTATGATTAAAGGGCTACAGCAGGCGGCTGAGAGCGTAGATGGAGTCACTGTTCGTAACCTTGAAACGCTCTATGGTTTCGATACGCGCAAGATAAACGGTGATGAGGAGAGGCGTATCACACGCCAGAATGACAGGATAGTATTTATCTTTCCCACTCACTGGTTCAATATCACCCCAATGATGAAAGCGTATATGAATGACACATGGGGTAGCGTTGGCCCGGATTTATGGAAGGGTAAGGAAATGCTTATTGTTACTACTGCTGCCGGTGATGACTCAACATACGGAAAAAATGGCAGAACAGGTACCGAGCTTGCCGATGTTTTCACCCCCATGAAAGCCAGTGCATTACATGCGGGCATGACATGGCTCCCGCCACTTGTTTTTCAGGGGGTGAGAACCAGCCAGCTGCCTGAATACCAGCGCCAGCTGATTGAACGCCTGACAAAGTAGAAATCCGCCTTCACAGAAGGCGGCTCTTATACTGGCGACTGGTATAGTGGCTGTCTTTGACGCTATGGAGCAACACTCCTGTTGGCTTACCCCGAAGCTCCCAGGCCATCTGCAACGCTTTGACCGTGAGTGCTGAGCCCGGCGACGTCGACATGGCCCAGCACACAGGTTTACGGGCGAACTATGTGAATCATTTGTAGGGGAGGGCATATGTACTCCCGATGCAAAGCGTCCATGCTCGCTCAGCGGAGTACTGAACCTCTATAAGGAAATGAGCGTGTTGAACAAGAAATTCCTTTCCCTGATACAGGATGTGGCCGGTTGCAACCATATGTCTCCTGCAGAGGCGGTAGAGTGGCTCGACACGCATTTACTGATCAGATAGTTAATAAAACGGCAGACCGCATGTACATGATTTATATTCGTATTGCGCTTGCTAATTACTGCAAATCCGAGTGTAGGCAACACAAGCAATGTCCAAAGTCACCGGTTAGGAGCAACGCTCAAAACATGATTTAACATAATATACATTATGCGCACTCATATTGTGGTGGCTAAGTTGTTAGGTTTTCTCCTGGATAAGACTCGTAGATTCAGCATCGATAGATTCTGATGACGGCTCATGCGGCGGAGTTTTTTGCTTTGGATAAAGTTAACCGACTCAAAGTTATTAGGACGTTATCGTTCGGCGTCTGACTACACTTGATGGCCACACAGCGCCTGAGCATATCTGACAGCCTGTGCCGATGCCTTCTGTCGCGTTACCGTGAATCTGGCCCGCTGGGTATGGCTAGCCGTCGTCGTTGAAAACCCAGCAATAACCAACGACCTGATGGTCTTGCCCGGTACGTACTCAATATTATCCGCTTGAGATATCTGACAGACACTGCCGACGATTGTTGGAGCGCTATCGTGAACATGGGCCGCTTTCACTTGTTAACCGTCGTCGTGGCCAGCCTGGCAACCGGCAACTCATGCCGGGCCTCGCTGAACGAGCACTGCGTACTATCCGCGAACATTACGCTGATTTTGGTCCGACAGTACGCCAGCTGATGACACCGACTGGTTCAGGGAACCCTGGCAAGTTACGGCCGCGCGTACATCAATCACGCCTGCGTCGGGCCTGTACCCCAGAGCGCATCCAAATTGATGTCTGCGGGCATCACGGGTTCGAGTGATCGTAATACGCTTATCGCCCTCCTCCATTTGTCAATATGTGTGCTTTCTGTTGACCTAATTTGACAATTGGTGACCAGGCAGTAATTATCATGTTAATTACTGACCAGGCAGCTATCATGAATACCCCAATCGACTCTTCCCATAAAAACCTGCATCTGGGTTTGCTGTTCCATCTGGCAAACCAGTTTAAGGACCTGCTTATCGGCCATTACTTTGCCGACAGCGGCATTACCGCACCGCAATTTAAGGTATTGATTAATATATTTAAAGGTAACACCAGCCCGGCAGAAATCTGCAAGAGCCTGCAGATGGATACCGGGGCAATGAGCCGTATGGTTGCACGTATGGTGAAGAACGACCTGATCGAGCGCCGCCCGAATCCGCACGACAAGCGCCAGGTGATCCTGGCCCTTACGGCAAAAGGTCAGACGCTGTGCAATACGTTTCAGAATGAAGCACTGAATACCATCCTCGCGGACTTAACGGCGCGTCTGACGCCCGAAGAATCCCGGCAGCTCGCAGATATTCTTATCAAAATGCTGCCCGATGAATTCACGGCCCCCCATCGCTAATTAAGGTCACCGGTTATGTCTATGGAAAATAACGCGCCTCCCTCTGACAAGCGCCCAGGCAAGCGTACAAGAAACTTCGCCATTTTATTACTGATCCTGATCCTCGCGGCAGGAGGCTGTCTGGCCTGGTATCTGCTTTACGCCCGCTATTACGAGAGCACCGACGATGCTTACGTCAACGGAAATCAGGTCACCCTGACACCGCAAATCACCGGTACCGTGACTCAGGTGACCGTGGATGAAGGCGATTATGTCGAAAAAGGCCAGCCCCTGGTTCTGCTGGACCCAAGCGATACCGCCATCGCCCTGCAGCAGGCTGAAGCCAATCTCGCCAGCACAGTGCGTCAGGTGCGTGGTCTCTATAGCACTGCCGACAACTACCGTGCACAAGTTGCTGCCAAAAAAGTAGCCCTGCAAACAGCGAAAAGTGACTATGTGCGCCGGGAAAAAATTGTCAATTCCGGTGCCATTGCGGTGGAAGATCTGGCGCACTACCGTGATGCCGTGACCAGCGCGCAAAGCGATTTACTGGCTGCCGAGCAAGCGCTCAAAACCAATCAGGCGATGGTTGATGACACCGTGGTGGATAACCATCCTGAAGTCAAAACCGCCGTTGCGACGCTGCGCCAACGCTATCTCGATAACTCCCGCAGCACCATTGTTGCGCCCGTCAGTGGTTACGTCGCTAAACGTGCTGTGCAGCTCGGGATGCGTGTCACCTCCGGCACCACGCTGCTTGCCATCGTGCCGCTGAATGAAGTGTGGGTGGATGCCAACTTTAAAGAGAGCCAAATGCAGGACATGCGCATTGGGCAAAAAGTAGAGCTGAATGCGGATCTCTATGGCGATAACGTGAAATATCACGGCACCATCGAAAGTCTCGGCATTGGTACCGGTAGCGCATTCTCACTGTTGCCAGCCCAGAACGCCAGCGGCAACTGGATCAAAATCGTCCAACGCCTGCCGGTACGCATCACGCTTGATCCACATGACATGCAGAAGCATCCGCTGCGTGTGGGTCTGTCGATGAACGCTGAGGTGGATATCCGCAATCAGGGTGGTCACCTTCTGCCACAAAAAACCGTCGAACAGCCGCGATTCCGTACCGATGTGTATGAAACGCCAATGGAAGCAGCCGATAAACTGGTGGCGAAAATCCTTCATGACAACACCAGCGCTGTAGCCCAGCGCTAAGAGAGAAGCTATGTCAGAGCCGAAGGCAGCCTTTACGCCCCCCAGCCTGTTCCTGGCGACGCTTGCCCTGTCGCTGGCGACCTTTATGCAGGTGCTGGACTCCACCATCGCCAACGTGGCGCTGCCGACAATCTCCGGCAACCTGGGCGTTAGCGCCGATCAGGGGACATGGGTTATCACCTCTTTTGCGGTGTGTAACGCTATTGCTCTACCGTTGACAGGCTGGTTTACCCGCCGATTCGGGCAGTTGCGGTTGTTTATCGCCTCGGTGATGTTCTTTACCCTGACGTCATTTCTGTGCGGCTTCGCCCACAGCATGACGGAGCTCATCATCTTCCGTGCGTTGCAGGGCTTTTTCGCCGGGCCGATGTTCCCGATGTGTCAGACGCTGTTGCTGGTTATCTTCCCGCCGATGAAACGCAGCATGGCGCTGGCGCTGCTGTCGATGGTGACCGTGGTGGCGCCTATCGTGGGGCCTATCACCGGCGGCTGGCTTACCGATAACTACTCCTGGCCGTGGATCTTCTACATCAACGTGCCGATTGGGATTTTCGCCTCCATCGTGGTCTGGTCGCAGCTGCGCATGCGTGAAGAAACAACGCAGTCATCGCCTGTCGACTATATTGGCATCGCGCTGTTGGTGCTTGGCGTAGGCCTGCTGCAGGTGGTGCTGGATAAGGGCAACGACGAAGACTGGTTCTCTTCTACGCCCATTATCGTGATGTCTATTGTCTCGGCGATCAGCCTGATTTGCTTTGTGATATGGGAGCTGGACGAACGTCACCCGATTGTGAACCTGCGGCTGTTCAAAGACCGCAACTTCGCCATCGGCACGTTGGCGCTGATGCTGGGCTATGCCGCGTTCTTTGCCATCAACATTATTCTGCCGCAGTGGTTGCAGACCCAGATGGGCTACACGGCTATCTGGGCCGGTCTCGCCGCTGCGCCGATGGGCTTCTTACCACTGGTGCTGACGCCGGTCATCGGACGTTACGCCACCAAAGTGGATTTGCGAATTTTATGCTCAGTGTCATTCCTGACAATGGGGGCATCCTGTCTGATGCGCGCGCAGTTCAATACTGACGTGGATTTCCGCACCATCGCCAGCGTGCAGATGTTTATGGGGATTGGCGTGGCCTTCTTCTTCATGCCGCTGACCACCATTGTGCTGTCGAATCTGCACGGTAACGAAGTGGCGGAAGGCTCAGGACTGGCCACGTTCTTTCGCGTACTCGGCGGCTCCTTTGCCTCATCGTTAACCACATGGATCTGGCAGCGACGTGAAGTTTTCCACCACGCGAATCTGACCGAGAGCGTGACACAGTACAACCCAGCGGCTATGGATTACGTAAATAAGATGGGTGGCCCGACGCAGCAGCATCTTGCGATGATTGACCAGGTGGTTACCCAGCAGGCCTACATGATGTCGACAATCGACTATTTCTGGGTGCTCGGCTGGGGCTTTATGGCGCTGATTATCATTATCTGGTTCACCCGCCCGCCGTTCGTGAAATCGGGTATGCCAGGCGCCCCCGCAGCAGGTCACTAAACTGAAATTCACATAGGCAAACTTAGCTGAACGAGCACTGCGTACGGATGGCACTATCGAGCGCCGGGCCAGTGCCTCTTCCCTGCCCTCTATCACGTAAGACCGCCTGGAACGGGCTCTGGAGATGATAAGAGTGTTGAATAACATGACCCCATTTCTGATAACGGTGTTTGACGTTTACTGCTCAGTTATATCGCAACGGCGTCTGCCCAACAGCTGATAACAATTGTCGAGTCCACGGGTGGCGTGGCGCCCGAAAAATTTGATCCACACTGCCGCTTTCGACTACCTCGCCGTCTTTCATCACCGCAATACGATGACTCATATGCTGCACCACGCCCAGATCATGAGAGATAAACAGCATTGACAGATGCAAACGGCGTTGCAGCGCTACCAGCAAATCCAACACTTGCGCCTGGGTGGTGACATCCAGCGCCGACACCGGCTCGTCGCAAATCAGAATATCCGGCTCGCAGGCCAGGGCCTGGGCGATGGCGATACGTTGCCGCTGCCCACCGGAAAGCGTGGCCGGACGTCGCGTCAGCAGATCAGGACTTAAACCAACCAGCGCCAGCAACGCCTGCGCACGTGACAACCGGTCCGCGGCTGTGAGCGTCGTATGCAGGCGCAGAGGCTGTTGCAGCAATTGCGCCACGTTATATTGCGGATTAAATGAACCCAGCGGATCCTGCACAATCGTCTGGATACGCGACCGCAACGGCTGCCGCTGACGTTCTGTCAGCCTGCTCCATGGTTGCCCAGCGAGAAGGATCTCGCCCTGTTGCGGTGCCTGCAGCGCCAGCGCCAGTTTGCCTAGCGTGGTCTTCCCGCTACCGGATTCGCCCACAATGCCCAGCGTTTCGCCCTGCGCGACCTCTAACGTCACCTGATTGACGGCCTGCAAGCGACGGCCATCCGGCAGAACATACGCCAGTGATACGTTATCGGCAGCCAGCACGGGTGTGGTGCTGTCGGTACTGATGTTCTCCCGCACTACCGTTTGACCCAGCGGATCGTTTCCTGTTAACCACGTCCCACGCGTACCGGCAGAGGGAATGGCCGCCAGCAGACGGCGGGTATAAGGGTGTTGCGGCGCATGCAGCACCTGTCGCACCTTGCCGCTCTCCACTGCTTTGCCCTGCCGCATCACCACCACACGGTCGGCAATATCCGCCACCACCGATAAATCATGGGTGATCAGCAGCACGCCATGCCCGGCATCCGCCAGGGCCCTGAATACATTCAAAACTTGTTTTTGTACGGTGGCGTCCAGCGCGGTAGTAGGTTCATCGGCAATGAGTAATCGCGGCCCCGCCGCCAGCGCCGACGCGATGAGCGCTCGTTGGCGCAAGCCACCGGAGAGTTCATGTGCGTACTGCGCCATCCGGTTATGCGGATCGGGGATGCCGGTTTGCGTTAACAGCTCCGCCACGCGTTCGCGAACTGCCGCCCCCCGTTCCAGGCGGTGCGTCAACAACGGCTCCGCGACTTCCTGACCAATCCGGCGCAGCGGGTCAAGCGAGGTCAGTGCATCCTGCAAAACAAAACCAATTTCGCGCCCGCGTAGTTGCTGCCAACGGCGGGCATCGCACGCCAGTAAATTCTGCGACAGGCCATCGTGCCCATGCAATATCAGGGACTCGGCGCGAACAGCCGCCCCTGCCCCCGCCAGCCCGACTAGCGTCCGGGCCGTGACGGATTTACCCGAACCGGACTCGCCTACCAAAGCCAGGACTTCACCGGCATGCACGTCAAACGATAAGGCGTTAACCGCCTCAATCAGCCCCTGCGGCGAGGGGAAGCTGACGCTCAGTTGCGCCACCTGTAACAGCGGTTGCTGGAAGGTCTCTGAAGTCATGCGATCCCGCCTTTGGCAATAAGGGTTTGAACACGTCGGCCCAGCAGCGTAATGGCAATCACCGACAGCGCGACAACGCTGGCGGGCAGCAGGCTGACCCATGGGGCGCTATCGAGAAAATTACGTCCCTCAGAGAGCAATGCGCCCCACTCCGCCGTCGGCGGAGTCACCCCAAGTCCAAGGAAACTGAGGGCCGAGGCGGATAATATGGAATACCCTATCCCCACCGTTGCCAGTACCAGCAGCGGGCGCAGCGTATTGGGCACAATATGGCGCAAAATAATCACCATTGGCGGCTCTCCCAACGCCACCGCATGTTGCACATACCCCGATAACCTGACCTGCAACACTTGCGCGCGCACCAGCCTGGCATAGCCAGCAATGCCGGCCAGTCCGACCGCCAGCAGGGTATTCTCTGGCCCACGCCCCAACACCGTGATAGCCAGCAGCGCCAACAGCAAATCGGGGAACGCCAGCATAATGTCCAGTAGCCGTACGAGTAACTGCCGTACCGCCCTGGGCGCAAGACCTGCCAGTGTCCCCAGCACAATACCGCCCGCGCTGGCAATCAGGGTCGCGCCGACCCCAATGCTCAGCGACAGCGAGGTGCCATACACCACGCGGGTAAACACATCACGCCCCAACTGGTCAGTACCGAACCAGTGTCTGAGGTCCGGCGGCTGCAAAATCGCGCTGAAATCCATCTGTTCGGGGGTGTACGGCGTGAATAGCGATGGAAAAAACACCGCCACCACGAGCAGTAGCACCAGTAACAACGGAATGCTGGTACCCGGCGCCAGCCACGGGTTACGATAGCGCCCCCCGTCGCGGCGGGCCACCCGCAGTAAAAGATCACTCATCAGCATGCCCTCGCAGACGTAGACGGGGATCGATCAGTAAATAAAGGGTATCAATCAGCAGGTTAATCACCACAAACAACAGCGCGGAGAACATCACCACCCCCAGCACCAGGGGCATGTCTCGGTTCTCAATCGCACCGAGAGTGATTTGCCCCAGCCCCGCCCGACCAAATACTGTTTCGGTCAGAATTGAGCCGCCTAATACGCTGGCCAGCAGCGTCCCCGTCAGCGTCGACACCGCCAGCGAGGCATGGCGCAACGCATGCCGTAAGCGCAGCGCAGTTTCACTCACCCCTCGCGTACGCACGGTCATGGCGAACGGCTGCGAAAGCGCCTCCTCCAGCCCATCACGCAGCACCTGGCTGAGTGTCGCAGCCAGCGGCAGGCTGAGCGTCACCACCGGCAGCACAAGGGCGATCCAGCCATCGTTACCGGTCACCGGAAACCATTGCAGTTTGAAACTGAAAATGCTCAACAACACGATGCCGATCCAGTACACCGGTGTGCTAAGCAGCATCAGCTCCAACCCGGCAAGCAGAGACCGCAGACGCGGATGACGTCCGGCTGTCAGTAATGCGTTAAATACCGCCAGTACCAGTGCCAGCGCCAGGGCGCTGACGGCCAGCGGCACCGTCTCTTTCAACGCTGCGCTAATCACCTGCACAACAGGCTGGCGATACTGATAACTCACGCCAAGGTTGCCCGTCAGCGCCTCGCCACAGTAGCGCAAATATTGCCACCACAGTGGCTTATCCAGGCCGAACTGGCGGGTCAGTGTCTCGCGAAAACTATCATCCACAACGCTGTTGGCGCTGCCTATCAGAATTGCCACAGGATCGCCGGGGATCAGTTTTACCGCAACAAAGGTCAGCGTTGCCGCACCCCACAGCACGGCGAAAATGGTCAGCAGGCGCTTGCCTGCTGCCAGCAGCTTAGCGTTGGATCCAGACATCATAGAAATTCGGCTTCGCGTTCGTGGCCCAGCTAATGCCCTGCACCTGTTTGGCTTTCCCTAACTGATATGCCGGGATGTAAATTGGCACCGCCCAGGCCTGATCGATAATCTGCTGCTGGATGGCATAGTAGATGCGTTTACGCTCGGCTTCGCTGGCACCGACAGCGGTTTCCAGTTGGCTATCCAGCGCTTTAACGCGGCTGAAGTTGTTCCCCTTCGGCGGAATATAATTGGAATGGAAAACGGTACGCAGGATGTCCGGCTCCGGGCGAACAAAATAGTTCGAGATAATGTCGTACTGGTTAGCCGCCGTGCGGCTGCTGAGAATGCCTGAATCCACCGGATCGAGTTTCAGTTCAAAACCGGCTTGTTTTACCTGGTATTGAATTGCCTGGAACAGCGTCACGTCAGCGGCTTCGACATCGTTTGAAGAATAGGTAAATTGCACAGTAAGGCGTTTACCCTCCTTGACCCGGTAGCCTTCGCTATCGGTTTGCTGCCAGCCGGCTTCATCCAGAAGACGGCGGGCTTTTTGCAGATCAAACCCCCACTGGCTGGCAATGGCCGGATCGTAATCCAGCGTAGCGGGTCCAAGAATATTGTCGGCAGGTTTCAGGATGCCAAAGAACGCGGCTTTAACGGCAGTAGTGCGATCGATGGCGCTCTGGAAGGCCTGCCGCACTTTCAGGTCGCTGAAGATCCCTGTGTCGCTATTCAAATAAAGGACGCGCGGAACGCCGGGGTTTTCCCTGGTGATCACATCCAGCTTCGGATTATTTTTTACCTGCGCATAATTCACCGGCGGAATGGCATCGATCACCTGTACCTGCCCGCTATTCAGCGCGCCAAGACGTACCGCTGACTCCGGCAGGTACTTAAATTCGATCTTATCCAGCCATGCCGGGCCTTTATGGGTGGCATAGCCCGGACCCCAGTTGTAATCGGCGCGCTTGCTGAGTTTACTCCCGCTGCCTTTGACAAACGATTCGAGGATAAAGGGACCGGAACCGACCACGGTATTGCTGGTATTCGCCGCTTTCTGCAGATAAGCCGGTGACTGAATACCGAGATACGGCAAGCTCAGCCCCTGCAGCAGCGGTGCGAAAGGCGTTTTATAGCGGATCACCACGGTGTACTCATCTGGCGTAGTGATCGCGTCAATCGGCCCCAACAACGATTTGGAGTAACTGGAGGTGGTTTTCGGATCGAGTATGCGTTCAAAGTTATATTTTACCGCCGCAGCATCCAGTTTCGTGCCATCACTAAAAGTCACATCCTTGCGAAGATGGAAGGTGTATTCGCGGTTATTGTTTTTAATTTCCCAGCGTTCCGCCAGCCATGGTGTAAAGCTGTTATCTTCCGCCTGGCCGACCAAAGAATCCACCACGTTACGCGTAACCAGAGCGGTGACGGAATAAGCGGTAATAGAGGGGTCAATAATCGGGGTATCGCTGCCCAGAGCGACCGTCAGCACACCCCCCGCGACAGGTTTATCCTGTGCGTGAGTGGTGAAGCTGGCAGTAAGCGTTAGCGCGGAAAGCAGACTGATGCGCAATAAACTGTTCTGTAAATAAATGCTTCGTTTCATCCCTTTTCCTTGGCCTGGTTTTTGTTAAATATCTGGCAATTAAAGTCCATTGTAGGGGGAGAGCCGCCGTCGAGTAACGATGGATAATTTATATCTATTTCTGAAAATAGCTTTTTCTTCAGGTAGGAAGAAAAGAAAAAAGAGCCCCCCGAGCTACAGGCTCCAAATAAAATAATATAAACTCTCTACCGCCATTATTTCTCTCAAAAGAGTCAGAAGGCAGCTAAATTAACCCTCCGACTTTATTAAGATAAAAATGTGAAATAAGAATCGGCATTAACGGTAATGCTAAGTTTCGCCAACAAGACGCAGAACGTCGAGATATAACCCGTATTCAGGAGACGCCGCGTCCGGCGCCCCCTGTGATTCACCTCGCGGCTACTCCTCGTACGCCGCGTGATGGAAATCAATTTCCCACTGCAGCACCTCGCCGTAAAGCGCCGATAACGCCTGCTTTTCGTCTTCACTCAGCGCCATGGCGCAGCGGTCGAGTTCGTTTTTTAGCCAGAGAGCCTGCTGATAAAATTCGTCCTCCGCGTGCATTTCCATCCAGCGTCGTAAATCAGCATCGCTCTGATAATGTTCGCTCGCCCGTCGGCACCAGAAATAGTACATCCATTCCGCACCGAACATCAGGGTCACAATCTGCTCATAGCTGCCCTCGCGGGCGGTCCGCAGCATACCGTCGCGAAAGCGCCGTACCCCGGGCAAATCATCCGGGTACTCAGCGGGATCGATCTGCCGCGCTGACAACACCTGTTCAAACCACGCGATCTGTATATCAACCAGGGCATTCAGCACGCCAATCAGCCAGCGCTGTTGTTGAATACCCGGCGCTTTGCTGACCCCGAGGGCAACAATCGCGATTGCCGTCGCGACAAAGTTGCCCTCAAACACCAGATAGCGGTTGAAGACGACTGTCGGCAGACGATCCTGTTCGATATCAGTCACAAACGGGTGCTGCTGCATCGCCTGCCACGCCGGTTGATGTTCGCGCAGCAGGCGTTCGCTAAACGCTTCCATTAAGCTTCCTCCAGCGCGGCCTGCGCGACCGACATAAAATGCTTCACCCGGGCCAGCTCAACATCGTTCCACCAGACGCCATCGACCTTCATTGTACTGGCCACAATGACCCCCTGAGTCCGCCCGAGGATCTGCTTCACGTTAGCCGGTGTCACCCCGGAGCCCACCAGGAGCGGTAGTTCCGTCGCCGCGCGGATCTCGTCAATTTCCGCCATCGTGGCGCTATCGCCCGTACGCTGGCCGGTGGCGATCACCGCGTCAGCCTCGAAGAAATCGACATCGCGCGTCAGTTCCTGAATCGAACGATCGGCGACAATGGCATGGCTACCGTGCTTAACGTGGCTATCGGCAAAAACGCGAATATGTTCAGCGCGCAGCATACTGCGGTAGCGCAGCGCCTTAGCGGCCGCCCCTTCTATAAATCCTTCGTTGGCGATATAGGCGTTGGCCCACTGGTTTACGCGGACGAAATCGGCGCCTCCCGCCAGGGCGATCGCCATTGCCGGGATCGCCGCGTTAGCCAGAACGTTAATGCCCAGCGGCACAGCAAAACGTTCACGAACTTTCTCGGTAATGACCGCCATCAGCGCTGAGGTTTCATGGCCGATATCCTCAGGTTTAGAGAAAGGAATATCGCCATGGTTTTCAATAATCAGACCATGAACACCGCCTGAAATATAATTTTCAGCATCGCGAAGCGCACGTTCAACAATATCCGAGACTGATTTTCCTCGATATTTTGGCGAACCAGGAAATGGGTCGCAATGAATAACACCAATAACAGCCTTGCTTCGTGAAAAAATAGCTTGTATTGCATTCGTTTTTTCTGCTGAGATAGCAACCATCTTATCCATCCTGTTAAGGGAACACTATGCGTGTTTACGTTACTGGTAATATTGCCGTAGATGAAACCTGGTCCATTCCGGATATACCGAAAAAAGGAGCCTCCATTCACGGCGTTAAAATGTCGCAGGATATCGGCGGTAAAGGCGCGAACCAGGCGATTATATTATCCCGCTGCGGAATAGAGACGCGTTTAATTGCCGCCACGGGAAATGACAGCAACGGCGCGTGGATCCGCCAGCAGATAAAAAATGAACCACTGACGCTACTACCCGACGGCCATTTCAATCAACATAGCGATACCTCGATTATTTTAAATAGCGCTGATGGCGACAACGCCATCATTACCACTACGGCGGCGGCCGATACATTCAGCCTGGATGAAATTATTCCGCATATGGCGGATGCCGTCGCTGGCGATATTCTGCTACAGCAGGGCAATTTCTCCCTCGATAAAACGCGGGCGCTGTTCCAGTACGCCAGAAGCCGCGGCATGACGACGGTATTCAACCCCTCACCTGTCAATCCTGACTTTTGCCATCTGTGGCCGCTCATCGACATCGCGGTGGTCAATGAATCCGAGGCCGAGCTGCTCCAGCCATACGGGGTGAGAACCTTAGTGATTACCCAGGGCGCCGCAGGCGCCTGGCTGGTCCAGGAGGGCCAGCGTCAGTTTTGTCCCGCCGTGCCCGCCGAGGCGCTTGATACTACCGGCGCGGGCGACACGTTCCTCGCCGTCATGTTGGCCTCCGCCCTGCTGCGCGGCGTCGTGCCGGATGCGCTGGCGCTGGCGCACGCCAGTCGCGCTGCCGCCATTACCGTTAGCCGCCGGGGGACGCTCAGCGCGTTTCCCGGCAGCCGTGAGCTCGCCGCCCTGTTAACCACGGACAGCGCGCGCTGACCTACTTAAACAGCGGACGGTATGAATCGACGTTCGCTTTGGTCACCACCGTCGCCGGAACCAGAATGGTTTTCGGCACGGTTTTACCCGACGTGATGCTGTTCAGCGCATTCAGGGCTTCGGCGCCCATCTTTTCCGGGTCCTGCTGCAGTACGGCGGTGACGTAGCCGCCGTCCATACCGGAAATCGCCTTCGCCGTCAGATCCCAGCCAAAGACTTTAATATCTTTCTGCCGCCCCTGGTTTTCTACGGCGGCGATAGCGCCGAGCAGCGCGGGTTCGCCGGTGGCATAAATCGCTGTCAGATCCGGGTTACCGGTGATCAGGTTTTCCGCCGCGGTCATCGCTTTATCCTGCACGTTCTGCCCGTCGACCACGTTAGCGATAGTAATCTTCGGATTGCTTTTCAGCGTCTCTTCGAACCCTTTCTGCCGCTGGTTCTGAATGGCCGAATTCAGCGCACCGACAATACCCAGTCGCGCCTGGCCGCCCATCTCTTTCTGCACGTAGTCCACAAAGTATTGACCGATAATTCTGCCGCCTTCAATATTATCAACGCCGACCTGAGCTGCCTGTGGCCCGGCCGGTAATACGGCATCAATCGCAATCACCGGAATGTTTGCGGCGGCGGCTTCTTTAACCGCTGGCATGATCCCGTTAACGTCGATAGCAGCAACCAGAATGCCTTTAACGCCTTGCTGAATATAGTTTTCTATCGCGTCGTTTTGCGCCACGGGATTATCGTTAGAGTTAAAAATAACTAAATCCTTGCCACTGGCTTTGGCCGCATCCTGTGCGCCTTTATTCATCAGATTAAAGAACAGCGCCTGTTGGTTGATTTGTACCAGCGCATAAGTCGGACCGGCAGCGCTGGCGGCAGAAATAAAACTCATTGATGCCAGCATGGTCGTGGCGACAGCAAGGAAACGCAGTTTTCCGGTGTGAAATAACATCATCAGTATCCTCGTCGGGAATAGTTGATAGCCAGCAGAGTTCCGCGCCGCATGCGAACGCAGAAGGATTATTTTTTTGGCGGGCAAATATCGTCTATATCGCCAGAACAATCATTGAACGTTCGGCGGATACCTGCTTAATGTCATCCCGGCAACCGGTCCGTGTCGGTGCGCGACTGGAATAACTTAAACGGGGTTGGGAATGACTTCCCGGATGATGCGGTAAACTGCCTATACAATTCTCTGCTGATTAAAATTTGTCAAGCATTTATTTTTGGTGATTGTTCGCAGAGAAATTGCTGTATCCACCGCGCTTAACTATGTTACAGATAGCCGATTCTGGCAGAAATGGCGCAGGAAATGAGTATAAAACGCGTATTGTTATCCGATGTGGCAAAGCTGGCGGGGCTGTCGAAGGCGACCCTGTCGCGCTATATGAACAACAGTATTGTGCTGCCGCAGGACACCATCGACCGCATCGAAACCGCCATTCGCGAACTGGACTATCGCGGCAATAGCCTGGCACGTCGTCTTAGCAAAGGCGGCAGCGAAACGCTTGGCCTGGTGCTTCCCGATATTACCAACCCCTTCTTTGCCGAACTGGCCGACGCTGCCGAAGAGGCTGCTTCTGCCAGCGGCTACAGCCTGGTGCTGTGTATCACCCGCAACAACCCGGAAAAAGAGTGCCAGTTCATTCGCTGGCTGGATACCTGCCAGGTCGACGGTCTGCTGTTCACCACCAACCGCCCCGATAATGGCCTGCTGCGCAAGGAAGTCCAGCGTCACGAACGCATTGTCCTGCTGGATGAAGATATTCCCGGCAGTAAGGTACCGAAAGTGTTTGCCGATAACGTCCAGGGCGGGCGGATCGCCACCGAAAAACTGATCGCCGCCGGGCATCGCCATATCGCTTTCGTCGGTGGCCCGGACAAGCTGATGAGCGTCCGTGAGCGCTATCAGGGCTTTTGCACCGCGATGGAGCAAGCGGGCCTGAGCTGGCCGCCCGAATGGGTGATGTATGGCGACTACCAGCGCGAGTTTGGCCAGCAGGCGCTGCGGTACCTGTTCAGCCAACCGGTTCGCCCCACCGCCGTCTTCGCGGCCAGCGACTATCTGGTGCTCGGCCTGCTCGATGGCTTGCGCGCCAGCGGGCTCCAGGCGCCGGAAGCGCTTTCGTTAGTCGGCTTCGATGACGCCAACTACGCCGATTTTACCCAGCCGCGGATCTCCACTATCCGTCAGCCTGCCCGCGAACTGGGCCGCACCGCGGTGAACATCATGATGCGCCTGTTAAACGACGATCCGGATATCCCTGCGGAAACCCGCCTGCCGGTTGAATGGATTGGCCGCGACTCGATCAAGATCTGTTAAGCCCGTCCCAAAATGGCGCAAAAGTGCCCGCTTTTGGCGCAAAAAACGATCAATTAACAATTTATTCACTATAATCAGTAAACCGGTTTACCGGATTGTATTCAATTAAGTGTATTGAATACATAAGGTTAAGTTACAGGGCTGCTGTGTGGTTCCTGCCCTGGCACGGATGCTGCAACGTTCTTACTGGCGAACAAATATCTTACATAGCGTTTGTCCTGACTGCCCTGGCGAGTGCTCTATTCCGCAGGTAAACCGGTTTACTAGATTGTAAACCGTGTCGAATAGAGTCCCTCCCGCAGGATGGCGAACATTTTCCCGGCCACAGCGATGGGAGTTATCAGATGCAGCAGCCACAAACTACCCCGCCAAGGGTAGAGATGATCAATATCACCAAGACCTACGGGTCGATACGCTCATTGCGCGGAGTCAACCTTGAGCTGGCCCCGGGCGAAGTGCTGGGCTTAGTGGGCGATAACGGTGCGGGGAAATCCACCCTGACCAAAGTGCTCTCTGGCGCGGTGATCCCCTCCAGCGGCACGATTCGTATCGACGGTGAACAGCAGCAGTTTACGAATCCGGCCGATTCACGCCGTTGCCATATCGAGATGGTCTACCAGGATCTGTCGCTCTGCGACACGGTCGACGTCGCGGGCAATCTGTTTATGGGCCGTGAGCCGATGAAATCGGTCCTCGGCATCCCCTTTCTCGACGAGGCCAAAATGCACGCCGATGCCAGAGAGATGCTTAAAGGGCTCGGGATCTCCATTCCGGATACTCGCCTGCTGGTGCGAAATCTCTCCGGCGGCCAGCGCCAGGCTATAGCCATCGCCCGCGCCGCGGCCTTTGACCCGAAAGTGCTGATTATGGATGAACCCACCGCCGCGCTGGCCGTCGCGGAAGTTGAAGCGGTTCTGGAGCTCATTCGCCGCGTTTCCGCTCGCGGGGTGAGCGTGATTCTGATTACCCACCGCCTGCAGGACCTGTTCCTGGTCTGCGACCGGATCATGGTGATGTATGAAGGTACGAACGTCGCCGACAGACGGGTGTCCGACACCAGCCTGAGCGATATCGTTAACCTGATTGTGGGCGAAAAATTCACCGCCCGCTCTGCGGCAGCACATTGAGGTAACAGGATGAGTATCATGAACTTAAGCAGCTCCCGCATGATCCAGCATTCGCTGCCGCGCCGCCTGCTGCATAACCACTCAGGCGTGGTCAGCATCGCGCTCTTTTTCGTCTTCTGCTGCGTGGTGTTTTCGCTGATCACCAGCAACTTTCTCACCGGCACCAACTGGCTCAACATTATCCGTCAGAGCGCCCCGCTGCTGATCGTCGCGACGGCAATGACCCTGGTCATTACCAGCGGCGGTATCGATCTGTCGGTGGGCTCCACCCTGGCGCTGGTCGGCGCACTCTCCGCTATCGCCCTGAATAGCTGGGGTCTGCCGTGGCCGGTGGTCCTCCTCGGCGGCCTGCTGCTCGGCGGATTCGTTGGCGCCATCAACGGCTTCTTTATTGCCTATGAAGGCATTCCGGCGTTCATCGTCACGCTCGCCACCCTGGCCGTAGTTCGCGGCATCGCGCTGCTGGTCACCCAGGGCTACTCGATTCCGGTACCGGCTGACAGCCTGTTTACCTTTATCGGACGCGCGTGGGTAGTTGGTATCCCCATGCCCGCGCTGATCGGCATGATGATACTGGTGATCGGGCATATCGTTCTCAACCATATGCGCTTTGGCCGCTACGTGACCGCTATCGGCGCCAACGCCGAAGGCGCGCGGCGCAGCGGCATTAACACCAAAGCGGTCACCATGAAGGTCTATATCATCAGCGGAATGGCCGCCGCGCTGGCGGGGATGATCATTACCGCACGCCTCGGCAGCGGCTCTTCCAACCAGGGCGAAGGCTTTGAACTGCAGGTCATTGCTGCCGTTGTGCTAGGCAGCACCAGTCTGTTTGGCGGCTTCGGGACTATTATTGGCACGCTGCTGGGCGCGCTGTCGATTGCGGTCATTCAGAACGGGCTGATCCTGTCGCATATTTCGCCGTTTTACACCCAGATAGCCACCGGCACCATTATCCTGCTGGCTATCTGGCTGAACACCCGCATTCTCAACCCGACGCGCTCCGCGGCAAAAGGATAGCTGATGAAAGGATCAATTTTTCGCCATCCCTCCCCGCTGCCGGTTGGCGTCAGCAGCGGTTATGTAATGACTGTGCTTGGCCCACTACCGATTAACGAAATGGGCGTTACTCTGATGCATGAGCATATTCTGCTGGATGCCTCCGGCAAATGGGTGCCGCCCTGCTGCTGCAGCGATCGCCATCTTGCCGAAATGCCGGTGAAAATGGAAAACCTTGGCGAACTGTCGCTTAACCCGCTGATGAGCCGCGATAACTGTCAGCTGTTTGATGTCGACGTTGCGATTGACGAGCTGACTAAATTTCGTGCCCTTGGCGGAGAAACGGTGGTCGACCCAACCAATATCGGCATTGGCCGCGATCCGAAAGCGCTGGCGCGCATCGCGCGTCTGACCGGTCTGAATATCATTATGGGGACCGGGCTCTATCTGGAACCTTCGCACCCTGAGTGGGTAAAAATCAGCAGCGTCGAACAGCTGACCGAACGGCTGATTTACGATCTTGGCGGCGCGGAGGAGAAACCGGAGGTGCTCGCAGGACTTATCGGCGAAATCGGTATCTCCAGCCGCTTTACGCCGGATGAGGAGAAATCCCTGCGCGCTGCGGGTCGGGCCAGCGCCGCGACCGGCGTGCCGATCGAGGTCCATCTGCCTGGCTGGGAGCGGCTGGGCCATCGGGTGCTGGATATTCTCGAGCAGGAAGGCGCCGATTTACGCCATACCGTGCTGTGCCATATGAATCCCAGCTTTGCCGATAAGCGCTACCAGCGCGAACTGGCGCAGCGCGGGGCGTTTCTCGAATACGACATGATTGGCATGAGCTATTACTACGCCGACGAGTCGGCGCAGTCGCCCTCCGACGAGGAGAACGCCCGCGCGATCCGCGAGCTGATTGACGACGGCTACATCCAGCAAATTCTGCTGTCGCAGGACGTCTTCCTGAAAACCATGCTCACCCGCTACGGCGGCCACGGTTATGGCTACATACTCAAGCATTTTGTTCCCCGTCTGCGGCGCCACGGCGTCAGCGGCGAACAACTTGAAACCTTAATGATTGGAAACCCCCAGCGGGTCTTTGGCGGATAAAAGGAAACGTCATCATGCAGAAAAAAATCTTACTGGTCGGTGAGTCCTGGACCAGCACGTCAACGCACGTTAAAGGCTTCGACCAGTTTGCCACCGCCACCTGGCACACCGGCGCAACAGACTTTCTGGCCGCGCTCGCCGACAGTCCCTATGCCATTACCTATATGCCCGCCCACGCGGCGGCGACCGACTTTCCGCTGACGCTGGAAGCGCTGCAGGAGTGGGATGCGATTATTCTCTCGGACATTGGCGCCAATACGCTGCTGCTGCATCCGGACACCTGGCTGAAGAGCCGCCGAACCGCCAACCGTTTAACGCTCCTGCATGATTACGTGGCCGGCGGGGGGGCGCTGATGATGATCGGCGGCTATTACAGCTTCCAGGGAATCAACGGCGGCGCGCGCTACCGCCATACCGCGGTGGAGAAAGTGCTGCCGGTACGCTGCCTGGCCTGGGACGATCGCATTGAAACCCCGGAAGGCTGCTATGCCGAAGTGACGGAGTCTCACCCCCTGTTTAACGATATTCCGGGCGAATGGCCGTGGCTGCTGGGCTATAACGAAGTTGAAATGCACCCGGAAGGCAAACTGCTGGCGACCGTGGCCGGTACCGGTCATCCGCTGCTGGCTCTTCGCGAATATCAGCAGGGTCGCTCGCTGGTGTGGACCAGCGACATGTCGGCGCACTGGCTGCCGGAAGAGTTTGCCAAGTGGCCCGGCTATCGCCAGCTGTGGATTAACTGCCTCGACTGGCTGACGGAACGCCGCTGATGACCGCGACCCTTGAGCTCGCCCGGCAGCTGCTGGGCTTTAACACCATTAACCCGCCGGGCAGCGAAGCCGACTGCATGCGGTTCTTCGCCGACTGGCTTGACGATAGCGGTTTTGAGGTTTCGCTGTCGTCGTTCGGCGAGGGACGCTGCAATCTTATCGCCAGCCTGCCCGGGGCGAAGAGCGGTAAACCGCTGGCCTTTACCGGACATCTGGATACCGTCCCGCTGGGAAATGCCCGCTGGCAGTACGATCCTTTTGGCTCGCAGATGGAAGACGGGCGTCTTTATGGCCGCGGATCCAGCGATATGAAAGCGGCGATAGCGGCGTTTGCCGTCGCCTGCGTTCATCAGCGGGAAGCGATCCTCGCCGGACGCGGCGCGGTATTGCTGATAACCGGCGGAGAAGAGACCGGCTGCGACGGCGCGCGGGCGCTGATCGCCTCCGCAACGTTGCCGGAGGTGGGCGCGCTGATCGTCGGTGAACCCACCGCCAACTATCCGGTTATCGGCCATAAAGGCGCGCTCTGGCTACGCTGCGAAACGCGGGGGAAAACCGCCCACGGCGCGATGCCGGATCTGGGGATCAATGCTATCTATCTTGCGGCGGATGCGTTGGGTAAGATTCAGCATTTTTCGCCAGGCGCGCCGCATCCGCTAATGAAGCAACCCACCCTCAACGTCGGACGCATAGAAGGCGGACTCAATATTAATTCCGTACCGGACCGCACGCGTTTTGATGTCGATATCCGCAGCGCGCCCAATTTACAGCACGCCACTATCCGGGAGCGCTTGACGACGCTGCTTGGCGAAAGCGTCACCGTCTCCACGCTGGTCGACCTGCCCGCCGTCCTCAGCCGGGAGGATCACGCGTGGATTAAGCAGGTTTACCAACGCTGTCAGTCGCTGCACGCTGAGCCGATTGCGCCGCGCGTGGTGCCCTACTTTACCGACGCCTCGCTGCTGCTGCCTGCATTGGGCGATCCGCCCTGTATTATTCTCGGCCCCGGCGAGCCGTCGATGGCGCATCAAACCGACGAGTACTGCCTGCTCAGCCGACTGGCGGAGGCAGAACAGCTATACGGTGACATTATTCGCGACTGGATGGCATCACCGCCCGCGACGTAAGTAAAAAATGAGTGACACTGTCACTGAAAGCGCGTGCCATGCATTCAGCGTTTGAATAATTTCGCGGAATAACAGAGGATAACCGCCTCGTACACGACGGTATCCCCACCAGCAAGGAGGCTTAGCATGTCCGTGAAAACCAACGCTGTGCTCGTTTGCACCCTCTCTTTACTTCTTTCCGCCTGCTCGGGTGGTGCTTCTGCGCCGGACAGCGCCGAAGACGCTAAAATATCGGCTGAAGTGGATAAGATACTTCGCGATTATCAAACGGGTTCCGATACTTCACCCCAGGCCAATGCCTCACGCTATCTGGCGCGGATCCAGGCGGCTATCTTCGCTAACATAGACCAGCCGGCCTCCTGGCAAGGGCAAAAATGCTCGGTGCGCTTTACGCTACAGCGTGACGGGACAGTGCAGGATCCGACGGTCGAGAGCGGCGATCGGCCATTCTGCGCGCAGGTGATGTCCGCGCTGAAAAAAGCCAACATTCCGCCCGCGCCAGACGAAAAAACCTATCAAACATTCAGTCATGTCGTGCTGGACGTGAAGCCCTGAGCTTGCCCGCAGAAATGGCCCCGGCCATCACCAGGGCCATTTCGAACAAGATAAGCTGACAGCCCTTCTTAACAGACGCTTTTTGGCGATCAGCGAGGAATGATTCAATAGTAACAGGCTGGCGCAAGCCTGTTTTTTTTCCATTCTTCAGGATCGTGGCCGGGTATGAATACCGCATGATATCGCTCGGTAAGCTGACGCAGCTTTCGCACTGACTGAGCGACATCAGTAGCAGACGTCATTAGCCCCGGGAGCGCCTTCTCATGGTAATGATCTAAGGTATAAGCCGCATCAATCGCTAGCTGTAGCGAATCGCGTTTGAAATCCCCCCGACTCGCATTTATCCCGTTTTTCTGCTCAAGATAACTGCAAATGAAAATAGCGCCCTGCTCAAATTAAGTGCAACTGTGCTCGCATTTATCCTCTCCGGATTGCATTCCATTGCCCCGGAATCACGATAACTGCAAATCAGCACCATTATATTGGCAGACCCACTGCCAGCATCCTGTCACGCAGTTCTGCCGTTCTGGCCGGGTCCAGCTGATTACTGAATAATGCCCTTATTTCAGAGGGTTTGGCATCAAACTGCTCCACCATATCCTTCAGACGGTAGCCGTGTCGTGTCAGGGTTGGTTCCAGATCGTCACAAGCTGCCGGGACAGCACGGATTCAACCAGCGCGGCAGTAACCGGCTTTTCACCCGCCAGGTAACCACCTTCCAGTGCCAGCGCCAAATGCTGTTGTACCTGCAGGGGGGTGCGGAGTTTTGCGGCCAGCAGATCAATGGCATCGCTGGTCAGAATCTCTTCAGGCTTTCCCTTACCGGTGCTGGTTTTCAGCAGCCAGTGGATGTACTCACGCTGACTGCCGGCGATCCCGTCCAGGGTGAAAATATCGGTCCGGTAGCCAATTTCTTCCATCGTCGGGCGACGTAAATCATTGCGCAGCTTCGGGTGACCGGCCAGCACCACAGACAGGCGGCCACCACCATCCTCCACCACTTCCATCAGCCGTTTGAGTCCTGTCAGAGTATTCCCGTTCAGGTCATGAGCCTCATCAACGAACAGTGCCACCGGGCGTTTTCCCTTTTTGACCAGCTCCTGGAGCTCACGCTCGCGTCGTTCCCCCTGTTTGGGGATCTGTACCTGTCTGTCCGGTGCCAGATCGTAAAACAGGGCGCTGATCAGCGTGGCAAGCCGTATAGTATGTTTTTCCACCGAGAGCGAACGGGCAACGATGATTTTATTTTCGTCCGTCAGCTGTTGCTGTAAACGTCGCAGTGTCACGGTTTTACCGCTCCCGACCACACCGCAGACCGCGACGAGTCGACCTTCATGTATTGCACCTTTAATGTCCTTCAGCAGCTGTTTATGGTGCGCCGTTTCATAATATCCTGCCTGATCGATGGGCCGTGTCAGCCCGTAATGCTCCATCACTTCAACCCGCATGATCTTCTCCTGATTGTCTGTTACGGAAATGAGCCCTGACGCGGGCGAGCACTTCACTGCGGATGAGGGTTTCCGCCAGAAGACTGTCGATAAACGTCCGATCTTCGCCTGACATTCTGGCCAGAGGAATTGCCAGGTCACCGGCGATGGCCAGTTTTGCCGCAATCACCGTGGGGTACTGGTATTCAGACTCCGGGGGAATAAAAGGCTGATGGGGCAGTTCATGCTGAGTCTCCGTGGTTTCGCTGACCAGCCGGATATCACTCCCGGCGAGAGCACTGACGGGCAAGCCCAGTTGCGCGGCCAGGGCATGGATACGGTCAGCGCGCTCTGCTGCCTTCCCCTGGCGGAACGCCCGGTATCGGTGCAGCGGAACCGGGCCGGAGACCGGATGTTGGAAGGCGACATATCAAACTGCCAGCAGTCATTGCTGTATTCCGCCTGAAACCGGGTGGCCGGAGGTTCCCGCAGCAGGCGGGGCTGGTCGAGACGGTACAGTGAGAGCCAGCGGTTAACCGTGGGCACACTCAGCACGCCTGCAGGGGCCCTGACGAGACCCTGTTGTGTTTCCACGCCATACTCTTCAAGCAACTGGATTGCACGCCCGGTCGACAGATGGCGTCCGGCTTTGTTGGTGGTGCGCAGCTTCAGCGCGGCGATCAGCTCGCAGTAATATTCCAGGTCCGGGCGGGACATCACCCGCGGGCGACCATGATCCCGCCGGTGGGCCGTACGGGGGCGGAGTGTGCGGTGGAGAGAGCGATAAACCGTGGTGGCAGAAAACCGTACAGCTGAGCGACAGTGGCGATCTGAATAGCCCGTTCGGGACTTTTGGGCGGCAGACGATCAAGCCGCTGTCGCTGTTGCAACAGGGAGTCTGACGGGATGGACTTACGCCGGCTGCTCATAGTTATCCAGCACCCGGTAGACCGATGCCCGTCCGATACCCAGCTGGCGGGCAATCGCCGTGGCACCCATTTTCTCGTCCACATACAAGCGGTGCACCTCGGCAAGGTCAATGGACGGCTTACGGCCACGGTAAACCCCGCGCGCTTTGGCGGCAGCAATACCTTCCATCTGACGTTCACGGCGCAGGTTGGTTTCAAATTCCGCGAACACGCCCAGCATATCGAGGAATGCCTTGCCGGCAGCCGTCCGGGTATCTACCGGCTGCTCTGTGGCCCTGAGGGTGATCCCGCGCTGGTTCAGGCTGTAAACGATATCCTGCAAATCCCGGATGCTGCGCGCCAGACGATCCACCCGCGTCACCATCAGCGTGTCACCCGGGCGCAGGAACTCAAGCAACAGACTGAGTTCTGTCCGCCCGTCCCGGCTGCTGCCGCTGGCTTTTTCAGAACGAATGATTTCACACCCGGCGGCACGCAGGGTCTGCGTCTGGAGTGTAAGGTCCTGCTCGTGCGTGGAAACGCAGGCGTAACCGTAAAGTGCCATAAATAATGAAAACTGTCTCGTTAGCCTTTAGATGATGAAAACGTAGCACCGGGACGAGACAAAAACGACCCAAATGAGACAGAAAAACTGTCTCACCAGGATGTCTGTTTTGGGTGTACCCAAAACAGACCCACAAAATGATCCGGAGGGATTTCATTGTCACTGAGCAAGTGCTGCAATGCTATTGCAGCCTAAGCAACGGAGGTAACAAAAGGGCTGGTCATCCATACATCAGCGCGCTTTGCGTTTGATGACCATCACCAGGCTTAGCAACGTAAAAACCATCATGATCCACGACATCGTCCATGGCGTGCCGTCGCTCATTGCAGAGAGTAAAAGCGATGACACAATACCGCTGCCATATTGCAACGAACCAATCAGTGCAGAGGCTGACCCTGCCATATTGGATGGGACATTATCAAGCGCTGCCGCCGTGGATGCAGCGGCAACAATACCGTTCATGGAGAAAAAGATAAAAATTGTCATGACCATAATCACCATGCCGCCAGTCTGAATTTTTACGCAAACAGCCAACACGACCATGGCCAGTGCCGCGACGAGAACAGCAACCCGTAACAACGTATGCAACGGATGGTGCTGAACCAGACGGCGATTAATGGAGCTAAGCCCCATTACACCAATGATATTGACACCAAACAGCCAGCCGTAATGCTGTGGGTCAACATGAAAATAGCTGATGTAGACAAACGGCGAACCAGCAATGAAAGCGTAAGCGGCCACGTAGAAAAAACTGACGCACAGGGTATAGCGCATGAATGCGCGATTCTGTAGTAACGAAGCATAGTTGCCGAAAGCACTGCTCAGCGGTGTTGTCAGTCTCTTTTCGCCCGGTAGCGTTTCAGGTAACCACCAGAGCGCAATAAACATCCCTGAACCCAGAGCCATCAGCAGCCAGAACACGGCACGCCAGGAGGTAATCGTGACAATCTGCCCACCCAACAGCGGACCAATCACCGGTGCGATAGCACTGATGATCACCAGAGTCGAAAGCATCTGCGCAGCCCGGGTGCGGGCATACAGATCACGGATCATTGCCCTCGCCAGCATCGGTCCGGTGCAGGCACCAAAGGCCTGAAACACTCGCCAGAAGACAATTTGCGGCATAGTTAAAGCCATCGCACACCCAACTGACCCAATCACAAACAGTACCATGCCGATAAATAATGGCATACGTCGTCCGATTCGATCGCTGATTGGGCCCCAGATCAACTGGGCCAGTGAGAAACCAATGAGAAAACCGGTAATAGTCAGCTCCACATTTCCATGTAATTCAGCGGCCATTATCGGCATGGAAGGCAGGTAAATATCGGTAGAGAGTGAAGTAAAGGCCATTAATGCGCCGAGAATAACGATAAAAAAGACCCCGGATGTCGCAGCGTGCCTGGACGGAGAAAAGATTTTTTGTTTATTCATAATGTCCTGATAATTTTTCGATGACGGGAAAGCCTTAAAGGTATAACCCGTGTATTTGGGAAACGTAAAATACAGTACGTTAAGTCTACCTTTTAATCAGACGCTAATCTTGATACAGAGCCCGGACGCAAATATTGTTTTTTTGACCTGTCCAGAGTGGAATAAATAAGAGTCAGTCTTATGATCAGAGTGGAGATCTGCACCTGAACGTTCTACTGATACGTAAAGTGGGCCGGACGAGGGGCAAAATGAGGTCCACCCGCCCGACATTCTGTCAGAATACGCTCAGGACAGCATGAGGAATATAAGGTGCCTCCAGCGCAGCGATCTCTTCCGGGCTTAGTGTGAGATCCAGCGCGGCGACCGCGTCTTCGATATGGCTGATGGCGGTGGTGCCGACGTTAGGGGCCGTAATAAACGGTTTACTGAACTGCCAGGCAAGCGCCACCTGCGCCATCGACACCCCTTTTTGCTGTGCGATTTTTTCCAGGTTATCGACCACCACTTTGTCTGCCGCCTCCGTCGCTCCCCAGACCAGCGGAGAGACGCCATCAATCTGAGAACGCTTCGTCTGTGTCCCCCATGGACGGGTGACCCGGCCGCCGGCGAGCGGGCTCCACGGGATGAGCGCGACGCCACGGTTCTCGCAAAGGGGGATCATTTCCCGCTCTTCTTCACGATGGATCAGCGAGTAGTGGTTTTGCATCGAAACAAAGCGGGTCCAGTTATTTTTTTCCGCGATGTTCTGCAGTCGCTCGAATTGCCAGGCGTACATCGAGGAAGCGCCGATATAACGCGCCTTACCACTTTTGACAACATCGTGCAGGGCCTCCATGGTTTCTTCCATGGGAGTGTGCGGATCCAGACGGTGGATTTGGTACAAATCGACATAGTCTAATTGCATTCGCTTCAGACTGTGGTCGATTTCAGCCATGATGTTTTTCCGGGAAAGACCGCCTCCGTTAGGACGGTCCGGGCGCATCGGAAAATTAACCTTTGTAGATACCACAATGTCATCCCGGTCAAGATTAAAGGCCTTGATCAGTTGCCCGGTGACGATCTCACTGCTTCCCATCTGGTACACATTGGCGGTATCAAAGAAATTCACCCCCAGTTCAATCGCCCTCTGGAAAATCGGCTTGGCGTCGTCAAAATCTCTGGCCCAGGGAAACAGGCCATTTTCACTACCAGGTTTGCCAAAGCTCATCATTCCCATACAGATCTTCGACACATCCACGCCCGTATTACCCAGTTTGGTATATTTCATGTTTAACCCCAGTTAGTTACGTGAACAGCATTAACATGCCAGTGAACGTTTTTGACAGAAGTAAAGAATAAACAGCAATATTTGATGAGCATCAGCGCTATTAGTGTTTATTCATATTTCTGTAGCGTGCAGGCGGTGTTTTATATCTTTTGGTGAAAACTCTCGTAAACATCTGTTGTGATTCAAAACCAAAAAGACAGGTGTGACTACCGGTAAATTTCTGCAACCCCGTGCATTTTATTATTCCCTGAGGCTGATAATATTTTGAATGAGGTTGCTCCACGGGCATCTGCCTTAAGGGATAATTCCCCGGTCAGTTCATCCAGAGATAACGCATTACCGGCTGACACGACACCAATTTTTTCTTTACCGGTTGTATTGGTAATTTGTTGTGCTGCACTGGCAATATTTAACGACGCGAGTGTTGATACAATAAGAATAAACAGAGTGGATTTCATTGCCTTAACCTCTTTACTTTCTGGTATTAAAAATGAATGCAGAATACTTCTGCGGTTGATGTCAATACAGATGGATGCGTAACATCCGCCCTACCGTTAATGCGACGATTCACGCCGCTGTCGAATCAGGATGAACGGCATACAAGTCAGCCCTGATAAAATCAGGCTCTTTCTCCGGAGGCATATTATTTAAATCATGAACCCCATCATTGCGGATTGGATTATCCGGAAGCATATCAGCAAACAGTGGAGTGAGCGTGGCCTGCTCATTGCCCTTTACCGCAACCAGCTCAAATGTTTTATTTTCTGCGGCAATATCCGTTAATGCGGAAACCAGTACCCTGGCGATTTGGTCACGAGCAATCACGCCATCTTCCGGTGTTCCGGCATGGCGCCTGTCCCCCTGCAGAAAAACCAGTTGACGCTCATCCGGCTCGTTATAATCAAACCAGCCTGGCCTGACGATGGTATAAGGATGTCCGCTGGCCCGCACAAGACGCTCCGCTCTTCGCTTCCAGTCATGGACTTCTGTTCGCTGGTTCCAGGCCCCCAACCTTTCTGTCACGCCAATCGTGGTCATCAGTACGATGCGGACCGCAGCGCCGGTGAGAAGCTTCAAAATGTTACGAACGCCGCCATAATCAATGGCTCTGGCGCCAATACGACCTTGTTCACCGGAGCCCAGTGTAAAAATCACCGCATCAATATCTTTGATGACATCCTTTAATGTTTCCGGCATCGCGACATCACCATAAACAACATCGGTATCGTGGGGTAACAATCTGGCTTTCCGTGGATTCCTGACCAGCGCTCTGGGCTTATGTCCCATTTTAAAAGCCTCAGACACGACATGGAGGCCGATGCTCCCTGTAGCGCCGACAATTAATATTTTCATAATGGACCTTGATTCGAATGTGCAAATATTTCAATGGACAGATCATAGCAGTTACCATAACTCACAGTAATGAGGCTAAAATGATTGTGTCTATGAACAGTTCTCATGAGTCTGGTATATTGAGAATGGCTTGATCTGGAAAATAACAAATGCTCAGAGAGAATTTTAACGAGCTTCAGCTCTTTCTCGTTGTCGCCAGAGAGCGAAGCTTTACTAAGGCGGCAGGTAAACTCGGTGTCACGCAATCGGCACTCAGCCATGCCATGAAAGCACTGGAAGAACGCTTAAACATACGGCTTCTGACCCGCACGACGAGAAGTGTGGCGCCAACTGAAGCCGGAGAACGGCTTATCGCCTGCCTGGAACCGCGCATCGCGGATCTTGAGCAGGAGCTTGACTCCCTTATACAGTTGAACGGGATCGCCTCAGGGAATATCCGCCTGACCTCCGGAGAGCATGCGGCACGCAGCCTCGTCTGGCCGAAACTCAAACCGTTTCTCCGGGAATACCCGGAAATCCACGTAGAGCTCATGGTGGATAACGGCTTTGTTGATATCGTTGAAGGCCGTTTCGATGCCGGTATTCGCCTGGGGGAAAGCGTAAACAAAGATATGGTCGCTGTAAGGATAGGCCCTGATATACGTATGGCCATCGTGGCTGCCCCGTCGTATTTTGCGGATCACCCGGCACCAGAAACCCCTCATGATCTCCAGGATCATCGTTGTATCAATATGCGCCTGCCCACCGTTGGTGGCCTTTATCACTGGGAATTTGAAAAAGACGGGAAACCCCTTCGTGTTCGCGTGGAAGGACAACTGACGGTTAATCTGTTGCCCGAACGAATTGATGCCGCACTGTCCGGATTTGGCCTGGCCTGTGTACCGGAGAACATGATCCAGGACTATGTGAAGTCCGGCGCCCTGATCCAGGTATTACAGGCGTGGTGCCCCTTTTTCCCGGGCTATTATCTCTACTATCCCAGCCGTAAACAGCATCCGCCAGCCTTTGCCCTGATGATTGATGCGTTACGTCACTCAGAATAGCGGGCCTGTATATACACAAACCCGCTCCCGTTTACCGGCCCACGCGCGCCTGAAGTGCGGCAGGATAACGTTCCCCAAGGATTTTAACTGTTTCCAGGGCCCGGGAGATTTTCTCCAGTTCGCCTGGCGAAAGCTGGATTTCCGCTGCCGCCAGGTTTTCTTCCAGCCGGTGCAGTTTTGTGGTGCCGGGAATGGGAACAATCCATGGCTTCTGCGCCAGCAACCAGGCCAGTGCAATCTGCGCCGGGGTCACTCTGTTTTCTGCGGCAATCACGCTGATCAGTGACACCAGTTTTTCATTCGCCTCCAGCGCCTGTGCCGCAAAGCGGGGAACTTTGCTGCGAAAATCATCTTCGCCAAATGTTGACCCGGCCCGGATCGTCCCCGTCAGAAACCCTTTGCCTAATGGACTGAAGGGCACGAAACCAATGCCCAGTTCTTCCAGTAAGGGTAAGATTTCCTGCTCAGGCTCACGCCACCACATGGAGTATTCACTCTGCAGGGCGGCAACAGGCTGTATGGCATGGGCACGGCGAATGGTATGCGCACCGGCCTCAGAAAGACCGAAATGCTTCACCTTACCCTCAGCAATCAGATCCTTTACCGTCCCCGCGACGTCTTCAATAGGGACGTCCGGGTCGACACGGTGCTGGTATAACAGATCGATCACGTCTGTTTTCAGACGTCGTAATGAACCTTCCACTGCTTCGCGAATGTGCGATGGTCGGCTGTTTAAAATTTGCTGCCGGTTATCATTTCCAAAGGTGAAGCCAAATTTAGTGGCAATCACCACCCGCTCGCGCAGTGGCTTTAACGCCTCACCCACCACCTCCTCGTTCAGATAGGGGCCATAGACTTCCGCGGTATCAAAGAAGGTCACGCCGCGTTCAACCCCTGCACGAATAAGTTCGATCGCCTGACGAGTGTCAGTCGCCGGGCCGTAGCCGTGACTGAGCCCCATGCACCCCAACCCCAGCGCTGATACCTGAAGTCCTGATTTACCGAGATAACGTTTTTGCATTGATACGTACCTTTTCCTGTTGTTGCGTAAATACCCGGTTCCGGCAGAAGATCACCGGCCCAGCCTGTTGATATCCGCGGTCTCGAGAATAAATGACGTGGCTTTCCCCCGCACAACACTGAGCATGGCGCGTCCCAGTATGTCCGATGTGGTAAACAAGGATGGCACCACCACTAACCAGACGGGAGACAACAGAAATAGCGGGGTGAGGAGGCGTAATACAATCCGGTACCCGGGCGTTCTGCTCCGTGCCCCTGGTGCCGGACGAATAATACCGGGGCGCACCGCGCCTGCATGGCGGAACGGCAGCCTCAGCAATTCGGACTCCACCCGCTGGCGGACACGGGCCCACATGGACTTTCCTCCCGCCCCGGCAGCAGAGCAGTAACAAAATGAGATGCCGGGATTGATACGAAGCAGCATTTTCGCCCATTTGAGTGTCAACGTTTCTGTAATGTGCGCATAGGCCGCTTCATCCATCCCACTGGAGCTGATCCCAATAGCCCAGATACAGGCATCATATCCATGTAACTTATTCTCGATACCCGAAACCTCAAATAAGTCCGGGAGGATAAGTTCCTGCAGTTTTTCATGGGTGACGCCCGTCGGCTGGCGGCCAACTACCAGAACCCTTTCCACATCCGCGGCATTCAGGGCAGTCTGAAGCACGCCGGCCCCCACCATTCCCGTGGCGCCGGTGATGATGACTTTCAATTTTTATCTCCTGCAAGCCCTTCGTTCAGAACGACCGACAGCCACGTGTTTTCAGCGAAATGGCTGTCGTTCTCTGGGATCACAATTTAGCCGAGAAGAAACCGGCAAGCTTTTCGAAGGCCGGCTCAACATAATGTTTCACGTCGTACAGATCGACGTGTGTCGCGCCCTTGACCACAAACACTTCTTTATCCTGGCTGGCGGCTTTGCTGTAAAACGTATCAACAAAACGGCGGGCATCCGACCGTTCTCCCACGATCAGCAGGAGTGGCTGCGTCAACAACGTATCGATGCGGTCTGTTGCGGAGAAAGTCAGCAGTTTGTCGAGGCTTGTCATCATGACTTTATTGCACGATCGGGGATGCCCGGCACGGGGCGTCCGGTAATAGTCGTGGGCCTCCCGCATCGTGACCGATGTGCCTTCATCCACCGTTTCCGGGACGTAGGGCATATACCGGACGGTTGCGCCTTTTACTTCGGCCGTTCGCTGTGCGGAAACGGCTTCCAGCATATGAATCTGTTCTTCCGCGGTTAGATTCCCGTCCCAGCCTTCGCGGATCGCCGCGCCAGCATCGGTGCCGCTGACGCCGGCAATAGCCTTAATCCGCCGGTCAGTCGTAGCGGCACTGATGGCATAACCTGCGCCGGCACAAATACCCAGTACGCCAATTTTGTCCGGATGAATAAAAGACAGGGTATTGATGTAATCGACAGCACAGCGTATATCCTCAACCCGCCGGAAGGGATCCTCCAGGTAGCGCGGTTCACCTTCGCTGGCTCCCTGGTGGGAGGCGTCAAAGGTGAGAACAACCAGCCCCTTTGCAGAGAGGGCCGCGGCATATAATGCCGGGGATTGTTCTTTTACCGAGCCTGCAGGGTGTACACAAATGACCGTGGGATACGTTTGTGTCTCGTCGAACCCTGGAGGAAAGTACAGCGTTCCGGACAGGTTTATCTGGTTATTTTTAAACACCATATTTTTTTTCATCAGCACGATCTCGCTTTAAACTGCAGGTTATCTGGACAGTGCATGAAGTACCGCCTGATCGACTGCATTGTCATTCATCCAGTTAGGGTACAAAGGCGTCAGGGCAGTGAGGCTATCCAGTCCGGATAATTCTTCCGGGGTCAGCTGTAGCTCTGCGGCATGAAGATTGCTGTCTAACTGTTCACGTTTACTCGAGCCCAGTAAGACGCTGGTGACGGCTTTCTTCGACAGCAACCAGGCAATTGCCACCTGGGCAACACTGGCATGATGTGCCCGGGCGATGTGGTGCATGCTGTCGAGTAAACGGAAACCGGCTTCCTTATCGGTGGGTAAAACATCGAAGCCAGAAAGCCGGCTGTTGTTATCCGGGGCGGTTCCCCGGGTGTATTTCCCACTCAGAAATCCTGCGGCCAATGGACTCCAGACGGTCAGACCAATCCCGTAATGCTCGATCATCGGAATAATGTCACGTTCGACATCACGTCCAAGTAACGAGTAGTTCATCTGCCCGTGGGTGAAGGGAGCCCAGCCGTTCGCTTTCTGCAGTTCAATGGCAGCAGCCGCCTTCCAGGCCGACCAGTTGGAAAACCCCAGATAACGCACTTTACCCGCCCTGACGACATCATCCAGGGCCTGAAGCGTTTCGGTTAATGGTGTAAATGGATCTTCAATATGAACAACATAGACATCGATCCAGTCAGTTCCCAGGCGTGTAAGGCTCTGATCTACTGAGCACAAAATGTGTCGGCGTGAAAGCCCAGCCTGAGTTAAAGGCTGACCGCTACGGAAACCCACTTTAGTGGTGATCACCGCTTCCTGCCGTCTGTGCTTCAGCGCCTTGCCCAGTAAGGATTCAGATTCGCCACCGGCGTAAGCGTCGGCGGTATCAAACAAATTAATCCCCTTGTCCAGGGCAACGGAAACCAGCTCATTCGCTAATGCGGCGTCGACTTTATAGACGGAGGCAATATCGTTATTGCCATCCGAGAATGTCATAGCGCCAAACGCGAGACGGGATACAGCCAGTCCTGTCTGACCTAATAGTGAATATTGCAAAAGTTCTCTCCTGGTTGATTATTAAAATGAGTGAGTAATCACTCATTTTAATGGGTATTTTTGCAATTTTCTAGTACTCTCTTACGCAAGAGGGGATGCGGGTTCTCGCAGGATATAGCCGCCCGGCAGGGTGGTTGTTCACCCCGCATGATATGCCGGAGGTCACCTCGCCTCCGGCATATCATTATTAAACCTCGAGTTTTCGCTCCGTTAACCATTCCACCATGGCCGGGTCGCGATGGGAGAAGAAGGCGCTGGTCGCGGTATCCAGTGCGGTGATTTTCAGAATATCCTCTGCGCTCAGTTCAAAGTCGAGGATGTTAAAGTTTTCTTCCATCCGTGCTTTGCGTACCGACTTAGCCAGTGAAACAACATTGCGCTGAAACAGCCAGCGCAGCACGACCTGTCCCACGCTTTTGCCATACTTATCACCGATATCCGTTAACACCGGATGCTGGAACAACCCGTTCTTCCCTTCCGCAAAAGGCGCCCAGGCCTCCGGCTGAATATCACGGCTTTGCATCCAGGGTACCGCGTCTAACTGCTGATTGAAGGGGTTGACTTCAATCTGGTTGACGGCAGGGATCACACTGTTGAAGGCCATCAGGTCAGCGAGCCTGTCAGGGTGGAAGTTGCTTACGCCAATGGCACGGATTTTACCTGCCCGGTGCAACTCTTCCATGGCACGCCAGGCCCCGTGTACATCGCCATAAGGTTGGTGAATTAAGTAGAGATCGACATAATCCAGTTGCAGGCGATTCAGAGAACGCTCAAACTGAGCTTTAGCGCCTTCGTAACTGGCACCCTGCAACCAAAGTTTGGTCGTGACAAAAAGCTCATTTCGGGCAACACCACTTTGCTTCAGCGCATTACCAACCTGGGTTTCATTCTGGTAAGACGCGGCGGTATCAATCAGACGATAGCCTGTTTCAATGGCATCCACGACTGCCCGTTCACACTCAGCGGCATCCACCATCTGAAACACACCAAAGCCAAGTTTAGGCATGGTAATGCCGTTGTTAAGTTGTACTGTTTGCATGACGGTATCCTTTATCGGTTAGGCAGGAAAAGCATAACGCAGAGTGGCGTATACGATTAGAGGGCGTAATTCACTAGGACTCATTAACAGGGTTCATTAATCACCACTCAATTAGCTACGTATCGCCTCTAACCAGCTTGTTACTGTCTCGGTTGTTTTCTTTTCCTGATCGCATTCGATGACCAGAGGCCTTTCCCGGCGAGCAGCCGGAGCGAGGCGTGCCAGCACTTCGTCGCTGTCCCCTTTACCGTACCCACCATGAGTAATGAAAGAGATAAGCAATTTTCCCGCGAGATCATGAGTACTCAGGAAGGTTTGCACGACGGGAGGTACGCTGGTTCCCCAGATGGGGAATCCCAGATACACCGTCTCATAGCGTGCGAAGTCCCCTATGTTGTTTTTCAGTGCAGGGAGGATCCCATGCGCGCGTTCCTGTTTCGCCTGTTCTACAGTCTGAAAGTAATCTTCCGGATAGGGAGTGCCGGGTTCAATCTCAAACAGGTCTGTTGTCAGGCTACGGTGTATCACACCGGCGATCACCCGGGTGTTACCGCTGCGGGAAAAGTAGACGACCAGGGTTCGGCTTTTATTCTGTACTGACCCGGTACCGGCAGCGGACGATACCGGGACAGTACTGGCAATCGTCAACCCGGCCAGGGCAGTAATCAACATTCTGCGGGTAGGATCGTGTTCCATCCGGAACTCCATTATTGTCAACGGCTCAGTGTCTGCTGTAGTGCATGTTCAGCCCGGACGGCAGCCTCATTTTCACCATGTTCACGCAATACCCGGGCCAGCTGACGTAACTGACCCACCGTCAGGCCAATGCGCTGACTGGCGCGCATATGCGACAATAACTGTGCCTCCACACCCGGCGTGGCCGCCAGAGCTCCGACAGTTGCCAGTTCGCGGCTTTCCCAGTCGAGGTTATCGCGGGAAAAAATATCGCCAAACAGGTGAGTTTGCAGAAACTGGTTAATTTCCGGTGCAAAATCAAAAACTGCGCCCTTAACCGGTCCGCCTGAAAGCAGAGCCTGATTTTCGGCGCCCACCCGACGGAGTTCGTCTCCGACAGGGATCTGTCGTTGGGGGGCTTTCCCCACAGCATCATGAAGACCCTGCTGTTTACGCACCTCCACCACCTTCATCAGTTCATTGAGCGCATTGAGGCTGCGGGGGAAACCGGTATAGGCATAGAGCTGAATGAGGATTTCTTTGGTTTCGTTGATCGTGAGTCCGGCATCAAGTCCCTGATTCAGAGCCGCATTCAGTTTCCCCATCTGGCTGCTTGCCATCGTAGCGGCAATCAGGGGGATCGCCTGCTGGCGTTCAGACAAGGTATCTGACGCAGGTTGTTGGTGGTGCATTCCGGTGACCTCTTTTTCTGCTGCGTTGACGGAAGAAACCATGAACTGGCCAGCCATCATCAGCAAGGCCACCATCGCGGAGGTTTTAATGGGCGTGATATTGTTCATCCGTTACTTTCTCCATCCAGTCAACTGTCTTTCCATTTATATTCCCGGTAATGGCCAGATGTGTCATAGCACTCTCAGGGGCGGCGCCATGCCAGTGCTTGACGCCGGGCGGGCACATCACGACATCACCCGGTCGAATAATTTGCACGGGCTGTCCTTCCTGCTGCGTCAGGCCGATACCGGAGACCACAACCAGCCGCTGACCGGCCGGATGCGTGTGCCAGGCTGAACGGGCTCCGGGTTCAAAAGTCACGTAAGCGCCGGACACATTGATATTTTTGTCAGCCTGGAACAACGGGTCGACTCGCACGCGCCCTGTAAAATTCCCGGGTGCGCCATAGGCGACAGGTTGGCTGCCCGCGGAGATAATCTGAACTGAATCGGATTCCTGTGCGAAAACTGGTGTGGCGACAAAAGAGGCGGCGATAGCTGTGATGCCGGCAATCAGCAAGTGGCGGCGAGTCAGTGCCTGACGGGCGAATTCTGTTTTATGTTCCATAGTTAACCCGATGTGAGTGATAGAACGATCCCCGGACAATGTGATTACGCCGCGGGGATACAGGAATGACAAAATGATCAGAGGTTCTGGCTATAGAACTGCGTTAGTTTCCCCATTGCCGCGTTTACATATTTAGGCACCCAGTAGGTTTCGATATGGGTGGCGCCATCAATTTTAAATAATTCTTTATTTTTGGTACCGGTCGCTTTGGCAAATGCATCTTCCGTCATATACAACGTGTCAGCTTTGGTACCGGCGATCATCAGCAATGGTTTGTTAATCAGATTGATATGATCGGTCACGTCGAAACTCATCAAATCCAGTAAACTGCTGGTTGTGTATTTAAACGTTGAGTTCGGGTGCGCATGGGTCTTCCAGTAGTATTCGTAACCCTGGCGATATAACGCAAAAGGTAATTTGGCGATCTGCTCATCCGTCAGGTTGGCATCGCCGGAGTAAAGGACTTCGCCGCCCGCAGCTTCCTGCGCTCGGGCATCAGACGCCTGCTGAAGACGCTGCTGAATGGTATCCAGCTGTGAATTCTGTAAGCCATTGCGGCGTACAAGACCTGAGTTAAACATACTGATGGTGGCAATAGACTTGAAACGTTTGTCCGTTTCAGCCGCAACCAGGGAATATCCACCACCGCCACAAATGCCGAGCAGACCGAGTCGGGCTGTATCGACCCCCGGATAGCGGGAAATGAAATCGGCCATACCATGGATATCTTCAATGCGGTTTACGGGTTTATCCACATTACGCGGTGTACCACCGCTGGCCCCCTGATAGGCAGCATCGGCTGCAATGGTAATATACCCCTGCTCAGCCAGTTTCTGGGCGTACAGACCGGCAACCTGTTCTTTCACCCCCCCGTTCGGGTGAGCCACAACAATGGCCGGATATTTTTTGGCTGGATCATAATTTGCCGGCGTGTAAACGTTAGCGGCAATATCGATTCCGTTGAGTTTATAACTGACAGGATGAATATTTACTTTGCCTTTCACATTCTCAGTGATGGCACCTTCATATACGAGGGTAAACGGATTTTGTCTGTAATCTGCGGCCATGGCTGCTCCCGTTGAGACCCCCATCATTGCGACAAGAAATGCTGAATTAATAATGCGACGTTTCATGAAACTCCCCTTTGGCGGATGATTTTTGCAGATAACTAATGGAGTTGAGGCTGTAGACTGGCCGCATTAACTCTGCACGCGGAAAGGATGGCAACAGGCCTGCTCAGAAGTTATGAAGAACATAGTACTGGCATTGTCCTGCCGGATAATCCCGTCAGACGGGATAGGCTTTATGAGCCATTCTCATGAATTAAGGAATTTTAGACTGGCACTCATCCTGGTGTGGCTCCCAGAAGGGTATGCCTCTCACGATTTATGCCCCGCGCCGTATGGCGCTTCGTTTCATTGTCAGGGCCGCTCTTTATTCAGGACGCTGGATTCACCTGGTGATATGGGCGGTTCCCTTCACATTCGTGGGAACAACTTCAACAGACAGCCTCGTGTCGCAAATTTGCAGTTATTGTGATTTCGGCGCAATGGAACGCAAGCCGGACAGGATAAATGCGAGCACAGTTGCAGTTAATGTGAGCAGAAAAACGGGATAAATGCGAGTCGGCGGGATTTCAAACGCGATTCGTTACAGCTAGCGTAAAATTTGTACCACCCGGTAAGCGGATAAGAAAAGATTGATGGCCCGGTGAATGCCCTGGGGTGAAAATACATTGTAACGTGCCATCACCGTAAAGGTCATAGTGATCATCGGACAACCCGTTCAGAAATAGCCAGTTAAGTTGGGGACGATCGAAATCGCGTCGGCAATAGGCTCCCGAAGTAAACCAGTCAGGGGCAAAGGCATATTCATACTCTTGCCTCTGGACAACATGCGTAGCATGGGGGAAGCGACCAATTGCTCCCGTATGATCAGAGTGCAAATGGGACAGGACCACATAGCGGATATCCTCAGGAGCAATGCCAATCCTCTTAAGTTGTTCCACACAGCCCTGTTCTTCTGACATCACCGGTTTAAACTGCTCTACAGCACTTCCCCAATAACCACCGGGATCTTTCAATCCTTCGACAGCCAGACCGCCGTCAATCAGCGTAAACCCATCCGGATGGGTCAGCAGAAACCAGGGAACAGGGATCTCATAATGCTCTCCCACGCCCTGATTCATCCGGATATGCTGATATCGACAATGCTGTGTTCCTGACTGGAACATGAAAAGCTTTATCTCTGGCATCATTATTTTCCACCAATAAATCAATTAAATAGATTGAAATTTAGCCTGACTCAGGCCTTGAGTCTGGATTTTTCATCATTTCGCAGGAAAGCAGTAGATGCCTGTCCCCACTTACATTTATCGGTAAAGCCAATATAATTGGTGAATGGATCTCTTCTCAGCAATGCGCATATTTATCAGGGTGGTTGAACGGGGCAGCATGTCGGCTGCAGCCCGCGATCTCGGCATTGGCCAGCCCGCCGTGAGTGAAAGAATAGAAAAACTGGAAGCACATCTTGGGACACGTTTGCTTAGGCGCAACACGCGTAACATGTCTCTAACGCACAGCGGTAACGTGTTTTATGAGCGAAGCAAAACGGCCGTTCAGGCGGCAGAGCATGCTCTTTCTGTGAATGAGGAAAATCAGGGGCTGCAAGGCAAAATCCGTATTGCCGCGCCCTATTCCGCCGGAGAAAGCCTGCTGATGCCTGCATTGTTGCAGCTTCAGAACGAGCATCCGGAGCTGCAGGTCGATGTCATTTTTAACGACCGCGTCATCGATCCCGTCACCGAGGGGGTCGATTTATCACTGAGGTTAGGTGATGTCTCCGAAGGCTTTTTTGTCGCACGTCCGCTTGGCGCCGTGCGCAGAGTGCTAGTGGCCTCTCCGGCTCTGCTGGCGAAAATGGGTCATCCTGACACGCCGGAAGCGCTGACAGATTATCCATTTGCTGCTGTTTCCGGTGTATTCGCCAGTAATCGCATTCAATTGATCGCTTCCGAAGATCAACTCATTAATGTTCCCGTCAATATTCAATTTCAGTCCACGCACTGGCGGAGTGTCCTCTCCTGGTTATTAGCGGGACATGCCATTGGTGTTTTGCAAAGTCCGGTTTGCAGAAAAGAAATGGAACACGGCGCGCTCATCCCCCTCTTAAGCCACTATCCGATCCCGCCATTTAGTGCCTGGTTGCTCCATCCACCGGCTGGGATGATGTCGTATGAAACGCGAATTTGTGCCTCCCTACTGGAGGGCTATCTCAGAGATTTGTTGCTTGAACCGGCCGGCTGAATAAAACAGCGCCGCCCTGGCGCGCTGAAGATGGCCTCTTGTTAATGACTCAATCTCTGATGCATGAAATCAATAAGCGCTCTTGTTTTTGCCGGCAAGTAACGCCGATCTGAATACAGAGCGAACAATTGCAAGGGGGCTGCCGATTGTTCAAATTCAATCTCGATTAACCGCCCATCATCAATATAGGGTTGGCAGGCTTGTTTCGACAGGATGGCAAAACCGACACCTGAGATGGCCGCTCGCCCTGCCATCTCTCCGCTGTTGACCCGATAACGACCGTTAACCTTGATCGTCTCGAATCCGCCCTTTTTATTCACAAACTGCCAGGGAGCGCCTTTAAGCGCATTCACCGTTGTAATACAGGGTAACTCTTCAAATTGCTGTATTCGAGAAGGCGTGCCATAACGCTGGATGACGGAGGGGGCCGCAACGATGGTGCAAGGGATCGTCACCAGATGACGGGCGATGTAGTCACTGTCATCCATCTGACCACGGCTAACAATGACAGCTAAATCCAGATCATCTCGCAGGGATTCATAACCCGACAAATTTGTGACGCAACTTATCTCCAGGTCCGGATGCTGACAGGCGAAATCAGCAACAACAGAGCCCAGCAATACAGGACCGATTTCATTGGGAATACAGATACGTAATGGCCCCTTGAATTGCATTTGTCGCAACGTTAATTCGGTTTCAGTTTGCTCAAGTGCTTCCAGTAATGGCTTCGCCCGGGTATAGAGTAGATGCCCCGCCTGTGTGAGTTTCATATGTCGGGTACTGCGCTCAATGAGCTGAAGATTCAGTTTGTCTTCTAACTGAGAAATGCAACGGCTCACATTTGATGTCGGCATTTCCAGGGCTTTCGATGCCCCGACAAAACTGTCTCGTTCCACCACAGCAATGAAGATTTTCAGCGCATTAAAGTCCAGGACCGGCCGCATCAACTATCCCACATATGATAATAATGAGTGCCATTTTTATCATCTAATCGACAGGTTTGATAGCAGTTAAGCTAGGATATCTTTCATCCACAGGTCGCTTGCTATGCCACTGGTCACCACAACATTTAATCAAAAGGCACTCATTCGGATTGCTTTGGTAATCGCTTTTGTCCAGTTTACTAATGCGCTGGAATATATGATGTTCAGCCCTGTTTTTACATTTATGGCTGCAGATTTCGCTGTTCCCGTCACCTTCTCAGGCTATGTATCCGGTATGTACACATCTGGAGCCGTCCTGTCAGGAATTATCGCCTTTTACTGGGTTGACCGTTGCAATAAGAAACGTTTTTTAATCGCTAATATGGTACTGCTAGCCATGGCGACACTGTTGACGACATTGACCACCAGTTTCCCTCTTCTTCTTACATTGCGCTTCTTCGCAGGACTGGTTGGCGGTACGACAATGGGGGTGGGGATCACTATTTTGATAAACCACACGCCGGCTGACTTGCGCGGAAAAATGTTGGCGACGGTGATTGCGTCATTTTCGATGGTCAGCATCGTGGGGATGCCCGCTGTACTATTTTTGTGTACTCATTACGGTTGGCATGTCGCGTTGTGGTTAATCTGTACACTGTGTTGGTTGGCATTGCCGCTGATCGTCTTCATCATCCCTCAGGATCCCGTCACTTTCGACACGTCCCACGCGCTGCCCCTCGATGTAGATACTTTACTGTTTGCTTCCGGTAATGCGCTGGTACAGTTTAGTCCAATGCTGATCATTCCTGTTCTGGCGCCATTAATGACGCAGCTGTTGGGGGCTTCTCAAGGTCTGCTGCCCTGGTTGTTCTTCGGCGGGGGTCTGGCGGGGTATCTGTCTACCAGAATGACAGGCGCATTAACCTCTCGTTTTTCTGCTTTGAGTTTGGCGACCGGGTCGACCCTCGTTTTTATCCTGAGCTTGCTGATACCCCTCCTGGGCTATCCGCATCCGGCGCTATTTATTACGTTGTTTCTCGGCTCAGCTTACAGTCGTCTGGTGTCATCGTCGGCGGTGACGATTCAGTTTCCTGATAACAACCAACGAGCGGGATTCTCTTCATTACAGACATCCATGATGTATCTGATGACGACTGCCGCATTTTTCCTGTCTGCTTTTTTGTTACCCGACCATCGCATGGCGCTACAAAATATGGACACGCTGTTGGCGGTATGTGCAATTACCGCATCAGGAACCCCAATTATTGTCATCGTTTTGCAAAAGAAACTGGCTAAGCGTACGTTCGAGCCCGATCGTTACAGCACTGAGTAGTACTCCACGAGTTGCTCATTTTTTAAGACAAAAACAGGGGCATACGCCCCTGCGTGACTACCGCCGACTCATGGCCAGCTTCGCGGCAAATATCAGAAACAGGCAGCCGGTTGTCCGATCCATCCATTTCACCACGGCTGGTTTTTTCAGGATGCCGGCGGCATAGCGAGTGGCGGTAATCAGCGTTAACGACCACAGCGTCCCTATCAATACATGGATGGTGACCAGGAGAAAGGTCCAGTTGATCGGTGAATGCCCGGCAGGGATAAACTGGGGCAAAAACGAAACGTAGAAGACGCCCATTTTGGGGTTAAGCACATTCCCCAGCATCCCACGCAGGAACCAGTTACTCGTGGAATCTGATTCGGTCGGGTTGGGGTTAAATTGCTGGCGTGGGCGCAGGAGCAACTGGATGCCCAGCCAGCAAAGGTATCCTGCTCCGCACCATTTCAATAAGGTATAAGCCAACTCAGAAACCGCCAGTAGCGCACCTAAACCAAAGGCCACCAGCGCGCCCCAGATAAAGCATCCGAGATCAATGCCTAACGCGGCATGCAAGGCTTTGCGTCCCCCTTCAGCGGTCGCCGTGCGGAGGATAAGAGCAGTATCAAGACCTGGCGTCAGGGTAAGCAGTGTGGCAGCGAGGGTGTAAGCAAGAAGTGAATCAGTGACGAGCATTTCCTGTCTCCGAAAGAGATAAGGCTACTGAAGCATTCACATTTTTGCAACAACAATGTTCACCCTGCTCCACTTTTACCCAGCCGTCTACCTGACGCAACTCAGCCCATAACTAAGGACCACTCGGTTATGGGCTGAGTTGCAGGACTCGCTCAACGCCATTGATAAAATAATACAGGGGTAAGTTAGCTCACTTTAATATCATTAAGGTCGATATCCTCTTCTTCGTGATCATGAGTAACCAGCACATCACGCGGAATATCTTTTTTGATGACAGCATAAACCGTGGCGGTAACAACAATATTCACCAGCAGGGCCATAATGCCAGCCATCGGGTGTGACATGGTGGGGATCATCAGTACCCCACCAAAAGGCACCGTGGCATCCGCACCATACACCATGGTGACTGCGCCACCGCACGCGCCACCGATGGCCGCGGCGGCGATACCGCGGACGATATCGTTCATGACGATCGGGATAGAGCCTTCAACGATATTAACAATCCCCATTGGAACCGCCGATTTTAAGGTTTCCACTTCTTCACTGTTATAGATGTTCTTACGCAGAAGCTTAGCAATGAAGAAAGCCAGGCCGAAACCAATAGGCGTTGCGGTGTTAACTAACTGAAGCGCGGTAATCGGCTCATTTATTCCCTGCGCCTGCAGCGTGAGAACGAAGGCAAAGCATGTCTTATTAAGCGGGCCGCCAAAGTCAACAATACACAGAGCGCCTATCACTGCGCCCAACACAAGATTCGATGACATGCCCATACTTCTCAGGAAAGATGTCAGCGCTTCCGTAAAGATACCGATAGGCGTACCAATGATATAGACCATAATCAGGCAGCTGATAATGGAGGCAAAAAAAGGCACGATCAACGTTGGCATCAAACCGCGAGCCCAGTCAGGCACCTTGACGTTTTTAATGATCGCCAGCGCGATATAGCCGGCAATGTAGCCACCGATCATCCCGCCGATAAAGCCTGCGCTGATGGTGTTCGCCGCCAGCCCGACGACAAATCCTGGTGCGATGCCCGGCTTGCCAGCAATCGAGCCGGAAATACCCACCGCAATGACCACCGGCAACAGCCCAAGCGCCTTAGCGCCCAGAGTGGCCATCGCCTGCCATAAATCAAATTGCCCCGGCGTTAACGTGTCCTGCACCGTTCCACCAAGCCCCATGCCGATGGCAATAATAAACCCAGCACCACAGACAATGGGGATCAGAAATGAGATAGCGGTCAGCAGATGTCCTTTAGGATTTGCTGCTTGCCATATTTGTTTTAGAGACATAAATTACGCCCTTAAGTATAGAGTCAGCAGGCCGAAATAAAATTATGAATTGACTATTTCACTGAGTTTTTCAATCAGTTTATTGGGGGATTTCACTGCCGTTTCCGTGGCGACTTTGACCACTTTCTTACCCGCAAACCGTTCTTCTCCCGTCACTTTAACATCCGCGGCAAGCAGAACAATATCTGCCATGGCAATCTCATCAGCGGTTAACTGATTCTCAATGCCGATGGTCCCTTGGGTCTCGATTTTAACGTTATGACCGGCTTTTTTGGCGGCTGTTTCAATTTTCTTTTGAGCAATATAGGTGTGTGCAATCCCCACCGTACAGGCGGTAACTCCGACAATATTCATCACGATTCTCCGTTAATTCATTTAATAATGATATAAAAAAATGTTAACAACTACATATTACGCTTCGGTGCTTTCAGTTTCTGAATTGAAAAGCGCAATGATTTTATATGGATCAGATTCAACCAGTAATTTAGCGATAATGTCTTCGTCGGCCAGTGACCCGGACACTTGCGCTAACAGGCGAATATGAGTGGCATTTTGATCCACCAGGCAAACCGCAAATAAAATAATACAGCGAACATCGCTGCCATCCATGGTCTCCCAGGGAATGGTATGTTGCGTGCGTCCGATGGCTAATGCGGTACGGGAAACACCGGAAGATTTGCCATGCGGGATCGCAATATGATTTTCAAAACCGGTAGAGCCTTGCTCCTCACGTAACCAGACATCACGAATAAAGTCCTCCTTATTAGTCACCGCACCATCCTGTACTAGTAGATCGGTGAGTTCTTCTATCACCTCTTCTTTCGTTCTGGCGGTCATATTTAACTTGATGTTTTTAACATTAAGCACTGTCGAAATATCCATAATTCACCCGCATTCATATAGAGTGGTCGTTGAATAACAGAGCAGGCATCGCTGGCGTGATGCAGGTCTTTTAATTTTTTATAAATATATGCTGTGGTTCGTAAAAAATTAATTAGGCAGCGACGGTTTCACGCTGGAAAATCTCGATCATTCTGTCCCATGCCTGGCTGACATCCTCATGTAGAGAAAACAGACCCGATGTCCCTACGATAAAGACATCCACACCGGATTCGGCAATCTGGCCAAACGTTTTTGCATTGCAGGAGCCATCAATTTCTGTCAGATAGTGATAGCCATTATTTTTGCGCATACTGATGAGCTTTCTTATCTTGTTCAGCGATTCAGGAATAAACTTTTGTCCGGCATAGCCCGGATCAACTGACATGACCGTCACTTTATCCAACAGGTGCGCATATTCAGCAATACTTTCAGCCGGTGTCGCCGGGTTCAACACCACCCCGCATTGCTTGCCTGCATCCTTGATCTGATTCAGCAGGCGGAAAATTTTGTTATTCGCCGTCTCGGGATGAAAGCTAATGATATCGGCGCCGGCCTCGAGACACATGGGAATAATATCTTCCGGATGGTTCACCATCAGATGGACATCGATGGGAACGGTAGTGATTTTTTTCAGGTTCTCAATAAAAAAGGGAGACAGTGTGATATTGCGGACGTAATTACCATCCATTATATCAACGTGATAAAAATCCGCTTTTTTATTCATTGCCGTGATCTGTTCTTTGAACTGCGTTAAATCCATGCACATCAGTGAGGGTGAAAATTTCGCGCTCATAAACCATCTCCGATAATAAACAGTTAGTTAAACATTGCGATAATATGCCCCAGAACGATGCCGACAACGCCAAAGTCTGCATCGCCAAAGGTTGTAGAACCCAGGCCCATGTCTCCCATCATTGGCAAAAGGATGGCCGGCAGGAACGAAATGAGCAGGCCGTGGGCAAATGCCCCCACCACTGCCCCGCGACGTCCGCCAGTGATGTTGCCGTAAACGCCAGCCGTTGCCCCGCAGAAGAAATGAGGCACCAGCCCCGGGACGATGACGCTCAAGCCGAACAGCGGGCAGAGGAACATGCTGACCAGGCCTGCAACAAAGCTTGCGAGAAACCCGACGATGACGGCATTTGGAGCAAAGGGAAACACCGTCGGGCAGTCGAGCGCCGGCTTCGCATCTTTCACTAATTTGTCTGCAATACCTTTAAACGCTGGCACAATTTCGGCAATCACCATCCGCACACCGGCGAGGATGATATAAACCCCCGCAGCAAAAGTGAGGGACTGAATAATGGCGAAGATAATAAAATTCTGACCGGCACTCAGTGTCTCCTCGACAAAGGTTTTGCCCGCGACGACCACCAGCACCAGGAACAGAATCATCATGGTGAGAGAGATGGCCACCGACGAGTCGCGAAGAAAATTGAGTGACTTAGGCACTTTAATTTCTTCAATCGAGGGGCTACCTTTCCCGACGACTTTGCCCACCAGCGCGGAAAGCAGATAACCAATAGAGCCAAAATGGCCGAGAGCCAGATCGTCGGTATTGGTAATTTTACGGGTAAACGGCTGCAAGATCGCCGGAGAGATCACCATCATCGCGCCGAGAATCACCGCCCCGATGGCCACCACCCAACCACCCGATAAGCCCCCGACTGACAAAATCACCGCCAGCATAGCTGCCATATAGAGCGTATGGTGGCCTGTTAAAAAGATGTACTTTAATGGCGTCAGACGCGCCAGGGCGATATTGATCAACATGCCCAACACCATGATTGTGGCGGTTTCCGTGCCATAATTCTTCTGCGCCAGCGCGGCCATCGCGTCGGTGTTAGGGACCACCCCCTGAATATGAAATGAATGTTCAAACAGCTGGCTAAAAATGGTTAATGTATAGGCAATGATACCGGCGCCTGCCGTTAAAATAACAAAGCCCATGATGGTTTTCAGTGTTCCTGAAATAACATCTGAAATTCCTTTTTTTTGCAACAGCAGACCGATCAGAGAAAACAATCCAACCAGAATTGCCGGTGTCCCTAACACATCATAAATAAGGAAATGAAGCATATTAAACTCCACGGTTCAGAAAGCCGTTGCTTAAATGTGTTCTGCTAAAATCTCTTTGATTTTATTGTTGTTGAGTAAATTACTTAATCCAACAACCTTTGCGGAATGACCAACTAAATGTTCGGCAATATCGTTGGCGCTCAGAATAAGGTCCGCCGTTTCGCTTTTCGCTGACGTCAGGTCGGTATGCGCGACTTCAGCCTCTTTATTCATTTCGGCAAGAATTTTTTTGACATTCATTTCAACGATAAAGCTGCTGCCTAAACCATTGCCGCAGACGATGAGTACTTTTTTCATTCTCTTTTCCTTCAGTCAATAACAGCCTGAATTGCCTTAATATCATCGGCTTTTAACAATCGTTCTAGCTTTTGCTGATCGCTAAAGAGTTCTGCCAGTTCACCGATCATCGTGATATGTTCATTCCCGGAACGAGCGCATAGCATAATAATCACGTATACCGGGTCGTTCTCCGTTGAGCCAAATGATATGCCCTCTTTAATATGAAGGAGCGATAATCCATTCCTCAATGCACCTTGTTCAGGGCGGGCATGGGGCATTGCTAATCCCGGGGCTAATAGATAATAAGGCCCAAGTTCTTCATGGCTTTTCAAAATCGCCTCAATATAGTGCTCTGCCATATACCCCTGCGCCAGCAAAGGTTCTGCTGAGAGTCGAACGGCATTTTTCCAGTTATCTATTGAGTTAATGACATTAATTTTATCCGGGGTTAACCAGTCTCTAATCATATGCACTCCCGAGGGGTCCCATGTGCTGAACTATAAACAGCTAAATAAAATGCAACTGTGATACACCTCCCAAAGTTAGCGCTAACAAGCAAAAATGTTAAAAAATGAGTTACCGCTAACACTGGTTATAATGTGCTTTCCCCCTCGCTGTGGTAAGTTATAATGTGTATCAACGATTTACTTTTGTTACTTTTTATTTTTCAAACGGTTGGTGATCCTGGTGAAGAGTCTAGACGCAGACAATAGCCCGAAAGAAAAACGTCGTAAGGGAACTGGGAAGATAACCCTGACCGAAGTGGCTGAGTTTGTCGGCGTGAGCGCCATGACCGTCTCGCGTGCGCTGAGAATGCCTGAAAAAGTCAACCCTGACCTTCGCGACCGTATTGATGCGGCAGTAAGCCAACTCGGCTATGTCCCCAATCTCCAGGCGCGTAATCTGGCGTCGGTCCATTCCGATCTCATTCTGGCCGTCGTCCCCACCTTCTCTTCGCCAGGTTTTTTGCCGGTGTCGGAGGCGTTACAAAAGATCCTGACTGAACGCGGCTATACCATGATGTTTATGGAATCCGGTCATGACGGCCAAAGCGAACAAAAAACGTTTGAAAAAATGCTCGCCTATAACCCGGCAGCGATTATTCAGTTTAATATCGACACCATTGAGAGCTGTACCCAGCTGCTGGCCAACGTAGATGTGCCTATCCTGGAAATTGGCGCGTTAAATACGCAGTCTGTTGGCATGTGCATCGGTGTGGATTACGGTAAGGCTGTGAAACAGATCGTGACCCACCTGGCGGACGCCTCATTAAAAAATATCGCGTTACTGTGTACCCCGGCCAACAATACAATGTTTCGCCAGCTCCTGAGCGGCTGGAATACGGCGATGCTGGCCCTTAACCGTTCTCCGCATCGGGTAGTGACCACTCATTTGCCTTCCACCATTGCCACAGGGGTGAATATTTTCAAGGATATGATGATCACCTGGGGCGATCTGGATGCGCTAATTTGCACATCGGATGAAATGGCGTGTGGATGCATGATGGCCTGCCACAGCGCCGGGATCAAAGTGCCCAATACCGTAGCCATTGCGAGTTTAGGCGGCGGGGTATTATCGACAGTCTGTTCCCCTGCCCTGACAACCGTTGAATTTCACTGGCATGACATTGGGGTGAAGGCCGGGAAAGCGCTTCTCGACCTGCTCAACGATAAACCTTGTGAAAAGTTTATTGAAATTCCGTCAGTACTCAAAGTCCGGGCCAGTACCGCGGTATAACCGCCATCCGTGGCCTGCTCTATCGGCACCCCCCGTTTATCGCTTCAACTCGTCCTGCCACAGCGGGGATGACGCCAGCTGCTGGCATACCGCGTCGATAAATACTCGGGTCTTGGCGGGAACCAGCGTGCCGGGCGGCATCAGGGCATAAACGCTAACCCGCGCCGCGCTGCGCCAGTCGGGCAGCACGCGGACCAGTTCCCCGCACTGCACCGCCTGATTAACCATCCATCCCGGCAGCAGTGCGATCCCGGTTGCGCGGATGACCGCCGTCAGCAGCGCTTCACTGATATTGGTGGTGAGGGGGCCAGCTGGCGTCACCTGAATATGCTCCCGACCATTCTCGAGGATCCAGTAGGGCCAGTCCGGATGGTGGGTAAAGCCGAGACACCGATGGGCAGCCAGTTGCTCAGGATGAGTCGGTTCACCGTAGCGTTGCAGATAGGCCGGCGAAGCAATCAACTGGCTGCGAAATGCCCCCAGCTCGCGCCCGGTTAAGGTACTGTCCCGCACGTTTCCCAGGCGGATCACCGCATCAAACCCCTCCGCGACAATATCGACTCGTCGATCGAGAAAATGGGCATCAAGGCGAATATCCGGATACGCCTGCAGGAAATCAGGAAACATCGGGGCAATCAGCTCCCGGCCAAAGGTCACCGGCAGTGAGACCCGCAACGTTCCCTGCGGGGTGGCAGCAAAGTCCCCAACTTCCCGGCTGGCGGCGCTGAGCTCATCCAGTGCCGTGCGGGCGCGCTGCAAAAACCAGGTTCCGGCTTCAGTCAGCGTTATGCTACGGGTGGTACGCACCAGCAACCGGACACCCAGTTTTTTTTCAAGGTGGCTGACCCGGCGGGAAATCACCGATGCATCCCGCTCCAGCCTGAGGCTGGCCCCGATAAAATTCCTGCCTCAGCCACACAGACAAACGCCATCAGCTCATCAAAATCATCGAACATGATTCCTGCACCCTGCACATTAATTATTTGCAAATAAGGCTAATTATCAGCGATCTGTTGGGCTATTAACATAGCGGCTCTTCAACCTACAGTGAGAGCAGACTATGAAAACGTTTTTGAGTATTGGGTCCGGTCCTGGGATGGGAATGGCGACGGCCTCACGATTTGCCGATGAGGGATTCCGGGTAATACTGTCCTCTCGCAATAAAAGCAATGTGGCGGCGCAGGCCGACCAGTTGAGAGCGGCTGGATTTGCCGCGGAAGGCCGCGTGGCGGACGCCAGCGATATCACCAGTATCGTGGAACTCATTCGTGAGGTAGAGGTGGAAACCGGCGGCGTGGATGTGCTGCATTTCAACGCCGCAGCCATGCATGACGGTAACCTGGAGACCCAGTCGGTGGCAGGCTTCATCGAGGATCTCACCACTAATATTGGCGCGGTATATGCCGCCATCAAAGCGGTCACTCCGCGGATGGCCGCGCGTGGAGAAGGCGCGATCCTGCTGACTGGCGGGATGTTTGCCACTCAGCCCCACCCGGAGTATCTGACGCTGAGCGTCGGCAAAGCCGGGCTGCTTAACCTGACGCATGGCCTTTTTCCGGTATTGAAAGCGCAAAATATTCATCTTTCCATCGTGACGGTGGGGGCCTACGTCACGCCGGGTTCCGCCGAAGCCCGGGAGATTGCCGATCTGTTCTGGCAGCAATACCGCCAGCCATCCGCGCAATGGACAGCGGAAGCGTTTTATCCCGTCCCACACCATCAGTAACCTTCCCCGGCCGTCGCCTGGCGTCCGGGAGCCATCGCCCGGACGTGTGGAAAAGACATCATCCATCGCTTGCTTTCCCTGTCACCTCGGATCAGGATACGACGATATTCATGGAGGCTATGTGATGAAATATTTTATCGGTATGGCGGTGACGTTATTGTTGAGCACGCCGGTGCTGGCGGCAGGCGAGCTTGAGATTAACCAGTCTCCCCTGACGCTGGTGTTGAGCGATCAGAATCAGGCACGGGTCTCTTCCTGTGCCGATTTCATTGCGCTGCGTAAAGCGGGAGAGACCGTCGATGCGCTGCCCGGACTTTCCGACCCGGATGGCTGCGCGGCGGAAGCGGCGTTATTCTCCTGCTGGCTACAAGCCTACACCATCGATCACACGTTATTCCCCTCTGCTGCGCCGAAACCAACCCTGGCTGAGGTGGTTCAGCACTTTCCTGCCAGCGCGGCGTTTATCGTCAGCGATGACGAAAAGCAGGACGTCGCCAAAAACTATGTGGGGAAAACCATCGCCGACTATACCCCGGACCTGAAAGCCAGGGACGATCGTCTGGAATCAACGGCCAGCGCCAGCGGTTATGTGCTGGATGAGTATTATGCGTTTACCGATAAGCAAGGGCATCAGCTCAACATTGTCGCTCTGGTGGGCTACGCCATCGGCGGTACGGCAAGCGTGAAAAGCTACTATCGCATCGATGACACGCACGCCCGCGTCTGGAGCGTCACCCTGCTCGATGAGAACAGCCCGTTATAATCGAGGGTTCCCTCTGCGGCGCTACCGCAGAGGATGTTCCGTTTACCTGGTAAGCCACTGACGCCAGCCGCCCCAGGCAGTGATTTCCGTGGCCTCCCCCAGCCCGGCGGCTTCGCAAATAAAGCCCGTCACCCATCGGCCGTCGGCCAGCTCAACCTGTCCCAGCCCCAGCGGCGCGGGAATAGCGGCCAGCAGCGACCCCACCTCGGCGCTGGGTATCTCCCAGACTTCCACCGCTATCGCCGCGCCGTCGCGCTCGTCACGCACCATCGCCGGGCGCTTGCCATCCGCGAGAGCGTACAAACGATAGCGTGGCGCGCTGTGGGTCGCCTGCAGCAACCGACCGCCCCGCGCCAGCAATTGACCGTTTAAGGGCAGACCGGCCAGATGCGCACCGCATACCGCCAGTGCCATCCGGTCATGGCCTGCGGAATGCGCAGGCGGCGGGCTCTCCAGCCGCGCGCCGCCTGCCAGCGGCAGCCGCTCCGCGCGCTGGAAGGCGTCGGCCAGGCTCAGCAAATACTGATCGGTAAACGCCCGGCCAAACAGCGTGACGCCGGAGGGCAATCCGTCAGGCATAAACCCGCACGGCACACTCACCGCCGCATAGTCCAGCAGGTTCATAAAGTTGGTGTAGTAGCCCAGATCGGCGTTGCGGGCGATCGGCTCCGCCGCCAGCTCGTCGAGCGTCACCGGGCGCGGAAAGGTTGGCGTCAGCACGCAGTCCAGCGTATCAAGGATGGCATCGCACTGCGCTTTATACCCCTGCAACTGATACATCGCCTTAAAGGTCGCCGTCGCGTCGATAGCAGGCGCTTTCGCCAGCACGTCGCGAATCACCGGCAGCACGGCATCCGGCTGCTGCTCAATCAGCGGTCCGGCCACCGCATAGCGTTCAGCAACCCACGGTCCGTCATACAGCAGGCGGGCGGCGGCCAGAAATGGCGCGAAATCGATCGCTACCGGCACGCCGCCGAGCGCCGTCAGCCGCTGCACGGCCTGGGCGAACAGCGCTTCGCTGGCGCGGCAACCGAGGAAGTTCAGCGTCTGCGGAACGCCAAAGCGAAACCCGGCGGACGGCCTGCCAAAAGCCTGCCGGCTGTTCCACTGAGGATTGCGGCGGCTGTAGCTATCCTGCGGATCGGCCCGGGCAACCAGCGCCAGCAGCTGGCTGGCCTCGTCGGCGGTAGCGCTGAAAAAGGTCACACAGTCCAGCGTGCGACAGGCAGGGACGACCCCGGCGGTGGAGATCAACCCTTTCGTCGCTTTCAGCCCCACCAGGTTATTCAGCCCGGCCGGAACGCGACCGCTGCCAGCGGTGTCGGTCCCCAGCGCGAAGCTGGCGACACCCAGGGCTACCGCCAGCGCGGAGCCGGCGCTGGAGCCACCGGAGGGGTAAGCCGGGTGATACGCGTTGCGGCAACGTCCGTACGGCGAACGGGTTCCGTTCAGGCCGGTGGCAAACTGATCGAGATTGGTTTTGCCCACCGGCACCGCTCCCAGCGCAATCAGCTGCGCGACAATGGTCGCGCTTTGCGTCGGCCGGTATGCAAACGCCGGGCAGGCAGCGGTCGTGACGATCTCCGCAAGGTCAATATTATCTTTGATCGCGAACGGCACGCCGTACAGCGGAAGCGTGTCTGGCGAATGGCCTTCCAGCGCCGCGAGAAACGGCGCCTGCTCCGCTTCGCTCAGGAGATGGATAAACAGATTAAATTCGGGATTCAGCGTTTCCGCCCGCTGGCGGATCGCCGCCAACAGCGCCCGCGGGGTGGTGTTGCCGTTACGATAGTTCGCCGCCAGGGTCGCCAGGCGTAAATCAAACGTCTGCTGCATCATGCCTTCTCCTCAATAATCACTGCCACCCGTTGCCCGGCACGCACCGCGCTGCCTGGCTGCACATTGACCTGCTGAACCCTGCCATCGCACGGCGCCAGCAGCGGGATCTCCATTTTCATCGACTCAAGCACCACCAGCACATCGCCGGCGCGCACCAGACGACCAGCCTCGGTCTGTACCTGCCACAAATTACCGGATACCGGGCTTTCCACCCCCTGCTCGCCCGGCTGCAGCGGCGCATCGCCCGCTTCTTCTGAGGCGCTCTCCTGACTGTCGAAATGGGCCTGGCCGCTGGCGATCCAGCGATCGCGTTCGGCGTTAAACGCCCGCTGCTGATGGTCGCGAAACGCGTCAATGCTCTGCGCCTCGCGAGCGAGAAATTGCTGGTATTCCGCCAGCCGCAGCGTGCTGTGTTCGATGCGCAGCGGATAGCGACCGAGCGGGAAATCGCGGCGAATCTCCAGCAGTTCATCGGCCGAAACCGGATAGAAACGCAGCTGATCGAAAAAGCGCAGCAGCCACGGCTTGCCGGCAAAATCGGCCACCTCGTGATAGCGATTCCACATCTGCAGAGTGCGGCCGACAAACTGATAGCCGCCCGGGCCTTCCATACCGTAGACGCACAGATACGCCCCGCCGATGCCCACCGAGTTTTCCGCCGTCCAGGTTCGCGCCGGGTTGTACTTGGTGGTGACCAGCCGATGGCGCGGATCAAGGGGCGTGGCCACCGGCGCGCCGAGATAGACATCGCCGAGGCCCATCACCAGATAGCTGGCGTCAAACACTGTGTTCCATACGGCCTGCTCATCCGGCAGATCGTTTATCCGGCGAATAAACTCGAGGTTGCTTGGGCACCACGGGGCGTCCGGGCGGACGGTGGTCATATATTTGTCGATCGCCTTGCGGCAGGCCGGATCGTCCCAGGAGAGCGGGAGATGCACGACCCGCGTTGGAACCTGCAGATCATCGCTCATGCAGACCGTGGCCCACTCCCCGCTGACCCACGCCAGCAGGGTCTCCAGCGCCAGCGTTTCCGGCTGGAAATGCAGCTGCAGCGAGCGGATCCCCGGCGTGATATCGATGATCCCTTCCCGGGCTTGCCCTTCAAGGGCCTGCATCAGGGCATGGATGCGAAAGCGCAGCACCAGATCCAGCTCCGCCTCACCGGCCTCCAGCAGCAGATGGGTATCACCGGAGAGGCGCGCCACCAGGCGTTTGTCGGCGTCACCGCAGGTCATCACCACCGGCGAGGTGAGCGGCACAGGCTGCCAGGCAACGTCCTGCGCCTGCAGGGTCGCCAGCTCCGCGCGACGACCTGCCGCCAGCCGCCGGGCGGTGGGGACGTCCACCGCCACAAAGCGCACTTTATCCCCCGCCTTAAGCTGGCCCAGTTGCCAGAGATCGGCTTCGATAACCGTGACCGGGCAGACGAAGCCTCCGAGGCTTGGGCCGTCCGGCCCGAGGATCACCGGCATATCGCCGGTAAAATCCACGGCCCCCACGGCATAGGGGTTGTCATGAATATTCGAGGGATGCAGCCCGGCTTCGCCGCCGCTGTCACGGGTCCAGACCGGCTTAGGCCCGATCAGGCGCACGCCGGTGCGGCTGGAGTTAAAATGCACTTCCCAGTCGGTGGCAAAAAAGGTCGCCATATACGCCGGGGCAAAGAACTCCGGCGCGCCGTGGGGACCATAAATCACCCGCAGCGTACGGACGTCCGTCAGCGCGGTGCGCAGCCCTGCGGGAAGCGCCGCGCCTTCCCCTGTCTCAACCAAAGGCGCAAGATGCAGCACGTCGCCAGCGCGTAGAGCCCGTCCGCCGTGGCCGCCAAACTGGCCGAGGGTAAAGGTGCTTTTACTGCCCAAATAATCCGGTACCTGAATACCGCCGCGCAGGCAGAGATAGCTTCTGACGCCTGGTCCGTTTATTGCCCCCAGCCTGAGGGTCGCCCCCGCCGGAATAGTGAATACGCAGTTCATGTCCTGCCCGGCGCCATCGAGCGTGACGGTGAGCGGCGCGCCGCAGATCACCGCCTGTACGGCGGTATTGAATTTCAGGGTGGGTCCGCTAAGGGTGATCTCCAGCGCGGCGTCGCCCTCGGCATTGCCCAGCAGACGGTTGCCCAGGCGCAGCGCCCGGTCATCCATCGGGCCCGAGGGCGGGACGCCCACCGCCCAGTACCCCAGACGTCCCGGATAGTCCTGGACGCTGGTCTGGGTGCCGGCGCTCAGAACCTCCACGGTATCGGCCCGGTAGCGCAATTGCTCCAGGCAGCGGGTCCAGGGTTCTCCGGCGGTAAACGGTGCGAAGCCGAGGATCTGCTGCAGGTATAAGCGGTTGGTTTCGACGCCATACAGGCGGGTCTCCGCCAGGGCCTGAGCCAGGCCGGCGATTGCCTCATCGCGCCTGGGGCGCCAGACGATAGCTTTCGCCAGCAAGGGGTCGAAAAACGGCGGCACTTCACATCCGGCTTCCACCCAGCGGTCGATGCGCAGCGTGGCGCCGTCCGCCGGCGGAAACCAGACGTCGGTTAACAGTCCAGGCGAAGGCTGAAACTGGCGGCCAGGATCTTCGGCGTAAATTCGCGCCTGAATGGCATGGCCCCGGGGTTGTAGCCCGGCGGCCAGCTCGCTCAGCGGCGGTAAATCCCCTGCGGCCAGGGCGATCATCCAGCGTACCAGATCCACGCCCCACACCTGCTCCGTCACGCCGTGCTCCACCTGCAGGCGGGTATTGACCTCAAGGAAATAGAAGCGCTGCGCCGCACTGTCGTAGACAAACTCCACCGTCCCGGCGCTGCGGTAGTTCACCGCTTTCCCGAGAGCAATGGCCGCGCTACACAGCGCCTGCGCCATCCCTTCCGGCAGATTCGGCGCCGGGGTCTCTTCAATCACTTTCTGGTTACGCCGCTGCAGCGAGCAGTCGCGCACGCCGAGGGCGATAACCTCCCCCTCACCGTCGCCGAAGATCTGCACCTCCAGGTGACGGGCGCGTTCGATATATTTTTCGAGAAACACCCCGGCATCGCTGAAGTTGTTTTGCCCCAGCCGCTGCACCGTGGCAAAGGCCTCGCTCAGTTCGCGGGCGTCGCGGCAGACGCGCATGCCAATCCCCCCGCCGCCCGCCGTGCTCTTGAGCATCACCGGGTAGCCCACCGCCTCAGCCGCCTGGCAGGCTTCCTCGCTGTCGGCCAGCAGTTCACTGCCCTCCAGCAGCGGCACGCCCTCCGCCTTCGCAAGCGCGCGAGCGGTATGTTTCAGGCCGAAGGTACGCAGCTGTTGCGGGGTCGGGCCAACAAACGCCAGTCCCGCCGCCTCACAGGCTTCGGCGAAGGCGGCGTTTTCCGACAGAAAGCCGTAGCCGGGATGGATGGCGCGGGCGCCGCTCTGCAGCGCGGCGGCAATGATCTTCTCTACCACCAGATAAGTTTGCGCTGCCGGGCCCTCGCCAAGGCTGAGCGCTTCATCCGCTTCGCGGACGTGCAGACTGCTCAGGTCGGCTTCGGCGTAAACGGCAACCCCCTTCACCTGCATGGCGCGCAGGGTACGTAAAATGCGGCAGGCTATCGCCCCGCGGTTGGCAATCAGTAAGGTATCAAACATAAGCGGAACTCACAGCGTAGCGGGTCGTCCCGCAACAATTCGTCTTTCCCTGAGGTCGTCCCCGGGGGAACCGGCGCTTAAACGTGGCGCGTCGGCGTGTGATTCAGGCGGTCGGCGCGAACGGCGAACAGCCGAAAGGCCAGCAAACGCCAGCGCTGCCAGCGGGTCAGTTCCATACCAGCACCTCGGCGGGGGTCGGGTTCCAGCCATTGCAGGGATTGTTGAGCTGCGGACAGTTGGAGATCAGCACCATGGCGTTACACTCCGCGCGCAGTTCAACGTATTTTCCTGCCGCCGAGATGCCGTCCGCAAAGGTCAGACCGCCCTCCGGCGTCACCGGCACGTTCATAAAGAAGTTAATGTTGGCGCCGATATCGCGCTTATGCAGGCGGCCATCGTGCAGACAGGCGCAGAGAAAATTGTCCCGGCAGCTGTGCATATAGCGCTTGTCGAGGGCGTAGCGCACGGTGTTGCTCTCCTGGGCGCAAGCGCCGCCGAGGGTATCGTGCCGCCCGCAGGTATCGGCCACGATGGTCATCAGCGGATGGCCGAGGTTGGAATAGAGCACGCTGCCGGCGGTCAGGTAGGCGTTCCCCTGGCGACGCAGCGTGCGCTGCGCATCGTAGCGCTCGCGCGGGTTGTCGGCGTTGTAAAACAGGGTATCAATCGCCTGATTGCCTTCGAGATCGAGCAGGCGCAGGGTCTGCCCTTTTTTAACCTCAAACAGCCAGGGTTCCCCGGCCGGGATCACATGGCGATAGACGGCCTCTTCCGGGCGTCGGTTACTGGTGATAACGGTCATGAACGCCTCCTTACAGGGCAAAAAGTTGGGTATTACGGAACGCGCGCTGATTCTCATCGCGAGTCAGGAGCGCCTGGATGGCCGCGTCCTCATCGTCGGCCTGATACCAGCTCAACTGCACCGGACGGGGGGCATATTCTGTGGCCGGATCCTGGGGATGCGGCAGCGCGGTGAGCACCAGCAGGACGTCCATCGGGGCAAACAGCTCAACGTAATCCCCGGCGCGACTGTTGCCGGCAACAAACTGGAAACGGCCCTCGTCATCGACGGTGACTTTGCTGAAGAAGTTGACCACCATCAGCAGATCTTCCAGGCCGAGATCCCATTTACCCATCTCCACCAGCAGGTTATCGACGCCGTTGCGGTAGAAGCCATTACGTAATTCCTGGTAGCGTCCGGCGCCATATTTGTCGTGTGTCTCTTCGGCGTTAAGGACCCCGCCGAACGGATCGTGCCAGCCGCAGCTGTCGGCGACGATCCCGGCCAGCACCCGGCCCATGTCGGAGTAGAAACAGTGTCCGGCGGTCAGGCGCGCGGTATGCTGGCCCTTGAGGGTATCCGGCAGGTTCAGGCGCTCACTTTTCTCATGGGGGTTGAGCATCATCATGCTGACGTTCGCCCCGCCGTCGATATCAGTCAGGCGCAGGATCTGCCCTTTGCGCAAAATCAGCGAGGTATGCGCCCCGCCGGGAAGCCGCTCTTCGCGCAGGCTGGGAGTGGCGTGAAAAAGTACGGTCATCAATTTATCTCCTTAATGCGTAAACGTTGGTGTCACTACCGGTGGCCAGCTGCGCCATCCGCGCCTCATTGAGCGGGATATCGTAGGTAATGCGCGCTCCCCAGGCGTTAGGCGCCTGCGGATCGATGCGCACTTTGTCGAACACCAGCAGCCGGGTGCCCAGGTTGAAGCCTTCGGCCAGATCGTGGGTGACCATAAACACCGTCATGCGCGTTTCGCTCCACAGCTGGAGCAGCAGCGCATGCATATCTTTGCGAATGCCGGGATCCAGCGCGCCGAAGGGCTCATCGAGCAGCAGCACACGCGGCTGCATCACGAACGCCTGGGCGATGGCCAGCCGCTGTTGCATCCCCCCGGACAACTGCGCCGGATATTTATCCAGAGCGTGCCCCAGCCCCACTTTCTCCAGCATGTGCTGGGCCTGTTGCCGGGCCTCGCGTTTTCTGCCGCCAAACAGGCGCCCCAGCAGCGGGGACGCCGGCAGCTCCAGGCCGATGGCGACGTTATCCAGCACGTTGAGATGCGGAAACACCGAATAGCGCTGGAAGACCACGCCGCGGCTGCGATCCGGCTCCGCCGCCAGCGGCTGGCCATCGAGCAGGATGTCACCACGGGTCGGTTTTTCCTGACCGAGCAGCAGGCGTAAAAAGGTCGATTTACCACAACCGGACGCGCCGACCATCGAGCAAAACTCGCCCTCTTTCACCTGCAGATTGATGCGCTCCAGCACCACGTGATCGCCGTACTCCTGCCAGATGTTTTTGATGTCGATAAAACTCATCCCCGGCCTCCTTCCGCCCACGGGAAACAGGCTTTGTGCAGCTGGCGCAGCGCCAGATCCATCAGCCATGCCAGCAAGGTGATCCAGATGACATAGGGAATAATCACGTCCATCGCCATATAGCGCCGCACCAGGAAAATGCGGTACCCCAGTCCGGCGGTAGCGGAGATGGCCTCGGCGGAGATCAAGAACAGCCATGCTGAGCCCAGCAGCAGGCGCAGAGAGGTGATCAGCCGCGACAGCAGCTGGGGAAGCACCACCCGCAGCACCAGGGTCCAGCTATTGGCGCCGAGGGTCTGCGCCTTAATAAACAGCTCCGCTGGGATCTCCTTCGCCCGCTGCTCCAGGTCGCGCGCCAGCATTGGCGTAATGCCGATGACGATCAGCATCACTTTCGACAGCTCATCGAGGCCGAAGACGATAAACAGCACCGGCAGGATCGCCAGCGGCGGGATCATTGACACCACCGTCAACAGCGGCGACAGCGCCGCGCGGTACATCGGGAAGACGCCGGCGGCGATGCCGATACCGAGGCCGATCAGCGACGAGACGGCCAGGCCCGTCAACAGACGGCTCAGGCTGATCAGCGTATCGGCCCACAGCAGATACTCACCGCTGCGTTTGTCCGGGGTGAACGCCATCCGGTCAATGGCTGCCACCATCTGCGACAGGCCTGGCAGCAACTTGTCCTGCGGATTGGCTTCCAGCCGCACCGCCGATCCAATAAACCAGGCGGCGATCAGCACGACAAAAGGCAGCAGCATCAGCGTCAGGCGCATCCCCTTTTGGGGATAACGGTTAATGTGGCGCATGGCGTGGTCTCCCGGCGATAATCATTACAGCTGGCCCGCGGCGGCCAGCTTCAGGTAGCTGTCGTCAAAGCGCAGTTTGCGGTTGGCGGCATCGCCGAGGGTGACATTTCCCGGGAAGGTCATGCCGATAAAGTCCGCGCTCTGCGCCCCTTCACCCAGCAGGCCTTTATCGAACGAGAACTGCGCCACTCGCTGCATCGTTTTCGCCAGATCCGGCGAGGAGATAAACGCCAGGGTGTCGGCAGGGGTCCAAAACAGATGGGTTGTTTTCAGCTGTGCCTGGTAGCCGGCAAGATCGGTGCCGGAGTCGGCGGCCATGGCGCTCAACGCCTGGCTATCCCCGGCCTTCATTTTGGCCATCATTTCAAACCAGGCGCCGGTCAGGGCTTTGCCCAGCGCGGGGTTATCTTTCAGGGTCTGGGTATTCACCACCATCATGTCGATAAGCTCGCCCGGCACCTGTGAGGAGCTAAACACTTCGCTGGTTTGCGGGGTCTTTTTGATAACCGACAGCTGTGGATTCCAGGCCACCGCCGCCCGCACGCCGCTGGTGCCGAAGGCCGAGACGATATCGGCATCGGAGGTATTCACCACTTTGACGTCTTTTTCCTGCAGCCCGGCTTTTTCCAGGCCGCGCACCAGCAGATAGTGGGATACCGACAGCTCCGGGAGATACACCGACATCCCTTTCAGGTCGCTGAGCTTTTTATCCGTCCCCTTCAGGACCACCCCGTCGTTACCGTCGGAGTAGCTGCCGGTGATCAGCGCCGTGCTGTCGACGCCGCCCGCCGCCGGGATCGTCAACGCGTCCATGTTGGTCATCGTGCAGCCGTCAAACTGGCCGGCGGTGTACTGGTTGATGGATTCGATGTAATCGTTGAGCTGGACGATATTGATCTTGATGCCGTATTTGCTGGCCCATTTATCAATGATCTTTTCGTTACTGATGGTTCCCCAGGGCATCCAGCCGGCGTAGATGGTCCAGCAGACGTTGAACTCTTTTTTGACGGCGGCAAACGACGGGACGCTGGTCAGCAGCGTCAGCGACAGGACAAGTGAGCGGAGGAGCGGCGATGTTTTCATGGTGGACCTCTGGTTAGCACGAGAAACGGAGCAGCGCGACACCCAACGGTGCTGCTGTCTCCCGGGCTTTTATCCCGCCGTGTAACCTCGCCGAGGTCGCCAGCTCTCGGACCAGACGTTCACCGCGGTGAACCGGAACCCTAGCCAGCTATTGTGTGATCTGAATTGTCTGTTGCGCTGCTTTCTGCCGATGTTCTTGCAAGCGCCATGCCAGGAGCCAGAGGCCGCTCACAGCCGCGTTTCGCCGCCAGCGGACGCATCGATTCCCAAAAATGGGGAGTGATGTTGGGGCATTGCATGGCTTTGGTGCAGGAAAACGCAGAGCGCATGCGCCGACATTCTGTGGATTTGCCACGAACGTTTCCCACGCACTGCGATGACCCATTTGCACCGCCTCAGTGCCGCTCCTTCACCATGTCGCATCCCGTCAGTTACCACCTGATTACATTAACCTGCTGAATATAAATGATTATTTTATATGGCACGTTTAATGCTGTGCGCTTGTATACCGCGATGTGGACAAGATCGTATGCCGTATGGCCACAACACGTCGTCACTCTGCGGTCGCCACCTTCCCCTTTCCGTGAGGCATCCAGGGTGGATGCGTTTCACGGAAGCCTGCTTACTGAAAACGGAGAACAACATGACGACACTCAGTGAACCGTTGGTTACCCCGAAATATGGCAAATGGCGCCAGCTGGTGCTGGGTTTGATCTGTATGGCCGCCATTTCCAGTCCGCAATATGTCTGGACGCTGCTGACAAAACCTCTGGCCGCCAAGCTGGGCGTGGGTTTGCCAGAATTGCAGGTCACCTTCTCGCTGCTGATCATCCTGCAGACCTTCTTTTCCCCTTTTCAGGGGCGGTTAGTGGAAAAGTTTGGCCCACGGCGGCTGATCGCTATTGGCACGGTGATGGCGGGAATGAGCTGGGTGCTTTCCGCGCAGGTGAATGGCCTGGCAACGCTCTGGCTGGTTTATGGCTGCATGGGCGGCCTCGGGACCGGGATCGTCTACATCGGCGTTGTCGGCCTGATGGTCAAATGGTTCCCACAGCAGCGGGGATTTGCCGCCGGCGCGGTGGCGGCGGGCTACGGGATGGGGGCCATCATAACCACCTTCCCCATCTCCCTGTCGCTGACCACTAACGGCCTTGAACACACGATGACGACTTTCGGGATCCTTTTCGCCCTCGTCGGCTTCCTCGCCAGTCAGGGGCTGAAGCTGCCGCCGCCCGCTGTCTCCCAGCCCGTCAGTCAGACGGTGGTGCAGAGCAGCAGATCGTTTACTTCCCGGGAAATGCTGCGCCAGCCGCTGTTCTGGCTGATGTTCGCCATGATGGCGATGATGTCGACTTCCGGGCTGATGGTCACTTCGCAGATGGCGGTGTTCGCCGAGGATTTCGGCATTAGCCAGGCGGTGGTGTTTGGCATGGCGGCGCTGCCGCTGGCGTTAACGATAGACCGCTTTACCAACGGCTTAACCCGGCCGCTGTTTGGCTTTATTTCCGACCGCTTCGGCCGCGAGCAAACCATGTTTATCGCCTTTGCGCTGGAAGGCGTGGCGATGATGCTCTGGCTGGCGTGCCGGGAAGATCCGCTGCTGTTTGTCCTGCTCTCCGGGGTGGTGTTCTTTGGCTGGGGGGAGATCTTCTCTCTCTTCCCGTCGACACTCACCGATACGTTCGGCAGCGAGCATGCCGCCACCAACTATGGCTGGCTGTATATTTCTCAGGGCATCGGGTCAATCTTCGGCGGCCCGCTGGCGGCACTGCTCTATCAGTACACCCACGGCTGGCATGTGGTCTTCAGCTGCGCGATTGGCCTTGATTTTGTCACCGCCGCCCTCGCGCTGTGGGTGCTAAAACCGTGGCGCGCGCGCTTTATCCGCCAGCACAGCTAACTGCAGCGCTGACAGAAGTGACGGCTCGCCCGTCACTTCACGGATATTCGCTGCGCAGCAGCGCGTACAGGTACTCATCGCCCCACTCGCCTTTAAAAAAGATATTCTGCCGGTAATGCGCCTCGCGACGAAAGCCCAGCCCTTCCAGGAGTTTGATCGCGCCGGAATTGCGGGTATCTACCACGGCTATCAGCCGATGATGGGCTAACTGTTCAAAGAGTAAGGCCATCACCGCCTGAATGGCTTCTCTGGCATAACCCTGGTGCTGATATGCCGGGGAAAAGGTCATCCCCAGCTCGGCCTGTCTGCCCTGATCGAAAAAATGGATCCCCACATCTCCCGCCAGCGCACCGTTGGCCTGGATCTCTACGGCAAGCTGGAACCAGCTCTCATCCTCAGCAAAGGCCAGCGAACGCTGTTGTTCATAGAAGGCTCTCGCCTCTGTCATACCATATTGGGTCCAGCTCTGAAAACGGGCCACCTCCGGCAGGTTGCGATAATGGCTGAAAGACGGCAGATCTTCCGTTCTGAACCGGCGCAGCAGCAGCCGGGGCGTGGTCAGGGGTAACATCATCTCTTCTTCTTAATGAGACAGGCAATCGCGGGGCCATCTTAACCTGCTAGCCTCAACCCAGCCATCGCACTTCCTTGTCAATTTAATATAAAGTTAAATTTCGATATTAAAATTTCACAAACCGATAAAACATTACAATAACAAATACGAAAAACAGGGGAACAAGCCAGAGAGGCGTCTTTGGAAAAAAGAGCCCTTGCGCCACGGCGAAGAGGATGGTCAATACAGCTGGGCCATAATATGAAATTAACGACCTGAATATTCTTCGCAGCAATCTTTTAATAAAATTCATCATAGTTATCGGATCATCCTGGTAATGATGTCTGTAATACCCTCATTCGATGCCTGTCCTGCTGTAACCGTCTCAGACTTCAGAAATAATGGATATCAGAAAGTACATCATTCACAGCTTATGTGTATAAAGGTCCGAATAATACGCCGGTTCGGAAACATTAGGACATGACTTGTGCAAGTCTACGCAATCTTGTTTTTATTGAGGAAACCGACGCCGCTTAAACCGCGGCTGATTTACTTTTTGCCCGTCTGGCGGCAAGATCCGGCATAATGCACCGCTGTCGCAGGACGGCCGTGTCACCGGCAGTCGTGACAGCGAACATTCGACAGGAAAACGCATGAAGCCAAAACAAGCGGACATTCTCCGCCACGCCAGCGCGCTGTTTAATCGCGAAGGATATCAGTCGCCCAGCATCGAGCGGATTGCTGAACATGCCGGCATCTCCAAAATGACCTTTTACCGCTATTACGCCGATAAAGAGGCGCTCATTCTGGCTATCCTCAAGCAGAAAGAGAGCGAGTTTATGCAGGATTTGGCGCAGATCACGGCGGATAAAGCCACCGCACGGGAAAAGCTGTTTGCCGTGTTCGACTACTACCATCGCTGGTTTACCTGTGACACGTTCCACGGCTGCATGTTTACCCGCGCGCTGTTTGAATATGGCGCGTCATCGCCGGCGATCCGGGAGCAGTGCTCCCGATTCAAGTCGCTTCTCTGGCAGTTCTTCCGCGATATCCTCCTGCAGGTGTTAAAACCGGAACCTGCCGAGCGGGTCGCCATGATGATGGTGATGCTCATCGATGGCGCTATCGCCGCTCAGCAGGCCGAGTCCGTCGAATGCCGGGAGATCCCACCGGGGATCACCGCCTGGAGCGCAGCCAAAGCGCTTATTTACTCAGAAGGCGGAACGCTGTGAGATAATGCGCTGCCGTCCAGCGACTGCAGGGCCGCCAGCAGGCAATCATAGTAATCGTTGCAGGTTTGCAGGCGCAGCGCGGCGCCAAAGTAGACCTCCTCCATCGCCGCCGGATGTTTTTTGCCAATCGGCACAATCACATTGTTCAGCCAGCCATCCGCATGACCGATATCGACGGTGATATGTTCGGCATAGTAATGCACGTCGCGATCGGAAAGCCCAATCCGCCGACAGCCCGCCACCAGTTTTTCATACTGCGGTGGGTCGAGCAGCTCGGTCATCGCCATGACCCCCAGCGATTTGTAATAATGCTGACGGTTTACGCCGCCCAACATAAAGGCGTTATACCCGGCCAGACCCTGCCACTCGTACAAATGGGCAAAATGATTGTCCGGCAACGCGATATTCCGCCGCTTCAGTAAATCCTTATACAGATTGACGTGGGTGATCTCAGTGCTGCCCTGACCTATCTCATCCCACAGATTTTGCGCAATCTCGGCGCGGGTTTCCGGCAGCGAACCGACCAGCCCCATCGCCACAAGATCGAAGAACAGCAGATTCAGCGCGCTGTCGCTTTTGAAGAAATAGTCGATCTGCGCCGCGGAGGCCTCGCTGGCAAGGAAATCGAACAGCGGATGATGAGACGCCGGGTGCTGCTGGCATAAGGCGCGCAGTTCGTCGACGATATTGCCGGCGTTAAGCACCGGTCGCTGGCGGTGGAAACGTTTGCTTTCCGCCCGCAGCCACTCGGACTCAATGTAGTTTCTGATCCCGGAGAGTAGCGGATGAAACTGATTGGCTGCCGCTGGCGAGAGCGGGTCGGCAAGCCAGGACTGATAGAGGATGAACAGCGCATGGTGAGCCCGCTTTTTGGCCTGTGGATCGTCAGCGGAGAAGGCGCGGATGCAGGTATTCTCAGTCAGATGCCAGGCTCTGTCGGCCACCAGCGGGTTGGCCGTCAGCTTCAGCGACAGCGCGTTGCTGTGCAGAAGCTGGTCAATTAACTCATCCAGTGCCAGCCTGGCCATCACCGCGGTCTGGTCACTACCAATGACCCCATTTTCTGTGTTACGCATGGATTTGTCCCTGTTAAATGCATGGCAAATATACGGTATAGTACCGTTCGCAACGCGGCAACGAAAATTTAGGAATAACAAATATCATATTGTAAAATAACTAATTTTAATAAATAAAACAAAAGACCACTATAAAAATATTGATATTATAAAATTATTAAAGTTACCATCTGGTACAGTGATAAGCGACGCAAGGAATCAGCATGCCCTATCTGTTACTGACGCTGGCCGCCCTGTTCTGGGGGGGAAATTACGTGGTCGGTCACGTGCTGGTCCAGGGCGTGGATCCGATCCTGATGACCGAAGCGCGATGGGCGTTGACGGCGCTGCTGCTGGGCCTGCTCTACCGCCGGCAGATCGCCGCCAGCCGCCACCTGCTGCGGGAAAATGCGCCGGCGGTGCTGGTGCTAACGCTCTGTGGCCAGGTCAGCTTCCCACTCACGCTCTATATTGGCCTGCAAACCACCTCCGCCCTCAACGCCGCCATCTATATGTCCGCCACGCCAAGTATGGTGCTGCTGATTAACCGGCTGATTTTTCGTGACCCGGTATCGGCCCGCAACTGGCTGGGGGTCATCTTCAGCACCCTTGGCGTGATGATCCTGTTATTCCAGGGGAACCCACTGCATGCCACCTCGCTGCATCGCTTTTCCGTCGGCGATCTGTGGGCCATGGGGTCGGCGCTGAGCTGGGCGCTCTACTGCTCGCTATTACGTCTGAAGGACCGCCGGATCCCGGCGAATGGCTTTGTCGCCGTCAGCTCGCTGCTCGGCGCCCTGATCCTGCTGCCCATCGTCATCTTCTGGCTGATGCGCCACCCGGCGCAGGACTGGGCCGCCTGGCGCGAGCCGTTTTTCCTCAGCGGCCTGGCGTATCTGGTGATTTTCCCGTCGTGGCTGGCCTATCTGTTCTGGAACAAAGGTATCGCCGCGATTGGCGCCACCCGGGGAGAAATTTACACCCATATCATCCCGCTCTCCGGCGGGGTGTTGAGCATCCTCTTCCTGCATACCCAGCCGCATGCCTGGCATCTGTTCAGCGCCCTGTTTATCATGGTGGGGATTGGGATCTGCTCGCTGGAGAAACGCCAGGCGGCGGCAATTCGTCTGCGCGGCTAACGTACGCTACCGGGCGCCTGACGACGCCCGGTAGCAGAAGTTAACGGCTGGTGGAGAGCGGCTGGCGATGTCCCGCTTCTGCGGGCTGGATCACCCGTCCCTCGCGACCAAAGAAGGTCAGGACGGTAATGACAATCGCCACCGTACCGGCCACCAGGGCCATCGCCAGACCGTAGTTATGCCCATGATGCTGGGCGATTGACGCCTGGAGAGTGGCATTCACCGAAGCCAGCAGATTACCCAGCTGATAGACGAAGCCAGGCAGCACCGCCCGGGTGTTGGCCGGGACCAGTTCATTGAGCCAGGTGGGGATCACTCCCCAGGCCCCCTGCACCATAAACTGCATCAGAAACGCCCCCGCCCCCAGCGCCAGCGAGCCGCTGGCGAAAGCCCACAGTGGAATGACCGGCAGCGCCAGCAGGGCGGCGATCATAATCGCTTTGCGTCGGCCAATCTTCTCCGACAGCGAACCGAAGAACACTCCACCAATAATCGAGGCGATGTTGTAGCAGACCGCGATGATGCTGACCGTTTTAGGCTCGAAGCCGTGCTGGACTTTCAAAAAGACCGGGTAGAGATCCTGCGTCCCGTGGGAGAAAAAGTTGAAGGCCGCCATCAGCACCACCAGGTACAGGCACAGCTTCCAGTGACTACGCAGTACCGGCAGCAGCGCCGTGCTCGCTTTACTTTGCCGGGCCGCCAGCCAAACCGGGGACTCCTCGACGCAGAAATAGATAAACGGCAACAGCAGCACCGGCGCGGCGCCAATCACAAACATCCCGCGCCAGCCGAGTTGTTCAAACAGCAGGCCGTAGGCGACGGCCGCCAGCAAATAGCCGAAGGGATATCCCGCCTGGAACAGACCGGACATCAGACCGCGCGAGCGGTCGGGGATCGTCTCCATCGCCAGCGACGAGGCCACGCCCCAGATCCCGCCCATCGCCACGCCATACAGCACCCGCAGCAGAAAAAACAGCAGCAACGACGGCGCGGCGGCGGAGAGCAGCTCAAAAGCGGAGAAGAAGACGATATTCAGCATCAGAATGGGTTTGCGGCCATACTTTTCCGCTGCCCTGCCGAAAATCAGCGCGCCCATCGGCCGCACAGCCAGGGTAAGCAGAATCGCCAGGGTGACCTCTTCAAGGTCGACGTGAAACGAGTGGGCGATATCGCTCAGTAAAAAGACCAACAGAAAGAAATCGAAAGCATCGAGCGTCCAGCTTAAAAAACTGGCAATCGCCGCGTTGCGCTGTCGTGAAGTCCAGCCATGCATCTTGTCATCCCTATCCCGACGGGGTTGCCGGGAGCTTGCGCGGCGTCCGGCAGAGCAAGCTGGTGTCACCGCTTATGTAAATTGTTTGTATAGAAAGTTGCTCTTTTGTTAATTACACCCTTTTTCCGGCCGTCGGCAAGTTTATTAGCCTGCTAATTTGTTTCAAATTGCGTGTAACGGCCCACCGGATCGGCAATTTTCGACCAGAATTAAGGACAGGCTGGCGACAGTGAACCGCTGTCCATGCCGCATCCGCCCACAGGAAGGGAGAGAATCATGAAGAGAGTTGCCATCGTCGGCGTGGGGCCGACGGGGATTTACACGTTCTATGAACTGGTGAAGCGTGGCGAGCCGCTGGCGATCACCCTGTTTGAAAAAGAGGCGCAGGCCGGGGTGGGTATGCCCTACAGTGACGATAATACGGCGGCGCAAATGCTGGCTAACATCGCCAGCATTGAGATCCCCCCTATCGACCTGACCTATCTGCAATGGCTGCAGCAGCACAGCGACGCCTGGCTGGCGGCGCGCGGCCTCGAGCGGCACACGCTGCATGAGCGCCAGTTCCTGCCGCGAGTGGTCCTCGGCGAGTACTATCGCGACCGTTTTCTGTATCTCACAGAGCGGGCCCGGGACGCCGGCTTCATCGTTAGCGTTTGTGAATCCTGTGAAGTGACGGATATTGCCGTCCAGCCCGCCGGGATCGCCATCCACACTGATAGCGCGGCAGAACCGGTTATCGTCGACCTGGTGGCGATTGCCACCGGCCATCTGTGGCCTGAGGAAGAGCGCGCCAGTCGACAGTATTTCCCCAGTCCGTGGACCGGACTGATGGATGCCCGGATCGCGCCCTGTCGGGTCGGGATCCTCGGAACCTCTTTAAGCGCCATTGATGCCGCCATCGCCGTGGTGGCCCAGCATGGTGTTTTCCATACTGAGAACGACAAAACGACCCATTTTACCCTCCATCCTGGCAGCGAGGCGCTGGAGATCACCCTGCTGTCGCGCAATGGGGTGCTCCCGGAAGCCGATTTTTACTGTCCGATCCCATGGGAGCCGCTGGAGATCGCCACCCCTGCCGCCCTTGAGGCTGCCGTCGCGCAGGGCAGTGACGGGCTACTGGATCGGGTATTCGAGCTGGTCGTGCAGGAGCTGGAATATGCCGCCCCAGCCTGGTGCGAGGCGACGGGGCTGCGCCAGCTAACGCCTGACAGCATCGCCGAGGCCTGGTTTGCCGACCGTCTCACCCATGACCCGTTCCAGTGGGCGCAACGCAATCTGCAGGAGGTGGAGCGCAATAAGCGCGAACACCACACGGTGCCCTGGCGCTATGCCATTCTCCGCCTGCACGAGGCGATTGAAAGCGTGGTGCCGGAACTCAACGACGAGGACAGCCGCCGCTTCCGGCGCGGGCTCGCCCGGGTGTTTATCGATAACTATGCCGCCATCCCGCCGGAATCCATTCGCCGGCTGCTGGCCCTGCACCAGGCCGGTATTCTGCGTATTGTGGCGCTCGGCGAGGATTATGACCTGCAGCGTGAGTCTCACCGAACGCTGATTGTCCATCATCAGCAGCGCTGTGAATTCGATGTGTTTATCGATGCCCGCGGGCAACAAGCATTGAAAACCCGGGACCTGCCCTTCCCATCGCTGCGCCAGCAGCTACTGGCCTGCGGCGACGACATTCCAGACGTCGGCGATGACTACACGCTGCAGGCGCCCGAGACGCTGCGCGGCCGGGTCGCTTTCGGCGCCCTTCCCTGGCTGATGCACGATCGTCCCTTTGTGCAGGGGCTGACGGCCAGCGCCGAAATTGGCAGCGCGATGGCCCGTGCCGTGTCGCAGCAGGCGACGGGCCGCCGGCGCCGCCTGTGGTTTATCGAATAGCGGGCTGCTTAAACGCAATATCCGAATAAAGGAGGGCAGACAGGCGTGCTATAAACAGTGACTGTTCGCCCCCATGCAAGACCCTGTCTAACTTTTACGAGGTACTCATGAGCCATCTTTTTAGCGCGACGCGTATTGGTCAGCTGGCGCTGGATAACCGCATCGTTATTGCCCCCATGTGTCAGTACTCCGCCGACGAGGGTAAAGCCACCTCCTGGCACCGGATCCATCTTGGTCAGCTGGCTTTCTCCGGCGCTGGCCTGTTAATTCTGGAAGCCACGGCGGTAGAACCAGCGGGACGTATCTCGCCGGGGGATCTGGGTTTGTGGGATGATGAAACCGAAAACGCGCTGCGCGCGGTGGTAGAGGATATTCGGGCCTGGTCGCCGATCCGCCTGGGGATCCAGCTGGGGCACGCCGGACGCAAAGCCTCCTGCGCGGCCCCGTGGCAGGGTGGTCATCAGCTGGTCCTTAATGAGGGTGGCTGGCAAACCGTTGCCCCCTCCGCCGTGGCGTTTCACGATGGCGACCGCGCCCCCGCTGAGCTGAGCCATGCCGATATGGCGCGCATCAAAGCGGCGTTTGTCGCCAGCGCGTTGCGCGCCCAGCGTCTGGGCTTTGAGCTGATTGAACTGCACGCCGCCCACGGCTATCTGCTGCACCAGTTTCTCTCGCCGCTCAGCAATCAGCGCCGTGATGAGTACGGCGGTTCTCTGGAAAACCGTCTGCGCTATCCGCTGGAAGTGTTTAACGCGATCCGCGAGGCGGTGGGCAACACCATGGCGGTGGGCGTCAGGCTGTCGGCTACCGACTGGGTCGAAGGCGGCTGGGACTGCGAGCAGTCCATTCAGTTTAGCCAGCAACTGGAAGCGCTGGGCAGCGACTATATTCACGTCTCCAGCGGCGGATTGTCGCCGCAGCAGTCGATCACCGTCGGACCGGGTTATCAGTTGCCATTCGCCCACGACATTCGCCAGCAGGTTGCCATCCCGGTGATTGGCGTGGGGCTGATCACCGATCCGCAGCAGGCGGAAGCGGCGCTGGAGGATGGCGATGCCGACCTGATCGCCCTCGCCCGCGCGGTACTCTACGATCCGCACTGGCCGTGGCACGCCGCCGCCAGCCTCGGCGCCCAGGTTCGCGTCCCTTCGCAGTACCTGCGCTCCGAGCCACACGGCCTGAAAGGCACCCTGCTGCCAAACCGTTGAACCCGCAGCGCGCATAAAAAAGGGGTATCGTAAGATACCCCTGAGCAGGATGTTATTGCTGTCCACGTGCCGGGCGGCGGCGGCGCCTTGCCCGGCCTACAAAAGGATGATACCCGGTCATTGCGCAGCCAACCCGCTCCCTGCGTAGGCCCGCGCAAGCGCAGCGCCGCCGGGCAATCTATCAGGCTCCGCTCCCTATATTTCCTGGCGCGGGTCAGGCAAACAGCGCAGGTTACTGCTGGGCGGGCGGTGGCGTGGTGTGCTGTTTGTCCGCCGCGATACTGTCCTGGATGGCCTTGGTTTTGCTCGCCGCCTCCGCCGAGAGCTGATTGGCGTCGCCGATGGCATTGTCTTTGATTTGACCCGCCTCTTTGACTATGCGGTCACTTTCCTGCTTTGCGTTCTGCTTCACGGCATCGGCCTGGGCTTTCGCCTGCTGGGCGATGGCATCCGCTTTCTTGTCCGCCTCCGCCTTGATGGCGCTGGCCTGATCCTTCAGGCGGTCGGCCTCGGCGTCAGCCTGGCTTTTCAGCGTATCGATTTGCTTATCCGCATCCTGTTTAATCGCCTGCGCTTTGTCCGCCGCGGCATCCTTCATCTGCTCCGCATTATCTTTGGCCTTATCCAGTTTGTTATCCACTTTCGACGCATCGTCGCAGCCAAACAGGGTCAGACACAGAGCGGAAGCAAGTAGTGTTTTATTCCAGAGTTTCATCAGCATTCCCTTACAGGTTAAGTCGTTATCCAGCTTTGTGATTCATTGCTTAATAGCATTCACATTTTATATATAAACGCTCAGCCAGCAGAGTCAAGCCGACACCGATCGATCCAGGGTCGCTACCAGCCCCTGCAACCAGTCGGCAAAGACCCGCACCTTATGCGACAGATGCCGGTGCGGATAGAGCAGCGACAACGGTCGACGCGGCGCCGGAAAGTCCGGCAAAATTTCCACCAGTTGCCCGCTGTCGATATAAGGTTGCAAAAAGAAACGCATCCCCTGCAGCATCCCCAGCCCCGCCAGCCCGGCGGCAGTAAATACTTCAGAGTTGTCCAGCACCAGTTTACCGGGGATGGCGATCTGCCTGATGCCCTCCGGGGTCTGGAATCGCCAGGGCATAATCTGCCGGCTGCTGCTGTTCACCCAGTTCACCGCCAGATGCGACTGCAGGTCCTCCAGCGTCGCGGGCACCCCATAGCGCGCCAGATAGCCCGGACTGGCGCAGGTGGTTAACGCCACCTCCCCCAGCGAACGCGCCACATAGTCGCCATCCTCAAGATCCCCCACCCGCAGCAGGCAATCCAGACCATCGCGCAGCATATCCCGGCGTACGTCGGAGCTGCTGAGGACAATCTCCACCTCCGGATGGGCCTGATAAAAATCCGGCAGATGCGGGATCACCAGCAGCCGGGCAAAGGCGATCGGCATATCAACGCGCAGCTGACCGCGGATCGGCCGGTCCGGCGCGAACGACTCCAGCAGATCGTCGGCCTGGGAGAGCAACGGTTTGCTGCGACGATAAAACTCTTCCCCCTCCGGCGTAAGATACAGACGCCGGGTGGTGCGCTGCAGCAGCCGGACCCCGCTCTCCTGCTCCAGCTGCTGCAGCGCTTTGGTCACCGCCGGTCGGTGGATCTGCAAATTTTCCGCCGCCTGGGCAAAGCTGCCGGCATCGACGATTTCAATAAAAATTTTAATATTTTCAAACAGATTCATTTGCATGATGGCCCGCCTCCCACCTCTTCATCAGTTCACATTATTACTAATTTAATAATAGTGATGAAAGTTTTTGCTCATTTTTTAAAACAATAAAGACGCCTACACTGCCCTCATTGCCGCATCGCTGGGGCGAAGAAATTTATAACTTATTAACATACAAGGAAAAATATCATGCAATCCAACCGCGTCGCCCGCATTCTGGGTATTGAAAAACCGGTGGTCCAGGGGCCGCTCTCCTGGCTAACCGATGCTCGTCTGGTGGCGGCCGTCGGCAACGCCGGTGGGCTTGGCGTGCTGGGCCCGAACGCCGGACTGACGGCGGCAACCGCCGTCTCCACCCCGGAGGCCACCGCCGAGAAAATGCGCGAAGAGATCCGCAAAACCAAACAGCTGACGGAGAAACCCTTTGGCGTCAACCTGATCCCGACGGCGGAAAACGACATCTGGACGCCGGCGATCCTGCCGGTGATCAAAGAGGAAGGCGTTAAGGTGGTGGTCTACACCGGCTACGGCGATGGTTCGTTAAAACCGGCGCTGTTCGACGAACTGAAAGCCGCCGGGATCACCATTATCTATCGTGACATCAACCCGACGCCGGAGAACAGCCGCCGCGCGGAGCAGGCCGGCGCGGATATTATTGTCGCCACCGGTTTTGACGAAGGCGGCACGCTGCCGGGTACCGCCCTCGGGACCTTCACCATCGTCCCGCTGATCGTTGACGCGGTACAGCGGGTTCCGGTGATGGCCGCCGGGGGGATCACCGACGCCCGGGGCGCGCGCGCCGTCCACGCCCTCGGTGCGGAAGGGGTTTTCGCCGGCTCGGTATTTATCAGCACCATCGAAAGCCGGGTTCCCGACTCGGTGAAAGCGAAAATTGTGGCCGCCAACGGTCTTGATCTGCGCCTGTTCCGTACCCTGCCGGACTACTATCGCGCGCTGCCCGGCAAACTGAGCGACACACTGGTGGCCATGGATCGTGCCGGCGCCTCAAAAGCCGAGCTGGCCCAGGCGATGGGCGGTCTGCGCGGGATGCGGCTGGGCATGCTGGAGGGGAATACTGATGAGGGGTATATCTCGGTGGGCGCGGGGATCGGCAACATCCATGCCATCACCTCTGTCGCCGAGGTGGTCAACCAGCTGGCGGTGTGAAGCCGCCAGCCGGGGCTCGGCAACCGGCGCGATCAGGCGTCGGCCACCTTCTCTACCGCCCGGGAGAAAGCGTCGATAGCCAGTCCGACGTCGGCGGCGGTGACCGACTCCGCCGGGTGATGGCTGACGCCCCCCAGGCAACGCACAAACAGCATGGCCGATGGCCAGCGCTCGGCGATGGCGATGGCGTCATGCCCTGCGCCGCTCGGCAGCGTCAGCGAACGCCCCTGCACCGCCATCACCGCCTCGCCCAGCACCGCCTGCAGGTGACTGTCGCAGGCGGTGGCGGCGATGCGATAATACTCCTCGGCGGCGAAACTCAGCTGGCGACGCCCGGCAATGGCCTGCGCCTCGCCCAGCAGCTCATCCAGCAGCGCCGTCAGCGGCGCATCCTGCGGGCCGCGAATATCCAGCGTCAACTGCACCTCGCCCGGTATCACGTTCACCGCGCCCGGCGCACAGCGCAGGGTGCCGACCGTCGCCACCAGGTTACCGCCGCGCTGCCGGGTCAGGTTTTCCACCTGCACCATCCATTCCGCCGCCGCGGCGAGGGCGTCCTTGCGGTGGAGCATCGGCACCGTGCCGGCATGGCCAGCTTCGCCGGTAAAGCGGCAGTTCAGCCGTCTGGCGCCGTTAATCGCCTCCACCACGCCGAGCGCCAGCCCCGCCTGCTCCAGGCACGGCCCCTGCTCGATATGCAGCTCCAGATAGGCGGCGATATCCCGCGGGAGACGGGCCGCATCGCCGATCCGCGCCGGATCGAGTCCGGCATTCACCAGCGCCTGGGCAACGCTCACGCCGTCGGTATCGCACTGTGACAGCCAGCTTTCAGGCCAGGTGCCGGTGACGCCGCGGCTGCCGAGCAGGGTGATGCCAAAGCGGGTGCCCTCTTCATCGCCAAAGCCGACGATCTCGATTGCCTTTGCCAGCCGTCGCCCCTGCTGGTGCAGACGCTGGACCACCTCAATCGCCGCCAGCACGCCGAGCATGCCGTCGTAGCGTCCGGCGTTGCGCACGGTGTCAAGATGAGAACCCAGCAGCACCGCCGGCGCCCCCTCCTGTTGTCCTTCATAGCGTCCGCAGATGTTGCCGACGCTGTCCTGCCACACCATCATGCCGGCAGCCTGCATCCACTGGCCCACCAGCTGGTTGGCCTGCAGATGTTCGGGTGACAGATAGACCCGGGTCAGGGCATCGGCGGTTTCGCTGAGGGTGGCCAGCCGATCGGCACGCGCCATCACCCGGCTGGCAGCCGCTTCTCTCTCCGCCTGCTGGCGGGCGGTATCACTCATAGGGTGGCCTCGGTGCGGTAGTGATCCCAGGCCGCCTGCATCGCCGCGCCCTGAGTGGTGGTGAACTTGAGGTAGTTCAGGACCGCTTCCAGCGCGCTGAGCGTCTGCATCACGCAGTCTTTACGCGCGTTATAGCCCATGGTGCCAATGCGCCAGACTTTACCGTGCAGCGGGCCAAACGAGGTGCCAATTTCAATGCCGAAATCTTCCAGCATCAGTTTGCGTACCTGATCGCCGTTGACCCCGTTGGGGATCACCACCCCCAGCACGTTATTCATTTTGTGCCGCAGGTCGCCAAAGGTCTCGAGCCCCATCGCCTGGATGCCCTTCAGCAGCGCATCGCCGTGCAGTTTGTGGCGGGCGATGCCGTTGTCGAGTCCCTCCTGGAGGATCAGGCGCGCGCACTCCCGGGCGGCAAACAACGCCGAGGTCGCTTCGGTATGGTGGTTAAGGCGCTCCGGCCCCCAGTAATCCATCACCATGCCGAGATCGAAATAATTGGAGTAGATCATCTCGTCGACGCCGTCGTGATGCGCATCGGTGCGGATCCCCTGCTCAATGCAGCGGCGGCGGCGGATGACCTCTTCCATCCGCGGGCTGAGGGTGATGGGCGAGGTGCCGGAAGGACCGCCCAGGCACTTCTGCATCCCGGCGGACACGGCGTCCAGCTGCCAGGCGTCGGTTTCCAGCGGGTTACCGCCGATCGACGCGGTGGCGTCGGTATAGAACAGCACATCGTGACGACGGCAAATCTCCCCCAGCTCCGCCAGCGGCTGCAGCATGGTGGTGGATGTATCGCCCTGCACGGTGAGCAGCAGGCGCGGGCGCACGCGCTTGATCGCGTCCTCAACCTGATCCGGCGTAAAGACCTCGCCCCACGGCACCTCGATGGTGTGCACCTCTGCCCGGCAACGACGCGCGATCTCGCACAGCAGATGTCCAAACCGGCCGAACACCGGCACCAGCACTTTGTCACCCGGACGGATCGCCGACACCAGAATCGCTTCGATCCCGGCGCGCGAGGTGCCGTCGACCAGCATCGTCCAGCGATTTTCGGTGCGAAACACACCGCGGTAGAGCGCCATGACTTCATTCATGTAGTGGGTCATCGCCGGATCGTACTGGCCAACCAGCTGGCTCGACATGGCGCGCAGCACGCGCGGGTCGGCATTGATCGGCCCCGGCCCCATCAGCAGGCGCTGCGGCGGGTTAATTTGCGAAAACTGAGTGATATCCATCTGCCATTCCTTACGTTAGTTAAGACCGCGCACCGAGGAGATAAACTGTTTCAGTTCGCTGGTCTGCGGGCTGGCGAACAGCGTTTTGCTGTCGCCCTGCTCCCAGACGCGTCCCTGATGCATAAACACCACGCGGTCGCCCACTTCGCGGGCAAAGTTCATTTCATGGGTGACGAGGATCAGCGTCATACCTTCCGCCGCCAGTTGCTCCAGCACCTTCAGCACTTCACCCACCAGTTCCGGGTCGAGTGCCGAGGTGATTTCGTCACAGAGTAAAACTTTCGGCGACATGGCCAGCGCCCGGGCAATGGCCACGCGCTGCTGCTGGCCGCCGGAGAGATTGGCCGGATAGTAATCCAGACGGTCGCCAAGACCGACCTTCTCCAGCATCCGCTGCGCCAGCTCCCGGCATTCGGCCTGGGACTTCTTCAGTACCCGCCGCGGAGCCAGCATGACGTTCTCCAGCGCCGTCATGTGCGGGAACAGGTTAAAGTTCTGGAACACCATGCCGATGGAGCGGCTGATCTCCCGGGCCTGTGAATCGCGGTCGGTGATGGTCATGCCCCCGAGCTTGATACTGCCCTCCTGGTAGCCCTCCAGACCATTGATACAGCGCAGCAGGGTGCTTTTACCCGAGCCGCTGCGGCCGATGATCGAGATCACTTCCCCCATGTCGATATCCAGATCGACGCCCTTCAGCACATGGTTGTCGCCGTAGTACTTCTGCATCTGATTAATGGTGATGAGAGGCATTGAATTTGTTCTCCAGATAGCGGCTGTAGCGGGACAGCGGATAGCACAGAATGAAATAGCCCAGCGCCACCAGGGCAAACACTTTAAACGGCTGATAAGTGACGTTGGTCAGCATCGTCCCGGCCTTGGTCAGCTCCACAAAGCCGATAATCGATGCCAGCGCCGTGCCTTTGATCACCTGTACGGCAAAGCCCACCGTCGGCGCGATGGCAATGCGCAGTGCCTGCGGCGCCACCACGCGGTACAAGGTCTGGCCGAAGCTCAGCCCGAGACACCGCGAGGCTTCCCACTGGCCTTTGGGCAGCGCGCGAATGCTGCCGAACCAGATATCCAGCAAAAAGGCGCTGGTGTAGAGCGTCAGAGCGACCGAGGCGGCGGTCCACGCCGAGACGTCGATGCCGAACAGCGCCACGCCAAAGAATGCCAGAAACAGCTGCATCAGCAGCGGCGTGCCCTGAAACAGCTCGATGTAGCCGCGGATCAACCGTTTCACCTGGCGTCCGCCGGTGAGACGCAGCAGCAGTAACGGTAAGGTCACCAGCGCCCCGCCGGTGAACGCGACCAGCGACAGCAGCACCGTCCAGCGACCGGCCAGCAGCAGGTTGCGGATAATGTCCCAGTCAGTAAAAGTGGTCATCAGGCCTGTACCCCCAGCCATTTACGCCCTGCCGCCATCAGCAGCTGGCGCATCGCTATCGATAACGCTAAGTAGATCCCGGTGGTCACCAGATAGACCTCAAAGCTCAAAAATGTCCGCGACTGGATCAGGTTGGCGGCGAAGGTCAGCTCCTCATAGGAAACCTGCGACACCACTGACGAGCCGAGCATCACAATGATGCACTGGCTGACCAGCGCCGGGTAAATCCGCTGCAGCGCCGGGGGCAATACGACGCGAACGAAGGTTTGCGTCCGGCTAAGCCCGAGCACGCGACCGGCTTCCCACTGGCCCTTCGGCGTCACCTGAATACCGGCGCGGACGATCTCGGTGCTATAGGCGCCGAGGTTAACCACCATCGCCAGCAGCGCCGCTTCACCGGCGGTCATCTTCAGTCCAAGGTTCGGTAAACCAAAGACGATAAAAAAGAGCTGCACCACAAACGGCGTGTTGCGGATGATTTCCACATATCCGCCCCATACCCGGCTGAGCATTCCCGGGCGCCCGCTGCGGATCGCCGCCCCGAGGATGCCGATCGCCAGTCCGCCGATCGTCGCCAGCACCGTCAACTGCACCGTCACCCACAGGCCGGCCAGCAGCTCCGGCCAGTGCGGCCAGAGCTCAGAGAAATGAAGTTGCTCCGTCATCCCCAGACCTTACGCGCCGAGGCTGGCAGGCAGTGGCGCTTTCAGCCACTTCTCAGACAGACCGTTGAGGGTGCCGTCCTTAATGCCCTGCTCGATGAGGGTATCCACTTTCGCCTTCAGCGCCGGTTCGTTCTTTTTCAGACCGATAAAGCACGGCGAGTCCTTCAGCATAAAGCTCGGCACCGGCGCTTTGTCGGCGTTCTGCCGGGAGATGGCCGCCACCACCAGATTGCCGGTCGCGACATACTGCACCTGACCGGACAGGTAAGCTGACAGCGTGGTGTTATTGTCCTCGTAGCGCTTAATCTGCGCCGCCTGCGGCGCCACGCTGGTCAGCACCATATCTTCCACCGCCCCACGGGTCACCCCGATGCTTTTGCCGCTCAGCGCGGCCGCGTCCTTCAGTTCCGCCCCTTTCGGGCCAAACACGCCGAGGAAGAACGGCGCGTAGGCGCGGCTGAAGTCGATCACCTTCTCGCGCTCGGCGTTCTTGCCGAGGCTGGAGATCACCAGGTCCACCTTATCGGTCTGCAGATACGGCACGCGGTTGGCGCTGGTCACCGGGACCAGCTGCAGCTTGAGCTTCATCGATTTCGCCAGATAGCGCGCCATATCGATGTCATACCCCTGCGGCTGCAGGTCGGTGCCCACCGAGCCGAACGGCGGAAAATCCTGAGGCACGGCAATACGAATGACGCCGCGTTTTTCAATATCCTGGAGCTGGTCAGCCTGCGCGGCAGAAACAGACGAAAGGAGACAAGCGGCCCCGGCCAGTGCGATCAACAGTTTCTTCATGATGTTTACCCGTTACGTTAGCATGAAACAAAAGATTCTTTGAATCTGTTTTTGCAACTAATGTGCCAGATACAGACGAGGCGAGAGTTGGCGAGGAATTAAAACAAAAAGTGAGAAAGGACAAGCGTTAACGGGAAAGTGTTCAGCGAGCGGCGGCGCCATCACGTGGTTTTTCTTGCACCATAATAATGCACAGCACCACGCTGGCGCCCCATTAGCGTTGTTCCAGCTCGTCCAGTTGCTGATAAAGCGTGGCGATATCGTGGATGCGCGGACGACCGCTGTCGAGCGTTTCATGGAGAAAGGCATTGGCCAGCAGATTAATCAGGCTGTTGACCGAGGCATAGCTGTCGTAGGCGGAGACGCTGTCCAGCGGCGCGCAGAGCTGCCAGCGGGAGAGCGGAAACAGGCTGTGGGCCTGCGGCTCGCACATTAACAGGACCGGCACCCCGTCGCGCTGCAGCTGCTGCAGCAGCGGGCGTACTATTCGCGGCCGGCGGCGAAACGCCATCATTACCACCAGATCATCGGCGGTCAGATCGACCAGCTCTTCGCTGAGACTCTGACCCGGCTGGGGCAGCACCAGCACCTGGCCGCGGGCCTGCAGCAGCTGCTGGCGCAAGTGCAGCGCCGCCGGATAGGCGTTACGCATCCCCACCACCACGATGCGGCGCGCGGCCACCATCGCCGTCAGCGCCTCGGCGAACTGGCGGGCGTCAAGGGCGTTGACCCATTGGGTGAGGTTCGCCATCTCCTGCTTATAATGGCGCGCCAGCAGCGTGTTACCCTGCACCGCGTCGCGCTGGTCGGTCAGCGGCATCCCGCTCTGGCGCAGGGTGCGCAGTTCATCGCGCATATCCTTATATTTGTCATAACCGAGGCGCTTGAACAGCCGGCTGACGGTGGCTTTCGACACGCCGCTCAGCTGCGCCAGCTCGGCGCTGTTGTAGCTTATCAGGTCATCAAAGTGGTCAAAGATGAAATCCGCCACCCGCTGCTCCTGCGGCGACAGCGAGGCGTATTGCCCTTTCAGTCGTTCATCGAGTTGTTGCATAGCGCCCCTGTAACTTTCGTTTCATCATCCATCCCTCATCATACTGTATCTGCTATGCCTTACACATAGCGTGCCAGTGGGAAAATTCTGGTCATTGTTTTTATCAATGAAACGAAACGTTCAGAGATGGAACAGCTTTTGCAGTGTTCTGCGGGTGATTCGTTCAGAAAGGATAATTTATGCACAGTAGCAACGTTTCGACCCACGGCATGGCGGTGGCCCCCCATCACCTCGCCAGTCAGAGCGCGCTGGCGATCCTGCGCGAGGGCGGCAGCGCCATTGAAGCGATGGTGGCTGCCGCGGCGGCCATCGCCGTCGTCTATCCCCATATGAATGGCCTCGGCGGCGATGGCTTCTGGCTGATCGTACCGCCTGAGGGAGACCCCATCGCCATTGACGCCAGCGGGGCGGCCGGATCGCTGGCGACCCTCGAGGCCTACGCCGGACAGCAGCATATTCCCCACCGGGGACCGCAGGCCGCGCTGACCGTCGCCGGCACCGTCAGCGGCTGGGACGAGGCGCTGCGTATTTCACGGGACTTAACCGGCCGCGCGCTGCCGGTGGCCCGCCTGCTGGCCGATGCGATCGGCTATGCCGAAGACGGTATTCCGGTCACCGCCTCGCAAGCCCACGCCACCGCCAGCAAACTGGAAGAGTTGCGCCATCAGCCGGGCTTCAGCGAAACCTGGCTGGTATCGGGCGAGGCCCCGCGGCCCGGCAGCCGCTTTCGCCAGCCCGCCCTCGCCGGTACCCTGCGCATGCTGGCCAGCGACGGTCTCGACAGTTTCTATCGCGGGCCGCTGGCCGAGCGTCTCGCGCAGGGTATGGCCGCGCTGGGGATGCCGATCACCCTCGGCGACCTGCAGGCCCACCGCGCCCGGCGTCCGGCGCCGCTGACGCTCCAGCACCAGCAGGGCACGCTGTGGAATCTTGCGCCGCCGACGCAGGGACTGGTGTCGCTGGCGATCCTTGGCATCACCGACCGCCTGAACATGGCCGATGCCGACGACGCGCAAACAGTGCACCGTATTGTCGAAGCCACCAAGCGGGCATTTGCCCTGCGCGATGCGCATATCACCGATCCACGCCATCTGGATGTGGATGTACAGCAGTTGCTCACCCCGGAAGCCCTGCAGCCGCTGGCCGACAGCATCGACGACGCCAGCGCTTCCCCCTGGGGCCGCGGCAAAGGCCCGGGCGATACCGTCTGGATGGGCGTCGTGGATAACAGCGGACTGGCAGTGTCATTTATTCAGAGTATCTATCACGAGTTCGGCAGCGGCGTGGTGCTCCCGGACACCGGGATCGTCTGGCAAAACCGCGGGGCGGCCTTCAGCCTCGATCCGCAGCATCTCCTGGTGCTGGCCCCTGGCAAACAGCCATTCCATACCCTCAACCCTGCCGCCGCCCGCCTGAACGATGGCCGGGTGATGGTCTATGGCTCGATGGGCGGCGACGGTCAGCCGCAAACTCAGGCGGCGCTGTTTACTCGCTATATCCTGCAGGGGGTGCCGTTGCAGGAGAGCATCTCCCGTCCGCGCTGGCTGCTGGGCCGCACCTGGGGCCAGTCCTCCGATTCACTGAAGCTGGAGGGACGCTTTGCCCCCGCCTGTATCGCGCGACTGCGCGAGCTGGGGCACGAAGTGGAAGTGCTGGCTGATTTCAGCGAAGCGATGGGCCACGCCGGCGCCATTGTCCGCCATCCCAACGGCCTGCTTGAAGGGGCGACCGATCCACGCAGCAACGGCGCCGCCGCCGGATACTAAGGAGCAGACCATGACCACACAGCCAGACTGGAGCGAGTATCTGACGCAGATGACTCACCTGTTGCACCTGGAGCTGGATGCACCCCGTCGTGAAGAGCTGGAGCGCCAGTTTGCCCGCATCGCCGCCATGGCGCAGCCGCTGATGGACTATCCCCTCGGGCCGCGCGAGGAGATTGCGGGGGTGTATAAAGCATGACTCTTCATCACTTCACCATCGCCGAGATCCAGCGTGCGCTGCACGAGGGCGAACTGAGCGCCCGGGAGATCGCCCGCCAGACGCTGGACGACATCGCCCGCGTGAATCCGCAGATCAACGCCTGGACCGAGGTCACCGCCCAGCGCATGCTGGCGGAGGCCGACAGCATTGACGCCCTGCGCCGGGAAAAGCGCCCCCTGCCGCCGCTGGCAGGGATTCCTTACGCAGTGAAAAATCTGTTTGATGTCGCCGGGCATACCACCCTCGCCGGGTCGGAACTGCTGAGCGACCGGCCGCCGGCGACCAGCGACAGCTGGGCGGTGCGCCAGCTGCACAGCGCCGGCGCCCTGCTCAGCGGGATGCTCAATATGGACGCCTACGCCTACGGCTTTACCACTGAAAACAGCCACTATGGCGCGACGCGCAATCCGCACGATCTGTCGCGGATCGCCGGCGGATCGTCCGGCGGTTCGGCCGCGGCGGTGGCGGCCGGGCTGGTCCATTTCAGCCTCGGCAGCGACACCAACGGCTCGATCCGCGTCCCCGCGTCGCTGTGCGGGATCTTTGGCCTGAAACCCACTTTCGGTCGCCTTTCGCGCTCTGGCAGCCATCCGTTTGTCGCCAGTCTGGATCATATTGGTCCTTTTGCCCGCCGGGTGGCCGACCTCGCCGCGGTGTATGACGCCCTGCAGGGGCGCGACCCGGCCGATGACTTTCAGGCTGATAAAGCCAGCGAGCGCACCGGCAATCTGCTGGAGCGCGGACTGGAGGGGCTGCGCTGCGCGCGGCTGGGCGGCTATTTCACCACCTGGTGCGATGACGACGCCCGGGCGGCCGTGGATCGGGTCGCCCACGCGCTGGGCGCCGACAGCGAGCTGCAGTTCGCGGATGCCGCGCTGGCCCGCTCGGCGGCCTTTATCATCAGCGCCAGCGAAGGCGGCAATCAGTACCTGACGGATCTTCGCCACTCGCCAGAGCGTTTTGAACCTCACTCCCGCGAGCGGCTGCTTGCCGGAGCGATGATCCCCTCCGCATGGTATCTGCAGGCTCAGCGTTTTCGCCGTCATGCTCGCCAGGCAATGAAATCCCTGTTCAGCCAGGCCGACGTACTGATCGCCCCCGCCACCCCATGCAGCGCCACGCCGATAGGCGCGGAGGAGATGGTAATTAACGGCCAGCCGCTGCCGGTGCGCGCCAGCATGGGAATGCTAACGCAGCCGATCTCCTTCCTCGGTCTGCCGGTGGTGACCGTGCCCCTGCGTACCGCCAGCGGTAAGCCGATTGGCCTGCAGCTGATTGCCGCGCCGTTTAACGAACAAGCCTGTCTTCGCGCCGCGCGGGCGCTGGAAGCGATGGGCATTACCGATGCCCGAGTGGCGGAGAGTGCAGCATGATCAATCTGGATAATGTAGACCGCCCGGCCATCCTCGCCGAGGTGACGGCGGCGTTTTATCAGTATGAAGAGGCGCTGGTCAGCAATAACATCGAGGCGCTGGATGCGCTGTTCTGGCACGACCCGCGCACCGTACGGCTGGGAGCCGGCGAAAATCTGTATGGCATCGAGGCGATCCGCGCCTTTCGCGCCGCCCGCCCCGCCGCCGGTCTGGCCCGCGATCTGCGCCATACCACCATTACCACCTTTGGCGCGGATATGGCGGTGTGCAGCACCGAGTTCACCCGCGAAGGCAGCGCCCGCCTGGGCCGCCAGCAGCAGACCTGGGTACGCTTCCCCTACGGCTGGCGCATTGTCGCCGCCCAGGTCAGTCTGATGGACTGAGTGGCGTATACGGGAGCGGACCGGAGAATAAGGTATCCACCGGCCCGCTTCCGGTCCGGTAACACGCTATTTGGAGTCGAAGATCATGGTGTTCATCAGAGCGGCTGAATCAAAAGATATCCCCTCGCTGAAAACGCTATTTCTGCAGCTGGGCTATCAGACGGAGACGGCGATCATAGAACAACGCATCACTGCCCCGCAGAGTATGATGAGTGCGCTGGTGGCGGAAACAGAAAACGCCGTGTGTGGCGTAATCGTTATCAATTTTATTTTACCGGTACATGAGAACCGTTTATGGGCATTAATTTCCGCGCTGGTCATCGAGGAATCGTCACGTGGATCAGGGATAGGCCAGCAACTTCTCCATGCCGCAGAGCGCCTCGCCCGCGATAAACAATGCGCTCAGATCGAACTTTCAAGCAGTGAAAAAAGAATCAGAGCGCATCAATTTTATGAAAATAACGGCTACAAGGAGGTCCGCAAACGCTTCGTTAAACATTTGTCTTAACCGCCTGCGCGCGAGGGCTTTCCCCGGATGACCGTAACTATATTTTGCCCAGCAGGATATTTAACATGCGGCGCAGGGGTTCCGCCGCACCCCACAGTAGCTGATCGCCAACCGTTAACACCGAGTAGACGGGTTCATTATTTAACGACATTTTCTTGTAGCGGCCAATTCCTACCTGCAGCGAACCACTAATAGCAGCCGGGGTCAATTTACTGACACTCTCTTGCTTATTATTGCGGATATAGTTTACCCATGGATGGGAATGGGTGACTAACTCAGCGAATTCCGCTTCGCTGACCTCACGTTTAAGTTTAAGGGTAATGGCAGCGCTGTGGCAGCGGATCACGCCGACCCGAATGCATAAGCCATTGACCGGAATGGTGCCGGGCGCAAGGCCAAGAATTTTATTGGTTTCCGCCTCGCCCTTCCATTCTTCACGGCTGTTTCCATCGCCTAAATCGCTGTCGATCCATGGAATGATGCTTCCCATCAGAGGAACGCCAAAATTCTCCACCGGCATACCCGCGCTGTTAATCAGCTCACTCACTTTATTTACCAATGGCAGTACTGAACCTGATGCCGTCAGTTCATCCGCAGATAAATGCTGACTGATATAAGCGCTTTGCGCGATTAATTCCCGCACCTGTTTGGCGCCCGCTCCGGAGGCAGACTGATAGGTCATCACGCTCATCCATTCGATCAGGTCAGCCTTGATCAGCCCGGCCAACCCCATCAGGCTCAGCGTAATGGAGCAGTTGCCGCCAACAAACAGTTTCACTCCCGCTTTCACGGCACGATCGATATTATCGCGGTTTACCGGGTCGAGAATAATGCAGGCTTTTTCATCCATCCGCAGCGCCGAAGCGGCGTCAATCCAGTAACCTTGCCAGCCATGGTTAATTAACGCTGGATAGATGGCTTTGGTATACTCCCCGCCCTGACAGGTGATGATGATATCCATTTCGGCGAGGGCGCTAAGGGAATTCGCATCTTTCAGGATGTCGCTTTTACCATTAATAACCGGGCCCACACCGCCCGCACTTGAGGTACTAAAAAAATGCGCTGAAATATCGTCGAAATCATTTTCTTCGATCATTCTTTGCAGTAATACAGAGCCTACCATTCCCCGCCAGCCAACAATACCCACCTGCTTCATTTATTTAACCTTTATAAGTTATGAGAATGTTAATTTGCATTTCACCATACTTTATATCGCATCCCCCAATAAAGGTCATTACCCACCATATCGATTTCTATCATTATTAAAATGTTTCATCCGCCATCAGCGATTTTTATCTCTTATTACGATAAAGCAGGAATAAGGTGGCGGCGGAGACTGTCCCTCTTTTCGGCATTCAAAGGAAGAAACCGCGTAGCGAAACGAGTGCGGCTTCTTCTCTGGGTACCATGAAGAGTAACTTGCATTTTGATAGTGACTATGTCAATTTGCTGGCAAAAGCCACCTGGTTACTGGACAGCCCATGAAAAATGAACCGCTTTGCCACGCTCCCTGCCCCATTGCCCGCAGCCTTGGCCGCATCGGCGACAGCTGGAGCATCATGATCCTGCGTGACGCCTTCGCGGGCTTTACCCGCTTTGACGAGTTCCAGAAAAGCAGCAACGTCGCGCCCAATATTCTGTCGCGCCGCCTGAAGGCGCTGGTCGACGACGGGCTGCTGGAGAAGGTGTGCTACAGCAGCACCCCGCCGCGCTACGAATACCACCTTACGCAACGCGGCCGCGATTTTCGCATGGTGCTGCTGGCGCTGGCGGAATGGGGTAACCGCCACTTCGCCCCCGAAGGCCGTCAGATGCAGCTGGTGGAAACCGCCACCCAGCGACGGGTGGAGCCAGTCATGGTGGATAAAGCGACCGGGGAAGAGATTATTCCGGGTAAGTACGCCATGGTGCCGGGCCCCGCCGCCTCGCCGCTGATGAAATATCGTCATGAATATCTGCTGCGCAAACGCGAAGGCGATAGCGGGCAAAAATTCCAGCCTGAACCTTACAGAGATGCCAGCAATGAATTCGACCAGTAAGAAAAATATTCTTGTCCTGGCGGCCCTGGGCGCTGCCGCCCTGGCGGCAGCGAGCTACGGCGCTTACTGGTGGCATACCGGGCGCTTTATGCAGACCACCGATGATGCCTATGTCGGCGGCGACATTAGCGCCATCTCCAGCAAAGTCTCCGGCTATATCCAGCAGCTGGCGGTGCAGGACAATATGGCGGTGAAAAAAGGTGACCTGTTGATCCGCATTGACGACCGCGATTATCGCGCCGCCCTCGCGAAAGCCGCCGGAGAAGTGGCGGCGCAGCAGGCCGCGCTGGCCGATATCCAGGCTACCCGCCAGCTTCAGCAGGCGACCATTGCCGGCTCTGCGGCCTCGTTACTGGCCGCCACGGCGGCAACCGAAAAACTGGCTAACGACAACCGACGCTATAACGCCCTGGCCGCGTCGAGCGCGATTTCCGCACAGATCCGCGATAACGCCTCCGCCGATTATCGCCGGGCCCACGCCGAGCAGGAGAAGGCCAAAGCGGATAAAACCGTGGCCGAACGTCAGCTGGCGGTGCTGGATGCTCGCCAGCAGCAAACCCTGGCTGCCCTGGCGCAGGCCCAGGCTAACCTCGAGATGGCGAGGCTGAACCTCAGCTATACCGACATTCGCGCGCCGTTCGATGGGGTGATTGGCAACCGCCGCGCGTGGTCCGGCTCGTTCGTCAGCAGCGGCACGCAACTGCTCTCCCTGGTGCCCGCGCACGGCCTGTGGATTGACGCCAACTTCAAGGAAAACCAGCTGGCGCATATGCGTGCCGGCCAGCCGGTGACCATCGTCGCCGATGTGCTGCCGAACCATACCTTTAAGGGCCATGTCGCCAGCCTGGCGCCGGCGACCGGCTCACGCTTCAGCATTCTGCCGGCGGAGAACGCGACCGGGAATTTCACTAAAATCGTGCAGCGGGTGCCGGTCCGCATTGCGCTGGAAGGTGACGGGGCAAAGCTTGACGTCCTGCGCCCGGGACTGTCGGTGATCGTCACCGTGAACGAAAAGAGCCCTCGATGAGCACCGTTCAGGCGCTGTCCGCCCCGCAGGGTCTGTCGATGCCGACGGCGAAGAAGATCTTCGCCTTCGCCAGCATGTGCGTGGGGATGTTTATTGCCCTTATCGACATCCAGATCGTCTCCGCCTCGCTGCGGGATATCGGCGGCGGCCTGTCGGCGGGCGACGATGAAACCGTCTGGGTACAAACCAGCTACCTGATCGCCGAGATCATTATTATTCCGCTTTCCGGCTGGCTGGCCCGGGTCATGTCGACCCGCTGGCTGTTTGCCGCTTCCGCGGCGGGCTTCACGCTGATGAGCCTGCTGTGCGGCTGGGCGTGGAACATCCAGAGTATGATCGCCTTCCGCGCCCTGCAGGGACTGGCGGGCGGGTCGATGATCCCCCTGGTGTTCACCACCGCTTTCGCCTTTTTCCAGGGCAAACAGCGGGTTATTGCCGCAGCGACGATCGGCGGCCTGGCCTCCCTCGCCCCTACGCTGGGTCCAACGGTGGGCGGCTGGATCACCGAAAACTACAACTGGCACTGGCTGTTCTTTATCAACGTTGTTCCGGGGATTTACATCGCGGTGGCAGTGCCGCTGCTGGTAAAAGTAGACAGCGCCGACCCCACTCTGCTGCGCGGCGCCGACTATCTCAGTATTCTGCTGCTGGCCTTGTCCCTCGGCTGCCTGGAATATACCCTCGAAGAAGGTCCGCGCTGGGGCTGGTTTGATGACGCGACCCTGACGACCACCGCCTGGGTCGCCCTGCTCTGCGGCGTGGCCTTTATTATCCGCACCCTGCGCCATCCGCAGCCGGTGATGGATCTCCGTGCCCTGCAGGATCGAACCTTCAGCCTCGGCTGCTATTTCTCGTTTATGGCCGGCGTCGGCATCTTCGCCACCATCTATTTAACCCCGCTGTATCTGGGGAGCGTGCGCGGTTTCAGCGCGCTGGAGATCGGCCTGGCGGTATTTTCCACCGGCCTGTTCCAGGTCATGTCTATTCCGTTTTATTCGTGGCTCGCCAACCGCGTCGACCTGCGCTGGCTGCTGATGACCGGGCTGATCGGCTTTGCGGTGTCGATGTACAGCTTTGTTCCGATCACCCACGACTGGGGGGCGGATCAGCTGCTGCTCCCGCAGGCCTTTCGCGGACTGGCGCAGCAGTTTGCCGTCGCGCCAACGGTGACCCTGACGCTGGGCAGCCTGCCGCCCGCGCGCCTGAAGCTGGCCTCCGGGCTGTTTAATCTGATGCGCAACCTCGGGGGCGCCATCGGCATCGCCCTGTGCGGCACGGTGCTTAACGACAGAACCAATTTGCACTACAGCCGCCTGGCGGACCATCTGAATAACGCCAACCTGGCAATGAGCGATTTTGTTCAGCGCAGCGCGGCAAACTTCACCGTCCAGGGGATCTCGCCGGATGCCGCGCAGACGGCGGCGCTGAAAAATCTTTCCGCGCTGGCGCTGCGGGAGGCGCGAACCCAGGCATTTTCCGATGCTTTCTACCTCATCATGATGGGTTTTTTGCTTGCCGCGCTGCTGGTTCCCTTGATGAAAAAGCCGCCGGCACACTAATACTACAGGAGAGTTAACTATGGGCGTTTCCGTTAAACGCATTGTCGTCACCGGGATGGGGATTGTCAGCCCGCTGGGTTGCGGCGTACAGCACGTCTGGCAGTCGCTGCTGGCAGGAAAGTCAGGGATCACCCGGCTCAGCGAGCAGCTGGTCGCGGATATTCCCTGCAAAGTGGCCGGCCAGGTGCCGTCCATTGACAGCGATCCGCTGCACGGCTTCGACCCGCTGGCGACCATCCCGGCGAAAGAGCGCAAAAAGATGGATCGCTTTATTGAGTTTGCGCTGGTCGCCGCCCGCGAAGCGCTGGCCCAGGCCGGTTGGTCGCCAGCATCCGAGGCCGAACAGGAACGCACCGCCACGGTGATCGCCACCGGGATCGGCGGGTTCAGCGAGATCGCCAATGCGGTACATACCACCGATGAACGCGGGCCGCGTCGCCTCTCGCCGTTCACCATCCCCTCTTTTCTGGCCAACCTGGCCGCCGGGCATGTGTCTATCGCCCACGGTTTCCGGGGGCCCATCGGCGCGCCGGTCACCGCCTGCGCGGCTGGCGCCCAGGCCATTGGCGATGCGGCGCGGATGATCCGCAGCGGCGAGGCGGATATCGCCCTCTGCGGCGGCGCGGAAGCGGCGATTCATCGCGTTAGCCTGGCCGGGTTTGCCGCAGCAAGGGCGCTGTCCAGCGCCTCCAGCGACCAGCCGGAAGCCGCTTCCCGCCCCTTTGACCGTGACCGCGATGGTTTTGTGATGGGAGAAGGCGCCGGGCTTATCGTGATCGAATCTCTGGAGCACGCGCTGGCGCGCGGCGCCACGCCGCTGGCCGAGCTGGTGGGCTACGGCACCAGCGCAGATGCTTATCACCTGACCGCTGGCCCGGAAGACGGGAACGGCGCACGTCGGGCCATGGAGACCGCTATTCGCCAGGCCGGGGTGACCGTCGACGAGATTGACCATATCAACGCCCACGCCACCTCAACGCAGGTAGGTGATAAAGGTGAGCTGGCGGCGATTAAAACGCTGTTTGGCGCCCATCCGGTCGCCATTACCTCGACGAAATCCGCCACCGGCCATCTGTTAGGCGCGGCCGGCGGGATCGAGGCCATCTTCACCATTCAGGCCCTGCGCGATCAGGTGGTGCCGCCGACGCTGAACCTGCATCACCCCGATGAAGAGGCGGCAGGTCTCAATCTGGTGGCGCTGCAGGCCCGCCCGCAGAAAATGCGTTATGCGCTGTCAAACGGTTTTGGCTTTGGCGGCGTTAACGCCAGCCTGCTGCTGAAACGCTGGGAATAATCGTCAACTCCCCCCGCCGGCACTGGCCGGCGGGGTTAATCAGAACACGGACGCGCCACATGGATTAAATAAATTTAGCCTTATCTGCCCATGCAACAGGCACACCCTGAGCGCATAACAGGGGTTCAAAACTGAGCAGCACCGCATCAGCAATGTTGTGCTCGATAAAAGGATCTTCCTGCAGAAAAGCGTGAATCAAGGGCTTATCGTTTCCGCGCATAAGAATGAACCCACCGGCATGATTATCAACAGGGCCGGCAAACAGAATTTTTCCTTCTTTAATTCCGCGCATAAGCCATTGCTTGTGTGCCTCAAGATGGGCTGAGATTTCCTCTTCCGAACGCAGGTATGTCAATGTTATCGCGTGCATCATGGCCTACACCTCATTAGCAAATCGTCGTTGATGTTCTGAGAAACTGATCTCAATGTCTGACTTATTTCTTTTAACTGCACATGTCTGAATAACGGGTTTCATAACTCCAGCAAACGCTGAATTTATTCTATGCTGAGCGCCGCCTGATTAATCAGTTCAGCGACCTGAGCGGGATGGGAAATCATGGACAGGTGATCGGAATGAATCCGCGAAATGTGGGCGCCTATCTCGTGGGCAAAACGCGCCTGGACCGACGTATTCAGCGCATGGTCATTTTCGGTGATCAGGTACCATGATGGCCTGCTATGCCAGGCGGCGGTCTCTATCTTTTCGCTGAAGGCGCCCGCGGCGCTGGGCTGCTGCTGCGCCGCCAGAAGGCGTGCCTGTGATGCAGAAAGGTCATTCGCCATGATCTGATGAAAAGCATTCGCATCATCCAGCCAGATCAAGCCGTTTTTATCCGCCTCCATCCCCTCCATCGGCGCATTAAGCCGTGTCAGAGCCTCGGCGACAGATTCTCCTGAGTCCGGCGCCAGGGCAGAAAGGTAGACCAGTCCTTTCACGTTTGGTGCATTACCTGCCTGGGTAATAACCGCGCCAGCCCATGAATGCCCCACCAGAAGAACGCCGCCCTTCTGACGCTCGAGGACGCGTTCCGTCGCCGTCACGTCATCCTGCAATGAGGTCAAGGGATTCTGCACGGCGGTGACGTGATAACCGTCAGCCTGAAGCAACGGGATAACGGCAGACCAGCTGGAGCCATCCGCAAACGCCCCGTGGACCAGAACAATGTTTTTAATATCCGTCGCCTCTGCCCGGAGAGGCGATGCGAATGAAATCATCAAAGACATAACGAATGCTCCCAGGCGAATGTTTTTCTTAAGAAAAGGGTTCATCGACTCTCACTCTACCGTTGACGTTAAAAGAACGTCGCTCACTTTAACGCGGCAGGATGAAACCTATAAAGTGTCTTAAATGACAGTTATGATGCTAAATCAGACATAATTTTTACCAGGACTCACCATGCGAATTGCGTTACTGGCTATACCGGGCAGCATGAGATCGGCACTTGCCGGCATAGCCGACATGTTCTGGCTCGCCAATCAGATCATCGTCCAAAATCCGCAAGTCAACGCGGATATTGCACGGACGTCACCGTTTTTTGAGGTCATGGTGGTCACCTCCGATGGTCTGCCAGTCATGGACGTTCAGGGGAGAAAAATCGTTAGCGATGGTTCGTTCAATGATGCCCAACCTGTTGATCTGGTTATTGCCAGCGGTATGCAGCTTGACGAGCAGAAGCTTCCCCTCGCGCAAGAGGCCGTTACCGCTGCCGCAGAATGGGTGAAAGAAAAATATCTTCAGGGCAGTTGCATTGCAGGGGCCTGCGCCGGCGGATTTATCCTGGGTGAAGCCGGGTTACTCAACGGACGCGCCTGTTCCACGACCTGGTGGCTGTATCATACCTTGCGATCGCGATACCCACTGGCGAAGCCCGTCTGGGGGAAAGTCATGGCTGAACAGGACAACATCATTACCACAGGAGGCCCGTTTTCGTGGATTGACCTGGTTATCTATATTGTTCGCAAATATGCGGCCAATGAGATTGCCAAACTGACGGCTGATATGGCCGTTGCGGATAGCCAGCCATTATCACAGCAGCTTTATGCGCCTGCGGGATTTCTCAATTCAAGGCATCCTCTTCTGATGAAGGCTGAACAGCTGGTGCGTTATCAAAACCCGGGCATAACGGTGGATCAGCTGGCTGAGGCCTTGAACCTGACACCCCGCACCCTCAATCGTAAAATGACCGCGCTGATCCAGGAGAGTCCGAAAAACTTTATCACGCGGGTTCGTATTGAAACGGCGGCGCTTATGCTGGAAATCCCTGGCAAAACGATTTCTCAGGTCGCCAACGCCTGCGGATATAGTGATGAGACCGCATTCAGGCGGGCTTTCAGTCGTATCATGGGTATGTCCCCAGGGAATTACAAAGAGCGGATCAAAAATCAGGCCCCATAGTCTTTCACATGCCTGGAAAGCATCATCATGATGAATTCTTCACGCAATTATGAGGTGGCGCTCATTTTATACGCATGGCGAGTCATATCCTGAAATTCATTCTCAGGAGGTAAAACCATGAAAAAGCTTCTGATATGTTGTTTGTTTGGCAACACCGCCAATTCTCTCGCCAAAAAGATACAGTTACTGGCGGAAAAAAAGGGCCATCCTCTCATTGTCAGCGCAGTGGGCCTGGAAAATTTTGCCAGCGTGGCGCCCGCTTTCGACGGATTTCTCGTTGCGCCGCATATTCAGTATAAGGTCGCGGAGATAAGAGGGATCGTTGGCGACGCTCGTTCTATTGCGGTGATTGAAAGTCTGCCCTATGCCTCACTCGACGCGGAAAAAGTTTTCGCGTTTGTGATGGCGCAGATGCCTGAACTGGCAATCTGACCCCAAAGGCCGCCTCTCTTGTGCGGCCTTCTCTACTCATGTCGCCTTCTACCTGCCCTGTTGAGACGCTTCAGCCCGTAATGCCGCCTGTACAGCAGGACGGGCATTTATTATTTCCATATACGACGATAGCGCTGGCCAGCGATCCAGTGGGATCGCGAAGAATTTGCACCATCCCAGCACCGTGAAGAGGTAGGCATCCGCCACGCTAAAGGACGGGCCAGTCAGATAGGTTTTTTCGCTGAGCGTCGTCTGCAGAAAATCGAAGCGTCGGAATAGCTTGTCTCGAAAAATCGTTTTGACATCTTCCGCCAGCGCGGAGTTAAACAGCGGCGCCGAACCCGCGTGTATTTCACTGGTGATAAAGTTAAGCCATTCCTGCAGGCGCACCCTTTCCCAACTGCCCGCGCGTGGCGCCAGGCCGTATTCGGGTTTACGATCGGCGAGGTACTGCACCATCGCCGGCCCTTCGGTGAGGATCTGCCCATCATCCAGCTCAAGCGCAGCAACATACCCTTTCGGGTTAATGGTGAGGAAGTCGCGACCATCAGCGGTGATCTTGCTTCTGTTGTTGACTCTCACCAGTTCAAATTCAAGGTTCAGCTCGCGCAGCACGATGTGCGGTGATAATGAACAGGTATCTGGCGCGTAGTAAAGTTTCATCTCGTCTCCGTTAATGTGTAAAGCCGTCGGACAACGTCCTGCACGATCCTCAGCACACTGTATTTAACGCTGATCGCACTGTAAAATTAATGATATAGAAAAGAACTATTAGCTGAGCTACTGATAATCATGATGAATCTTTTACACTGGCGCCTGCTGGTAGCCGTGGCGGATGCCGGCAATATCTCACGTGCTGCCGAGGAGATAGGCATGACCCAGTCCGGCGCCAGCCAGGCCATTGCCCAGCTGGAGGCTTCTCTGGGCTTTCCGGTATTTACCCGTGAGCGACGATACATCGGGATTACCGCCCTGGGTGAGCAGGTGGTGGAACATGCCAGAAACATGCTTTCGCAGCTGAACGCCATCCGCGAACTGGCTGATCGGGGCCGGAACGTCACCCGCGGGCGCATTCGGCTGGCCAGTTTTCCCTCCGTGACGTCTACCTTGTTGCCCGGCCTGCTGCGCGACGTTAAGCGCCTGCATCCGGGTATTGACGTTGTTGTGCTGGAAGGCTCTGACGAAGAAGTCGAAGCGTGGCTTGCCGCAGACACCGTTGAACTTGGGGTGGTCATGAATCCCGTTCCCGGACGTGCAGAGGTGGTACTAGGACAGGATGCATGGGTCGCGGTCCTGCCCGCCAGCCATCGGTTGGCACAGCATGCGAAAGCTGATGGCATAACGCTAAAGGCGCTGGCGGACCAGCCCTTTGTTCTGGCGACGGGCGGCTGTGTCGTGAATGGCAAAAGCCTGATGGAAAAGGCCGGGTTGCAACTCTCTGATATCCGCGTGACGGTTCGCGACTGGATAAGCGCCTGTAAACTGGTCGGCGAAGAGATGGGCGTCGCGCTGGTACCGGAATCCGCCCTGCCGGAGACCTTACGCAACCTGTGCGTGGTGCCAGTGACGCCGGCTATTCATCGTGAGTTTGGACTGGTTTGTTCGCCATCCGGAACGTCTTCTGATGCCACACAGGCGCTGCTTAATGCGCTACGTAAACGAAGATGAGCGCTCCAGAGTGAATCATCTTATCGCCATGGCATCAATCTCTGACCTGTTTCCTGTTCCCAAACTAAAATTTCACTTTGAATATTTACTGAGTTTACTGATATGTATACCTAACCAGGTAAGTTCATCATTAGGAATAGCAATGGCGTAATTGCTTTTTATAAAGTCACGAATCACCTCAGCAACCACCATCGCTTTTGGATGGAAACGAATTAACTCATTATAGAAGTCGTCAGTTTCTTCTGTTGCAAGGCTATTATTTAATACCCTTTCAGCGAAATATCTTAAATGCGTAATAAATCTGGCATAGTGAATTGAATTCACATCAATATTTTGATTGAGTTTATAACGAACAATTTCAGCAATTCTGTTCACTAACTCTACTTGCTTATGTGCGTTAGTCTCATCAAATTGAAAAGTTGCATTGATAATATGAAAAGCAATGTGTACAGCCTCGTCATCAGGAAGACTCACCGCAAACTTAGCTGATACCAAATCTCTTGCCAGCTCGCCAATGCTATACTCTTTCTGATAGTAACGCTTTATTTCCCAGGTCAGTTTATTCGCAATGTTCGTATTTGTCTTACAGCGTTCAACAGCAAAATGCAAGTGTTCCGCGAGGGTGAATAGTAAAACTGAATTAAGCTTTTCGCTGTAATGAGCTTGAGCCATCTTAACAATTTCATGAGTGATCTCAAAGAAATCCGCGGGAATTGTGTCCGTTAGTGACAGATAATGTCGCGACTTGAGGGTATCCAAAGGCATAAAGACCTGTTCGACACTTTGCAAGTCGATAATTGTCCCTGGCTTGGTGTTAAAACCGATACCTTTGCCAAAGAGTATCATCTCTTTTCCGTCATTCTCAGCAAGCAGCATGCTGTTATTTAAGGACTTTTTAACTTTCATCTCAGTTCCCGCGGTAGCAATGATTAACTTAAATCAGTCCCGTTCGTCGCTATAACCTTGCGATACCAATAGAAGGAGTCTTTGCGTAACCGATTCAAAGAACCGTTCCCCTCGTCATCTTGATCTACATAAATAAAACCATAGCGTTTGGTCATTTGCGACGTGCCAGCACTAATAATATCAATTGTTCCCCAACTCGTATACCCTATTAAATCGACACCTTCTTTGACAGCTTCAATCATCTGCTCAAAATGCGCACGGAAATAATTAATACGGTAATCGTCATGAATCTTCCCATCAACCACTGTATCTTTTGCCCCAAACCCGTTTTCAACAATAAATAAAGGGATTTGATATCGATCGTAAAGCTCCAGTAGCGAAATTTTAAGCCCTACAGGATCTATTTGCCATCCCCATTCAGAAGCCGGTAGATGAGGGTTTTTTACACCCATGATAGTATTTCCTGCCGTGCGCTCTGCATCGGACTGAACAGATTCCGTGATGGACATATAATAACTGAATGAAAGGAAATCCACAGTATAGCGACGTAACGTTTCCAAATCATCCGGCTGCATTTTTATCTTGATATTCCGCAGATCCAGGTCCCGCTTAATTAATGGTGGATATTCGCCTTTAATCTGAACATCTGAATAAAAATAGTTTTCGAGATTTTTTTTCAGAGTGGCTTCCACGTCAGCAGGATGACAGGTCAGTGGGTACGTGGTTAACTTAGTAAGCATACATCCGACCTGGCTGCCAGGTATCTTTTCATGGCAGTCTCTTGTCGCTAACGCCGAAGCAACAAACTGATGATGCAACGCCTGATAAATATCCTGCGTGCTTTCTCCCGGTAGACTTTTCTCTTCGCGGACACCCGCTGTCGTAAAAGGATGCCGATGAATGCTATCAATTTCGTTGAATGTCAACCAGTAACGTACCAAATTCTTGTAACGGTCAAAGCACACATTTGAATAGCGTACAAACGCATCAACAACATTTCGGTGGACCCAGCCATTATATTTCTCACTCAATGCTAATGGCATTTCATAATGTGAGAGCGTAACCAATGGTTCAATGCCAAGTCTGCGCATTTCAGTGAACATATTTTCATAGAACTGTAATCCTTTTTCATTCGGTTGCTCATCTTCACCTGTAGGGAAGATTCGTGACCATGCGATTGATACGCGCAGGACTTTTATACCCATTTCGGCAAAAAGCGCTAAGTCTTCTTTGTAACGATGATAAAAATCTATGCCTCTGCGTTTAGGGTAATTTTGATCATTCTTCCCCTCAAGCGCATCACTCACGTTTTGATCAGATACGGCCATATGGCCGGCATAATCGCTCGTGCTCAGATGCGCCTTATAGGCAACTGCATCTGCAACGGAAGGCCCTTTGCCGTCAACGTTCCATGCACCCTCTGCCTGATTGGCTGCAATGGCTGCACCCCATAAAAAATTCTTGGGAAGAATAGATTTCGACATAATATTAAGCCTCTTTTAATGAAAAAATATTAAACTGCTGGAGTGTATTGGTATGATCGTTCGACGGCTTCATCATAAAACGATCGCTATTGGTAATAACCATTATTACAACTGGGTCATAACCCGCTTTAGTTATTTCATCAATATCAAATTCGATTAATAGTTCACCCGCTTTAACGAGTTGGCCATCTGTAATTTTCGGGTGAAAGCCTTGACCGTTCATTTGTATCGTATCAATTCCTATATGAAAGATAACCTCTACTCCATGGGTAGTCATCATGCTGGCTGCATGGCCACTTTCGAACACATGCTCAATAACGCCATCGGCAGGTGCATAGAGTGCTCCCACAGTTGGAACGATAGCGATACCATCCCCCATGATTTTTGAAGAAAATACATCGTCGTTGACCTCTGTCAGGGGGATGACTTTCCCTTCAACCGGACTGGTAAAGGTAAAGTCATTCATTAAGACTGGATTAGCAGTGACTTCAGTCTTCTCAAATTTGGGCATGTCCTCCTCTGGATGGGGCGTTGCTGTTTTTTCTTTCCAGAAGAATAATGTTGATAAAAATGCCAGGCAGAATGAAACAAGTGCGCCGATGATTGCATATATCAAACTGGTTGGATTATCCGGTGACGCAAAAATTGAGATACTGGCAAGGCTCGGCGCTACAATTGCATAAGCTGAGACCATCATAAATCCCATGAAGGAGCCACCGACCATTGCCCCCAGCATCACGGAGATCAGTACTGGCCTATGCAGTAAAGTAATCCCGTAAAGTGCAGGTTCAGTAATGCCAAACAGCGCTGATATTCCAGAGGAAAGAGCAGTCCCTTTAAACATTTTATCTTTGCTTTTTAGCGAAACGGCAAGGCAGGCTCCTGCTTCAGCGATATTGTGAGCTAAGGAAGCTGGGTTATACAATGATTCTTTACCTGTTTGCCCCATTGACATTATGGCATAAGGGAGGAAAGGTTTATGCATACCGGCCGCTACAATAAATGGCAGTCCGCCAGCAAGTAAGCCTGTTGCGATGAATCCAAATTTGCCATGCATCCAAAGGATCAGATGCGTTAACAGAGACCCCATTTCAAAACCTAATGGCCCAAGGATAAGCAATGTGACGGGGACCGTCGTAACCAGCGATAACATGGGCGATAAGAAACCACGTAATGCATTAGGCGTATAACGATTAAAAAGAGATTCCGTTTGTGCATAAAAAAGAACACAAAGAATTGCGGGAAACACCTGCGCTGCATAAGAGACGTTCGTAATATCGAAAGTCATTAACGTTGCGCCTTGTTTTGCCAGGGTAGTAAATGTGGGCAACAACAAGACTGAGACAGCAGTCAATGCAACTAATGGATTAACTTTAAGCTTATTCGCAGTAGTGATGGCGATAAGTAAGGGTAAAAAATAAATAGGCGCGGTTCCGATGCAGTCCAAAATTTGATATGTCGAACTGTCTTTAGTCAGCCATCCAGCCATATTCAAAATAATTAAAATGGATTTCAGCACGCCGCCACCTGCAATTGCAGGTATGAGTGGTTGAAAGATACTGATAACAAAATCAATCAACCATGCATTCCATTTTTTCTTTGTTACTGGTTTCTGTTTCGCGTCAGCATCATTAGCCATTAACGATCTAATCGCATCAAACACTTTAACAACGTCTTTGCCAATGACAATCTGACACTGCACATTTGTCACGACACCCATTACCTCAGGTAATTTTTTGAGGTCAGACACTTCAACTTTAGCATTGTCATACAAGCTTAAGCGTAATCTGGTTGAGCAATGTTCAATGTGTTCGATGTTGCCTGCTCCGCCGACTAATTTGAGAATTGTACGCCCAGTATTTAGATGATCCATAAGTTGCCTCATGAGCAAAAAAAAAGACCTGAAATTCTCACCCCAAATGAGGGGGAGAATTTCAGGTCTTGCCTGCATTACCAGTTACACGCCTGTACTACATATTTGCCAACAATATACTATATACATAGTTACAGGCAATAAAATTAACCCATCTTTTGTCAAAATGTGACAGTTATCACATAATAATCCTCGTAAATGACCACGATATAAAAACCCTCCCAGGAGTATTTTCTCCCTGTATTACATTTCCTTTATATTAACCGATAGTTACCACCACACCTCAGCCTGAGCGCCAATAGATAATTGATCTTTTTTATTATCGTTGAATGTATAATTCGATATCTCGTTTTGGTTTGCCCGGATATACGTTGTATAGAACCGAATTTCTGGCCTTGAAGTTAGAATTGATGTATTAACTTTAAGCGCATGATACAATGTTGTTTTGTAACCGGATTCACTATATGTCTGCTCTTGAGTTTTGTTATCCTGTCTAAACCATCCGAGTTCTACCCCGGTCTGGTTGAATTTATCCCAGATATAAGCGGGACGGATGACACTTCGATAACTTTCAAAATCTGTATGAGCGCCAGTATCATAGCTAAATATATCATTACCATTTGAATATACTAGTGCGTGTGCAACAATAGTGTTTTCCGTGGGGTAAAACTCCCCTTGAGAAATTATTCTGAATGCCTTGCCATTTGTGTGATTTCCATAATAGTTATCACCACTCCCAAATGTTGGGTTTGCTCCAGAAATTTTTGCAAAAGAACTGGCAATAGAATTATTGGCAGCTTGCAGGGTTAATTCGTCATAACCCCCTGCGTCAAACTTTTGCCTTAAAATCGCACCTACCAGCCAGGCATCTTTTACATGATAATACTGACCATCTGCCTCCCCTGACTTCACGACGTCTGATTTGTTTGCCATGTTATAGCGCCCATCAAGTTCTAATGTTGCCTTATCCCATAATGGAATTTCACGATAACGTATATCAAGCGCATTCGTATTGATCTGTAATGAATTTCCTGATGTATCATAATCAAGAGCGCGCGCGTTCAGGTCCTGCCGCACTACAGCAACGTTAAATTTGCCTGGACCCATTTTCCAGTTTTCTATACCGAGCCCTGCTCCGCTTTCTGTTCTGACGCTTTTCCAGTCAAGCATCTGTATCTCATACTTAGGCAGATAGTGCTTACCTACCCAAAAATCAGCTTCAGGGGCAAAATTAAGAAATCCCTTCGTCGTGAGATAGATATCAGAAAATTGTAAGTTACTCTCTGTATCTTTATCAAAGACTGCATTGTTGTATTGCTCACCCACATTGCCATCCAGCATAACGACAGCATGTGCAGTTTTACCATCCTGGTCGTACACTTTCTGCTTGAGTTGAAGATCGAACCATGAGGTATATTCATTGCCGAAACGGCCAAGAGATCCAATAGCATACTCTTTTGGCGATCCATGATTAGCCGTTCCCCAACCAGAACGGAAATAGCCATTGTACGAAAACCCAATATCGTTTTTAACAAAGTCACTAATTTCTTTCAATGTAAGATCATTATTAACTTTAGTTGTGGCACTATTGCCTGTTTTGTTGCTATTACTCGATGCTACTGCAACAGTTGAAGTGGCAGAATTTGTTGTTGGTTGATTTTTTTCATCTGCTGAACTGACCGGATTTCTGTTTGTTTTATCAGCTTGCTTATACCTGGTTAATTCTGCTTTTGTGCTTTTTAATTCTGCAGTGTTTTCCTGGAGTTGTTTTTCAAGCAAAGCCAGTCTCTCTTCCACTGTTAAACTCTGTCCATAAGCATTGCTGAACATGGCAGAGATAAGGCAAAATAGAATAGTCTTGTTCATATTTTAAATATTCTCATGTAGATTACAGGGGTAAAGCGTATATTAAAATAAAATCATACTTCACCTTCCCAGGGTAGAAATATATATAGTAAGCAAGCCTATTTAGCCTGATCATTTCATAGCTATTTGACTCCAGCGAAATGGATCGATGCTTAACATTAATATTGAATTCTGAAATGAAAAATTGTTTTCATAAAAATTATTTGCTTGTTGTCACTCCTTTAACTGTGCCGATTCGCAACGTGAACGGAGACTTCTCTTGGCTTGTCTCGTCACAGCAGTTCTGTTTTTACAAATGAACCCAAATGACTGCCCTGCCCGATAAAAGTAAGCTTGACGCTATTTGGATTATCCGGAGCAGCATTTTTCTTCATTTAAGCTAAGCTGTCGTCGGGTAGAACCATGTTCAATATGTTCAAAATTGCTTGCCCCGCTGTTCAATTTACGTATTTTCTGCGCTGTTTTTTTGGAATCCATTTACTACCCCAGAAGTAAAAAAAAAGACCTGAGATGAGCAATGAATAGGTCTCAATTCATCGCTCATCTCAGGTCTTGCCTGTTTTACCAGTTACACGCCTGTCGTTCTGCCCGTGTATTTAAATATTTTGTAGGAGGGTTTTACAATAGCTTACTTTGGATTTTTTTTAAAATGTGACATGTCTTACAAATTTCAACCGTTGCCGGATGCGAATTAAACGACGTTTCTCAACAGCAAAAGCGGGATAAACCCTACCCGCATCGGGTTTCTGTCCCTGTAATATGCCCAAGGCACCGCTGTGTAACACCTGAAGAGTGTCAGGATATTTCTGGCACTCTTCAGAGAGAACACCTGAACTGGCCGGGCTTATGTGTTAGCGTTCTCCTGCTGCCGGGGAGTTTTCGCCGTTGCGGCTTTTGACTTACTGCTGGAGTAAATGAAGAACAGCGCGATACCCAGGCAGACAATGGCGCCGAGACGGCTCATCGAGAATGGAATCGACGCATTGCCAAGCCAGCCGAAGTTATCGATCAGCATGCTCATGGTTAACTGGCCAAAAATGACAGCGACCGTAGCCACTGCCGCGCCAATACGCTGGACGGCCAGTACCATAATAACGATATACGGTACGCCAAACATTGCGCCCAGCAGCTGCCATTTAGGCACGTCCATCAACGTCAGGGTGTGTTTGGGTTCGAAGAAGAAGATCAGCAGCCCCGTCACCAGGGCGCCGATAGAAAATGTCAGGAACGCGCTTTTGAATACGCCGACCTTGCTGCCCAGCTGGCCATTGATAGCCGCCTGGATACTCAGCATGGCGCCACCGGCGACGGCGAGCAGAATCATGATAATAGTCATAATGTTACTTTACCCCTGTGCAACCATAACCAGCGCTGCAATGATGAAAATCAGCGCAATGATACGCTTACTGTCAATTTTCCGGCGCGACGTACCGAGCAGACCGAAGTGATCAATAATCAGGCTCTTGAACACCTGGCCTGCCAGGATGCCGATCATAGTCATGGCGATGCCAATTGCCGGCGTTACCACGGTCAGGATGATGACGTAAATCGGCCCAAGCACGCCGCCAAGTAGCTGCCACGCTGGTTGCGCAAAGAATGACGGGCTGTTACGCGGGCTGAAAAAAAGCATCAGCAGGAAGGTCAGCGCCGCGCCCACGCCAAATATGCTGAAGGTAGCCCAGAGGTCACCGACCTCCCCACCCAGTGGCCCGAGCAATCCTGCCTCTATGGACAGTCCCATGCCTCCGGCAATGACGATAAAAATCAATATTAGTTGCATAGCAATCTGTCTCCCAAAGTCCAGACGGAGAAGATTACGACTTAACATGGATGAGAAAAATGCCATAATGAGATAAACACCTGTGCAGGATATGCATTAATGAATGGCCTTGGGAACATCAGTATTCGCGCCCTGCTGATTTTTATAGACGTTTATGAAACGCAGAATTTCTCTGTGGTGGCCCGGCGGGAAGGGATATCGGCCTCTCAGGTATCACGCGTCATCCATCAGATGGAGGATGTGCTCGGGCAGCAGCTTTTTTACCGCAATACCCGGGCTATAATCCCGACGGAAAGCGGCCATCTTTTTATCCGCTATGCGCGAGCGATGACTGGCAGCATGGAAGAGGCGCGGCGGGAACTCAATGAGAGAACGCTTGAGCCTTCCGGAATGGTCCGCATAAACGCACCGGTGTTCTTTGGACAGCGCCATGTCGCACCCGCGTTACCCGGCCTGACGGAGCGATATCCGAAGCTTAGTATTGAGCTTACGCTGACTGATGATTACATCGATCCGCACCGGGAGCCGGCTGACGTGATTTTCCGGATTGGCGTGCTGACGGATTCCGCCTTTCATGCGCGCGTGTTTGGCCAGCAGTTCTATCATCTTGCCGCGTCACCGGATTACATCCGCCGGCACGGCATGCTGGGATCACCCGAAGAGCTCGCGCGACATCAATGCCTGGTCTATCGCGGTTCGTCAGGACCAAACCAATGGCTGCTGCGCAGGCACGGAGAGGAATGGGTGCACTATCCCGTCTCGCCCCTGATGTCATCGAATAATGCGGAAACCCTGCTGATTGCCGCACTCGGGGGGATGGGGATTGTGCTGTTTCCTGACTGGCTGATTGGAGACCGGCTGAAGAGCGGCGAGCTGGTCGGACTGCTGCCGGAACTGGATACATCCATAAAAACGGAGCCACAGCACATCGCGGCAATCTATCCGAATGCCCGCCACCCTCCGCTGAACGTGCGGGCGATTATCGATTACTACCTGGACGCGTTCGGTTCACCGCTTTACTGGCAGTCTGAATAAGACAGGCGACTTTATGGCTCGTCTCGAAGTTAACTTCCGTTTCTGGCGCAGAGCACACGCGTTAAATGCGCTTAAGGTCTGTTTTGAGCGAAGAACGGACCACACTATCTAAAGAAAGATATCGCTGATAATGTTGGGACCGCTCATGTTAAAAAAGGTATGCCATTTCTTTTCATTGACGATAACGAAGGGATTTTCATGGTTGAGGTTGAGGAAATAAAAAAGAAGTATCCCGGCGCAGATGCCTGGCAAATGGGTGACAGTCCGGAGCTGGCTAACGAGCTTGCTGACCTGATCAAAAAAGGGATCAAAACGGCCTCTTGCGGATCTTTTGCCTCTTACCAGCAGGAAGAATCTGCCCCGAGAATTGGGAGTTATCACATTATTCTTGATGGCCAGAATGTTCCAGTTTGCGTGACCAGACTGGTTTCAATGCAGCTGGTCCGTTTCTGTGATGTGACTGAAGCGTTCGCCCGCAAAGAAGGTGAAGGCGATTTAAGCCTTGAATACTGGAAGAGAGAGCATCAGAGATTTTTCAGCTGCGAAGGTCATTTTTCTGAAGATATGGAGTTGATCGCAGAAGAATTTGAAGTGGTTGAAGTGCTGTGAGACAAGGTCAACGGGTTGACGTTTTATCACTGACCACTGATAACACTGTTCGCTTCTGGCGCGGAGCGGACAAGCTGTCGAGCTAAAGGTCCGCATTGAGCAAGGAGCGGACGTGCCAGCTATAATTGGTAATAAAATGAGAGTAGAACTATTCTGATTTGTTTAAAAAAACATTTTTATATCCAAGGGCAAAATATTTTTATGCTATTTTACATGCTATCTCAATATGCCAGGCTACCTGTGCCTGAAGTTACTCTACGTTCATGGTTAAAACAATGGTTGTCAGAGCAGGAATCGAGGTGTACGGACAGAAGTTTCTCGGCGCGATTTCCCTGGAGAGAAACTGGATTATGTCAGGAATATTTTTTACAACGAAAACTCAAAATTGATGGAAAGCAATTTCTTACTGGCCCCCGTTATCAGGGCGGAAATATTAACAAACCTTTTATTGATATTGTAGGTATGGATTCTGACCTAAATCATACTGCATTAGAACTCATTAGTAAGGAATGGTCACAACTCAGAGCTCAGTATGTCCGCATTCTTGTACCCGGCCAGTCCTTCCCGCAGGGTATTCCCGACCAGTATATATACGCCACGTCTTTTTCTGAACCCCCTGAATTCAATGATAAATCTCTTACTTTGCAAGTGGCGACATACGAAGATTTTGACTGGTGTTGTCAGGCTCTGGGCGATGCCTATAAGCATACATGGCAGACAGTTCGCGAACTGTCTGCAAGCAATTTGGTAGCAGTTGATGACGAAGAATTGTGTGACCATATTTCTGAGAGAGAAGTATATATTATCTATGAAAACGATGTTCGCGCCGGGTTGCTAATATGCCAGAAAGGAAACCTCGCTTTTCTGAGAGGATATCGTATTACTGACAAAGTAATACTTCCTGCTTTTCGTGGTCGATCATTGTCGGCCCGAGCGCAACGCCTGCTGTACCGATTATTAACTCATTCCGATTCGGAACTATCTTTGTATATGGGCACAATTATTCCGGAGAATATCCCCTCGATGAAAACTGCAGAAAGAGCGGGACGAACTTGCATCCTAAGTTATCAATTTCTACCCATCTGCAGAACCCACGATTAACATCAACGCTAATTTATCTTCAGCCTACTTCCGCTTTTGGCTCACAGCGGACGTCCAGGGCCCGGGAGTACTCCCCTGGACGCATTAATGGGCAGGATGTGATTGTTGCGCAGGCTATCATATGGCCTGAGGTACAGCAGAATCAGGCTTCGTAGCAATGAGTCGGCTCACAGCGTCCGGAATCCACCCGGTGCCGTAAATCACCGCAAGGTCTGTCATAAGGTAATTTCATCACGCATCGCGACACCTTTTTTCTTCATGCAGGCCTTCTCTTTCACGGTTTGTCAGAACTGTGGACCGCAGTAATCTCCACTCCGTGCTTTAATCAATGAGAGTGTGTCGGGTGCAAATTAAACTACCTTTCTCAACAGCAAAGGCAGGATAACTCTACCCTCGCAGGGTTTCTGCGTCTGGTAATATGCCCATGACAGTCTCAAAGACCGCTTAGAGCGAAAAACGGACATGGTTTCCCGGTTTAAGGCACATAATCGCGTGGCGTTGCCCCCAGAATGCAGCGAAAAGCAGCGGTAAAGGCCGCCGGGCATGAGAAACCAAGCTGATAAGCGACCTGTTTGATTGGAACACCGTTCGCGAGAAGATCCAACGAAGCGCAAATTCTGGCTCTCTGCTTCCATGTTCTAAAACTAAAGCCTGTATCCTTCATAAACAATCGGGAAAAGGTCCGTTCCGACATGGCCGACATAAAAGCCAGCTCGCTCAGCGATGCTTCCCAGCGCTGATTGACCAGGAGCGATCTGGCCGCGCTGAATAATCGCTCATCATTCGGCATGGGAAGCGCCATCGTTAAAGGTGGAGCCTCGCTGAGAATTTCCAGAAGCAACAAAGCTATCTTCCGTTGACTCGGTCTGGCGTAGTCCTCACTGAACAGCCCAGCGATAAGTTCTTTGACTAACGGCGTAGCCGTGATCACATGTACCTGCTGACTCTTCGTAAAGCTCGTACATTCTGCAATAAGGCTACTGCTGAAATAGATCGCCCTGAGATCGGTTTGTGAAAGCAGATGGTAACTATGGATATGCAAAGGCGGTAGCCATAATGCCCGCTGAGGAGGGATCACCCAACGGTCACTCTCTGTTTGCACCAACATAACCCCTCTGGTGGCGAAGAGTAGCTGCCCCTCAACATGATGATGGGGAGGATCTACCTCGCCGCGTTGATAGCTTATCGCAGTACTGGACCAGCCTGTGGCTTCATCATGTCTTGGCGCTTTATCTATACTACCTGGCATTTCAGATTTAGCCCCTGCCATTATCATATCGAAACTGGAACCACCCGGAGTAGAGCCTTAGGCAATGGGTGCGTGACTTATCATTCTGATCATCAAAGATATTACAGGAGCTTAACCTCATGCGTGTACACTTTATCGTACATGAAAGTTTTGAAGCCCCGGGCGCATATGAAACCTGGGCAATAAACCAGGGTCATGATGTAACTTACTCACGCGTCTATGCGGGCGATCGGCTACCTGCTGACGCCGAAGGCATCGATTTTCTTATCGTTATGGGCGGTCCGCAAGATCCGAACACCACGCTTGAAGCATGCCCGCACTTTAATGCTAAAGCGGAACAGACGCTGATTGCTTCCGCGGTTAAAACCGGTAAGGCGGTGATCGGTATCTGCCTGGGTTCACAGCTAATCGGTGAAGCGCTGGGCGCGCCCTTCTCTCATAGCCCGGAAAAAGAGATTGGTAAATTCCCGATCACATTGACCGAAGACGGCAGGAAGGATGAGATGTTCTCTCACTTTGGGAAAACACTGGCAGTGGGTCACTGGCATAACGACATGCCAGGTTTGACGCCAGAGGCCAAAATTATTGCTTACAGCGAAGGCTGTCCGCGGCAGATCGTTGCCTATTCAGACCGCGTCTTTGGTTTCCAGTGCCACATGGAGCTCACATTGGACGTTGTAGAACGGCTGATCGCTCATTCTGAGAAAGACCTGAGCCGTGCAGCAGAATATCATTTCGTTGACATGCCTGAAGCGCTCCGGGCGCACGATTACAGTGAAATGAATCAAGTACTTTTTGGCTTTTTGGATAAGCTGGAAGCACGTTACAAAGCAGCGCAAGCATAATGTCATGCTCGGTGAGCTTGCCATCGGTTTTGATTTTAATGTCCGCTCCTGGCACAGAGCGGACAAACTAACTGATTTGAAGGTCCGCTATGAGCGAAGAGCGGACAGTGGCTTTACCCTTTCGGTAAAACTTAACTGGAAGGTTTCGATACGACACCAGACCCGCTAAACAACATGCGGATACCGAGGCCTATCATGACAACGCCTGTAAATCGTTCCTGCCATTTGATAAAGCCTGGGTGTTTACTTAGCCAGTTTCCAAATGTCCCTGATGCCATCGCGACTGACCCCAGGGAAATAATTCCTGCCACCTTCTGGATACTACCCAGAACAAGCAATTGCAGCCAGACAGGACCCGCGGCAGGATCGACAAACTGAGGAAGAAAAGCGAACATGAACAGCAGGGATTTTGGGTTGGTCAGGCTGTTCAGGGCGCCTTCCTTAACGGCACTCCAGTCAGAAATTTTGGCTGTTTTTCGCAGCCGCGTATCTGTGCCTGAAGTCGCAATCATTTTTATGCCCAGCCACATCAGATAAGCCGCACCAGCCCACCGTAACAGATCTAGCGCGACTGGGCAGGCATGAACAACGGTTACCAGCCCCAGGACCAGAAATGAAACTTGCACAAAACCCGCTACAAATACATTGCCCAGTACCGTAAGCAGTGCGATACGTCTTCCCTGACCGACGCCTCTGGCAATAGTCAACATCATGTCTGGCCCCGGAGAGATCTCCAGAAGCGTTAGCGCGAGGAGGAAAGTTATAAACGTTTCGATAGAAGGCATCGTGGTGGAGTCCGGAAAAATATTTCCGCTACGTTACCTCAGTCCGATTCGAGCCGAAAGCGGAATGTACTGCAGCGTCAGCTTCTGGCACAGAGCGGAACTTCCCCTTTGCCGACGTGAAAACCGCTATTGTCTGACCTCATTCTGGTCAGCCAGATGTTCTGTACCGTCGCCCTGCCGGCGGCCTCTATCTCAGTAAAACCTGAATCAACTGCACGACGATATACACTCCCGCTACCACCTGTATGATCCGAAACCCCCATCTCAGATAGCGCCATTGATGGCGTTCGCTGGCATCAGCGGCTTCAATGGCGGGATCATAACGTTTTCTTTTCCTGGTTCTGAATGTATCGAATCCCCACAGGATGAGAAGAAAGATGATGATGATTTTTTCAACGATAAGATGGTTCACAAAGAGAGACTCCGGTCTTCTCACGGTTACAGGCAGAATAGATAAACCGCCTGGATGTAGCCACCACTAAATGTAGGGGTACCTGAAGACGCAAGCCAGGCATTCCCGGATTGTCTGTCTTATGACTACGTTAGCGCATAGCAACGCCATAAAAGCGACATTCATTTCCGACACATGCTGCCGGAGTCCCCTTCCCCGACGCATCAGGCTGGGTGATAAAACGATGGCGGCTGCCCGGTCACGCGGCGGAACATGGTGGCGAAAGAGGACGCATTATCGTATCCAAGAGATAATGCCACTTCGTTCACCGGTTTCCCTGCTATCAACCATGCCAGGGCGCTCACCACGCAGGCTCGCTGACGCCAGGCGGAAAATGACAGGCCCAGTTGCTTCAGGAAATGCCGGCGAAAGGTGCTCTGGCTCATAAACAGCGCCCTGGCCCAGCGTGCCGCAGGATCATGGATAGAGGGGTTAAGCAAAAAAGCCTGACAAAGCGCCAGCAGCGCCGGATGCTGCGGAAACGGAATGTCAAATTCGCGGACCGGCATGGCGGCCAGTTCCAGCAACATCAACTGTATCAGCGTGCGATCGCGTGGGCTGTCGTACAACGGTGGTAAATCCACAGCCTCAAGCAGTAGCTGGCGCAACAGCGGCGAGACGCTGATCACTTCGCAACGACGGTGTTTAATGAAAGCGGCCACATAATCTGGCTCAATATATAAGCTACGCGTGGTCACCCCCACAAATCTGACGGCGTGCACGGTTTCAGGAGGGATCCAGACAGCATGTTGCGGAGGAACCACCCATTCTCCGTCCTGAGTGGTGACATACATCAGTCCGGTCGCGCCATACAGCAGCTGTGCGCGACGATGCTGGTGCGGTGGCAGTATATACCCTTGCGCATAGTCATTGCCTAACGCCACCACTTCGCGATCGAGCCGATCGACCTCGTCAATTTTTACGTTGCGCACACCTGCCCCCCTCTGACCGATTTACAAAGGTAATTGAGCGCTACGCAAATGGGAAGCCGTACGCGACCGGTATAAGCTGCTCGCTCATTTTCAGGGCGGGGATATTCTCTTGAATGATATCGTTATTATTGCGCTGGCAGGCTTTACGACCGGCATTACCACCGTGCTGTTCGGCTTCGGAGGGGGCTTTGTGGTGGTGCCCTTTGTCTATCAACTGATGCTTCGGCAGCCGGAACTCGCGGGAAACGCCATGCATGTCGCGGTGGCTACCTCAACGGCGGTGATGATATTTAACGCCGGCTGGGTCAGCTATCGAAACTGGCGGGCGGGCAGGCTTGCCGCGCAGACGCTGTTTCCGTTGTTATGGTTTATTGCTATTGGGGCGGTGGTCGGCTCCTGTCTGGCGGGGATATTGAGCGAGAAGATCGTTCGCGCGCTGTTTATTCTCTATATGCTGGCAACCATCAGCGATTGTTTGTTGCGCAAAGGTTTCTTCAGGGGCAGCGCTCGGCGTCGGCTGTCCCTGCCAGTGGTCACTGGCGGCGGTATGGTTATCGGTATGATTGCCGCATTGCTGGGCGTGGGTGGCAGCGTCATGACGGTGCCCCTGCTACGGCGACACGGGTATGAGATGCAGGAGTGCGTTAGCGCATCCAACCCGCTTTCTTTGCCCGTGGCGCTATGCGGGGCTGTGACCTATGCCGTCATTGGCTGGCACAGCATTCCGCTGAGCGGATTTCTGGGGTTTATCAGCCTGAAAATTTTAGGCCTGCTCGTCCTGACCGGCTGGGCCGGGATAGTGTTTAGCCGCCGGGCAATCCCTGCGGTACCTGATGTATGGTATGCACGCATCTATGTGCTGCTGCTGTGCCTGGTACTCCTCGCCATGCTCATTCAATAATCAAAATACATCCTGGTGAACCGGTTCAACAGACGCGACCGGGCGGTACCCTCTCCCTGTGGAGAGGGCCAGATGAGTGGCAGCAAGCTACCCGCGATACGGATGGGTTTCGCGCCAGTGGTCGGCAATTTGCTGCCGGGTGCAGACCCACACCTTGTCGTGCTGCTGGATATAGTCAAGGAAACGCTGCAGCGCACGGAAACGGCCCGGACGCCCAAGCAGCCGGCAGTGCATCCCCACGGACATCATCTTCGGCGCGGTTTCTCCCTCGGCGTACAGCACGTCAAAGCTGTCTTTCAGATAGGTATAAAACTGCTCCGCGGTGTTGAACCCCTGGGCGGTGGCGAAGCGCATGTCGTTGGCGTCGAGGGTATAAGGCACGATCAGGTGCGGCCGCTGGCTGCCGTCGCTGCAGGCCACTTCGCTCCAGAAAGGTAAATCATCGCCGTAATAATCGCTGTCGTAGTCAAAGCCGCCGTGCTCCACCACCAGCTGGCGGGTGTTAGGGCTGTCGCGGCCGGTATACCAGCCGGTGGGCGGTTTGCCGAACAGGTCGGTCAACACCTGCACCGCTTTTTGCAGATGCGCGCGCTCCTCGGCAATATCCATGTGCTGATAGTGGATCCAGCGCCAGCCGTGGCTGACCACATCGTAATCCGCAGCCTTGATCGCCGCCACAATCTCCGGGTGCCGCGCCAGCGCCATCGCCACGCCGAAGACCGTCAACGGCAGCCCGCGCTGGCTGAACTCACGATGGATGCGCCAGAACCCGGCCCGGCTGCCGTACTCATAGAGTGAATCCATCGACATATGGCGTGCCGGGTAGCTGGCGGCGCCAATAATATCGGACAGGAACTGTTCCGACCCCGCATCGCCATGCAGGACGTGATTCTCAGCGCCTTCCTCGTAGTTGAGGACGAACTGCACCGCGATCCGCGCCCCGCCCGGCCAGCGCGCGTGCGGTGGCTGCCCTGCATAACCTCGCAGATCGCGAGGATAGTGCTCCTGGTTCTCTCCCATCTCCTGCCCCTTTTAAAATGGATTTAACGACTGAAACTGTCCGCTTAACGCTTTTTTCTCCGGGAACGCTAAGTCCCCGTGCTTGCTGGTCGCCAGGCCCAGCGCGACCAGTGACTCCACCATCTTCACCGCCGCGCTGACGCCATCGATCACCGGCACCCGCAGCTCGCGGGTCAGCTCCTGCGCCAGGGTCGCCATCCCGCCGCAGCCAAGGACAATCGCCCCGCTGCCGTCCTCTTTCAGCGCGCGAATGCAGCGCTCACGCACTTTCTCCTGCGCCAGGCCGCTGCCGTCTTCCAGCGCCAGCACCGGCAAATCAATGGCGTGCAGCGCCGCGCAATGTTGATGAAATCCGTACTGGTGCAGCAAATGACGGGCGATGATCAGCGTGCGCGGCAGCGTTGTGACAATGGAGAAACGGGTGGCAACCATCGTCGCCATATGCATCGCGGCTTCCGCAATGCCGATCACCGGCCCCTGGGCCAACTCCCGCGCAGCCAGCAGCCCCGGGTCGCCAAAGCAGGCGATCACATGCCCATCCACTCCCTGCTCGCGCCCGGCCTTGATCTGCTCCAGCACGCCGACCGCGGCGATGGCTTCGTCAAAGTGGCCCTCAATTGACGGCACCCCGGCACGGGGACAGACCGCAAGGATCTCGGTACCCGGCGCAGCGACCGCACGCGCGGCGGCGCCTATCGTTTCAGTCATCGCCAGGCTGGTATTAGGGTTGATCACTTGTATACATATGGCAGACATCACGGCTCCTTGTGGCCGGCGAACAGCCGGGAAAAATCGGGCAGGCTGACGCCATCGCGCTCGAAGCACAGACTGGCGACAATATGATCAAAATGGTGCATCAGCGCCTCGCTGAGCGGCTGCAGGGCTTTATCCCGCAGCAAACCGACCAGCTGCTGGTGATCGTCGCAACGGCAGCCCTGTCGCCAGGGGGCGCCCCAGGCGGCAATCACTAAAGAGGAGCGCTGGCTGAGGCGGGTCACCATCTCGGTGAGCACCGGGTTGCCGGAGATAGCCTGCAGCTGAATATGAAAGTCAGCGGAGTGGCGGATCGCCGCCGGGCCGTCGTGCGTCGCATGGGCCTGCTGTTCACGCTGAATAATGTTCTCCAGCGCCGCCAGATGCGGCGGCTGACAGCGCGCGATCACATCGGGGAGATTGGCGACCTCGAGCAGCGCCCGGGTGCGAAAGATCGCCTGTGACTCTTCCACGCTCGGGCTGGTGACGTGTGCACCACGTTTGGGCGTCAACGTGACCAGTTGCACAGCGGCGAGTCGTTGCAGCACCTTTCTGATGCCGGTGCGACTCACGGCGAACACCTCCGCCAGCGCCTCTTCCGGCAGTTTGCTGCCCGGCGGCAACTGATGTTCGACGATGGCCGTCATCAGCGCCTGGTAAATGCTTTCGTCCTTGTCCTGCAGCGCTGGCGCGGCCTGGAGACGATGTTCATTATTCATTAACCCACTCCGGTTTCACTTATCGATAGCAGATCGTATACATAAAATTTATTTTTTGTATACAAGATTCATCATTCTGGCCTGGATCCTGCAATAGCCTCAGCAATCCATTTCACAGGGTTTTCATTCAGAGGAGCAGGTTTCATGCCACATTCATCCCACACGCAGCAGACGAAGACTCACGAGGCGGCCGCCAGCTACAGTCCGCGGCTATGTAATGAGGATCTGGCGCCCACCCGCGACCAGAACTGGAGCTGGTACAATATTTTTTCATTCTGGATGTCGGACGTGCACAGCATGGGCGGCTACGTCGTAGCGGCGAGCTTCTTTACGCTTGGACTGGCCAGCTGGCAGGTTCTGCTCTGCCTGCTGGTCGGCATCTGTATTGTGCAGCTGTGCGCTAACCTGGTGGCGAAGCCGAGCCAGATGGCCGGGGTGCCATACGCCGTTATCTGCCGTCAGGCGTTTGGCGTCTTCGGCGCCAATATCCCGGCGGTGATCCGCGGGCTGATCGCGTTCGCCTGGTACGGTATTCAGACCTATCTGGCGGCGAATGCCCTGATGCTGGTTCTGCTCAAGTTCTGGCCCTCCCTTGCCTCGCTGACCAGCAGCAGCTTTCTCGGGCTGTCAACGCTCGGCTGGCTGTGCTTCGCCACCATGTGGCTGCTGCAGGCGATGGTGTTCTGGCATGGCATGAACGCCATCAAACGCTTTATCGATATCGCCGGTCCGGCGGTTTATGTGGTGATGCTGGCGCTGGCCGGCTGGATTGTATACAAGACCGGTCTGGATGGGATCTCCTTTACCCTCGCCAGCAAATCCCTGAGCGCCGGCGAGCAGACCTGGCAGATGATCACCGCCACGGCGCTGGTGGTCTCCTACTTCTCCGGGCCGCTGCTTAACTTCGGTGACTTTTCCCGCTACGGCAAAAGCATGGGCGAGATCCGCCGCGGTAACCGCTGGGGTCTGCCGTTTAACTTCCTGCTGTTCTCGGTGGTGACCGTGGTGATTGTCTCCGGCACCCAGTCGCTGTTCGGCAAAATGATCACTGACCCGATCGAAACCGTCAGCCGCGTGGGTAACGATCTGGCGGTGGCCATCGGCCTGCTGACCATGATTACCGCCACCATCGGCATTAATATCGTGGCTAACTTCGTCTCTCCGGCCTTCGATTTTTCCAACTGCGCGCCACAGAAAATCAGCTTCCGTACCGGCGGGATGATTGCCGCGGTGGGATCGATACTTCTGACGCCGTGGAATCTGTTTAACTCGCCGGAGCTGATCCACTATACCCTCGACGTACTGGGCGCCTTTATTGGCCCGCTGTTTGGCATTCTGATCGCCGACTTCTACCTGATCAAACGCGGCCGGGTGTCGGTGGACGATCTGTTTGACGATACGCCGAAGGGCAAATACTGGTACCGCAACGGCTTTAACCCGAAAGCGATTGCCGCCCTGCTGCCGTCGGTGGGCCTGGGGCTGATCATCAGCTTTATTCCGGCCCTGCATGAAGTGGCGAACTTTAGCTGGTTTATCGGGGTCTTCCTCGGCGCCACCCTCTACCGCTGGTTGGCCCGCGACGAGCGTGAAGCACAGGCGACCGCAGCCTTTCATTCCGGCGCGGTAGCGCAAAAAGAGTAACCCTCCCCACCTGCCGCGGCGTCTGGCCGCGGCAGGCTGAAAACTGGCACCAATCTTGCTGTTTATCACTATTCCCAGGCGTTAAGAGAAGGCAGGTTCGATGATGGATTACCAGACCGCGGTACGCGGTGCATTTTTTGATATCGCCGGCGTGGCAGAGACCCCGGATGAGGTGGCTGCTCAGGCCCGTTATCTCGATGATGGCCTGTTGTTCTTGCAGGACGGGAAAATTATCGCGCTGCTGCCATGGCAGGAGGGCGAAGCCTTTCTGCATCCACTGAAGGGTTATGTCGATCAGCGAGGCAAGCTGCTGCTGCCCGGGTTTGTCGATACCCACATTCACTATCCGCAGACTGAAATGATCGGCGCCTTTGGTGAACAGCTGCTGGAGTGGCTCACCACCTACACCTTCCCGGTGGAGAGCCAGTTTGCCGATGCGGATTACGCGCAGGAGATAGCGCAGTTTTTTGTTAACCAGCTGATTAGCCATGGCACCACCACCGCGCTGGTGTTTTGTACCCTGCACCCGGCTTCGGCCGAGGCGCTGTTCAGCGAGGCGCTGCGTCTGAATATGCGGCTGATCGCCGGCAAAGTGATGATGGATCGCCATGTGCCGGATTATCTGTGCGAAACCGCCGGGGAGAGCTACGAGCAGACCCGTGAGTTGATCCTCCGCTGGCATCAGCGCGGGAGGCTGGGCTATGCCATCACCCCGCGCTTTGCCCCTACCTCGACACCGGCATTGCTGGAGGCCGTGCAGCGCCTGCGGACTGAGTTTCCCGACACCTGGCTGCAGACACATCTCAGTGAAAACCGCGAGGAGATCGCCTGGGTTAAACAGCTGTGGCCTGAGCATGAGCACTATCTGGATGTCTATCATCACTATCAGCTCACCGGCGAACGCAGCGTATTTGCTCACGGGATCCATCTCGATGATGCCGAGTGGCAGTGCCTGCATGACACCGGGTCCGCCGTTGCCTTCTGTCCGACCTCGAATCTGTTTCTCGGCAGCGGACTGTTCCGCCTGCCCGCCTGCTGGCAGCACCAGGTGCGGATGGGCATCGGCAGCGACGTCGGGGCTGGCACCACCTTCAGCATGCTTCGGACGCTGGGCGAGGCCTATAAGGTAGGACAACTGCAGAGCTATCGCCTGCGCGCCAGCGAGGCCTTCTATCACGCCACCCTCGGCGGGGCGCGCGCCCTGCGGCTGGAGGATAAAATTGGCAATTTTCAGCCGGGCAAAGAGGCAGATTTTGTGGTGATTGACCCGGCGGTCACCCCGCTGCAGCGTCTGCGCACAGGCCGCTGCCATGACATTTATGAGCAGTTGTTCGTGCTGATGACCCTGGGAGATGAACGCAATATCAGCGAGACGTGGGTGAATGGCGAGCGGGTGTGGTGTCAGGATTGACCCTCACCCTGGCCCTCTCCAAAGGGAGAGGGAACCGTCCGGTCATCGTTGCGACGCTGGCACGCCTCCAGGTCCTCTCCCGGGGGGCCTGTGAATTGCCTGGCACCAGAATTTGGGTAATCAAAAACTCATTGCCAGGCCTACGCCATAGCCCGTGGTGTTATTGCCGAACATATAGCGCGCCACCAGTCGGGTGCGGGTGATAAAGACCGGGTATTTACTGCTGTCCAGCTCGAGGCCAACCCCCAGGGAGGTCAAACCGGTAAAGCCCAGCGCCCCTCGCTGCTCGCCGAGAAATTCAGTATGCGCCCCCTCCAGCACATAACGCAGCGGGTTGCCCAGCAGCGTCCTGTCGGCTATCGGCGCGCGGCGGCGCAGATACAGGCCGAGATTCTCCGCGCTGGCCTCGCCCTGCACCACCTCGGCGCTACTGCCGAAACTTTGCAGATGCATATAGGAGTAACGCAGTTCGGCATCAATATCCTGGGTGGCAGAGAAGCGTTCGTAATCCAGCATCAGTGCCCCGCCCAGCCCCCAGGCGTTGAACCGACCGCCGTCGAGAAATTGCAGATCGGCGCCGGTTTTTCGCTCAATTGCCCAGCTGCCAATACGCGCATCGCTGGCCAGGGTACCGAGCATCACATTGACGATCGGCCGCAGCACCAGGTTGCCTCCGAGGCTGTCCCGGTGCAGCGAAAAATCCCAACCGACGCCGCCGGTGGTGGTCAGACTGTTCCATTTGGTCGGCACATTCCGCGTCTGTTCGCCATTGCTGACCACAAAGCGCGGGTCGTAACGGCTGTAACCCATCGTACCTTCAAGGTACAGAGGAAACGACTCGCTGAGAGTTGCCCCGCCGCCAAACTGGGTGATGGCCAGATTATGTTTGTCGTTGCTGCCGGAACCAATGTTGAGATCGCTGGCGGTCACGTCAGGGACGACGGTATAGCTCATCAGAGTCAATACGGCATCGGCACGCTGTTTGATGGCGTGGCCGTTCGCCGCCAGCGTCGCTGGCGCGGAAAGCGAAAGTACCGACAGGAGAACGAAAAGACGCACCATATGTCGTTTGCCACCTCAGCGACAGGCTAACAATATTGCCACCTAAATCAGCAGGCTGGCGTTCACTCAGTATAGTCGGTGAGTCAGCCTGCGCGTCCGGCGGGGAGAAAAAGCATCGGGCTGGTCAGGCCGCGCCTCCGCGGCTATGCAGCAGTTCCACATTTTCAAACGGCAGGCGCGAGACCCGGTTGCGCCCACCATTTTTGGCCACATACAGCGCTTTATCGACGCGGGAAAAAAGCTGATCAATCGCTTCCCCGTCATGGTGTTCGGCCACGCCGATGCTCACCGTCACCGACAGCGTCTGATACTCGCTGACCGCCTGGCGGATCCCTTCCGCCAGTATCAGGGCGCGCGCTATCGGCGAATGGGGTAAAAAGAGCAGAAACTCTTCTCCCCCCCAGCGATAAATTTTATCTTCGCGATCCACCGACGTTTCCAGAATGCGGGAGATCACCAGCAGGACTTCATCCCCTTTTTGATGACCGTGAATATCATTAATGCTCTTGAAATGATCGATATCGATTAACAGCAGACAAAAGCCTTGCGCGATAAATGACGGCGCCTCGACGAGGCGATAAAATTCACGGCGATTAAGCAATCCGGTGAGCGGATCGTGGGCGGCAGAGAATTCCAGCTCTTTTTTCAGATGCACTTCCTCGGTGATATCGTGAATAATGCACAACATCAGTCGAATATTATAAAGCACTACGGGCCCGGCATAGGTTTGGACATGGCGCAGCGTACCGTCGGCTAAAATATGCGTAAAATTAAGCGGTTTATGCCCGCCTGGCATATTGGCAATATTATTCATGATGGGGATCACATCCCGACCAAGGGTATTAATTTGCCAGGTATGTTTATTGCGCATTTCCTCATCGGAATAATGATAAAAACGCAGCGCCGCAATATTGGCATCGACAATTCGACCATCCTTACTGGGATCGATCAATAGCATCGGCGCGGTATTGGTCATAAAAAAACGGGCAAAAAAACCATTGTTGCGTCGCTGATAACGGCGGGAGCCGGTATGAATGGATTGATTTTGCGCCAGCAGCTTCACGGCTTCAAACAGCAATAAGGTACCGCTGTCGTCGGTGTCGACCAGGGTGGTTTTACAATATACCGACTGCAGGCCCTTGCCCGTCTGTAACGTCCAGACTTCAAATATCTCGGTCATCGTATCGAGATAGCGAAGATAATGTTGTAACTGCGTTTCAGGACAGGTCGAATAGATACCGTTACGCATCTCCTTCAGCGACATATCGCCGCTCAATGTCCGGGAAGCCGGATTGGCATAGACCACACTTTCAGTAAAAGGATGGACTACCCATATCGGGGTGCTTAATACATCAAAAACAGCCAGTTCTTTTAATAACATACAGGCCCCAAACCGACCAATTCCCGGCGCAGAAGCGACACATAACGATATGCGTCCCTGACGCTGGTATAAAGTGATAACAAAGAAACCGAATAGCCTTAATGACGCGCGTGCGCGGCAAGTATAGTCGGTTCTGCACGCAGCGACGCCCACCCGAGGCGACTTTGCGCGTGGTTTAACCGTCTGGATGCGATAATGTCTTTTTTATTAATTCTATTTCAACAGCATAGCAGCAATACCAGAACTGGTAGTCGCTTTTGATCACAGAGTGTGTCTATCGGTCTTTTCGCCCGTTGGCTGCGTATTGGCTTTGTCCAGGATGCCCGCATTGCGGCTTTTATGCCCAGACTAATCGTGATAGTTTCTATCATAACTCTCATCACAAACGGCCATCATAGTGAAAAAATCCGCTACTAAAATCACGCTTGCCGATATCGCACGTGAAGCCAACGTCGGTATTGCCACCGTCGACCGGGTGCTCAACAAGCGTGCGGCGGTGAAGGAGTCCACGGCATTGAGCGTACTGGAGGCGGCACGACGACTGGGGTTTACCCTCGAGCAACCCCACTATCGTCTGGCGGCGGGTAAAGCGCCGGTCACGGTCAGAATGGGGTTTATTCTGCTGCAGGAGACCCACTCCTTCTACCTGCCGCTGGCCCAGGCGCTGACGCGAGAGGCCGCCCCATGGCTACCGGCAGGCCGGGCGCCGGTGATACTGCATTTTGCCATCGATGCGGTGGAAGCGATGGCTCAGGCCATTCACCGGCTAAGTGATGAGGTGGACGTGTTAGGCCTGGTGGCGCTGGACCACCCGCTGATTCGCCACGCGGTGGCCCGGGCTGCCGCCCGCGGCGTTCGCGTGTTCACCCTGCTTTCGGATCTGTCGGTCCCTCAGCGCAGCGGATATATCGGCCTCGATAATCAAAAAGCCGGGCGCACTGCGGCCTGGTTTATTGAGCGCTTATGTCGGGGTAATGGCGAAATTGGCATTATCATTGGCGACAATCGTTTTACCTGTCAGGAAAGCTGTGAGATCAGCTTCCGCTCCTGCCTGCGTGAACAAGGCATGGGGCAGCAGATCCTGGAGCCGGTTCGCAGCCATGAACGGGCGGATATCGCCAGGAGCGTGACGGAGCAGATGCTGAGTCAGTACCCGGCCCTGCAGGCGATCTATGCCCCCTGCGGCGGCGTCGAAGGCATTGTCGAGGCGCTGCGCGACAGCGGCCGTCAGCAGGCGATCACTCTGGTCTGCCACGGTCCGCTAAACGACAGTGAACTGGCGCTGATCGATGGCACCATCGACATCATGCTTAACCACCGGCTGGAGGCGTTTGCCGCTGCCACGCTACGCACCATAACGGACGCGGTTTCTCGCTCGCACAGCGAGGTGATTTCTCTCCCTCAGCCTTTCGATATCATCACCAAAGAAAATATGTAAATTCCCGGCCCCGCCGCCGCCGGGGCCAGTTAACGGGCAGACCGCGCCCGCCCTCAATTTGATAAAAAACTATCAAAAACCACATCAATTCAAAGCATGATGGCCATCAAAAAATCATCATTCCATCATTGTTGAGAATGAAATATTTATTCAATACTCAGCGGCATCCCCTGTGTAAAAAGGAAGCCAACATGACACTCTCAATCGCCAATGCCCCCTGCAGCTGGGGCGTGGATGACCCGAAAAACCCTGACCTTCCCGCCTGGGCTACCGTGCTGAAGGAGGCGGCGCAGGCCGGCTATCGCAGCATTGAGCTGGGGCCCTGGGGCTACCTGCCCACCGACCCGGCCAGCCTGCGCGCGGCGCTGGAGCAGCATCAGTTGTCGCTGGTGGCCGGTACGATCTTTGACGATCTGGTCAGCGAGGCCCATTTCCCCACCCTGGTGGCGCTGACCCATCAGATCTGCCGCAATCTGTCGCAGGTTCCGGCCGCCGAACCCACGCCAGGGCATCCTGTTCAGCCGCCTTACCTGGTAATTATTGATTTCGGCAACCCTGAACGGGCGCGCTTTGCCGGGCGCGGCACGCTCGCTCCACGTCTTGATGACAAAGACTGGCAGCGCATGATGGCGCACATTACCGCCCTCAGCACCCTCGCCTGGCAGGAGTACGGTGTGCGGGCGGTTATCCATCCCCACGCCGGGGGCTGCATCGAATTTGCGGATGAAATCGAGCGGCTGGCGAACGATATTCCACACGACGTCGCGGGATTGTGTCTGGATACCGGGCATCTCTACTACGCCGGTATGGATCCGCTCGACTGGCTGGATCGCTATTACGCACGACTCGACTACCTGCACTTCAAGGATGTGGATCCGCAGGTTTACCAGCGCGCCATCGCCGAGGGCATCGACTTTTTCACCGCCTGCGCCGAAGGGGTAATGTGCCCGCTCGGCAGCGGCGCCATTGACTATCCGGCCATCAAAGACTTTCTCGCCCGCCGAGGATATCAGGGCTGGATAACCATTGAACAAGAGCGCGACCCGCGCCATGCCGCAGGCAGCCTGCAGGCGGTCACGGAAAGTCTGCGCTATCTGCGCGACGTGGGATTCTGACAGGAGACGCAACATGATTAACGGTTTAAAACCTCTCGATCGCACCCTGCGCTGGGGCATGGTCGGCGGCGGCGGCAGCAGCCAGATCGGCTATATTCACCGCTCAGCGGCGCTGCGTGATAACACCTTTACGCTGCTGGCCGGCGCCTTTGATATTGATGCCGAACGCGGACGCCAGTTCGGCCAACAGCTGGGGGTGGATCCCGACCGCTGTTACGCCGACTACCAGAGCCTGTTCCGCGGTGAAGCGGAGCGTCCGGACGGCATTCAGGCGGTGTCGATTGCTACACCAAATAACACCCATTATGCCATCTGCCGGGCGGCGCTGGAGGCCGGGCTGCACGTGGTGTGCGAAAAGCCGCTGTGCTTCAGCAGCGAGGAAGCTGACGAACTGGTGGCGCTCAGCCAGCGGCAGCAGAAGATCCTCGGGGTGACCTACGGCTATGCCGGCCACCAGCTGATCCTGCAGGCCCGGCAGATGATCGCCGACGGGCTGCTGGGCGACATCCGTATCGTCAATATGCAGTTTGCCCACGGTTTTCACGCCCAGCCCGTGGAGCTGGAAAACGCCAGTACGCGTTGGCGGGTCGATCCTCGCTTTGTCGGCCCCAGCTATGTTCTGGGCGACCTGGCCACTCATCCACTGTTTCTGGTTGAAACCATGGCTCCGCAGCTGAACATCACCCGGCTGATGTGCGCCAGACAAAGCTTCGTCAAAAGCCGCGCGCCGCTGGAAGATAACGCCCATGTGCTGATGGAGTATGACAACGGCGCCGTTGGCTCGCTGTGGAGCTCAGCCGTTAACTGCGGCTCCATGCACGGACAAAAGGTGCGTATCGTCGGTGAAAAAGCCAGTCTCGAATGGTGGGATGAACAGCCCAACCAGCTGCGCTATGAAATCCAGGGCGAGCCGGTGCGTATCCTCGAGCGCGGCATGGACTATCTCGATCCGCTGGCGCGTCAGGATGACCGCATCGGCGGCGGCCATCCGGAGGGACTGTTTGAGGCATGGTCGAATCTCTATCGCCGTTTCGCCATCGCCATGGATGCCGCCGACCGTCGCGACGAAGCGCTGCTGGCCGACTTCTGGTATCCGGACGCTCGCGCCGGCGCGTTCGGCGTGCGCTGGGTGGAAAACTGCGTACGGTCTGCCGACAACGGCGCCTGCTGGGTCGACTTCCGCTAACTCACTGGCTCAGGGCGCTCGCCCTGAGCCTTTATGGCTATTTTTCAATTCGTGCCAGCTGGGTCTTATCCGCCTCACGTGCGCTATCCGCCAGCGCCTGGAACGCGCCGGCGCCATAGTATTGCGCGGGAACCGGCAGCGCCTGCATATCATGCCCTGGGTAGATCTGCAGTTCGCCGAGGTCGCGTAAGCGGACCCCCCCAACCTGCTCCGGCATGGTCAGGCGATACGGCGGCAGGGTTTCGAAAGGGACCGGCGTCGGCAGCCGATTTTCCTGCAGATCGTAGTTACGTTTCAGCACCAGAAACTTATCCGGCACCCGCCGGTGACTGTTCCACCAGTCGCCGTCGATCCGCTGAAACATCGCTTCCGTCTCCCCTCTCGTCGCCACCATCAGTCGGGTCAGCGCCTGTTTCAGCGCCGTATCCATGGCCTGGTTATAGTCTTCCAGCGAACCACCGTGGCCGCTGAGGATCACGTTAATCGCCAGCCTGGCGCCGAGTAAATTGGAGTAGAGATCCTCCGGCGAAAAAGCGGAGATCTCCTCAGAAAACCCGGGGACCGACTGGAAGCCATACCACTGGGCAATCTCATGCCATTGGGCAATTTCGAAGGCCAGATGACCCGCCAGCCAGGCGGCCAGCTGATAGCGCTGCCTGACGCCCGCCGGCGGCGTAAAGGCATTCAGCTGAACGCGGCGTACGCCCAGCTCTTCACTGTAGAAGATCCGCCCCGCCTGGCCCAGCGTCGGCGCAATACGATTGAACAGATAGAAGGTGTAGTCCGCCGTATCGCGCACATGGGCGATATCAATAAACCCGCCGCGACGGGTATAGATGAGCCCGTTCTGCTCCTCGCTGAGCCCCAGCAGGTTTTTCACCGCCCCGAACGCGCTATCGTTGTAATGGTGCTTGCCCAGCGTATCCAGGGTCAGCACATTGCCAATCTGGTATACCGGGATCGGGATGCCCGCCGCGCGCACGTGCAGGTCGTAACCAAAAGCGCAGCACGGTCGCAGCGACTCCGGCGGCGGCAGCTCACCCAGGGTGGGCACCGGATGGATCGCCGTCACAGCGGGCAGCACCGGATCCTGCGCCAGCGCCGGCAGCGACAGTGCAAACAGCAGCCATAAGGCTTTACGCATCAACAGCCTCTCCACAACAACAAAAGAGCGCGCATCTTACCGGCAGATGACGCCAGCAGTTTTAGTTAAAAACGGTATTCACCGGAGACAAAGAAGCTATTGCGCTCGTTAAAACCAAATTCAGTCAGCACGTTAAAGTTTTTGGTGACTTCATACTGGGCGCCAATCAGCATATTCCAGGGTGAGGTTAGCTTCTGCTTGACGTCGAATTTCCCCTCGCCGTCTTTATTGACTGCGGCAATCAGGGGCTGAAGCTCTGGCGGCATATGCAGGTCGGCCAGATCGCCTTTAAACTCCTGCTGCACGTCCTGATACATGCTCCCGACCCACAGGCTGAGGTGGGACGGCCCGTCGATCCCCTGAAAACTGAAGCGGTAGCCGACGCGCGGCGAGACGGTGACCGCCGAGATGCTGCCGTCGAGAATATCGAAATCGGTACGGGTGTAGTTAGTGTCTACTAACCCGAACCAGTTGCCGTATCCCCCGGCGAGCGTAAAGCCGGTTCCCCAGGTGGTTCCTTTGAAATCAAGCGTAAAATCAATATTCTGCAGTTTTCCGCTCTGATAAAGCTGGTGAACCGCGCCGGCGATCACCCGATCCAGACCGCGAAACTGCGAAGGATCCGAATCCACGGAGACCTGGGAGACAGACGACCCGCGGGTATGCCCCACCAGCCCGTAAACGTTGAGAAACGGAAAGACCCACATATCGAGGCGCAGGTTTTCGGTTTTGCTCTTCTCGCGGGTGTGCCCGGCATCGATGGCGAACATATCGCTGGGAATGGGATGGTTGCCCAGCTTAAGCCCGGAAAAGGTAATACTGTCGACCATGATATCCTGACGGATATTCATATAGCTCAGGTTGACGCCGTAGGGTAACGGGATCGAATACCCCCGGGCGCGTGCCTCATCTCCCCATATCGGAAAATAGCTGTCGCTCTCGCTCTGCTCCGCGGCCGACGCGCCACAGGCCGCCAACAGCAGCGTTAACACCGTTCCGGATGCTCTCATTGTTATTCTCATGTGTAGTTATAAACCCGAACCGACATTGCAATAGACCGCCTGCTCATGCTCACTGAACGCCACGTCAATCCCGGTACGCAAACCGTACTGCCGTGCAATCAGGTAACGAAAACCGGCCCCCCATGCCACCTCTGACTGTTCCGCTGGCGTGCGCGCCGCGCACCCCGCGCCAACGAATCCCTGCAGGATCCAGCGCGGGGTGAAGGCCCAGGGAGGTTTGCGCCGTGACCACGTCGTCGCCCTGATAGCGGTAGCGCGAAATAGGGACATCAAAGGGTTATCATGGTGGATGAATGACTGATTAATGGCCCGCGACCGCCAGTGCGGACAACAGGAATTTCATGCTTACTCCGGGGCTTTGGGGACGCACGACACGCCTCACGAACAGTATTAACGCGACGGGGTAATGAAAATATAACGTATGAGAATAATGCTCACCAACGCGCAGCCGCCTGTTTTTCGGGTATTTTTAAACGAAAAAGTGCTGGCTATCACAGAAAAATGCCATCGCGATACAGGGCAGCGCGGTGATTGTATTCAAAAGGTGAATATCGTATAACATAGCGCTACCGAGGGGTGTCCCGTGAGGGCTGAGATGGCGCAAGCCGAACCCTTTGAACCTGATCTGGGTCATGCCAGCGAAGGGACGGGTCGGCAATTTTGCCTGCATTACCGCCATTGCCTGTTCACACCCCTGCACGCCCGGATCTCCCCTGAATATCTGGAGGTCCTGTGATAATTCCCGCGTTTAGCCATGGTCTTTATGGCCGTTTACGCCAGCTGGCCGCCGCTGACTGGCAGCACTATGTGGCGCATCCTTTCGTCCAGCAGCTTGCCGAGGGCACCCTGGCGGAAAGCGCATTTCGTCGCTACCTGACCCAGGATTATCTGTTTCTGATCCACTTTGCCCGCAGCTATGCGCTGCTGGTGAGTAAACTGCGCACGCTGCCGGAGATGCGGGCCGCGGCCGCCTCAATGAACGCCATCCTCAACGAACTGCCGCTGCACGTCGGTTACTGCGCTCAGTGGGGCATTAGCGAGCAGGAGATGGCTACCCAGCCTGAAGCGCCGGAAACCATTAACTATACCCGCTACGTGCTGGATATTGGCCACTCGGGTGACGCGCTGGATCTGCTGGTCGCGCTGATGCCCTGCGTGGCCGGTTATGCGGAAATCGGTCTCGGCCTGCTGCAGCATCCCGCCACCCGACTGGACGATAACCCCTACGCCTCGTGGATCCGCAACTATGGCGATGAAGGCTATCTGCACGGCGTCAACGCCGCGCTGGCGCTGATGGAAACGGTGTGGCAGCAGCGTGGGAGCGAGGCCCGGATCACTGAGCTGAGCGAGATTTTCACCACTGCCACCCGCCTTGAGGCGCAGTTCTGGCAGATGGGCCTCAACGCGACGGCGGAGACCCGGGCGTGACGGCGCCGGGTATTGAGGTCCGTGGCCTGAGCCTGCATTTCGGCGACCGTCGGTTGTTCGACAACCTGTCGTTTACGGTCCCCGGCGGGCAGTGGGTGTCGCTCCTCGGCGCCAGCGGCGCCGGCAAAACCAGCCTGCTGCGGGTGATGGCCGGTCTGGCGCCCGCCACCCGGGGAGAAGTGGTCGCCAGCGATGGGCAGCCTATTCAGGGCCGTCTGGCGTGGATGGGGCAGAAAGATCTGCTCTACCCCTGGCTGAGCGTCCGGGACAACGTCGCCCTCGGCGCGCGGCTGCGCGGTGAAAAAGTCGATCGTGCCCGGGTCGCCGCCCTGCTTGATCAGGTTGAGCTCTCGTCCTGCGCCGACGCCCGGCCGGCAACCCTCTCCGGCGGCATGCGTCAGCGCGCCGCGCTGGCCCGCACCCTGTATGAGGACCGCCCCATCGTGCTGATGGATGAGCCTTTCTCGGCGCTGGATACCCTCACCCGCACGCGCATTCAAACTCTGGCAGCCACCCTGCTGGCTGGTCGCACGGTGGTGCTGATCACCCACGATCCGCAGGAGGCCTGCCGGCTGAGCCACCGCCTGCTGGTCCTCTCGGCGGCCGACGGCGACATCGATGACAGCCATCACCTCGCCGGCACACCTCCGCGCGCGCCGGACGCGCCCGATCTCTTGAACAGCCAGGCCGCCCTGCTGCAGCAACTGATGAGGGCTCATCCATGACCGGACGTCTCTGGCGGGGCAGCATGGTGTTCTGCGGGTTGATGATCCTCTGGGGTCTGGCCAGCCGCAGCGGCATTCCTCACTTTCTTTTACCCTCCCCGATGGCGGTCGCCGAGGCGCTGTGGGTTAATCGCGCCTATCTCGGCTGGCACACGCTTATCACGCTCAGTGAGATCCTGAGCGGCCTGGCGCTGGGCGTGACGCTCGGCGTCACCCTGGCGCTGGGTATGATCCTCTCTCCGCGTCTGCAGCGCTGGCTGATGCCGCTGGTCCTCACCAGTCAGGCGATCCCGGTCTTTGCCCTCGCCCCGCTGCTGGTGCTGTGGCTGGGCTTTGGCATGAGCGCCAAAGTGGCGATGGCCGTGCTGGTGATTTTCTTTCCGGTGACTTCCGCCTTCTTTGATGGCTTGCGACGGGTCAACCAGGAGTATCTCGATCTGGCGCGCAGCATGAACGCCTCCTTCGGCGCTCAGCTGCGGCATGTCCGCCTGATGGCTGCCCTGCCTGCGCTGGGCTCGGGCCTGCGGATGGCGGCGGCGGTGGCGCCCATCGGCGCGATTATCGGCGAATGGGTCGGCTCCGCTGAGGGGCTGGGCTACGTCATGCTCAATGCCAATGCGCGGCTGCAAACCGATATCTGCTTCGCCGCGCTGTTTATTTTAGTGCTACTGACCCTCCTGCTGTGGCTGGCGGTAGATACCCTGCTACACCGGCTGATCGACTGGTCACCGGAATAAAGATGAAGTAATAAAGGAAAACAGATGAAAAAGTCGCTTTTCGCCGGGGCAACCCTGACGGCACTGGTCAGCGGCCACGCGCTGGCCAATGAACCGCTGACGCTGGTGCTGGACTGGTACATTAACCCCGACCATGCGCCGATTATGGTGGCCGAGCAGATCGGCGCCTTTAAGGCTCAGGGGCTGGACGTCAAGATTGTCCCTCCCTCCGATCCCGCGCTGCCTCCCCGCATGGTGGCCGCCCGTCAGGCGGATCTGGCCATCACCTACCAGCCGCAGGTGCACTTCTTCGCTGACGAAGGGTTACCGCTGGTGCGCGTCGGGACCCTGATTAACTCGCCGCTGAACACGGTGATCGCTCTCAATAAGCAGATCAAAACTCCGGCAGATCTGCAAGGTAAGAAGGTGGGCTATTCGGTCAGCGGCATTGAGCAGGCCACCCTGTCGACCATGGCGCAACACGCGGGTATCGATCCGGCCAGTATCAAACTGGTTAACGTCAATTTCCAACTGACCAGCGCCCTGCTGGCGGGCCAGGTGGACGCGGTCATCGGCGGCTACCGTAATATAGAAGCACAGGAGCTGAAGCTGCAGGGCAAAACGCCGGTAGTGATGAACGTCGAAGATTACGGCGTGCCGGCCTATGACGAGCTGGTGATTGTCGCCCATCGCGACGCGATTCATGAGGCCAAGATCCGTAAATTCCTCACCGCCCTGCAGGCCGGAGTGAGCTATCTGCGCGCCCATCCGCAGGAGAGCTGGGAGGCGTTTGCCGCCGCCCACCCGGAGCTGAAAACCGAACTCAACCACCAGGCGTGGCTGCAAACCGTGCCGCTGTTCGCCACCGATCCGGCGGCGCTGGATAAACCGCGCTACGAAGCTTATGAACAGTTTTTATATAACAATAAGTTGGTGAAAAAAGTCACACCTTTAACAAATTATGCGGTGGAACTGCATTGAGACTTGCTATCGCTGACGGAAGGCATTCCGTCAGCGTTTTAACGCAGCGGCAATAAAAATATAGAGACTTTCTCACTAATAATTACACTTTAAAGGGTTATCGCGACACGCAGTTGTTCTATTATAATTCAGCAGGTTACGTTAATTATTGCCCCGGTAAGAATAACGTCAAAATAACGCAATCAATAAAACGTTGAATGCGGATTTAAAAAGCCATATATTGTGCGCGCTTTATGAATGCCAATTCAATTCCTTAGACCAATTATTCAACCAGCGTTCAACCGCAATGCTGGTTGTGGGAGTGATATGATGACGGATAAAGTCCGTATTGATACTTTACGTGCCGATTTATTAGACGCAAACAACGAAACCTTTTTGGCCCGTCAGGCCGAATTCGAATCGAATGTCAGGAGTTACCCGCGTAAGTTACCGCTGGCTATCACTAAAGCTGAAGGCGTGTGGCTGACGGATGCGGATAACAAACAGTACCTGGACTGCCTCGCGGGCGCCGGTACTCTCGCTCTGGGCCACAACCACCCTGATGTATTGCAGAGCATCCAAAGTGTCATTACCAGCGGCTTGCCGTTACATACCCTCGATCTGACTACCCCGTTAAAAGATCGTTTCTCCGAATACCTGCTCTCTTGCCTGCCGGGCGAAGGGAAAGAGTATTGCCTGCAGTTCACCGGTCCTTCCGGCGCTGACGCCGTGGAAGCCGCGCTGAAACTGGCGAAAAAATACACTGGCCGTACGGCGGTGATCAGCTTCTCCGGCGGCTATCACGGGATGACCCATGGCGCGCTGTCCGTCACTGGCAACCTGTCGCCGAAAGCGGCGGTTAACGGCATGATGCCGGAAGTCCAGTTCATGCCTTACCCGCACCTGTATCGTTGCCCGCTGGGCATCGGCGGCGAAGCCGGCGTGAAAGCCCTGACCTACTACTTCGAAAACCTGATCAACGACGTGGAGAGCGGCGTCCGTAAACCGGCGGCGGTGATCCTCGAAGCCGTGCAGGGTGAAGGCGGCGTGAACCCGGCGCCGGTTGAGTGGCTGCAGCGCATCCGCAAAGTGACCGAAGAGCATGGCATTCTGCTGATCGTCGATGAAGTGCAGGCTGGCTTTGCCCGTACCGGTAAATTCTTCGCCTTCGAGCACGCCGGTATCCAGCCGGACATCATCGTGATGTCGAAAGCGGTCGGTGGCGGTCTGCCGCTGGCGGTGCTGGGCATTAAAAAACAGTTCGACGCCTGGGAACCGGGTCACCACACCGGCACCTTCCGCGGCAACCAGCTGGCGATGGCTACCGGTCTGACCACCCTGCGTCACCTGCGCGACAACAAGATTGCCGACAAAGTCGCTGCCCAGGGCGAGTGGCTGAAAGGCAAACTGACCGAGCTGCAGAAGCGCTACCCGGTCATTGGCCACGTACGCGGTCTTGGTCTGATGATCGGTATCGAAATCGTCAAGCCGAACGAAGCTCAGGATCACATGGGCTGCTACCCGGCTGACGGCGAACTCTCTGCCCTGCTGCAGAAGAAATGCTTCGAAGCGGGCCTGATTCTGGAGCGCGGTGGTCGTCACGGCTGCGTGCTGCGTCTGCTGCCGTCCCTGCTGATCAGCAACGCGGAACTGGATGTGTTCCTCGACAAATTCGAACAGGCCCTGCTGGCCGCCGGCGTAAAGCCGGTCTGAGTGGAGTCAGTGACCACCATGTCCACATTGAATCCGATTCTTGCTGGTTCAGCGCAGAGCGTTGAAGCCTATCAGCAGGTTATCGAGCAGACCAGCCAGGCCGTTGTGCAGTGGCTGAAGCAACCTGAGATGTATCAGGGGAAAAGCGTTGACGAGCTGCGTGAGCGTATCTCCCTTGAATTTAACGAACAGGGTTTGGGTAACCAGGCGGCGATTGATCGTGCGATCGAGTACTTCCTGAAAGACAGCCTGTCGGTGCATCACCCGCAGTGCGTGGCGCACCTGCACTGCCCGAGCCTGGTAATTAGCCAGGCGGCGGAAGTGTTGATCAACGCCACCAACCAGAGCATGGACTCCTGGGACCAGAGCCCGTCAGCAACCATCATTGAGATGAAGCTGATCGAATGGCTGCGCGCCCGGGTCGGTTATCCGGCTGGCGACGCCGGCGTCTTCACCAGCGGCGGCACCCAGAGCAACCTGATGGGCCTGATGCTGGCGCGCGACGCCTTCTTCGCCCGTCAGGGGCACTCCATCCAGCAGGATGGGCTGCCGGGGGATATCCGCAAGTACAAAGTATTGTGCTCGGAAAACGCCCACTTCTCGGTGCAGAAGAACATGGCGCTGATGGGCCTCGGCTACCGCTCGGTCACGCTGGTGAAAACCGACGAATTCGCGCGGATGGACGTGTCCGATCTGAAAGCGAAGATTGCGCAAGCGCAGGCTAACGGCGAGCAGATCATGGCGATCGTCGCCACCGCCGGCACCACCGACGCGGGGGCTATCGACCCGCTGCGCGACATCGCCGGTATCGCCGCGGAACATCAGATCTGGCTGCACGTTGACGCAGCCTGGGGCGGCGCGCTGCTGCTGTCTGAGCAGTATCGTGACTACCTTGACGGTCTGGAGCTGGTGGATTCCGTTACCCTGGACTTCCACAAGCAGTTCTTCCAGACCATCAGCTGCGGCGCCTTCCTGCTGAAGGACGCGCGGCATTACGAGCTGATGCGTTATCAGGCGGCTTATCTGAACTCCGAGTTCGATGAAGAACACGGCGTACCGAACCTGGTGTCTAAGTCGCTGCAGACCACCCGTCGCTTCGATGCGCTGAAGCTGTGGATGGGTCTGGAAGCGCTGGGCCAGAAACAGTATGCGGCGATCATCGATCATGGCGTCACGATGGCGAAAAACGTGGCGGAGTACGTGAAGTCGCAGCCGACGCTGGAGCTGGTGATGCAGCCGCAGCTGGCGAGCGTGCTGTTCCGTTCCCGTCCGGCGCAGATGGCGCAGAGCGACGCGGCGGCTATCGCGCTGCTCAACCAGCGCGTCGGCGATGCCCTGCTGGCTTCCGGCCGCGCTAACGTCGGCGTAACCGAGCACAACGGCGTTACCTGCCTGAAGCTGACCCTGCTGAACCCGGTGGTGACGCTGGATGACGTGAAGGTTCTGCTGAACCTGGTGGAGCGCACCGCTCAGGAACTGCTGGCGCAATAACCTGCCTTAGCGAGGCGGCGCCTGCCGCCCCGCTGCCAGCCTTGCCTGCAATAAGCCGATAATGTCCTTATCGGCTTTTTTTATTTCTTTCCGCGCCACTGACGTTCTCTGCTCCCTGGCTGGTCGCTGGGCCCGTTGACGCCTGCCTTTCGCGATGCCACAGTATTATCCCGAGAATAACGACGTTCAGGATAAACATCCTGAAAATGAGGATGATGATGGAGAAACGCTTACCGGGACTGGATCTCGACGCCCTGCGTAGCTTTGTGACCGGCATGGAGTGCGGCAGTTTCGCCCAGGCAGCGCTGCGCCTGTCGCGTTCCACTTCGGCCGTCAGCGCCCAGCTTAAAAAGCTGGAGAGCCAGTGCGGTACGGCGCTGGTGGCCAAACAGGGGCGGCATCTGGTGCTCACCGCGGAAGGCGAAAAGCTGATGAGCTACGCCAGACGACTGCTGGCGCTCAATGATGAAACCCTGCGCGCGCTGCAGGGCGAGCGACTCACCGGCGAGATCCACCTTGGTATGCAGGAAGATTTTGGCGAATCGCTGATGCCGGGGATCCTGGGGCAATTTAAACGGCATCATCCGCAGGTGCGGATAGTCGCCAGGGTGGATCGCAATGGTCCGCTGCGCCAGGCGCTGGCGGAAGAGGTGCTGGATCTGGCGCTGCTGTGGCAAACCGAAGATCAGGGTCCCGGGATGGGCCGCTGCCCGCTGGCGTGGATTGCGCATCCTGACCTGGATATTGGTGCACTGCTGGCCTCCGGCGAGCCGCTGCCGCTGGTGATGTTCGATAGCCCGTGCCTGATGCGCTCCCGCGCTATCGCCTGTCTCGATGCCGCGGGGATCCCCTGGCAGGTGGTATTCGTCAGCCACAGTCTGAACGGCATCTGGGCGGCGGTACAGGCTGGCCTGGGGCTGACGATACGCACCCGTATCGGCATGCCCGGCAACCTGCGCACCGTCGCCGGGCTGCTGCCATCGCCAGGTAGCCTGGCCGTTAACCTGCAACAAACCCCGCGCGAGGGACAGCATTCCGCCGCCGTGGCGCTGCTCGGCGAACTGATGACCGAGGCCCTGCAGGGGTGGGTCGAGATGTGACGGTGTCACGCTACTTCCATTCACCCTCACCCTAACCCTCTCCCTGAAGGGAGAGGGAACCGCCCGGCAGTCACCGGCAATGGGCATCCAGCGCCGTTCCCGCTTCAATGCCCGGTGGCGGCTGCGCATTACCGGGCCTACATTCTCCCTGCGCGCTCCTGTAGGCCGGGCAAGCGCAGCGCCGCCCGGCAACAGGCACAAGGGATAAAGGGAACCGTCCGGCAGTCACCGGCAATGGGCATTCTGTACCATTCCCGCTTCAATGACCGGTGGCGGCTGCGCCTTACCGGGCCTACATCTCCCTGCGCGCTCCTGTAGGCCGGGCAAGCGCAGCGCCGCCCGGCATCAGGTATAAGGGCTGGAGGGAACCGTCCGCCAGACGCCTACGCCGCGGGTCAGGCTTTGCTCTCCTGCAGCAGTTGCTGGATCACCTGCTCCTGGCGGGCATAATCCCCTTCGCCGAAGGCGGTATAACGCAACTGTCCGCGAGCGTCGAAAATGTAATGCGCCGGCCAGTACTGATTGCCGAAGGCGTTCCAGATGGCGTACTCATTATCCGCCACCACCGGGTAGGTTATCCGCCAGTCCTTCACCGCCTGGCGCAGCAGCGGCAGCGAACGCTCCCAGGGATATTCCGGGGTATGGACGCCAATCACCACCAGCCCGGCCGCGCGGTATTTGTTCGCCCAGTCGCGCACGTAAGGCAGGGTATGCTGACAGTTGATGCACTCCCGGGTCCAGAAATCCACCAGCACCACTTTGCCCTTCAGACGCTCCGGAGTTAACGCCGGGCTGTTGAGCCACGCGCTGCCTCCCGCCAGGGAGGGCATCGCGCTGCTGGGCTGCGGCGCGGCGATCGGCTGGAGGATGGTCTTTTGCTCCGGCTGCGGCAGGCGGGCGGCCAGCCGCTGCTCCAGCGCCTGACTCCAGCCTCCCGCACTTTGCAGATAGCGATCGCCGCCGCTGGCGATCAGCGCCACCGAGGCCAGCATCGCCACCCCCGCCAGCCGGCGCAGCCGTTCGCCGAACGCCAGCCCACGACGCAGACGGGCAATCAACGCCGCGCCGCACCACCCCAGCAGGAATAACATCAGCGCCCCGCCGCTGCCGTAAGCCAGTAGCAACCCGCCAGTGGTCGCCTGGCCCGGATGCACAAAGCCCAGGCTCAGTATCGCCCCCAATACCGGCCCGGCGCACGGGGCCCACAACAGGCCCACCGCCAGCCCGGCCAGCAGCGAACCGATCCAGCCGCGCTGGCGTGAGCTGGCGTTGTTAAGCTGATTTCCCAGCGCCACCAGGGGTGAGGTCAGCCGCTGCGCGACGCGCTGCGAAAGCAGGCTCAGCCCGACCAGGGCGAAGAACGCCAGCGCCAGGCCGCGGCCTGCGAGGGTCAGATTCACCACCCAGCCGCTGGCGACCGTCACCAGCCACGAAACCGCGCCGAACATCAGCGCCATTCCAGCCAGCATAATTGCCAGCTGCCCCCGGCGGCCCCGGACGCTGGCGAACAGCAGCGGGATCACCGGCAGCGTACAGGGGCTCAGCAGGGTTAACATTCCGCCCAAAAATGCAATGAATATCGACATCGCCTTCTCCTCATTATGTCGTCGCTGCCGGGAGTGGCAGCCACGACATTACCGCAAGGCCATGTAAGGCGAATGTGTCGGGAAAGGGGGAGAATTGTCGGCTTAGTTATCCGTCTGCGCCGGAGATACAGCAGGATACAATCCCGCCGCGGCAAGGCGAACGCTGGCGTCCAGGCCGCCCTGCGGGCGGTTGGCCAGGCGCAGTGCGCCGTTCATCTGGCTGACCAGCTGCGCGGCGATCGCCAGTCCCAGACCGGTGCCGCCGGTATCGCGATTGCGCGAGTCCTCCAGGCGATAAAACGGCTGCAGCACCGCCTGTAGCGAGGCCTCCGGGATCCCCGGCCCCTCATCCAGCACATGGAGAGTGATATCCCCGGCGGCGTCGCGGGTCAGGGTTACTGTGACCGTGGTGCCGAATTTCAGCCCGTTATCGATAAGGTTGGTCATCACCCGACGCAGGGCCTGCGGTGGGATCCACACCACCCCGGCGGTCTCCTCGGGGCAAAAGCGCACCGGCCGGCCGACATCGGCATAATCGCAGACGATGGTGTCGAGAAAGGCGTCAAGGTTCAGCCGCTGGCGCGCCTCCGCCAGCGGTTGCGAGGTGCGGGCGAAGGCGATGCCCTCCCGCACCAGGCGGGTCATATTGTCGAGATCCTGCAGCAGCTTATCGCGCAGTTCCGGCTGGTCGGCCATCTCCACCCGCAGCTTCATTCGGGTGATCGGGGTTTGCAGATCGTGGGAGATGGCGGCGAGGATCCGCGCCCGCTCCTGCAGATGATCGTGGATGCGCGCCTGCATCGCGTTAAACGCGCGAGCGGCACGGCGGACCTCTTCCGGCCCCTGCTCGGCCATGGTTCCCGCCGTGTCGCTGGCCGGTTCAAGGGCGTCCACTGCTCGGGTAAAACGGGTGATGGGCAGCAACACCTGGCGAACGGCATACCAGGCGCAGGCCAGCAGGAGAACAAACTGAGCGATCAGCACCACCGGCAGCCAGCGGGCGATGGCCGGTAGCTTCGGCCACAGATCGAGAGTCAACGGGGCGCCGTCGTGGAGGGTAATATGGGCCTGAATATGCTGCCGCGGGCCGGGGATCGTCACAATACTTACCGGGTACTGCGCGCTCAGCGCCTCCTGCAGGGAGCGGGCTGCGTCCCGGGCGCGCCAGCTGTCCGGGTAGTCGCCGCGCTCCCCGGAGTCCAGCAGATAGCGATAATTGCCGCGCGCCAGCTTCAGCAGCCATTGCGGGCGCTCAGCAGCCGGCAGGCGGTCAAGGATCGCCACGCTGGTGGCGACATCGGAAGCCAGATTGCCCAGCATCACGCTGCGAGCGCTGCTCATACGCTCATAAAACAGCAGCGACAGAGTTAAAGTATTCGCCAGCAGCAGCGCCAGAAACAGCAGCGCTATCAGCCTCGACTGCAGCGAGGCGGGCCAGAACCTCATTCATGCCTCTCGCGGATGGAGACCGGCACCGACAGCACATAGCCTTCGCTGCGCACCGTTTTAATGTAGGCCGGCTCGCGGGCATCCTCCCGTAGCCGCTGGCGCAGTCGGCTCACCAGCAGGTCAATTGACCGCTCAAACAGTTCCGCGTCGCGTCCCTGGGTCAGATTCAGCAGCTGATCGCGGTTCAGCACCCGCTGGGGGTGGTCGAGAAACACCCGCAGCAGCCGATACTCCGCCCCGCTGAGGGCGACGATGGCGCCGCTGTCATCCAGCAGGTGGCGGGCGGCAGTGTCGAGCAGCCAGTCGCCAAAGGCGATCAGTCTGCCCGCCTCGGTGATCTGCAGATTGGGCGGCAGCGCCCGGGTGCGGCGTAAAATGGCTTTGATGCGCGCCAGCAGTTCGCGGGCCACAAAGGGTTTAATCAGATAATCATCAGCTCCCATTTCCAGGCCGAGGATCCGGTCGCTGTCATCGGTGCGGGCGGTGAGCATCAGCACCGGAATATCCTGCTGCGGGTTGGCGCGCAGCTGGCGACAGAGCGTTAAGCCATCCTCGCCCGGCATCATGATATCCAGCACAATCAGGTCAATTTGATGATTTTTGAGCACCGACCACATGGCTTTGCCGTTCGCCGCGCCGATGGCGCGATATCCCGATTTTTCCAGATAGTCGACAATCAGTTCCCGAATATCGCGGTCGTCATCGACGACCAGGATGTGGTCAATACGCTCCAAAGGCTGCTCCTGCGGCAAAATAAACTCTTCACAAGCATAAGCCGTGTTGCCGGAAGCGCAACGTCGCGCCGCCGGCAAGGCGCGGATTACAAACGGTCAGCGTCCACCACCGCCTGGACAAAGTCTGCCGGGTCCTCCTGCGGCGGATTATGGCCCACCGCCCCCTGCAGATCCCGGTGTTCATATTTTCCGGTAAATTTAGCCCGGTAGCTGGCGGGAGCCGGATGCGGCGCGCCGTTATTCGCCCCTTCAAGGGTGATGGTGGGCACGGTTATCGGCGGTAGCGCCGCCAGCCGTTGTTCATAGCCGGCATACTTCGCTTCCCCCTTCTCCAGCCCCAGGCGCCAGCGGTAGTTGCTGATGGTGATCGCCACGTGGTCCGGGTTATCCAGCGCCCGGGCGGTTCTGGCAAAAGTCGCGTCGCTGAATTTCCACTGCGGCGACGCCTGATGCCAGATAAATTTCGCAAAGTCGTGGGTGTTCTGCCGGTAACCGGCTTCGCCGCGCGGGGTGGCAAAATAGAACTGATACCACCACGACAGCTCCGCCTGCGGCGGCAGCGGTTTTTCGCCAATCTGCTGACTGCTGATCAGATACCCGCTCACCGAGACCAGGGATTTCACCCGCTGCGGCCACAGCGCGGCGACGATATCCGCCGTGCGCGCGCCCCAGTCAAAGCCGGCCAGATCCGCCTGCCTGATGTTCAGGGCGTCCATCAGATGGACAATATCGGCCGCCATCGCCGACGGCTGACCGTTACGCGGCGTGCTGGCGGAGAGGAAACGGGTCGTGCCGTAGCCGCGCAGATACGGCACAATGACCCGGTAACCCTTCTGCGCTAAAGCCGGCGCCACCTGAGCATAGCTCTGAATATCGTAGGGCCAGCCGTGCAGCAGGATCACCGGCTGGCCGTCGCGCGGGCCGATATCCACGTAGCCTATATTCAGGTCGCCGGCGCGGATCTGGTGGATCTTGTCGAACGCCCCCGCGTCTTCCGCGGCGCAAACGGCAGCGGACCACAGGGTGGATAACCCCAGCGCCGCGGCGCTGGTATAGCGGATCAGGGATAATCTGTTCATCACTTTCTCACCTTTTATCATCATCAAGAGAGTACATGACCAGTAAAGCGGAAATTTGTATCCGCCATGTGCCCGACCGGGGCCATTTTTATCTCTTAATGTCAGCGCTGCGCCGCGAGATACAGTGTGATACAGAGTCGAGGTTGGCAATTGTTGCGGGCATGTGAATTTATGCTTGCCCCAGGAGATAAATCCGTTACCGTGGCAGGCATTTTTCACCACTTAAGAACGCAGGTACCCGCTATGGCGATTTTTGATGGTCACAATGACCTGCTGCTGAATCTCTGGCTTCACCATCGTGAGGATCCGGTAAGCGCCTTCTTTGCCGGGATAGAAAACGGCCATCTCGACTATCCGCGTATCCGCCAGGGCGGGCTGGCCGGCGGCCTGTTCGCCCTCTTTGTGCCGCCGCAGGAGTATATCGCCCGCGTGGCGCCGCAGTACGCCAGCGAGGCGTGGGATCCGCTGGCGATCCTCTGGCAGCAGTTGGCTATCCTCAAGGCGATTTGCGCCCATGACGCCAGTCGCGCGCGGCTGTGCCTGAGCGCGGCGGATATCGAACGCTGTCGCCAGGATAACGCGCTGGCGATGGTGGCGCACATCGAAGGTGCTGGCGGGTTCGACGCGCAAGGCGAAGATCTGCAGGCCTTTTATCGCGCCGGGGTGCGCAGCATTGGTCCGTTCTGGAACATCGCCAATCGCTTCGGCTGCGGGGTCACCGGCGCCTTTCCCGGCAGCCCGGACAGCGGGCCGGGTCTCACTCGCGAGGGCATTGCGCTCATCGCTCAGGCCAACGCCCTGAAGATGCAGATCGATGTTTCGCACATGAATGAACAGGCCTTTTGGGATACCGCCCACCACTCCACCGCCCCACTGGTGGCCACCCACTCTAATGCCCACGCCCTGTGCCCACAGCCGCGCAATCTGACCGACCGGCAACTGCGGGCGATCCGCGACAGCGGCGGCGTAGTGGGCGTCAATTTCGGCAATGCCTTCCTGCGCGCCGACGGACGGCGCGACAGCGACACACCCTTAACCACCATTGTCCGGCATATCGACTATCTTATTAACATAATGGGTGAGGATCATGTGGCTCTCGGCTCGGATTTTGACGGCATCACCCTGCCCGACGAGCTGGGCGATGTGGCCGGCTTACCGCGGCTTATCAATGCCTTGCGGGACAATGGCTATGATCAATTGGTGCTGGATAAGCTGCTGTGGAACAACTGGCTGCGGGTATTAAAAAAGGTTTGGCAACAATAGGTTATATTGTAAACATAAAGTTAATTCCTTACAGATTCCGGGTTGATCTCTCTCCCGGTGAAGCGCAATATGCGGCGGCCGTCACAGATCCAGCATTATCCGTGAGGCCTGTCGTCATTTTTAAGAGGAACACAACATGTGGAAGAAACCTGCTTTTATCGATTTACGTCTCGGTCTGGAAGTGACGCTGTACATTTCTAACCGTTAATCGCCCCGCCCGCCGTTCGCGCGGGCACCTTCATTCATTACCCGGTCCGTCTTCATGTTCATTAAAGTCCTCGGCTCCGCCGCCGGCGGCGGTTTCCCGCAATGGAACTGCAACTGCGCCAACTGTCAGGGTCTGCGCAACGGCACCATTCAGGCCAGTGCCCGCACCCAGTCGTCGATCATCGTCAGCGATAACGGCAAAGAGTGGGTGCTGTGCAATGCCTCGCCGGATATCAGCCAGCAGATTGCCGATACCCCCGAGTTAAATAAACCCGGCGTACTGCGCGGGACGTCTATCGGCGGCATTATTCTCACCGACAGCCAGATCGACCACACCACCGGGTTGCTGAGCCTGCGCGAAGGCTGCCCGCACCAGGTGTGGTGCACGCCGGAGGTTCATGAGGATCTCTCCACCGGCTTCCCGGTGTTTACCATGCTGCGACACTGGAACGGCGGCCTGGTGCATCATCCCATTGCGCCGCAGCAGCCTTTTACCGTTGACGCCTGCCCTGATTTGCAGTTTACCGCCGTGCCTATCGCCAGCAACGCGCCGCCCTATTCGCCGTATCGCGACCGGCCGCTGCCGGGCCATAACGTGGCGCTGTTTATCGAAAACCGCCGCAACGGGCAGACGCTGTTCTATGCCCCGGGGCTGGGTGAGCCGGATGAAGCCCTTCTGCCGTGGCTGCAAAAAGCGGACTGTCTGCTGATCGATGGCACCGTCTGGCAGGATGACGAGCTGCAGGCCGCCGGCGTCGGGCGCAATACCGGTCGCGATATGGGACACCTGGCGCTCAGCGATGAGCACGGGATGATGGCCTTGCTGGCCTCCCTGCCGGCAAAACGCAAAATTCTCATTCATATTAATAACACCAACCCGATCCTTAACGAACAGTCTCCCCAGCGCCAGGCGCTAACGCAACAGGGGATTGAAGTGAGCTGGGACGGGATGGCAATCACCCTTCAGGATACCGCATGCTGATCACCGACACGCTGTCGCCGCAGGCCTTTGAAGAGGCTCTGCGGGCTAAAGGCGCCTTCTACCATATTCACCACCCTTACCACATCGCCATGCATAACGGCGAAGCGACCCGCGAGCAAATTCAGGGTTGGGTGGCGAACCGGTTTTATTACCAGACCACCATTCCGCTGAAAGACGCGGCGATTATGGCCAACTGCCCGGATGCGCAGACCCGGCGCAAATGGGTGCAGCGGATCCTCGACCACGACGGTAGCCACGGCGAAGATGGCGGGATTGAAGCCTGGCTGCGGCTGGGGGAAGCGGTCGGTTTGAGCCGCGACGACCTGCTCAGCGAGCGTCACGTGCTGCCCGGCGTGCGCTTCGCGGTGGATGCCTATCTTAATTTCGCTCGTCGCGCCTGCTGGCAGGAGGCGGCCTGCAGCTCCCTGACCGAGCTGTTCGCCCCACAGATCCATCAGTCGCGCCTCGACAGCTGGCCGCAGCACTATCCGTGGATCAAAGAGGAAGGCTATTTTTACTTCCGCAGTCGTCTGAGCCAGGCTAACCGCGACGTTGAGCATGGTCTGGCGCTGGCGAAGACCTACTGTGACAGCGCTGAAAAACAGAACCGGATGCTGGAGATCCTGCAGTTTAAGCTCGACATCCTGTGGTCGATGCTCGATGCCATGACCATGGCCTACGCTCTGCAGCGCCCGCCCTATCACACGGTCACCGACAAGGCGGCCTGGCACACGACCCGACTGGTGTAATCATGCAAAAAACGTCCATCGTTGCCTTTCGTCGCGGCTACCGACTGCAGTGGGAAGCCGCCCAGGAGAGCCATGTGATCCTCTATCCGGAGGGAATGGCGAAACTCAATGAGACCGCCGCGGCGATCCTCGAGCTGGTCGATGGCCGGCGCGACGTCGCGGCGATTATCGCCATGCTTAACGAACGTTTCCCGGAAGCCGGCGGCGTCGATGACGACGTCGTCGAGTTCCTGCAGATCGCCTGTCAACAGAAGTGGATCACCTGCCGTGAGCCAGAATAAACCCGCCGTCAATCCGCCGCTGTGGCTGCTGGCGGAGCTGACCTACCGCTGCCCGCTGCAGTGTCCCTACTGTTCCAATCCGCTGGACTTCGCCCGGCAGGAAAAGGAGCTGACCACCGAACAATGGATCGAGGTCTTTCGCCAGGCGCGAGCGATGGGCAGCGTACAGCTGGGCTTTTCCGGCGGCGAGCCGCTGACCCGTAAAGATCTGCCGGAGCTGATCCGCGCCGCGCGCGACCTCGGGTTCTATACCAACCTGATCACCTCGGGAATTGGGCTAACCGAGAGCAAACTCGACGCCTTCAGCGAGGCCGGGCTGGACCATATCCAGATTAGCTTCCAGGCCAGCGATGAGGTGCTCAACGCCGCTCTCGCCGGCAATAAAAAAGCCTTCCAGCAGAAGCTGGCGATGGCCAGAGCGGTAAAAGCGCGCGACTACCCGATGGTGCTGAACTTCGTCCTCCACCGGCATAACATCGACCAGCTCGATAAAATTATCGAGCTGTGCATTGAGCTGGAGGCCGATGACGTCGAGCTCGCCACCTGCCAGTTTTACGGCTGGGCGTTTCTTAATCGCGAAGGGCTGCTGCCGACCCGGGAACAGATCGCTCGCGCCGAGCAGGTGGTCGCCGATTACCGGCAGAAAATGGCCGCCAGCGGCAACCTCACCAACCTGCTGTTCGTCACCCCGGACTATTACGAGGAACGCCCGAAAGGCTGTATGGGCGGCTGGGGATCGATTTTCCTCAGCGTCACTCCGGAAGGCACTGCATTGCCGTGCCACAGCGCGCGCCAGCTGCCGGTGGCGTTCCCGTCGGTGCTGGAGCAGAGTCTGGAATCGATCTGGTATGACTCGTTCGGCTTCAACCGTTATCGCGGGTATGACTGGATGCCGGAGCCGTGCCGCTCCTGTGATGAAAAAGAGAAAGACTTCGGCGGCTGCCGCTGTCAGGCCTTTATGCTGACCGGCAGCGCCGATAACGCCGACCCGGTGTGCAGCAAATCCCCACATCATCACAAAATCCTTGAGGCCCGGCGCGAAGCGGCCTGCAGCGACATCAAAGTCAGCCAGCTGCAGTTCCGCAACCGTACCCGCTCGCAGCTGATCTACAAAACCCGGGAACTGTAATGACGCTGGCGACCCGCACTGTCACTCTGCCGGGCGGCCTGCAGGCTACCCTGGTTCATCAGCCGCAGGCCGATCGCGCGGCGGCCCTGGTGCGGGTTGCCGCCGGCAGCCACCACGAACCGTCGCGCTTCCCCGGTCTGGCGCACCTGCTGGAACACCTGCTGTTTTACGGCGGTGAGCGCTACCGCAATGATGAACGGCTGATGGGCTGGGTGCAGCGCCAGGCAGGGAATGTGAATGCCACCACCCTGGCCCGCCACAGCGCTTTCTTTTTCGAGGTCGCCGCCGAGGATCTGGCTGACGGCGTCGCGCGCCTGCAGGAGATGCTGCAGGCGCCGCTGCTGCTCAGGGACGATATTCAACGCGAAGTCGCGGTTATCGACGCCGAAAACCGCCTGATCCAACAGCATGAGTTGTCGCGACGGGAAGCCGCCGTGCGTCACGCCGCCATCGCGCCCGCGGCGTTTCGCCGCTTTCAGGTCGGCGACGCCGGGTCGCTGGGGGAGGATTTCCTCGCGCTACAGGCGGCCTTACGTGACTTTCACCGCAGCCACTACGTCGCCCGCCGGATGCAACTCTGGCTGCAGGGGCCGCAGTCGCTGGAGGTGCTCGGCGAACTGGCGACCCGTTTCGCCACCGGGCTTGCCCCGGGCGAGGCACCGCCGCCAGCGCCGCCGCTCACTCTGGGCGAGCCCCCTCAACTGCAGCTGGCCGTCTCCAGCCAGCCCGCGCTGTGGCGCTGCCCGCTGATCGCCTTAAGTGACAATGTCACGTTACTGCGCGAGTTTTTGCTGGATGAAGCCCCCGGTAGCCTGATGGCCGGCCTGCGCCAGCGCGGGATGGCCGAGGACGTGGCGCTGAACTGGCTGTATCAGGATCAGCACTTCGGCTGGCTGGCGCTGATTTTCGCCAGCGACCGGCCGGAACAGGTCGACCGGCAGATAACCCACTGGTTGCAGGCGCTACAGCAGACGACGCCTGAGCAGCAGCAACACTACTATCAGCTGTCCCGGCGCCGTTTTCAGGCGCTGTCGTCCCTCGATCAGCTGCGCCAGCGGGCATTCGGCTTTGCCCCCGGGGCGCCGCCCACCGGGTTCGCCGATTTTTGCGCCGCCCTGCTGGCCGCCCCCACGGTCAGCCTGGCCTGCCAGACGCAGCCCCCCGGAGCAACGGTAGCCACCCAGGGCTTTAGCCTGCCGCTCAGCCGCTGGTCGCCACGTCCGGTCTCTGACCCGGCGCTGGCATTCGCTTTTTATCCGCAGGCCGCTGGCGAGCTCGTGGCCGAAAGCCCGGCGGAAGCCGCGCCACTGCGTCACCTCCCGTCACCGGAAGAGCCGCCGACGCTCCTGCTGCGACCGCCCTTCTACTGCTCGCCCACGCCGGCCGAAGGGCTGGCGCGCAGGGAACAGCTGCGTCCATTGCTTGCCGCCCTGCGCCATGCCGGGGGACACGGCGAGTGGCATCTGTTCGACGGTAGCTGGCAGCTGATCCTGCAGTTGCCTGCGTCCGGCCAACGGCCGGAGGCGATTCTGCAGGCCATCGTGCGGCATCTCGCGCTCCCGGTCGCCCCGCTGCCCCCACCGCCGGAGAGTATTGCGATCCGTCATCTCATGGCCCAGCTCCCCGAACGGCTGGGTACGTCAGCGCACCAGGAAGGTTGGCTGGCGGCCCTGATTGGCGGCAGCGCGGAAGATGCGCAGTGGGTAGCGCGTCAGCTGAGCCGGCTTACCGTCCCGGTTAATCCGCCGATGCCCGCTCCGGCCCCCTGCCGCGGCGGCGTCGAGCGGCTGGCTTATCCCCGGGGCGACACGGCGCTACTGGTCTTTCTTCCGCTGCCGGAAGGCGCTTCATTGGCGGCCCTGCGGGTGCTGGCGCAGTTCTGCGAGCCGCCGTTTTTCCAGCGCCTGCGGGTGGAGCAGCAGATAGGCTATGTGGTGAGCTGCCGCTATCAGCGCGTTGCCGATCGCGACGGACTGCTGATGGCGCTCCAGTCCCCGGATCGCCGCCCCGGGGAGCTACTCCGCTGCTGTAAAACCTTTCTGCGCCAGCTGGCCCCCGTGGATGAGGCGACCTTCAGGTTGTTACAGCAGCGGCTGGCCGCTCAGGCCCGCGCCCGGGTAGAGCCGCAGGTGCGCGCCCTGGACGCGCTGCGCCAGGAGTATAACTTGCCGGGGGTGACGCCGCAGGCGGCTGACGCGCTGCGCGTTGAAGAGGTGGTCGCCCTGTGGCGTGAGATGACCCGCCGGCGTCGTCGCTGGCGAGTGCTGTTCACGACAGGGAGTTAATGGCCGGGGGCATCCGGGGTCAGAAAGTCGCTGACGAAGCGGGTGAGGATCGCCGCGGCCTGCGGGCTCTCCTGGACCTCGTCGTGTAACTGTTGTGGGTCGATGCCTTCCGCCTGCAGCACCGCCTCCCGGTAGCGGATCAGCGAGCGGGCAATCGGCGCGGTGAATTCCGGGTGAAATTGCGTGGAGACCGCCTGCGGCCCGTAGCGCACAATCTGGTGGGGATCGTGGGAGGATGCGGCCAGCACGGTAGCCCCCTCCGGCAAACGGGTCACGGTTTGCAAATGGCTCAAATGCGCGGGGAATGTCGCTGGCAGGCCGCTCAGCAGCGGGTCATCGACACCCCACGGCGAAAGCGCAATCGTTTTGCTGCCGCTTTCCCGCCCGGCAGGATGGTAAGCCACCTCACCGCCTAGCGCATGGGCCATCAGTTGATGACCATAGCAGACGCCGAACAGCGGCATGCCGATAGCCACCGCCTGACGGATCCAGTCGGCGGTCCGTTCGCTCCATGCCAGGCGATCGGACACCATTGCCCACGAACCGGTGAGAACCGCCACGGTCTGGCGATCCGGCGCCGGCAGCGGTTCATCTTCAAAGACCCGCACCGCGGTCAGCTGCGCCTGCCACGGCGCCAGCAGCGTACGGAACCAGTGCGGCAGATCGCCATGCTCCTCGCGGATGGCTGCCGGCGGCGTGCCGGTCTGAACCAGCAATAATCGGTTACGTGTCACCCTTCCTCCTCGCTCCGGGTCATGTTCCTGCCATCACTATGCCGCCCGGAAAGCCGCGGGACAAATAACCAATATCTATGAACGATGCGCGTCCGGAATAAGTCCAGCCGCTTACTGGGCATCGGCGCTGTCACGCTGCGGCACGTCAGCCGCCGCGGATGACGCCTGCTGCGGAACAAAGATGTGGTCCAGAATGGCGCGCGCCGTCGGTCCGGCCACCACCCCATCCCCGCCGCCGTTCTCCAGGATCAGCGCCATCGCCACCTTCGGATGCTGATAAGGGGCAAACAGGGTATAGAAGATATGGTCGCGCAGACGCACCGGGATCATTTTGGCGTTATAGGTCTGGTTTTGCTTCAGGCTGAACACCTGCGAGGTGCCGGACTTCGCCGCGATCTGGTACGGCGCGGTATGGAACAGCTTGTAGCCGGTGCCGTTGGGCAGATTCGCCATCCCATACATGCCGTTGCGCACAATGCCCCAGTACGGCGATTTCGGATCGCCCACCTGCGGCAGGTTCGCCGGCTGCTGATAACGTTCCACATGGTTGCCCTGCTTCATCGAATAGAGCAGATGCGGATCCTGCACCTTGCCATTGTTCAGCAGGGTGGTGAGCGCCTTCACCATCTGAATTGGCGTGGCGATCCAGTACCCCTGGCCGATGCCGACCGAGATGGTGTCCCCCTGATACCAGGGCTTTTTATGCACCCGCTGTTTCCACTCCCGGCTGGGCAGTACGCCGGCATACTCCTCATTAAGGTCGATGCCGGTGGACTGGCCGTAACCAAACTTGCTCAGCCACTCATGGATCCGGTCAATGCCCATCTCGAAAGCGACCTGATAGAAAAAGGTGTCAGCCGACTCTTCGATGGCTTTGGTCACGTTGAGCATCCCGTGGCCGGTCTTCAGCCAGTCGCGGTAGCGGCGTTGCGTGCCCGGCAGCGTCCACGTCGGCGCGCCGAAGAAGGTGGTGTTCGGGGTGATGACCCCTGCGGAGAGCGCCGACAGCGCCATATAGGGCTTCACCGTCGAGGCCGGGGGATACAGCCCCTGAGTAACACGGTTGATCAGCGGCCGGTCCGGATTATCGAGCAGCGATTTATAGGCCTGATAGCCGATGCCTTTGACGAACGGATTAGGATCGTAGCTGGGGCTGGAGACCATCGCCAGCACGCCGCCATCCCGGGGATCGACCACCACCACCGCCGCGCGCTGCCCCTTCAGCACCGACTCAATATACTGCTGCAGGTGCAGGTCGAGGGTCAGATAGAGGTTTTTCCCGGCCACCGGCGGTACCTCTTTCAGCAGACGCACCACCCGGCCGTGGTTATCGACCTCCACTTCCTGATAACCAGTGGTGCCGTGGAGCGCTTTTTCGTAATAGCCCTCGATCCCCTGCTTGCCGATATTGTGGTCGGCAGCATAGTTCTCCTCTTCGCCGTCTTTCGCCAGCCGCTGCAGGTCGTTGTCGTTAATTTTCGACACATAGCCCACCACGTGCGCCAGCTCGGCGCCGTACGGGTATTCGCGCTGCTGATAGCTCTCCACCGTCACGCCGGGGAAACGGAATTCGTTAACCGCGAAGCGCGCCACCTCCACGTCGCTGAGGTCGGACTTCAGCGTCACCGCTTTATAGCGGCTGTTGTGGTGCATATCGTCGCGGAAGCTGGCGATGTCATCCGGCGTCAGGTCGACGATCGGCGTCAGGCTTTGCAGCAGCGCGGTCATATCGGGAATTTTGCTCGGGATCACCTGCAGGCGATACAGGGTAATGTTCTGCACCAGCGGAATGCCATTGCGATCGAATATCAGCCCGCGGCTGGGGGCAATGGGCAGCATCTTAATGTCGTTCTGGTTCGATCGGGTCTGGTAGAAATCATGCTGCTCCACCTGCAGATGGTAGAGGTTGGCGATCAGCACGCCAAAGCAGACCACCACCAGCAGAAAAGCGATTGCGGCCCGGCGGATAAACAGCATCTCTTCCGCGGAGTGGTCGCGAATTTCATCTCTCAAAAGGGGCATTAGCGGTACATCACCTGAATCACAAGAAAAGCCAACAGCGTAACGGCCGGGAAGCATAGCCTTATCGCGGCGCCAGCCCTACTGAAAGGTTGCTAATGATCTGGCAGAAATGTTTCAGCATGTTAGAGCGTGGGAAGCCTTTCTGTGCAGGAGAAAGGCATCAGAGTGCGAGGTTAGCCAGCAACGGGGACGGCTGGCATCTGTTTACATGATCAACCCGCTTATTTTCTGGCCTCAAAAGCGATCTTAACCGCCATTCCCGCCAGTACCGTCGCCATCAGCCAGCGTTGAAATTGTTGCCAGCCCGGCCGCCGACCAAGAAATAACGCCACCTGCCCGGCCAGCAAGATAATCATGCCGTTCACCGCCACGCTGATGATCACCTGGGTACAGCCTAATATTAACGACTGACTGAGCACGCTGCCGAGTCCGGGAGTGATAAACTGCGGCAGCAGGGACAGATACAGGATGGCAACTTTGGGGTTCGCCAGGCTGGTGAGGAATCCCATCAGAAACAGCTTACGCCCACTGTCCGCGGGTAAGTCGCGCACCGCAAATATCGGCCGCCCTCCCGGTTTGATCGCCTGCCACGCCAGATAGAGCAAATAAGCGACCCCGCATAAACGCAAGGCATCGTAGGCATATGGGACCGCGAAAACCAACGCGGTGATGCCGAAAGCGGCACACAACATATAGAAGAAAAATCCCACGGCCACGCCGGCAAGGGAGATAAAGCCAGCGCGTTTTCCCTGGCAAATCGAACGCGAAGTGAGATACATCATGTTGGGGCCTGGGGTTAACACCAACCCCAGCGCCACCGCGGCAAAGGCCATTAATGAAGCGAATTCAGGCATAACTTATCTCCAGCTATCGGTAATGCCCAGGCGCGCGGCGACGTCGACCATGCTCCCCGACAGTATTCTGTCTTCAGCGCCAGTCACATGGTGCCTAAGTATTAGCTTATTCTGTGTCCGCCAACAACCCCCGTACCGAACATTCGTTACGCTCGCGCAACGGACAGCCCTCATCCTTTTCTCGCAGGAAAATTGTCATATCTCAAACAATTAGCAATCCGGCTCCCTGATTGACGCAGATCGTTTCCTTTGCCGTCTCGTTACGTCTATGGTTAATGGTGAGGTTTATACTAACCGCCAGGTCTACCTGGTCATATAAGGGGATGTTTACCCTTCGTTGAACGGAATTAGCTATTAAATCTGTAGACTCATTCAAATATCGCTTATTGGTAGCAGTGTATATCGTAATGGCATTCACAAAAGCAAACGGAGCCTGATATGAGCACGTCTAACGACCCATCCAACAACGCATCCGCCGGAAAGTGCCCTTTCCACGCCGAGACGCCAAAACAGAGCGCCGGCAGCGGCACCGGCAACCGCGACTGGTGGCCTAACCAGCTGCGTGTCGATCTGCTGAACCAGCACTCCAGTCGTTCCAACCCGTTGGGTGAGGATTTTAACTACAGGGAAGAGTTTAAAAAGCTCGACTACTCCGCGCTGAAAGCTGACCTCAGAGCGTTGCTGGCCGACTCGCAAGAGTGGTGGCCGGCAGACTGGGGTAGCTATATTGGCTTGTTTATTCGCATGGCCTGGCACGGCGCCGGCACCTACCGCACCGTTGACGGTCGCGGCGGCGCAGGCCGTGGGCAGCAGCGCTTTGCGCCGCTGAACTCCTGGCCAGACAACGTCAGTCTCGATAAAGCCCGTCGCCTGCTGTGGCCAGTAAAACAGAAATATGGCCAGAAAATCTCCTGGGCCGACCTTTACATGCTGGCGGGTAACGTCGCTCTGGAAAACGCCGGCTTCCGCACCTTTGGCTTTGGCGCCGGTCGTGAAGATGTCTGGGAACCGGATCTGGACGTCGACTGGGGCGATGAGAAAGAGTGGCTGGCCCACCGTCACCCGGAAAGCCTGGCGAAACAGGCCATCGGCGCCACCGAAATGGGGCTGATCTACGTCAACCCGGAAGGACCGAACGCCAGCGGCGAGCCGTTGTCCGCCGCGGCAGCCATTCGCGCCACCTTCGGCAATATGGCGATGGACGATGAAGAGATTGTCGCCCTGATCGCCGGCGGCCACACGCTGGGTAAAACCCACGGCGCCGCCGAAACCAGCCACGTCGGCGCCGAGCCGGAAGCCGCCCCACTGGAAGCGCAAGGTCTGGGCTGGCACTCCAGCTACGGCAGCGGCGCAGGTGCGGATGCCATCACCTCCGGTCTGGAAGTGGTCTGGACGCAGACGCCCACCCAGTGGAGCAACTACTTCTTCGAGAACCTGTTTAAATATGAATGGGTGCAGACCCGCAGCCCGGCTGGCGCTATCCAGTTCGAAGCCAAAGATGCGCCGGAAATTATCCCGGATCCGTTTAATCCGGGGAAAAAGCGCAAACCGACCATGCTGGTCACCGACCTGACCCTGCGCTTCGACCCGGAGTTTGAAAAGATCTCCCGCCGCTTCCTCAACGATCCGCAGGCCTTTAACGAGGCGTTTGCCCGGGCGTGGTTCAAGCTGACCCACCGTGATATGGGGCCAAAATCCCGTTACCTCGGTCCGGAAGTGCCGAAAGAAGATCTGATTTGGCAGGATCCGCTGCCGGCAGCGACTCACCAGCCGAGCGCTGAGGATATCGCCAGTCTGAAAACCGCCATCGCCGGCGCCGGCCTGTCGGTGAGTGAGCTGGTTTCGGTCGCCTGGGCTTCCGCCTCCACCTTCCGCGGCGGCGATAAGCGCGGCGGCGCTAACGGCGCACGCCTGGCCCTCGCTCCGCAGAAAGACTGGCCGGTCAATGCTATCGCCAGCCGGGTGCTGCCGACTCTGCAGGCGATCCAGCGCGCCTCCGGCAAAGCGTCGTTAGCCGATATCATCGTGCTGGCTGGCGTGGTCGGCGTTGAGCAGGCGGCCGCTGCCGCCGGCGTCAGCGTTAACGTGCCGTTTACCCCAGGCCGCGTCGACGCCCTGCCTGAGCAGACCGACGTCGAGTCGTTTGACCTGCTGCAGCCGCTGGCGGATGGCTTCCGCAACTATCGCCGTATCGAAGGCGGTGTCTCGACGGAAACGCTGCTGATCGATAAAGCCCAGCAGCTCACGCTAACCGCCCCGGAAATGACCGTGCTGGTCGGTGGCTTGCGCGTACTGGGCGCGAACTACGACGGCAGCAAACACGGGGTGTTCACCGACCGCGTCGGCGTGCTCAGCAATGACTTCTTCGTCAACCTGCTGGATATGGCCACCGTCTGGAAAGCGGCCGATGACCACGCGGAGCTGTTTACCGGCAGCGACCGTAAAACCGGCGAGGCGAAGTACAGCGCCACCCGCGTGGATCTGGTGTTTGGCTCCAACTCTGTACTGCGCGCGCTGGCGGAAGTATACGCCTGCGCCGACGGGCAGCAGAAGCTGGTACATGACTTCGTCGCCGCCTGGACCAAGGTGATGAATCTCGACCGCTTCGACCTGTAATCTCCCCGCCCCGGCACCCGCCGGGGCGTTTTGCTTATACCGCCCGCGGCAACTGTTGCAGGCGACTCCGCGTACGCTGAATATCCTCCAGTTCCACCCCGGCCACCAGCGTCTCCAGATCGCAGCAGGTTACCAGCAGCAGGCGGATCTGCTTTTCATACAGCACATCGATCACGTTGATAAAGCGCTGCTGGGCCGCCGGCCCCACCGTAGCCAGCGGCGGCACCTCATCCAGTAACCAGACCGTATAGCTTTCGCTGAGCGTCAGATAGTCCATTACCGCCGTGGCGGCCTGACAGAGTTGAGCAAAGGTGAAGTGGAGCAGAGTGGATGACGCCGTGGCAGCCAGCAGGGTGCGATAACCTACCGTCAGCGAAACCGGTTCGGCAGGTAACGACGGCAGGTCATACAGCTGACGCTGTTGTGTATTCGGATTAACCCACATCCGCCCGCTGCAGAAGGCATTATCGACGCTCAGATGACGCTGGCGATAATCCTCCTCACCGTTCAGCGCGACGACCGCCAGGTGGGCGCGGATCAGCGCGATCGACGGTAAAAAGCGATCGTGATACAGCGGATTGGGCAGCAGCATCTCCGGCGGATAGTTTGACGTCGCCAACAGCACAATACCGCGCTGAAAGAGATGCTCCAGTAAGACCTTGATCAGCATCGCGTCGCCAGGGTCGTGAAGATGAAATTCGTCGAAGCACAGCAGGCGACAGCCGGAAGTCATCTGCCTCATCACCGCCTGCAGGTCGGGCGCGCCGGGAGCATTCAGCCGCTGATGTAGCTCGCGGAAGAAGTGATGAAAATGGACCCGCCGCCGGGCGGCGAGCGGCAGGCTGGCAAAAAAGTGGTCGAGGATAAAACTTTTCCCCCGCCCGGTCCGCCCCCAGACGTACAGCCCCTGCGGCGTACCAGCCGCGGACAACAGCTGCTGGCCCAGAGCATCCAGGCGAGCGATCAGCGACAACTGATCGTCATCGAGCGTCAGACGCGCCCGCGCCGCCTGCTCGGCCATCACACGGGTAAAGCGAAACTCAGTCGCCATCTCTGGCTGATCTGAATACGACGCCATACATCCCTCTTTTAACATTCTTATAACCTCCTGCGAGGAGGCCATTCTAGCCGCTTTCCTGCGGGTTGGCGAATCGCACAACGGGAAATACCGTCCGCGGTGATTTACTTCAATTCTTCGCCTGGCATGCGGCGAAAACTAGCATGAATCTCATTTTTCATGGTGTACCGCGATATCTTGCGCTAAAGATTGCAGCTAACGCGTAGGATTAAAAATTTAAAACTATTAACAATCAATTAACATTAGCAGGCAAACCATTCATCCTGAGGAATACAACACCATGTCTACCACCCAGGTTCTCGGCGGCGTGCCTTATGCCTCGCCAGGACAACCGCACGCCAGCTTAACCGGACGCATTGATGCGCTGCCCGCCTCCTTCGGTTTATGGTCGTTTATCACCCTGCTCTCCCTCGGTGGCTTCTTCGAGCTCTACGATCTGTTCCAGACCGGGTATATCAGCGCAGGGCTGCTGGCCGACGGGATTTTCCACACCGGGCAGGCGGGAATATTCGGGATTGCCGATCAGGCGGCTTTTGCCTCCGCCACCTTTATGGGGCTGTTTATTGGCGCCAGTCTGTTGGCGCCGCTGGCGGACAGGCTGGGGCGCTGTCTGACGTTTATGGTGGCGCTCGCCTGGTACGGCCTCTTTTCGCTGCTGATGGCGACGCAGAGCAGCGCGGAAGGGGTGATCTTTTTCCGCTTTCTGGTGGGGATCGGCCTCGGTATTGAGCTGGTGACCATTGACACCTATCTCAGCGAATGGATGCCAACCCATCTGCGCAATAAAGCGTTTGCTTTCGCTTTCTTCATCCAGTTCCTGTCGGTTCCGGCGGTGGCGCTGATGTCCTGGATGCTGGTGCCGACCACCCTTTTCGGCCTCAGCGGCTGGCGCTGGGTGATCATCTTTGGCGCGCTGTTCTCGCTGGCGATCTGGTTTATCCGCAAAAAGCTGCCGGAGTCAGCGCGCTGGCTGGAAAGCAAAGGGCGGCATGATGACGCGCATGCGGTGATGAGTGAGATGGAAGCCCGCTGTGGCGTGACGCCGTCGCCGAAGCATGCGCATGCGGCACAGAGCGTCGTCAAACGCGGCACCTTCCGCGAAATCTGGGCGCCGCAGTATCGGCAGCGCACCCTGATGCTAATGGTGATGAACTTCTTCCAGGCGATCGGCTTCTTCGGCTTTGGCAACTGGCTGCCGGCGCTGCTCTCCGGTCAGGGGGCCAGCATCACTCACAGTCTGCTGTACGCCTTCTTTATCACCCTCGCCTATCCGCTGGGCTGCCTGTTCTGCACCCGCTTCGTGCATCGCTTTGAGAACAAGTGGCAAATTGTCCTCTCCGCGCTGATGACTGTCATCTTCGGGACCCTGTTCGCCCTGCAAAACAGCCCGATTCTGCTGGTGATCTGCGGGTTTATGATCACCTGGTCCAACGCCTGGCTGACCATCAGCTACCACGCCTACCAGGCCGAGGTCTTCCCGACCCATATTCGCGCCCGCTCCGTCGGCTTCTGCTACTCGTTCAGCCGGCTCTCCACCGCGGTGACCAGCATCCTGATCGGCATTATTCTGCAATACGCCGGCACGCCGGGGGTGGTTAGCTTTATCGTCGTCAGTATGCTGATGGTGATGCTGTCGGTAGGGATCTTCGGCCCCAGAACGCGGGGCATTCGACTGGAGAATATCTGAGGTTGTCGCAGGGACTGGCCTCAGCCAAAAATCCCCTGCGCCTCGGCGAAGCATTTTTCCGCCAGGGTTGATACCGGCTCCTGCTGGCGCATAATGAGCGCCAGCTGTGAATCGACCTGGGTTTCGGCGATCGGCAGAATTTCAAGATTATCGCTCAGCGCTTCGAGGCCGTTGTTGAGCGGCATAATCGCGCAGCAGATCCCCGCCTGCACCGCCTGGATAATCTGAAACGTCGAATCGCTTTCAAAAACATACTTCGGCGTTAGCCCTTTAGCCTTAAAGCTGATTTCAATGGATTCCCGGTAGTACATTCCCTTGGTCAGAAAACCGAGGGGCAACGTCGCCAGCGCCTCCCACCCCGGCGTCGCACCGCTGAAGTCGAAATGGCGTTTATCATGCAGGAGCCCCATCCGGGTTTGCGGCAACCGGGCGACCTTAAACAGGCGCTGGTCCAGATGCTGCAGATAGCAAATGCCCAGATCCAACTGGTTACGGCTGACGCCATCGATAATCTGCTCCGAGGTCATCGACAGCAGGCTGAACTGCAGCGCCGGGTATTTCTCCGCCAGCGGTTTAATCAGCTGCATCGGGTTCAGGCTCGCCAGCGGCACCATGCCGACCCGCAGCTGACCGACCATCTGCCCGCGACAGATCGCCGCCTCTGCCGCCAGACCATCATGGGCAGCCAGCACCGCCCGCGCCCAGGCCAGGATCCGCTCACCTTCCGGGGTAAACCCCTCAAAGCGCTGGCCGCGCTGAATAAGCGTCAGGTTCAGCTCCTCTTCCAGATTACGAATGCGCATGGAGAGGGTCGGCTGAGTAATATGGCAGGCCGCCGCCGCCTGGCCAAAATGGCGCGTCTGATCGAGCGCGATCAAATACTTGAGTTGCTTAATATCCATTCTCTTTCCCGTTTGAACCCCGCCGTTCACCCCCGGGGCCGCGCACAGGTTACCAGAATGTTAGTTTCAGTAGCGATAAATTCAAGCGAGGATATCACGAGGTGCTGCGGGGCGCAGGACGGCGCGATGCCGCCCTGCGCCCTGCTTTTTAGCGTACGCCGGCCAGCGGACGGATCTCTTTCGAGCGCAGCGTCAGACGAACGGGAACCGACTTATATGAAGGGGTGCCGCTCTCTTCATCCAGATAGTTCAGCGGCACCAGCACGTTGGCTTCCGGATAATAGGCCCCGACGGTACCGGGCGCGATGCCGTAGGCTACCACCGTGATATCTTCCAGCGTCAGCTCGCTGTCTGGCAGCGCGGTATGAATATCTACCCGATCGCCATGTTCCAGCCCCTGGGCAGCCATGTCCTGTTCATTCATAAACAGCACGTCGCGGCGGCCAAAAACACCGCGGTAGCGGTCATCCATCGCGTAGATGGTGGTGTTGTACTGATCATGACTGCGCAGCGTCACTAAGCGCATCACATCTTCGCCCTCCACCACCACGTTCTCATGCACCCCTTTGAAGACCGAGAACATCGCTTTACCGGTGGCCGTTGGCCAGATGCGCTCGGTCGGCGGTAGCGGCATGCGGAAGCCCCCGGGATGACGAATACGCTGGTTATACTCCTCGAACCCCGGAATGGTCTGTTCGATCAGATCGCGAATGCGGTCGTAATCTTCCACCAGATACAGCCAGTCCACTTTGCTGGCCGGCAGAGTGGCCTTCGCCAGACCAGCGACAATCGCCGGCTCCGAGCGCAACGTCGGCGAGGCGGGCTTAAGCTTGCCTGACGACGCATGCACCATCGACATCGAATCCTCGACAGTGATCGACTGCCGGCCGCTGGCCTGCAGGTCAAGCTCGGTGCGGCCCAGACACGGCAGAATAAAGGTCTCTTTCGCCGTCAGCAGGTGCGAGCGGTTGAGCTTGGTGCCGACGTGAACGCTGAGCTCAAGGCCGCGCATCGCCGGGAAGGCGCGTTCGTGATCCGGCATCGCCACAGCGAAGTTGCCCCCGAGGCAAATCAGGGCTTTGGCGTCGCCGGCGATCATGGCCTCCAGGGCCTTCACCGCATCGTGACCATGATGCCGCGGCGGCGTAATCCCCATCACCCGCTGCAGGCTGTCGAGGAAGGCCGCGGAGGGTTTTTCACTGATCCCGACGGTGCGGTTTCCCTGCACGTTTGAGTGGCCGCGCAGCGGACAGATGCCAGCGCCCGGCTTGCCGATGTTGCCGCGCATCAGCAGCAGGTCGGCAATCAGACGGACGTTGGAAGTGCCTTTATTATGCTGGGTAATACCCATGCCGTAGGTGACGATGGTGGCCCTGGATTTGGCGTAAGCCACGGCGACCTGGGTCAGGGATTCGCGCGTCAGGCCGGACTCCTGTTCGATATCCTGCCAGCGGGTGGCATGCAGATCCTCGGCGAAGGCAGAGAATCCCTGGGTATGCTGGGTAATAAACGCGTGGTCGAGCACATTGCCCTGCTCCTCCTCCAGCTGCAGCAGCGCTTTGGCGATCCCTTTCAGCGCCGCCGCGTCACCGCCGGCCCGCACCTGGTAGTAGGTCGAAGCGATCGGCGTCGAGCGCCGGGTCGCCATCTCCATCACGTTCTGCGGGTCGGCAAAACGCTCCAGCGCCCGCTCACGCAGCGGATTGAAAACGATAATCGGCACGCCGCGGCGGGAAAGCTCATGCAGGGTGCCCATCATCCGTGGGTGGTTGGTGCCCGGATTATGGCCGATGGAGATCACCAGCTCGGTCTGGTCAAAATCGTCGAGGGAGACGGTGCCTTTGCCAATCCCGATCGACTGCGGCAGGCCCACGCTGGTGGATTCGTGGCACATGTTGGAGCAGTCGGGGAAGTTGTTGGTGCCATACTCGCGGGCGTACAGCTGGAACAGCCACGCTGCCTCATTGGACGCCCGGCCAGAGGTATAGAACTCGACCTCATCAGGCTGCAGGCCGCGAAGGATCTCACCGATGCGGGAGAAGGCCTGCTCCCACGCCACCGGACGCAGAGTATCGCTGGCGCGGTCGTAGACTAAAGGATGCGTTAAGCGGCCATAGCCCTCCAGTTCGAAATCGCTCTTCGCCAGCAGGGAGGTCACGGTGTTGGCCGCGAGGAACGCGGGCGTCACCCGTTTGGTGGTCGCTTCCCAGGTCACGGCTTTGGCGCCATTTTCGCAAAACTGAAAAGTGGATTTATGCTCTTTATCCGGCCAGGCGCAGCCCGGGCAGTCAAACCCATCCGGCTGGTTAGTTCGCAGCAGCGTGGCGGGCGCTTCGAAAGCATCCATCTGGGTACGCACAGCGATGGCCGTGGCCTTCAGGGCGCCCCACCCGCCTGCCGGGCCATCATAGGGGTGAACACCGGGCACCGCGCGTCTTTTATTGGTCATCTTTTAACTCCTGCTGCTCTGTTCTGGCCGCCGCAGCCTGAAAAAAGGCGTACGACGGCCCCGGGCGACGTGGCGTGGTTAGCACGGCGTCACCTGATTAGGATGCGGTTTCTCAAGGATAGTACGATGGGAAAGCGTAGGTACTGCGTTTGTTAACTGAATAATAACATACACAACAAATCTGTATAATTGATGTTATCTATCAGGTGTTAAATTTAACTTATTTGCAAATTTTCGCGGTTATCGTCGCTGTGCGCTGACGGATAAAAGACCCACGGGAAAGCGATGACCGGGCAGCGGAAACCGCCCGGTGGGTCTGATTCAGGTCAGATTGAAGTAACGGTCCGGACGCAGCGTCTCCGGCAGCGGATGCTGACCGGTCATGTCGAGCAGATTGCGCTCAATGGTATTGCACATGGCGTTCAGCGGCAGATCATTGGCGGCGGTACCGAAAGGATCTTCCAGCTCTTCCGCCAGCGAATCCCACGACAAAAAGGTGTAGGAGATAAACACCGAGACAAACGGCGTCATGTAGTGCAGATCGCCGACCAGCGCGAACGGCAGCAGCGTGCAGAACAGGTACACGGTGCGCTGCAGGATCAGGGTATAGGCGAATGGCACCGGGGTGGTCGCCAGCCTTTCACAACCGCCCAGCACGTGCGCCAGCTCATCGAGTTTGTTGTCCATCAGCCCGTAGGTGATGTCGCTGAGCTTGCCCGCCTCCCGCAGCTGGCCAATTTCGTTGCCGACCAGCAGCAGGATCCGGTTGGTGGGCATTGAGCTGGCGAGGATCTCCGCCACCTTGTCATCCGGCAGCAGCCGCCGCAGGTCAGCCGTCGGATCGGTTTTGCGCAGCTGGTGCTTCAGGCTCCAGCTAAAGGCCACCAGATAGCTGACGATGCGGCGATGGACATCGTGTTCGGCCGGCAGGATATTGCGCAACTGGCGTACCAGCGTACGTTCGGCGATAAGCACCGTCCCCCACAGATTGCGCGCTTCGACGAACCGGCTGTAGCTGGCGCTGTTGCGAAAGCCGAGAAAAATCGCAATCGCAATCCCCAGCAGGCTGAACGGCGCCACCGTTAAGTGGATCCCCAGCTGCTCGTACCATTGATAGCTGATAATGGCGATGATGGACATCAGCACATTAAGCAGCAGACGAAAGATGATTTTCGACAGCACGGAGCCGTGCCAGTCAAATAAGCGAAGAAACCAGTGTTGTTCTGGCCGAATGATCATTGTCTGACTTCCTGAATTACCGCTCTGGTCATTATCTCTGAATAAAGAATAGAGATTATCTATGAACCGATTGGTTTATTTTATCGTTAACTGCGATGGGCAGATCTTCGCCATTATTTAGCGATGGTAATGGCGTTTTTAGTATGTGCTTTTTTTATATTTCAGGCAATCGATGCGCCAGCAATTAAGGCTCAGGAAAAAATAGCCGCTGAGCCAATAAAATTGTCGTCTTACGGCGCCGGGTGCGCCAGGCCGCTTTCACCGGCCCCGCATAGCGCGCTGGCCGCGTCGCTGGGATCAAGATGCACCATTACGTTAAGCACCGGATGCTGCGCCAGGACCCGCTCCCGCGCCTGACGGGCAATCTGATGTCCCTCGGCTACCGACATCTCTCCCGCCACCTCGAGATGGACATCCACCAGCACCAGATCCCCCGCCTTACGGGTTTTCAAATCGTGCAGACCCGCCACGCCCGGCGTGGCCTGCAGCGTGCCGGCGATCGCCCGCTGCGTCTCTTCATCGACCGCGCGGTCCATTAAATCGTGCAGCGCCGTGGCGGCGAAACGATAGCCCATGCGGGTGATTAGCAGTCCCACCGCCAGCGCGGCAAGCGGGTCGAACCAGGCGAACCCGGCCAGATTACCGATAATCCCCAGCGCCACCACCAGAGATGACGCGGCGTCGGAGCGGGCATGCCAGGCGTTGGCGATGAGCAGCGATGAATTCAGCCGCGTGGCAGCCGCCAGCATATAGCGAAACAACCCCTCCTTGACGGCCAGCGCCACCAGCGCCATCCACAGCGCCACGCTGTGCACCGCCGGAATCGTCTGCGGCTGCGCCAGGTGACCTGCCGCGGACCACAGCATGCCGACCCCGACCAGCACCAGGATCGCGCCGAGGATCAGCGAGGCGCCATTCTCGTAGCGCCAGTGTCCATAGTGGTGATCGTGGTCTGAGGGTCGACGGCTCTTTTTATTCGCCACCAGCACCACCCCATCGGCGACCAGATCGGAAAAAGAGTGCATCCCATCAGCAATCAACCCCTGGGAGCCAGAGAATATTCCCACCACAACCTGAAACACGGAAAGGAAAATATTGACCACCACACTAATAAGGGTACTCTTTCGCGCCTGCATCGAACGCTCATGATATTTATTATCATTTTCAAAATTATATTGTGTCATTATTTCTCTCCCTTTGTGAGCGGGAAGAATAAACTGACAAGCTGAGTTTATGCTTAACAATATAAAAGCCATTGCCTTTCCGTTTAACGATATCGGCGCTGTCGATTATTAATATATTCTGAAAGGGTGGCAGGACAGGTACAACCGCGCGCGGATGGGCTATCTTATGACTGGCCCGGCAGGTCGGGCCACTTTCTCTTCACCACCACAGGAGTCAGCGATGTCAGAGAACACCTCATCCCGGCTGCGTTTTGCCATTAACCTGGGCAACGCGGTCCTGGCCCATCTCGGGGAGACGGGGGAGCCCGCAGGTCTCACCGTCGAGCTTAGCCATCGGCTGGCGACGCGCTGGGGCGTCACCGCCGAGTTCGTCCCCTATCCTGCCGCCGGAAAAGTGGTGGCTGACGCCGGCGGTGATCACTGGGACATTGCGTTTCTGGCCATCGACCCGGCCCGGGAAGCGACCCTGCGTTTTACGCCTCCCTACATCACCATCCAGGGGACCGCGCTGGTGAGAGCCGGTTCGCCCTGCCAGAGCGTGGCCGACATGGATCGCCCGGCAACCACCATTAACGTCGGGCAAAACGCCGCTTACGATCTGTGGTTAACCCGTCATCTGCAGCACGCCAGCCTGAATCGCCTTCCCTCCTCGCAGGAGGCCATCGACGCCTTCCTCGCCGGTGAAGGAGATATGGTCGCCGGTATCCGACAGCCGCTGGAGGCGACAGCCCGTCAGCACGCTGGGGTGCGGGTACTGGCGGATAATTTTACTGAGATCCAGCAGGCCATCTGCGTCGCCCGGGCGGATGTCGCTGGCTTCAACGCGGTGAATGACGCGCTCAGCGAGTGGCGGGCGGATGGCAGCCTGGAGGCACTGATTGCCCGACAGCTGGGCTAGGCGGAGTGACCTTCACTCCACTTGCATCCGGCGCATGGCGCAATGCCAGGCGCCGTTGCGTACCGAGGCACGGAGCACGCGGGCCACGCCATGCACCAGCAGGCGCGTCGTGCGCCGCTGCAGCGGCGTGAGCGACAGCCCCAGCATCTCCTGCGCCCATTCCGGCAGCAGATCGATCCCGGCGCGCATCATGATCTGACCCACCGGCTGGCTCAGCCTACCCGGCAGACGAGTAGAGAGCAGCACCTCGGCTACCTCCCGGGTACGTTCGTCACAGCGCAACTGCGGGCGCATCGCCTCGAGATAGTCCGCCACTTCCTGCGGCGTCTGAGGGATGTCCTGGGCCCCCAGCCGACGGGCGATTTCCGCCGACTCGCGGAAATAGTCCTCCTGGCGCTCGGCGCTGACCACTGTCCGCTTGTAGCGCAGGTGGGAGGCCATAAAGCGACTGCACTCGGCGACGTGCACCCAGGTCAACAGCGCCGGATCGCTGGCCTGATAAGGAGTGCCGTCCTTATCCACCCCGCCGATCCGCTGATGGATCCCCTGCACTTTGGCGATGAGCCGCTCGGCGTCGGGGGTAGTGGCAAAGGTGGTGGCGGAAATAAACTGGCTGGTGCGGCGCAGGCGGCCAAAGATGTCCTCACGGAAACGGGAGTGATCCCAGACGCCGGCCAGCGCCAGGGGATGCAGCATCTGCAGCAGCAGCGCGCTGATGCCGCCGCAGAGCATCGAGGTAAAATCGCCGTGTACCTGCCAGATGGCCGACTGCGGACCAAAAAGCCCCGGCTCCCCTTTAGGCTGTTCAAAATCGATCTCTTTTAGCGCCATGCCGGTCAGGCCGAGCACCTGCGCCTCGATCATCCCGCGAATGCCGATCATGATGATGTCCCTTACGTGCAATTAAAGGACAAAAGATACCACTATTGGGCAGCGCAGGGAGAGATATCGGGAAAGGGTGCCCGCTGCGCGCGGGCACGACAGCTTACGGATTCAGCTGGTAGTCGAGAGTGATATTGGCTTTCAGCACCTGCGATACCGGGCAACCGGCCTTCGCTTTCTGAATGATCTCATCGAACGCCGCCGGCGCAACGTCCGGCAGAACAATCTGACTTTGCAGCGCGATGTCGGTTATCGCAAAGCCGCCGTCGGTTTTATTGAGGGTGACCACCGCCGTCGTATCGATAGACGTTGCGGTATAGCCCTCTTCGCTGAGCATCAGCGACAGGGCCATTGAGAAACAGGCGGCATGCGCGGCGCCAATCAGCTCCTCAGGGTTAGTGCCTTTCACCCCTTCAAAACGGGTGTTAAAGCCGTAGGGCTGCTGGCTCAGCGCCCCGCTCTCTGTCGACACGGTGCCTTTGCCATGTTTCAGATCGCCTTCCCAGTGCGCCAGCCCTTTCTTATGAATCGCCATGTGACTCCTCCTGTGATGATGTCGAACAAAAAGTATAGTGCGTGATGCCGAACCTGCGCCTTTTCTGCGGCCCGGGCATCACTGTGCCCTTAAGGATCTCGTGGTCAGCCTCGCTAACGACCATCGTGTGGCTGATAAGGATCGGTTTTGTCGTCCTTGCTGTCGTCCCGTTTACGCGGCACTTCGCCATGCTCGGCAGGCGCCTCGCGCGCAGGATGCTTTCCGCCCTGCTCACCTTGCGGCTGAGATGTGTTACTCATATCGGCGTTCTCCGCTTACTTAGGCGACTGCTTGAGCAGACGATCGACACGCACCACCGGCGGCGTCATTTTGCGATCGAGGCTACCGTTGATGCTGACCAGATCGTCAGGCTCTACGTGCTGTTCGTTAAACGCGGCGGCCGGAATGATGGCAGTGATGGTGCCGCTTTTATCGCGAAACTGATAACGGTCATTGTCCTGGCGGGTGAGCACATTACCGCGCAGTGAAATAGTCGCGCCATCGTGCATGGTTTTCGCCTGCTCAACGGTCATGATCCGGCCATCCTCGACGCCGCGATAGCCGTCATCGAGTTTGTGCGGCGGCGGCGGTGCGGCATCCTGACTAAAACCGCCCTTATCGTCCGCCTGTGCAATACCCACGGCGAGTACACAGGCCATAGCGAGCGCTAATTTTTTCATCATCCCTCCGTCATTTTACCGATGATTAGAATAAAGCCTGGCTGAGGCGATTCATTTTTACAAAGTCAATTGTTCTGATATCGACTAATATAAGAATGTCCTTATCGTTACGCTGTTGCCGAAACGAAACGCGGGGAAAATAATAATGATTAAGAATCAACAGGATTGTCCCATCGTTGACGAGAATGAACGAGCACTACGCTTCGAATATCGATTCCGGCGCTATGGGATAATTGTTCTGAGTCTCATCATTCTTACCGCGCTAAGCGGTCTGTGGTCCTCCGGTTATTTCAGTGAAGCGCACCGGGAAAGTGCCGCAGGTGAATTAAGCGTCGATTATCAGCGGTATGCCAGACTGATGAGTGAAACCGAAGTGAATATTCAGATTAAACCCGATGGAGGTAGTGAAAAAATTATCAGCTTCACCGCCCCGTTTTTATCGCAATACCAGGTCGGTGATATCCGCCCGCAGCCGGATAAAATGTACAGTGCCGAGGGGAAATTATACCTCGTGTATCAGCAAGCGGACAACCGCTCGCCGATGTCCGTGTGGTTATCCATTACCCCAAAAACAGCCGGCAATATTTCCCTGCAGGCGGCAGTGAACGATCGCGCGCCTGTCACCTGGAACCAGTTTGTCTATCCCTAGGAGTGGCTATGGAAATGGTCCTCAGAGCCGCAGCAATCTATTTTATCCTGTTGATTATTTTTAAGATTGCTGGCAGACGAACGCTGATGCAGTTAACCAACTTTGATCTAATATTGCTGTTGATAATTAGCGAAGCCACCCAACAGGCGATGCTCAGCACAGACTATTCCGTCACCGGTTCGATGCTCACCATCGTCACTCTGGTGGGTGTTGATATTTTATTCGGCTATATTAAGAAACGCTTCTCGCAGGCGGAAAATTTCATTGATGGCAGCCCGGTTATTGTGGTGGAAAATGGTGCTGTCATCGACGAAAAGATAAAGCTCGTCAATATCTCTGTCGATGATATCCTGCTGGCAGCCAGGCAGCACCATGGGATCTATGAGCTCAAAGCGATCAAATTCGCTATCCTCGAGCGAAACGGCCAGATATCCATTATTCCTGAAAAGGAATAGTCTCAATTTTATTTATCGCGCTCCGGTTGTTTATCACCTGATTCGGGGGCGCGGGTGGCGTCATCCTCTTCTTTTTCAACGCTAAGCATGTTTAATGTCACCATTTTTCCTCCTCGCGGGTTGACAGGGTTCTAACAGATTATAGAACGTCCTCGCCGATGCAGGCACGATCCAGCCAGCATCATCCGGATATGTCGTCTGATTCACACTGCGTATATTCCAGGATATTTCCCACCTCGTCATTGTCATTTGTGAGGAATAATTAACCGATCTGTGCAGTTAATATTGCGATAGCCAAAAAAAATGAGGTCTCTATGTCTGTGATGGTAATTACCGGGGGAACCGCGGGGGCGGGCAAAGCCACCGCACTGCGTTTCGCTCGCGAAGGATACCACGTGGCGCTGATCGCCCGAGATGAGACGGGTCTGCAGGAAGCCCAGCAGGCCTGCGAACGATTTGGCATTAAAACGCTGGCCATTAGCGCCGACGTCGCCGATGCCGGGGCGCTGCAGCGCGCCGCCGCCGAGGTGGAAGCCACACTTGGCGCGATAGACGTTTGGATCAACAACGCCATGACCACCGTGCTGGCCCCCTTTCGTCAGATGAGCGAGGAGGAATTTCGCCGGGTGACGGAGGTGACCTATCTCGGCTATGTCAACGGCACCCGTGCGGCGCTGGAGGTGATGGCGCCCCGGGATCGGGGAGTGATTATTCAGGCCGGCTCGGCGCTGGCCTGGCGGTCGATTCCCCTGCAATCGGCCTACTGTGGAGCCAAGGCGGCGATCCGCGGCTTTACCGATGCCGTGCGTACCGAACTGATGCACGAGAAAAGCCACATCCAGTTGACCATGGTCCAGCTGCCGGGGATGAACACCGCCCAGTTTGGCTGGGCGCGGAATAAAATGGATCAGGCCATGCAGCCGGTGCCGCCGGTCTATCAGCCAGAAGTCGCCGCCGAGGCTATCTATAGCGTCATCCAGCGTCCGGTCAACGAACTGTGGGTCGGGAAAAGCACCATCCAGTCGATCCTCGGCCAGGTCTTCTTTCCTCGCCTGCTCGATCGTCTGATGGTGAAAAAGGCGTGGGAGGGACAGTTTACCGGCCAGCCGAAGCCGGCAGAGCATCAGGACGACCTGTTCACGCCGGTACGCGGCAATCACCCCGGACACGGCCCCTTTAACGATGGCGCACGGCGTAAAGCGGTGACCATCAGCGCCGATCTCCCGGGAAAAGTGGCTGCCGGCGTCGGGGTAGCGGTGGCGACGATGGCCCTGCGGGCGTTGTTCCGTCGTTCCGGGAAACGGCGTTAATCCAGGCTCCGGCTGAACCAGCGGTACCCATACCCGGAAAGCGCCAGCCGCGCATCTTTCCCGCCGTGTAGCCCATCCTGATAGAGCTTATCTTCCAGAATTGGGCTCCAGTAGCCCTCGGCCAGCGGCGGGAGCAGGACCTCTACCGCCTGCTGGCTGCAGTTCGCCAGCATCAGCACTTCCCGCGATTCGCTGCGATAGCACAGGCCCAGTACCGCAGCAGGCTTCACCGCGAGGATGGCGAAAGGAATGGAGCCCGGCTCGGTATATTCCGCCCGCGCCAGCACCATATTGCGCACCCGGTTCAGCAGCGATCGGGGGTGGCGCAGCGCTGCTTCGACATTGATCCGCTGGTAACGCCACCGCCCGCTGGCTATCGGTTTTACCGGCAGATCGTCCCGCGCCGCCCGGGAAAAGCCGCCGTTGGGCGCCGCCGACCACTGCATCGGCGTTCTGACCGCGTAGCGCTCCGGTAAGCTCAGATCGTCTCCCATGCCAATCTCGTCGCCATAGCGCATCACCGGCACGCCGGGCAGCGCCAGCAGGATCGCATGGGCCAGCGCCATGCGCCGGGTATCGCCATCCAGCATCGGCGCCAGTCGCCGGCGTACGCCACGCTGGTAAACGGACATGGCTTTATCAGGGGCAAAGGTGCGGATAACCTGGCGTTTATTGCGTTCGCCGATCCCCTCGAGATCCAGTTCATCATGGTTACGCAGCCAGTTGACGAAGCAGCACCCGTCCGGCGGGGTCACCATCGCCTGCAGGGCTTTTACCACCGGGGCGGCGCGCTGCTGCGCCAGACTGAGGTAGAGATATTTGTTAAGCCAGAAATTGAGCACCATCTGCAGCCGATCGCCGTGACCGAAGTAATGGCGGTAATCTTCTACCGCAACGTCCACTTCACCCAGCAGTATCGCCTCGGGATTGAGGCGCTGAACGACCTGCCGGAGATGGTTCAGCAGCGGGTAGCCGCGCGCCTCGTCGCCCTTCCCGGCCTGTTTCACCAGATGTGACGCGGCATCGAGGCGAAAACCTGACACCCCCGCCTGCAGCCAGAAGGTGATGATGTTTTCGATTTCAGCGATCACCGGCGGATGAGCAAGATTCAGATCCGGCTCATGACGATAAAACATGTGGCGATAGTATTGCCCGGCCTGTTCATCCCAGCGCCAGACGCTCTCCTCGACGCCGGGAAACATGGGGGGATCGTCCTTCTGCGGCGGCCTGTCGGCCCAAAGATAGTATGGCCGCCACGGCGATCGGGGATCGCGTCGCGCCGCCTGAAACCACGGGTGCTGGGCGGAAGTGTGCTGGATCACCAGCTCAACAATCACCCGCAGCCCCAGCTCCCGGGCGCGGGCAATCAGCTCAATCACGTCGGCGATGGTGCCAAAGCGCGGATCGGGCTGCAGATGGTCGCTGATATCATAGCCATCATCCTGCAGAGGGGTGAGATAGAAAGGCGTCAGCCAGAGCACCGTCGCCCCGAGGCTGCGAATGTAATGTAGCTTTTGGCGAATACCGGCGAGATCGCCGTAGCCGTCACCGTTAGCGTCATAAAACAGTGAACTATCAACCTGATAAATGACCGCTCTGTGAAACCACTGTTCCCGTTGCATCACTATCACCTTGCTTATTCACCCTGACGGGTGGCCCGTCACTCGCCAGCAGATTCAGCGCGGTTTACGTCCGCCCCTCGCCGTCGGCCGGGGTTTAGCGACAGGCGATACGGTAGCGTGTTCCGCTGAAGGCGCCCTATTCGCCACCGCGTCCACCAGAGCCTGCTGTCTGGCGGTTAATTTCAGAGGAACCTGTTCCTCGACAGCATGGAGCGCGATCGTGTGGCGTTTAACCATAGTTTTTCTCCGGCGGCTTATTTTCCGGCCTCAACGCCAGGCAGATCGGCACGATGCAGAAATTGCCCGACGATCGTCGGCTGATGATGAAGCAGCCAGTCAGCCATGCCTCGCTCCTCCGCCAGCATCGCCTCCAGGGCGTGGATGGCATGATGGTCGCCCACCCGTTTCGCCGCCGTCAATAAGGCGGTATAGCAGGCGACCTCGAATTGCGCAAAAACATAGGCCGTGATAATGACTTTAATAACCTCATCGCCGGGCAGCATCATCCCAATGGACTGGCCCAATGCGGCGACCCGGCTCATCGCATCCTGCAGCGCGGAGCGGGAAATATGATTACGGGCAATGATATCCTGCAGAGACGATAATTGCCGGCGGGTTTCATAGAGATGTTGTTCAAGACGCGTGCGCAGTGGCGGATAGTTCTCACTCCTTCTGATTGCGGCGATTAATATCACTTCGGCCTGTTTTTCCATCGCATGTGCATCGCGCAGCCAGTTATGGTAATTTTCAATATCCGTCATAAATACCTCTGATAACCAATCCTTTATTTGGATGTGGGATCCTCATTCTCTTCCGCCGCCTGATCCGCTCGCGCTGCGCTATATCCGGATAAATGCCCAACGATATTCGCATAGATGCTAATGAGAATGACCCACAGGACGCTGTTTTTCCACCAGATTAACGAGGGTATTGCTAGAATGACCCACATCACGGCGGCCACAAGATGGCAACGTTTAATCAATGCCGGTGTCAGTTTCATTTTTATTACCTGCTATCTTATAAATACTTAACCGTTAACCAGCATGTTGCCGATTCATTTACTCTTCGCGTATTGCCGATAAATAAATACGAGTATTCGACCAGATTTATTATTATCAGCCCATATAAACAGAAACCTGCGGACCGGCAGGCCCACAGGTTTTTTTTTCGGCGCCCTTTTTAAAGCGCCTCAGGCTTCAGTCATTAACTGTCACCGGCTTTACGACCACCGCCATGACTGTTCTTACCACCCTTTTTACCGGCTTCGGATGCACGTTCAGGATCATTTTTAAAGTTCCCGCCGCTGTGCTGTCCGCCTTTACGCCCGGCTTCGGATGCTTTTTCACGATCTTCTGCAAAGTTACCTGAACCGCCTCTATGCTCTGCCATAATTTCACCTTTTAGGTTTACTCGATCTCGGTTGGTAAATGGAAAATGACCCTGTTACAAATCATCGCCCTCAATATCTAACACTAGAGGAATGCTCGCAGGAGTCAAATTAACGCCAGGTGTTTATCCATATCAAATAGAAAATAAAAAGAAAATAACGAAGCGATAATAAAAATAAATACTGCGTAACTCACTTATTCGCCTTAGGTTATCACCATTTTCTATCGTGAAACTTTTCCCCTCGACGCTTTTGTAAAAAAATGAAAATGATAGATGTTATTTATTTTTTCTTCAGCCAGACATCACCGTCATAAAAATACTCACAATGAAGTAGTTCATCAACCATCCATAGGTGCAAAAAACTATTTTTTTCACAATGCACCCCCCTTCGCCTTTAAAAAAGCATACCGTCATTCAGCCCGCCCGGTAAAATAGCCCCGCACCGCAAATTAAGGATGGAATAATCCTAATTTAACACCACCAATAATAACGCAGCGACATACAACGAAATTCGCCAAGGATCAGCCGGTTAAAGTCAAATAAAGCCCCTATTTTGCCTGTTAAACAAGATAGATGATCCTCTCGCGCTGCCTGGCCTGGGGTGAAGCTGACCTATCCTTAGGTCTGGCCCGTTCTGTCTGAAGGAGATGACTATGCAAGATGAAAAACCGCCAATGAAAAAATTACCCACCTCCATGTTGCCAGAAGAGACGGCTCCCCGTCCGGAGTTCCCGGAGCAAGAACAAACCCCGCCGGGTCTGGATGCGGAGATGGAGCCGTCACCGGACCACGGAGAAACCAGCTACACCGGCACCGGGCGGCTGGCGGGTAAGAAAGCGTTAATTACCGGCGGCGACTCCGGCATTGGCCGCGCAGTGGCGATCGCCTTTGCCCGCGAAGGGGCTGATGTCGCCATAAGCTATCTGCCGGAGGAGCAAGAGGATGCCGATGAAGTCATCGCGCTGATCAAAGCCGAAGGTCGCACGGCAGTGGCCCTGCCGGGGGATATTCGCTCCGAGTCCTTCTGTCAGTCGCTGGTGGCCGACGCGGTGGAACAATTGGGAGGCCTGAGCATCCTGGTCAATAACGCCGGACGTCAGCAATACTGCGAGACGCTCGAGGAGCTCACCACCGAAGACTTTGACGCCACCTTTAAAACCAATGTCTACGCGCCGTTCTGGATCACTCGCGCGGCGCTGCCCCATCTTCAGGCCGGGAGCGCAATCATCAATACCACCTCGGTGCAGGCCTATAAACCCAGCCCGATCCTGCTCGATTATGCCCAGACCAAAGCCTGCCTGGCGATCTTCACCAAATCGCTGGCCAAGCAGGTGGCGAAACGAGGCATTCGCGTCAACGCCGTGGCGCCAGGCCCTTACTGGACGGTGCTGCAATCCAGCGGCGGCCAGCCGGACGAGAAAGTGAAACAGTTCGGCAAAGACACACCGATGGGCCGCCCGGGGCAGCCGGTCGAGATCGCCCCGCTGTACGTCACCCTGGCATCAGACGCCTGCTCCTATACCTCCGGTCAGGTGTGGTGTTCTGACGGCGGGGACGGCGTGGTCTAAATCCGTCGCCTCCGGGCCGATAAGCGGGCCGGCGTTATGCCGGTCCCTCCCCAACACGATCGCCGCGCAGCCCTGCGTGGCGATTTTTCCTCTCCCGCAGCGTGTTTAGCCAGCTGCATGCTATGATATCCGCCCGCCGCTGTGCGCTGACCCTGAGGACAACTGATGAGTAATGAGATCCCCCTGAAATTTTATGACATCGTGGACGAGTACGAGACCGAAGCGGCCTCCCCGGTTAAAGAGACGGAACGCGATGCGCTGGCGCGCTATTTTCAACTGCTGATTGAGCGGCTGATGAATAACGAAGAGATCGATGAAGAGGCGCAGCAGGAGATGGCCCGCGAAGCGGCCATTGATGAACGCCGAATTGACGATATCGCCAACTTCCTTAATCAATGGGGCAACGAGTAAGTCTCATCGTCAGCTCACCGGCAGGGCCACCGCCCGCCGGTGTTGCCGCTGAACGCAACGCCCATGTTCAGGCCCCGGCGGCAATCTCCCCCAGACGTCGCTGCAGCGCATCCAGAAACAGCGGTAGCCCATCGGGCTGATAGTCGCGGGAAAGATAGATGCCATAGACGCTCAGCGCCTTCGGCGTCCAGTCAGGGAGCACCACCTCCAGCGCCCCGCTGGCCAACGCGCTCCGCGCCTCCAGTTCGGGGAGCATCGCAATACCGCACCCGGCGACCGCCGCCTCCAGCAGCAGAGAAGAGATCCCCGCGCTCAGATTGCCGCTCACCGCCACCGACGCCTCCTGCCCCTGCGCATCGCTGAACTGCCAGCGCTGGCCGGCAAAGTGGCTGTATAACAGACAGTTATGCTGTTGCAGATCGTCAAGCGTCGCCAGCGGGCCATGCTGCTGGAGCCAGCGCGGTGCGGCACAGAGGAGCGAACGACACAGCCCGAGGCGGCGAGCGATCGCCCCGGGCTCGGGGTTGTCGGTAATGCGAATGGCCACATCGATGCGCTCGCCGATCAGGCTGACCGGATGGTTATTGATATCCAGCTCCAGGCGCAACTGCGGATAGCGAGCGAGGAAGTCCGGCAGCAGCGGAGAGATCAGCTGCATTGCCGTGAAGTGCGCGCAGGCGACGCGCAGCGTGCCGCTGGGGTCGGCCCGCTGGCGCTCGCCGGCGATTTCATCGGCGATCCGCGTCAACCCGCGGGTCTTAAGCAACACTTTTTCCCCCGCCGGCGTCAGGGTCAGCCGGCGGGTGGAACGATGGATCAGCCGGGCGCCAGCCCAGTTCTCCATCTGCTCCAGATAGCGACTGACCATCGGACGCGACATCCCCAGCGCCCGCGCCGCGGCGCTGAGACTTCCCAGCTCGCAGATGCGCAGGTATACCTGAGCAGCAATCACCCTGTCCATCATGCCCCCTTCATCTGCACGATTTATGAAACTCAGCATCTCTTATTTCAGGAATTCTATCAAATAGCGAAATCCGTACAATGGAACGCATTCACCTGTTACTGAGAACACATCATGAAATTATCTGCTCTTGCTGTTGCCACCGCCCTGTTCAGCGGTTCGATCTTCGCGGCGCCTCTGACGCTGCAAACCTACAATCCGCAGGAAAAGGGCATCTTTGCCGTTAACTCCACTCTCGTTTCCGGCCCGCACGAAGCAGTGCTGTTTGACGCGCAGTTCAGCGTCAAAGACGGCGAAAAGCTGGTAGACATGATCAAGAAAAACGGCAAGCCGCTCACGCGGATTGTGATCACCTCTGGCGATCCGGATTTCTATTTTGGTCTTGAACCGCTGATGAAAGCCTTCCCGCAGGCGGAAGTGGTCGCCACGCCGGAGGTCGTCAAACATATTGAAGCCACCAAAGCGGCCAAACTGGCGTACTGGGGCCCGCAAATGAAAGATGGCGCGCCGACACAGGTGTACGTTCCGCAGGCGCTGAAGGCCAACAGCTTTACCATCGACGGTGAGAAAGTAACGATCATGCAGCCGCATGACTACGCGGCGTTCGTCTGGATCCGGGCGAACAAAACGATCCTCGGCGGCACAGGCGTGGCGTGGGGCATGCATCTCTGGACCGCCGACACCCAGACATCGGCCAGTCGCCAGCAATGGCGCCACACGCTGGACCAGATGATCGCCCTGCACCCGCAGCGGGTGATCCCTGGTCATTACCTCGGCACCCCGCCGGAGGGAGACAGCGCGGTGCGCTTCACAAAAACGTATCTCCAGCAGTTTGAGCAGGCGCTGAAGACGCATCAGGATTCGGCCGGGGTGATCAAGGCCATGGAGACGCAGTGGCCGGGCCTGGCGGAGACCAGCTCGCTGGAGTTAAGCGCCAAAGTTAATACCGGCGAGATGAAGTGGTGATCCCGGCTGTGCGTGAGGGAGACTGTTCTTAATCTGGCGCGCGAAGGTTGCTATTGCCCTGAAAATGGACCACCCTAGCTGAGGTCGCACAAAAAACGTGCGGCCGACTTTGGGTTACATTTCATCCGGTCACCACCGGGTTTGCCCTTGAAACCAGAACAGGATAAAGGAGTCAGAATGAAATCGAACCATCAGGCACGTCATCTTCTCGGTCTGAACTATAAGCTTTCCCAGCAGAAAAAAGTGGTGCTGGAAGGCGATGAAGAAACCACCCTCAACCACATCCATGCTACCGGCCGCAAACGCCGCGGTGGTTAATTTTCAGTCTGAGTGATGATAAACAACACCGTCCTGTTGCCAGGATGGTGTTTTTTTATGGCAATTGATTGCTTGTTTACCCGCTTGACGACCATCTGCTCTATACTCTGCCCGCTGCTTTCCACCCGCCCTCGCTTATCGCCGCGCCGGGACTGTGGTCATGATCAAGGAGTTAGTGCGATGCAATTTACTCATAAGAAAAACCGTTCCCTGTACATCCCTTACGCGGGTCCCGTTCTGCTTGAATTCCCCCTCCTCAACAAGGGCAGCGCCTTCAGTCTGGAAGAGCGCAGCAATTTCAACCTTCTTGGCCTGCTGCCGGAAGTGGTTGAAACCATCGAAGAGCAAGCGGAACGCGCCTGGATCCAGTATCAGGGATTCAAAACTGAAATCGACAAACACATCTACCTGCGTAACATCCAGGACACCAACGAAACCCTGTTTTATCGCCTGATCGGCAACCATCTCGAAGAGATGATGCCGGTTATCTATACCCCGACGGTGGGCGCCGCCTGCGAACGTTTCTCCGAGATTTACCGTCGCGCCCGCGGCGTCTTCATCTCTTACCAGAATCGCCATAACCTTGACGACATCCTGCAGAACGTCCCGAACCATAACGTGAAAGTGATTGTGGTCACCGATGGCGAGCGTATTCTCGGCCTCGGCGACCAGGGGATCGGCGGGATGGGGATCCCGATCGGCAAGCTGTCGCTGTACACCACCTGCGGCGGCATCAGCCCGGCTTATACCCTGCCCATCGTGCTGGACGTTGGAACAAACAACCAGCAGCTGCTCGACGATCCGCTGTATATGGGCTGGCGCCATCCGCGCATTACCGACGACGAGTATTATCAGTTCGTTGACGACGTGATCCAGGCAATTAAGGCCCGCTGGCCGGACGTCCTGCTGCAGTTTGAAGACTTTGCGCAGAAGAACGCCATGCCGCTGCTCAACCGCTATCGCAATGAAATCTGCTCGTTTAATGACGATATTCAGGGCACCGCGGCGGTCACCGTCGGGACGCTGATCGCCGCCAGCCGCGGCGCCGGTAGCCAGCTCAGCGAGCAGAAAATCGTCTTCCTCGGTGCGGGTTCCGCCGGCTGCGGTATCGCCGAGCAGATTATCGCCCAGATCGTCCGCGAAGGCGTTAGCGAAGAAGAGGCCCGCCAGCGCGTGTTCATGGTTGACCGCTTCGGCTTGTTAACCGACGGCATGCCTAACCTGCTGCCGTTCCAGAACAAGCTGGTGCAGAAGCGTGAGCATCTGCAGGGCTGGGATACCACTAACGATGTGCTGTCCCTGCTGGACGTGGTGCGTAACGTGAAGCCGAACATTCTGATCGGCGTCTCGGGTCAGCCGGGGCTGTTCACGGAAGAGATTATCCGCGAGATGCACAAGCACTGCCCGCGGCCAATCGTGATGCCGCTCTCAAACCCGACCTCACGGGTGGAAGCGACGCCGCAGAATATCCTGAGCTGGACCGATGGCGAGGCGCTGGTCGCCACTGGCAGCCCGTTTGCCCCGGTCACCCTGAAAGGCAAGCAGTACGCTATCGCGCAATGCAATAACTCCTATATCTTCCCGGGGATTGGTCTGGGGGTGATTGCTTCCGGCGCGTCGCGGGTCACCGACGAGATGCTGATGGCCGCCAGTGAAACCCTGGCGAAACACTCGCCGCTGGTGAACAACGGCGAAGGTCCGGTGCTGCCGGAGCTGAAGGATATCCAGACCGTCTCACGGGCAATTGCCTTCGCGGTCGGCAAGGTGGCGCAGGAGCAAGGCGTGGCGGTGAAAACTTCCGCTGAAGCGCTGCTGCAGGCCATTAGCGATAATTTCTGGCTGCCGGAATATCGCAATTATCGCCGCACCTCGATTTAATCACGCTCACCGGGTCGACATATCGGCCCGGTTTTTAATAACGTCAGAATAATATCTCCCGCCACAGAAACATCTTTTTCGCCCATATTCATTCATCGTAAAAATATAAAACGGATAGCATTTGCCGCACGCCCTCCGCTGTGCAAAATAGTTGTTTCTCACCCCCTCACAACGGAATGTGAAATGCTAAAATTAACCCCTGGCGCGAATAAAGCGAATGCGATTCTGATCCATATTGTCTTGTTTCTTATCGGCGGTATCGCCATCATCACCGGAATGTGCCTCTTCAGCGGTGATATGTGGATGCTCACCCCGCGGGCTGAACAGTATCAGCCCGCCACCGGCGATCTGGTGGATGTCGTCATCTATGAACCGAGTAAATTTTTCTTCGCCCTGCTCTACGTGTTTATTATTACCCTGGTCTGGCTGCTGGCGGTACGTAAAATCCCCTGGCGGCCGATACAGCATCCTATATTACCGCTGATGGTACTGATTGCCGCCGGGATAGTTATTTTCCTCCATCCGGAGGTTACCCCCGGACGAGATGCCAGTATTCAGTACGGTAAACACAACGTTTATTACACTGCCATTTTCTGGAGCAAAACGAATTCAGATCGACATGTCACTCAACCCTCTAAATATGAAATTTTTGTTGAAGCGAAAGATTCCCGCTGGCTTATCGACAGAAACAATCTTGGCCGCGCCTGGCGCTGTGAAGTCAAGCGGCATACCCAGTTTTACACCCTGTCATTCAATGAGGGCTGGTTTCCGGACGGCGATCCGCAGGTCATGGCCCGCCAGTGTACTCAGGTAAGCGATCTGAATGCGCTCAGTGAAACGGCAATCATGATTGCCCGCCCGATCGCCACCGTCCCTGTGGAGGCACCGTAAATGAGCCAGCAAAAAAATGGTTCTGCAACCATGTTCTGGCAAACACATAAGCCCTCTGCGCCAATCCGGCGTCGTAGACAAAGGCGGCGCAGGTGAAAGCTGGCGGGGGCCCCCTGCCAGTTTTGTCACTGGCGTCGCTAGCCTTTCCCCACTACACTGCCACCACCCATCCACTGACTGAATAAAAAAGGAGGCCCCCCATGCTGTATTGTGAAATGTTTATTGTTTCACATGCATTAGGCAATTGCGCCAGCTCAAGCGTTATCGGTATCGTGCTGCGATAACTATGGCTTGAGCGAAGACACTTCACGCAATCCCTTCTCTCCGGCTTACCGGGTTATCGTCAGCGAGTTTTGACGAGGCATTTGCATGCCTGTAACTCTTGAGTAAGTTGACTATGAGTACATTACTAACTGCCCATGCGCTCCACGTGGAGACTGCCTTTGGGCCGCTGTTTAACCCCCTCTCCTTCACCCTGAAGAAAGGCGACCGTATCGGTCTCATCGGCCATAACGGTTGCGGCAAAAGCACCCTGTTGCAGGTGCTGGACGGCACCCTCGCGCCCACCTCGGGCAGCGTCTCACTCGCCGGTCAGTGTCTGATGGCCCGCGTTGAACAGCATCTGCCGGAGGCGCTGCGTTCGCAGTCGCTGTTGCAGGCAGTACTGGCCCCGTTACCCGCTGATGTACGGGAAGCGCAGCGCTGGCTGGCCGAACGCCTGCTGGCGCAGATGGGCTTTACCCCGGCGGTGATGGAGCAGCAAACCACTACCCTGAGCGGCGGCCAGCACACGCGCCTGCTGCTGGCCCGGGCGCTGATCCGCCAACCTGACCTGCTGCTGTTGGATGAGCCCGGCAACCACCTCGATCTGCCGACCCTGCTGTGGCTGGAAAGCTTCCTGCAAACCTGGCAGGGGAGCTTCGTGCTGGTGTCACACGACAACACCTTACTGGATGCTGTAACTAATGCCAGCTGGATCCTCCGCGACCAGACGCTGCACAGCTTCGCCTTACCCTGCAGCGCTGCCCGTCAGGCACTGCAGGAACAGGATGAAAGCGCCGCGCTGCGCCATAAGGCCGAGCAAAAGGAGATCGACCGGGTCAGCGCCAGCGCCCGGCGGTTGGCCACCTGGGGTCGCGTCTATGACAACGAAGACCTCGCCCGTAAAGCCAAACAGATGGAGAAGCAGGTCGCCCGCCTGAAAGACGAGCAAACCGAGCTCAGCGTCGGCCCACCGTGGCGTCTGTCATTGCAGGGGGACGCCCTGCCGGCTGACCGCCTGCTGGAGATGGACACCCTGCCCGTCGCGCCCGCGCCGAGCCTGCCATCCCTCTTCACCACCGGCGTGGCGCGCCTGCGCAGTGGCGATCGCGTGGCCATCATGGGGCGCAACGGCGGCGGTAAATCGTCCCTGCTGCGCCTGCTGTGGCAGCAGATGAACGACGCATCGCCACTCCCGGGGCTGCGCCTGCATCCCCGGCTGCACTCCGGCTACTATGACCAGACGCTGGAGCAGTTACCGGACGATGCCAGCCTGCTCGACGCGCTGACGCCGTTCGCCCCGTCGGCCGACACCCGTAAGCGGGCGCTGATCGCCGCCGGGTTTGGCTGGGCGAGACATAGCCAGAAGGTCAGCACCCTCAGCGGCGGCGAGCGGTCGCGGCTACTGTTTGTTGGCCTCTCGCTGGCGCGCTACAGTCTGCTGCTGCTGGATGAACCCACCAACCATCTTGATATGGAGGGTAAAGCGGCGCTGGCGCAGACGCTGCGCGATTACCCCGGCGGCGTGCTGCTGGTCAGTCATGACCGCCAGCTGATTAGCGAAAGCTGTAACCGCTTCTGGCTGATCGACAACGCCGGGTTAACGGAATGGCACAACCTGGAGGAGGTCTATGCCCGTCTGCAGGCCGTGGCGCCCGCCCCGGACAGTCGACTCGCTTTGCAGAGTACGCCCGCCGGGGCTGACGATGATGAGGAGGCGCTGCTGGCGCGGCTGATTGACCTGGAGCAATGGCTGGCTGACGATATGGCCCGCAAGCCAAAACATCAAAAGCCATCACTTCAGGCGCAGTGGCGTGAGGAGATTAACCGCCTGCTTAACCAGCTGGCGTAATCTTCATGTTCCCCCACCGGCTAAGGCGCAACGTGCTTAGCCGGTGTTTCCGGACCGGGTAAATTGCTGCTCGGTCATTACCTTTCCCCACTGCTCCCCCTGCCATTCGCGGGTTAACGTGAAGCCAAAGGATTCATACAGTTTGCGGGCCGCGTCCAGCCCTTTAAAGGTCCACAGCTGCACCGCGCTAAACTGGCGACTATCGCAGAAAGTCATCGCCTCGCTGAGCAGACGCCTGCCGATGCCGGTTCCCCGGCAGCTGTCGTCGAGAATAAACCAGCGCAGATGCGCCTGCTGCTGGCCGAGGTCCTCGCCATCGATAGCCAGCGAGCCGACGATTTTCCCTTCGCGGATCGCCAGCCAGATCTGGTTGGCCGGGGAGGAAAGCCGGGTGGCAAATTCCGCTACGCCGCTGGCGACCTTGCCTTCAAAAAAAGCGCCAAAATCATGATGACGGGTGTAATACTCCCCGTGCATCTGGGCTATCCGACCGATCATCCCCGGCTGATAGCCGGTCATCAGCGAAATTTGCGGAGCCGTATCCGCGAGCGCGCTATCCCGACACTGCGCCAGCGCCCGGGCATAGGCCGCCAGTCCAGTGGCAACAGTGTGCTGCTGCGTCTCATCCAGATGGTCTAACGCCTCCACCACCTGACGGGTACCCCAGGCGTTAATTTTCGCCACCGTATCGTGCCCCTTTGCCGTCAGGGCGAGTGATTTCGCGCGCGCATCCTCCGCGCAAGGACGCTCCTCCAGCTCACCGGCCGCCAGCAGACGAGAGACCATCCGGCTGACGCTTGATTTTTCCAGTCCCAGCAACGTGACCAGCTGCGCGGCCGTCATCTCCCCCCTCATCGATACCTCAAGCAGGGTGTGCACCGCCGAAGGTGAATAATGGGTGGCGGCCAGCGTGGTGCTCATAAAGCCCAGCTCGCGCACCATTAACCGCGAGGCGGTACGAATCTGTTGGATTAAGGGGGTGTCAGGCATGGCAGCGGGTCCAGAAAATGAAATGGTTGTACAATACAACCATCAACTTCATCCTGCGTCAAGATGCAATATGGTGAGATAAACGTTGCCGTATAACGTGTGATTTCGCCGCCACAGGGGTCATCGCGGGCGCCGGACAGCGCCCGCGATGAATATTATTGCGGGTTCTGCGCTTTCCAGGCCTCCCAGGCCGATTTAATCTCCTGCTTCGCAGCGGCGGCATCATTAAAACCGGCCAGCTCAACCTTTTTACGCCCCTCCGGCAGTTCTTTATAGACCCGGAAGAAGGCCTCCAGCCGCTGCTGCTCGATTTTCGGCAGATCGGTGATGGTCTTGATGTCGTCATAGGTTGGGTCAATTTTACTGGCCGGCACGGCGATGATTTTGTCGTCTTTCTCACCGCCGTCTATCATCTTTAGGACACCGATCGGCCGCAGCTTAATCAGTGTGCCGGGCGCCATCGGCGCGCGAGTGTAAAACACCACGTCCAGCGGGTCGCCATCTCCGGCCAGCGACTGGGTCAGCGAGCCGTAGTTCGCCGGGTAAGCCACCGGCATCGACTGAAAGCGGTCAGCGATGATAAACCCCGTTTTGGCGTCGGTTTCATACTTAATAATGCCCCCTGCCGGGATCTCGGTGACGGCGTAAAATTCTTCCGGGTTGTTTTCCGGCTGGGGGAATTCCAGTACGTTCTGCGCCTGTGCGGCGGCGGACAGAAACAGACCGGCAGTGAGGATGGTTTTTACCAGATGCATTGTTGTATCACTCTGTTGTTATAAGAAATTGATGCGCAAAACGATAGAGTTGGGTGATGAAGAAAACATGACCATTCAGTGACGCTATTATTACCTACCAAAATTAGAGGTATTGCCTGAATTTTGTGCTACCGCTGTAGCAAAAAACCACATCCTGTACTAAAGCGCCTTGTATTTTTCTCCATCGCGTCTAATCCTTATTGGGTACTATTGCATTAATAAAATTAAACAATCCCCTCACAAGGAGACAGGCATGAAGGCTGCTGTTGTTACCCACGACCATCAGGTTAACGTCACGGAAAAAACGCTGCGCCCGCTGGAATACGGTGAAGCGTTGTTGAAAATGGAATGCTGCGGCGTGTGTCATACGGACCTGCACGTGAAAAACGGCGATTTTGGCGATAAAACCGGCGTCATTCTCGGCCATGAAGGGATCGGGGTGGTGCAAAAAGTCGGACCGGGCGTAACCTCCCTGAAGCCAGGCGATCGCGCCAGCGTAGCGTGGTTCTTCGAAGGCTGCGGCCACTGCGATTACTGTAACAGCGGCAATGAGACGCTGTGCCGCTCGGTGAAAAACGCCGGCTATACCGTCGACGGCGGCATGGCGGAAGAGTGCATCGTCACCGCCAACTACGCGGTAAAAGTCCCGGACGGCCTCGACTCCGCCGCCGCCAGCAGTATCACCTGCGCGGGCGTCACTACCTACAAAGCGGTCAAGGTCTCTCACATCAAACCGGGTCAGTGGATCGCTATCTACGGTCTCGGCGGACTGGGTAACCTGGCACTGCAGTATGCGAAGAATGTCTTTAACGCCAAAGTGATCGCTATCGACGTCAACGACGGGCAGCTGGAGCTGGCGGCCTCGATGGGCGCCGATCTGACCATCAACTCCCGTAATGAAGATGCGGCGAAAGTGATTCAGGAAAAAACCGGCGGCGCGCATGCTGCCGTAGTGACCGCGGTGGCCAAAGCGGCCTTTAACTCGGCGGTAGATGCCGTTCGTGCCGGTGGCCGCGTGGTCGCGGTGGGCCTGCCGCCGGAGGCGATGAGCCTCGATATTCCACGTCTGGTGCTCGACGGCATCGAGGTGGTCGGTTCGCTGGTCGGTACCCGTCAGGATCTGGTGGAAGCCTTCCAGTTTGCCGCCGAAGGCAAAGTGGTGCCGAAAGTCACCCTGCGCCCGCTGGAAGATATCAACGCCATCTTTAAAGAGATGGAGCAGGGTCAGATCCGCGGCCGTATGGTTATCGATCTGCGCAGCTAATCACCAACGCCTCTCCCGCCCGGGAGAGGCGCTTGCCCCACGCTTCCCACTCGCGAAGTAAATCCAATTTCCGCAAATGCTTAGCGCAATTCCTTGGTTCCTTTGTTTTTAGCCGCGCCCGATGATGGCAACACAATAGATAACAAAGGAATTCACCATGCATCGTCATTTTCGCCTGCCCGCGCTGGCCGCCCTGTTTCTCTCCGGCGCCTTTTCCGTCTGGGCCGCCGACACGCCGGTTAAAGGCGGCACCTTAATTTATCTGGAGCAGCAACCGCACACCAATCTCTATCCGCCCGCCGGCGGCTTTTATCCGAATGGCGGTATTCTCAATCAGATAACCGACAAGCTCACCTGGCAGAACCCGAAAACGCTGGAGATTGAGCCGTGGATTGCCGAGAGCTGGACCAGCAATGCCGATAAAACCGAGTACACTTTCCACCTGCGCAAAGGGGTCACCTTCTCGGACGGCACGCCGCTTGACGCCGCCGCCGTGGCTAAAAACTTCGACACCTATGGTCTGGGAGATAAAGCCCATCGCCTGCCCGTCTCGGAGGTCATCAATAACTACCAGCGCAGCGAAGTGATCGACCCGCTGACGGTGAAATTTTACTTCAACAAACCGTCGCCGGGCTTCCTGCAGGGAACCGCCACCATCGGCTCCGGTCTGGTATCACTCAGCACCCTGCAGCGCAATTTTGAAGAGCTGGGCGATGCCCGGCATATTATCGGCTCCGGGCCCTTTGTGGTGCAGGATGAAAAGCCAGGCCGCGAGCTGACGCTGGTGGCGCGCAAGGACTATCAGTGGGGGCCGAAAAACAGTGCCCAGCAGGGGCCCGCTAACCTCGATGGCATCACCTATATTGTGACCCCGGAAGACAGTGTGCGCATCGGCGCGCTGCTGGCGGGTCAGGCGGGCTTTATTCGCCAGGTGCAGGCCTACGATGAAAAGCAGGCGACCGATCAGGGATTTAAGGTCTACGCCGCCCCTACCCGCGGGGTCAACGACAGCCTGAGCTTCCGCCCGGATAACTCGCTGGTCGCCGATCTGCGGGTGCGCCAGGCCCTGCTTCATGCCACCAACGCCAAACAGGTGGTGGAGACGCTGTTCTCCGCTAACTACCCGCAAGCGACCTCCGTACTGGCCAGCTCCGCCGCCGGCTATGTCAATCTGAGCGATAAACTGACCTTCGACCAGGCCAAAGCCCGACAGTTGCTGGACGACGCCGGCTGGAAGCCCGACGCCGACGGTATTCGCAGTAAAGACGGCCAGCGGCTGGCGCTGACGGTATATGAATCGCTGCCGCAGCCGCAGAATAAGGAAGTGCTGCAGCTGATCGCCCAGCAGTGGCGCCAGGTGGGTGTGGCGTTGACCGTCAAAGCCGGGGATGCCGGTAGCCGTACGCTGGACAATCTTGACCCGCAGAAAACCCCGCTCACCGTCTCAGAAGTGGGCCGCGCCGACCCGGATGTGGTGAAAAGTATGTTCTTCCCCAACAACCGCGATGCGCTGCTGCAGAAAGGCGGCTCCAGCGATAAAGTGCAGCATTTCCGCGATGATAAGCTCAATGACCTGCTGACCGGCATCTCCGCGGCGGTAGAGCCGCAGCAGCGCTTGCAGTTAACCGGTGACGCCCAGCGCTATCTGATCGATAACGCCTATGTGATCCCCATTTTCGAAGAGCCGCAGGTATTCGCCGGCGCGCCGTGGGTCAAAGGCGTCAGCTTCGAGGCCGTCGGTCGTCCGTCGTTCTACGGCGCGTGGCTGGACAAGCACTAAGAGGCCGGGTATGAGCGCTTATCTTCTGCGACGGTTCGGCCAGGGGCTGCTGGTCCTGTGGGCGGCATTTACCCTCACCTTTTTCCTGCTGCAGGTGCTGCCGGGAGATGCGGTGCTGATCAAGTTTCAGAATCCGGATCTTGGCCTGAGCCCGGCGCAAATCGCCGACATGCGACTGGCCTACGGCGCCGATAGCCCGCTGTGGCGCCAGTACCTGCACACACTGCTGGCGATGCTGCACGGCGACTTCGGCTATTCTCTGCAGGCGGGGCTAGCGGTCAGTAGTCTGATTGCCAGCAACCTGCCGGATACCTTAAGCCTCGCGCTGCCGGCCTTTCTGCTGGCCGTGGCGCTGGCGTTCGCCCTCGCCTTCGCCTCGCGTCTGCCGGGGCTGCGCTGGCTGAGTAACCTCCTGCAGTCGCTGCCGGTGCTGTTTATCTCTCTGCCGACTTTTTGGCTGGGTATCGCCCTGATCCAGCTCTTCTCGTTTCAGCTGCGCTGGATCCCGGTGATCAACCCCGGCCCACTGGAAGGGCTGATTTTACCGGTTATCGCCGTCGCGCTGCCCATTTCGGCCCCGCTGGCGCAGATCCTGATGCGCAGCATGGATCAGGTGGCGGTTCAGCCCTTCGTCGCGGTCGCCCGCGCCAAGGGAATGAGCGAGACCGGCGTCCTCTGGCACCATGTGATGGGTAATGCCCTGCTGCCGGCGCTGAATATTGCCGGGCTGCTGCTGGGTGAGCTGATTGCCGGGGCGCTGATCACTGAGACCGTCTTCGGCCGCAGCGGCCTCGGCCAACTGACCCAGCAGGCGGTCAATAACCAGGATATCGCCGTGCTGCAGGCAGTGGTGATGATCTCCGCCCTCGGTTTCGTCCTGATAAACCTGCTGGTCGACCTGGTCATGCCGCGACTGGATCCCCGACTCCATTTACAGACCGGAGGTGCGAAATGAGCCTGGTCGATTATGCCATCGCGGTTCGCCGCCGCCCGGAATGGCGCAGGGTGCGTCTGCAGCCTGGCCTGTGGCTGGCGTGGGCGGTGATGATCACTGCGCTGTTAATGGCCCTCGCCCCGCAGTGGTTTACCTCCGCTAACCCGCTGGAAGGGATCCCCGGCGCTCAGCGCCTGGCGCCGCAAGCGCACTACTGGCTGGGTACCGACCAGCTGGGGCGCGACCTGTGGACGCGGGTGGTTTACGGCGCGGTACATTCCCTGTCGGCGGCGCTGATCGCCGTCGCCATCGGCCTGGTGGTAGGTACCGCCCTTGGTACGCTCGCCGGGGCGCTGACCGGACGTGTTGAATCCACGATCATGCGCCTGGTCGATGTCCTGCTGGCCATCCCCTCCCTGCTGCTGCAGCTCACGGTAATTATTCTGCTCGGTTTCGGCACGGTGAATGCGGCGGTGGCGGTTGGCGTGGCGGCTATCGCCAGCTTCGCACGCCTGGCGCGGGCGGAGGTCGTGCGCGTGCGCCACAGCGATTACGTCGAGGCGGCCCGGGGCAGCGGCGGCACCTTTTTCGCCGTCTTCTGGCGCCATATTCTGCCCAACTCGCTCACTGCGGTGCTTGCTTTCGCGACGCTGCAGTTCGGACAGGCGATGTTGGCCCTGGCCACCCTCAGCTTCCTCGGCTACGGCACCCCGCCGCCGGTCCCGGAGTGGGGATTATTGATCGCCGAAGGTCGCAACTACCTGTCGACCGCCTGGTGGCTGACCACCTTCCCCGGCCTCGCCGTGGTCGCCGTGGTCCTTGCCGCCAATCGTCTTAGCCGCCAGTGGAGTGGAGTACGCCCATGAACGTTCTGTCCGTTGAAGATCTGCGCATCAGCTACCGCTCGCGGGGCGAATGGCGCGAGGTGGTGCACAACGTGAGTTTTTCCATCCAGCGTGGCGAAATGCTGGCCTTCGTCGGAGAATCCGGCTCGGGGAAAACCACCACCGCGCAGGCCATAATCGGCCTGCTGGCGGATAATGCCCGCCGGGATGCCGGGCGGATTATCCTCAATGGCGAAGTGATTAGCGACTGGTCGGCAAAACGCCTTAACCGCCTGCGCGGAGTGAGCATCAGCCTGGTCCCGCAGGATCCCGGTAATTCGCTCAATCCGGTAAAAACCATTGGCCAGCAGGTGGAAGAGATCCTGCGGCTGCATCAGTCCCTCTCCGCCGCTGAGCGCCGACAGCAGGTCCTTAACCTGCTCACTAAAGTCGGTCTCAGCCACCCGGAACAGCGTTTTGACCAGTATCCGCATCAGCTGTCTGGTGGGATGAAACAGCGGGTGCTGATCGCCATCGCCATTGCCCTGCAGCCGGATCTGATTATTGCCGACGAGCCCACCAGCGCTCTCGACGTCACGGTGCAGAAGCGCATTCTCGACCTGCTCGATATCCTGCGCCGCGAGTCGGGTACCGCCGTGCTGTTTGTCACCCACGATCTGGCGCTGGCCGCCGAACGCGCCGACCGGATCATGGTGTTTCGTCAGGGAGAGATTCAGGAACAGGGCGCCACCGAGACGATTGTCCAGCGTCCGCAACACCCTTACACCCGCCAGCTGCTCCACGACCTGCAGGATGCGCCGTTGGGGCTGACGGCGGCTCGTCACCGACCGCTGGCCACGCCGGCCATTCGCGTGGAGGGGATCAGCAAACGCTTCTCGCTGGGCAAACAGGCGCTGCAGGCGCTCGACAGCGTCAGTTTTGAGGTCAGACGCGGCACCACCCATGCGCTGGTGGGCGAATCCGGCTCCGGGAAAACTACCCTGGCGCGGATCCTGCTGGGCTTTGAGCGCGCCGATGCCGGACAGGTGACCATCGACGGTATCGACGCCGGGCATCTCAGCCGCGAGGCGCAGCGTCAGCTGCGGCGGAAAATCCAGTTTGTCTACCAGAACCCCTTCGCCTCGCTCGACCCGCGCCAGACGCTGTTTGCGATTATCGAAGAGCCATTAAAGAACTTTGAGCGCCTCAGCGCGTCGGCGCGTCGCCAGCGCGTGGAGACCGTCGCCGCGCGGGTGGCGCTGGCCCCGGAGCTGCTGTCGCGTACGCCGCGGGAGCTCTCCGGCGGCCAACGGCAGCGGGTGGCGATTGCCCGGGCGCTGATCCTCGAGCCGGCGATACTGGTCCTTGACGAAGCGACCTCGGCGCTCGACGTCACCGTTCAGGCGCAGATCCTCGCCCTGCTGCAGCAGTTACAGCAGCAGCTGGGTCTGAGCTACCTGTTCATTACCCACGATCTGGCGACGGTCAGGCGGATTGCCGACAGCGTCACGGTACTGCGCGCCGGCCAGGTGGTGGAGCATGGCGACGTTGACCGCCTGTTCGCCACTCCGCAGCAGGCCTACACTCGCGAACTGATCGCCGCCATTCCCCAGGTTTCACCCCGCTTAGCACAGGCCCACACGGAGAACGCATAATGCCTAAACGCCTCGGCTTTTTTACCCGTCTGCTCGATCAGGGCTCCGCGCAAACGCGCTACCGGCTGGCGGCCGAACAGATCCGCCACGCGGAGCGTTTGGGCTTCGACAGCGCATGGATTGCCCAGCACCATTTTCATGAACAGGAAGGCGGCCTGCCATCGCCGCTGGTGTTTCTCGCCCACGTGGCGGCACAGACCGACCGGATCCGTCTCGGCACGGCGATTATCACTCTGCCGATGGAAAATCCGCTGCGCGTCGCCGAAGACGCGGCGGTACTGGATTTACTCACCGACGGGCGTCTGGAGGTGGGGTTTGGCTCCGGCGGCACGCCAACGTCGTTTCTGCCCTTCGGCCTGACCAGCGAGCAGCGCGGGGCGGTGTTTGCCGACCATCTGCACCTGATCCATAGCGCCTGGCGCGGCGACACGCTGAGCCACCCGGGCAACCGTCTCTATCCGCCCGCACCGCAGTTGGCGGAGCGTATCTGGATCGCCACCTTCTCGGCGGAGGGCGCCATCCGCGCCGGTCAGGCGGGACACGGCCTGATGCTGTCGCGCACCCAGCCACGGCCCCCCGGCGAGCCACGTCTGCCGCTGGACGCCATTCAGAACCCGATCATCGACGCCTACCTGGCGGCGCTGCCGGACGGCGTTGCACCGCGGATCCTCGCCTCGCGCACCGCCTTCGTCGCCGACAGTCACGCCCACGCCCTGCAGATCGCCGAGCCCGGTCTGCGCAAGCAGGCGACACAGCACCAGGCGGCGGGTCATACGATAGAAGGTGACAGTGTCACCGACTATCTGCAACAGTTGGATGCCCACGTTGGCGATCCTGAGCATGTTATTGCCTCCCTGGCGCAGGACAGCGTGCTGGCCCGCGCCACCGATATTTCGTTTCAGGTGCACTCGGTGGAGCCTTCGCACCGGGATACGCTGCGTTCCATTGAGCTGATCGCTCAGCATATTGCCCCCCACATCAGATAAGGAGTCACCATGACGCTGAGTCAGGATATTCTGGCCGAACTGGCGGAGATTGCCCCCGGTTCCCCGCTCGACCAGGCGCGCGCCGTACGCGATGCCGCCACCCGTCACGCCCAGGGAAGTTATGAAGTGCTGTTCAGCCAGCAGGACGCTGACTTTCCTCTTGATGAACGCTTCGCGGTGGCCGCGAAGGTGGCGAAACTGCACCAGGCGGACGCGCTGGCGGCGCACTATGCCGGTTTCGGGCTCGCCGATCCAACCACCGATCGTCTGGTCCCGGCGCTGGCCTTTGCCCGCCTGCTCACCTTCACCCCCGTCGAAGCCACCCCCGGCGCGCTGCACACCTTAACCGGCGCGGGCTGGAGCCTGCGGGGCATCGTCACTCTGGCGCAACTGGTGGCCTTTGTCAGCTTCCAGAGCCGACTGCTGCTGGGCCTGCGGGCGCTCAACCATAAACCGATCGTCAGCGCCGATACGCCGCAGGTTGCCGGATACTGGCATACCACACCGCATACCCAGAGCGGCAAAGCGGCCCCGGTTCGCTTCACCCGCGATGAGCTGCACTGGGAACCCTGGCTGGCCGATAAACCGCTGGCGGAATTCAACGCTGAAGAACAGGCGATTCTGGCCAAATATGGCCATAGCGACTCCCCCTACTTTCGCCTGCTGGCGCGCAATCAGCCGGTGCTGGAGCAGCGGACCCTGACCGATAAAGGCATTTTCTATACCCCCGGGGGATTGCCGCGCGCCGAACGCGAGCTGGCCGCCACGGTGACCAGCAAAATCAACGGCTGTATCTACTGCGCCTCGGTGCATGCCCGTAAAGCGGCGCAGCTGGCGAAGGACGAGACCGCTGTCGACACGCTGCTGGCGGTGACGCCGGGGGAGAATTTGAGTGACGGCCAGTCGCCGCGCTGGCAGGCGGAAATCGACGCCGCCGCTGCGCTGTCGGTGACGCCGCCCGGGCTGAATGCCCGCCATCTGGCGGCGCTTGATGAGCAGGGTTTAGATACCCTGGCCCAGCTGGATCTGCTGCAGTCGGCGGCCTTTTTCGCCTGGGCCAACCGGCTGATGCTGACCCTTGGCGAACCCTGGCGTGAGTAAGCGTCGTTAGCAAGCTTGTCGGCGCTGATGGCAGCCATAGATGAGCAAGGCGCTCATCGCCAGAAACGACAGCGTGGCGGCAGGAAGCGCCACGCTGTTCCAGCCAAAGCCCTGGGCAATCATCATCCCGCCGCAGAAGGCGCCGATGGCGCTGCCGAGGTTGAAGGCAATCTGCCCTCCTGCCGCCCCCAGCATCTCGCCGCCTTTGGCGTTCTGCAGCAGCAGGATCTGCAGCGGCGCCGACAGGGCGAATAGTCCCGCGCAGCAGATAAACGCCAGAGTCAGCGAAGCGACTTTATGCTCACCGAAGGCAAAGATCAGCAGCAGCGTCACGGCAATGACCCCGTCGGTTATGGCCGCAATGCGCAGCGGGCTAAAGCGCCCGGAAATTTTGCCGCTGAACAGATTGCCGACCACCATTCCCAGCCCCGCCAGCATCATAATCAGCATCATCCTGCCTTCGGCAAAGCCGGAGACGTTGATCATAAAGGGCTTAATATAGCTGAACCAGGCAAACACACCCGCATTGCCAAACATGGTGGCGGCAAAAATCAGCCACGGCGCCGGGGAGGCCAGAAAACGGAACTGCTCGCGCAGCCGGGTGCTGGTGCGATCATAGAGGGTGGGCACCCAGCAGAAAATAGTCATCAACACGGCGACGTTAAACACGGCGATAAGGGCAAAGGTATAGCGCCAGCTGAAGTGATGCCCAAGCCAGGTGCCGCCGGGGACCCCCACCAGGTTAGCCACCGTCATCCCGCCGATCATCCCCGCCACCGCGGCGGTCACCTTCCCCGGCGGCGCGATTTTCGACAGGATAATCGCGCCGACGCCAAAGAACGCCCCGTGAGGAAAACCGGAAACCAGGCGGCCAAGCGCCAGCATGGCGTAGCTACTGGAGAGGGTAAACAGGGTATTGCCGAGAATACACAGGGCAGCGAGAAACAGCATCACCGATTTCAACGAAAACCGGCTGGAGAGCAGCGCCATGATCGGCGCGCCGATCACCACACCGAAGGCATACCAGGCAATCATATTGCCGGCGGCGGGGATCGACATCCCGACATCGTGCGCCATATCCGGCAGCACGCCCATAATGCCAAATTCCGCCATGCCGAGTCCGAAGGTGCCCAGCGCCAGTGAAAAAATCGTTTTTTTCATACATCTTATAGGGGTATTGAGAGACGGCCGGCATTATTGACCATCCCGCCCCGACACACCAGCTAAAAACGCCCGACGGCAGTTTCCTCCATACAACGGCCTGATTCGTTCATGCTCGCCGCCGCGCGGCCGGCCATCATCGAGCCGGCGACGGCGTGGCTTAGCAATGACCCTCCCCTATTAAAATCAGTGGGCTCAAAGCGATAAACGCCCAATTGATCTCAACTTAACTTGAGGTTGTAAAGTCTTCCCATCATTCACCTCTGGAGAATCATCGATGCAAACTGTTGATGTCGGTTTTACCCATGTCGCCTTTACCGTCCGCTGTCTGGCCAGCAGCATTGATTTTTATACCCGCTATACCGCGATGACCGTCATTCACCAGCGCGAGCCCGGCTTGCCCTCAGCGCGTAAGGTGGCGTGGCTCAGCGATCGCACCCGGCCCTTCGCTCTGGTGCTGGTGCAGAGTGACGATCCGGCCGACACGCCGCTGGGCCCGTTCGGCCATCTCGGCGTCGCCTGCGCCACCCAGGCGGAGATCGATGAGAAGGTCGCTCAGGCGCGGCGGGAAGGCGTTTTGCGGCGGGAACCGGAACAGCTGGGCGATCCGGTGGGATACTTCGCCTTCTTAGCCGACCCGGACGGTAACACCCTCGAGCTGTCATGGGGGCAGCGGGTGGGGCTGGAAGTCATTGCGGCGGGGAACGCCAGCTAGCCCGTCCCCTGCGCGAATATTTTCCACCGCCTCGCCGGCGAAGGATTACACTTCAAAGGGATACCTCGGCAACACGGAGCATGGCGATGGGTAATAAGAAAAACGGTAATCCGGTCGACGCGGCGGTGAAGACCGCCCCGCTCGACAATAAAGCGTATGAGAAAGCGTTACGCAAACTCCATGTTGAGCTGGTGAAACTGCAGCGCTGGGTGGTGCATAAAGGGCTGAAGGTGTGCATCGTCTTTGAAGGGCGGGACGGCGCCGGCAAAGGCGGCACCATTAAGGCGATCACCGAGCGCGTCAGCCCGCGTATCTTCCGGGTCGTCGCCTTGCCCTCACCCACCGAGCGTGAGAAAAGCCAGCTCTATTTTCAGCGCTATATCAAGCACCTTCCGGCGGCTGGCGAGATTGTGATTTTCGATCGCAGCTGGTACAACCGCGCCGGCGTCGAACGGGTGATGGGCTTTTGCACCCCGGAGGAGGTGCAGAAGTTTCTCGACGGCGCGCCGATGGTGGAGCGCGGCATGGTCGAATCGGGCATTATTCTGCTCAAGTACTGGCTGGAGGTCTCTCCGCAGGAGCAGGAGCGCCGCCTGCGGGATCGCATCGACGATGGTCGTAAAATCTGGAAGCTCTCGCCGATGGACATAAAGTCTTTCAACCGCTGGGATGAATATACCGCCGCCCGCGACGCCATGTTCGCCGCCACCGATACCGCCTGGGCGCCGTGGTTCGTCGCCCGCTCGGAGGATAAAAAGCGCGTACGCCTGAATATCATCACCCATCTGCTGTCGCAGATCCCCTATGAAGCTTTACCGGTGGAGCATGTGACGCTGCCGAAGCGCAAAATTGGCAAAATGAAACAGACCAATTTCCCCTTCCGCTTTATTCCCGAGAAGTTCTGATTATTCTTCGCCGCGCTGGTTAATACCAGCGCCAGGTTTATTACCACAACCATGAATATTTCAGGCTATTACTTTCCTCTGGAAGCGGCCTCGCAAAATAAACATTAAAGTTGCTGCTGGGATTTATTTTTTAGTGAGTAAAGTGAATAATCACAGAACCAACCGCAAGGAGCCGATGATGAAAAGTAATACGCTACGTAAAAGACCCACTGACGTACCCGTCCAGAAGGCGTCAGCACAGCCAGGTAAGGATTTACGAGAAGCAGATAAACAGCGACAGCACAAGGAATTCATTGCCGCAATGAATGAATTTATTGCAAAAGGAGGCACTCTTACTGATGATGAATTTTTCAGGGTACTATGATGCTTGAACAATTCAATGTTTATCGAAATTGTTCTGCTCAGACAAATAAAACCCTGCCGTATTATATGAACGTGCAGAATGATTATTATGCAGACCTGGCCACGAGAGTCATTATTCCTTTAATGCGAACACAACAGTTACCACGCTGGCATCAGCATGTCGTACCAAGGATAAATATAGAATTTGACAGCTTTTTACTTTGTACGCCAATGATCAGTAACTTAAATAATAAACGGATCCAGCCACAGGATTTCGTCTGCAATCTGAGTCATGCGCGCCAGGGCGTTATCGATTCAATCGATACACTTATCACGAACTGCTGACTGCCGGGAACCCGCTCCGACATCTCCGGAGCGGGTTTTGCGCCGTGAAGGCTTACTTCATCCCTTCGCGACTCTCTTTGATCGCCTCCAGGCGTTCGACATCGCGATACCAGCGCGGGTGATGTTTCTTCGCCCAGCGGCGACTGACCTTACCCTCAATCATCCCATTAATCGACCCTTTGACCCAAAATGCCATATACATATGGATGAGGATCGCGTGGATCAGGATAATTGCCGAAGTGGCGTGTATCAGCAGGCTATAGCGAATCACCTGCATCGGGAAATAGTCCGCAAAATACGGGCGCCAGATAATCACCCCGGTCACCAACAGCACGAAAATCATGCTCATAATGGTCCAGAACATCATCTTCTGCCCGGCGTTATATTTACCGACGCGCGCGACCTTATGTTCGTTGCCTTTCAGCACCTCCACGATGCCTTTCAGCCAGGGGATATCCTGTTTATCAGGGATATTGTGGTGGACAAAACGCACAAACATAAACATCAGCGCGACAAAAATCAGCACCCCAAAGAACGGGTGCAGGATACGCCCCATCTGCGGCGTGCCGAAGGTTTCCGTTAGCCACTGCAGCGTCGGGAAGAAAAACGATATTCCCGACAGTGCCACGAGGAAGAAACAGATAACCACCGTCCAGTGACAGGCGCGATCGATAAACGTCGTGCGCACAATCATCTTCGATTTACTCATCATGCTCCTCCTCGTCGTCATCAACTTCCTTGTTCGGCCCGATACCGATGTAGTGGTAGATAAGCCCGGCGAAGGTGGCGATAAAGCCCGCCGCCGCCAGCGGTTTCAGCGCCCCCTTCCACAGACTGATACTGGTATCGATCTGCGGTTCCTTCGGCAGCTTGTGATACAGCTCCGGCTGGTCGGCATGATGCAGGACGTACATCACGTGGGTGCCGCCTACGCCCTGCGGGTTGTAGATCCCGGCGTTGGCATAACCGCGTTTTTTCAGCTTATCCACCCGCTCCTGCGCCACTTCCAGCATCTCTTTTTTCGTGCCGAAGTGGATCGCGCCGGTAGGACAGGTTTTCACGCAGGCCGGTTCCTGACCGACGCTGACCCTATCCACACACAGCGTGCATTTATAAACCCGGTTATCCTCTTTATTGAGGCGCGGAATATTAAACGGACACCCGGCAATGCAGTAGCCGCAACCAATGCAGTTTTCCTGCTGGAAATCGACGATGCCGTTGGCGTACTGAATAATCGCCCCGGCGGAGGGGCAGGCTTTCAGGCAACCCGGCTCCTCGCAGTGCATACAGCCATCCTTGCGGATAAGCCACTCCAGCTTGCCGTTCTGTTCGGTCTCGCTAAAGCGCATTACCGTCCAGGATTTGGCGCTAAGATCCGCCGGGTTGTCATACACGCCGACGCAGTGCCCCACTTCATCGCGAATGTCATTCCACTCGGAACAGGCCACCTGGCAGGCTTTACAGCCTACGCAGGAGGAGACATCGATAAGCTTGGCGACTTCGGCCTTATAGTCCCGCGCGCGTGGCGCGGGAGTTATCGGGTTGGTCGCGGAGCGTTTAATAATGTCTTGTGTTTCCATCGCCATTGAATCGCTCCTTACGCTTTCTCGATGTTGACCAGAAACGCCTTATACTCCGGCGTTTGCGAGTTGGAATCGCCGACGTTAGGCGTCAGGGTGTTGGCGATATAGCCTTTACGGGCCACGCCTTCAAAGCCCCAGTGCAGCGGGATCCCGACGGTTTCGACCTGCTGGCCGTTGACGTTCAGCGTGCGCAGTCGGCGGGTCACCACGGCAACCGCGCGAATAAAGCCGCGTTTGCTGCTGACTTTCACCCAGTCGCCGTTGGCGATACCTTTGCTTTTCGCCAGCCCTTCGCTGATTTCGACAAACTGTTCCGGCTGCGCGATGGAATTGAGCAGCGCATGCTTGGTCCAGGTGTGGAAATGCTCGGTCAGACGATAGGTGGTGCCGACATACGGGAACTTATCCTTCTTACCCAGGCGGATGGCGTCCTCTTCATACAGACGCACCACCGGGCTGGAGACCACCTTCGGGTGCAGCGGGTTGGTGCCAAGCGGGGTTTCCATCGGCTCGTAGTGCTCCGGGAACGGCCCTTCCGCCAGTTTATCGAGCGCAAACAGGCGGCCAAGTCCCTCCTGCTGCATGATAAACGGCCCGGTGTTGCTCCCCGGCGGCGCAGTATTGAAGTCCGGAATATCATTTCCGACCCACTTGCTGCCGTTCCACTGGATCAGCATCCGCTTCGCATCCCACGGCTTGCCGTTAATATCAGCCGAAGCGCGGTTATACAGCACCCGACGATTGAGCGGCCACGCCCAGGCCCATCCCAGCGTATTGCCCAGGCCCGAAGGATCGGCGTTATCACGATTCGCCATCTGGTTACCCTGCTCGGTCCAGCTGCCGGTATAGATCCAGCACGACGACGCGGTGCTGCCGTCATCGCGCAGCAGCGCGAAGCTATTGAGCAGTTGGCCTTTTTTCGCCAGCAGAGCGCCATTTTGATCGTAGAGATCCGCCAGCGCGTAGCCGTTGTTCTCTTTTGCCACTTCTGCCGATTCCGGGTGATCTGGCTGCTTATAGCGCCAGCTCATTTTCAGCAGCGGTTCCGCGCCCTTCCCGCCTTCGCGACGGTACAGCTCGCGCAGACGATGATAGATCCCAGCCAGGATTTCGCCATCGTTGCGCGCTTCACCTGGGGCATCCTGACCTTTCCAGTGCCATTGCAGCCAGCGACCGGAGTTGGCGATCGAGCCATCTTCTTCGGCAAAGCAGGTCGACGGCAGGCGGAAGACTTCGGTCTGAATCGCGGCCGGGTCGACATCATTAGACTCGCCGTGGTTCTGCCAGAAGGTCGAGGTTTCGGTCACCAGCGGATCGATAACCACCAGATACTTCAGCTTGCTGAGACTGCGGACCACTTTGTTTTTGTCCGGGAAGGACGCTACCGGGTTGAAGCCCTGACAGATATAGCCAGTGACGTTGCCGTTATCCATCATATTGAAGTACTTGATAACGTCGTAGGCCTGATCCCATTTCGGCAACCAGTTGAAGCCCCAGTCATTCTCTTTCTGCGCCGCCTCGCCATAGAACGATTTCATCAGGCTAACGAAGAATTTCGGATAGTTGCTCCAGTAGTTCACCTGGTCGGCCAGCGTCGCTTTCGGCGTGTTGGCGCTAAGATAACTTTGCAGATCGCTCTGTTTATCGGACGGCAGCGTCAAATAACCCGGCAGACTGGTCGACAACAGACCCAAATCGGTCAGCCCCTGAATATTGGAGTGTCCGCGCAGCGCGTTGACGCCGCCGCCAGCCATGCCCATGTTGCCGAGCAGCAGCTGGATCATCGCCATGGTGCGGATGTTCTGCGCGCCGACGGTGTGCTGCGTCCAGCCCAGGGCATACAGGAAGGTGGTGGTGCGATCCGCGACGCTGGTTGAAGCCAGCACCTCGCACACTTTGAGGAAGTCCGCTTTCGGCGTACCGCAGATATTCTCCACCACATCCGGCGTGTAGCGGGAAACGTGCTGCCTGAGCAGATTCCACACGCAGCGCGGATGGCTGAGCGTTTCATCGCGTTTGGCGTAGCCGTTTTCATCGAACTGGTAGTTCCAGGACGATTTATCGTACTGACGTTTTTCGGCATCGTAGCCGCTGAACAGGCCCTCTTCGAAGGCAAAATCATCCCGTACCAGCAGGCTGGCATTGGTGTAATGCTTCACGTACTCGGCATTGATCTTATTATTTTCGATCAGGTACAGCAGCACGCCCGACAGGAAGGTAATGTCGGTACCGGAACGAATCGGCGCATAGATATCGGCCACCGACGCGGTACGCGTAAAGCGCGGGTCGACGACGATAAGCGTGGCATCGTTATTGTTTTTCGCTTCCATCGCCCAGCGGAATCCCACCGGATGCGCTTCGGCGGCGTTGCCGCCCATCACCACCACGACGTTAGCGTTTTTGATATCAACCCAGTGGTTGGTCATCGCACCGCGACCAAATGTTGGAGCAAGACTTGCTACCGTTGGTCCGTGTCAGACGCGCGCCTGGTTGTCTACCGCCAGCATGCCGAGCGAACGCACAAATTTTTGCGTCAGCATGCCGGTCTCATTGCTTGCCGCCGAGGCGCACAGCATGCCGGTGGAAAGCCAGCGGTTAACCGTCACGCCCTGCTCGTTCTTTTCAATAAAGTTGGCGTCGCGGTCGGCTTTCATCAGTCTGGCGATGCGGTTAAAAGCTTCATCCCAGGAGATGCGCTGCCATTTATCCGAGCCCGGGGCGCGGTATTGCGGATAACGCAGGCGGTTTTCACTGTGGACATAGTCCAGCAGGCCTGCGCCTTTCGGGCACAGCGCGCCGCGGCTCACCGGATGGTCCGGGTCCCCTTCAATATGGTAAATCGCTTCTTTGGCGTTTTTCGCGCCGTCGCCGAGGCTATACATTAATAGCCCACAGCCCACGGAGCAGTAAGTGCAGGTGTTGCGGATCTCTTTCGCACGCAGCAATTTGAAATTGCGTGCCTGAGCCAGCGCCATTTTAGGGGCAAAGCCCAGGGCGGCGGCTGTGGTTCCGGCCATACCGCCTGCGCAGATCTTAAAGAACTTTCTGCGGCTGACGTCCATTGCATTCCTCCATGCAGGATGTTGATTCATCGCGCGGAGGAAACTAACAGCAATACCTTTGTTTTATTTGCGTCAAATCAAGGTCGAAAACGCTCGCCCCCTTAATAGTCAGCGGCGACGAGTTTGACTAATACCAAAGAGTTAACGCCGGCGGGAAATATCGACCATCGACCGGCAAAAGATGTTATAAATTCCGGCTGCGTTTGCGTCACTATCAGGTTAAATATGCAAAAAAAGAGAGCGACATCAATCGGCTTCGCCGCCATTATCTTATGGAGCACGATGGTCGGATTGATTCGCGGCGTCAGCGAAGGGTTAGGCCCGGTTGGCGGCGCGGCGATGATTTATAGCCTCAGCGGCCTGCTGCTCATTTTTACCGTTGGCTTTCCCAACCTGCGCCAGATCCCGCGCCGCTATCTGCTGGCCGGCAGCGTGCTGTTTGTCAGCTATGAAATCTGCCTCGCCCTGTCGCTGGGGTTCGCCGCCACTCGCCAGCAGGCCATTGAAGTGGGGATGGTCAATTACCTGTGGCCCAGCCTGACGATTTTGTTCGCCATTCTCTTTAATGGCCAGCAAAGCAGCTGGCTGGTGATCCCCGGCTTATTGCTGGCGCTGTTCGGCGTGAGCTGGGTACTTGGCGGCGAGCACGGGCTCAACCCCGAGGAAATCATCAATAACGTGGTGTCCAGCCCGCTGAGCTACATTCTGGCATTTGTCGGGGCGTTTATCTGGGCGGCGTACTGCACGGTGACCGCGAAGTACGCCAAAGGTAAAAATGGCATTACCCTCTTTGTCCTGTTAACCGCCCTGACGCTATGGCTGAAATTTTTGGCCAGCGCTCAGCCGCCGATGCTGTTTAGCTGGCCGGTAGTCATTAAGCTGATAACGGTCTCCGTGGCGCTGGGGCTGGCCTATGCGGCGTGGAACGTCGGCATCCTGCACGGCAACGTCAGCCTGCTGGCGGCGGCCTCGTACTTCACGCCGGTACTCTCTTCCGCGCTGGCGGCAGTATTGCTCAGCGCCGCGCTGTCGTGGTCTTTCTGGCAGGGCGCCGGGATGGTGTGTCTCGGCTCCCTGCTCTGCTGGTATGCCACCCGCCGCTAGCCGAGATCGCCGCCCGCCACCGGTAGCGTCACGCCGGTGATATAGCTGGCCTCATCGCTGGCGAGAAACAGGATCGCGTTCGCCTGTTCCGCCAGCGTGCCGTACCGGCGCATCAAGCTGCTCGCCACCGTCTGATCGACGACCTGCTGATACCACGCCTTTTCCTGCTCGCTCGGCTGCTCATCGTTGCGCGGCGTCAGGCGCGGCGGCGCCTCCGTGCCGCCAGGCGCGACGGCGTTAATCCGAATACCGCTGCCGCTGTACTCCATGGCAATCGACCGGGTTAGCGCGTTAACGCCGCCTTTCGCCGCCGAATAAGGCACCCGGTTCACCCCCGCCGTCGCCACCGACGAGATATTGACGATGCTGCCTTTCCCCTGCTTCAGCATCCCGGGGAGCGCCGCGCGGCAGCCCCACAAGGTGGGGAACAGCGAGCGGCGGATCTCTTTCTCAATTTGTTCTGGCTGATACTCGGCAAAGGGTCGCGCCCAGATAGTCCCCCCGACGTTATTGATTAACACATCGAGGCGGCCAAAATGCGCGATCCCAGCGGCAAACGCCTGCTCGGTACTCTGCCACTGCTCAAGGTCAGCCTCCAGCGCCAGTACCTGACTTCCGGCCAGGGCTAGTACGGCAGCCAGTTCGTGTACGTAAGGCGAGCGGTCAATCAGCAACAGGGCGGCGCCTTCGGCTGCCGCCTGCTCCGCGGTCTGGCGGCCAATCCCCTGCGCCGCGCCGGTGATAGCGACGACTTTATCGGTAAAACGCATACTGCCTCCTTATGCCGCCGCGCTCTGGCTGGCGATAAATTTCTCATACCAGAAGCCTGCCGGGGAAATTCCTCTGTCGCGCAGCGTCGTGGCGACCGCGTTGACCATCGGCGGCGGCCCGCAAAGATAGATGTCAACGTCGCCGTTATTCAGCATCGCGTCATCGAGATGGTCGGTGACAAAACCGCGCTGCGGGCAGGTACTGTTTTCATCCGCCACCACCGGCAGCCAGCGATATCCCGTCAGTTGTTGGTTAAACGCATCCAGCGCGTCGGTTTTCACCAGATCGCAATCGCGGGTCACGCCGTACAGTAGCGTTACCGGGCGCTGACTGCCCTGTGTTTGCAGGGTATGTAACATGGAGAGCAGCGGCGCCAGCCCGGTGCCGCCCGCCAGCATGAGCAGCGGGCGTTCGCCGCTGCGCAAATAGAAGCTGCCCATGGGGCCGCTGAGGGTCAGGCGATCGCCGGGCCGCGCCTGCTGGGTTAACCACTGGCTCATCATGCCGCCAGGCACGTTACGGATCAGAAAACGCCCTTCGAGAGAACCCGGCAGCGAGCTAAATGAGTAGGCGCGCACATGAGGCGTGCCCGGTACCTGAATGTTAATGTACTGTCCCGGCAGAAAAGCCAGCGGCTCATCCAGGGCGACCACCAGTTCGATGGCGGTATCGGACAGACAATTCACCTGTCGTACCTGCGCCCCGGTGTTGGTCAGCGCGGTTTTGCACTGGGCGGCGGCCACCGGCACGTCGATCACACAGTCGCTGGTCGGGACCATCTGGCAGGTCAGCACCTGGCGATTCTGCGCTTCGTCGTCGCTTAACGCCTCGTCGAGATAATCCTCCCCCAGATCGTATTCACCGCTGGCGCAGTGACATTTGCAGGTACCGCAAACGCCGTCCGAACAGTCCATCGGCAGATTCACCTTCTGGCGATAGGCGGCATCCAGCACCTTCTCCCCGGCATGGCATTGAATAAAGCGGGTAATGCCGTCCTCAAAATTAAGAGCAATATTGAAGGTCATAAGCGCCTCTTAAATGTGGTAAACGTCAATCACCTGACGGATATAATCGTTATTCAGGCGCACGGTTTTGCGCACGATCTGCGGTCTGCCGTCCTGCTCAATTAGCGTGCAACAGGTAGAGCCGAAATAGGCATCCGTGTGTTGATAGCGGTGGCTCCAGGTGACCCAGTTGTAGCGCACCTCCAGCCCCTCGTCGCTTTCGCCCATCAGTTCAACATTGCTGATGATGTGGGTGGTGCGCGGCTCCGGCGTACTGGCGCCGGAACGTTCGGTTTTAATGCGATAGACGCGATCTTCCAGGCCTTCACGGTTGGGATAATAGATAAGGGAAATCTCTTTTTGCGGGTCGCGCGTCAGCTGGTCATCGTCGCCCCACGCCGGCATCCAGTAGACCACCTGCGGACTGTAACAGCTCAGCCATTCGTCCCACTGACGATCATCCAACAGGCGGGCTTCGTAATAGAGAAACTGGCGAACGTGTTCGAGATTCAACATCAGGCCACCTCCACGCACTGGGTAATCGACTGGTCGTAACGCTGCTGTTCCTGTTCCAGCGCCGCCAGCATGACCGTTTGCCAGTGATGGTGATGGGCGATGTACAGCGCTTCATCTTCCGATTTCACCCCGCTGAGTCGTGGCGTGAAACCGGCATGTTTGGCGTGCTCATCCGGGCCGTCGACCCAGCGCAGCGCACCGCGGCTCAGATCGCTCCATGGCAGATTTTCGCCGAGATAGCCGCGCTGACAGGCGCTGAACTCTTCCAGATCGTCCGGCGTCCCCATCCCGCTAACGTTAAAGAAATCTTCATACTGGCGGATGCGTAGCGCCCGCGCCTGGTCTGATTCACCTTTTGGCGCAAAACACCAAATGGTGACTTCGGTTTTATCGACCGCAATCGGACGGATCACGCGGATCTGGGTAGAAAACTGATCCATCAGGTAGACGTTGGGGTACAGGCACAGGTTGCGGGTTTCGTTGACCATCTGGTCGGCGCGTCGTTCGCCAAATTCCGCCTGTAGACGCTCGCGGTGGGCATACACCGGGCGCACTTCCGGGTTCAGCGCCCGGGTCCACAGCAACATGTGGCCGTTGTCAAAACCGTAGCCGCCGCCGACGCTCTTTGACCAGCCGTTGGCGTCAACCGCATGCGTCCCTTCCGCTTCATAGTTGCGGCGTGACATGGTTGAGGCGTAGTTCCAGTGGACCACGCTGACGTGATAGCCATCGGCGCCGTTCTCCGCGCCCAGCTTCCAGTTGCCTTCGTATACATAGCTCGACGAGCCCTTCAGCACTTCCAGTCCTTCCGGCGCCTGATCGACGATCAGATCGATGATTTTGCGGGTTTCGCCGAGATAGGCCTCCAGCGACTGCACGTCCGCATTGAGGCTACCGAATAAGAAACCGCGGTAAGACTGAAAACGCGGCAGTTTTTGCAGATCGTGAGATCCTTCCTGTTTGAAGGTGTCAGGATAGGCGCCGGTGCTCTCATCTTTGGCTTTTAATAATTTGCCGTTATTGCTGAAGGTCCAGCCATGGAACGGACAGGTAAATGAGTTTTTATTTCCGGTTTTGCGTCGGCATAACATGGCCCCGCGGTGGGCACAGCTATTAATTAACGCATGCAATTCATTCTTTTTATCACGAGTGATAATAACCGGCTGCCGTCCCAGCGTCAGAGTATAATAATCTCCCGGCTCGGCAATCTGGCTTTCATGGGCGAGAAAAACCCAATTTCCTTCGAAGATATGTTTCATTTCAAAATCAAATAACTGCTGGTCGGTAAATATAGAGCGGTGGCAACGGTAAATATGATTTTCACGGTCGACAATTAACGCGTTGTTAATTTTGTCTTTAAGCGCTGAGAGCGTTTTTTGCATGAGTTAACTCCTCCTGCAGGATTCAGGATGAAAGAAACAGGGTGAATTTGTCGTTTTCGGGTGCAATGTCTGGCCCGGGCAGCGGCGTGCCCGGGGCCGATAATGCCGGTTACTCTTTGGCGCGCAGGCGGGTGCCGCGGTGCTCTTCGTCGGCGTTCAGGGCTTTACACAGGGTGAAATCAAAACAGACCTCGGTGTGCTCTCCCTCAAGATCGCGCTGCGCGATGGTCTCGCGGTCGGTCACTTTTACCGGGTCGGCAATCAGACCGTCGCGGGTAGCAAAGGCAAAATCATCCCACAGATATTTATCGCCGCTGAGGTTAATCTGGCTGGTCAGATGCTTATGGCCCGGGGCGGAGACGAAGAAGTGAATGTGCGCCGGACGGTTGCCGTGGCGGCCTAACTGATCCAGCAACTTCTGCGTCGGACCATCCGGCGGGCAGCCATAGCCGGAAGGCATGATGCTGCGCACGCTGTAGCGGCCATCGGCGCCAGTGCGGATCCGGCGACGGAGGTTGTAGTCGCTCTGACTTTGATCGAAAAACGAGTAATTACCGAGGGTATTGGCGTGCCAGATATCAACAATGGCGTTAGCGATCGGCTGGCCCTGATTATCTTTAACCTGACCATGCAGCCACATTACTTCCCCGGCATCAGTGCCATCATCCATCCGGGCGTGGCTGTCGGCCAGCGGCGCATTGGCCACATACAGCGGCCCTTCGATGGTGCGCGGGGTACCGGTTTCCCGCCGCGCCGCCGCATCAATGGCGTCCTGACGCAGGTCGAGGAAATGCTCCAGTCCCAGCCCCGCCGCCAGCAGCGCCGCTTCCTGACGCCCACCCAGCTCGTGCAGATAGTTCACCGCGTGCCAGAACTCTTCTTCTGTGACGTTATAGTCATCGATCAGCGTACAGATATTCTCCAGCAAACGGTGGACAATGGCTTTAAAACGTTCATTACCGCCAGGGACATTTAACCCCGCGCCTTCACGTAATAATTTCTGCACGGCTTCTTGTTGTACGAAAGCATTACTCATAATTATTCTCTCTTATCGTTGTAGGATATTTGCCGGGTGTTCCCGGCATGAGGTCAGATGTTATTATTATTAGCTATCGTCTTCACGAACAGATGAGGGATGACGGCACAGCGCCTCGACGCGAATATCCATAAAAGGATACAGCGGCAATCCCATTAAAATTTGATGCAACTCTTCGGCATCTTTTACATCGAAAATACTGACATTGGCGTAAAGACCGGCGACGCGCCAGATATGTCGCCACTTGCCTTCACGTTGTAATTGTTGCGAATAGGCTTTTTCGCGTTGTTTAATTTCATCCGCTTCGGCGGCAGGAAACCCGATCGGAATATTAACGGTCATCTCCACTTTAAATAGCATGATTTTCTCCAGTTATGCCTTACGGGAATAGAAGCGTAGCTTGTCTTCATCCAGCTCCACGCCGAGCCCTGGCGTCTGCGGGAGCGCTACCTGACCATCGGCAAAGGTGAGTGGCACGCTGACAATATCGTCTTTGAGGAGCAGCGGGCCGAACATCTCAGTGCCCCACTGCAGCGGCAGCGTCGACCAGGCGTGCAGCGACGCGACGGTACCGACGGTCCCTTCCAGCATGGTGCCGCCATACAGGCCAACCCCCGCCGCCTGGGCGACGCGGGCCAGCGCCAGCACGCTGTTCGGTCCCCCGGCTTTGGCGATTTTCAGGGCATAAGTGCCGGTAAATCCCTGCTGCGCCAGTTGATAACCCTCGTAGGCGGTCGCGACCGCTTCATCCGCGAGGATCGCGGTTTCAATATGCTGGCTCAGGCGCACCAGTGCAGCATTGTCGTGGGCGCTGACCGGCTGTTCGATAAGATCGACGCCCATCGCCGCCAGCTCGCGGCAGCCTTTCGCGCCGGTGGCGGCGTCCCAGGCCTGGTTAACGTCAACGCGGATGCTGGCGCGATCGCCTAATGCTTCCACAATGGCCCGGGTATGACGCAGGTCGGTGGCTAATTCCCGCGCGCCAATTTTCAACTTGAACGCCTGATGGCGGCGCCCGGCTAACAGTGTTTCCCCTTCGGCGATATCTTTCGCGGTATCGCCGCTGGCTAAGGTCCACAGCACCGGCAACGCCGTTTGCAGCGCCCCGCCGAGCAGCGCCGACACCGGCAGCCCTAAGGCTTTGCCCTGGGCATCCAGCAGCGCGGTTTCAATGGCGGACTTTGCAAAGGTGTTGCCTTTAATGGCGCTGTTCATACGCGCCGTCAGCGCATTCAGGTTATCGGCCGGCTGCCCTTTCAACAGCGGCGTCAGATAATGGGTTATCGCTGACGAGATGGCCTCCGGGCTCTCGACGCCATAGCTCAAACCACCGATGGTGGTGGCTTCGCCGATGCCGCAGATGCCGTCGGAGCGGGTAAGCCGCACGATCACCAGCGTCTGGCAGCCCATGGTGGTCATCGATAACTTGTGTGGCCGGATGGTCGGGACATCCACTATCCAGCTCTCAATACGTTCTACGGTGGCGGTCATTTTCGGTTCCTGATGAGATGTATAACTTTTTGTACCCACATCCATAACGGGGAGGTGTGTGCCATTGACAATAGGGTTCAGCCTGGCGGATGGTCAACGGCGATAATCGAAATGTTGTGCGATTATCGGCACGTTTGTTAAAAGGCAGTTAATAATGTGATCGCGGTGGTAAAACCGGCACAATTCAGGACGGTGCAGTTTGCGCACGGTATAGTGATGCCCCGTGAGCTTTGCATTGCAACGGAGAGGGAATCAATGCGTGACCATACCCCCACCACCTTGAGCGCCAGGCAGGCCGAGCACGACCCCAATTTTATGCTGTCACTCGCCCGCGGGCTGGAGGTGCTCAATGCTTTTACTCCCCAGCGCCAGCGGCTGACCATTTCTCAGTTGAGCCAGAAAACCCAAATCTCCCGCGCGGCGGTACGCCGTTGCCTGTATACCCTCGCCGCGCTGGGCATGGTGCACAGTCCGGATGGCCGCAGCTATGAACTGCTGCCCCGGGTGCTGGCCGTCGGCCACGCCTATCTGGCCGGCACGCCGCTGGCGAAAGTCGCGCAGACGGCGCTGGATAGCCTTGGCAAAGCGCTCGGCGAATCCTGCTCAGCGGCGACGCTGGACGGCGACAACGTGCTCTATATCGCCCGCGCGGCGGTCAATAATTTACTGAGCATCGACCTGGGGCGCGGCAGTCGCCTGCCAGCATGGGCGACCTCTATGGGACGGGTATTGCTGAGCGCACTGCCGGAGGAACAGCTTGAAGTGACACTGTCACGAGCAGCGTTAATCCGCTACACCCCGCATACCCTGTGCGATATGCCCGGGCTACGCGCGGAGATCGCCCGGGTGCGCATGCAGGGCTATGCCCTCGCCGACCGGCAGATTGAGGTGGGGTTGTGTTCGCTGGCGGTGCCCGTGCTGTCACGCCATGGCCAGGTGGTGGCCGCCCTGAATGTCGGGGTCCCCGCCGCGACGACCAGCGCCGCGGCGTTAAAAGAGAAGGCCCTCGCCCCGCTTCGACGCGCGGCGATGGACCTGTCGCTACAGCTATAGCGTTGACTGCGGTTTCGCCACGCTCGCCAGGCTGCGCCAGATGCCGGCGGCCAGCAGCAGGAGCAGTACGCCCGCCGTCGCCAGCACCAGGCTGTGAGCCTGGGTAAAGGCCGCCTTCGCCGCCGCCATCAGCGCCTCAGCCATCCCGGCGGGCAGCGCCTCGGTCAGACTGACCGCCTCGCCGATTGACGACGACGCCTGCTGCGCCATGGACTCACTCAGCCCGGACGGTAGCACAATGGTGGCGCTGTAGCTGCGGGTCAGGATCAGGCCAAACAGCGCAATACCGAGACCGGCGCCCAGCTCATAGGCCATGGTTTCGATGGCCCCGGCCGCCGCCGCTTTCTCCTTCGGCGCCGCCGCCATAATCGCGGAGCTGGAGGCCAGCAGCGCGCTGGCGACGCTGAAGCCCAGCAGCGTCATCAGCCCCCATGCCTGCCACGGTTGTGTGCTGAAATCGGTCAGCGCGAGGCCCAGAAAACTGAAGGCGCTGAGCAACATTCCGCCCGTCGCCACCTGCCGCAGCCCAAGCCGCGACACCAGCAGGCCGGCAATCGGGCCGCTGAAGCCGCTGGCGACCATCACCGGCAGCATAAACATCCCCGCCTCGAACGGCGTTTTCTGATGCACAAACTGCAGCTCCTGCGCCATCAGCAGTTCAAAACCGACCAGAGTAATCAGGGCCGTCATCGCCATCATCACCCCGCTTAAAATAATACGATGGGTGAAGAGCCGCATATCCACCATCGGGCGGGTCGCCGACAGCTGCTTGCGGATAAACCAGGTGAGCATCGCCGCCCCGCCGATCGCCACCAGTGCGGTGAGCCACAGCGCCAGCTGGCCCTTCAGCGCCGATTTCTCGCTAAACACCAGCATCAGGATCGACGCAATCAAAATAAGCGCCTGCAGCAGATTGAGCGGTTGTTCGCGGCGCGCAGGCTGGCGCGGCACCACCTTCGCATTAATGGCGATAACCACCAGCACGATCGGTACGTTGATCAGGAATACCGACCCCCAGTAGAAATGCTCCAGCAGCATGCCGCCCACCAGCGGGCCAAAAGCCGCGCCGCCGGAGCCCACCGCCGCCCACAGACCCAGCGCCATATTGCGCTGGCTGGCCTCGGCAAAGGTGCTGCGGATCCCAGCCAGCGTCGCCGGGACGATCATCGCCGCCCCCACCGCCAGCAAAGCGCGTGAGGCAATCAGCGTCAGGGCCGTCGGCGACAGCGCGGCGCACAGCGAGGCGACGCCAAAAATGGCGCTGCCGAGCAGCAGCAGGCGCTTGAAGCCGATTTTATCGCCGAGGGCGCCCATCGGCAGCACCATACCGGCCATGACTAAGGAGTAGATATCAATAATCCACAGCAGCTCATTGCCGCTGCTACCCAGCGCGACGCTGAGCGTCGGCGCGGCCACATGCAATACCGTGGCGTCAATCGCCACCGGAATATAAACCAGCAAAATCGCCAACAGCGTCATCCATTGCCGTGACATAGCTTGTACCTCAATGTTGGAAATTGGACACACGTCCAGGATGGCGATCCTGCCGGATTGTTGAACGCATGTCCAACTTTTTGTTACACTCGGCCAAAGTCAGATGACAGCGGGGTTCTATGCACTATTTACAGCGGGATGCACGACGGGAAGGGATTATGCAGGCCGCCATGCGGCTGGCGCTGCGCGGCGGCTTTGCCGCCATGACCGTGCGGCAGATCGCCCGCGAAGCCGAGGTGGCCGCCGGGCAGTTGCACCACCACTTCTCCTCCATCGGCGAGCTGAAATCACAGGTTTTCATCCGTCTGATCCGCGAGATGCTCGATATGCCGCTGGTGGCCGAAGACGCCAGCTGGCGCGAGCGGTTATTCTCGATGATCGGCAGCGAAGATGGCCGGCTGGAGCCCTATATCCGCCTGTGGCGCGAAGGCCAGGTGCTGGCCGACAGCGACCCGGACATCAAAGCGGCCTACCTGCTGACCATGAACATGTGGCATGAAGAGACCGTCGCCATCATCGAGCAGGGCCTCGCCTGCGGCGAATTTCATTCGTCTGAACCACCGGCAGATATCGCCTGGCGTTTTATCGCCCTGGTGTGCGGCCTCGACGGGATTTACGCCCTTGGCACCCAGGCCCTGGACGATGCAGCGTTTAGCCGTTATTTGAATAAGATGATTACCATGGAATTGTTTTAGCGGACGCTGCCAGAGCGTGGCAGGGATCCATCGCGGGCACTGACTGCTGGCGGAGGCCATTGACCCCGTTGCGCCGTTAGTTTGCCGGATAGCGGCTACGCCTTATCCGGCCTACAAAACGCTTCTATCTTCATTCGATAGCTTTCCCTCAGGCCCGGTCAGCGCAGCGCCACCGGGTATCAGGAAATTTACTTCCCGGCTTCCGGATGGGTATCGAACGCCGCCATTACCGCCGCCAGCGCCGCTTCACTAAAGCCATGTTTAGGATCGTCGACACCCAGCCCGAAGCGGGTCTGCAGCGCTTCATACAGCGCGGAGACATCGGCAAAATCGATCTTCTCCACCACGTGGTTATTCTCCCAGTGGGTAAAGTGGAAATTGGTGAGGGTCATTTTGCCGCCGTCCGGCAGATGACGGCACATCAGCAGATGGTGACGGAAGTGGGACTGCGGCCAGTGCGCCGACCAGAAGTTGCCCATCACATAATCAGACGCATACTGCCGGCCTAAATCGAAATGGTACATCGACTGCCAGTGTTCGTGATGGTTGAACTGCAGCGTCCACTCATCGCCCTCATGCACCAGACGATAGCTACCGTGCGGCGTTTGCTGCGGGATATCGGCCAGCAGTTTGATCGGCGCGGTCAGCGTCTGGCCGCCGAAGCCGACGTCGGCGATCCAGCGCTCGCCCGCCACTTCCACCAGCAATAAACGGTGAGTACGCGGCGGCATCTGCGGCGGATTGGCCAGCACTACGCGGCCAAGCAGGCTGCGGACGTTAAAGCCTATCTCGCGCAGCACGCGCTCAAGGAGACCATTTTGCTCAAAACAATACCCCCCGCGGCGGGCGGCGATCAGCTTCTCTTCCAGCGCCCGATCGTCAAGGTGGATCTCACGCGGCAGCAGGACGTCGAGGTTTTCAAAGGGGATGGCGCTGTTATGCTGCAGATGCAGTTCGCGCAGGGTATCAATGGATACATCAGGCTCACCCGTCCAGCCCAGACGGGAAAAATAGGCGCGTAAAAAGGGACTCATCAAGGCCTCCAGCTGTAGGTGTCCGACATTTATAGCCTATTTTTCCGCGCCGACCGTCTTTTTTGTGCGCTTGTCGTTAACCGCGCGTGCTGCGCTGCATCAGCGCCAGCGCCGTCAGCATCAGGACCAGACCGGTCAACAGCGTCAGGCTGGCCATCGCCATGCCCTGACCGACGGAACCCTGTTCGAACTGGCGCCAGATAAACACCGCCACGGTTTGCGTACCGGCTGGAGAGAGCAGCAGCGAGGTCACCAGCTCCCGGGACGCCACCGCGAACACCATCAGCATCGCCGCCAGCAGCGCCGGAAAGACCAGCGGCAGAACAATCAACCGCAGCGCCTGCACTGGCGACGCCCCGTGCACCCGGGCGGCGGGCTCAAGATTGGGCCCCAACTGGCGCAGCGCGCTGCCGACATAGCGCACCGGCCAGGGCAACAGCAGGCAGCAATAGGAGAGCAGCAACATCCACAGCGTGTTATAGGGCGAGCGCGGCCAGAAAGGCTGATTCCACAGCAGGATCAAACCGACCCCCACCACCACGCCCGGTAGCGCCGCCGGCATCAGCGACAGCGCGTCCACCATCCCGCGCCCTTTAATCTTCTGCACCATCACCAGCCAGGCGGCCAGCAGGCCCAGTGCGCCGACGATCAGCGCCGAGCCCAGGGCCAGCGACAGGCTGGTGCCGAGGGCCGACAGGGCATCCCCCTGCTGGTCAAACAGCGCCGCGAAGTGACGCAGCGTGACATTCTCAACACTCACGCCCCCTGAGAGCGTGCCCATCACGCTGGTGAGCATCATCGAGGCGGCGGGGACGCCGACCGCCAGGCCGCCGACGGCCGCCATTATCAGCACGGCGGGCAGCGTCATCACGCCCAGCGATGCCCCGCGGTTTTCTCCCGGCTTGCCGGTGACGCTGGTGACCTCTTTCTCCCCCACCAGCCGTATTTGCAGCCACCAGGCGAACAACGCCACCGCCATCAACAGCAGCGACAGCAGCGCGGCGCCGGTAAGGTCCACCGGCCAGTCGGCCAGCTTTTTCTCAATACCGACCGTCAGCATCACCACTCCCGCCCGGCTGCCCAGCGCCGCCGGTACACCAAACTCCTCGATAGCGAGGGTAAACGCCAACAGCGTGCCCGCCGCCAGCGCCGGGGAGAGCATCGGCAGTGTCACGTGCCAGAAGGCGTGCCAGGCGGTGGCGCCATGGACGCGGGCGACCACCGCCAGCCGGGTCCCGCTCGCCAGCAGGCTGCGGGAGACGGCAAAGTACACCACCGGGAAAATATTAAAGGTCATCACCAGCACGATACCGCTGCGGCTGAACAGCAGATCGTTCAGTTGCCAGCCGGTCAGCTGCTGCAGATAGCCCTGGCTTTGCAGGGCCAGCATCCAGGAGAGCGCCGAGATATAGGGCGGCGTCAGAAAGGGGATCAAAAACAGGAGATCCCACAGTCGGGGCAGCGGCAGCGAAAACATACCGCGCAGGATGCCGAGCGGCAGGCCAATCATTACGCTGACCAGCGCCACGCCGGCGGCGATCCACAGCGTACCGCCGAGCATCGCCGGTAACTGGGGATCGGCCAGCAGCGCCGAGACGCCGCCAAAGGCGTCCCCGAGCGAACCGGCGCTAAAATGGGGAAAAATCGCCTGCAGCAGAATAAATACTAACGGCAACGCGACCAGCATCACCAGGGCGGCGAGGGTCGCGCCGGAAAGGAATGTTTGTTTCACAACCGGTTCCTGAAGCTGAGGGGTCCCCCGGCGGCCAGCGCTGGAGGAACAGGAGCAATTACTGCGCGTACAGCTGACTGAAGCGGGCGAGCACGGCGCCCCGTTCGCTGCTGCCTTCGCTGGTGGTGGGCAGCACCTTCAGCGCGTCCAGTAACGGACGTTTGGCCGCCACGTCGCGGCGGGCGGGCATCAGCCAGGCATCGGCAACCCTCGCCTGACCTTCCGGCGACAGAACATAATCGATAAAGGCTTTGGCATCGTCGGCATGCTGGCTGGTTTTGAGGATCATCATCGGGCGCGGGGCAATCACCGTTCCGCTGGCCGGGAAGATCACCTTCAGCGACTCGCCCTGCTGAATATTGCCGTAGGAGACATAATCCACCGCGCCAAACACCGCCGCTTTCGCCCCCTGCATCACCGGCGTTACCGCCTGGGCGTTGGGTCCGCTGACCACCATGCCGTTCTTTTTCAGATCGTCAAACAGTTGCCAGGCCTGGTCGCCCATGCTGTTTTGCAGCCCGATCAGCAAATCCAGCGACGCGCCGGAGAGCGCCGGGTCGGGGGTTGTCACCTTGTCTTTAAACGCCGGCTGGGTGAGATCCCGCCACTCTTTCGGTTCCGGGGTACCGCTTTTACTGTTCCAGACAATGCCCAGGGCGGAGACGCCCTGGGCGATATAGTCCGCCGATTTCAGGTTCGCCGGTACCTGGTCGGCATTGGCGCTCGCAAAAGGTAGCAACCAGCCCCGCTGGTGCAGATCTTCGGCGGTATCCCACGAGGCGGAGATCAGCACATCCGCCTGCGGGTTGGCCTGCTCGGCCTCCAGTCGGGCCATTACTTTGCCGGTGGTGGCCTGGAAAACCGTCACCTTCACCCCGGTCTGTTGTTCAAAACCGCTGGCCAGGCTTTTCGCCAGCGAGCCGGGTCCGGCGGTGTAAACGGTCAGCGCATGGGCGCTGGAGAGCATCATGGCGGAAAGAGCCATCGCGAGTACCACTCCTTTCTTAACGGTCATAACGGTGTTCATGCAACTTCCCCTGAGGTTGGCGTAACGGCGCGGACAGCGGCCACGCGGCCCGCGGATAAATAGACAATCTGGTCAGCTAACAGCTCGGCTTCACGTCGATCATGGGTGACATACACGGCGGTGATGCCGAGCTGTCGCAACAGGCGGCTCATTTCGCCGCACAGCGATTCGCGCAGTTCGCTATCCAGGTTGGAGAGCGGTTCATCAAACAGCAGCACCCGCGGCGCGGCGACGATCGCCCGCGCCAGCGCCACCCGCTGCTGCTGACCGCCAGAAAGACCAGAGGGTTTACGTTCGGCGAAACCGTTGAGGCCTACCCGCGCCAGCGCCTCGCTAACCCGGCGCTCGCGTTCGCTACGGGAGACGCCGCGCATGCGCAGCGGAAAGGCGACGTTCTGCGCCACGCTCATATGCGGCCAGAGGGCGTAATCCTGAAAAACCATGCCGATATCGCGCTGCTCCGGGGGCAATCCCCATCCTGCGCGGGCGACCAGCCTGTCGCCAAAGCGGATTTCGCCGCTGACCGGCACGCTCAGCCCGGCCAGCAGACGCAGCAAAGTGCTTTTGCCGCAGCCGGACGGACCCAGTAGCGCCACGATGCGGCCGGGTTCGATATGCAACGAGAAACGGTCAAGAACGGGAGTCTCTGCGAAGGCAAAAGAGACCTCCTGCAGGGTGATAGGGGTCAGCGTGCGCATCATCGCCCTCCCTTTCGGGACAGCGAGACCTGCCCGGCGGCCGACATCCGACGGGGCACGCTCACCTGGGATAACATCAGGGGAGCCAACATATTGTGATCCTCTTTGGGACTTAGTGCTGGCGACTATAGTCAGACGAGATGACGTATTGATTACATTTTCATTGCGGCTTAACGTGTTACCTGCCAACCGACCCATTATTCAAGGAACGCCTATGAGCCGCTTTCGCCACGTTGAACTGCAGTACGCCAGCCGCCTGCTCAACCACGGCCCGACCATTTTGATCACCAGCTACGATGCCCCGTCTGACCGGCGCAACGTCATGGCCGCCGCCTGGTCAATGCCGGTGGAATTCGCCCCGCCGCGGGTGGCTATCGTGGTGGATAAAAGCACCTGGACGCGGGAGATCATCGAGCGCAACGGCACCTTCGGCATTGTGGTTCCCGGCGTCGCCGCCGCCAGCTGGACCTACGCCGTCGGCAGCGTCAGCGGCCGCGATGAGGACAAATTCAATGCCTGGGGGATCCCGGTAGTGACCGGTCCGGAGCTGGGGTTGCCGCTGATCGAGGAGAAGTGTCTGGCATGGATGGAGTGCCGACTGCTGCCGGCGACGGCGGCCCAGACCCAGTACGACACCCTGTTCGGGGAGGTGGTGTCTGCCGCTGCCGATGAACGCGCATTCGTCACCGGACGCTGGCAGTTCGACGACGATAAGCTCAATACCCTGCATCATCTTGGCACCGGCAATTTTGTCGCCAGCGGTCGTCATGTGCGGGCAAACTCCCTCGACGAGTAAGCGTGACTTGCCGCAGGCGGCAGGTTTTTCCCCTGCCCAGCCTGCGGCCCCCCTTTTAACCCGGTGGGCGGCGGCGATCGGCGCTGGGGGTCAGGCCAAACACTTTTTTATACAGAGTGGTAAAGTGGTTGCTGTTGGCGAAGCCGCACAGATAAGCCACTTCGGTAATGGACATCTCCGTTTCACGTAATTTGACCCGCGCGGAGACCAGTCGCAGACGTTTCAGATAATTATCCGGCGTTAAGCCCGTGGCCTCTTTAATATGGCGAAACGCCGTGCGGGTGGTGAGATGAAATTGCTCCGCCAGCTGCTGCCAGTTATGTTCTTCGAAACAGTGCTCCTGCAGCCAGGTGAGTAATTTATGCAGTTTATAGCGGGTGCTGCTATATTCGGCTTCCGACTCGGCTGTAAGAATGGTGGTCACCAGCTGGAAAAAGAGAGACTCCCGTTGCGGGGTATTATCCGCCGCCCTCAGCGCCGGGGAAAATATCTTTTCCACCAGTTCCCGACAATAGCTGCGGGTCTCCGGCGCCAGCCAACCATAGCAGGCGGCGCGCTGCGCCGATAATTGCTGCAGCAATCCCTCCATCTGCTGTAAATAGCGAAAGGCCACCGCCGGATTAATTAAGACATTAATCAGCTTCAGCGTCCCCAGTTCATCATAATAGTGGACATCGCCAGGCTGGACGTAAAATACATCGCCCTGCTGGATGTACAGCGGGCGGCCATTAATAACGTGTAATCCATGCCCCTCCTCGACGATCACCAGCTCGGCAAACTCGTGGCCATGCTCCTGGCTATTATCTTCCGGGTCGCTGGCGTACATGCCGAGCTTATCCTGGGGATGGGTGAAATAATACTCAACGGTCAGTGTCATCATTACAGCAAATCCTGAACAGCCTGGTGCGCAGGGGCACGATAATATATTCCGGCCTTCGCCACGCGCCCGATGTGCGGATTTGTGATCGCCAGCGCCCCCACCTCATTATTCCTGCCATTTTCACTGACGGTTTGGCATTGCCAGAGTGGTGGCGCCGCCAGACGACGGCCTATGCTGCGCCTAACCTAATGGAGAGGACGCAGTATGTCACAGGCAATTCAATACAATTCCAGTGTGGCGATGACCCGCCATCCGCATTTATTACAGCGTGCGGCCGCCCTGACGCCCGCGCTACATCGTCAGCGCCAGGCGCCGCAGGCCATCGTCGAAGCCGTCGCCGATCCGGCGGCGCTGAACGGCTGGCGGGGACACACCGTCTGCACGCCTGAGCAGTTTTATCAGCAGCCGCTTCGCGTCGGCGACAGCATCATCATTGATTTTGGCAGCCATTTTGTTGGCTACCTGCAGTTCAGCTGCCGCAGCGTCGGCAGCCCGCCGGATGCCCCGGCCCATCTGCACTTCACCTTCGGCGAAACGCTGAGCGAAGTCTGCGAGCCGTTCAGCGAGTACCAGGGGTGGCTGAGCAGTAGCTGGTTGCAGCAACAGGATCTGTGGCTCGACGTCCTGCCCGCCCGGGTTGACCTGCCGCGTCGCTACTGCCTGCGCTACCTGAAGGTGGAGGTCAAAGCGCTGTCGCGCAAATTTCGTCTGCAGTTCGATGAGATAGCCCTGGAAACCGTTACCTCAGCCGGCAGCCCGCAGCCGGCGGTCATCGCCGATCCGCAGTTGAAAGCCATTGATAGCGTCGCGGTTCGCACCCTGCAAAACTGCATGCAGGAGGTATTTGAGGATGGGCCGAAACGCGACCGTCGGCTGTGGCTCGGCGACCTGCGCCTGCAGGCGTTGGTCAATGACGTGACCTTCGGCCACCACGATCTGGTCCGCCGCTGCCTGTACTTGTTTGCCGGCCATACCCGGGAAGACGGCATGGTCTCCGCCAATGTCTTTGTCCAGCCTGATGTGCGCGCCGATGACACCTTTCTCTTTGATTATTCATTATTTTTTATCGACGTACTTTATAACTACCTGCAAAGCACCGGCGACACGGAAACCGTCGGTGAGCTGTGGCCCACGGCGCGGCGGCAAATCGAGCTGGCGCTGACCCGCTGCGATCCCCACGGCCTGGTGCGCGACAGCGATGACTGGTGGGTATTTATCGACTGGCAGGCGGATCTGAATAAACAGGCGGCGGCGCAGGGGGTGCTCATCCACTGCCTGCAGCGCGCCCTCTGGCTGGCGCAGCGTTTTGAACCGCAGCGGGTAGCCGACTACACCGCTACGCTCGCGCAGCTGAAAGAGGCCGCCCTCCGCCACCTGTGGGACAGCGATCGGCAGGTGTTTATCAGCGGCGCCGCGCGCCAGGTCTCATGGGCGTCGCAGATCTGGCTGGTACTGGCGGAGGTTGGCACCGCCGGGCAGCGGCAAGCGCTGATGCGCCGCCTGCAGCAACAGCCGCCCACCATTGCCATGAATACCCCGTACTTGCGCCATCATCACATTGTCGCCCTGCTGCAGTGCGGCCTGCGCGAGGAGGCGGTGGCGGAGATCAAAGCCTACTGGGGGGCGATGGTTGACTACGGCGCCGACACCTTCTGGGAAATTTTCGACCCGCAGCATCCTGACTTTTCCCCGTATGGCAGTAAGCTCATTAACAGTTACTGCCATGCGTGGAGCTGTACCCCGGCCTGGTTTATTCGCCAGTACGGACTTTAACAACAACGATAAGCGAGTGATTTATGGCAGAAACAACGTTTACCCTGTGGCGGCAGCGCCTTGGCTATGGCATTGCCGATCTCTCCTGCAACCTTGTGTGGCAGATGATCTCTCTGTATCTGATGTTCTTTTACACCGACGTGATGGGTCTTCCGGCCTATTACGTCGGGCTGATGTTCCTGGTTACCCGGCTGGTGGACGGCGTGGCCGACGTGCTGATGGGGCTGGTAATCGACAATACTGCCACCCGCTGGGGGCGCTGCCGTCCCTGGCTGCTGATTGGTGCCCTGCCTTTTGGTCTGCTGTGTATTCTGGCCTTCTATGTGCCGGATTTCGGCACCACCGGCAAACTGCTGTACGCCTTTATCACCTATCTGTGTCTGTCGTTCCTCTACACCCTGGTGAACATTCCGTTCTGCGCCATGCTGCCGTTTTTAACCAGTGATTCCGCAGAGCGCACCACGCTGTCGGCGGTACGTATTCTGCTGGGATCCCTCGGGGCCACCATCGTCGCCGTGGCCACCCTGCCGCTGGTCGGCATGCTGGGCAAAGGCGACCAGCAGCAGGGGTTCCTCTATACCGCGGTGATTTTTGGCGTACTGGCGGCCTTTTTCCTGCTGGTGAGCTTTCGCCACGTCGAAGAAAAGATTACCCTCACCGGGGAGCGCATGACCCTGAAACGCGCCTGGATTAGCCTGCGCGCCAATCGTCCGTGGTGGATCTTCGCCAGCAATATCTTTCTGATGTGGGGGGCATTCTTCTTTCAGACCGGAGCGCTGGTGTACTTCTTCCACTATTACGTCGGGAATACCGAGCTGACGGCGGTTATCGCCGGGATCTCCACCTTCGTTCCCCTGCTCGGCACCCTCACCGTCCCGTTGCTGGCCCGACGCATGAAAAAACGTCATGTCTATCTGGTGGCCAGCGCGGTCAATCTGCTCGGGATGGGGATGATGATGCTGTCTGGCACCTACGCGCTGGGGCTGATCGTCGGGGCGGTGATCCTCTCCCTTGGCGCCGGTCAGCGCACGGCTATCTATTTCTCGATGCAGGCCGACCCGGTGGATTACGGCGTGTGGAAAACCGGCATTAATACCGCGGGTATCCTGACCTCGATAAACGGCTTTCTTGGCAAGGTGGCGATGGCCGGCGCCGGGGCGATCACCGGGGCACTGCTCTCCTCCGGCGGCTATATCGCCAACCAGGCGCAAAGCGACAGCGCCCTGTTGGCCATCAAGGCCTGCTATCTGTACATTCCGGCGCTGTTGATCCTCGCCTCGATGCTGTGGATGGGCCGCTTCTACCGCCTCGACGATCACTATGAGCAGATCCGTGCCGACCTCGATGCCGGACGCGGCGCCTCGCCAGCCCCGGCCACCGGAGAATCCCCCGCCATGTAAGGCGCCCCGCTGCTTTAACCTCTGGATAAATTAAGGACTTTTATGCGTATCTCTGTGATTAGCGCAGCGGTTTGCTGCGCCCTTTTTCCACTCACCAGCGCCGCCGGGTTGAGCGTCGAACAACGGCTGGCGCAACTTGAAGCGCGCCTCAATCTCGCCGAACAGCAGGCCAGCGAAGCCAGCCGCCGCGCGCAGCGGGCAGAACAGAAAACCGCCGCCGCCGAACAGCGCGCGGCGGCGGCGGAGCAGCAGGTGCAGGCGCTCAGCCAACAGACCACGGCTCGCGAACAAAAACAGCAGGCTACCAATCAGCAACTGAACGAACAGCTGGCGAAGCGCGCCCCGGACGATGGCTTTACCTTTAACGCCTACGCCCGTTCCGGAATGTTAGTCAACAGCCACGGCAAAGGCGCCCGCGGCGGGCCAGGCATCTCCCCGGCCAGTTCGCTCAACGGCGATGCCCACGTCGGTCGTCTCGGCAACGAAAAAGATAATTACGCTGAGCTGAGCTTTGGCAAAAAGCTCACCTTCAACGATGGCTCATGGGCGCGCTTTAAGACCATGCTCGCCGACGGGGCCACCAACCCGGATCCGTGGGTTCAGGACAACGACAGCCACCATCTGAACATTCGTCAGCTGTACGTCGAGATGGGCGACTTCGCCGAGTTCACCGGACCGTTAAAACGCGCCTCGATCTGGGCCGGCAAACGCTTTGATCGGGATAACTTCGATATCCACTTTACCGATAGCGACATCATGTTCCTCGGTGGCACCGGCGGCGGGATCAATGATGTCGACTGGGGAAGCGGCCTGCGCGGCGATTATTCGGTGTATGCGCGTAACTTCGGCGACCTTGGCAGCGATAATTACGCGGATAATGACATCCAGAATCTGCTGTTCACCGCCAACCATTTTTACGGCAACTGGCAGCTGATGACCACGGTGATGACCGCCCAGGGTAACGATGACCTGAAAGATAATACCTCGACCACCGGGAGCTATGCCCTGCGCAGCGATAACACCGCCAAAAACGGCTACTACGCGATGCTGGCCCTGCACGACAAACAGCAGTTCTACGGCCTGGCGCCAGGGGTGTCGGAAAGCGCACTGCAGTACGGCGTCGGGCTGGGTGCCGAAGCGCGTCAGCCGGGGAGCGATGGCGACTTGACCGAGAACGCGGCCTCCCTGCGCTTTGCGTCGTACGGGATCCTGCCGCTGGGGAAAAACTGGCAGCTGGCGCCGTCGGTGATAGCCCAGCACAGCGAAGACCGCTATCGCGACGGCGACCGCTACGACTGGGCGACATTTAACCTGCGGGTATCGCAAGGGATCTCCGCTCACTTCGCCCTGCTGTATGAGGCCTCGTGGCAGTATATGGATCTCAATCCGAACGGGCGCAGCTATCGCTATAATGACAACGTTTATCAGTATCAGGCGGTCCGCGGTGATTTCTACAAGCTGACCTTCGCCCCCACCTTTAAAGTGGGCGATGTGTTTGATATCAAAGCGCGGCCGGAGATACGTTTCTTTGTCACGTGGATGAACTGGGATAAAGACCTGGATCGTTATGCGATCAACGATGATTTCGGCAGCAAAGGCTTTACCGCTGGCGGGACATGGAACTTCGGCGTGCAGACGGAGATTTGGTTCTGACCGAGCGTCACTGGCGGGCATCATGCCCGCCAGTGGCAATTACATGCTATAACCCGGCTTCTTTATCAGCTGCGCCATCTGCGGGGCGATCTCACTGTCCCACACCGCCTGCCACGCGTCCGGCTCAACCTGAGTCAGCGCGACGCTGACGGCGCTCTCTTTGCTGTTCAGATGACGGATCAGCACCTCTGTGATGTCGGCGGCCAGCGCGGTTTTTTGTTCGTCAGTCAGTTCACGGGGAAAACATTTAATATCTACATGCGGCATAGCAAAGACTCCTTGTGGTCAGAGCCATAACGCTACCACAGAATGGCCGTTCTGGTTGCCATCGCGTGCGTTAAATCAGCTTGTTACGGCGTAGCGCCGCGGCCAGTTCCGGTCGCTGGCAGACCGCCCGGGCGATGGCGGCGAATTTTGGTGCGTGGTCGTCAAACCACGCCTGTCGCGGCCCCCAGCTGTACATCGCTGCGATATAGCAATCCAGCAACGTTACCGACGAGCCCAGCGCCCACGGCCCGGCAGCCAGCTGCTGTTCGAACCAGAGATAGAGATTTTTCCGGTACTGGCGACAATTCTCCACCAGTTGCTCCGCGGCGGCGGGCGCCCAGCGTTCCGGGTAATCGGCATAAGTAAAGGTAGGATAGACGTTGGCCACCAGCCAGACCAGCAGACGCTGGAACTGTTGACGCTGCGGCGTCCCCGGCGCGGGGGCCAGATCGGGACGCTGATCGAGGATCATCAGCGCGATGGCGGCGGTTTCGGTCATGATGCTCCCATCGGCCAGCCTCAGGGTGGGCACCTGGCACAGCGGATTAATCTGCCGCAGACGCTCGCGCGCCGGACCGGGCTGGTCAAAGCCCTCCACGTCAACCACCTCGTAGGGAATATCGGCCAGGGAGAGCATCAGCTCGCTAATCGTCGAGCCCCATCCCGGCACGCCATAAACGGTAATCATGGTCTGCCTCCAGGGTAAAGCCTAAGTGTAGGCAGAAATTCGCCGCTCACCCACCCGGCACACCATGCCCTGAAAAGGCAGGCCTACGCCGATTCTCGTGCCACCAGCTGAAAGCCGATATCTATAATCACCCCGCTGTCATCTCCCCCTTCGATGCGGTCAGCCAGCAGCGTAGCGGCCCGTTCACCGATGGCATGACGGTCGACGCTGACGGTAGTGATAGCCGGACGATTGCTGGCGGCGAAATCCAGATCGCCAAAACCGATCACCGCCAGATCCTGCGGTACGCGTAGCCCCCGGCTTTCGGCTTCCATAATCGCCCCCTGGGCGAGGGTGTCTGAGCTGCAGATGATCACATCAAACTCGCTGGCGGCGAGCAGCTCCGCCAGACCGCGCCGCCCCAGCGCCAGCGACGCCGGGAGCGGCACTTCAACCTGAGGCGCATCGTCCAGCCCTTTTTTAGCCAGTCGGGCACAGAGCCCCTGCTTACGCAACATCGCGCGCGCATCGCCCGCCCACAGCAGGCCTGGTCGCTGGTAGCCTTTCTCCAGCACATACTCGCCAATGGTTTCGCCCACTTTTTCATGGGAAAAACCGACCAGCATATCCAGCGGCGTCGGGGTGAGATCCCAGATTTCCACCACCGGCGTGGCGGCGTTAAGAATCGTTTTCTTTAACAGCGGCGCATGCTGGATGCCGGTTAACACCACGCCATCAGGGCGCCGCGAAAGCAAGGTAGAGACCAGCTCGGCCTCGGTCTGCCGGTCATAGCCCGCCACGCACAGCAGCATATGGTAGCCGCGCGCCGCCAGGGTATCGCTCAGCGCCTGGATGGTATCGACAAACATATTGTTATTGATTTGCGGTACCACGACCGCCACCAGCTTGCTGCGCCTGGAGGCGAGGCCGCCGGCCAGCGCATTGGGGATATAGCCCGTCGCCTGCACCGCCAGCATCACTTTCTCTACCGTTTTTGGCCTGACCAGCTGGGGCGTATTCAGCGCCCGACTGACCGTCATCGGCGACAACCCGGCGCTGCGAGCCACATCCTCCAGCGTCGGCGCCCGCGTCGGTTTTTTGCTTTTCACGGCTAAGCCCCTGTGTTAAGTCGTTTCCTGTGGGCATTATTGATGATGCCCCACGCAATTGCCAGCGCCCGCCGCGTCTCCCCTAACAGAATCAACGACCTGCAATACAAAATGTTATCGCTATCATTATGACTTGTCACTTTTCACAAACTGTTTTGGATTGTGACCTGCACAGCAAATTTTTCGCCTTTATAACGGCCAATTGTGATCGTTTGTACAAATTAAAACCACTACCGTAGCGTCAAAATCATTTCACCATTACAAATGATAGCGCAATCATTTTATTATTAAGAAGGACACCACTATGACCTCAAGCGCCAATTCCGAGTCCGTAACCTACGCCAAAACCACCGGCGTCAAAACCGCCGCAGAAACCGGTGACCGCATTGACCACGTTAAACTGTCGCTGGCTTTTCTGCCGCTGGCCACCCCCGTCAGCGATGCCAAAGTGCTGACCGGTCGCCAAAAACCGCTGACCGAAGTGGCGATTATCATCGCGGAAATTCACTCCCGGGATGGATTCACCGGCGTCGGCTTTAGCTACTCGAAACGTGCGGGCGGCCAGGGTATTTACGCTCACGCCAAAGAGATAGCCGATAATCTGCTTGGCGAAGATCCGAACGACATCGACAAGATCTACACCAAACTGCTGTGGGCCGGGGCTTCCGTCGGCCGTAGCGGCATGGCGGTACAAGCTATCTCCCCTATCGATATTGCCCTGTGGGATATGAAAGCCAAACGCGCCGGTCTACCGCTGGCCAAACTGCTGGGTTCACATCGTGATTCCGTGCAGTGCTACAACACTTCCGGCGGCTTCCTGCATACCCCCCTGGATCAGGTGTTGAAAAACGTGGCTATCTCCCGTGAAAACGGCATCGGCGGGATTAAACTAAAAGTCGGTCAGCCTAATACTGCCGAGGATATCCGTCGTCTGACGGCGGTGCGCGAAGTGCTGGGTGATGACTTCCCGCTGATGGTCGATGCCAACCAGCAGTGGGATCGCGAAACCGCCATCCGCATGGGGCGCAAAATGGAGCCGTTCAATCTGATCTGGATTGAGGAGCCGCTGGATGCCTATGACGTCGAAGGCCACGCGCAGCTGGCTGCCGCGCTGGATACGCCGATTGCCACCGGCGAGATGCTGACCAGCTTCCGCGAACATGAGCAGTTGATCCTCGGCAACGCCAGCGACTTCGTGCAACCGGACGCCCCGCGCGTCGGTGGGATCTCCCCGTTCCTGAAAATAATGGATCTGGCCGCGAAGCACGGTCGCAAACTGGCTCCGCACTTTGCCATGGAGGTGCACCTGCATCTCGCCGCCGCCTACCCGCTGGAACCGTGGCTGGAGCACTTCGAGTGGCTGAACCCGCTGTTTAACGAGCAGCTAGAACTGCGCGATGGCCGGATGTGGGTTTCCGAACGCCATGGTCTGGGCTTCACCCTCAGCGAGCAGGCTCGCCGCTGGACCCAGCAAAGCTGCGAGTTTGGAAAACGCCCGTAATGACTTCTCCCGGATGACGGCGTCCACGCCTTATCCGGGCTACCGGTCCGCAGACCACTGAGAACCCGTAGCCCCGGTAAGCGCAGCGTCACCGGGAATAAACCTCTGACCCGCTGTACTCGCAATACACGAAATCCGTCAGCAAGCATCAAAGCGGCCTGAAAGATGACGTGTCTTCACAACCCTGCAAAGGAGTTGAATAACATGCAACAGCAAATAAAACGCAGCAACGTGCGTTACGGTATATTGGTTTTTTTATTTCTTGCGACCGTATTTAATTATGCTGACCGGGCCACCCTGTCCGTTGTCGCGCCGATGATGAGTAAAGAGTTAGGTTTTGACCCTGAAGCAATGGGCCTGGCCTTTTCGGTGTTTGGTATTTCCTACGTCATTATGCAAATCCCCGGCGGCTGGCTGCTGGATAAATATGGTTCGCGGTTGGTCTACGGCTGCGCGCTGATTGGCTGGTCGGTCGTCACTATGTTTCAGGGCACTGTTTATCTGTTTGCCAGTCCGCTGGTGGTGCTGGTGCTCCTGCGTCTGATGATGGGGGCCATTGAAGCACCCGCTTTTCCGGCCAACAGTCGCCTGAGCGTCCAGTGGTTCCCCAATAAAGAGCGTGGATTTGTCACCTCGGTCTATCAGGCCGCGCAGTATATTTCGCTGGGCATTATTACGCCGCTGATGACCATCATTCTGCATAATTTAAGCTGGCACTATGTTTTTTATTATATTGGCGCTATCGGGGTGGTGCTGGGAATATTCTGGCTGGTAAAAGTGAAGGATCCTTCACATCATCCTAAAATTAACCCGCAGGAGCTCGATTATATTCGTGAAGGCGGCGGCGTACCGGAATTAGGTAGCCAAAAAACGCCGCAAAAATTAACTCTCGCGCAGATTAAAAGCGTCTGCGTCAATCGCATGATGATCGGGGTTTATATCGGCCAGTTCTGCGTCACATCGATTACCTGGTTCTTCCTCACCTGGTTTCCGACTTACCTCTACCAGGCCAAAGGCATGTCAATCCTCAAGGTCGGGTTTGTCGCCAGTATCCCGGCCATAGCTGGATTTATCGGCGGCCTGCTGGGCGGCGTGTTTTCGGACTGGCTGCTGAAACGCGGTTACAGTCTGACCACCGCTCGTAAGCTCCCGGTGATCTGCGGCATGCTGCTCTCCTGCGTCATTGTCGTCGCCAACTACACCTCCTCGGAAGTGGTGGTGATCGCCGCCATGAGTCTGGCGTTCTTTGCCAAAGGTTTCGGGAACCTCGGCTGGTGCGTGCTGAGCGACACCTCGCCGAAAGAGATGCTCGGTATTGCCGGTGGCGTGTTCAATATGTGCGGCAACCTGGCGAGCATCATTACCCCGCTGGTCATCGGGGTGATCCTCGCCAACACCCACTCGTTTGATTACGCCATCCTCTACGTCGGTTCCATGGGCGTGCTGGGCCTGTTCTCCTATCTGTTTATCGTTGGGCCGCTGGATCGCTTGACGCTCACTCCGCGCACCGTTTGATTGAAGACCCTGGCGAGCATTCGCCTCCGCTGTTTCGCGTCGTACTCCGGCGAAACAGCGGTTTTTTAGTAGGTTATCCCCGGCGGGTTGACCACCGACTGCGCCACCGCCTCGCCCTGCTCTCCCCAGCGCGCCAGCACCTGCTGATATTCACCGCGGGCAATCGCCCCGTCGAGGGCTGCCTGCAGGGCAAAGACCAGGCCGTTGCCTTTTTTGGTGGTTGTCGCCACCCACGCTTTTTTCGGCCCCAGGCCCACCACCCGGGTCTGGCCGTTAAGGGCGGCCTTATAGGCTGCCACCGACTGCGGGCCGAAAAAGATATCCGCTCGCCCGGACTGGATATAGAGGTTGCCGGAGGCATCATCGGTCAGGTAGACCGGCTGGGCCTGCGGCCGTCCGGCGGCACGGTTGTCCTCATTCCAGCCCAGCAGGATCCGCTCCTGATTGGTGCCGGACCCGACGATCACTTTGCGCCCGGCGAGGTCGGCGGGTCCGTTTACCGCGGCGATGTCGCTGGTGGATTTCACCGAGAAGGCCAGGGAATCCACCCGGTAAGTCGCAAAATCGAACTTCTCTTTGCGCTTCTCGGTCACCGCGATATTGATCAGCGCCACGTCATAGCGGCCGGAGGCGATGCCCAGCGGCCAGTCCTCCCACGCGGTGGGCACCAGCCAGAGCTTCAGGCCAAGGCTTCCGGCCAGCAGGCGGGCCATATCCGGGTCGCTGCCGATCCGCGTGCGGTTGTCGCTGGCCAGCAGCGCCAGCGGCGGCGAATTGAGCGCCGAGATCGCCACCGTCAGCGTCCCCGGCTCGACGAAGCGATAGCCCGGCGGAATTTTCGCTATCGCCTGCGGGTCGCGGGTGACCGGCAATGGCTGCTCATTGGCACGCAGATCCAGCGCCGCGTGAGCGCTCATGGCAAAAGCGCTGAGAACAAGGGTCATTAGCGCTCTGTTCATGACGGCAGTACCCTGGATAAAAACTGTCGGGTACGCGGATGCTGCGGATGGTTGAGCACCTCGTCGCTGCTGCCCTGCTCGACGATCCTGCCGTCGACCATAAACACCACCTGGTCGGCCACCTCGCGGGCAAAGCCTACCTCGTGGGTCACCACCACCAGGGTGGTACCGGAGCGCGCCAGCTTCTTGATGACATCCAGTACCTCGCCCACCAGCTCGGGATCGAGCGCCGAGGTGGGCTCATCAAACAGGATCACCCGCGGGTCCAGTGCCAGCGCCCGGGCAATCGCGATACGCTGCTGCTGCCCGCCTGAGAGATGCCGCGACCAGGCGTCGGCTTTATTGCGCAGTCCGACAACGTCCAGCAGTTCATAAGCGCGGGCAATGGCCTCTTTGCGCGTGACCTGCTTGTGGGCGATCGGCGCCTCAATCAGGTTCTCCAGCACCGTCAGGTGCGGAAACAGGTTAAAGTTCTGGAACACGTAGCCGACGTTGATCCGCTGGCGGAGGATCTCCTTCTCTTTCATCTCATACAGCTTGTCGCCTTTGCGGCGATAACCGATATAGTCGCCATCAATCTGAATAAATCCCTCATCGACACGTTCGAGGTGATTGATGGTGCGCAGCAGCGTCGACTTGCCCGAGCCGGAAGGGCCGAGGATCACCGTCACCGTGCCCGGGGGGATCTCCAGCGACACATCGTCCAGCGCCTTGTGGCGGCCATAGTATTTGCTGACCCCGGTGATAGAGATATGGCCATTATGAGAGCTGGGCATGAACGGCCTCCTGCGGCTGTGGTTGACGTGCGGGTTGATTCAGACGGCTGCTGCGGGCGCTGTTTACCGCCGAGCGGCGCTCGCTGCGCGCCAGGGCGCGTTCCACCAGATACTGAATGGCGGAGAGAACGCTGGTGATCGCCAGATACCAGGCGGCGCCGACCATCAACAGCGGGATCACCTCCTGGGTACGGTTGTAGATCATCTGGATGGTGTAGAACAGTTCCGGCATCGCCAGGACGTACACCATCGCCGTTCCCTTGGCCAGACTGATGATCTCATTGAAGCCGGAGGGCAGGATGGTGCGCAGCGCCTGCGGCAGAATAATGCGCAGCGTACGTCGCCAGGCGGGAAGCCCCAGTGCAGCGGCGGCTTCATACTGCCCATGGTCGACCCCTAAAAAGCCGCCGCGAATAATCTCCGCGGTATAGGCGCTCTGCACCAGCGTCAGGCCCACCACCGCCGTGGAGAATTGCCCCAGCACGTTAATGGTCTGATAGCTGGCCCAGGTGACGCCGGTAAACGGGATCCCCAGCGACAGGGTGTCGTAGAGATAGGAAAAGTTGTACAGAATAATCAGCACCACAATCAGCGGCAGCGAGCGAAACAGCCAGATATAACCCCAGGCGAGGCTGCTGAGCAGCCACGATGAGGATAAGCGGGCCAGCGCCAGCAGGCCGCCGAAGATCACGCTCAGCACCGTGCCGAGCAGGGTCAGGAGCAGGGTTTGTCCCAGCCCCTCGAGGATCACCGGGTCGAAGAACCAGCGGGCGAAGACGCCCCACTCCCAGCGCGGGTTAAAGGCCACCGACTGGATCACCACCGCCAGCACCAGCAGGGCGACCAGGGCCCCGACCACCCGCAGCGGATAGCGCGCCGGCACCACTTTGATTGTTTCAGATGAATGCATCATGCCTCCTCAAGCGCTGTGACTGAAGGCGCTCACCGCCAGCGCTTTAGTGAACCGCAGCCGGCCATCGTACGGCGGCTGACTGTACTCTTCCGGGTCTCGCGTGAGGTCAAACTGCGCCTCATACCCCTGGCTGAGATAGAGCTTTACCGCCTCCGGCTGACGGAAGCCGGTGGTCAGGTAGATATGGCTGTACCCGGCCAGCACCGCCCGCCGTTCCAGCTCCTGGACCACCTTCGCCGCCAGCCCCTGCTGGCGCAGACGGCGGTGCGTCCAGATACGTTTGATCTCCGCGGTGTGGCGATCTTTCGGTTTATAAGCGCCGGTGGCGATAATTTCTCCCTCACGCTCAAGGACGATAAACAGCCCCTGCGGCGGCAAATACCACTCAGTCAACTCCACTTCCGCATCGCGGGAAAAATAGTCGCCGTAGCGGGCGGCATATTCGGCAAACAGCCCGCTAATAATCGGCTGCAGCTCCGGTGCGTCCGGAGAAATATCGCGGAATGCTTCGCTCATCGCGCCTCCTGTCAGTCGCCCAGTCCGGGTGGGTTGATTTCTGATTGCGGAATACTCTCCACCCCTTCGCCCCAGCGGTTAAGCACTTTGGCGTAATCGCCGCTGGCGATAGCGCCGTTCAGCGCCGCCTGGACGGCATTCACCAGCCCGCTGTCTTTTTTCAGCGTCACCGCGATATGCGCCGCTTTCGGCCAGCCGCCATCGACGCTGCCCACCAGTTTGGTTTTGCCGGTCAGCGCCGCCTTCCATGCGCCAATCACGTTGGGGCCGAAAAAGGCGTCGGCGCGCCCGGTCTGCAGGGCCAGCGTCTGGGCGGCGTCATCCTTGGTGTAGACCGGGGTAAACGGCTTCAGCCCCTTCTTGACGTTCTCCGCGTTCCACGCCAGCAGGATCGCCTCCTGGTTAGTACCGGAGCCGACGATAATCTTCAGCCCGGCGATGTCCTCCGCCTTGTCAATTTTGTTCAGCGGACTGGTGCTTTTGACGTAGAAGCCCAGCGAGTCTTTACGGTAGGTGGCGAAATCGAACTTCTCTTTGCGCTCTTTGGTGACGGTAATATTGCTGATCGCGGCATCATATTTGCCGGAGGTAACCCCCAGCGGCCAGTCTTCCCATGAAGTAGGAACCACGTTCACTTCCAGTCCAAGGCTCTCCGCCACCAGCCGGGCGATATCCGTCTCGCTGCCGAGCAGGGTTTTGTTGTCATCGGCGAAGACCGTCAGCGGCGGTGAGTTCAGGGCTGCCACCGCGACGGTGAATTTCCCCGGCACCGCCAGATGCAGATCTTTCGGCAACAGCGCAATGGCCTGTGGATTTTTCGCTGTGTGAATCGGCGTTTTGTTGGCCTCCAGGCTCACCCCGGTGCCATTGATCTTGACGTCCTGGGCCCACGACGAGGCGCTAAATGCCAACGCGACGGCCAGCAAGAGTGTTGTTTTCTGCATAGCGTGATTCTCTTTTATTATTTTTGGAATTGATTAGCAGGTAGCGCCAGACCCAGACTTTCCCGCAGGGTGGTGCCCGGATAGTCGCGACGGAACAGGCCGCGCGCCTGTAACAGCGGAACCACCTCATCCACAAAGCGCGGGAAGGTTTCCGGCGTGCCGCCCTGAATAATGAAACCGTCCGCCGCGTGCTGTTCGAACCACAATTGCAGGCCATCGGCGACATCGCTGGCGGTGCCGGTAAAACGCGGACGCGGACTCGCTGCCTCCAGGGCCACCTGGCGCAGGGTTAATCCCCGCTCGCGGGCGTGACGTTTAATCTCGTCGGTGGTGCTGCGGAAGCTGTTTTGTCCGAGGTCGCCAATATCCGGGAACGGTTCATCAAGCGGATACTGCGAAAAATCATGATGTTCGAAATACCGCCCCAGATAATTCAGCGCATCCTCGATGGAAACCAGCGCCGCGGTAGTCTGGTACTGACGTTCCGCATCCTCGGCGTCATCCCCGACGATGACGCTGACGCCCTGGAAGATATGCAGTTGGTCCGGGGTGCGCTGATATGCGCTGAGTTGGCTTTTAACATCCTGATAAAATGCCTGCGCCTCGGCCAGCGATTCCTGATGGGTAAAAATGGCATCGGCGTGGCGTGCGGCTAATTTCTTGCCGTCGTCCGACGCGCCGGCCTGGAAAATAATCGGCCGTCCCTGTGGCGTGCGGGCAATATTTAGCGGCCCGGCCACTTTAAAGAAATCGCCATGGTGATCGAGCGTATGCAGTTTATTTTTATCAAAGAACTGGCCAGTCTCCTTATTGCGCACAAAGGCGTCCTCTTCCCATGAATCCCATAAGCCTTTCACAACCTGCAGATATTCATCGGCAATGCGATAGCGCAGCGCATGATCCGGATGCTGGGCCCGGGAGAAGTTTTTCGCCGACCCTTCCAGCGGCGAAGTGACGACATTCCACCCCGCCCGTCCCTGGCTTAAATGGTCAAGGCTGGCGAACTGGCGGGCGGTAGTAAACGGCTCGCTGTACGAAGTGGATAAGGTCCCCACCAGTCCCAGACGCCGGGTGACCGCGGCCAGCGCGGAAAGTACCGTTAAAGGTTCGAAGCGATTTAAAAAATGGGGAATCGATTTTTCATTGATATATAACCCGTCGGCGACAAAAATAAAATCCAGCTTCCCCTCTTCCGCTTTTAACGCCGTCTGCGTGACAAAATTAAAATTAATACTGGCGTCCGCCTGCGCCGCCGGATGACGCCAGGCGGACATATTTCCCGATGCGCCATGTAATATCGTTCCCAGACGCAATTGTCGATTTTCAGACATAGTTACCCCTTCCCCTGTCATCCATTAAATATGTTGTAATGCCTGTTCCGCCAGCTGAGAGAAATAGTGCGCTGCGGGCGCAATAAGCCGTTCGTCCGGATTAAATGCCGGATGGTGCAGACCATATTCGCTGGCGCTGCCGATGCTGACGAACGCCCCGGGAATATGCTGAAGATAGACCGCAAAATCTTCGCCACCGAGATGCAGATCGGCGTGATGGGTGCGGTACCCGGCCTGGGCCGCCACGTCGCTGGCGAAGTCGGCCCAGCGGGCGTCATTGACCAGCGCCGTCGGGCCGGCATACCAGAAGACGTCAATCTGTGCGCCAAAGGCGCTGGCGAAACCGGCCGCGATCTCGCTGACCCGGGCCTTGACCCGCTGCTGCACTTCACTGCTGTGAGTGCGCAGTGTTCCTTCCAGCTCGACGCTCTCCGGCAGCACGTTCCAGGTATTGCCTCCCTGGATCCGCGTCACGCTGAGCACCACCGAGTCGAGGGTGTTCACTTCCCGGCTGGCCACGCTCTGCAGCACCGTCACCAGCTGGCTGGCCAGCAGGATCGCATCCTTTCCTTCGTGTGGGCGGGCGGCATGCGCCCCCTTCCCGGTCACTTTGAAGACGAAGCGATCGACGTTGGCGTAGAACGCGCCGCCGCGGGTGGCAAATTCGCCCACCGGCAGGCCGGGCTCATTGTGCATACCAAAGATCGCCGACACGTCCTCCAGCGCCCCGGCGCGGATCAGGGTTTTCGCGCCGCCAAAATTTTCCTCCGCCGGCTGAAACAGGATCCGTACCCGCCCCGGGAGTTCCGCTTCCCGCTCCTTCAGCAGCAGCGCCGCCCCCAGCATCACGCTGGTGTGAATATCATGGCCGCAGGCATGCATCACCCCTTCATTTTGCGAGCGGTAAGGCAGACCGGTCGCCTCTTCGATGGGCAACGCGTCGATGTCCGCCCGCAGGGCAACCACCTTGTCGCCGCTGCCGACTTCGGCGACCAGCCCGGTTTTCAGATCGTAGGGCAGCAGAGTCAGCCCGCCGCTCTGCAGCCAGTCGCGGATCCGCGCGGTGGTGGCTACCTCCTGCAGGGAGAGCTCCGGGTTCTGGTGCAGCTCGCGCCGCCAGCTAATCAGTTGTTGTTCAAAGGACATTCAGCACCTCCTTGCCGTAGTGAGCCTGCGCCAGCAGGCGCAGGGAGTGCAGGCGCGCTGGCCCGTCGCTAATAGGGGTATCAATGATGAGTTCATCCAGCTGATCTTCCGCCTGCAGCGCGTCAAGCCGGGCTTTAACCTGTTCGGGAGTACCGGAGATCAGTGAGGATTCGCGGCGGTGGATGCGTGTCGGCCGGCTGCCAGCCTGGCGGGCAAAGGCGACGGCCTGAGCCTCACTGCCGACGGTCACCCGCTGGCCGTTCTCCAGCTCCACGCCCCACACCTCGACCTGCTGCGCCAGCGCAGCGGCGGTGGCCGGATCGTCAGCCACCACCACCTGCACGGCGACGATCGCCTCACGCGGGCTGAGCTCGCGCCAGCGGTTGATCACCGTGCGGCGCAGCGCGCTGTCGCCATTGAGATGGGCCGCAAACACGAAGTTCCAGTCAAGACGGGCGGCCAGTTCCGCACTCTCCAGGCTGGCGCCGAGCAGAAATCCGTCGGCCCGGCGCGGCGGGATCGGCGTGGCGCGCAGGCTCTCCTCTCCCCCTGGCTCAGTCAGTGACAGCCAGTTATCCAGCTGCGCCAGCTGATCGGCAAAGGTCCCTTTCTCCTCCTGATGCAGGCCCTGCTGCAGGGCGCGGGTGGAGAGCGGCAGGCCGCCAGGCGCCTTGCCCACCCCGAGATCGATGCGACCCGGCGCGAGGGCAGCCAGCAGGTTAAAGTTTTCCGCGACTTTATAGGGGCTGTAGTGCTGGAGCATGACGCCGCCGGACCCAAGACGAATGCGCCGGGTGTGGCCCAGCAGCCAGGCGATAACCAGCTCCGGCGAGGGGCTCGCCAGCTGATCGGTATTGTGGTGTTCGGCGACCCAGAAGCGGTGATAGCCCCAGGCTTCGGCGTGTTGCGCCAGCGTTAATGTACGCGCCAGCGCCTGCGCGGCGGTTTCCCCGGCGGCAAGCGGACTTTTATCCAGGATACTGATTCGATAAGACATTTCGCAGGCTCATATGAAAGTACGTGCCTGCATTATTAAAATCTCAGCTAACTATTGAGAAACAATTAATTCACATGTGTACTGCTGAAAATTAGATATGCCCGCCTGGCCGCTGCGCTTCCAGCTCGCGGAGCAGCGCCTCAGCCTGCCGCGGACTGCGCACCCGGACGAAGCGAATATGACGATATTGCGGATCCTGCATATCGGCCAGATAGCGTCGGCGATTCTGCCGCCAGGTTTTCAGCGTCCAGAGGATAATGGATTCCCGGCTGCAGAACGAACGGCGAAAGCTCTCGCGGTTGCCCGTGCCCGGCCACAGCTCCTGATGCCGCCACGCCCGGCTCGTCGCCCGCCACACCGCCTGGCGCAGCGTGCGCCAGAGGCTATAGTCGACCCAGATCACCAGATCCACCTCGCGCCATTTGACGCTGCGGCTGCGATTGTAATTGCCATCCAGCACCCAGCCCGGCGAGGCCGTAGCGGCGGCAATAGCGGCGAAAAACGCCTCATCCGGCGTGCCCTGCCAGTTCGGCCGCCAGTACAGGCGATCGAGCTCGATCCAGGGTAGTCCCAGCCTGTGCGCCAGGCGCCGGGCCAGAGTGGATTTGCCTGAGCCGCTGGTGCCGACCACGTTGATGTTCATCTCTGTTTCTCCCTGGTAGCCAAACGAATACTTATTTCAATGTTAAATGGCGTATATAGTAGTGATGTTTATCAATGATAAAAGGTGTTTTCAGGATGAACCCCTATGAAGCCCGCTACAGACAACTGTTAGCCAACGGAGCCAGCGCCTGGGCGGGTGATGGTTTTGCCAGGGCAAAGATACAACAGGAAAAAACATTTCATTGGCTGGATGCCCATGGCTATTTACCCGCTCCCGGCGCGCCGGTACTTGAACTGGGATGTGGCAATGGTGCCATGGCTGCCCAGTATCTGGCGGAAAGAGGCTATGCCGTATCGGGTGTTGATGTGTCCGAAACGGCGATCCGCTGGGCAGAAGACCGTTTTCAGCAAGCGGGTCTGGACGCCACATTTTTCGTCGGCAACGTCTGTCATCTTTCTCAATGTGAGGATGCCCAGTTTGCCTTAATCATTGATGGCAGCTGTTTACATTGTCTGCTGGAAGATGAGCGTCGCCGTTTTTTCGCCGAGGCGAGAAGATTGCTGAAACCCGCAGGCCGGCTGGTGATCGGCTCGATGTGCGGGCTTCCTCGTTATGCTGAAGACCTCGCCACTTACGATCCTGTCAAGCATCATCTCCTGAAAGAGGGGCAGCCCTGGCGTACGCTTAAACCCCTCCCGGCTTTACTGAATGAGATACAGCAGGCGCAGTTTAGCGTCCTTGCCACCGATGTTAAGCACAATGCCTGGTGGGATCATGCCACCATCGTTTGTTCGGCAAACGGGCCGTCGGCTGATCCTCAGGAGAGTTAATTTCAGGCTGACCGCGCCATCTGTTATGCAGCGCCAGTGAAGATGGCGCTGCCGCCAACAAAGCAGTCTTTATCCAGCGTCAGGCTGGCGATTTTATGCACCGGGCCACGCATACGGACCTGAAAATCCGCGTCGAAGGTGATGTGCAGCTGACCACCAGGCATGTTGACATCCACCCGATCGTCCACCTTCCCTAACCGGCGCATCGCGCTGGCAGCCGCGCAACTGCTGCTCCCGGAGGCCATCGTGAACCCCGCGCCCCGCTCCCAGATACCAATCTTTAGCGTATGGCGATCGATAACTTCCACGAACTGGACATTGGTGCGTTTGGGGAACAAGGAATGGTTTTCGATTTGCGGCCCTAAACGATGAACCTGCGCCAGGTCGAGCTTATCGACGAGGACAACGCAGTGGGGATTGCCCATGGAGACCAGCACGACGGACAGGGTTTCATCCGCCAGCGGCAAAGGATAATTCACCGCCTCAGGCAAATTCACTAAGGCGGGCAGCGCCGCCGGATTGAAATTCGCCCGCCCCATGTCGACGCTAATCTGATGAACATCGCCATGCACAGTGCAATAAACGTCACCGCCCGCCGTATGTACCAGAAAGGGCTCATGGCCGACGCGACCGATATCAAAAAGATAACGCGCATAGATCCGTAGCCCGTTACCGCTTTTCTCCGCTTCGGAGCCGTCCGGATTGATAATACGCAGTGTGGGATTGATCTGATCGCCGCTGTCGATCAGCAGACCATCCGATCCCACGCCATAGTGGCGATGGCACAGCATTTGAATATGCTCGTTGCTCAACTGTTCGGCAACGTCGCGATGGCATACCAGGTAATCATTACCCAGCCCGTGATATTTATGAAAGTGTAAGGGTGTCATTGTGTGGGTTCGCCTGGCGCTGCAGTTTTTTGGACATCTTACATTACATTCACCGTCTTGATGAATTAAACCCTGCGTTGTTAACCGTGGTGGTCATTCTGCTCCACTGCGTCCGGCTATCAGACTGGCGCCTCCCCTCCGTCGGGCTTACACTCTGCGTACCTGTGAGCGGTATTCATCAATCCGGAAAGATTATGCTAAAAGAGAACGTAAACGATCTGCTCTCCTTTATGGTGGTAGCGCGTGAGCGCAGCTTTACCCGCGCAGCGGCCCAGCTCGGCGTGTCACAGTCGGCGCTCAGCCATGCCATGCGCCATCTCGAAGCGCGTCTCGATGTGCGGCTGCTGACCCGCACCACCCGCAGCGTGGTACCGACCGAGGCGGGTGAGCGACTCATTCAGCGCCTCGGTCCGCATCTGGAGGAGATGGAGCGGGCGCTGACCGCGCTGCGCGATACGCGCGAACGCCCGGCGGGCAACCTGCGCATCACCGCCGGGGAGCATGCCACCAGCACCGTACTCTGGCCGGCGCTAAAGCCATTTATGCTGCAATATCCGGATATTAACATCGAAATCACTGTTGATAATGGCCTCACGGATATCGTGGATGGCCGGTTTGACGCCGGGGTGCGACTCGGCGAACAGGTGGCGAAAGAGATGATTGCCGTGCGCATTGCCCCGGATATGCGGATGGCGGTAGTAGGTTCGCCAGCCTATCTGCAGCAGGCCGGTACGCCGCAGACGCCCTGGGATCTTGCGCAGCATCGCTGCATCAATCTGCGCCTGCCGACACGAGGTGGACTTTACGCCTGGGAGTTTGCCCGCGACGGCCGGGATATCCAGGTCCGGGTGGAGGGGCAAGTGATCCTCAACAGCCTGCCGCAGCGCATCGATGCGGCGGAGGCGGGCCTCGGTCTGGCCTACGTTCCGGATGACTGCGTGGCGGAGGCCTTAGCCAGTGGCCGGCTGGTGCAAGTGCTGGCGGACTGGACCCCCACCTTCCCCGGCTACCATCTCTACTACCCCAGTCGACGCCAGCATACCAGCGCTTTCACTCTGTTGCTGGAAACTCTGCGACGCTGATCTCATTGATAAATCTGTCAAATGCTATCGGTAAATGTTTTAGGTGCGTAACTATTACGTTACGTGTAGGATTCAGCGCCATGTCTGAGCTTATCTCCTACGTCAGAATGATGAGAAAGCCAGCATAATGTGCCAGCCGTCATCCACTCCGGCTGCAAAAATGGGCATTGACAGGAAACTGATACATCAATGAATACGAAACACGACACTGCAGCGGAGCACCATGCTGCGAAACGCCACTGGCTCAACTCACATGAAGCGGGTTATCACAAAGCGATGGGCAACCGTCAGGTACAGATGATCGCCATCGGCGGCGCTATCGGTACCGGTTTGTTCCTCGGCGCCGGGGCACGTTTACAAATGGCAGGGCCAGCGCTCGCCCTGGTCTATCTGGTCTGCGGCATCTTCTCCTTCTTTATTCTTCGCGCCCTCGGCGAACTGGTTCTCCACCGACCCTCGAGCGGCAGCTTCGTCTCCTATGCCAGGGAATTCCTCGGTGAAAAGGCCGCTTACGTGGCCGGCTGGATGTACTTCGTTAACTGGGCCATGACCGGGATCGTCGATATCACCGCCGTGGCGCTGTATATGCACTACTGGGGCGCGTTTGGCGATGTGCCACAGTGGGTCTTCGCCCTCGGCGCGCTGGCGATCGTCGGTACCATGAACATGATCGGCGTAAAATGGTTCGCCGAGATGGAGTTCTGGTTCGCGCTGGTCAAAGTGCTGGCGATCGTTGCGTTCCTCGTGGTCGGCACCATTTTCCTCGGCTCCGGTAAGCCGCTGGACGGCAATGCCACCGGCTTCCATCTGATCACCGATAACGGTGGCTTCTTCCCTCACGGCCTTCTGCCGGCGCTGGTGCTGGTGCAGGGCGTGGTCTTTGCCTTCGCCTCCATTGAACTGGTGGGCACCGCGGCCGGTGAGTGTAAAGATCCGGAGTCGATGGTACCGAAGGCCATCAACAGCGTGATCTGGCGTATCGGCCTGTTCTACGTCGGTTCGGTGGTGCTGCTGGTGCTGCTCCTGCCGTGGACCGCCTACCAGGCAGGACAGAGCCCGTTCGTCACCTTCTTCTCCAAACTGGGCGTACCGTATATCGGCAGCGTAATGAACATCGTGGTGTTAACCGCCGCCCTCTCCAGCCTCAACTCCGGCCTCTACAGCACCGGACGTATCCTGCGCTCCATGTCGATGGGGGGCTCCGCGCCGAAGTTTATGTCGAAGATGAGCCGTCACCACGTCCCTTACGCCGGGATCCTGGCGACGCTGGCGGTGTATGTGGTGGGGGTGTTCCTCAACTATCTGGTGCCGTCGCAGGTGTTTGAGATCGTGCTGAACGTCGCGTCGCTGGGGATCATTGCTTCCTGGGGCTTTATCGTGGTGTGTCAGATGCGTCTGCGCAAAGCGATCAAGGAAGGAAAAGCGGCGAAGGTGAGCTTCAGAATGCCGGGGGCGCCATTCACCTCCTGGCTGACGCTGCTGTTCCTGTTCAGTGTGCTGGTGCTGATGGCCTTCGATTATCCGAACGGCACTTACACCATTGGCTCAATTCCATTACTGGCGGTGCTGCTGGTAGCTGGCTGGTTTGGCGTGCGTAAACGCGTGCATGCGATCCACAGTACGGCGCCGACGCTCAGGAAGTAACTGGCAGGACTCCCGGTTTGCCCGCGACGGACAAACCGGGAGGTCAGGATTTAGTTATCCTCAACCAGCTGCGACACGTCGCTACTGTTAATTTCCCGCTTATTACCCGACTCATCGATATAGCTGGTCATCCCCGTTTCTTTATCCAGCTGCGGCTTGCCGTGGGTGACGATCGTCTGACCGCTTTTGGTGGTCATAACGTAGTTGGACGAACAGCCTGCCAGCAGCGCCAGCATCGCACCGGCGCAAATCACCATAAATGGCTTTTTCATTTTATCTCCACTGATTACCACTGCCCGCGCAAGGCGGGAAAGCGTTAAGTGTATAACCATCTGGTTTATCAGGCCAATACGGGTTTGTAACAGAGGGTGAGGTGCCGGGCGGCATGCGGGGCGCGACATTGACCGAACGTCGTCGCCCCGGGCATTTTACAGCGCGATGCGGATCACGTCGTCCGGCGCGGTGGCCTCTTTCTCACGGCTGGAAGCCTGTTTCACGCTGACGTACAGCGTTTTGCCGTCATCAGAGAGCGCCAGGCTGTTGGGGTGAGTCGGCGTTTTAAAGGTCTTCACGATCTTGTAGCGCTTACCGTCGATAACGCTGACTTCGCCGGCCTTACGGTGCGTCACATAGGCTTCATTACGCGTCGGGTTAAACAGCACCGCCAGCGATTCCGGCGCGGCGATTTTCTCCAGCACCTTACCATCGCGGGTATCGACCACCAGCACTTCCGGCTGCTTGCTGTCGGTAATAAAGGCGCGGTGACCGGCGGTATCAAGGCTCAGGTTTAAGTAGAAGTGTGCTTTGCCATCGTCCTGCAATTTCTTGCGCGAAACAATGGTGTTGCTCTCGCTGTCGATGGTCAGCAGTTCGCCGTCGGCATTGGTGGTATAGAGGCGTTTCGCCTGCGGATCGATCGCCAGACCCGTCGCCATTGCCCCGGTGCCGGTAATAGTGGTTTTCAGCTTCAGGGTCGCGCCATCTACCACCCAAATCACGCTCTCTTTGCCCAGACCAGTAATGTAGACCGTGTTGGTCTGCTCATTGACCGCCAGCTCGCGCGGTTGCAGTGGGCGTACGGTTTCACTGCGCTGACGCTCGTCCAGCACCAGACGCCCTTTCACGGCGCCGGTTTTGGCGTCAATGGCGGTGACGGTGCTGTCAACGGTATTGCCAAACCACAGCGTGCCGGTGGCATGGTTGATAGCAGCGCCGAACGGCTTCAGATCGTTGTGAATAATCTGCGTCACGTCCAGGGTGGTGGGGTCAAGACGATAAACAATACCGCCCTTGTCCAGTGAGCGACTCTGCGACGTGGCGACCCATAACGCGTTCTCCTGCTGGCTGTAGGCCATTTCGTAGGCCCCTTTTCCGACGGCCTTACGCAGCATCTCATCCGCAGCGTGGGCGCTAAAGCTACCTGCCAGCAGCAGAGAGGTGAATAACAGTGAATGGCGCAGACGCGGCGCGGCAAAATGACGTAGTGACATGACGACTCCCTTTGATAAACCAGTATGTGCTGACCCGACATCGCTTCCGGCGGTAAAGTCCTGGCTTTACCCTTATTTTTGAATGCGAATAGTAATCATTATTTATCTCAAAGTGGAGCGCTAATTGTTGTTGTTCGGTAAATTCATCAGCAAGAAGCACTATCCGTTAACCAACGGCGGTTAATAATTTTCAAATGTTTTACAAACGGGGTAACATATCTACATATGTTCCATTTGGTTCGTCTCCCGAGTACTATCGATGAAAATCCTGTCCGTGCGTCACGCCGCCCTGCCGGCGCTGCTGCTACCGCTGATTGCCGCGGCCCAGACCGCTGATGAACAAACCATGGTGGTGACCGCCGCGCCAACCACTGTTTCTGAACTGGATACCCCCGCCGCCGTCAGCGTGGTCAATGGGGATGAAATGCGCCAGGCCGCCCCGCGCGTCAATCTCTCTGAATCACTGGGCGCCGTACCGGGCCTGCAGGTGCAGAACCGGCAAAACTATGCCCAGGATCTGCAACTGTCGATTCGTGGTTTTGGCTCTCGCTCCACCTATGGCGTGCGCGGGCTACGCATCTATGTCGATGGTATTCCGGCGACCATGCCAGACGGCCAGGGGCAGACCTCGAATATCGATATTGGCAGCGTCGACACCATTGAGGTGCTGCGCGGCCCCTTCTCTGCCCTGTACGGTAACTCGTCCGGCGGGGTGATCAACGTCACCAGCCAGACCGGCACCCAGCCGCCCACCGTGGAAGCCAGCAGCTACTATGGCAGCTTCGGTACCTGGCACTACGGGATGAAGGCCACTGGCGCCGTTGGCGACGGCAGCCATGCAGGCGATGTGGATTACACGGTCTCGACCAACCGCTTCACCACTCATGGCTATCGCGATCACAGCGGCGCACGCAAGAATCTGGCGAACGCCCGACTGGGAGTGCGCATCAACGATGTCAGTAAGCTGACGCTGCTGCTGAACAGCGTCGATATCAAAGCCAATGACGCCGGCGGCTTAACCGCCGACGAATGGCGCGATAACCCGCGCCAGTCGCCGCGCGGCGACCAGTATAATACCCGCAAGAATACCCGGCAGACCCAGGCCGGCCTGCGCTATGAGCGCCAGCTGAGCGCCCAGGACGATCTCAGCGTGATGATGTACGCCGGTGAACGTGAAACCACGCAGTTCCAGTCGATCCCGCGCGCGCCGCAGCTGAAACCGAGCCATGCCGGCGGGGTGATCGACCTCACCCGTCACTACCAGGGAATCGATACCCGCCTGACCCATCGCGGAGAGCTGCTGGTGCCCGTCACCCTGACCGCCGGTCTCGATTACGAGAACATGAGCGAGCGCCGTAAAGGGTATGAAAACTTTGTGATGGTCAACGGCGCGCCGCAGTATGGCGAACAGGGTGCGCTGCGCCGTAACGAACGCAACCTGATGTGGAACGTCGACCCCTACCTGCAGACCCAGTGGCAGTTAACGGACAAACTCTCGCTCGATGCCGGGGTTCGCTACAGCTCAGTATGGTTCGACTCGAATGACTACTACATCACCCCAGGCAATGGCGATGACAGCGGTGATGCCAGCTATCACAAGTGGCTGCCCGCAGGCTCGCTGAAGTATGCTCTGACCGACGCGTGGAACGTCTACCTCTCCGCTGGCCGCGGCTTCGAGACGCCGACCATTAACGAACTGTCATACCGCTCCGATAACCAGAGCGGCCTTAATTTCGGCCTGAAGCCCTCCACCAATGACACAGTGGAGATCGGCAGTAAGACGCGGCTCGGCAATGGGCTGCTCACCGCCGCCCTGTTCCAGACCAATACCGATAATGAGATCGTAGTCGACAGCAGCAGCGGCGGGCGCACCAGCTATAAAAACGCCGGCAAGACCCGTCGTCAGGGGATGGAGCTGGGGCTGGATCAGCAGTTTGGCGAGAGCTGGCGTCTGAAGGCGGCCTGGACCTGGCTGGACGCGACCTATCGCACCAACGTCTGCGACGACGCCAGCTGCAACGGCAACCGCATTCCGGGGATCGCGCGCAATATGGGCTACGCCTCCTTTGGCTATCAGCCGGAGCAGGGCTGGTACGCCGGCAGCGATATTCGCTACATGAGCGACATCATGGCCAATGACGAAAACACGGCTAAAGCGCCTTCCTGGACGGTGGTTGGCCTGACGACCGGCTATAAATGGAGCTACGGCAGGATGGACATGGATCTGTTCGGCCGCGTCGACAACCTGTTCGACCGGGAGTACGTCGGGTCCGTTATCGTTAATGAGTCCAACGGGCGCTACTACGAGCCTGCTCCCGGACGCAACTACGGCATCGGCCTGAACCTCGCCTGGCGCTTCGAATAACACGCCCCTTCCCCGCCGGCGGTGATTGGCGGGGAAGGCTTAACGATGTGGCGTTTTCCCCACGGACGCGGGTTAAAGCAGATTTCGCAGGGATAACTCGAAAATGATCTTTTCCGCCTGGCAGGAGAAAGCGATGGAGAGGTCGAGTTTCACCGCGTCGCCAACGGCGGCGATGGTGTAATCGACCTGCGGCGGTTCACTGGCCGGCGCCGCGGCGGCAGCACGTTCGCGCACGGCGGCTACGGTGGATTCCGCTTCTTCGCGGCTCGGGAACATTTTCTCAGCCCGGTAGACGCAGTCCTCGTTATCAATGATGGTACCGACATCAATGGCGCAGCCTTTGGTGCTGCATTTATCTACTACATCTTTCATCGTAATAACCTCTCGAGTTTTCTTAAGGATAAGAATCCGCTCACCGAAAAGCAAACCATTAATATCCGTAAGGATTAGCAATTTTTCTATTATATCGCGCCGCGGCGGGCGCCAGCTTGCGCCATCGCAAGGTGAGGCAATATGACTGCCGACGATCGCCTGACGATACGCGATGCCATCGCAGCAATCGTGGCCTCCATCACACTATTCTGCACACCATCTCGTCTGCCTCGCCTCACAGCGTTAGTCTGGTCACAGAACAACGCCAACAAGGAGCTGCTATGGCACTGCCGATGATGATTGATTGCGATCCGGGACATGATGACGCGATCGCCCTGGTCCTCGCCCTCGCCTCTCCGGAGCTGGAGGTGAAAGCCGTCACCGCTTCCGCGGGCAACCAGACCCCGGAGAAGACCCTGCGCAACGTGCTGCGTATGCTGACGCTGCTGAACCGGCCGGATATCCCGGTGGCCGGCGGCGCGTGGAAGCCGTTGATGCGCGATCTGATCATCGCCGATAACGTGCACGGCGAGAGCGGACTGGATGGCCCGAGCCTGCCGGAACCAACCTTTGCCCCGCAGAACTGCACCGCCGTCGAGCTGATGGCCAGGGTGCTGCGGGAAAGCCAGGAGCCGGTGACTCTGGTGGCCACCGGGCCGCAGACTAACGTGGCGTTGCTGCTCGCCAGCCACCCGGAGCTGCACGCGAAAATCGCCCGCATCGTGATCATGGGGGGCGCAATGGGGCTGGGCAACTGGCAGCCAGCGGCGGAGTTTAATATTTTCGTCGATCCGCAGGCCGCGGAAATGGTCTTTCAGTCCGGGATCCCGGTGGTGATGGCGGGCCTTGACGTCACCCATAAGGCGCAAATCCTTCCTGCCGATATCGAGCGATTCCGCCAGATTGGCAATCCGGTGTCGACCATTGTCGCCGAGCTGCTCGACTTCTTTATGGCCTACCACAAGGATGAAAAGTGGGGCTTCGACGGCGCGCCGCTGCACGATCCCTGCACCATCGCCTGGCTCCTCAAGCCGGAGATCTTCACCACTATCGAACGCTGGGTCGGCGTGGAAACGGAAGGAAAATATACCCAGGGGATGACGGTGGTCGATTACTACCATCTGACCGGCAATCGGCCCAATACTACCCTGATGCTGGATGTCGACCGTGAAGCCTTTGTCGATCTGCTCGCCCAGCGGTTAACCTTTTACGCCTGACACGCCTCCCATGCCCCTTTTCCCTCACGGGAAAAGGGGCAGAGTAAGTTGGATCCGCCGGACTAGTCGTCGGCCGCGACGCGGATCACCACTTTACCGAAGTTCTCACCTTTCAACAGGCCGATCAGCGCCTGCGGCGCCTGATCCAGACCGTCGATCAGCTGTTCGCGATATTTAATTTTCCCCTCTTGCACCCAGCGCCCCATCTGCTGCTGGAATTCCGCGATCCGATGCCCGTAATCCTGGCCGATAATAAAGCCCTGCATCCGGATGCGCTTCTTGAGGATGGTCGCCATCAGCAGCGGCAGACGATCCGGTCCGTCTGGCAAACCGGTGGCGTTATAGCCGCTTACAAGCCCGCAGACCGGTACCCGCGCTGCGGTATTCAGCAGCGGCAGCACCGCGTCAAAAACCTTGCCGCCGACGTTTTCGTAGTAAACGTCAATGCCCTGCGGGCAGGCCTGGGCCAGCTGTTCGGCAAAATCATCCGCACGATGGTCAAGGCAGACATCAAAGCCTAACGTCTCAACCGCATACCGACACTTCTCCGCGCCTCCAGCGATGCCGACGGTGCGGCAGCCCTTAATTTTGCCGATCTGTCCGACCGTGGCGCCAACCGGCCCGGTCGCCGCAGCGACCACCAGCGTTTCGCCCGCCTTCGGCTGGCCGATGTCCAGCAATCCCATGTAGGCGGTGAAGCCCGGCATCCCCAGAACTCCCAGCGACCAGGACGGGTGTTGCGGGTCGTCACCCAGCTTCACCAGTCCGTTGCCGTCGGAGAGTTCATAATCCTGCCAGCCGCTGTAGCCCAGCACCCAGTCGCCGGGTTGATAATCGGCATGATTTGAGCTGACCACGCGACTCACGGTCCCTCCCACCATCACCGCGCCAATGGCCACCGGTGGCGAATAAGAAGGCGCGTCGCTCATGCGCCCGCGCATATAGGGATCGAGCGATAAAAAAACGGTACGCAGCAGAACCTGCCCCGGCCCCGGCGTCGGCACCTCGCTCTCTTCCAGGCGGAAATTCTCTGCCGTCGGTTCACCATGGGGGCGGGAAGCCAGTACCCAGCGGCGATGGCGTTGCGGTTGATCTGTCATAGCAAACTCCTCTTGTTAGCAGACAGTACTGAGGCTAGCTGCTTTATGCGCAACGTGCTTTACCATTAAGAGCCGGATGGCGATTGATTAAGGCGAACCACCAGATAGACGCAGGTCTCCGCGGATTCATTGATAAAGCGACAATCGTTGGGCGGGCCAAGCTCCAGACAATCCCCCTTCTGCATCTCATGACGGGTAGTCCCTTCGACGAACACCAGCTCGCCCTGCTGCAGCCAGATCAGCTGGCGGGCGAGCGCATAGGAAGAGGCCGGCATGGGCACATCGCTGCCGGGCGGCAGCTCAATCTGCACCAGATCTATCGGCAGATCGCTGCGCGGCGAGACGTGGCGGCGGAGATAGTGGCTTTGCGGGTCGTGCCACACCGGCTGGCTGGCAAAGCGCAGCAGCTTACCCTCCTGCATTTCCGCCCGGGCGATCAGCGTCGACATACTGATGCCGAAGGCGCCGGAAAGACGGCCCAGCATCGAGGCCGTCGGGCTGCTTTCGCCGCGCTCGATTTTATGGATCATCGCCCGCGAGGCGCCGGCCCGTTCGGCGAGGTCGTTCAGCGACCAACCGCGGGACTCACGCTCGATGCGGATGCGCGCACTGATGCGCTGATTGAGGTTGTCTTCTATAGTATTCATAACGTAATACTATAGTGTGCACCCACCCATTACACAACTGCTCGTCGGGCCGCGTGCTTACCGGGTCATCCGTAAAAATTATGCGGAAAACGGATGACAGCGCGATGTTCATTATTGTAATAATATCGTACTACTATAGTGTACAAAAAACTGAGGTTTGCTATGTCCATCCGCCCTGCCATTAAAGACGACTGTGCAGCGATCGCCGAGATCTATAACCACGCCGTCGTGCATACCGCCGCCATCTGGAATGATAAAACCGTGGATACCGACAACCGTATCGCGTGGTTTGAAGCCCGCCAGCTGGCCGGCTTTCCGGTGCTGGTGAACGAGGAAAACGGCGTCATCACCGGCTATTCCTCGTTTGGCGACTGGCGCGCGTTTGACGGTTTCCGCCACACCGTGGAGCATTCGGTGTACGTTCACCCCGATCATCAGGGGAAAGGGCTGGGTCGCAAACTGCTGGTTGCGCTGATCGCCGAAGCGCGTCGGCTGAATAAACATGTGATGGTCGCCGGTATTGAATCGCAGAACCACGCTTCGCTGCATCTGCATGAAACGCTGGGCTTTATCACCACCGGGCAGATGCCGCAGGTAGGAACCAAATTTGGTCGCTGGCTGGATCTCACCTTTATGCAGCTGCAGCTGGATGAGCGTCAGGACCCGGACGGCAAGGCATGAATGCATCGCTCACCCTCGCCTGTCTGGTCGCCGCCGGCGTTGGTCTCGTGGTGCAGAATACCCTGATGGTGCGCATCACCCAGTCGGCGTCGACGATCCTTATCGCCATGCTGCTCAATTCGCTGGTGGGGATCGTTATTTTCGTGACGATGTTACTGCTGCGCCAGGGCGTCGCCGGCTTTCAGGAGCTGGCCCTGAGCGTGAAGTGGTGGACGCTGATCCCCGGCCTGCTGGGGTCCTTTTTCGTCTTCGCCAGCATCAGCGGCTATCAGACCGTGGGCGCGGCCACCACCATTGCGGTACTGGTCGCCAGCCAGCTGGTTGGCGGGTTGATCATGGATTTAGTTCGCGCCCACGGCGTGCCGGTGCGGGCGCTGATCGGGCCGGTATGCGGCGCGGTGATGCTGGTGGTGGGCGCCTGGCTGGTGGCCAGGCGCCAGTTCTGAGCGCATCTTCAGAGGATCGCGCCGCCTTTCGTCAGCTGCTCGCGGCGTGCGTCCTGCTCTTCCTGATGCTGTCGCCCATGGTGGGCGATGGCAGTGCGCAGGCGCTGCTGCTGGGTATAGCGTTCCTCACGACTGAGTTGTGGATCATCGCTCAGGGCGATCAGCAGCTCATTCATATGAGTGATAACGCCCTCGGCAAGGGTGTCATCGACTTTGACGATAACCTCATCCAGATGTGCCATCCGGTTCTCCTTTCGCTTAATTCAGCTTCGCTTTGGAAAAATCGCTCCCCATCATGCTCACGCGGTAGCCGCTGACGTTGCTACGGGTGGCATAGAAGGTCTTGCCGGTCGCCAGGGTGATCCACGGCGCCTGCTGGTAGAAGATCTCTTGCGCCTGTTCATAGAGTTTGGCACGCGCCTGCGGATCGCTCACCAGCAGCGCTTTCTTCACCAGCGCGTCATAGGACTTATCGCACCAGCGAGCGGCGTTGGAGCCGGTCTGGATATTATCACAGCTGAGCAGCGTGCCGGCAAAGTTGTCCGGGTCGCCGTTGTCCGACATCCAGCCATACAGGGCGCTGTCGTGCTCCCCTTTGCGCATACCGGCAAGGTATTCGCCCCATTCGTAGCTGACAATCTTCGCTTTGACGCCCACTTTAGCCCAGTCGTTTTGGATCATTTCGGCGATCCGCTTCGAGTTCGGGTTGTACGGACGCTGGACCGGCATCGACCACAGGGTTACTTCCGCTCCTTGCTCCAGACCCGCCTGCTTGAGCAGCGCTTTGGCTTTCTGCGGATCGTAATCATAGTCCGGGAGATCTTTCTTATACCCGAGCATCGTCGACGGGATCGGTGATTTCGCCACGCTGCCGGAATCGAGGAATACCGCCTTGACGATCGCCTGCTTGTCGGTGGCATAGTTTAATGCCTGGCGCACCAGCACATTATCAAACGGTTTTTTCTCCGTGTTGAACGCCAGATAGCCGACATTCAGCGCCTCAACCGCATGCAGCGCCAGATCTTTATTGCCCTTAATCACCGGGAACTGAACCGGCGAAGGCGCAGGAATAATCTGGCACTCGTTGGTCTGCAGTTTCGCCAGACGGGTCTCGACGTTCGGCGTAATGGAGAAGATCAGGTGCTTAGTCGGCACCTCGCCTTCCCAGTAGTGGGGATTGGCGATATAGCGGATTTGGGAATCCACTTTATACTGCTGCAGGGCATACGGCCCGGTACCGACAGGCCAGTTATCAACATTCTCCGGCGTCCCTTTCTTCAGCATCGCCTCGCCATACTCCGCCGACAGAATAGAGGCGAAGTCCATGCCCCAGTCGGCAAGAAACGCCGCGTTCGGCTCGTTAAGCACGAACTGGACGTGATAGTCATCGACCTTTTTCACCGACTTAATCAACTTATCGAGGCCCACGTCGTGGAAGTACTCATAGTTCCCCTGCGACACCTTGTGATAGGGATGCTGAGGATCCATCTGGCGCAGCACGGAAAACAGGACGTCGTCGGCGTTAAAATCGCGGGTTGGTTTGAAGAATTTGTTGCTGTTGAACTTCACCCCCTGACGCAGAGTAAAGGTCCAGGTTTTGCCATCCTCAGAGACGTGCCACTCGGTGGCCAGCGACGGGATCGGCGTGTTCTTCACCGGGTCAAAGGTGACCAGGCGGTTATACAGCACCTGCGAGCTGGCGACGAACGACGGGCCGGAGCTGGCGATTTGCGGATTAAAGGACTCCGGAGAGGCTTCTGAGCAGTAGACCAGTGTGTCATTGCCTGCGGCCCAGGCGGCGCCGGCCGGCAGCAGTGCGCTCAGCAGCAGCGCCAGCGTGGTTTTCCCTGTAGACATGGTTATAAGTCCTGATTATTGATTATAAGAACCGTAATATCAGCACAGGCGCCCGCCCCCGGCAAATAATCAATGGCTATCACCTTATGCAAATCACGCTGAAATCGCTGGTTTAATCGGCGTAGCGCTGTTTTTTACGCCAGCAAGTGTCGGGATGTTGTGAGCCACACATAATTCCTGCAAAAAAATGTGCGATAACCGCCCTGCTCACGCTCACTGTCAGTAGTGCCCGGTACACTGGGGGAACCGCAGAACAAGAGGTTTCCACCATGACAATCACCTGCAATCTGTACATTGACGGCCAGTGGCACGATGCCGAAGGCCGCCGCACCTTTACCCGACGCCACCCGGCCCACGACGACGTCGCCTCGGTGGCCGCGGCCGCCAGTCTCGCCGACGGCAAACGCTGCGTCGAAGCCGCGGCCAAAGCCTTCCCGCTGTGGCGTGATACCTCTCCGGCGGAACGACGCCGTTTACTGCTCGACGCGGCGGAACATATGCTGTTGCGGGAGGCTAAATTTATCGCCGCCATGGCGGCGGAGACCGGCGCGACCGCGCACTGGGCCGGCTTTAACGTTCATCTGGCGGCCGATATCCTGCGCGAAGCGGCGGCGCTGACCACCCAAATTGAAGGGCAAATTATTCCCTCCAACGTGCCGGGCAACCTGGCGATGGGCGTCCGCCAGGGGGTGGGGGTGGTACTGGGCATGGCGCCGTGGAACGCACCGCTGATTCTGGCTACCCGGGCGCTGGCAACGCCGCTGGCCTGCGGCAACGCAGTGATCCTCAAGGGCGCGGAGCTGTCGCCGGCCACTCAGGGACTGATTATCGACGCCCTTGACGCGGCGGGCTTCCCACCGGGGGTGGTGAACTATCTTACCTGTGCGCCTGAAGATGCGCCGGCGCTGGTGGAATCGCTGATCGCCCACCCGGCGGTGCGGCGCGTTAACTTTACCGGATCCACGCCGGTGGGGCGGATTATCGCCCGCACCTGCGGGCAATATCTTAAACCGGCGGTGCTGGAGCTCGGCGGTAAAGCGCCGCTGCTGGTGCTGGACGATGCTGATATCGAGCAAGCGGCGGCGGGCGCGGTTTTTGGCGCCTTCGCCAACGCCGGCCAGATCTGCATGTCCACCGAGCGCATTATTGTCGACAACGCCGTAGCAGAGGTGTTTATCCCGCTGCTGGCCAGGCGCGCCGCCGCCCTGCCCGCCAGCCTGACGGGGCCGGTGGTTGATATGAACACCATCATCCGCTGCAACGCCTTAATCGACGATGCGTTAGCCAAAGGCGCTCGCCTGCTAACCGGTGGTAAAGCCAGCGATACCCACATGGCGCCGACCTTGCTGGACGGCGTGACCCGCGAGATGCGGCTGTGGAACGAAGAGTCCTTCGGCCCGGTAAAAGCGATTATTCGGGTTAAGAATGAAGAAGAGGCGCTGACGGTAGCCAACGACAGTGAATACGGTCTTTCCGCTGCGGTCTACAGCCGCGACAGCGCCAGAGCGTGGAACGTGGCGCAACGTCTGCAAACGGGCATTTGCCATATCAATGGCCCAACGGTGCATGATGAAGCGCAAATGCCGTTTGGCGGCTGCAAAGCCTCGGGCTATGGCCGCTTTGGGGGTCGGGCCGGCATCGCGGAATTCACCGAGCTGCGCTGGATAACACTCCAGACCCAGCCCCGCGAACTCCCTTTCTGAGCCGGTATTCTTTTAACCCTGGCTGGCAATGATCTGCGCCAGCCCTTGCGGATTCTCCCACGCCATCGAGTGCCCCCCGCGGGGCACAATCCCGACCGGGATCCCTTGCGCCTCAGCCAGGTCAATATCGGCATAAGGCAGGGAGAGCTCACCGACGATGAGCCTTTTTTGACAGTGCAGCTGGCAGAGCTGAGTAAACCAGGGGGTATCGCTGCCACGCATCAGGCTGCTGGCGGCCCGCCAGACGGCCCAGGGCGCGCTGTTTTGCAAACAGCCAGCCCATGGCGAGCGCTCCTCAGCCAGCATTCTGGCATAGCCTTCGGCAATAAAGGCCGCCTCTGTCTGCGCCGCAATGCGCCTGCTGTACTCACCGCCGCCGGCAAACAGATTGGGTTCAGAGACCAGCAGCGTGGTCACGCGCTCGCCCAACAGCCCCGCCGCTTCGATGGCGATGCTTCCTCCCATGCTATGACCGAACAGCGCGAAGCGCTGCAGACGCAGGTGGTTAAGTAGCTGCTCCACGACCCGCGCTTGAATATGTATGTTGTAACTAAAGTCGTGCGGTTTATCGCTGTAGCCGAAGCCTGGCAGATCGATGAGTATTTTACGCCGTCCGTTCAGCGCAGGATCGCTGGCGACGCGGGGATAATCGTAGGATGACGCACAGCCGAGACCGTGGATAAACACCACCGGGAGGCCATCTCCCGGAAGATCGAGCCAACGCAGCGTGGCGCCTGCGACGGAAGAAAAGAAACCGTTCACCTGTATGCCTCCATGATAAGGTTACTGGTTTTTTATACAGTAACCTTACCCTTTCCGCCACCCTTTTCTGCCGTCCGGCATCTGAGGGTTAAAACAGCGAGACGAGCAGCGCCATCGGAAAGCTGAACGGCCAGGTGGCGCCGATCAACAGGGCCGCCAGCAGGCGGATCACCCGGCTCTCTTTGGTCAAAAACCAGCTAATCACGGCGCATATCACGCCCATAATGGCGTAAAACACCAGCATTTTTTGATATAACGTCATTCTTACTCTTCCTTCCCTGAGGGGCGTTCCATGGTGGGATGATTATCTGCCATGACGTCGTGATTCAGAGATACCTGTATAACAAATTCTGAAACGGGCTGAATATTGAGAATAAAGCCTGATTCGTCTTAATCCGATAGCGCAACCGCAGGTGCCGTACTATACCTTTATGGACTTACTCATTAAGGTGGCGTTATGGATGTCTCCAGCAAAACCGTCATTCTGATTAATGTCTGCGCCGCGTGCGTACTTATCAGCCTGCTGTCCGTGAGATTTGGCTGGTTTTAATGATTTTACTCAGCAACGAAACCTAAAAAAGCAGCCCCCAGGGGCTGCTTTTTTACGCGCGAACACGGGCAATATTATAAAGGTTATAAGCGACAGGTGCTGCCTGGCCTGCCGCAATAACCTTATTAAACTCCGGGTTATAGTGCGGCAGAAAATTCATCTGTTCGCTATCCCATTCGGCGGCAGCGCAGACGGCCTGCCCCACTCCCGCGCTCTCACAGCCCTGAATGCGTTTTGCCGGGGCGTTACCATAGCTCAGCGTCACAGCGCCGATAGCCAGCAGAATAAAAGCCAAAATTTTCACAACGACATCAACGTTAAAACCTAATATGCGCTAAATGATCGCATGAGCAGCGACGGAAAGTCAAACCCGGGAGCACCCGCAACCCGCCTGCAGCCCGCATTTTGGCCGGACTCACGGAATATTTAATATTCAGAACAAATATCATGCAATAACAGCAAATATTAAATCCTTATTTATAGTCGTGAAATAATTTCGGTTCAGGGCAATTCCATCGGTCTGATAAAGATAATATGTCTCCGTTCTCAGGGGGAAAAGATTGTCGCCGCATTCACCAAAAATGCGATATTCCGCGCAGGGCCTCCATCTTAATACGATAAAAGGCCGCTACAAGCCGTTGTTACATAACCCCTTCATTGTGGATCTCGCGGTTAATCGCCAAAAATAGCGCTAAATGACAACAAATATCATTTGCCTTCCATTCAGATAATACTTACATTCATAACTATTAGTAATGTTTTGGCGCCAGGGCGCTTTTTATATTTCGAGGTGGATATGTCCGGAATCATCACGCTGGTCATCGCGCTGATCCTGCTGGTCGCGGCGGTGTATAATCTTATTTCCTATATTCGTGACCGTCGTAGCGCCAGTTTACCGAGCAAAAAAACCAAGCGCTGAATGGCGGCCAGACGATGCGTTTCCTGATGGTCATTCGGTCTTCATCCCGCGATGCGGCGGGCATAAAAAAGCCCCTGCCAACAGGCAGAGGCCAGTATACGGTCGCGAACCGCGACGCTGTCGCCTCACCCGCCGGGCGCGACGCGCCCAGGGTGACTGGCGGACCCCATCCGGCGCTTATCTCCGGCACTCACATTGGCTTAGCTCTTGAAGGGGCATCAGAATAATCTCATATCCCCCTCGTAGAGTTTTGACAATTTTTGCCATTGTGACTATTAGCGAACTAACACAACCGTCGCGCAATCATCGCCAGCCACTAAAGGGTCAATGCTTTAGCCATGCTTAACCATGACATGGCGGACCACCGTGTAATCCTCAAGGCCATACATCGACATGTCCTTTCCGTAGCCCGACAGTTTCTGGCCGCCGTGCGGCATTTCGCTCACCAGCATAAAGTGGGTGTTGACCCAGGTGCAGCCATACTGCAGCCTGGCACTAAGCCGGTGGGCACGGCCTACATCTTTCGTCCATACTGAGGACGCCAGACCATACTGGGAATCATTCGCCCAGCTCAGGGCCTGCGCTTCATCGCTGAAAGGCGTCACACTGACCACCGGGCCAAACACTTCGCGCTGCACAATGGCGTCTTCCTGCCGGGCGCCGGCAAGCAGCGTCGGCTGGAAGTAATAACCCGCGCCGTCAGCCCGGCGACCGCCGGTGACCACCTTAATATGCGGTAGTGCCTTTGCGGCTTCCACTGCGGCACTAACCCTTTCAAGATGCGCCAGCGAGCTCAGCGGTCCCAGCTCGGTAGAGGCATCCTCTGGCGCACCCATTTTCAGGCTGGCCACCGCCGCCCCAAGTTTCTCCACCAGTTGGTCGTAAATACCCTGCTGAGCGTAGATCCGGCAGGCAGCCGTGCAGTCCTGGCCGGCGTTATAAAAGCCGAAGGTTCGTACCCCGTCGACTACCGCATCGATATCCGCGTCGTCAAAAACAATGACCGGCGCCTTGCCGCCCAGCTCCATGTGGGTGCGTTTGATCGACGAGGCGGTATGGCTGATGATATGGGCGCCGGTGGCAATCGACCCGGTCAGCGACACCATTCGCACTTTGGCATGCGAGGTCAGCGGGTCGCCTACCGTTTTGCCGCGGCCAAACAGCACGTTGATCACCCCTTCGGGGAAGATATCTTTTGCCAGCTCCGCCAGCTTCAGCGCCGTCAGGGGGGTGATCTCCGAGGGTTTTATCACCACGCAATTGCCTGCCGCCAGCGCCGGGGCCAGCTTCCAGGCCGCCATCATCAGGGGATAATTCCAGGGGGCGATAGAGGCCACCACGCCCACCGGGTCGCGGCGGATCATTGAGGTATGCCCTTCGAGATACTCTCCGGCGGCCATTCCCGGCAGGCAGCGGGCGGCGCCGGCGAAGAAGCGGAAGACGTCCGCAATGGCCGGCATCTCATCGTTAATCACGCAGTGCAACGGCTTGCCACAGTTCAGCGACTCCAGCTGCGCCAGGGTCTCCGCCTGCGCCGCGATAGCGTCCGCCAGCTTCAGCAAGCATTCCGAGCGCGTTTTCGGCGTTGTCTGGCTCCAGGCATCGAACGCCCGATCCGCCGCCTCAACGGCGGCATCGACCTGGGCCGCTGTCGCTTCGGCAATCTCCAGGATCACATCGCCGGTCGCAGGGTTGTATACCGGCACCTTTTCGCCTTCACCTGCCACTAACTTACCGTTTATCAAAAGGTTGTGTTGCATAGCATTATCCTGTTTCATGGTTTTATTTTCCGTTTCCGGCGTCGTTATCGCCGTCGCGGGTGAGCCACCAGGCCCCTAAGATTGGTATCGTCGTTACCAGCATCACCAACAGCGCGACAACGTTGGTGACGGGCACATCGCGCGGCCGCCCCAGCTGATTCAGTAACCACAGCGGCAATGTTCGCTCATGCCCCGCGGTAAAAGTGGTGACGATAATTTCATCAAACGACAGGGCGAAGGCCAGCATTCCCCCCGCCAGCAGCGCCGATCCCAGATTGGGCAACACCACGTAGCGAAAGGTCTGCCAGCCGGTCGCGCCCAGGTCCATCGAGGCTTCCACCAGGCTCCACGAGGTCCGACGAAAGCGGGCAATGACGTTGTTAAAGACCACCACCACACAAAAGGTCGCGTGCCCCACCACAATGGTCAGTAGCCCCGGCTCGAGACCGACGGCTTTAAACGCCGTCAGCAGCGCCAGGCCGGTAATGATCCCCGGCAGGGCGATCGGTAACAGCAGCAGTAGCGATACCGCATTCTTACCAAAAAAAGTGCTGCGCCACAGGGCACCTGCAGCCAGCGTGCCAAGTATTAAGGCAATGGCCGTCGACAGGGCGGCAATTTTAAGTGACAACGTCACGGATTCGAGAATATCGCTACGCCCTGCTGCCTCGCTAAACCAGCGTAGCGTCAGCCCCTGCGGCGGAAAGCTGAAGGCCGCATCCTCCGTATTAAAAGCATAGATGGCAATGATCAGCAGCGGGAAGTGGAGGAACACCACGCCGCCCCAGGTCGCCAGTTGCAGATACCAGGGTGCGCGTTCAGAGTGCATCGAAGGCTCCCAGACGTTTCACGAACGCCAGATAAAGGGCAATCAGCACGATCGGCACGAGGGTGAACGCCGCCGCCATCGGCATATTGCCTATCGCCCCCTGCTGCGAGTAGACCATGTTGCCGATAAAGTACCCCGGCGGCCCGACCAGCTGCGGCACGATAAAGTCGCCCAGCGTCAGCGAGAAGGTGAAAATCGATCCGGCGGCAATACCAGGGATAGCCAGCGGCAGAACCACATAGCGGAAGGTCTGTCGTGGCCCGGCGCCAAGATCGGCCGACGCCTGCAGCAAGGAGCCCGGAATGCGCTCCAGCGCCGCCTGCACCGGCAGGATCATAAACGGCAGCCAGATGTAGACGAACACCAGAAAGCGTCCCAGCCCGGAGGTGGACAAGGTGTTGCCGCCGATCGCCGGGACGGTCAGAAGCGCATTCAGCGCCCCTTCCAGTCCAAGATGGCCCAGAAACCACTGCGCCACACCATCTTTGGCCAGCAGCAGTACCCACGCGTAGGCTTTGACGATATAGCTGGCCCACATCGGCAGCATCACCGCGATATAAAAGAAAGCCTTCATTTTGCCGCTGGTATAGCGAGCCATGTACCAGGCCATCGGCAGCGCCAGCATGGCGCTGGCGAGCGTCACACTCAGGGCCATTACCAGGGTACGGACAATAATGTCGTAATTGGCGGGATTGAACAGCGCCCGCAGGTTGGCCAGCGTAAAGTCGCTGGTCACCGACATGGTGAAGTCGTCAAAGGTATAAATACTCTGCCACAGCAGGGTCAGGAGCGATCCCAGATAGACGATACCAAACCACATCAGCGGCCCGAGCAGCAGTAAAAACAGGCCCAATGCTGGCCGACGCCAGAAGATCCCGGATACGCGCCCGGCCTGCGCAGGAATCATCGCCATGGTCATCTCAGCCTCCGCTTTCCAGCGGGGTCATCGCCGACCGCGACCATGACGCCAGCACCGTTTGCCCCATTCGCGGGGCGCTGGCTGCCGCCGCGCCATCGATATTCGCCTGGCTGACCAGCAGCTTGTCCCCCTCCGCCAGCCTGAGCTCAATCCGCGTCGCCGCCCCCTGATACTGTACCGCCTGCACTACGCCCTGAACCTGAACCTCGCCGCCGCCCTGCAGGCGAACATGCTCCGGACGCAGCGACCAGCTACCCGGCATGCCGCACAATCGCCGGGCCGCCTCGGCTTCAAAAACGTTGGCGGTGCCGACAAAGCCAGCGACAAACGCGGTCTTCGGATGCAGATAGAGATCCTGCGGCGCATCCACCTGTTCGATGCGCCCATTGTTAAACACCGCCACGCGGTCTGACATCGACAACGCTTCGCTCTGGTCGTGGGTCACGAAGATAAAAGTTATCCCCAGCGACTGCTGCAGCTTTTTCAGCTCCACCTGCATCTGCTCGCGCAACTTCAAATCCAGCGCACCCAGCGGCTCATCGAGCAGCAGCACCCGCGGCTGGTTCACCAGCGCCCGGGCAATAGCGACCCGCTGCCGCTGGCCGCCGGAGAGCTGAGAAGGCTTACGATGATGAGCAAAGCCAAGGGCCACCTTTTCCAGCGCTTCCTGGGCGCGGGCATGGCGCGCTTTCTTCGCCATGCCTTTGACCATCAGGCCGTAGGCGACGTTGTCGAGGATCGACATATGGGGAAACAGCGCATAGTCCTGGAACACCGTATTCACATCCCGCTGCCAGGGCGGCAGTTCGCTGGCCGGCTGACCGAAAATACGGATGGTGCCGCCGGAGAGCTGCTCGAAACCGGCAATCAGCCGCAGGCAGGTGGTTTTACCCGAACCGGAGGGCCCCAGCATCGAGAAAAATTCCCCATCGCGAATGCCTATGCTAACCCCATCTACGGCCCGCACATCGCCGTACAGGCGCGATACATTCTGAAACTCGACCGCGTACGTCATTGTCTGCCTCCCGTCCTTAGCGGCCGCCCATTATCGCAATATAGTCCTGAGTCCATCTGCTGTAGGGTACGTATTTCCCGCCTTCGGCAACCGGCGTTTTCCAGAAATGGATCCGGGTAAACTGGTCATAGCCGTTGGTTTCACAGCCTTTGTCACCGAGCAGCGCGCTGGCTTTACACCCCTCTGGCACCACCGGGAGCGAGCCGAACCACGCCGCCACATCGCCCTGCACCTTCGGCGTGAGCGACCAGTTCATCCATTTGTAGGCGCAGACCGGATGCTTCGCTTCGCTGTGCAACATGGTGGTATCCGCCCAGCCGGTCACCCCCTCCTTCGGAAACACGGTGGCGATGGGCTGGCCTTCAGCCTTCAGGCCGTTGGCCTGATAGGGCCACGAGCTGGAGGCGGCCACCCCTTCGTTTTTGAAGTCGTTCATCTGTACGGTGGCGTCATGCCAGTAGCGATGGATCAGCGGCTGCTGGTCGCGCAGTACTTTCAGCACCGCGTTATACTGGGTTTCGGTCAGTTGATAGGGATCTTCGATCCCCAGCTGCGGCTGGGTGGCTTTGACAAACAGCGCGGCGTCAGCGATATAGATCGGGCCATCATAGGCCTGCACGCGTCCCTGATTGGTTTTGCCGTCCGGCAGGTTCTGTTTAACGAAGACCACGCTCCAGCTGTCCGGCGGCGTCGGGAATACACGGGTGTTGTACATCAGCAGGTTCGGCCCCCACTGATACGGCGTGCCGTAGGCTTTACCGCCGACGTTAAACCATGCCCCTTGCGCAATGCGTGGATCGAGGGTGCGCCAGCCGGCAATCAGCGCGGTATTAATCGGCTGAACGCGTTTGCCCATGATCAGACGCAGCGAGGCATCGCCCGACGCGGTCACCAGATCGTAGCCCCCCTTGGCCATCAGGCTGACCATCTCGTCAGAGGTAGCGGCGGTTTTGATATTGACCTGACACCCGGTCTCTTTTTCAAACTGAGTGACCCAGTCGTACTGCTTGTCTGTCTGGCCGCGTTCGATATACCCCGGCCAGGCAATAATATCGAGCCGCCCTTCCGGTTTATCCAGCGAGGTGAGTGGCTCTGCCGCCTGCACGGTCAAACAGGCCATGCTCAGCACATAAAGGCTGCAACGGGCAAATTTTTTGCTCATCAGGTGTTACTCCTGTCACAAGGTAATTAGCGGCAGCCGTGCCGTAAAAATATCTCCTGAAATAAGGGTAGTCAGCGGATTAACGCCCCCTGGGGAATTTATTCAGGTTGTGACCCGGGACGCATTACGCAAAAATCGCCAACACAAGCAGGACTTTATGGATTATAGACAACGAGTTAGAGAAAAAGGAGGGGTATGCGTATTTCCTATGATGAGCGCCGGTAAAATAATGACCGGCCTCAATAAAAACTCACCCTCGTTTATTTTTCCCGAGAGTTGATGGCGACGGAAAATAGCCTGAGTCGTCAGGTAAGCTGCTCACGAATAAGTTCACCCAACCGCCTCACCCCCTGCTCTTCGCGTTCCCCCCAGCCCCAGGCGGTATTAAAACGGAAAAACGAGGTCCAGCTGGCGGAGGTGGAGAACATTTTTCCTGGGGCAATGCTGATGTGCGAGGCCAGCGCCCGGGCGCTTAGCTCACTGGCGTCGGCCCCTTCCGGCAATTCAATCCACAGAAAGTAGCCGCTGTCGCTGTGGTGGACGATAACCTCCGGCGGCAGATGGCGCAGCAGCGCCTGCCAGGCCAGCTGTTTACGCTCCGCCAGCTGGCGGCGCAAACGGCGCAGGTGGGCGTCATAGCGCTTGGTGGACAGATAATCCACCAGGGCTAGCTGCATCGGCGAGCTGGTGGAGAGCGTACTCATCAGCTGCAGTTGCTGGATCCGCCGCGCCTGTTTGCCGGCCGCCACCCAGCCGATACGAAACCCGGGCACCAGACATTTTGAAAACGAGCTGCAGTGCAGCGTCATATCCTGATGGTCCCAGTATTTCGCCGGGAGCGGTTTCTCGCGACCAAAGTAAAGCTCGCTGTAGACATCATCTTCTATCAGCATCACGTTATAGCGCGCCAGCAGCACCACCAGCGCCGCTTTTTTTTCGGGGCTAAGGGTGAAGCCGAGCGGGTTTTGTCCGTTAGTCATTAGCCAGCAGGCCTTGACCGGGTAATTTTGCAGGGCCGCTTCCAGCGCCGTCAGGTCAATGCCCTCTTTGACGTCGGTCGCCACCGACAGCGCCTTCAGGCGCAGCCTCTCCAGCGCCTGCAGGGCGCCGTAGAAACAGGGGTTTTCCACCACCACCCAGTCGCCCGGCTCGGTCACTGCCTGCAGACTGAGGTTAAGCGCCTCCAGCGCCCCGGCGGTAATCACTATCTCATCCGGCGAGATGTTCATCCCCTGCAAGGCATAGCGTCGGGCAATGGCATGCCGCAGCTCGGCATTGCCCGGCGGCAGGTTCTCAATGACGCTCATGGCGGTGGCGGTTTTGCTCACCTGCGCCAGCGAGCGGTTAAGTTGCTGCAGCGGGAAGAGACGCGGGTCCGGAAAGGCCGAGGCAAAGGGCAGCATCGACGCCTGGCGGCTGGCCTGTAGCACCTCAAAGATATAGGTATTGATATCGACAGCTTCATCGCGGGTCACCTGGGCAGGCGGCGCCGGCTGTCTAAGCTTCACCGGCTGAGGGGCGACATAATAACCCGACTGCGGACGGGCGACGATGCGCCCCTGGCTTTCCAGCAGCTGATAGGCATGGCTGACGGTCATAAAGCTCATGCCGCTGCTGATCACCTGCTCGCGCAGCGACGGCAGCCGATCGCCAGGCAACCAGACGCCAAGCGCGATCTGTTCGGTCAGCTGTTGCGCCAGCTGTTGATACTTTTTCATTGCGGCCGTCCCCGTACGATAACCTCCCATTATCATATATCAGTTATAAAAAAATCATAGTTTGCTGTAACTGTTATATCTGCAGCGGCAGTCGCGTCCCGTCATAGCACGGGATAGGTTTAAAATATCACCACCCAGAATAGTGAGATTAACGCAAACCAGAAGATAATCATCACGCCGAGCGTAATGCACAAACTCTGTAATCCTTTTTCAGACATGGGCATTCCTTTTTATTTATTCCCGAGCGCATACAGTACAAATTACCCACGGAGTCGACAATTTATTATTATTTAATTTACGATTAACCCGCTCAGCGTTTTTACTTATTCTCATACTAATGCGTGAGAATAAATGACGCTAAAACTCGTTGTGCATTATCGCAAGAATTAATACAGCACCGTGTGATATTCGGGATATATTATTCCGGCCAGAAACAGTGCCGTGCCGGCGGCCGAGTCCGCCGATCAACCGCTCCCGGGATAACGGCCAAATCTCCGCTGGTCTGTTGGTTAAGCGACCCACCCCATCGGTATTTATTCGTGCCGGCCGATGATTGGGACGCGAGGTGAAAAATCATAACAGCGGCCAACTGTTATGATAAAAAATGGCGCGACTGCCTCTGCCCCCCAGCCACCACCCTGCCTAAAATTGCGCTGAATCAATTTTGTAGTGGAGTCCTGCATGTTCGGTCTTGATGCATTCCATCTTGCGCGAATTCAATTCGCCTTTACGGTCTCATTTCATATTATCTTTCCCGCCATTACTATTGGGCTGGCCAGCTACCTGGCGGTACTCGAAGGTCTGTGGCTAAAAAGCAAAAATCCCACCTGGCGTTCGCTGTACCACTTCTGGTCGAAAATCTTCGCCGTCAACTTCGGCATGGGGGTGGTTTCCGGGCTGGTGATGGCCTATCAGTTCGGCACCAACTGGAGCGGTTTCTCTCAGTTCGCGGGGAGCATTACCGGCCCCCTGCTGACCTATGAAGTCCTGACAGCGTTCTTTCTGGAAGCGGGCTTTCTCGGGGTGATGCTCTTCGGCTGGAACCGCGTAGGGCCGGGGCTGCATTTTTTCGCCACCTGCATGGTGGCGCTGGGCACCATCATCTCGACCTTCTGGATCCTCGCCTCCAACAGCTGGATGCAGACCCCGCAGGGGTTTGAGATCGTTGACGGCCAGGTGGTGCCCGTCGACTGGCTGGCAGTGATCTTTAACCCGTCGTTCCCCTACCGCTTACTGCATATGACAGTGGCGGCGTTTCTCAGTAGCGCGCTGTTTGTCGGCGCCTCGGCGGCCTGGCATCTGCTGCGCGGCAATCAGTCGCCGGCGATCCGTAAGATGTTCTCGATGGCGCTCTGGATGACGCTGCTGGTCGCCCCCGTCCAGGCGCTGATCGGCGATATGCATGGTCTGAATACCCTGAAACACCAGCCGGCGAAAATAGCCGCCATTGAGGGCCACTGGGAAAACCCGCCGGGCGAGGCAACGCCGTTGCTGCTGTTTGGCTGGCCTGATATGGCGCAGGAGCGCACCCGCTACGGGCTTGAGATCCCGGCCCTGGGCAGCCTGATCCTCACCCACAGCCTTGATAAACAGGTGCCGGCGTTGAAGGAGTTCGCTCCTGAGGATCGCCCGAACGCTACCGTGGTGTTCTGGTCGTTTCGCCTGATGGCCGGTCTTGGCATGCTAATGCTCCTGCTCGGCGTACTGGCCCTGTGGCTGCGTCGCGGCGGCCGACTGTACCATTCCCGGCCATTTCTGCGCTTTGCGCTATGGATGGGCCCTTCAGGACTGATTGCTATTCTCGCTGGCTGGGTAACCACCGAAGTGGGCCGTCAGCCATGGGTGGTGTATGGCGTTCAGCGCACTGCAGACGCCGTTTCCGCCCACGGCGATCTGCATATGTCGGTCAGTTTATTGACCTTTATCGTGGTCTACAGCGCCGTCTTCGGCGTCGGCTACAGCTATATGCTGCGCCTGATTCGCAAGGGGCCGCAGGAGGTGCAGCCCGCGACAACCGGTACGCCAGCCCGCCCGCTGTCCGCCGCCACTGAAGGTTATCTGCAGAAGGAGTCCCGCTAATGGGTATCGAATTATCGGTGATCTGGTTCGTGATTATCGTCTTTGCCACGCTGATGTACATTGTCATGGATGGCTTTGATCTGGGCATCGGGATGTTGTTCGGCACAGTACGGGGCAGCACCGAGCGCGACGTAATGGTCAACAGCGTCGCCCCGGTGTGGGATGGCAATGAGACCTGGCTGGTACTGGGCGGCGCTGGTCTGTTTGGCGCTTTTCCCCTCGCCTACGCGGTGATAATCGACGCCCTGTCGATCCCCCTGACCCTGATGCTGATCGGCCTGATTTTTCGCGGCGTCGCCTTTGAGTTTCGCTTCCAGGCCACCCCGTCGCACCGGCCATTCTGGGACCGTGCCTTTTTTGGCGGTTCCTTGCTGGCGACCTTCAGCCAGGGCGTGGTGGTCGGGGCGGTGATCAACGGTTTCACCGTCAGCGGTCGCGCCTTCAGCGGCGGCATGTTTGACTGGCTGACCCCGTTCAGCCTGTTTTGCGGACTCGGGCTGTGCGTGGCCTATGCGCTGCTCGGCGCCACCTGGCTGGTGATGAAAAGCGAAGGCGCGCTGCAGCAGCGCATGCGAAGCGCATCGCGGCAGCTGCTGGTTGCCCTGCTGGCGGTGTTTGCCGTCATCAGCCTGTGGACTCCGCTGGCGCACCCGGCAATTGCCGCCCGCTGGTTCAGCCTGCCGAATCTCTATTTCCTGCTGCCGGTGCCGCTGCTGGTGATCCTCATCAGCGGCTGGCTGTGGCGTACGCTGCATCAGCGCGACCGCCATGTTTCGCCCTTCACGCTGACGCTGGGCCTGGTCTTTCTCGGCTTTAGCGGACTGGGGATCAGCATCTGGCCGCATATTATCCCGCCGGCCATCACGCTGTGGCAGGCTGCCGCTCCCCCGCAAAGCCAGGGCTTTATGCTGGTGGGCGCACTGCTGATTATTCCGGTCATTCTTGGCTACACCTGCTGGAGCTATTACGTGTTCCGCGGCAAAGTTCAGCCCGGGGAGGGATATCACTGATGCATACTGCCTGGCCTAAACGTCTGCTGTGGCTGATCGCGCTCTGGGGAGGCAGCGTACTGACGCTGGCCGCCATCAGCCTGCTGTTTCGCCTGCTGATGACGGCAGCAGGCCTTAAAGTTTGAACCAGGATGCAGAGCAATCCGAATCTGGACTTCTCCATCTTGTCTTCACTTTTGCCTGCTGAAATACGCGGACACATCAGAAGAAAGGATATTGCTATGAAGAAGTTAGCTTTACTGTCCGCCGTGATGACGCTGGGAATATCGTCATGGGCGTTCGCTGCCGACAACCCGCCACCGCCGCCAGAAAAAGGCGCGCAGCATCAGGGTAAACCGCTGGCGAAAAACGGCCAACACGATGGTAAGCAAGCGCAACACAACGGCAAGCAGCCACAACGAGATGGCAAACAGCCGCAGCATGATGGCAAACAGCCGCAGCATGATGGCAAACAGCCGCAGCATGGTGGCAAGCAGCCGCAGCATGACGGCAAGCAGCCGCCAAAAGGCGGCGAGCACAGCGGGAAACCGCTGCCGCCAAAAGCATAACCCCTCAGGCCTGGCCTTCTGCGCCAGGCTTTTTTTCACCTTCTTTCAGCTGACATTGACAAACTCTTGCCCTTCTTTGAGAAGCCGAGAAAAAAACCTGCACAACGCCTGGCATAGTAAGCCCACCCCATTGATTCGCAGAGAAAAGGTATGTTGATGAGAAGCATGAGCGCGCTGCTGTTGCTGTGCGCGCTGTTTTCAGGACATCTGCTGGCCCACCGCCAGGGGCACGATTACTTTCCGGTGCAGAGCCTCGAACAGCAGCTGCTGCACGAGGCGGACAGCGACGAGCTTCGCAGCCAGTGCGAGGAGGCCGCCGCCGATCTGAACGAGCATCACCGCTGGCAGGATGCCCGCAAACCGCGGGCGCCGCATTGCCCGTAGCGTCGCGCTGGATCAGGCTCCTTTGCGTTTCGGCAGGGTCTTCATCAGCTCATCCGGGCTGACGGAGGCGACGATGCTCCCGGGAAGCGGCATTTTGAGGATGTGGTTTTTAATCTTCCCGACGACATGCATTTCGCACGGGCGACAGTCAAACTTCAGGGTCAGCACTTCATCGCCGTGGATCAGCTGCATCGGCGTGGCTTTCCAGCTCTTGATGGAGCCTTTCGCCTGTTTCGGACAAAGATTAAACGCAAACCGCAGGCAGTGTTTGGTGATCATCACCGGCACATCGCCCTTCTCTTCGTGCGCTTCATAGGCGGCGTCAATCAGCTGCACGCCATAGCGCTGGTAAAAGGCCCGCGCCTTATGGTTATAGACGTTGGCGAGGAAGGAGAGATGGGTCTCCGGATAGACCGGCGGCGGTACGGAGACCGGCTTGCGGGTGCCGCGTTGCCAGGCGTTGAGGCGCGCTTCGTCCAGCATTTCAGCCGTTTCACGACGCAGCTGGTTGAGCAGGCTGTTGGGGACAAACAGCGGCGGCAGGTTGACCTGCACGTCGCGTGGGTAGTAAATGGTCTGCCCCAGTTTTGTGACGCCGTCACGCAAATTGGCCAGCGCTTTTTCTGCCTGATTGGCTTCGGCGAACGCTCCGTCGAGAGTATGGGTCACGCTGACGCCATCTTCACAGGTCATGGTCAGAACCAGCTGTTCCTGCCAGCCGCTCAGCGTAACGTCCACGGCGATGCGGCGTTCGCTGGAAGTCTTCAGAAGCGCCTGCTGCCAGTTGTGATCGAGGTTACGGTTGAGCGCCTGGTGCGGACGCGCTTTGTGCAGATCCGCCGGCATCTCGTTCGGCCACACCCGATAGCGATTTTCGCCGGTTTTCTCCACCGTATTGGCACGGAAGCCCACCACTTCACGCTTGATCATCACGTTAAGGCCATCGCCGTTGGTTAACGGTTCGCTCACTTCGACATCAAGATGGTCTTTCCCCACCTTCAAGACTTCGCCCACCGGCAGCCCGATAAATTTCGGCGAATCAAACGCGCCGATATCGCCTTTGCGGGCATTGACGAAGTAGTCGGTACTGCCGCGATGGAAGGTTTTATCGGTAGAGGGAATGAAGAAGTGCTCGGTGCGCCCTGCCGAGGCGCGCGCCAGATCGCCGCGGTCTTCGATAATGGCATCCAGCATTTGACGGTAGTGCGCAGTGATGTTTTTCACATAACTCATGTCTTTGTAACGGCCTTCAATTTTGAAGGAACGTACCCCGGCGTCGATCAGCGCCGCCAGGTTGGCGGTCTGATCGTTGTCCTTCATCGACAGGAGATGTTTTTCATAGGCCACCACCCGTCCCTGATCGTCTTTCAGGGTATACGGCAGGCGGCAAGCCTGCGAGCAGTCGCCCCGGTTGGCGCTACGTCCGGTCTGGGCGTGCGAAATGTTGCACTGCCCGGAATAGGCCACGCACAGCGCGCCATGAATAAAGAATTCAATGGTGGCGTCGGTATGCTCGTAAATGGCTTTGATCTGACTGAGATTCAGTTCACGCGCCAGCACAATCTGGCTGAAGCCGGCGTCGGAGAGAAATTTCGCTTTTTCCACGCTGCGGATATCACACTGGGTGCTGGCGTGCAGCTCAATCGGCGGCAGATCCAGCTCCATGATCCCCATATCCTGCACAATCAGCGCGTCAACGCCCGCCTCATAAAGATCGGTAATCAGCCGCTGCGCCGGCTCCAGCTCATCATCATGCAGAATGGTGTTCAGCGTGACAAAGATTTTGGCGCCATAGCGATGGGCAAAAGGCACCAGACCGGCGATGTCGCTCAGGCTGTTGCTGGCATTGTGACGAGCGCCAAAGTCAGGCCCACCGATATAAACGGCGTCGGCGCCGTGGAGGATCGCTTCGCGAGCGATACCGGCGTCGCGGGCAGGACTAAGAAGTTCAAGACGATGATTGTGCAGGCGCATACGCGTGTTGTTATCCAGTATAAGGGGGTCGAAATGGCGGCTATTGTAGTCAGAACCGGGCACAGACGAAAACCTTTTCCACCGTCGCGCGACGACGAATTTTCATTTTTCAGCAAAGTATTGACGGAAAAGATAGTTCCTTCACATCCTCGCGCAGCGTACTGTCAGCTCGTATTCCGGATTTTCCTCGTCACGTTGTGAGTGGTTATCATCAGTCATCTTGTCTGGCCGCGGGTTCGCCCGCGGTTTTTTCTTTTGGATAATGGATAAGAGAATGGAAATGGGCCGCCTGAACGCCGCGGTTACGATACGCATGCGCCTCATCGCCGGCGAAGCGCCGTCCCTCCCCTGGCTGCAGTAAATGCCACTCCCCCTGTAAACAGAGATCCAGGGCACCGCTAATCACCACCACATGTTCAATCACCCCTTTCTCATGCGGCGTCGATTCGCTCAACGCACCGGGGGCAAGGGTTATCGAAAAATGGTCAAAGCGCAGCTCCGGGTCCCACGGGAAGACCGGGGTCACCACCATCGCCTGCTGCTGCGGATCAAAAGCGGAAGGCGCTGCGCTGGCGTCCGGAACGATAAACGCCGAAAACGGCACGTTCAGCCCGGTGGCAATCTTCCACAGCGTCGCCACCGTCGGGCTCGATTCATTACGCTCAATCTGCCCCAGCATGGCTTTCGACACCCCCGTCTCTTCTGCCAGACGCGAGAGACTCCAGCCACGCTGCTGGCGCAGGGTTTTGAGCGTTGCCGCCAGATGTTGCGCAATATTCATCCTACCTCCTGACTTGTACAGGCAAGAGTATATCCCCATTTGCCTGATTCTACAGGGCGTTTCTCGGCATATCACCGTGAGAACAGGTGTCTTACGCTCTCCACATCCGCACCTTGTGCGCTATAACGCACAGTGATAGAGTATTTGTATGTTATAACGCACAAGAGAATCCTATGCGCTCGTTTACCCTTCCTCTTCCCACTCTGTTGGCGGGTTTCGTCGCTGTACTGGTGGGCTACGCCAGTTCAGCCGCCATTATCTGGCAGGCTGCTGCGTCTGCTGGCGCTACCCCCGGGCAGATCGCCGGCTGGATGACGGCCCTTGGCCTCGCCATGGGTATCAGCACCCTTGCGCTGAGCGGCTGGCGTAAAGTTCCTGTGCTCACCGCCTGGTCAACGCCGGGCGCCGCGCTGCTGGTCAGCGGTCTACAGGGAGTCACCCTCGCCGAGGCCGTGGGGGTGTTTATCTTTGCCAACGCGCTGATCGTCCTTTGCGGCGTGACGGGCCTGTTTGCCCGGCTGATGAAGATCATTCCCCATTCACTGGCCGCCGCGATGCTGGCCGGGATCCTGCTGCGTTTCGGTTTGCAGGCCTTCGCCGGCTTACAGGACCATCTGCTGCTGTGCGGCGGCATGCTCGCCGCCTGGCTTCTCTGTAAAGCGCTGTGGCCCCGCTTCGCGGTAGTCGCCGCGCTGGTGGTGGGGGCGCTGATCGCGGCGGCCTCCGGGGACGTCGCCAGGACGGCCGTACCGCTGGCCTTCGCGGCACCAGAGTGGATCGCGCCGCAGTTTACCCCGGCGCTGCTGCTCAGTGTCGGCCTGCCGTTTTTCCTCGTCACCATGGCCTCGCAGAACGCCCCCGGGTTCGCCACGCTGCAGGCATCCGGCTACACCGTACCGGTATCGGCACTGCTCGTCGCCTGTGGAGGTCTGGCGTTGTTGCTGGCGCCGTTTGGGGTCTACTCCATCTGCATCGCGGCGATCACCGCTGCGATTTGCCAGAGTCCGGAGGCGCACCCGGATCCGCAACAGCGCTGGCTGGCGGCCATGGCCGCAGGCGGTTTTTATCTGCTGGCGGGTCTGTTCGGCGGGTCGATCACCGCCCTGATGTCGGCTTTACCCGCGGCGTGGATCCAGATGCTGGCCGGCCTGGCGCTGCTCGGCACCATCGGTGGCAGCCTGTTTCAGGCGATACATCAGGCCAGTGAACGCGATGCGGCAGTACTGACCTTTCTGGTCACCGCCAGCGGCGTGACGCTGGCGGGAATTGGTTCGGCCTTCTGGGGCGTGGTGCTTGGTGGGGTAAGCTATGGCGTGTTATCCGCGCTGCGCCGCCCTTAGCTGGGACGGCGTCAGGCCGGTGGCCGCTTTCACCCGATGGCTGAAATGGCTGGCGGAGCTGAAGCCGCAGATCAGCGCAATCTCCGTTAACGGCAGCGCGCTGTGGCAGAGCAGATTTTGCGCCCTGGCCATTCGCTGCTGCATCACATATTGATGCGGGGCCATATTCAACGACTGGCGGAACATGCGGGCAAAATGGAACTCACTGAGTCCCGCCTGCTGCGCCAGGTCGGCCAGGGTCAGCGGCTGATCGAGGTGGGCATCGATCCAGGCCAGCACGTGACGCTTCACGCCCGGCGCCAGCCCTCCGGTGACCGTCGGCAAACGCCACTGCACGGTGGAGTAGTGCTGGATCAGATGGGTGAGCAGTAAGCTGCTGGCGGCGCTGAGGGTCAACTGGTTCGCCGGCTGTCGCCAGTCATTGGCCAGTAAAAACTGGCGGTACACCGCGGTGATTTTGTCATCGCTGGCGAAGGTTTTTTCCTGCAGGGTGAAGTTTGCCGGGCTACGATCCCACACCTCTTCGCCGACGCGGCGCAGGTGCTCATCGGTACAGTAGAGATGCACAAAAGACAGATCGCCGCGGATATCCCAGACGCTCTCATCCCCTTTCGGCATCAGACAAAAGCGATCCGGGCCGCCGCCATTTTTCCAGCCGTGCGGCGTCTTTTGATAGCTTTCATAGCCATCGGCGACGTACAGGCTCAACGTATGGTGATCGCTGCGCACCGTCACGGTATCGCAATTGTTGTACCAGGCGGCCAGTTGAATTCCGGAATTCAGCTCCACCGTGCCCCGCAGCACCGCGTTCTGTCGCCGTAATGTTTCAAACGTCCCGTAACCCATTGCCTTCACGCATCTGCCCGTAAAAGCTCTAGTCTAGGGAGACTCCGGCGCGGTTTCCAGTCCTCACCGCAGGCGAATGACAAATAAGCGCAAGAATTTGCAAGCCGACAACAAGCGGGTGAAAGCTGCCGGTTGCGACAGGCGGCATACTCCTCCCTTCAACAAGCAGAGGAGAGTCAGGGTGAACGCATTACTTTATGCACTCGTTGTCGTGATCTGGGGGACAACGTGGATTGCGATTTTTTTACAACAAGGGCCGGTGGCGGCGCCGGTATCCATTTTTTGGCGCTTTGCCGTGGCCAGCATCACGATGCTGACGATTCTGCTTGTCACGCGACGGCTACGGCCGCTGGGCGCGAAAGATCACTTTTGCTGCCTGCTGCAGGGCTGCTGCGTCTTCTGCTTCAATTTCTGGTGTTTTTATACCGCCGCGGCCTGGATCAACACCGGTCTGGAATCGGTGATCTTTTCCATGGCCGTACTGTTTAACGCCATTAACAGCTTTCTTTTTTTTCGCCAGCAGCCGCCGGGCCGCTTCTGGGCCGCCGCCGCGCTGGGCCTCGCCGGTATCGTCACCCTGTTCTGGGATGACCTGCTGGCCAATGGGCTAAACGCCTCGCTGCTGTGGGGGATCGGTCTGAGCGCCCTGGGCACCTACGGCTTTTCACTGGGCAATATGTTCAGCATTCGCCACCAGCGGCGAGGGCTGGAAACCCTCACCACCAACAGTTGGGCGATGCTCTACGGGACGCTGGTGATGGGCGCGATCGCCCTGCTACGTGGCGATAATTTTATGCCGGAGTGGACCCTCAGCTACCTCGGCGCCCTGCTTTACCTGGCGCTGTTCGGCTCGGTCATTGCCTTTGGGGCCTATTTCACTCTGGTGGGGCGCATTGGCGCCAGCAAAGCCGCCTACAGTACGCTGCTGTTTCCGCTGGTCGCATTATCCATTTCCACCGTCTATGAAGGGTATGTCTGGCACAGCAACGCCGTGATCGGGCTGGCGCTGATCCTGCTGGGTAACCTGGTGATGTTTGCCAAACCGGAACAGCTGCTGCTGCGCCGAAGGCTGGCCTGAGGAGACAGAAGAGAAACAGCGCCGTCGTCAGACGGCGCTGGCACGATTAACGCTGAGAGGGATCGAATTTGACGGCGTCGACCGCCATATCATCGATCACCTGCTTCAGGGTATCGACGGTCAGCGGCGTATTCTCATTCGCCAGGGTTTTGCCTTCCCCTTTACGAACGACCTTGATCACCGGCTTATTGGTGCTGGCGTCAATGACCTCCGCCTCAAAATACAGATCGGTGTCCATGGTACGATGGCCGGTGGCGGCCTGGGTGCCGGCGACAATCATAGCGACCGGGATCACTTCATAGAACTGCAGCCCCTCTTTGCTGGAATCCACCCCGGTGATCGCCCCGCGGAAGATGAGGCTGCGCTTGCCGGCGGTAGTGGCCAGCGGTTTACGCTCGGAAATAGCCTGTTTCAGCTCTTTGTTGGTGTAGTTAAGAATATCCTGCAGCGCCTTTTCCCCTACCTGGGTGGTCGGCTTCGGTACCGGATAGTAGGTCACCGGGTGATAAACGATATTGTCATAGTTGGCTGGATTGAAGTTCGGATCGATCCAGCGCAGCTCCGGCTTGCCGGAGGCAGAGGTCGTTTCTTTCAGGTTGGAATAATCTTTTAAGAAGCCCGAATACTGATTCGGTTGCGCCACTTTCGCCGCACAGCCGGTCAACGCCAATATTCCCGCCAGAGCGGCGACTTTCAGTAAAACGCGAGTACGCATAGAGAGATCCCTGTAAATGCAGTTTTTTTTCGGCAGACGTTATAGCAAATAGGACCCACTAGTTTTGTGACAAAAAAAGGGCTTCGTCAAGGAAGATTTATAAATATTGATAGGATGAACATTACGTTATTAAATAATCACTTAAAACAGGCAGAAGGCTGCTTTTTATCCCTCTTTTATACGGGGACTTCCTCGCTTATTTTCCCTGCTCTTCACCTTACTACGCGGCGCGGGCAACGTCCTGACTCCCCACGCCGCCGCGTCTCAGGCAGGCTTGCGCGCCAACAGGGTGGCGAAGCGCAATTTGATGCGATTGCCATTGGCGTCGGTGCGATGCAGCTCGCCGACGTCCTCATTGTATTTCAGCAGCTCCCAGCCCTGGTAATAATCACTAAGCTCATCGGGTTTAAAGGCAAACGGGAAGCCGACGGCGCAGGGATAATCTTCGGTATCCATTGCCGCCACAATCAGGTTAAAGCCGCCGGCAGCGGTGCAGCGCTGCATATTGGCGATCAGGCCCGGGATGGTGTCAGGCTCCAGGAACATCATCACCACGGTGGAGAGGATCAGGTCATATTCCCCATCAAAGGTCAGGCTATTGAGGTCTTTTACCGCGGTGCGGAGATTTTCCAGCGCCTCGGCAGCGCGAATACTTTCCAGATTATTGATGCTCACCGGATTTTTATCCCACGCCGTCACCGTGAATCCGTTCGCCGCCAGATAAAGGCTGTTACGCCCGTTGCCACAGCCCAGATCCAGCGCCCGCCCCGGCGGCACCACTGTCGCAGCATGCAGCACCTCGGAATGGGTGCGTGTCAGGCCATATTTATCACTAAAATAATCCGCGTCACGCGTTGTCATGATCCTTCCTTCTTATTCAGGAGTGTTTCCCGGTCGACCTGTACCAGCAGTTTCCCGCTCACCAACAGCAAAATTGTGCGCAGTAACAGCAGGCCGACAACCAGATTGCTAAAAATAAACAGCGGCATTGCCAGATGGTGAAAAAAGCCGTCCGCCCTGGCCTGGCCGAGATGCAGGCCGGTGGTGGCCAGTGCGGAAATACCGAACGAGAAGCTCCAGAAGGAAGCATTGAACGGCTGGCGAAGATACCAGGGCATCAGGCGCAGCATGAACAGTAGCTGCAGCAGGCCGTAACCAAACAGCAGCTTCGCGAAGGTATCCGCTTCCCCACCGTTGACGCTGAGCCAGGCGCTGCAGGCCACCAGCGCAGGCGCCAGTTGGATCCCCAGCGAGGTGCGCAGCGGCGTCGGCAGCTCGCCCGCGCTGCGCAGACGCTGGAGGATCGCCGGCTCGAGGCTCAACCAGGAGAAGACCCCGGCGCCGAGGAACACCAGCCCGGCGTCGGTAAATCCCAGCGCGCCGCAGGCCATCGCGCTAATGAAATTATTGGCCACCGTGGGCAGATAGAGCCCCGGCGTGGTGGCCTCGTGAGGATGCGTCCCCCGCCACAAGCCGCCACTTTGCCAGGCGGCATAAGCAAGCTGCAGCGCCACCCCCGGCACAAACAATCCCAACGCCAGCGGTCGCCACCAGGGCACCAGCCCGATCGCCACCAGCAGCGTGGTGGCCGGAAACAGGCTGACAAAGCTGCTGCTGACCGGATGACGCATCTCCCGTAGCACGCTCGCCGGAAAGCGAATTGCCCGGCTGATAAACGCCATGCTGAGCAGCGCCCACATCGCGATCGCCAGCATCACCAGACCATCGCCGATGCTGCGGCTAACCGGCCAGAGCGTGCTGGCGTAGCGCCAGGCGAAGCCCATTCCGATGGTGCCGAGCACCATACCAAAATAGCCTGCCGGCAGGTTCAGCGCCTGCCGCGGCGTTTGCTTGCTCTTCATTTTGTTGATGATATCAATTTAATTTTAAGTTGCATTTTAAAGGAACCTTATCCCGCGCGCTACGGCGATCTTTGCTATGTTTATGTTAACCATAAGTAATGAGGATCGGGAATGCGTAAATACCGTCTCAGCGAACAGACCCGGCAGTATTGTTATCAGGAAGAGGCTGGCAAACAGAGCGTCACCCTGCGCCAGATAGTGGCGCTTATCGATTTCGCTGACGTCAAAGCAGGCAGCGAAGGCGGTTGGGTGGACGCGGAAAGCGCTCTCAGCCAACAGGGAGAGTGCTGGATCTACGATGCCAACAGCGTGGTTTTCGCCGGGGCAAGTATCCGCGACGACGCTCGCTTAACCGGGCCCTGCGTGGTCAGCCACGAGGCCGCCATCGGCGGACGGGCATGCATTCATGCCTCGCACATTAGCCATCACGCGCAGATAAGTGACAACGTCACGATTAATCATAGTCTGGTGCGCGGTTACTGTCGCCTCGCCGACGAGGCGCGTCTCCTGCCGCACTGCCAGGTGATTGCCGCCCGCGGTCTGACCGCCGATCGCGACAAAGTCCTGCAGATTTATCAGCGAGCCACCGTTAGCGCCTCGCGTATTCTTCATCAGGCGCAAATCTACGGCGATGCCTTTGTCGAGCACGCTTTTGTCGAACATCGCGCAGAAGTGTTCGACCAGGCAAGACTGGAGGGGAACGAAGAAAACGACGTCTGGGTGTGCGATAACGCCCGGGTTTATGGTCATGCGCGACTGATCGCCGGTCGCGGAGAGGATGCCATTCCCACCGTGCGCTACAGTTCGCAGGTGGCGGAGAATGCGGTGATTGAAGGCAACTGCCTGTTAAAGCACCGGGCGATGGTCGGGGGCGAGGCGCAGCTGCGCGGTGGTCCGATTCTGCTCGACGACGATGTGCTGATCCAGGGGCGGACAGTCATCATCGGCGATGTGATCGTTGAGCACCAGGTCTCCATCAATGACGAGGTGCAGATTGCCGCACAGGAGGGAGAGGCCATTCATCTGCGCGGCCCGAAAACGCTTGACGGCCAGCAGCACATCACCCGCACGCCGCTGTTAGGCGCCCTCTAGCGCCTCGTCGCGGTCAATAATGCGCGAATAGATATTCTGATCGTCATAGCTGCCGTTCAGATACTCGGCCTGCCTGAGGCAACCTTCAAGAACGAACCCATTGCGCAACGCCACCTGGTTACTGCGGGTATTGGCCACCCGGCATTTGATCACAAACCGGCGCACCAGCCCGCTGCGGGCATAATGGTGGATAAAGGCCTGCAGGGAGCGGGAAAGCAGCCCCTGCCCCTGGTGATCTTCATCGATCCAGTAGCCGATATAGGCCGTTTTGTTCTGCGGCTCGATCTGGTTGAACGACAGGACGCCCACGAGTCGATGGTCGAGAAACAGCAAAAACATTTTGGCGTAATCCCGCTGATGCAGAATCACGTTACCCTGCACATGGCGGCGGGTCTCCTCTTCGCTGTTCACTTCGGCGGGCCAGTTGAGCGATTGCTGCAGCCAGTGGCGGTTTTTCACCACCAGCTGGTGCAGATCGCTGACGTAGCGCTCATCAATCGCGATAAGCGTCAGTGCGTCGGTCACCGGGATCGTCTCAGGTACTGCGGGAATGTCTGTAGTCATGGGGCTCTCTACTGGCCCGCAGGCGTTGCCTGCGGGCCGCGGCTGTCACGGGATTATTTCATGATCCGGTCGTCAACGTAGTTACGTTTATCCGGCGCCGGCGGGAAGTACTGATAGAGCCAGGTTTCGCTGATGGCTTCGCCCTGACAGCGCAGGAACAGGCGCATCTCCACCGGGTCGGTCGAGTCGGAGGTCGGATACCAGTCGAAGAGGATCCGGTAGCCATCGAACGGCTCGACGTAGAGGATCTCAATCTGCTTCGCTTCCCCGCTGGAGAGGGTGATCACCGGTTCAATACCGCGCGGCGCGGCGGCCTTCAGATCGCCGCCGACAAAATCGATGGCAAAACGACGCGCCCACTTATCCGGATAGTGCTCGCCCGGCGCCCAGCCTTCCGGGAAGCCCCCCATCCCGGTGCGGGTGGCGAGCACACGCGCCAGCGGGGTGCTCACCGGCGGCTGCGCGCTCCAGTAGAGACGGTAGCGGAAGTCCAGTTCGTCGCCCGCCTTCACCGCTTTTTCCGGCTGCCAGAAGCAGACGATATTATCCAGCGTTTCGCCGGTGGTCGGGATCTCCATCAGGCTGACCGCCCCTTTCCCCCACTGGTTACGCGGCTCAACCCACAGGCTGGGGCGCTTGTTATACCAGCCCATCACGTCCTGGTAATGGGAGAAATCGCGGTCCAGCTGCAGCAGACCGAAGCCGCGCGGGTTCTTGTCCTGGAAGGCGTTGAACTGCAGCTTCTGCGGGTTATTCAGCGGCCGGCAGACCCATTCGCCGTTCCCCAGCCACATCGACAGCCGATCGGAGTCGTGGATCTGCGGGTGGATGGTATCGCACATCCGGCGCTCGTTGTTGCCGCAGCTGAACATACTGGTCATCGGCGCGATACCCAGCTGTTTGATGTCCTTGCGGGCATAAAGGTGGTTTTCCACGTCCATGATGACCTGGGTATCCTGGCAATGGATGGTGAACTTGTAGGCCCCGGTGATGCTCGGGCTATCCAGCAGCGCGTAAACGGTAAAGACCGTGGCGTCCCCTTTAACCGTTTCGAACCAGAAGGAGGTGAAATCAGGGAACTCTTCCGGGGTATCGGTAAAGGTGTCTACCGCCAGCCCACGAGCCGACAAGCCGTACTGGTAGGTGCTGTCTACCGCGCGGAAATAACTGGCGCCAAGGAACGCCACGATATCGCGGCGCGCCAGCTCCGGCGCTTTAAACACCCGGAATCCGGCGAAGCCGAGGTCGGACTGCCCTTCCAGCTGGCGGGTGTCGACCCCGGCGTCATTGTACTTAAACAGCTCAGGGCGGAAATGGATCTCGCGCGCCTGCTGAGTGGCGGCGTCAAGAGAGAACATCCGCACGCGGCGACGGAACCCCATCCCGACGTGGAAAAACTGGATGTCCAGTTTGCGTTCTTCGATGTTGTTCCACAGCGAGTGGTTGGCGTCATACTGGATGCTGTTATAAGCCTGCGGAGTCAGATTGGCCAGCGTCGGCGGCAGATCGCGCGGGGCGCCGCCCCATGGCTGGCGCGCCAGATCGTGGGCCATCGCCTGCAGCACGGTGTAATCGAAACGACGCGTTTGCCCGTCGGCAATACCCGCGTCTTCGGCAAAAGCGGCCTGACTGAATAAGGAAGCGACTCCTGACGTCCCGCATACGGCGGCAACAGCCATGGAAGATTTAAGAAAACGTCTGCGGTTCATGCCTGAGAAAGCGTCCTTCTGCACGGGTGAATTGATTCGCAACGCGTCATCACGCTGCGTGATAAATTCCGCCCACTCTAGACAAAAACGATTAATAATCCAATTGTTGCCCGCAGAAAAAAGGTAAAAAAGCCCTGTCTACCGGAACAACCCGTTTTTTTACTTTTCCTTCGACGTGCGGCCGGGGAAAGAACAGACTGCCGGCCGCTTTTTCGCCTGACCATTGAGCGGATAGCTCTTCCTCGCTTCGGTATATTCATCACACCTATGCCCCGCCGCCCTGCGTTTTTTTTAGGCACGATTGGCGCAAATTTCCGCCACATCCGGTGCTAACTTTTCACCGGTAACCGCTATATTTCTTCATGTTAGCGGCCAACACGGGAGAGCCGTTCGGGCTGTCCCGCCACGCTCTCCAGGGAATTCATTCAGGAGTCATGCCATGCAAGTGAAAGCAGCCGTCACGCTGGGCTACCAGCAACCTTTCGTCATCAAGGATGTCGACGTCTCCCCTCCGGGGAAGGATGAGATATTAGTGAAAATTGTCGCCACCGGGGTCTGTCATACCGACGCGGTGATGCGCGATAACCCGGGAGTGGTGCCTATGCCTGCCATCCTCGGCCATGAAGGCGCCGGGATCGTCGCCAGCGTCGGGGAGGCAGTCAACGGTATCAGAGTCGGAGACCACGTGGTGCTCAGCTATGCCGCCTGCCACCATTGCGAAAATTGTTTAAGCAACCACCCTTCAGCTTGCGAAGATTTTAATACGCTTAATTTTGGCGGCCGACGCGAGGATGGCACCACCCCCTATCGGCTGGGCGATCAGGATCTGTCCCTGTTCTTTGGCCAGTCGTCCTTCAGCCAGTATGTGGTCACCCGCGCCAGCAACGCCGTGGTGGTCGACCCGGAGGTCGATCTCACCCTGCTCGGCCCGCTGGGCTGCGGCATCCAGACCGGCAGCGGGACGGTGCTCAACCGCCTGAAACCGGTGATTGGGGAATCCATTGTGGTGTTTGGCTGCGGCGCCGTGGGGCTCAGCGCCATCATGGCGGCGAAATTAACCGGCTGTTCGCAGATCATCGCTGTCGATATTCATGCCAGTCGCCTCGCCCTGGCGGGCGAACTGGGCGCCACCCATCAGATCAATGGCAAGGAACAGGATGCCGTCGCCCTGATCAAACAGATCACCGGCAAAGGCGCTCACTACGCGGTAGAAACCACTGGCGTATCGGCCATCGTGCTGCAGGCCGTGCACGCGGTGAAACCATTAGGTACGGTGGCCATCGTCGGCTTTACCGGGGATATCACTTTTAACGTGCAGAACGATCTGATGGCGGAGGGCAAGTCGCTGGTCGGGGTGATTGAGGGTGATGCCGTCCCGGCGCTGTTTATTCCACTGCTGGTGCAGCAGTATAAGCAGGGGAAATTCCCTATCGATAAGCTTATCGTTCGCTACCCGCTGGCCGATATCAACCAGGCTTTCGCCGATTCGGCGTCTGGCAAGGTGATAAAGCCCGTGGTTGTGATGTGAGTGAATGCCGCCACCAACCGGTGGCGGCAGTTGCTCAGCCGCACCTCAGCGCATTTACTCCAGCGTCACGTGATGCTTCATCACCCGGCGAAACAGCGCCAGCCGGGCGCGCATAAAGCGATTTTCCACTTTAAAGCCGGCACGCTTATGCAGGCCAATGCGCAACAGACGATCCCGTCCGCGCAGGCACGCTGGCCAGCGTACCGCGCCGGCAAGCGCCTGGTCGCCGCTGGCGACGCGGGCAAACTGGGCCCAATAGTCAGCCACCTGAGCGGCGAAGGCCAGATCCGCTTCGCTGGCATACTGACACACCGGGTCGGTCAACCGCAGGTTATCAAACACGTAGGGCACCTCGTTGCCATGCCAGGCGCCGTGCGGATAGGTGTCATGCTCCGCCTCCGCAACATAATCAAACCAGTAGCGCCAGCACGGCTGCCCCACGCGCTGCTGCGCCTGCATCACCACATAGCCGAGGGTGGTGAAGGCCATGTCGCGGCACACTTCCCGCCCCAGCGCCTCATCGCCCTTCACGCCGGGATAAAGGAGTTTGATCAGCCCCAGTCCCAGGCGGCGCTCACGGCGCAGCTTCTGGATCTGCCCGGCGATATCGACGCCAAACACGGCCATCACGCTGGCTTCATCGCTGTTGGAGCCGATCATCACCGGCATTGGATGCTGGCGCCCGGCAAAAAAGGTCTCCAGCATCGGCTGCGGCAGCACCGCGTCGCCGACGATGGGGGCCGGCCCTGTGTTCAGCGGCGCGGTGAGCGACCAGAAGGCCTCCGCCGGGATCGCCCGCAATTCCTCAGCGCTGGCTTGCGGTAAGGCAAAGTGTTCCGCCAGCAGGCGGCCTTTCTCCAGCGCCTTCTCTCGCGGCAGGTCGGGTAACGTATACCCGCTCTGAATAATCGCTTTATGGAACAACCCTTTCGCTTTCGGCGAGGCCATCAGCGACAGCACGCTGCGCGCCCCGGCGGATTCGCCAAACAGCGTGACGTTGGCGGCATCCCCGCCGAAGGCGTGGATATTCTCCTGAACCCACTGCAGGGCGGCAATCTGATCGAGCAGCGCGAAATTATAGAGACGTTCGCCCGCCTCTTCTTCCAGCGCCGGATGGGCGAAAAAGCCGAGATGGCCCAGCCGGTAGTTGACCGTCACCACCACCACATCGCGGCTGGCTAACGCTTTGCCATCGTAAGGCGGCAGGCTGCCGGCGCCGATGGTAAACCCGCCGCCGTGCAGCCAGACCATCACCGGCAGCGGCTGCGCCGCAGCAGCAGGTGCCCAGATATTGAGATATAAGCAGTCTTCGCTGAAAGCGCCGGGATCGCCGCCGCCGAGCTCACGGCAGTAGTCAATGTCCTGCCAGCTGGCGGCGGAAAAGGCGTCGGCCTGGCGGACGCCCTGCCAGCGGGCAGGAGGCTGCGGCGCGCGCCAGCGCAGCGGGCCCACAGGCGGCGCGGCATACGGAATGCCGCGCCAGATATGGATCCCCTGCTCTGCGCTCCCGGATACGGTTCCCTGGCGGGTTTTCGCCAACGGTTTCGACGGATGTTGCATAACCTGCTCCCTGTAAGGCTGATGCCAGCAGGGTACTGATTTTACAGCAGACCGCAACGTCGTTTGCTGCGCTCCTCCGCCTGTCGGTACAGGGCAAACTCATCCTCCACCGGGCAGCCCAGCGCCGTCTCAAAGGCTTCGCGGCTGGCATTCCCGTGGCTGCGCGCCTGCGTTTCGTTGCCCAGATTAGACTGAAAAATGCCCGCCGCGCTGACCGGTAAAAAATCTTCATAAATAATCGGCTGGGCGACCACCCACCCGCGCTCAATCAGCGGCTGCGGATCGTCCCCCGGGCGAAACGCCTGGCGATGCGCCTCGCCGGCGGGCGTCAGGCGGTAGCGAAACCAGGCCAACCCCTGCTGACGGAGCAGAAATTCGCTGTCGGGGAATTCGCGGAATACCTCCTGCAGATGCAGCTGATGGCTGAGATTGTCCTTTCCTGTCCCTGCCGCCTGCAGCAGTCGGTCGTACAGTGCGCGTCCTTTTGGCGTTAGCGCAATGCCGCGTTGCTCAATTTCGCCAAAGCGGGCGCTGTGGGTGCCTTTATGCTCACCGGCGAACATCACCGGCTCCTCAAGCGCCTTAAAGCTGGTCTGCCGCAGGAGGATCGGGACCTCCCGGCGCGGTGGCCCTTCAATCAGCGCTTTGGGTTCAATACCACACTCGGGCATCAGGGCCTGGGCGCGGTCAATATCCAGCGTCCGCGGCGTGAGGTGATTGATATGGCATCCCGGAAAGCAGACCACATCGGCAATCAGGCGGTGCTCGCGATGCAGAGCATGGTAGGTCTCCTCATCGACGGTGGCATGCCGGTGCCAGCGGAAGGTCTCCAGCGCCTCCTGCACAAACTCGCGCGCGTCGGCAGAGGTGAATTCGCCCTCAGCTTCATACTGCGCAATCAGCGCCAGACAGCGGGGGGTAAAGATTTTGCGCCGGGCAAGGATGGCCTCGGCCAGCTCGCGCAGGGCGCGATTTTCAATCAGCTCCAGGCGCAGCAGGGAGGTGAAAACCCGAAACGGATTGCGCGCCAGCGCGGCATCGTCGATGGGACGAAAGGCCGTGGAATGGACCGGCACGCCGGCCTGTGAGAGATCGTAATAGCTGACGGGATACATCCCCATGATGGCAAACATGCGACGCAGCGTCGCCAGTTCCTCCGCTGTGCCCACGCGGATTGCGCCGTGGCGCTCCACGTTTAAGCGCGCCAGCTCGTCGGCATTGGCCAGTTGTTCATGCAGCTGCGGATTATTTTCCAGTACCGCGAGATTGACGTCAGCCACCAGCTCCAGCAGCGTCCCGTATTGCGGAACTTCCTGCTGGTACATAGCCGACATGGCCTGCGAAAACTGCTCCCGAATCTCATCAGCCGTGATGGTGTTCGCCATGATGTGTTACCTCCAGTGAATACTTCCTGGAGTGTAGGAAAGCTGCCTCCTGGCGGGGGGAAGAATTTACAAACTGTGATGGCGATAACCTGCTTCCGCTAGCAGTCATTGCACAAAACATAACCCAAGGTTATGAAAAACACCCGGTAATTTCACTTTAAATTAACAATACATTTACACACACTGTTTCTGGCGACATTACAACAACATGCCCCTCTACCGTCTACACGGAGTACCCGATGAACGACAAATGGTCCCCGCGCGAGGTTATCCATCGCGATTACAGTAGCCACCCGCCCGCTTACGCGCCGGGCTATAAAACCAGCGTCCTGCGCTCACCGAAGAATGCCCTGATCTCCCTGCAGAACTCATTGTCAGAGATCACCGGGCCGGTCTTTAGCCGTGACGATCTGGGCCCTCTGGATAACGATCTTATCCTTAATTACGCCAAAGAAGGCCTGCCGATTGGCGAGCGGATCATTGTGCACGGTTACGTGCGCGATGGTTTTGGCCGACCGATGAAAAACACCCTGGTGGAAGTCTGGCAGGCCAATGCCGGCGGCCGCTACCGACATAAAAAAGATCAGTATCTGGCCCCGATTGACCCGAACTTCGGCGGCTGCGGCCGGGTGCTGACCGATGAAAACGGCTATTACTGTTTTCGCACTATCAAGCCCGGCCCCTACCCGTGGCGTAACCAGGCCAGCGACTGGCGTCCGGCGCATATTCATTTCTCGCTCTCGGGTGACGCCTGGGCGCAGCGCCTGATCACTCAGATGTATTTCGAAGGCGACCCGCTGATCAAACAGTGCCCGATCGTCCGAACCATTAATAATGACGACGCCGTGCGCACGCTGATCGCCGAGCTGGACATGCACGCCGCCGTACCGCTGGACTGTCTGGCCTACCGCTTTGACCTTGTTCTGCGCGGCCATCGCGCCACGCTGTTTGAAAATCGCACTCAGGGGGCCGCCCGATGAAAGAGTATCTGCCTGAAACCGCCTCGCAGACCGCGGGACCCTATGTTCATATCGGTCTGGCGCCTGACGCCGCGGGCTTTCATATTTTTGAGAAAAACTTTGGCCCGGTCCTCACCACCGCGGATACCACCGGGGAGCGGATCACCATTGAAGGCCGGGTTATCGACGGCTCCGGAACACCGGTCCGTGATGTGCTGCTGGAGATCTGGCAGGCCAACGCCGCAGGACGCTATAACCATCCTGACGACCGTCAGCAGCAGAAAGCCGTCGACCCGGCCTTCCGCGGCTGGGGGCGTACCTGCTCTGATTTCACCTCCGGCGTCTGGCGCTTTGACACCATTAAGCCGGGCCCGGTTGTCGGCCGCGATGGTCGCCTGATGGCGCCGCACGTCAACCTGTGGGTGGTCGCCCGGGGGATCAACATCGGCCTGAACACACGGATGTATTTCGCCGATGAACATGAGGCCAACGCCAGCGACCCGGTGCTGAATCTGATCGAGTGGGAAGTGAGACGCAAAACCTTAATCGCCGAACGCGAGGTTCGTGGTTCGGAAGTGGTCTATCGCTTCGATATTTATCTGCAGGGCGAAAACGAAACCGTCTTTTTCGATATCTAGCGGCCACGCCGATAAACGCCTTCCCCTCGTCCTGCGGGGGGAAGGCGTTTTAAACCGTGGGGAAAGATCTTGTAATGTTATCAGGTCAAATGTTAATAATATTTTGCTATCTGGTTATCAAATTTAAACAAGGCCGCTTGTTTCTTTCACCGCTGTGTTTTTAACATCATCTACTATGGAAAAAAATGGTCTCTTCAGTCAGCGCATTCGCTTGCGCCATCTACACACCTTCGTGGCCGTCGCTCAACAGGGAACGCTGGGGCGCGCGGCTGAAACTTTAAATCTGAGCCAGCCTGCACTCTCGAAAACGCTTAACGAGCTTGAACAGCTAACCGGTACCCGGCTGTTCGAGCGGGGCCGCCTGGGGGCGCAACTCACCCTGGTCGGCGAACAGTTTCTGACTCATGCCGTTAAGGTACTTGATGCCCTTAACTCAGCGGGTCAGGCGCTGAACCGTAAAGAGGGGCTGAATAACGACATTGTGCGTATCGGCGCGCTGCCTACCGCCGCGCTGGGGATCCTGCCAACGGTGATCGGCCAGTTCCATAAGCAGCAAAAAGACATCACGCTGCAGGTCGCCACCATGAACAACACCATGCTGCTGGCGGGGTTAAAATCCGGGGAGATCGATATCGGTATCGGACGCATGTCCGACCCGGATCTGATGAGTGGACTCAACTATGAACTGCTGTTCCTCGAATCCCTGAAACTGGTGGTTCGCCCGGGACACCCCCTGCTTCAGGAGACCGTGACCCTGAGCCGGGTAATGGAGTGGCCCGTCGTCGTTTCGCCGAAGGGCACCGTACCGCGGCAAAACGCCGAAACGTTGCTCCAGAGCCAGGGCTGTAAAATGCCCGCCGGCTGTATCGAGACCCTCTCGGCTTCGCTGTCACGCCAGCTGACGGTCGATTTCGACTATGTGTGGTTCGTGCCATCCGGGGCGGTGAAAGACGATCTTCGCCGGGGTGTGCTGAGCGCCCTGCCGATTGCCACCCAGGGCGCCGGAGAGCCCATCGGCATTCTGACCCGCGTCGATGCGACGCTCACGCCAGGCACGCAAACCCTGCTCAGCGCCATCCGCAAGTCAATGCCTGCCTGACCCCGCTTTCTCCCCGGTAGCCCCTGCCGGGGAGCCTATGCGCTTCGATGTGGTGCGCCTGACGGCGCAACACATTTAGCAAAATAATCATTTAGTGCGAAATCATTCATTAACAATTGCGTAAATTTCTTTAACAGATCTATCATATCGCGATTTCACCAAATGGTTCATTTGAAATCACATCAAGCAATAAACCTGCGTTTATGAAGGTACAAAACTCTTCATTCAAAAATAAAACAGAAAACACCTGTTTCATTTGGTTCATGATGAAGTGGCGGGAGTGGTTAAGGAGATTACATGGCAACTGGCAACGCGCCGCGCGGATTCCCCCGGATCCTGCAGTGGCTTCTCGCCGGACTGATGCTCATCATCGGTCTGGCTATGGGTATTCTTGGGGCAAAACTGGCCCTCGTCGGCGGTACACTGTACTTCGCGCTGATGGGCGTGGCCATGGTCATCGCGGCGGTGTTGATTTTCCGCAACCGCCGCGGCGGTATTCTGTTATACGCCGTGGCGTTTATCGCCTCGGTGATCTGGGCGATTAGTGACGCTGGCTGGAGCTACTGGCCGCTCTTCTCGCGCCTGTTTGCGCTCGGCGTCCTGGCCTTCCTTGCCGCCCTGGTCTGGCCTTTCCTCGCCACCCCACCGGCAAAAAAAGGCCCGGCATATGGCGTCGCCGCCGTTCTCGCCGTGGCGCTGGCGGTGAGCTTTGGCTGGATGTTCAAATCCGAACCACTGGTTAGCGCCACTGAAGCGGTGCCAGTGAAGCCCGTCGCGCCGGGCGAACAGCAGAAAAACTGGGCGCACTGGGGTAATACCACCCACGGCGACCGTTTCGCCGCGCTGGACCAAATCAACAAACAGAACGTCAACCAGCTGCAGGTGGCCTGGGTGGCGCATACTGGCGATATCCCGCAGAGCAATGGCTCCGGGGCGGAAGATCAAAACACCCCGCTGCAGATTGGCGATACTCTGTACGTCTGCACCCCTTACAGCAAAGTGCTGGCGCTGGATGTGGACAGCGGAAAAGAGAAATGGCGCTATGACTCCAAATCCTCTTCGCCCAACTGGCAGCGCTGCCGCGGCTTAGGCTATTACGAAGAGAGCCAGGCGCAAACCGCGCCAGCGTCAGGCACGCAGCCTGCCGCCTGTTCCCGTCGTCTGTTCCTGCCGACGATCGACGCCCGCCTGATCGCCATTGATGCCGATACCGGTAAACTGTGCGAAAGCTTCGGCGATGGCGGTATTGTCGACCTCAGCGTCGGCATGGGTGAAGTGAAAGCGGGCTACTATCAGCAGACCTCCACCCCGCTGGTAGCGGGCAATGTGGTAGTGGTGGGCGGCCGCGTCGCGGATAACTACTCCACCGGCGAACCGCCGGGCGTGGTCCGCGCGTTTGACGTCCACACCGGCAAACTGGCGTGGGCGTGGGATCCCGGCAATCCAGCGCTGACCGGTGTTCCGCCGGAAGGCCAGACCTATACGCGCGGTACGCCAAACGTCTGGTCGGCGATGTCCTACGACGCGAAGCTGAATCTGATCTATCTGCCAACCGGCAACGCCACGCCAGATTTCTTTGGCGGCGAACGTACCGCGCTGGACGATAAATACAGCTCCTCTATCGTGGCTGTGGATGCCACCACCGGCCAGGTGCGCTGGCACTTCCAGACCACGCACCACGATCTGTGGGACTTTGACCTGCCGTCTCAGCCGCTGCTGTACGATCTGCCTGACGGCAAGGGTGGTACCACTCCGGTGCTGGTGCAAACCAGCAAGCAGGGCATGATCTTTATGCTCAACCGCGAGACCGGCGAGCCGGTGGCCAAAGTGGAAGAGCGTCCGGTACCGGCGGGCAACGTCAAAGGTGAACGCTACTCTCCGACGCAACCTTACTCGGTAGGGATGCCGATGATCGGCAACCAGACGTTGACCGAATCCGACATGTGGGGGGCGACACCGATCGACCTGCTGCTGTGCCGTATTCAGTTCAAAGAGATGCGCCATCAGGGCGTCTTTACCCCGCCAGGTGAAGACCGTTCCCTGCAGTTCCCGGGCTCGCTCGGCGGCATGAACTGGGGCAGCGTTTCGGTGGATCCGAACAACAGCCTGATGTTCGTCAACGATATGCGTCTGGGTCTCGCCAACTATATGGTGCCGCGCGCGAAGGTGGCGAAAGACGCCAGCGGGATCGAGATGGGCATCGTGCCGATGGAAGGTACGCCGTTTGGCGCCATGCGCGAACGTTTCCTGTCGCCGCTGGGCATTCCGTGCCAGAAACCGCCGTTCGGCACCATGTCCGCGGTGGATCTGAAAACCGGCAAACTGGTGTGGCAGGTACCGGTTGGCACCGTAGAAGATACCGGGCCGCTGGGGATCCGGATGCATATGCCCATTCCGATCGGCATGCCGACCCTTGGCGCGTCGCTGTCCACGCAGTCCGGACTGCTGTTCTTCGCCGGTACCCAGGATTTTTACCTGCGCGCCTTTGATACCGCGAACGGGAAAGAGATCTGGAAATCGCGCCTGCCGGTCGGTAGCCAGTCCGGCCCGATGACCTACGTCTCACCGAAAACCGGTAAGCAGTACATTATTATCAATGCTGGCGGCGCCCGTCAGTCTCCGGATCGCGGCGATTACATCATCGCCTACGCGCTCCCGGATCATCACTGATCGACCTAAGCAAAAGGGCCCATCCGGGCCCTTTTTTTATCGGTGACGATACGCCATCAGCGTTAGCGATTACTGGTCGCCAAAGTGGATCACGGTGCGAATCGATTTGCCTTCATGCATCAGATCAAAGGCCTCGTTAATCTGCTCCAGCGGCAGGCGATGGGTAATAAACGGGTCGAGGCGAATTTTACCGGCCATGGCGTCCTCCACCATTCCCGGCAGCTGACTGCGCCCTTTCACGCCGCCGAAGGCGGAACCGCGCCACACGCGGCCGGTCACCAGCTGGAACGGACGGGTCTTGATCTCCTGGCCCGCACCGGCTACGCCGATGATCACGCTCTCACCCCAGCCTTTATGGCAGCACTCCAGCGCCGCGCGCATCACGTTGACATTGCCGATGCACTCGAAGCTGAAATCCACCCCGCCGTCGGTCAGTTCGACAATCACATCCTGAATCGGCTTATCGTAGTCGTTCGGGTTGATAAAGTCGGTTGCGCCCATCTCTTTTGCCAGGGTGAACTTATCCGGGTTGGTATCGACCGCCAGAATCCGTCCGGCCTGCGCCTGCACCGCGCCCTGGATCACCGCGAGACCAATGCCGCCCAGACCAAAGACCGCGACGCTATCCCCGGGCTTGACCTTCGCCGTGTTGTGCACTGCGCCGATACCGGTGGTGACACCGCAGCCCAGCAGGCACACTTTATCCAGCGGCGCCTGCGGATTGACTTTCGCCAGCGAGATCTCGGCGCAAACCGTATATTCGCTGAAGGTGCTGGTGCCCATATAGTGATAAATCGGTTCGCCGTTATAGGAGAAACGGGTGGTGCCGTCCGGCATCAACCCTTTGCCCTGGGTGGCGCGCACCGCCTGACAGAGATTGGTTTTACCCGACTTACAGAACTTGCACTCGCCGCATTCGGCGGTATACAGCGGGATCACGTGGTCGCCCGGCTTAAGGCTGGTGACGCCCTCGCCCACTTCCACGACAATCCCGCCGCCTTCATGGCCCAGTACCGCCGGGAAAACACCCTCTGGATCGTCGCCGGAGAGGGTAAAGGCATCGGTGTGACACACGCCGGTGTGGGTGATTTTCACCAGAACTTCGCCTTTCTTCGGCGGCGCGACGTCAATCTCAACGATTTTTAACGGCTGGCCAGGACCAAAGGCAACTGCTGCGCGTGATTTCATAACTGTCTCTTCCTCGTCGTGATGTTATTTTAAATAGGATCGTAGCAAATGACCGACCTCTGCCATTCTCGCGGCCCGCTGGTCCGGGGTGGTCTCGCCGCTAACCAGCTCGTCCTGCAGGTGGATCTCCACCATTTCGCCCATCAGGCCATTTGCCGCACCGCGAATCGAGGCAATCTGCTGCAGGATTGTCATGCAGGGTTCGCCGGACTCCAGCGCGCGCTCGAGGGCCTCGACCTGGCCGCGGATACGGCGTACGCGACTGAGCGCCCGTTTTTTATCTTCAGGTGAATGTGGCACGATTACGCCTCCGTATCATATAGGGGGGTATACTATATTTTATTACCCATAAAGGCAAAAAAAACCCCGTCGCGGGACGGGGTCAGGCAAAAAGGGTAACGATCATTTAGCGCTTACGAGGCATCATCCGCAGCAGGGTATTATCTTTCCACCAGTAATGATGGACCAGCGCGGCAAGGGCATGCAGGCCAATGACGAAGTACCCGGCGTTGGCTAACCATTCATGGATCGCCTTCAGGGTATCCACCCGCTCAAAATCGCTCTGTGGGGCATACGGCATGGTCAGGCCAAAGGCGTACCAGGGATTTCCGCGCCAGTACATCATCACCATCCCGATCAGCGGCAAGGCAATAAATAGCAGATAGATAACCAGATGGCCGAGATGAGCAAAACCGGTCATCATCGGCGACGGTTTCGGCACGATCGGCGGCGCTGGCGACTTCAGCCGCACCAGCAAACGCGCCACCATCAGCGCGCAGATGGTGATCCCGCAGGAGACATGAATCATATTAATCAGCGGCCGGTCACTACGGGGAAAAAATCCACGTAGCTCCATTGCCGCATAAGCCACCACCACCAGCAAAAAGACCAACCAGTGAATACCGATCTGCAGCCCCGAATATTTATCGCGCATGGAATTTCCTTAATGGAAAGAGTGATATCGCCAACATAGCGGCCTTCTCTTAAATTTTCATTAACCTTTACGTTGAATTAACAATTGATTACCGCATTGCGCCGACCCGGGAAGGCGCAGCATGCCCCGACGTGCTGAAGCGAACAGGCAACCGGCAGTCGGTACGCTATTACAAAATTAAACAGTTTTGTCACCTTCCCCTGTCCTGTCCTTCTCTATAGTAGAGAGCATCTGTCGAGCCACGTTGCGCATGGAGATGAGAATGAAGAAAATCGGCTTACCGCTATTGTTGCTGGCGTCGCTGGCTGTCCCGGCTTTCGCTGCGGACTGCCAGCCTAACGGCATTGGCGGATCATTTTGCATAAACGATGATGGCACCACCACCGACACGGTACCGAATGAAGTGAATGGTATGGATACTTACTCAAACAATGGCGGGTATACCAGCTCCCTGCCCGATCAGTCGGGGGCCGATGAAGCGCTGGAAGGCTCGACGATGTCGACGCAACAGGATACGGTCGCCAGCAGCGGCCAGGGCGATAGCGCACTGGCTGGCCGCGACTGGCATGCACCGTCCAATCTCAATGATGGCGCCGCCACCTCCAGCATGAGTCTGCTGGATAAACCCTGAGATCGGATGCTAAGCGAGGCTCCAGCCTGCGGCGCCGATAGCGACGGCGAACAGCAGGCAGGCCAGCGCCGTTTTGCGTAACAGCATGGTATAGAATGAAATCGCAACGCCAATAAAGACCACAATCAGAATCGGCCACATGCTTAATAGCAGCAGCAGAAAACCCTCAATATTGTTATGGATTACGCTCTCCACATCCGCATCCTTGCCTCATCGTCGATAAAGTAAGCAGAATTTAATATGTAACATGAATACATTCAAATAAAATATAAATGCAAATGATTATGCACAGCATTCTGCGGCGGACGGAGGCTCGCCTGTCTCGGCGTCCTGGGGGTGCCATCAGGAGCCGCCACGAAAAGAGACGTCAGGATGGTTCCAGGACCACTTAGTGGTACGCTCGTACTCTTGCTGGGATCGCGCTCCCCTTCAGACCTTCATTCGCCGCTGATATCCGACACTACGCGCCGGCGATGGCAGTCGCCTGGTTGCAGTTTATCCCCCTGAGCGGAACGCACATCCAGATACTGAAGCGGCTGACCGTGTTCGTTATCCAGCAGGACAGAATAGGTTTCCCCCTGATCAAACATATAACGCTCTCCCCATTGCCGCATCGCCACAACAATGGGAAACACAGATCTCCCCTTTTCAGTCAGGACGTATTCCTTGTAGGCGCTGCCATCCGATGCCGGTAAAATCGCGAAAATACCGATATCGACCAGGTGCTTCAGCCGCGAGGCAAGGATATTTTTGGCCAGCCCTAGATTCTTTTGAAACTCGCTGAATCGCCGCACATCGTCAAATGCCTCGCGAATAATCATCAGGCACCAGCGTTCTCCAATTGATTCCAGCGTTCTTGCCACCGGACATTCACTGGTTCTGAGTGATTCCTGTTTCGCCATCTGCGTGCTCTCCGTCTATCAGTCTGCTGTTGCCAGCTTAATCTCCCCTCGTAGCAGTTGCAAAAGAAAACCACTATGGCTAGTTTTATAAGCATACTAGTTTTAAAAAGCAACCAGAGTGCAGGCCTCTTATGAAATGCAAGGCAAGTTTGTGTACCGAGCACGAGATCCCGACCGCGTCCGCCCCTGTCACGATGCTGACCGCGGGGATAACGGCGCTGTTTTCATTGACCTGCGCGCTGGCGGTAGCCAACGTTTATTCAGCTCAGCCTTTACTCGACTCGATGGCGGTCAGCCTGAAGGTGTCGCCCGGTATGATTGGCAGCGTCGTCACGGCAACGCAGGCGGGCTATGCCATTGGTTTGCTGTTCCTGGTTCCGCTCGGGGACGGGTTGAACCGTAAATACGTGGTGTTGACTCAGCTGTTGCTGTCAGTGGCGGCGTTAGTCGTGGCAGGGTTATCCCCTAATATCGCGATCCTGCTGGGGGCCATGCTGATCGTCGGGCTGATGGCCGTGGTGGTGCAGTTGATGGTGGCGTGGGTGGCGATATTGGCGACGCCGCAGAAACGAGGCCAGGCGGTAGGTACCCTGACCAGCGGCATTGTTTCAGGCATTCTGTTATCTCGTTTTATATCAGGGGCGATCGCTGATATCGCCGGCTGGCGAGCCGTTTATCTCACGGCTGCCTGTCTGATGTTGTTGATTGCCGGCGTCGTCTGGAAAGTCATGCCTTCGCCCCCGCCGCAGCCGCAAAAGCCCACTTATCTATCCTTACTGAAGTCAGTTTTTCAGCTGTATCTCACTGAACCGCAACTGAGAAAGCGCGGGATCCTGGCGCTACTGATCTTCGCCGCTTTCAGCATGCTGTGGACGACCATGGTCATGCCGCTCACCGCTCTTTCCCTGTCGCACACCCAGACAGGGATGTTTGGCTTAGCCGGCATCGCTGGCGTGCTGGCCGCCTCAAGGGCGGGCAGATGGGCTGACCAGGGATGGGCGCAGCGCACGACCGGCCTGGCGCTGGCGCTGCTGGCGCTCTCCTGGCTGCCTATCGCCTGTGCCGAAACCTCTCTGCTCTGGCTGATAGCGGGCGTTATCGCACTGGACTTTGCGGTGCAGGCCGTTCATGTCACCAACCAGAGTCTGATTATTGCCGCCAGGCCTGCAGCGGCAAGCCGCCTGGTTGGGGCTTACATGTGTTTTTATTCGCTGGGCAGCGCGGCAGGCGCTATCGTCGCCACCCAGCTCTATTCTCACTGGGGATGGCAGGCGGTTTGCCTTGCCGGCGCCGCGGTCAGCGCCTGTGCTTTTCTGGTCTGGTCAGGATCGCGTCAATCATGAACGTCGTGCTCGCTGTAAAATGGCGCAGCGAAAAAGAGCGGAAAAGTGACCAGAGAAGCCCCAGCTGTTTGTATCGAATGGATTTTTTCAATGCTTTTAAACAGTTATGTACATGTTGTATAATGACGTGCACTTTAACTAAAAAAAGAGTGCGACCATGATTGATTCTTCATTGCCATTAACCGACATTCACCGCCACCTTGACGGTAACATCCGGGCCCAAACCATCCTCGATCTTGGCCGCGAGTTTAATATCGCCCTTCCCGCTTCCACCCTCGACACGCTGCGTCCCCACGTCCAGGTCACCAGCCTTGAGCCCGATCTGGTCAGTTTTCTTGCCAAGCTCGACTGGGGGGTAAAAGTCCTTGCCTCACTGGAAGCCTGCCGTCGCGTGGCATACGAGAACGTCGAAGACGCCGCGCGCAATGGCCTGCACTACGTTGAGCTGCGCTTCTCTCCCCGCTATATGGCGATGACCCACCAGCTTCCTGTCGACGGCGTAGTAGAGGCGGTGATCGCGGGCGTACGTGAAGGCAGCCGCGATTTTCAGGTCGACGCCCGCCTGATCGGCATTCTGAGCCGCACCTTCGGTGAAGCGGCCTGTCAGGAAGAGCTGGCGGCGCTGCTCGCCCACCGCGAGGGCATCACCGCGCTGGATCTGGCCGGTGATGAGCTGGGCTTCCCGGGCGCGCTGTTCCTCAACCATTTTAATCAGGCCCGCGACGCTGGCTGGCATATTACCGTCCACGCTGGCGAAGCGGCCGGACCGGAAAGTATCTGGCAGGCCATCCGCGAGCTGGGCGCGGAGCGCATCGGTCATGGGGTCAAAGCGGTAGAGGATCCGGCCCTGATGGACTACCTGGCCGAACATCAGATCGGCATTGAATCGTGCCTGACCTCGAATGTGCAAACCAGCACCGTGGCTTCGCTGGCCCAGCATCCGCTGAAGCAGTTCCTTGAGCACGGCGTGCTGGCGAGCCTCAACACTGACGATCCGGCGGTGCAGGGCGTTGATATCATTCACGAGTACACCGTGGCGGCGCCGGCGGCGGGCCTGAGCAGGGAGCAGATCCGTCAGGCACAGATCAACGGTCTGACCCAGGCGTTTCTGAGCGAACAGGAAAAAGCCGCTCTCATTCAGCGGGTGGCGAAAGGTTGATCACCGGCCCGGCGGCAGCGCTGCCGGGCTCCCCCTCACACCAGGCTGAGCGTGGCGCGATGTCTGGCAGACTCGATACCCAGCTCAATCAACGTCATGATCTGAATCGCCTCGCTGGCCGGGACCGGGTTTTCTCCCTCCCCGTTAAGCGCATCGCGAATGGCGGCATAGTAGGCGGGATAGTTGCCCGGCAGCGTCAGCCATGTCTCCTCGCTTCGTTCGTCGCCTTCGGCGCGGGTCAGAGTACCGTCGCGCATATCATACCCCCAGTCCTCCTGCGGCAGTCGTTCACCGTTTTTTAGCCGTTCCTCCTGAGGATCAAGGCCGAACTTAATATAGCTGGCCCGCGAGCCGTGGACGATAAAGCGCGCGCTCTCCGCCGCAGCGAGCAATGTGCCATGCAGCACCACCCGCCGCTGGGGATAGGCCAGCACGGCATGAAAATAGTCGGTGGATTGCGCGCCGGGGCGAAGTTGAGCGAGATCGACTGTGATACTCACCGGCAGGCCAAAGAGCACCACCGCTTGATCGAGCAGATGTGGCCCCAGATCGTACCAAATGCCACTTCCGGGACCACCCTGCTCACGCCAGCGCTGACGCACCTGGGGGCGGAAGCGATCGAAATGCGACTCAAAGTAACACACTTCCCCCAGCTGACCTTCGTTAATTAACGCCCTGACGGTTAAGAAGTCACTGTCCCAGCGGCGGTTATGAAACACCGACAGCACCCGGCCGCAATGCTTCGCCAGACTCTCCAGCTCGCGTGCTTGTGACAGTGTCACGGTAAAGGGTTTATCCACCACCACATGTTTGCCCGCTTCCAGCGCCGCTTTCGCCAGCGGAAAGTGGGTATCGTTCGGGGTGGCGATGACGACCAGATCAATATCAGGATCGTTGAGCAAGTCTTTTGCCGCACTCACCACCCTGACCCCCGGCCAGTCGGCATGGACTTTGCCGGCCTCGCTGCTGGAGACCCTCGTCAGCGCCATGCCCGGCGTGCCGCCGATCAGCGGCGCGTGAAACGTTTTGCTGGCGTAACCGTAGCCTATCAGCCCTACCCGGATCGCGTCACTCATGTTACCGCCTCACTTATTCAGCTAATGTCAATATCGCGTAGATGAGAATAATCTTACAAACAATGAGCAAAATTTATCATTTGATTCACAGCTGTTTTCCCGCATGCGTGCAAAATCAGACAGATACCCCTTGTGATCTGCTGACCATGGAGTAACATTTCCCACTGTGTTCAAAGGATACTGAAGTGTTATGACGACTGTTTTTACCCGTATTGTAGAACTTATTGGCTGGATTGTTTTTGGGATTTCCGCACTGCTTTTGGTTATCGCCCACCATATTGATAACTACCAGTCGCCACCGCCAGCGGATGTGGTGCAGACAAAGTAGCCCCGCCGTGAAACAGTGACCCGCCTCGCAACTGTGCAACCGGTTTCAGAAACCGGTTGCACAGCTATCCTTGCTTTGATTACACTCCCTCTATCATCAGACTAGGAGCTTTTTCATGGCCGCTTTTCCGCACAATTTTTTATGGGGTGCCGCTACCGCAGCGTATCAGGTTGAAGGTGGGCACGACGCAGACGGTAAAGGACCGTCAATCTGGGACATCTACTCTCACCTGCCGGGTACCACCTTTGAAGGCACCACCGGCGATGTCGCGGTCGACCACTATCACCGTTTTCGCGAAGACGTTGCGTTAATGGCCGAAATGGGCCTGCAAAGTTATCGATTCTCCATCTCCTGGCCCCGGCTGCTGCCCGCTGGGCGCGGCGAAGTGAATGAAGCCGGCGTACAGTTTTACAGCGATCTGATCGACGAACTGCTGGCGCACAATATTGAGCCGATGATCACCCTCTATCACTGGGACCTGCCGCAGGCCCTGCAGGATGAGGGTGGCTGGGAAGCACGCACTACCGCCGAGGCCTTCGCCGAGTACGCCCGCCTGTGCTATGCGCGCTTTGGTTCACGGGTGAAGCTGTGGGCGACCTTTAACGAAACCATCGTGTTCATTGGCCACGGCTACATTAACGGTCTGCATCCCCCGGCGGTGCGCGATCCGGCGCGTGCCATTCAGGCCTGTCATCACGTGTTTATCGCCCATGCGCTGGCGGTCAAGGCATTCCGCGAGATGAACGTGGCGGGCGAGATTGGCTTCGTCAATGTGCTACAGCCGCATACTCCGCTCACCGACAGTGAGGCGGACAAAAAAGCCACCGAACTGGCTGACGCCATCCACACCCACTGGCTTTACGACCCGGTACTGAAAGGCACCTATCCTGCCGCCCTGCTGGCGCAGACCCAGGCTCTGTGGGGGGTACCACGCTTTGCCCCGGACGATGACACACTACTGCGCGAGAATCGCTGTGACTTTATCGGGCTGAATTACTATCGCCGGGAAACGGTGTCCGCCCAGCCGCCCAACATCCCCACCGGTGGCGAACCTGGCGTGGAGGGGTTGTTCTATTTCGTGCGTAATCCGCAGAGCACCTATACCGAATGGGGATGGGAAATCTGGCCGCAGGGGCTGACGGACGGCATTATGATGATCAAGGAACGCTATGGCGATATCCCGATCTATATCACCGAAAATGGCCTGGGAGCGAAAGACCCGATAATTGCCGGAGAAGTGGTCGACGATCCGCGAATCGACTACCTGAGCAGCCATATTGGCGCCCTGGAAAAGGCACTGGCGCTGGGGGCGGATGTGCGCGGCTATTATCCCTGGTCGTTTATCGATCTGCTGAGCTGGCTCAACGGATATCAAAAGCAGTACGGCTTTGTCTATGTCGATCACCAGCAAAATCTGGCACGCAAACGAAAGAAGAGTTTTTATTGGTACAAATCTGTTATTGCCAGTCACGGCGAACAGCGTTAATCTTCTCTTGCGGGCGCCATTCGGCGCCCGGTCTGGTTTTAGAATATTCTTAAACTTCTCCCTGCTCTTCAAGGTCGGCTCTCGCCCCTTGTCATGGGTTTATATAACCTGAATCATTCCACCCGGCCCCATTCAGAAGGCGCCGTTGGTTGAGAGTAGGTTTAGTGAATGCTGATAATATTCAACATAATTATTCCGATTATAAAATGGATACGAAAATGACCGTTCTGGACTATTTATTAAAATTCCGCAAAATCAGTTCGCTCGAAAGTCTTGAAAAACTATTTGATCACCTTAACTACTCCCTGACCGACACCGAAGAGATCGTGAATATGTATCGTGCGGCCGACCACCGCCGGGCAGAGCTGGTCTCCGGTGGTAAATTGTTCGATGTGGGCCAGGTGCCTAAATCCGTTTGGCGATTCGTGCAGTAAGGCTGTCATCCTTCACGCCAGTTGCTTATACTTCCCGGCCTGATTTTCATTACTGGCGTTGAATAGGGGAGTAACATGACGTCTCAATCTGCAGAACGCATTGGCGGATGGCTGCTGGCACCGCTGGCCTGGTTGCTGGTGGCGCTGCTGAGCGCCTCCTTATCGCTGCTGTTTTTTGCTAATGCTCTCATGTCGACGCAGACGTATGCCCTGCTCCGCGCCATGAGCACCGGACATCTGGCGCTGTGGCTCGCTTCGCTGCTGTTTGCCGTCGCCATGTGGTATTACACGCTCTGGCTGACCATCGCGTTCTTTAAGCGGCGCTCGCTGGTCCCTAAGCACTATATTATCTGGCTGCTCATCACCCTGCTGCTGGCGATAAAGGCATTTGCCTTCTCTCCCGTCTCGGATGTCCTTGCTTTGCGCCAGCTGCTGTTTCCACTCTTGGCTGCCGCGCTCCTGGCGCCCTATTTTCGCCGTTCCCAGCGGGTAAAACGGACCTTTGTTCATCCGTAATAACCCCACACTTAACCTGTTGTCGCCGGTATCGTTTTATTCGATAATAAGCGGCTTTTTTTCGTTTCAGGTCGCATGATGGCTGATTATTTACTGCTCTTTATTGGTACAGTCCTGGTCAATAACTTCGTTCTGGTGAAGTTTCTTGGTCTGTGCCCGTTTATGGGGGTTTCCAAAAAGCTGGAAACCGCAATGGGGATGGGGCTTGCCACCACCTTCGTGATGACGCTGGCCTCTATTTGCGCCTGGCTGATTGATACCTGGATCCTTATCCCCTTAAATCTGGTCTATTTACGCACGCTGGCCTTTATTCTGGTCATCGCCGTGGTGGTTCAGTTCACTGAAATGGTCGTGCGTAAAACCAGCCCGGCGCTCTATCGCCTGCTGGGTATCTTTCTGCCGCTGATCACCACCAACTGTGCCGTACTCGGGGTGGCGCTGCTGAATATTAATCTGGGGCACAATTTCCTGCAGTCCGCGCTGTACGGCTTTGCCGCCGCCGTCGGTTTCTCGCTGGTGATGGTGCTGTTCGCGGCGATCCGCGAACGCCTGGTGGTGGCCGATGTGCCCGCGCCGTTTCGCGGTAATGCCATCGCATTGATTACCGCCGGTTTAATGTCTCTGGCTTTTATGGGCTTTAGTGGTTTGGTGAAGTTGTAATGAGCGCAGTCTGGATAGCCGTGATCGCCATCAGCCTGTTAGGGCTGATTTTCGGCTTAATACTGGGGTATGCCTCCCGCCGTTTTGCGGTGCAGGACGACCCGGTGGTGGAAAAAATTGATGAACTGTTGCCGCAGAGCCAGTGCGGGCAGTGCGGCTACCCCGGCTGTCGTCCCTATGCGGAAGCTGTTGGTGCCCAGGGTGAAAAAATTAACCGCTGTGCGCCGGGTGGCGAAGCCGTAATGTTAAAAATCGCCGCCTTACTGAACGTCGACCCGCAGCCGGTCGATGGCGATGAACAGGAGGCGGAGCCAGTTCGTATGCTCGCGGTAATCGACGAGCCGAACTGCATTGGCTGCACCAAATGCATCCAGGCGTGTCCGGTGGATGCGATTGTCGGGGCAACCCGCGCCATGCATACCGTGATGAACGACCTGTGCACCGGTTGTAATCTGTGCGTTGCCCCCTGCCCGACCCAGTGCATTTCGCTCGTTCCGGTGGCGACCACCCCGGAAACCTGGAAATGGGATCTCCATGCGATCCCGGTGCGCAATATTCCTGTGGAACAACATGTTTAAGTTATTTTCCGCTTTCCGAAAAGATAAAGTCTGGGATTTTAACGGCGGTATTCATCCGCCCGAAATGAAAACCCAGTCTAACGGTACCCCACTGCGCCAGGTGTCCCTGCCGCAGCGCCTTATCATTCCGCTCAAGCAGCATATTGGCGCCGAAGGCGAACTGTGCGTCAAGGTGGGCGATCGGGTGCTGCGCGGCCAGCCGTTGACCCGCGGATGGGGAAGAATGCTGCCCGTACACGCCCCGACCTCCGGTACCGTTACCGCCATCGCCCCGCACACCACCGCTCATCCGTCGGGGCTGGCGGAGATGAGCGTGATCATTGACGCCGACGGCGAAGACCGCTGGATTGAGCGCGATGGCTGGAGTGATTATCAGGTCCGCGCGCGCGAAGCGCTTATCGAACGCATTCATCAGTTTGGCGTCGCGGGCCTCGGCGGCGCCGGTTTCCCCACCGGCAGCAAACTGCGCGGCGGCGGCGATAAAATTAAGACGCTGATTATTAACGCCGCCGAATGCGAACCCTATATCACGGCGGACGACCGCCTGATGCAGGACTGCGCCGCGCAGATTGTCGACGGGATCCGCATCCTCGCGCATATTCTGCAGCCTGACGAAGTGCTGATCGGCATTGAAGACAATAAACCGCAGGCCATTTCGATGCTGCGGGCGGTGCTCTGCGACGCCCATGGCATCTCGCTGCGCGTGATCCCCACTAAATACCCCTCCGGTGGGGCCAAGCAGCTTACCCAAATTCTCACCGGCAAGCAGGTACCGCACGGCGGTCGTTCGTCGGATATTGGCGTGCTGATGCAGAACGTGGGAACGGCCTATGCGATAAAACGCGCGGTGATTGACGGCGAGCCGTTAACGGAGCGCGTGGTCACCCTGACCGGCGAGGCGGTCTCGCGGCCGGGCAACGTCTGGGCGCGCCTTGGTACCCCGGTTCGCCATCTGCTTAACGACGCCGGCTTCTGCGCCAGCGCCGAGCCAATGGTGATCATGGGCGGCCCGCTGATGGGCTTTACCCTGCCGGGTCTGGATGTCCCGGTGGTGAAGATCACCAACTGTCTGCTGGCGCCTTCCGCCAGCGAGATGGGCGAGCCGCAGGAAGAGAAAGGCTGCATTCGCTGCAGCGCCTGCGCCGACGCCTGTCCGGCCGATCTGCTGCCGCAGCAGCTGTACTGGTTCAGCAAAGGCCAGCAGCACGATAAAGCCACCGCGCACAATCTGGCGGACTGCATAGAATGCGGCGCCTGCGCGTGGGTTTGCCCAAGCAATATTCCGCTGGTGCAGTACTTCCGTCAGGAGAAAGCGGAGATCAGCGCGATTCGCCAGGAAGAGCAGCGCGCCGCAGACGCTAAAGCGCGATTCGAAGCCCGACAAGCGCGCCTGGAGCGTGAAAAAGCCGCCCGCGCCGAACGGCATAAAAAAGCTGCCGTTCAGCCTGCCGCCAAAGATCAGGATGCGATTAACGCCGCCCTCGCCCGGGTACGCGATAAACAGCGTGATGCGGCGCAACCGATCGTGATTCAGTCTGGCGCCAAACCGGATAACAGCGAGGCGATCGCCGCCCGAGAAGCGCGGAAGGCCGAAGCCCGGGCACGCAAGGCACAGCAGCAGGCCGCGTCGGTGGAAACCCCGTCGACCGACGCAGCAGATCCACGCAAGGCGGCGGTGGAAGCCGCTATCGCCCGCGCCAAAGCGCGTAAAGCCGAACAGCAGGTCGCGCCGGTGGAAGCCCCGGTAGCCGAGCCGGTCGACCCGCGTAAAGCCGCGGTGG